>OBWZ01000001.1_pt1 | contig 693370 bp, 619 predicted proteins | sample 1476561 | NCBI WGS metagenome assembly OBWZ01 (sample SAMEA2580138, study PRJEB22360) | human gut metagenome | biome: human gut; feature: human-associated habitat; material: faeces | place: Denmark | collected 2008/2010 | reverse complement strand
TGTCGCAAGCGCCCGCCGCAGGCGCAAGAATGTGCCAAGGCACATTCTTTGTTCTGATTAAATTCAACAATAAAATAAAAAATATTAATAAAAATACAGAATATAACAGAAATACGAAAAAATAGATTTACAATTTAACGAAAATATGAGATTATAAATACATATTAAACTCATGAGGAGGTTTCACTATGAAGAGGAAAAAGTTTATTGCCTTACTTTGTGTAGCAGCGACAAGTGCAAGTCTTGTTACACCAGTAATGGCAGAAGAGAATCAGGCAGTAGAAACTGTACAGGAGACAGCAGTAGAACAGGAAACTACAGGTCAGGAAACACCAGCGGAAGAAACGGTGGAAACAGAGTTATCTGAGACAGAAGAAACAACTGCCCCGGAGGAAGCCGCACCGGCAGAAGATCAAGTACCGGCAACAGATGCAGAGCAGACAGCACCGGAAATATCAGCAGAGACAGCAATTCCAAATCAGGAGGAGGCTGAATCATCTGATGAAGATGCAGAAGTAAAAGATGGATTTGTAGAAGAAGACGGTAAAGTATATTATTACGAAAAAGGATCCTTAGTAACAAATCGGATTATTGATTTTGAAGAAGAGGACGGAACAACATATGCATGCTATTTCCAAGAAGATGGAAGCATGATGATTAATAAAAGTCACTGGGTGACTGAGGGCCCATTTAGAAGTGGGTATATCAGAGCTGATGAAAACGGTCATTTGATCACTGGCTGGTATGAGATCAGCGCTGAAAGCACACCATATGGAAAAGTATTATATGAATATTATGATTCTGATTGTTTTCAGGTAACTAATGGTATCGTTGAAGTGAATGGAAACAAGTATTATTTAGGTTCTAATGGATACCTGGTTACAGATTCTCAGGTTGTGTTTGAAGGAAAGCTATACAAGGCAGACGCAGATGGTGTGCTTACAGAGAGTGAAGTAACAGAAAAAGAACAGTGGGTAGAGGCGGAATATCAATGGTATTTGTACGTTGATGGAAAACTGATCAAAAACCAGTACTATACCACCTATGAAGGAGACACTTATTATTTTAATGATTCAGGTGTTATGCAGACCGGAGTGTTTTGGGATAAGGATAGAGAAGAAAAACTTGCAGACCGGAACGGTATTGTATTTGTAAATCCTGCAAAAGGATGGAATCAGTCAAAAGATGGCAAATTATGGTATTATTTCAAGGAAGAAAACGGTGGATTACATCCTGCACACGGAGAGGTAGTCACAACATCAGACGGCAAAAAATATGCTTTCGATTATGATGGAGTTATGCTAAAGGGAAATGGAACCTATTGGTTTGATAATGAACCATGCCGTTATCTTACAAACGATTCTGGTGTAATCCAGGAGAGCAATGGATGGGTTAAGTATGATGGAAACTGGTATTATTGGAAAGACGGAGATACTATCAATAGAGGAATCCATACGATCGATGGAAAGGATTACTATTTTGAAAATGATATCCTTCGCGTAGGAAGAATTGAGGTTCATGATAGTAATAAATTGTACCTGACAGATTCTTCAGGTGCTCTTATAAATACGCCAGGATGGAATAAGTACAAAAATAATTGGTATTACATGAATGCAGATGGAAGTGTACGTAAAAATGAGTTCATAAAGTATGGAAATGATCTTTACTATGTTGACTCTGAAGGTAAAATGTTGACTGGAGATTTTCACTTTAATGGGAACAGCTATCATACAGATTCTGATGGTGTTATTCTGAAAAATGCCTGGTATCAGGAAGGATATGATTGGTATTATGCAGGAGAAGATGGAGCTTTCTTGACATATAGTTGGAAATCAGGTGCAGGCGGCGTTTGGTATTACTTAAATGAATCAGGTGCAATGGCTAAAGGAATGTGCTGGGTTTGTAATAAGGATGATTATGAAAATGGCAAGTATGAATACTTTGATGATAATGGTATTTGGCAGGAAAATAATCGCATCAACAAGAATGGTTGGTCATTGGTTGATGGCAAGTGGTATTATTACAGCGAGGGCAACCCATATACAGGATGGGTTGGATCTTACTATATCAGTCAAGGTGTAATGTGCACAAATACTTATATCGAAGGCAATAACGTAGATTATTATGTAGATCACGAGGGAGTTTATCAGAGAAATAGCTGGGTTAAAATACCAGGATATGGAGGAGCTGGTTGGAGATATGCTGGAACAGACGGAAAAATTTTGAAAAATGTGTGGGTCGGTGATTATTACATTGATGGATCTGGTTACATGGTTTCAAATCGAATTGTAGATACAGGATACTATGGCTTATGTAAATTTGCAGACGACGGAAAATTTATTGGCTATGTGAAAAAGTCGGATTGGAATAAAGCCGGTGATAAATGGTATTACGCTGATAGTAATGGGGCACTGTTAAAAGGAAGACAAGTAATCGGAGGAAAAACATATTACTTTGAGGAATGGAATTATGAAATGTATGCAAACACAATAGTATATGATGATGTTGATCATAAATATGTGTTTGTGGGATCAGATGGTGCAGTTTCAAAAGCAAATGGCTGGCAATTAGGAGAATCTGGCCAATGGTATTATCTTGAAAATGGAATTCCGAAGACAGGGTGGCTTAATTATGGTGGAAAGAGATATTACCTTTCACCGTGGACATTCACAGGATATAGAGATGTGTGGGATGAAGATACCGGAGAACGCGAGTATTATTTCTTTGATCAGGACGGAGCAGTTTGCGAACCGAATGACGGATGGTTTTCTGTCAAATCTGACGGTCAGACTTATTGGTATTATATAAAGAATGGGGAACCAGTCAGAGATGGTTGGTACAATGGTCATCGTTTCCGTTGGGATGGTGAGATGATTACTGGAAGCATATGGACAGACGCAGATGAAATTTATGTATATGATGACAATGGTTATCTTCTGAAAAATGGTTGGCATAAGCTGCATGGCGATTGGTATTATACAGATGCAAAGGGAAGAGCATATACCGGAGAAAGAAAGATCAATGGAACAAAATACTGGTTCACAGATGAGGGTGTTTGGGTAAAATAGTAAATGAGTTAAAGTGGTGAAAAATAGTTGAATAATTTAGGGGCAGTCATTAATGGCTGTCCCTTTTGGTGGTGAGAATAGTATCGTGATTTTTCATAGAAATATTGCGGAAACTATTGAAGAAATATAGACAAAGTGGGATGATTGCGATAAAATGATAATTGTGACAGATTGCTTTGCGATAGTGGAGGAGCAAAAATGTATAAGAGAAGGTTGTTTTATGCGATGTGCTGCCTTACAGCGGTACTTGCGATAGGCTGTGGAAAGAAAGACAGCACGGATACAAAAAATCCAGAACAGGTAGAAAGTCAGGATACTACGAAGACAGACGATAAAAATAAGAGTGATACAAAGAACGATACAGAAAAGAAAGACGATAAGAAAGAAGAATCAGAGAAAACAAAAAGTGTCATGAAGATTTATTCTATCAATATGAGTTCAGGAGAGATTCAGACAGAAGATGTGGAAACAGATTCTTTGAATGAAGAAAAGGTTTGGTCATTACTTCAGGAAAAGTCAGTGATCACTCCGGAATGTGGGATGAATTCTTTCAAAGTGAACGAAGAAGAGAAGACGATAGATCTTGATGTAGATGAAGGATTTGGGAATTATATTCGTTCCATGGGAACAACAGGAGAAACGGAAGTGCTTGCATGTGTTGTAAACACGTATCTGGACAGCTTCCAGTGTGAGAAAATCAAGATAACAGAAGCAGGACATACATTTGAGACAAGTGGAGCAGTTCTGGCAGGTTATATGACAAAGCAATAGGAAGCGGGGATGTGAAAAAGTGAAAAAATTATTAAAAAAATGTACGGTATTATTGTTGACAGCGGCAATGTCTATTACAGCGCTACCGGTGACGGCATGGGCTGAGACTCCGGCAGAGTCAGCAGTGACGGGAGCGGAGATAGCTACGGACCATGTAGATGAGAATGCAGTAGATGAAACAACAGATGCAGCAGATCAAACAGGTCAGGAAACAATTGAGAACTCAGAAGAAGTGGAGCAGGTTGAAACAGCACCGGCTGAGTCAGAAGATACAGGTGAAGATGAAAAACAGGCAGCCGGTACTGAACAGCGCCTAAATTATATGTACATAGATCAGCCTTATCTGGAAACACCGAATACACAGAAGGTAGTGGTATCCTGGGGAGATGGTTCCGAGGGGATTGAACAGATGACCGCAACTGTGCAGGGACCAGTAGGAGAAGAAGTGTGGACTGCAGCACAGGAAACAGATGATATATATCTGTTTGAAAGAGCTTATACAGAGCAGGAAAGGGGAGTCTATTCTGTTACAGAACTGCACGTTACAATTGCGGGAAATGTATATGATTATTCCCTTGCAGATCTTGGAATAGAAGCACTCTTTGGCGTAGATGAAAAATATGAAGGAATTGAAGAGTTACAGCCGGTAAGTGAGGAAGAGGTATCAGCAGATATTGCGGCATACAATATTGATGAATCCGGAAATGTTACTGAGCAGTCAAGTATCGAGGAGGCAATTGTTCAGGCAGAACAGGAAATTCCAGCAATGATGAGTGATGACGGAGTTCAGACACAGTCATCTAATATTGTAGTAGCACTTGATCCAGGACATGATTCAACACACGTTGGCGCATCAGCAAACGGCGTACGAGAAGAAGTCCTTACATTAAAGATTGCACAGTATTGTAAAGCAGAACTGGAAGAGTATGCAGGCGTATCAGTCTACATGACAAGAACAACAGCAGGCTGTCCGCATCCGGGCGGAAGTTCTGCTCACGATATTGATCAGAGAGTAGCTGATGCAGTGGCAGCTGGAGCAAGTGTCTATGTCAGCTTTCATTTGAATTCATCTACATCTTCAGCAGCAAAAGGTGCAGAAATAATCATTCCGAACACAAACTGGAAACCACAGGTCGGAAATGACGGAAAGAAACTGGCTACACTGATCGAGTCAGAACTTGTTGGGCTGGGACTGGAAAAAAGAAAAATTTATTCAAAAGATACAACTGTGAATGAACGTTATGAGGATGGCTCTCTTTCAGATTATTTTACAGTTCAGATTTCTGCAAAGGAGCATGGAATTCCGGGAATTATAGTGGAACATGCGTTTGTGACCAATACATCGGATGTAAATAATTTTCTAAATAATGAAGCTGGACTGAAGAAACTTGGTGTTGCCGATGCGACTGGAATTGCGAAATATTTTGGTCTGTCAAAGGGACAGTGGTACAAGGATTCTACTGGTTGGTGGTATGCATCTGGAACAAGCTATTTAAAAAATCAGTGGGCACAGATTAGTGGAAGCTGGTATTATTTTGATTCTAATGGCTATATGGAGACTAGCTGGCAGAAAATTAGTGGAAAATGGTCATATCTAGGTGGAACAGATGATGGAATTATGCGAATCGGTTGGCAAAAAATAGGAACCAATTGGTATTATTTTAATTCAAGTGGATATATGTTAACTGGTTGGCAAAAAATAGGAACCAAGTGGTACTATTTCGGTGAATCTGACGATGGAGCAATGCGAATCGGTTGGCAGAAGATTGGTGGAGACAGGTATTATTTTGGTGAAGCTAATGATGGAGCAATGAAGACCGGTTGGCAGAAAATAGGAGAGTCTTGGTACTATCTAGGCAGTTCAAATGGTGGATATCTGCAAACAGGTTGGCAGAAAATCGGTGGAGCCTGGTATTATTTTAGTGATAAAGAGAATGGAGCAATGAAAACTGGCTGGCAGAAAGTTGGGAGCACATGGTACTATTTGGGAAGCGCAGATGGCGGCTACATGCAGACTGGATGGAGAAAGCTAGGAACAAACTGGTATTACTTTGGTGGAACAGACGATGGAGCAATGCGAACCGGTTTTGCAAAAGTAGGTGGTGATTGGTATTACTTTGGTGGAACAGACGATGGAGCAATGAAGAATGGCTGGCAGAAAGTTGGAAGCACATGGTACTATTTAGGAAGTGCAGATGGCGGCTACATGCAGACTGGATGGAAAAAGCTGGGAACAAACTGGTATTACTTTGGTGAATCCAATGATGGAGCAATGCGAACCGGTTTTGCAAAAGTAGGTGGCAATTGGTATTACTTTGGTGGAACAGACGATGGAGCAATGAAGAATGGCTGGCAGAAAGTTGGAAGCACATGGTACTATTTAGGAAGTGCAGATGGCGGCTACATGCAGACTGGATGGAAAAAGCTGGGAACAAACTGGTATTACTTTGGTGAATCCAATGATGGAGCAATGCGAACCGGTTTTGCAAAAGTAGGTGGCGATTGGTATTACTTTGGTGGAACAGACGATGGAGCAATGAAAACCGGTTGGCAGAAAATAGATGGAATATGGTATTTCTTTAATGATGATGGAATGTATGATTCTACCAAGAAATATGATGAGATTCCAGGGATAAATGATGACAAAATAAATGGAAGTGCCGGCACAAACAATTCGAATACAAATTCTAATGTTGTTGAGGGGACGTATTTGATTGAAGGAGATACCGAAGTAACAGTGGATCAGATGGTAGCTTATTTTGAGGCAAGTAAGAAAGCTTATCCGGAAGATGTAATGCGAAAAGGTGGGGCGGCTACAATCAGAGATTTTTGTCAGATTTATTACGAAGAAGCTGTGGCAGAAGGAATTAAAGCAGAAGTTGCATTTGTACAGGCGATGAAAGAGACAGGTTGGTTACAATTTACAGGTGCTGTGAAAGCAGAGCAGTATAATTTTGCGGGCATGGGAGCAACAGGAAATAGTGTTTCAGGTGAATCATTTAAAGATGTAAGAGAGGGTGTACGTGCACAAATTCAGCATTTGAAGGCATATGGATCAACAAAATCTTTAAATCAGACATGCGTAGATAATCGTTTTAAGTATGTTGAACGAGGAAGTGCAATTTATGTAGAATGGTTAAGTATACCTAATAATCCTAAGAAAAAAGGATGGGCAGCTGCCAAAGGATATGGTGTTGATATTGTGAAGATGATACAAAAGCTCAAGAAAATGTAAAAATTGATACTAGTTATTTCAACAGGGAAGGAAATGAAAGATGAGTTGGAGCAAGTGAACCAAGCAGTGATGCGGGGGCAGGTTCTTCCGATTCATCAGGAGATGACGCATGTTTGGATGATGGATTCTTATACTAGAACAGTAAGAATGCAGAAAGTATTCTTGAATAATTAATTAAGAAAGAGAAAAAGAGATGGGGGCCGTGTGTTCCCATCCCTTTTAAGGTATAAGAAGAAATATGTCATTAGTATCAAATTTATTTATTATATTTGTAGCCGGGGCTGTGCTTTTGTATTACCTGTTTCCAAAAAAGATGCGATGGTGGGGGCTTCTTTTAACAAGCTAAATTTATTATCTTGCTGCAGGGACAAAGTACTTTCCATTTTTACTTTTCTCAACGATAATCACTTATCTCTGTGGAGTGGCGATAGAACATGAAGTGAATCAAGATAAAAAGAAAGCAAAACGATATCTGATCATAGGGCTGATTCTTAATTTTGGAATGCAGATTTTATTGCCGTTAGGTATTTCATTTTACACGTTTCAAACATCAGGATATTTGCTTGACATATATTGGAAAAGAGATCATGCAGAGAAAAATATTTTCCGTTATGCATTGTTCGTATCCTATTTCCCACAAATTTTACAGGGACCGATGGGGAGACATAGTAGATTAGCAGAACAATTATACGAAGGACATTCCTTTGATCTACAGAGAATTTGCAGAGGAATTCAGCGTATTTTTTGGGGATTTTTTAAGAAGATGATTCTTGCAGACTGGTCAGCGGTGTTTGTGGATGCGATATTTGGAAATCCAGATCAATATAACGGATTGGCAATTTTTGGAGTGCTGTTTTATTCTATGAGGTAGAATATCTGAATTTTAATACGGAATACTATGATTTGTTTTCACATGATATTACAAAATATACAGATTATGATGGTCATATGAATGGAGAGTCAGCGAGGAATTATTCAACTATTTTGGGGTATTTTTTGAGAAAATAAGAGTATAATAAGAAAAAATCATCAAAAGTCATAAAAAAGAGATAAGATGATGTATTGTAAAATGATATAAAATTTGTTATTATATAACCGTATGTAAAAAAATCGTAACAATTTATAAAAGAGGATATAAAGATGAAAAAGATACTTAATTTGCATAATTCCAGAAATCGAATGATTTTACTATGCGGAGTAGATATATTAACAATTATTATTCATTCATATTTGTCATTAATACTTCGATATGAATTACATTATTCGTGGATTCCAAAAGAATATATTCATAGTATGAAATCCTATTTGCCTATTGGAATAATTTCAACACTTGTAATATTTATGATTTTAAATTTGTATAATAGTGTTTGGTCTTTTGCAGGATTAAGAGAATTGACGATGATAGGCGTTGCTTGCTTCTTGTCAACAGTATGCCAAGGGTTTGGAATGCAACTTTTAGTTCTTCCTGTTCCGAGAAGCTTTCATGTATTTTACTTTTTTTTGCTACTCAGCACTACAGTTTTAACAAGATTTTCATATAGAATTTATTGGGTATTGAAAAGTGGACTAAGAAAACCTCAAGGTCACGTATATCATACATTAGTGATCGGAGCTGGTGAAGCCGGAAGTATGATCATTCAGGAACTGAAGTACAGTGCACATTTGAACAGTAAGGTAGTAGGCGTTATTGATGATAATCCACACAAGAAAGGAAAACTGATTCACGGTGTTCGTATTCTTGGTGGCAGAGAGTGCATTTTAGATGTAGCAAAGAAATATGAAGTTGATGAGATTATTCTTGCAATCCCTTCTGCATCTCCGAAAGTAACAAGAGACATCCTTCGCATCTGTAATCAGACAACTTGTAAGCTGAAAATCCTTCCGGGTATGTACCAGTTGATCACAGAGGATGTGAGTGTTTCAAAACTAAGAGATGTTTCTATCGAAGATTTACTTGGGAGAGATCCGATTAAAGTAGATCTGGAAAGTGTGCGCGGATTTATTGAAGGTAGATGCATCATGGTAACTGGTGGTGGCGGTTCTATCGGTAGTGAACTTTGCCGTCAGATAGCAAAATATAAACCATCAAGATTGATCATTTTTGATATTTATGAAAATAATGCGTATGATATTCAGCAGGAGTTGAAATTAAACCATCCAGAGTTGAATTTGACCGTGTTGATTGGATCTGTAAGAAACACAAGCCGTATTGAATCCGTTATAGAAACATACAGACCGGACGTGATTTATCATGCGGCTGCACATAAACATGTTCCGCTGATGGAGGATAGTCCGAACGAGGCAATTAAGAATAATGTATTCGGAACATATAAGACAGCGAGAGCAGCAGACAAATTTGGTGTGAAGAGATTTGTTCTGATTTCAACAGATAAGGCGGTCAATCCAACAAATATCATGGGTGCCTCCAAAAGAATGTGCGAGATGATTATTCAGACATTTAACAGATATTCTAAGACAGAATATGTAGCAGTACGTTTTGGAAATGTCCTTGGAAGTAATGGAAGTGTAATCCCATTGTTTAAACGCCAGATGGCTGCTGGAGGACCACTTACAGTTACACATCCAGACATTATCCGCTACTTCATGACAATTCCGGAAGCTGTATCACTTGTTTTGGAGGCAGGTGCCTTTGCAAAAGGTGGAGAAATCTTTGTCTTGGATATGGGAGAACCGGTGAAAATCGCAGATCTGGCCAAGAACCTGATCCGGCTGTCCGGTTATACACTTGGTGTGGATATGGATATCAAGTATACAGGACTGCGCCCGGGCGAAAAGTTATACGAAGAACTTCTTGTAAAAGAAGAAGGAATTCAGAAAACAGAGAACAATCTGATCTATATTGGAAAACCACTTGAGTTTAATGAAGTACATTTCTTGAGCGGATTACGCGAACTTGAAGAAGCAGCTATGAATGAGAGTCTGAATGTAAAGCAGATCGTTTCAGAAATTGTCCCGACTTATCATATCAGACAGGAAGATTTGAAACGTGACGAAGCAGTGAATAAGGAATTGCGTGAACTTGGAAAGATCAGTCATGAGAAACCTGTAATGGAGGATTAAAATAATGGAAAACAGACATATTGCATTTTCCCCACCAGATATTACTGAGGAAGAAATAACAGAAGTAGTTGATACACTGAAAAGCGGATGGATCACAACAGGACCAAAAACAAAGAAATTTGAAAAGAAACTGGCAGAGTATATTGGCACAAGCAAGGTCGTATGCCTGAATTCTGCTACTGCCTGCGCAGAAATGATTTTGAGAGTGCTTGGCATTGGTGAAGGTGATGAAGTTATTACAACGGCTTATACGTATACAGCAACGGCGAGTGTGATCGCCCATGTTGGTGCGAAAATTGTCATGGTTGATGTGAACCAAGACTCCTATCAGATGAATATGAATCAGGTAGAAGCGGCTGTGACAGAGAAGACAAAGGCAATTATCATGGTTGATCTTGGCGGCAGAATCTGTGATTATACAAGAGCATTTGAGATCGCAGAAGAGAAGAAATCAATGTTCCATCCGAAATCAGAGATTCAGAAGAAGATGGGACGAATTGCAATTATGGCAGATGGTGCTCATGCAATGGGTGCAGTACAGAATGGAAAAAGATGTGGAGCAATTGCAGATTTTACAAGTTTTTCTTTTCATGCTGTGAAAAATCTGACAACTGCAGAAGGCGGAGCTGCTACCTGGAGAGATATCGAAGGAGTAGATAACGAAGAGTTATACAAGCAGTTTATGCTTCTTTCACTTCATGGTCAGTCTAAGGATGCTTTGGCAAAGACACAGCTTGGAGCTTGGGAATATGACATTGTAGCGCCTTATTTTAAATGCAATATGACTGATATCATGGCATCACTCGGACTTGCACAGTTGAGAAGATATCCGGCACTCCTTGCGAGAAGAAGAGAAATCATTGAGAAATACAATGAAGCTTTAAAGGATGAAAATGTTACAGTTCTTGAGCATTATACGGAAAATAGTCAGTCAAGTGGACATCTGTATCTTGTACGTGTGAATGGAAAGACAAGAGAAGAGTGTAACAAGATTATTGAGAAGATGGCAGAAAAGGGAATTGCGACGAATGTACATTATAAACCACTGCCGCTTCTGACAGCGTATAAGAATCTTGGCTTTGATATTAAAGATTACCCGAACGCTTATGCAATGTTTGAAAATGAAATTACACTTCCACTTCACACGAAGTTATCAGATGAAGATGTGGAGTATATTATTAAATCATTTAAAGAATGTCTGTAGTTTTGAGTGAAAGTTACGGATACTTATAAGGATAGTATATATGAAAAAATGGAATGAATTGCCAAAAGTAATGCAGAATGATAAAGTGAAATACTATTATGATATTTTACAGGAGCATGAGAAAGAGTTGAAATTGAAAAGAGCATTTGATATTATATGCTCTTTGATCATGATCATTATTTTATCTCCAGTTCTTATCGTACTTAGTGTTATGATTAAATTGGATTCTAAAGGACCTGTTTTATTTAAACAGGTTCGTGTGACAACCTACGGAAGAAAATTTAAAATTTGGAAATTCAGAACAATGGTTAATAATGCAGATAAGCTTGGAACACAGGTTACAACAAAAGGTGATGCTCGCATCACAAGAATGGGACATCTGCTTAGAAAGGTACGTCTGGATGAGTTACCGCAGTTGTTTAATGTCTTAAAAGGAGATATGACTTTTGTTGGTACAAGACCGGAAGTGCCAAAGTATACAGCTCACTATACAGAAGAAATGATGGCAACATTCCTTCTGCCGGCAGGAGTAACATCTCGTACAAGTATTGAATACAAAGATGAAGAAAAACTTCTTGAAAATGCAGAGAATGCAGATGAAGTATATATAAATGAAGTATTACCGGCAAAGATGGTATATAATTTGAGAGAGATTGAAAAGTTCAGTTTCTTACGAGATATCAGTACAATGATTAAAACCGTGATTGCTGTGATCAAGTAATGAAGTAGGGGAAATGTAAGATGATAGTATCTGTTTGCGTTGTTGCTTATAACGAAGAAAAAGTTTTAGGAAAACTCTTGGAAGATATCCAAGCTCAGGATTATGATCATGAGAAGATGGAAATCTTGTTAATTGATAGTATGTCCACAGATCATACAAGAGACATTATGGAAAAATTTCGAGAAACAGAAAAAAGTTTTTTGAAAATAAGTGTTTTTTCAAATGAAAAGAAAAAGCTTGCGCCTGGATGGAATGTTGCATTGAAGAATTATATTGGTGATGCAATTATAAGAATTGATGCACATGCGACAATTCCAAATAATTTTATAAGAAAAAATGTGGAAATTTTGGAAAGCGGTGAAAGTGTATGTGGTGGAATTAGACCAAATATAATTGATGAGCATACACCATGGAAAGATACATTGCTATTAGCTGAACAATCAATGTTTGGTAGTAGTATAGCACCATATAGATCAGGAAAGAAAAAAACTTATGTCAAGTCATTGTTTCATGGTGCATATAGAAGAGAAGTATTTGATAAAATCGGTTTTTATAATGAAGAGTTAGGTAGAACAGAAGACAATGAGATTCATTATAGAATGAGAAAAGCAGGATTTAAATTATGTTATTGTCCTGAAATTGTTTCATATCAACATACACGTAATACATTAAAAGGAATGTTAAAACAGAAATATGGAAATGGATATTGGGTTGCACTGACATTAAAGGCGTGCCCAGAGTGTTTAGCAATTTATCATTTTGTGCCTTTTGCATTTGTAGGAGGCATTGTTGTGACATCTGCGCTTGCAGTCTGTCACCATTCTTTGTTAGCTAAACTCATGTGGGGAGCATATAGTTGTCTGGCAATCCTTATGTCATTTATGGCAGTGAAGGGGCAGAAGAAATATTGGCAGCAATTGTTGTTACCGATTTTATTTTTCTTGTTACATGTAAGTTATGGAATTGGAAGTGTTGTAGGATTTTTGAAACTTCCATTTTGGAAATATGAAAAAAGAACAGGGGTTTAAATAGGAGAGACTCTATGAAAGATATAAGGCTTAATGCGTTAGCCAATACACTTGTAAGACTTTTAAATATATTTTTTCCACTTATAACTACTGCTTATTTATCACGTATTTTAAGTAAACAGTTATATGGTGAATTTAACATAGCTAATACATACCTTAACTGGTTTATACCATTTGCAACACTTGGTGTTTATAACTATGGTATAAGGGAGATAAGTAAGGTTAAAGATAACGCAGAAAAACTTAATACAATGTTTTCTACATTGTTTTATATATCTCTTTTCTGTACAGCTGTAACAACAGTTTTTTATATTATTATAATGCCGATTTACAGCAAGAGTCCAAGTGTGCATTTACTTATGCTTATTCTTGGTGTTCAGCTTATTGCCCAGATTTTCTATATTGAATGGATAAATGAAGCTTTCGAAAATTATACGTTTTTATTCTATAAGACACTTTTTATACGTATTCTTATGTTAGTATCTATATTTGCATTCGTTAAAGAAGCAGATGATATTGTTCAGTATGCGATAATTATGTCAGCAAGCCAGTTTCTTAACTATTTTCTTAGTTATTTATGGATAAAGAAGGATGTTAAGTTTGTTAAGGTTCCTCTTGAGAACTTTAAACATCTTATTAAACCACTTATTGGCCTTTTCCTTCTTGCCAATGCTGGAATGCTCTACACTAACCTTGATCTTACTTTTGTATCTAAGATAGGTGCGCCTGAGCAGGTTTCATACTATGCCAATGGTCAGAGAATGATCATGCTTATATCGGGTGTTATTAGTGGTGCTATAAGTGTCAGTGTTCCACGTTTGAGTTACTATATAGGTCTTGAAGATGAGAAATCTTACCAGGATCTTATAAATAAGAGCAGTAGTATTTTCAGTTTCTTTATGGCTCCTATTGGTATGGGACTTGTTGCTCTTGGTGTTCACGCAACTGTTATAATGTATGGAACACGTTATATGGCTGGTGGTATCGTAACACAGGTATTTGCTTTTAGAGCTATATCATGGGCTCTTGAAATTGTCATGGGTACACAGGTAATCCTTATAAGGGGATTTGAGAATAAGTTGTCTATATTCTATATTATTGGTGGTATATGTAATCTTATATTTGATAGTATATTATTTGCATTTGGCGTATCATCACCACAGTATTACATTATGACAACTTTACTATCTGAATATATATTATTATTTATTGAATACAGCTTCATTAAAAAGAATAATCTTGTTGATTTGAAAATAGTTATACATTCATTTAGAAAATATACTTTTATAACTGTAGGATTTTTACCTTTATCATTTTTGGTAAATCATTTAATACCTACAGATATGAATATGGGTATTCCATTTATACTTAATATTGCAGTTACTATTATTGTATGCTGTGTATATTACGGTATAGCTCTTATTGTTACTAAAGATGAAGTGTTCATGGAAATGTTTAATAAAGTAAAGGGTAGATTACATGGATAAGATAAGTGTTGTTGTTCCGGTATATAACGTTAAAAAATATTTGGAAAAATCATTTGAATCTATTGCAGATCAAACATATGATAATCTTGAAATTGTCTTAGTTGATGATGGAGCCACTGATGGAAGTGGTAAGCTTTGTGATGAACTAGCTAAAAAAGATAACAGAGTGAAAGTCTGCCATAAAGTTAATGGAGGACTTTCATCAGCACGTAATCACGGCCTTTTAAATGCCACTGGTGATTATATTATATTTATAGACAGCGATGATTATATTCATCCTGACATGATAAGTTCTCTTTACAGTGAGATAAAAAGAACTGATTCTGATGTTGCAGTATGCGGAATCATGAATGTTTACAATACAAAGGAAGTTCCACAGTGCAGTGACACAGAAATTGTTTTTGAGTGTGACAGAGAGAAGTTTTTAAAGGAACTTCTTATAGGTGAAAAGATTCCGGGATCTGTTTGTAATAAGCTTATTAAAAAGGAGATTGCAGATAAATTACAGTTTCCTGTCGGCAAGATATATGAGGATGCTTTTTATCACCTTGACCTTGTTAAGGCAGCTAAATCATATGTTGTTATTACAAAGCCTTATTACTATTATTTCCACAGAGGGGATAGTATAACAACTCAGAAATACAACCCTAGAAAACTTCATATGATAGAAGCTTATACAGGATATATTGATTATATCAATAATGAATTTCCATCTCTTAAGGATGAAGCTTTCTTCAGATTAGCATATGCTCATTTTGTAGTTCTTGACAGTATGCTTCTTGTAGATGATTATAAGAAACTTCCTGATTATAAAAATGTTGTTGGATTTTTAAAGAAGAATGCTTTTAAAATTGCACACAACCATATTTTTAGAAAGGGCAGACGTATTGCAGCTCTTGCCTTAAAAGTAAATGTTGGTATATACAGAGCTCTTATGTTACAGGATTTAAAGAAGAATAAAGGGATTAATTAAATGAAAAAACTTACTGATAAAGAAGTAAAACAGATTGAACTTGATATATTAGAGTATGTTCACAACTTTTGTGAAGAAAACGGCCTTAAATATATTATGAACTACGGCACACTTATTGGTGCTGTTCGTCATAAGGGATTTATTCCATGGGATGATGATATTGATATTTCAATGCCAAGAGCTGACTATGAAAAGCTTATTGCATCATTTCCAAAGAACGGACGTTACAAGATTCTTGATCACAGAACAAGTAAGGACTACTTTAACAACTTTGTAAAAGTTATTGATACTAATACTAAAATAGTTGATAACCGTAATGATAAGACTTACGAGTCAGGATTATTTATCGATATTTTCCCAATGGACAGGTTCGATGATATGAAGGCAGTAGATAAGACCTACAACCTTGAGAGCTTTAAGCTTTTATCTTTTAGCAAGCACTGCAATATCGTTTACGGTGATAGTGTTATTAAAGATATGATAAGAAGCGTATGCTGGTTCTTCTTAAAACCGGTATCACCTACATTCTTTGCCAAGAAGATAGATAAGGCTTCAGCTAAGTATACAAAGGACAATGGTAAATATATAGGTCTTCTTGCTTCTAAGTTTAAGGAAAAAGAAGTTCTTGATTTTGATCCTTTTAAGGAAATAATAGATATGCCGTTTGAGGGTGTTACTCTTAAAGGTCCAAAAGAGTATGACAAACTTTTAAGACAGTATTATGGTGATTATATGCAGCTTCCACCCGTTGAAAAACAGGTAAACCCTCATGAGCTTGATGCGTATATGAAGTAGTTTTAAGTAAATAATAATTATGTAAGGGAATTAGAGATGAAACAGTTAACAAAAGAAGAATTGCAGGGATCCCAGCTTGGAATCTTAAGTTATATAGATAAAATTTGTAAAGAAAATAATATTAAATATTTTATTCATTACGGAAGTATGTTAGGTGCAGTTCGTCATAAAGGATTTATTCCATGGGATGACGATATTGATATAGGAATGTACAGAGAAGACTATGAACGTTTAAAAGCGGCTGTTATAAATGACAGAAATGAACGCTACGGTATTTTTGATAAAGATACATGTGACTGGTACTTCCAGAACTTTATGGTTGTTGTTGATAAGGATACTGTTATCAAAAACCATGTTACAAGAAAACCACATGACACAAGTGTTTTCGTAGATGTTTTCCCAATTGACCGATTTAATGATACTAAGGTTATTAAGAAAGCTCATCTTATGGTTACACTTCGTCAGATCTGTTATATTCAGAAACAGTATATCCAGTATGGTGACAGCAAATTAAAAGATTTCTGCAGACTTATATTCTGGTATGCTTTAGGAGCAGTAAACCCTCGCTTCTTTACTAAGAAAATTGACAAGCTTATAAAAAAATACAGCGTTAAAGATGGTAAATACGAAGCGGCAATTGGTGTTGGTAAAGACGGAATGAAGGAAGTATTTAAAAGAGGTACATTTGAGAAACTTATTGATGTACCTTTTGAGGATATGGTTGTTCCAATTCCGGAAAACTATGATCTTTTCCTCACTCAGTTTTATGGAAACTATATGCAAAAGCCAAGCGATGAAGAGATTGCTTATAAGAGTCACCTTTTAAAAGCTTACTGGAAAAAGTAAGAGTTTTATCTCAGTGGGAGTCCAATCTCCGACTGAAATAAACGTTCCGCGAGGATGCGCAGTGATTCTGATAGGAATATGTCAGCTTCGCTGACCAGAATCACGCGCCAAGTCTCACGGATGTTCGACTTGAAATAGGAAAGGAAAATAATATGGAACAGATACAGGCAAAAAGTCTTGAGATGGCTGAATATTTTGTAGAGTTTTGTAATGAACATAATCTTTTATGTTATTTATGCGGAGGAGGAGCTATAGGTTCACTTCGTCACGGCGGATTTATTCCATGGGATGATGATCTTGATTTCTTTATGCCAAGAAAAGATTATGAGAAACTTGCTAAGTTATGGCCACAGGAAGCTAAATATCAGTATTTTATGTCAAAGAGTAATTATAAATTTGTTGACCGTAACCTTTTTATTACTATAAGAGACAGAGAGACAACATGTGTTAAACCATATCAGGTAGACTTAGATCTTCCACACGGACTTGCCCTTGATGTTATTCCTCTTGATTACTATCCAAAGAAGAAAAGCGACAGAAAGAAACAGGTTATATGGGCACTTATATACTCTTTATTCTGTGCACAGACAGTGCCTGAAAAACATGGTGGAATAATGAGTCTTGGAAGTAAAGTTCTTCTTGGTGTAATAAGAGGAAAAAAACTTCGTTATAAGATATGGAAAAAGGCAGAGAAGGAAATGACTAAGTATACTAAGGAAGACAGCGATGGTATTACAGAACTCTGCTCAGGTCCGTTCTACATGAAGAAGAAGTATCCTATAGAGGCATTTGAAAGTAATATTATGGTACCTTTTGAGGATACTAAGATGCCTATTCCAGTAGGATATGATGCGTATTTAAAAACAGCTTTTGGAGATTATATGACACCACCTCCAATAGAGAAACAGGTTGCACACCACGACGCTTTATTACTTGATCTTGATAGAAGTTATCGTGAGTATCATGGAGATTACAATGCAAAATAAGAAAAAAGTTTTATTTTATCTATGGTCATTTTCGCTTGGCGGAGGAGCAGAAAAGATCCTTGCTACTATAGTTAATAATCTTGATCCGGATAAATATGATATTGATATACTTGAGATGGAACATTTTGATAAGCCTATGCCAAAACTTAGAGAAGGCATCAATATCTTAAAGCCATACAAGAGTAAGAAACATTCATCTATAGCCGAGGCAATTATATGGAGACTTCGATTCTGGTTCCCCGGACTTGTAAGAAGACATGTAGCTAAAGATAACTATGATATTGAAATATCTTTTACGATCATGAATCCACCTTTACAGTTTTCTAAGAGAAAAGATGTAAAGAAGATTGCATGGATACATGGAAGCATAGAAAATATGCCTGAAAATGAGAAGTATTTAAGTTGCCATAGAAAACATCTTGGAACAGCTGATACTATAGTCGCTATTTCAGAAAAGACAAGGGAGTCTATAGAAAATGTTTTTCCTGAATATAAAGACAAAATTACAACTATATATAACGGATACAATTTTGATGATATAAGGATACCCGCAAAGGAAGACTGTGGTATGCATATGGAAGAAGACAGCATGTGCTGCATCGGTCGTATTGAAAAGCTTAAAGGTACAGACAGAACTTTAGAGCTTCTTAATAAGATTCATCAAATGGGATATAAATATCATTTATACTTAATAGGTACAGGTGATATGGATAATGAACTTAAGGAGCGTACTTCTAAGTACGGACTTCAAAATTATGTTCACTTTCTTGGATATCAGACGAATCCTTATAAATTTTTAAGTCGTACAAAATTACTTGTATCTATGTCTTATCAGGAAGGGTTTTCAGGAGCGTTTGTAGAGGCGATAAGTCTTGGGAAACCATTTGTTTCAACAGATGTAGGTGGAGCAAAAGAGTTATCATGCAATGGAAAATTTGGAAAGATAATCACTTCTGATGAAGAAGCCGTAGAAGCCATAATATCCTACATATCAGGCAGGGAGTATCCTGATGCAGATGAAATGGCTGAGTTTATAGAGGGATTTACAGTTGAATCCCAGATTAATAAGATCGAAAGGCAGTTGTGTAGTAGTTAGAAGGGGGATTAAATGGAAAAGTATTTTGAAAATATTAATTTTAAAAGAATTTATTTTTTAATCGTCTGGATCATGTTTGGTTTATTCGGGGCATTTTTTATAATGTTTAGTGTTAATGGTAAGACTAAATTTATATTCTTTGCTCTTGTAACGTTGTGGATAGCCTGTATGATGTATTTTATAACGGAATTGAAAAGCTATTTAATACAGTTATTTTTCTTTATTACCATATGGCTGTTCCTGTTTTCAAGACCAATGATCGATTATATACAGACAAAGAGTTTTGCTACATATAATGCAAATACATATCAGTTTTCGTTTTTTGTTATCATACTAAGTATGATAGGCCTTTTAATAGGCGGGGTAATAGGAAAGAATTTTAAACTTAGAAGTAAAATACCAAGGGTGGATGTTATAAAAGAACAAAAATATGAAGTTCATATAAAGTATATAAGATTTACATCACTTTGTTTTTTTGGAGCAAGTTACCCGTTTTATCTTGCAAGAATAGTCGAAAGATATATGTATAGAAAAACTACAACTTACTATGACTATTATGCAACATTTACAAGTAAACTTCCTTATATAGTTTATCTTATATCAGTGTTTATGTTCTTCTCAATGTGTGTATACCTAGCGACTAAACCTAAGAAAAAGCATGCGTTTATAGTACTTACAATGTATGTTATGTCAAATGTTATATACCTTCTTATAGGAACTAGAAATCCATTTATACTAAGTCTTCTGTTTGCCTTAATATATTACTGTATGAGACAGTTTAGCGATAAGAAGGAAGTCTGGATAGGCAAGGTGGAAAAAACTCTTATTATAGCATCAGTACCCGTACTTATGCTTGGCATGGGTGCCATGAACTACCTGAGAGATGGTGCGGAAGTTGCAACGAACGGAATTATGGCGCTTCTTACAGATTTTATTTACAAACAGGGAACAAGCTTTGGCGTTCTTGCAAAAGGATACTTATATGAATGCTATCTTCCGGTAAGAGTTTTTAAAAATTATACATTTGGACCAATCATTGATTATTTCTATAGAGGAAATATAGGGGGAATGTTGTTTGGAACAACTCCGCTTCCTGAAAATAACTCTATAGAACTTGCTTTTGAAAGTAATAGTTATGCTCATAACATTTCTTATATTGTAATGGGAGATGATTACCTTCAGGGTCATGGTATAGGAAGTAGTTATATTATGGAACTTTTTACTGATTACAGATATATAGGAGTATTTGTATTTAGTATAATACTTGGAATCGTTCTTGTGGCTATGATGAAGTCAGCGTATGCAAAGAAGGTACTTCCAATGGCCTTAAGTCTTGTAATGCTTCAGGACATACTGTTCACACCACGTGCTAGCTTTATGTTAAGCTTTATGCCATTATTTACAGTTCAGTTCTGGATAGTTATGTTTGTTATATTCTTCGGGGCGACCATGCTCGAGCGGTATACGAAAAGCGATTATGAGGACTTTGATTTAAAAAAGGAGAAATAAAATGTTTGAAAATTATTCATTAGCAGATTTATTAGCTAACACTTACAAAAACTTTAAGAAAAACATTATTGTTGCACTTGCGGCATTTTTAGTTGTGCTTGCTCCATTTGTTTTAAAAGCAGTTCAGCATAAGGATGCTGATACTTCACATGGAACAAACTATTCTACATATATTGTTTATAACGTAGAATCAGACAGAGTTTCTGTCGGTGAGAATGGTGAGAAATTAGAGCCATTTAGTGAATTTTTCGCTAATCTTATTTATGCAAATATGAATGGTGCATATATTTTTGAGGATGTAGACGAGAAAGTTTTAGATAAGATTTCTGATGATCTTTCAATTGATAAAGTACAGCTTAGAAATACAGACAGCAACTACTGGTATGGTAAGATTGAAGTTAAAAGTACCGCGGAAAATGGTTCTGTAACTGTAAGACTTTTAACAGCAAGTGAAGAGTTTAATGAGCTTGTCGAGGAAAAGGTTGATGCTCTTGTAAAAGAAGCTGAAACTCATCTTGAAAATGTAACTATAAATAAAGTAAACTCATTTACAACAAGCTCACCAACAGATACTGAAAATGAAGATGAGATCGCAGTTAAAGGTGTTGCTATCAATAAGGGAACAATTATCAAAGGTGCAGTTATTGCATTTATATTTGCAGTATTCTTTGTATTATTTATGAATTTTGTTCTCTATGTATTTAACCCTTCAATGAATGGTGTTTCAGCATTTGAGAAATACGGCCTTAAATTTATTTACGAATACAGAGGAACAGCTGATCTTGCAGAAGTTCTTAAATACGTTGAAGAAAATGAAGGTAAAGTTACACTTATGACTACTTCAGATAAAGTTAAAACTTCTTTTGATAAAAAACTCGCAAAAGACGAAAGCAGCGTAAAATATGATATTGTCAATGCAAAAGATACACATGCAGTTCTTGCAGCAGATAAGATCATGTTTATTGAAGAGTGTGGTATAACACGTTACAGAGACTTTGAAAAAGCCTTAAGACAGGCTGAAAACTTTGGCAAAGAAGTTGCAGGAGTTATAAATATTCCATTATAAAGTTATTTAAGCGGGAGGAAACAAAAATGGTATTTGGTGCAATATTAGCAGGCGGAAAAGGAACAAGAATGGGAATTGACAAGCCAAAACAGTTCCTTATGTTAGGAAGCAGACCTATTATAATTCATACAATTGAAAAGTTTATTCTTTCTCCTGACATTGATGAGATTTATGTAGGCGTTCATCCAGACTGGATTGATTATACAGAAGATCTTATTAAGAAATACATTGATTCAGATAAAAATATAATCCTTGTTCCGGGAGGAACTGACAGAAACTCAACGATCTTTAATATTATTGATGAGATCGAGAAGAGAAACGGAGACGATGAGGATAATATTATCGTTACACATGATTCGGTAAGACCTTTTGTTACACTTAGAATTATAGGAGAAAATGTTGAGATGGCTAAAGAATGCGGAGCTGTTGATACAGTTATAAGCGCAGTTGATACTATTGTTGTTTCTGAAGATGGAGAAAAGATTACATCTATTCCAGACAGAAGACAGATGTTCCAGGGACAGACACCTCAGACATTTAAAATTTCAAAATTAAAAGAACTTTACAATGATCTTTCAGATGATGAAAAAGAGATCCTTACAGATGCATGCAAAATCTGTGTTGTTAGAAACGTTCCTGTAAGACTTGTTAAAGGTGAAGTTTCTAATATGAAGATCACTACAATCGATGATATGAAAGCGGCTACAGCACTTATTATGGAGGATATAAAATGTTAAACAGTGTTTATCAGTTGATCACACCTAAGACAATATCCGTAAAACATGAAGATGTTGATACTAAAGATCAGGTTATTATAAGACCTGAATATCTTGCTCTTTGTCATGCTGATCAGAGATATTATCAGGGTAAAAGAGATATAAAGATTTTAAGGAAAAAGCTTCCTATGGCTCTTATACATGAAGCATGCGGACGTGTTATCCATGATCCTACAGGAACTTTTAAAGTAGGACAGTCTGTTGTAATGATACCAAATATACCTGGAAACAGAGAAGAGAAGGTTATTTACGAGAATTATGGAAAAGGCGGTGGATTCTTAAGCAGCGGGCATGACGGATTTATGAGAGAGTTCGTAAATCTTCCTGCAGACAGAGTAGTAGCTTTTGACGATATAGATAAGAGAATTGCAGCAATTACAGAATTTATAAGTGTTGGAATGCATGCTTATTTAAGATTCAGTCTTATTTCTCATGAATATAAAAATTCAATCGGTATATGGGGAGACGGAAGTCTTGCATTTATTGTGAGCAGTATCCTTAAGAAGAAATATCCGGATACAAAGATAATCGTTATAGGTAAGAATACAAGTAAACTTTCACAGTTCTCATTTGTTGATGAGACAATACTTGCTGATGACCTTGAAGAAGGTTTTAATGTGGATCATGCTTTTGAGTGTGCAGGTGGAGAGGGAAGTTTCTACGCTATTGATAATATTATTAAATATATCAATCCACAGGGAACAGTTATGCTTATGGGTGTATCGGAAAACAAGGTACCTATAAATACAAGAGATATTCTTGAGAAAGGTCTTACATTTGTAGGAAGCAGCCGTTCAGGACGCGTTGACTTTGAAAATGCCATTAAGTTTATGGAGGATAAGAGTATCCAGAGAAGACTTAAATCAATAATCTATGAAACAGACGAAGTAAAAAACATTTCAGATATACATAAAGCATTCAGCGTTGACATAGATACAGACTTTAAGACTGTATTTAAATGGAGCGTATAATTGCATAAATGTTAACTGAATATTCTCGTGCGGCAGAGCCGCCCGTCCGGTGTGGCGTGAGCCACCTATCCAGACGGAATGAGCCACTTTAATGAGAGTGTTACTTTCGTAGTGATTTATCTAGACCATACACCTCACGCATGGACCTATCATGATCAGCATCAATAAAAGAAAAAGTAGAGGAAAGGAAATCTCATGAGAGGAAAACAGGCATTAAAAAATATGGTGGCAAGTCTGCTTTTACAGGTAATTGTTCTTTTGTCTGGATTGATATTGCCACGTTTTATTCTTGAGGCATATGGATCAAGTGTGAATGGAATGATCACTTCAGTAAATCAGTTTTTAACATATCTGGGTCTGGCAGAAGCAGGAGTAGGAACAGCAACAGTTGTTGCTCTCTATACACCTCTTGCGTTGAAACAGACGGAAGAAGTGAATTCAATTCTTTCGGCGACAAGAAAATTTTATAATAAATCCGGAATGCTATTTCTGGCATTAACACTGGTACTTATAGGGGTCTATCCGTTTTTTATTTCAGGACAGCTTGAGAATAGTCTTGTGCGCTGGATGATACTTGTCTTGGCAGGAAGTACTTTAGTGGATTACTTTTTTCTAGGTAAATACAGAGTTTTATTGACTGCAAATCAGGAAGGGTATGTGGTTGCACTGATTCAGGCAGCAGGAACGATCGTTAATATGGTTGTTTCTATTTTTCTGATTTATATTGGAGCAGGTGTTCTTTTTGTAAAGGCAGTTGCAACCGGTGTATACATGCTTCGTCTTGTATTGGTTAAAATCTATGTAAAACGAAAATATCCTGCATTAGATTTTTATGCAGAACCGAATGAAGGTGCTTTGAAACAAAAAAATGCGGCATTGCTTCATCAGGTTGTTGGTATTATTGTAAATAATACTGATACGACAGTGCTGACAATCTGTCTGGGAGCAAAGTCTCTTCTTGAAGTCAGTGTATATGGAATCTATATGATGGTGGTTAATGCCGTGAATCAGCTGATGACATCTTTTTCGAATGGTCTGACTGCAGGATTTGGAGAAGTGATCGCCAAGAATGAGGAAGAGACACTAAAAAAGAGCTATTCAAGTTATGAGTATATGTATTTTGTAATCATGTTTATTGTGATAGCCTGCATGGGAGTCCTGATCCTGCCTTTTGTCGGGGTATATACCATTAACCTGACAGATGTACAGTATGTACGTCCGGTTCTTGGAATTTTGTTTACATTAATTGTTTTTATGCAAAATGTAAGGATTCCGGGATTGACGATTATTTGCGCAGCAGGGCATTATAAGGAAACGAGATATCAGGCGATTTTGGAAGCTGTGATAAATATTACGGTTTCTCTTGGACTGGTATGGAAGTTCGGCATGGCAGGAGTTCTTCTTGGTACAGTATGTTCTTATGGATATCGTTCTTTTGAAATTGTGTTCTATACAAGTCGACATCTGGTAAAAGGATGTGCAAAAAAATCCATGTTTCGAATTTTGAGAAATGTATTTACAGTGGCAATTCTTTGTACGGTTGGAACATATGTTATTCCGCAGGAAATAACATCTTTTACTACATGGTTTCTCTATGCAATAGGAATGGGGCTGACAAGTGTTTTTTTTGTTGTGGTGATAAATTATGTGGTTGAACCAGATGAATTTATGCAACTTAGACATCGGGTGAATGATATAATTAAAAAGGAATAGAAGAAAAATAGGGGAAGCTTTGAAATGATTCCAGTCTTTGTTGTACTCAATCGGAGTTCTTATATTACCAAGTGAGGAGTTCTCTTATAAAATCAACGTTTTCCGCACATTTTTCGGATAAAAAAGGGTCAGTCGTGAAAAACTGCCCCTTTTTATTTTTAGTTGGATTAATTTCGATTACAACATTATGGTATCCAAACCCCATCAGCACCGACATAATAACGAGAATTATCCACCCATTGAGAAACTGCCATGCGTCCATCGGATTTTACATAGTAGACTCCGGAGATCCATTGGTTTGTCAGCATTTGACCAGAAGAGTTCATGAAATACCAGTATCCATTATAATAAATCCAACCGGTTACCATAGCACCACTGGAGTTCAAATAGTACCAACAATCATTGATGTATGTCCAGCCGGTTACCATAGCACCACTGGAGTTCATATAGTACCAGCAACCATTGATGTATGTCCAGCCGGTTACCATATAGCCATTGGAGTTAAACCAGTACCAGTTTCCTTTGATGTATTCCCATGAATTAGCAGGGTAAGTTCCATCAAAATGGCAGTACCACCAACCAGTATTATTTTTAACCCAGTATCCGTTATCCTTTGTATATCCTTCAGCAGAGTAAGTTCGCGGAGTGATATATTGAGTATAATCCTTGAAACCAAAATCAAGATCTACATTTTCTGAAATTCCATCTATCCTTCCTTTGCAGCTGCTCTGCCATATGTTCCGTTGAATAGATAAATCATATTTATAGTTATAACGTGCAATCCAAAGATCAATTCCGGACAGATAAGAAGTATCGATATGATTTTTATACCAGTCTTCATTACAATACAGCATTGGTTCATATCCAGCTCGACGAATTTCATCAAAGAATGTTTTCGCTATTCGTCCAAGCTGTGCCTTACTTAGATTTTTTTGTGAGGAATCTTCTAAGTCGAGAACAATTGGATATGAAATCTTATATCCCTGTAGTTGATCAATTACAAACTGTGCATCATTTAATGATTGATTTTCAGTTGTGGCCGTGCTGTAATAGTAAACACCTACGGGGATTCCGGCTGCAATTGCATTTGTCATATTTTGATTATAATAGGTATCTAGTTTATGCTCTGAACCATGAGCAACTCGTATGAATGCAAATTGAATACCATCCTTTTTAACAGCAGTCCAGTCGATACTTTCTTGCCACTGAGAGACATCAATCCCTTTTAAAGACCCGCTTTCATAGCTATTATTGTCAATCCAATAACCATTACTATTGAAATAATACCATTGCCCATTAATCTTAGTCCAGTCAGTTTGCATCACTCCGCTGGAATTAAAATAGTACCATTGTCCGTCGATTAGCTTCCAACCAGTTGTTCTAACACCATTCTCATCCATATAATACCATTTTTTATAGACCCTCGTCCATCCGGTGACCATATAGCCATTGGAATCAAAACGATACCATTCACCATTAATGCATTCCCAGGCGTTTGTGGAATAACTACCATCGTAATGAGCATACCACCACCCCTTACTATCTCGAATCCATTTACCAGAAGAAGAATCACAGGTAGCAAGCTCATAGAAATTAAAAGAATCTATGACTTCTTTTCCAAGAGAAGAGCCAGCTGTATCTGTTTCTTCTTCGGCATGTGCTGTTAATGAGAAAGAACCAGTTAAAAATATCAAGGTGAATAATGCGAATCCTTTTTTAAATAAATATTTTTTGTGCAAATATGTTCTCCTTTCCATAGGGGTAGCATACAGTTTCCCCGTTATTAACGTAAAATCAATCAGTTATTCAAAATGATTATATCATTAAGTAAAATGAGAATCTAGTTAAGTAAGACAAATTTAAAATATTTAAAATATTGTCTTGCATTATAAAAATAAAGGTGCTATACTACCTGTAGTTCACGAAAAAGGAGAAGTAAAAGTACATGAACAAACAAGAACTTGATTTACTGAACATCATAAAAAAAGAAGCATATGTAAATCAAAGACAGTTATCAGAAGCTTCTGGTTATTCACTTGGTAAAGTGAATACTTCATTAGCAGAACTTGTGAAAGCCGGTTATCTGAATGCAGATTATAGATTGACCGAACAGGCAAAAGAGTTATTTACAGAGAATAGACCAAATCAGGCAGTGATTCTTGCAGCTGGAGCGGGAATGCGAATGATACCGATTAATACAGAAGTGTCCAAGGGAATGCTTGAAGTAAGAGGTGAAACCTTAGTAGAACGACTGATTAAACAGTTGAAAGAAAAAGGAATCCATAAGATCACTATCGTTGTTGGATTTATGAAAGAACAGTATGAATACCTGATCGATGAGTATGGAGTAGAGCTGGTTTATAATAAGGAATATGCAGTAAAGAACAATCTGTTTTCGTTGGCAAAGGTAAAAGATAGATTGGAAAATGCGTATATTGTACCGTGTGATCTTTGGTGCAGAACAAATCCTTTCTCAGAGACTGAACTGTATTCCTGGTACATGATTGATGAGATGCCGGATGAGGATAGTACGATTCGTATGAATCGAAAGATGGAATTAAAAGCAGTTGGTGATTCGGAAGCTGGTAATCATATGGTAGGAATTGCTTACATCAATAAAGAAAGTGCAAGAACTTTAGAACAGAAAATCAGTGAAATGAAAGAACATCGCAGATATTACAATTCATTTTGGGAAGATGCAGCAATGGAGAAAGGGAAAATGATTCTTTTTCCGAAAGAAGTAAAAAAAGGAGATGTTCTGGAGATTAATACATTGGAGCAGTTGAGAGATCTTGATGAGAATTCAGATCAGCTGAATTCAGAACTTCTTGATATTATTGCAGAGACGCTTTCTTGTGAACAGAAAGAAATTACAGAGATTGAACCCCTGAAAAAAGGAATGACTAACCGTTCGTTTCGCTTCCGTTGTGGTGAAAAGCGTTATATCATGAGAGTTCCGGGAGAAGGAACGGATAAGATGATTAATAGAAGTCAGGAGTATGATGTTTATCAGGTGATTGGTCCGAAAGGAATCTGTGATCCAGTTCGATATATGTCGAAAGAAAAAGGGTATAAGATTACAGAATTTTTAGAGGGTGCAAGGAATTGTGATGCAGGAAATGAAAATGATGTGAAAGCATGCATGAAGTATCTGAGAAATGTACATGAGCAGAAGCTGAAAGTAAATCATTCCTTTGACTTGTTTGAGCAGATTGAAAAATATGAACAGTACAGAAATGGAGAGAAATCCATTTATCGCGATTATGAGAAGACAAAGGAAAAAATGTATGAACTGAAATTCTTTGTTGATCAGCAGGAAAAAGAGTATACATTAACTCATATTGATGCAGTTCCGGATAACTTTCTCTTTGTGGATGACAGGATATATCTTATTGATTGGGAGTATTCAGGAATGCAGGATCCACATGTAGATATTGCTATGTTTGCAATTTATGCATTGTATGAGAAAGAACAGATTGATCGTTTGATTGATGCTTATTTTACAGAAGGGTGTCTGGAAGAAGTCAGAACAAAGATATATTGCTATATAGCAATCTGTGGTTTCTTATGGAGTAACTGGTGCGAATATAAGAGAATCCTCGGAGTGGAGTTTGGTGAGTATTCTCTGAAACAGTATCGTTATGCAAAAGAATTTTACAGGCTTGCAAAGGAGAGAATGGAAAATGACTAGAAATGCTATTATCATGGCTGCCGGAATGTCCTCAAGATTTGCACCATTGTCACTGGAGACGCCGAAGGCGCTTTTGAATGTGAAAGACGAAATTATGATTGAACGTCAGATCGGACAGCTGAGAGAAGCAGGAATTGATGAAATTGTTATCGTAGTCGGATATTTGAAAGAAAAGTTTGAATATCTGAAAGAAAAATATCATGTGATTCTTGTTGAAAATCCATATTACAAACAAATGAATAATTTTTCTACTTTGTATGTTGCGAGAGAATGCTTGAAAAATACCTGGATTTGCTCAGCAGACAATTATTTCACAGAAAATGTATTTATGGAAGAAAGTGAAAATGCATTTTATGCTTCTGAATATGCAGATGGTGCTACAGAAGAGTGGTGTATCAAGACTGATAATACAGGGAAAATCACAGGGGTTCAGATTGGTGGCGAGAATGCATGGGTGATGAAAGGTCATGTATTCTTTAATGAAAAATTCAGTACACAATTGCTGCCATATCTTGAAGAAGCTTTTCAGAAAAAAGAACTGTGGGATGAATACTGGGAAAATCTTTATATGGCGCATATGGATGAAATGGAAATGTATATCAGAAAGTATGATGCCGGTATTATTGAAGAGTTTGACAGTATTGATGAATTAAGGGAATTTGATGTAAAGTACAAAGAATGTACGGGCAGCAAAGTACTTCGGGAAATTTCAGAGAAACTGAACTGTCCGGAAGGAAAAATGACGCAGATGAAACCAGTAAAATCCAATGGAGAAGTGATAGGATTTGAGTTTTTTTGTGATGGTAAGAAGTATGAGTATTCTTATACATCAGGATTAAAGACAAGGTAAGTCGGAAAGGAAAGCAAATGGAAACGAAACAGACAAAACAGACAAAACAGACAGAGAAAAAGAAGATTGACTGGCTTATTACATTATTGCCATTAGGGCTTATTGTGGTTTTATGTATTTTATTCTTCTTTAAGCCGGAGCAATCCAATCAGGTGCTTAGTCAGATTAGATATGTATTTGGTGATACATTTGGAACTTATTATCTTGTGATTGGATTAGGTGTATTCCTGTTATCTATTTATGTAGCAACATCAAAGTATGGAAATATTGTTTTAGGAGCTCAGACTGAAAAACCAAAATATTCTTTCTTTGCATGGGGCTCCATGATGTTTACAGCAGGACTTGCTGCAGATATTCTGTTTTATTCTTTCTCAGAGTGGGTCATGTATGCGACAGACCCACACATTGCAGAACTTGGAAGTATTCGTGAATGGGCAGGCGTTTTCCCAATTTTCCACTGGAGTCTGATTCCGTGGGGATTCTATCTTGTGCTTGCAGTTGCTTTTGGGTTTATGCTTCATGTACGTAATCGTGAAAGACAGAAATATTCTGAAGCCTGCAGACCAATTTTAGGAAAACATACAGATGGAATGCTGGGAAGAATCATTGACCTGCTTGCAGTATTTGCTCTGATTGCGGGAACAGCAACAACATTTAGTATTGCGACACCTTTGATGGCAAGTATTATTAATGAACTGTTTCATATCGAACTGAGCCGTACAGTTGTAACGATTATAATTATTTTGATTACATGTGTTATTTATACTTATTCTTTGTTACATGGATTTAAAGGAATTAGTTTTCTTGCGAAAGCCTGCGTATACCTGTTCTTCGGATTGCTTTTGTTTGTATTACTTTTTGGAGGAGAAACAAAATTCATTATTGAAAATGGTTTTGCATCTCTTGGAAAAGTGGTTCAAAATTTCTTTGAGCTTTCAACATTTACAGACCCGGAAAGAACAACATCATTCCCACAGAACTATACAATCTACTATTGGGCATACTGGATGGTATGGTGTGTGGCAGCTCCGTTCTTTATCGGAAACATTTCCAGAGGAAGAACAGTTCGTCAGACCATTCTTGGAGGATATGTATTTGGTGTTGGATCAACAATTGTAAGCTTCATTGTTCTTGGAAATTATTCTCTTGGAAAACAGATTAGTGGACAGATGGATTTTATCGCTGCTTATGAGAAGACGGGAGATCTGTATACAATGATCATTGGAGTAATACGTTCTCTGCCTTGTGCACCGTTTGTACTTGCTCTTGTGTTGATTACGATGATTGCATTTTATGCAACTTCATTTGATTCAATTGCATTGACAGCATCATGCTATAGTTATCACAGACTGGGAGAAGATGAGAATCCAAACAGACTGATTCAGTTGATGTGGTGTATCCTGCTGATTCTCCTTCCAATTGCACTTGTGTTTTCGGAAAGTTCAATGAGTAATCTGCAGTCGGTTAGTATTATTGCAGCATTCCCAATTGGCGCAGTTATTGTGTTGATTGTGCTGAGTTTTATGAAGGATGCAAAGAAATTTATGGAAGAAAATGAAAAACAGAGGAAAAAGTAAGAGGATAAAAAGAGAGATATCAGTGCTTAATGCATTGTTATCTTTCTTTTTATAGTTTTGAAAGTTTTTAAAATGTATTCTTCCATGTAGACAACTTCACTCAAACAGTGTACAATAGGATAGTATATAAGTTTAAGACAACAAAAGAAGGGGTAATTATATGAAAGCAAAGAAATTAGCGGCAGTAGCATTATCACTGTGTCTTACAGTGCCAATGTTCAGCACAATTGTAAGTGCAGCTGATGGTTCTCTGATGTTCTCTGATCCACAGACAAAGGTTGGAGAGGAAGTAAGTGTAGATCTTGTTGTGAGATCTGGAAATTCAGCTGTTGGAGATGCAGATATTACAATGAGTTATGATACTTCTGCACTTCAGTTTGAAAGCGGAGAGGGTGTAACAGCAGACAGTGATGGCAAGCTTACATACTCAGGAAGCGGAGACGGAACGGTGAAAGAACTTCGTACTACAATGACGTTTAAAGCATTGAAGATGGGAGATACAACGATCACAGTTGACAGCTCAAAGGCTTATCTGTATTCAGATGAGACACTGACATTAGACCAGGGATCTTCCGCAATTAAGATTGGACAGGCAGATGATGGTTCAACAGAGATTGAGGCAAATGGAAGTGAATCAACTGGCGCAGCTACTGATATTACGGTAAATGTGAATGGAACAGATTATAACTTCTCAGAAGAATTTGCAACATCTGCGATTCCGGTAGGATATAGTGAGACTACAAAGACATTCAATGGAGAAGAGCACAAGTTTGTTGCTAATGAGGCTGGTGTTACACTTGGATATTTGGTAGATGCTTCCGGAGAAGGAAAGTTTTTCCTCTACAATGAGGACGATTCTACATTTGTTCCATATACAGAATTGAAGATTTCTGATACAACATCTATTATTCTTTTAGCAGATAATGGAGGAGCAAAACTTCCGGATTCATACCAGGAAGGGGAACTTACAGTAGCAGATCAGACATATCCATATTGGGCAAATCCAGAGAATGATCGTTATGATCTTCTGTATGCAGTGAATACAAGAACAGGTGAAAAAGGGTTCTATCAGTATGATTCACAGGATGGAACTTATCAGAGTGTAGATGTTCAGACAACAGACAGTACAAAGAAGGAAGCAAAAGGGATTGTTGGAAAACTGGAGTCGCTTGTAAAAGAGCATCCAATTGTTCTTCTGGCTGGAGGAGCACTCATCGTAGTTGTATTACTTGTTCTTATGATTATGTTTGCAGTAAAACTTGTGCATAGAAATCAGGAACTTGATGATCTGTATGATGAGTATGATATTCCTTTTGAAGATGAAGAAGATGAAGAAGATGACGAGCCGGTTACTGCTAAGAAGTCAGACAGAAAGGCGTTTGGACGTAAAAAAGTAAAAGATGATGATTATGACGATGGTTATGATGATGATTTTAATGATGATTACGATGCCTTTGATGAAGAGTATGCTGATTATGATTTTGATGATGATTACGATGATGATTATGATGATGAATATGATGCACCGACAGGAAATACAAGAAATTTAGGAAGATCAGCTAAAAAATCAAAAAAAGGAAGAAAATCAGATGATTATGATGTAGATTTCATTGATCTGTAAGTTTGAGAGACAGATGAAAGATACTGATTAGGTAGTTGAAAAATATAGACAGGATTAGAACGGATTAAGAAGGAAGTTCTGATCCTGTTTTTCTATTGTTCTTTTCAATCTTTATTAATTGATTATACACAGATTTATCACAATGCGGAGTTACTATGTAAACATCAAAGAAAAAGAATAAACAAGAGAAGAGGTAATCTTTATGGAGAATCAATATAATTATTATAATTCAGATGGAATGAATGGAAACGGACAGAGCGAAACACCATTTCATGATGACAATGGTGGTCAGAAGCATCAAGCACCGCATGGTAAGAAGCCGCAAAAGAAAATTCCCAAAGCAGTGGCAGTGACAGGATTTGCACTATTGTTTGGAGTTGTTTCCAGTGGTACATTTCTGGCATCAAATGTTGTTGGAAGTAAAGTGCTTGGATTGACCGGTGTGACGAAGACCAATACTACGGCAACCAAAGCTGTGAGCAGCAATGCTTCATTATCCAAATCTTCCAGTGTTGTAACTTCAGATGTTTCAAGTATTGTGGAAAATGTAATGCCATCAATCGTATCAATTACAAATATGAGTGTGCAGCAGGTTCAGGATTTCTTTGGTGGTGTGTCACAGCAACAGAGCGAAAGTGCTGGAACAGGAATCATTATTTCCCAGAATGATTCAGAACTTCTGGTTGTTACAAATAATCATGTAGTAGCAGGAAGCGATACATTAACAGTTACTTTTGCTGATGGAACAAGTGTTGAGGCGAATATCAAAGGAACAAACTCAGAGTATGATATTGCTGTTGTGGCTGTTCCGCTTGACTCTATTTCAGATGATACGATGAAAAAAATTTCGGTAGCAACACTCGGAGATTCCACACAGCTAAAGGTTGGAGAACCTGCGATTGCAATCGGTAATGCACTTGGCTATGGACAGTCAGTAACAACTGGTGTAATCAGTGCTTTGAATCGTTCTGTTTCTGAAACAAACGAGCAGACTGGTGAGACAACAGAGAGTGATGCCAAACTGATTCAGACAGATGCAGCCATTAATCCTGGAAACAGTGGTGGAGCACTTGTAAATGCAAGTGGCGAAGTGATTGGAATCAACTCATCCAAGCTGGTTGGTGATTCTGTAGAAGGTGTCGGATATGCAATTCCAATCAGTGATGTATCCGATCTGATCCAGAATCTGATGAATCAGGCAACAAAGACAAAGGTTGCAGAAAAAGATCAGGGCGCAATTGGCATCAAAGGAATGAGCGTGCCGGCTGAATATTCCAAACAGCTGAATATGCCGGAAGGCGTTTATGTATCAGAAATTACAAAAGGCGGTGGAGCAGAGGCAGCCGGAATGACAAAAGGAAGTGTTATCACAGCAATTGACGGAACAACCGTATCAAGCATGGATGATCTTCAGGAACAGCTTCAATATTATGCCAAAGGAGATAAGGTGTCGCTGACAATTCAGATTCCACAGAGTAATGGAGAGTATGAAGAGAAAACAGTGGAAGAAACATTAGGTGCGAAATAAAACTACTTTTAAGTGAATGTATTATGTTTAGGGATTGTCACGTGGCAATCCCTTTTGTTGTTGTTCACAATTTTTCTTATCTTCCATACAATAACAAAAAAGATATAAGGATTTATTTTATGGCACCATATTGTTCTAATAGGAATACGAACTGTTATTGTCAGAATGGAAATTACAGGTCACAAACAAGGCAAGAAAATGAAAGACAGCTTCATTGCAATATTCCAGTTCCTCCACTTCCGGAGCAGAAGTCGAAAAATTACTGTTGCGATGAGTGTGTTGGTGATTACAGCAAAACGGATGTTTTGCAAGAGTTCCCGGTTGCGATGGCTTATGTCCCATGGCAGCAGTGGAGAAAACTTCACGATCTCGGTTATGGATTTCAGTGTGGAACTATTTTTCAAGAGCTTGAAAAACCATTTCGTGGAAAAGGAGGATGCTGTAAATGAGTTGCAATTGTCATGAAATGAATCGAAGAGAACTTTTTGAATATATAAATCAGATAAGTTTTGCAGTAGATGATGTTAAATTATTTTTAGATACGCACCCTGAAAATCAGAAAGCACTTGAATATTTTCAAAAATATAAAGAGAAACGTATTGAAGCACTCAAAGAATATGCAGAGGTATATGGACCTTTAACTGTAGATACAGTCAGCGAAAACAGTGACTGCTGGAATTGGATCAATGAACCATGGCCGTGGCAGGAAGGGGGATGCTGATTTATGTGGAATTATGAAAAAAGACTTCAATATCCTGTGAAGATAACCCAGACGAATCCGAAACTGGCGAAGATCATTATAAGTCAGTTCGGTGGGCCGGATGGCGAATTAGCTGCATCTATGCGTTATCTTTCACAGCGATATACGATGCCATATAAAGAGGTAACAGGGATACTGACTGATATTGGTACAGAAGAACTTGCCCATATGGAGATGATCTGTGCAATTATCTATCAGCTGACAAAGAATTTGTCACCGGAAGAAATTGAACGTTCCGGTTTTGCACCGTATTATGTTGATCATACACTGGCATTATGGCCACAGGCAGCCAGCGGAGCTCCGTGGACTGCAACGTATTTCCAATCGAAGGGAGATCCGATTACAGATCTTCATGAAGATCTTGCAGCAGAGCAAAAAGCACGGACTACGTATGATAATATCCTGCGGCTGATTAAAGATCCTGAAATCTGTGATCCGATCCGTTTTCTGAGAGAAAGAGAGATTGTGCATTATCAGAGATTTGGTGAAAGTTTAAGAATTGTCCAGGAACATCTTGACAGTAAGAATTTCTATGCGATCAACCCAGAATTTGAATGAAGATGCAGTGTTTATTTTTTGAAGGGATTGTCAGACGGCAATCCCTGATTTGTGTTTTATGTATACACTGCTCAAAAATCCCCCTTTACTTTTCCCTATAAATCAGATATAATATACGCGTTGATGGGACACCATAACAATTAAATATACGATCAATGGGGATACTGTGATGTTATACTCACAGTATTTTTCTGTTTTTTGATGAAAGGGACTTTTTTCCCTAAGTAAAAGAGGCTATAATAAAAGAAATTTATTGTCGGGTGTAAATATACGTTACAGTTCACTCCCGTGTCAATCACTCTGCTGATTGACACGGAGGATGCATGTTTTGGCTTGAATGCATCTCGCCCCATCGCCAAAGGCGATTTAAAATGGCGAGATGCGTTGCTGGTCGCACAACGTGTGAACAGTAACAAATATACAGTTGACAGTAATTAAAAAAGGAGAAGGCATATGTGTGGATTTGCAGGATTTGTCGGAGAAGTTGATGACAGAGAACAGGTACTTGTTAATATGATGAATACAATCGTACACAGGGGACCGGATAGTGCGGGAAAGTATGTGGATGAAGATGCAGCACTCGGATTTCGCCGTCTGAGTATCATAGATCTTTCTTCCGTTGGTGATCAGCCGTTGTACAATGAGGATCGCAGCATGGTTCTTGTATTTAATGGAGAGATTTATAATTATCAGGACCTGAGAGAAGAACTGAAAGCGGCAGGTCATGAGTTTGTATCGAATACAGATTCAGAGACACTGATTCATGGATACGAAGAGTGGGGCGAGAAACTGGTAGACCGTCTTCGCGGAATGTATGCTTTTGCAATCTGGGATACAAAGAAGAAAAGATTGTTTGCAGCGAGAGATATTTTCGGAATCAAACCGCTGTATTATGCGAATATGAATGGTACATTGATGTTTGCTTCTGAAATCAAAGCATTTATGGAGCATCCGAAGTTTGATAAGGTGTTCAATGAAGAGGCACTTGGAAACTATCTTTCTTTCCAGTTTGTTCCTACGAATGAGACATTTTTTAAAGGGGTGTTCTGTGTACAGCCAGGACATTATTTTACATATGAAAATGGAAAAATGAACATTACACGTTATTTTGAACCTCATTTTACAGGTGATTGTAAGAAACCGTTTGAGGAAGTTGTGGATGATGTAGAACGTGTGATGAAGGATTCCGTTGAGAAGCATAAAATCAGTGATGTAGAGGTTGCTTCTTACCTTTCCAGTGGTGTGGACTCCAGTTATCTGACTTATCTGGGACAGGTGGATCGTACCTTTACAGTCGGTTTTGATGAAGGTAAGTACAGTGAGATCCAAGATGCAAAGGAATTTGCAGCAAGCATTAATATGAAGAACGATGCGAAGGTGATTTCACCGGAAGAATATTGGGACAAGCTTTCAGATATTCAGTATTATATGGATGAGCCGGTTGCAGATCCGGCTGCAATCGCACTTTATTTCCTGAGTGCAGAGGCTTCCAAGAAGGTTAAGGTAGTTCTTTCAGGAGAGGGATCTGATGAATTGTTTGGAGGATATAATATTTATTGTGAACCTTTGGAACATACTTCTTTTAATAAAATACCGATGCCGGTACGCCGTTTCCTGGGTGCGTTTGCAGAACGCTGTCTGCCACGTGGTATGAAGGGAAGAGGTTTCCTTATGCGTCACGGAAAGACACTGGAAGAGAGATATTTCGCAAATGCGACGAATATTTTTACAGAGCGTGAGGCAAATCGTATTTTGAAAAAAGGATGTAAGCCGGGAATCCAAAAAGTGACAAAACCATTGTATGCACGTGTAAAAGGAAAAGATCCTGTGACAAAGATGCAGTATGTGGATCTTCATTTATGGCTGGTGCATGATATTCTGATGAAGGGTGACAAGATGGGAATGGCGAATTCTCTTGAAGTCAGAGTTCCGTTCCTTGACAGAGAAGTACTTGAACTTGCCGAGACACTTCCGTTAAAATACAAAGTACGTGCGCCAAAGACGAAGGTTGCATTGCGTGCTGCGGCAGAGCGACACATCAGAAGTAAGACAGCGGAGAAGAAGAAACTGGGATTCCCAATTCCGATTCGTGTATGGTTGAAGGAAGAGAAGTATTATAATATTGTAAAAGAGATGTTTGAGTCTGATGCAGCGAAGAAGTTCTTTGATACGAAGCTCCTGCTTAAGATGCTTGATGATCATAAGAATGGAAAGAATACGAATGAGAAGACAGATAACAGCCGTAAGATCTGGACAGTTTATATCTTCCTCGTATGGTATGACAGATTCTTTGAGCATGGAAAACCGGTTCATCCGGCGATGAGTGTTCAATAATAAAAAATGTATCTGCTGTTTATTAATTGGGAATGTTAAAAAATAGAATGGATACAGATTTTAGATAGGAGTATGTATGAGAAACTATGAGAGTGATGCTTATAGGAAATATCGAAGCTCAATGGAGCAGAGACAGAAGGTTGTGAGAACGTCAGGTTCTCCATATTCTCAGCAGACTGCGGTACAGGGAAAACGGCAAATAGTGGAAAGGTCTGCGAGTACAAAACGTAAAAGGACAAGAGAAAAGGGAAAACCTTATTATGATTATGATCTGCTTCTTGTAATTATTTTTCTGATGTGCTTTGGACTTGTAATGCTTTACAGCAGTAGTGCCTACAGTGCACAGAATGATTATAATAATGATATGTTTTTCTTTACAAGGCAGGTGATTATCGGTATTATCGGATTTATTGCAATGTTTATCGTTTCTAAGATTGACTATCATCTGTATGGTGCGTATGCAAAAGAATTTTTTTGGTTTTCAATGTTTTTGATGGCATTGGTGCAGACACCACTTGGCAAGACAGTAAATGGAGCAAGAAGGTGGATCAGGCTTCCGGGTGGACTGTCGCTGCAGCCGGCAGAGTTTACGAAGATTGCAGTGATTCTATTTATAGCATATGCAATCTGTCTCTTGGGGCAAAAGGCGAAGAAATGGGATGGAATTAAAATTTTGCTATTTTATGGTATTATTGCTTTCCTTGGCGCTTATAAATTAACAGATAACCTAAGTACAGCTGTTATTATTCTTTCAATCACAGTTGTTTTGATTTTTGTTGTGCATCCAAAGACAAAACCATTTGTTACTGGAGTAATTGCAGCAGGAATCGTGGGAATTATTGGAATTATTTTTTTGAAATATACGCTTGCGGAAAGTGATAACTTTCGTATGCGCCGAATCATTGCATGGCTGAATCCGGAGGCGAATGCTGATACAGACAGCTATCAGTTTTTACAGGGATTATATGCAATCGGTTCGGGAGGTTTCTTTGGAAAGGGGCTTGGAAACAGTACACAGAAGCTGCATGCGATTCCGGAGGCACAGAATGATATGATCCTCGCGGTTATCTGTGAAGAGCTTGGAGTGTTTGGTGCAATTCTCGTTTTGTGTCTGTTTGCCTTTATGCTTTATAGATTATTGTTCATAGCGAGAAATGCTCCGGACTTGTATGGTGCGTTGATCGCAACAGGTATTTTTGCACATATTGCACTGCAGGTTACTCTGAACATAGGAGTTGTAACAGGACTACTGCCGACAACCGGTGTTACCCTTCCATTTATTAGTTATGGCGGTACGGCAATTGTGATCTTGCTGGCCGAGATGGGAATTGCGCTTGGAATATCTTCGAAGATCCGGTTGAAATAAAGAGGAAAGATCTATTATGGGAGGAAAAACAAATATTAAGCAGCGACTAACGTATATAGATATTGCCAGAGCAATAGGGATTCTTTTTGTTGTGCTTGGACATATAAATCAATTTTATAGAGATTCTCAAGGAATAGAATACTCTCAAATATTAATCTTTATTTATGCGTTTCATATGCCACTGTTTTTTATTCTTTCAGGAATCTTATTTTCAGAAAAAACATTTCGTAATCTTTCGTTTTTTGATTTTTTGATTAAAAAGGTGAAGGGATTGGTCGTCCCATATTTGTTTCTGGATATTACAGCAGGTTTATATGAGACGGTTGTTTCTTCGGAAATACAGATTTCTTCTATTCTGGAAGTCGTGAAAAATACGTTAACGATTCATTGTAATGTTGGAGCAAACTGGTTTATATCGGCACTATTTATAGGAGAAATATTTTTATACTTTTTCTTAAAATATTATCGAAGTATATATAAGTATTTTGTATGGATTCCATTTCTTATTATACCTCGGTATTATCCATTTTCAACACACTGGATAAATGTTTTTGTGCGTGGTGTGATTGCATTTACTTTTATGCTAGTGGGGTATTACTTAAAAGATTACTATAAAAATGATGTGAATAAGCGATGGGATGTTATTGTTCTTTCGGTTGTCCTTACCTATATAATAGCGATGCTTAATGGGCAAATTGATTTTTGGGGCAGTAGAGTGGGAAATCCAATTTTGTGTTTGATTGGAGGTCTGATTGGAGCCTATTGGGTTATTGGCTTATCGAAGAATATAAAATCTAAATTACTTGTGTTTATAGGACAAAATACAATGACAATGATGGGGACACACATGATTGTATTTGGAATCGTATGGAATTTGTGTTCAATAACATTTTTCAATATCATGCCGTTGCTGACAGCAAATCTATATGGGGAAATTTTAATATTTATTTTGACAATTGCCGCTAATTTACCAATCATGTATGTATATAATCGATATCTTCCATTTTTAATTGGAAAACATAAGTGAGCTTTTTAAAAACAGCTCTTTTCAACTTATTGAAAGTATGCTATATTAATATGTAGTATTAAAAACCACGTAAAGTAGGAAAGGAAAATATGCGATAGAGCATGGGAGGATATAAGTTATGAGTTACAGAGTGATCGTAGATAGTTGCGGAGAGCTGACCCTACAGATGAAGGAGAGTGGAATTTTTAAGACGGCTTCTCTTAGCATGGAAGTGGATGGCTTTCACATTCTGGATGACGAGACATTTGATCAGGCTGATTTTTTAAGAAGAGTGGCTGCAAGCGAGGAGTGTCCGAAGTCATCCTGTCCGTCCCCGGAGCGTTATATGGAATTATACAAATGTGATGTTGACAGAGTCTATGCAGTTACTTTGTCAGGGGAATTGAGCGGATCTTATAACAGTGCACTTCTTGGAGAGAAACTTTATAAGGAAGAAGGCGGAGAAGAAAAGATCCATGTATTTAACTCTCGTTCAGCATCTGTCGGAGAGACGTTGATCGGACGAAAGATTCAGGAATGTGAAGAAGCCGGAATGGATTTTGAACAGGTAGTTGAAACGGTAGAAGCTTATATTGAAGAACAGCATACGTACTTTGTTCTTGAGAATCTTGATACACTTCGTAAGAATGGACGACTGACAGGACTGAAATCTCTGGTAGTCAGCGCATTGAATATCAAGCCTGTTATGGGTTCTACCCCAGAGGGAACAATCTGTCAGTTGGATAAGAGCAGAGGAATGAAGAAAGCTTTGGCGAAGATGGCAGAGCATGTCGCGAAGGACGCTGTAAAACCGGAGGAGAAGATTCTTGCAATTGCACATTGCAACTGTCCGGAACGTGCAGAGGCCGTCAGAAAATTGATTTTGGAGAAAGTAAAGGTGAAAGATTCCTTTATTGTAGATACAGCAGGAATTAGTAGTATGTATGCGAATGATGGTGGAATTATTGTTGTACTTTAAGATGTGCTGTGGTAAAATAATTGCTAAAGACCTAATAGGAAGGGAGCAGGCAAGAGATGAGTCAGGCGAAGGTGGATCGTTATAAGAAGGAAAAGGCGGACCGAAAGAAGACAATGCGTAAAGAGAAAATTGTGCGCAATGTAAAAAGATGTGTAGCGGGAGTAATTGTACTTGCAATTGTTGGCTGGTTCGGATATTCAGCATATGATCTGTATTCTTCCAATCAGGAACGTGCAGTTGCAGAAGTGAATTATGACTCTGTTAAGGATTATCTGAGTACACTTTCAGCAGAATAAGGTTGTTATAATTACATATAGTGCAATAAAAAGAGGTTGTCGTATTAAGTGATACGTCCTCCGGTTATAGGATTTTTATATTTCGTTATCCTATAGGAAGGTGGCATATCATTGTTAAAGCGGCAACCTCTTTTTGCGTTTCTTGCAACCAAAACAGGAAGTGAACAGTAACGTGAACTCTGAAAAGAAACGAAAAAGTTCATAAAAAGGACTTGAAAAAGGTGGAAGTGTGGTTTACAATGGAGCTAAGTGGTGAGAAGTGGTAGAATGTGGTGCAATATGGAGAAAGAGTGGAAGCAAAGGGATTACGGTAGTGATACCTTTAGTGGACATGAACATTTCCATAGATTCCAGAGAAAGGGTTTCGTATGTTATTAGGAGAGTTTAACCATAACATAGACGAAAAAGGCAGACTGATCATCCCGGCAAAGTTAAGGGAAGATCTTGGTGACAGCTTCGTGATCTGTAATGGATTAGAGGGCTGTCTATTTGTCTATTCCCAGGAAGAATGGAATAAATTCGTAGCCGAACTCGAAAGCTTACCACGAATGAACAAGGATGCCAGAATCTTTAAACGCTACTTTTTTGGAAGTGCATCTGAGGGCAGTTTCGACAAGCAGGGGAGAGTTCTTGTCCCACCGTCACTTAGAAAGAATGCACATCTGGAGAAGGAAGTAGTTCTGGTCGGAGTCCAGGATCGTGTTGAGATCTGGGACAAGGCACTCTGGGAAGAGAAAAACCAGATCAGCGAGGAAGATCTGGATGCGATTGCAGAACGTATGGAAGCGATCGGAATTCGCATCTGATGACAACAAAGACCGCCAAGTGAGGCAGTCAGAAGGAGGAGTCTATGGCATTCGAGCACGTTTCAGTGCTGTTGCATGAGACAGTAGACGGTTTGAACGTAAAACCGGATGGCATCTATGTAGATGCCACGTTGGGTGGAGGCGGACATGCATATGAAGTCTGTACAAAGCTTGGCGAGCAGGGGAGATTAATAGGTATAGACCAGGACGCTGATGCGATTAAAGCAGCAGGAAAACGCCTGGAAGGTTTCGGGGAGAAGGTCACAATAATCCAGAGCAATTATTGTGATATGAAACCGCGGCTTCATGAAATAGGAATTGACAAAGTAGATGGAATCACAGTAGATCTTGGAGTTTCTTCTTATCAGTTAGATACAGCTGAGAGAGGATTTTCATATCGGGTTGACGCACCTCTTGATATGCGTATGGATCAGCGTCAGAAGATGACAGCCAGAGACATTGTCAACGACTATAGTGAATCGGAACTTTATCGTGTGATTCGTGATTATGGCGAGGACAGATTTGCTAAAAATATCGCGAAGCACATTGTTGCAGAACGCACAAAAGGTCCGATTGAGACAACAGGACAATTGAATGAGATTATTAGTCATGCAATACCAATGAAGATTCAGAAGACGTCAGGACATCCGTCAAAACGTACATTTCAGGCTCTTCGAATTGAATTGAATCATGAGCTTGATGTTTTGCGGGATACATTAGATGATATGATCGATCTGTTGAATCCAGGAGGAAGACTTTGCATTATTACATTTCATTCGCTTGAAGACAGAATTGTGAAGAGTTCTTTCCGTAAGAATGAGAATCCGTGCATTTGTCCAAGTCATTTTCCGGTTTGTGTATGTGGAAATGTATCCAAAGGGAAAGTGATCACCAGGAAGCCAATCCTTCCGTCAGAAGAGGAGTTGACGGTAAACAGCAGATCAAAGAGTGCAAAGCTTAGAATCTTTGAACGTGCATAATTTGATATCACAGGGAGTATTTAGAGTATAAACGAAACGTTCCTCCGGGAAGGGGAGAGCCCGGCGGAACAAGAATCCAGAGAAAGGACAGGAAAGCGATGGCGAGAAACACAGGTCGCAGACAGCAGAATAGACCAGCAGCAGACTGGAACCACTTCTATGTGTACGGTAGTGCCGTGCGTCAGCCAGAAGCTTTACCGTCTGGAAATGGGACAGTTCGTAAGCCAAAGAAAAAAAGAACAAGCCGTCAGGTGATTAAAAACCGGCATCGTGCGCAGCGGATCAGTCCGGCATATGCGACTTTTCTAATTGTGGCGGCAGTCTGTGCAGTTTTTATTTGTGTTATGTATTTACGCTTACAGGCAGATGTTTTGAATCGTGCAGATCAGATCACAGCGCTGCAGCAGGAACTGACGGATCTGAAGGAATCAAATGATACTGCACATCAGGCAGCGGAAGATTCTGTTAATCTTGAGACTGTTCGTGAAAAGGCAATGAACGAGATGGGAATGGTTTATGAGTCTCAGGGCAAAGTGATTCATTATCAAAGCCCGACAAGTGACTATGTAAAACAGTATGATAACATTCCGGAAGATGGCGTTTTAGCGCAATCCAAGGATGTGAAAAATAAGGAATAATGGAAGATGGCAGGAAGAAAAAGAAGGAAGAACAGATTTCAATTTCTGACTAAAAAATTCCCGGTAAAAATGCAGAGAAAGCTGGTACTGCTGTTTATAGCAGTTATACTGGCTTTTCTTGTTCTTGTAGGAAGAATTACATACATTAATGTTACGAAGGGAAGCAAGTATACAAAGCTTGTACTGAATCAGAAAATTTATGACAGTAAGACAATTCCATATAAACGTGGAGATATTCTGGATAGAAACGGTACAAAAATAGCGACAAGTGAAAGGGTTTATAATGTGATTCTTGATGTTGCTGTAATGACAGATAAAGAAGAATATATAGATCCTACGATTAAAGTATTGAATAAATGTTTCGGAATCAGTGAAAAGACAGTACGAGAGATTGTAGAAGAAAAACCTAATAGCAGATATGTTATATTGAAAAAAGGAATCGATTACGAGACGGCTCAGAAATATAATGAGATAAAGAATGATACTGAGAATTATCCAAATGTAAAGGGAATCTGGCTGGAGGATGATTATAACAGAACATACCCATACAATACGCTGGCAAGTGATGTGATAGGTTTTACTTATTCCGGAAATATAGGAGCAATTGGAATTGAGAGTGCTTATAATGATGTTATGACGGGGACAGATGGCAGAGAGTATGGTTATCTGGATGAAGATGATACAGTCGAACAGAATGTAAAAGCAGCAAAGAATGGGAATAATGTTGTTACAACGATTGATATTACCTTGCAGAGTATTGTGGAAAAATACATTCAACAGTTCAATGAAGAACATGCCGGAGAAGAAGGAAGTGGAGTGACCGGTAGCAAGAATACAGCGGTTATGATCATGAATCCGAATACCGGAGAGATTCTGGCTGAGGCCTCTTACCCTAATTTTGATTTGAACAAACCAAGAGATCTGTCCAGTATTTATTCCGAAGAAAAATGGAATGCGATAGATGAGAAGGATCAATTGAACATATTGAGTAGTATCTGGAGAAATTTCTGTGTCAGTGATGCATTTGAACCGGGGTCTACGATGAAACCATTCACTGTTGCAGCCGGATTGGAGACAGGAACTCTTACCGGAGAGGAATCTTATTATTGTGGTGGTTATCTTCATGTGGGAGATAATGATATCGGATGTCATCTTCGTTCCGGACATGGAATGGAAAGCACAATGGATGCAATTGCCAATTCCTGTAACGTTGCATTGATGGAAATGGCTGAAAAAATCGGAATTGATAATTTTATCAGATACCAGCATATTTTTGGCTTTGGAGAATATACGGGAATTGACCTTCCGGCAGAAGCATCAACAGCAAGTCTTCTGTATACAACTGATACGATGACACCGGTTGACCTTGCAACGAATGCTTTCGGACAAAACTTTAATGTGACAATGACTCAGCTGGCAGCAGGGTTCAGTTCTCTGATCAACGGTGGGTATTATTATGAACCGCATGTTGTAAAGCAGATCCAGGATGAGAATGGAAATGTGATTGAAACGAAGAATCCCGTATTGCTCCGTAAGACGGTTTCGACAGAAACATCTGAATTAGTAAAAACATATTTACAGGCGGTAATGCAGTATGGTACAGGTAAGAGAGCCCAGGTGGAAGGATATGATATCGGAGCGAAGACCGGTACGGCGCAGAAACTTCCACGTAAAGATGGGAAATATCTTCTTTCTTATATCGGATATGCTCCACAGGAGAATCCGGAAGTTGTTATCTATGTGGTAATTGATGAAGCAAATGTGGATGCACAGGATAATAGTTCATTGGTTCTTGAACTTGCGAAGAATATCATGTCAGAAGCATTTCCGTATCTTGGTATCACAACCATAGAAGAGACAGGGGAAAGTCAGACACAGCAGAGCGGTCAGAGCTTTGAAGATACAGAGTATTCTGATTATGATCAGGACTATACAGATGATTACAGTAATGAAGACGGCTCATATGTTGATGAAAATTATAAGACGGATTTGGACAGCTGGGCAACATCATCCAATATAGATTAAGTGTTATAGCAGACAGGCAAACAGGAATAACTCCGAAAAAGACATAATACATTGTAGAAATGTCTTTCTCGGAGTTATTTTTTGTGAAAAATAAAACATATAATCGAAAAAAAACAATGGTTGTTTTTTTCTGCGCAGTTCTTTTGATTTCGGCTCTTTTCGGAAGACTTGTTTATCTGATGATTTTTGATGCTGCACATTATCAGAAGCTGGCGAAAGATCTTCATGAGCGAGAAAGAAAAATCAAAGCGGCAAGAGGAGAGATTATTGACAGAAATGGAGTTGTCCTGGCAACGAACAGGACGGTATGCACAATTTCCGTGATCCATAATCAGATAAAAGATCCGGAGCAGGTGATCGCAGCTCTCTGTCAGGAACTTGGAGAAGAGGAAGAAAACATCCGGAAAAAAGTAGAAAAAGTGTCTTCGATGGAAAAAATTAAAACAAATGTGGAAAAAGAAACGGGTGATAGAATCCGTAATCTGGACCTTGCAGGAGTAAAAGTAGATGAGGATTTTAAAAGATATTATCCTTATGATACATTTGCATCCAGAGTTCTTGGATTTACAGGTGGGGACAACCAGGGAATTATCGGACTTGAAGTAAAATATGAAGAGGTATTAAAAGGAACCGATGGAACCATTCTTACAGTGACGGATGCGAGAGGAGTCGAACTTGAGAAAGTAGCAGAAGACAGGATTGAACCTGTGGCTGGGAACACGCTTCAGATTAGTCTGGATCATAATATTCAGAAGTACTGTGAACAGGCAGCAAAAAAGGTTCAGGAGGAAAAACAGGCGGATAGTGTATCTGTATTGCTTATGAATCCGCAGGACGGAGAGATTTTTGCAATGGTAAATACACCGGAATTTAATCTGAATACCCCTTTTGAATTGATTGATGTGGATGAAAATACAGAACAGACGGATGAACAGGCTCAGGAGATGTTAAATCAGATGTGGCGAAATCCTTGTATTAATGACACATATGAGCCGGGATCAACGTTTAAAATCATTACAGCATCAGCATGTCTTGAAGAAGGTGTCGTTTCTTTGTCGGATACATTTTCCTGTCCGGGATACCGGATTGTAGAAGACAGAAAAATCCGGTGTCATAAGGTTGGTGGACATGGACAGGAAACGTTTATCCAGGGGATACAGAATTCCTGTAATCCGGTATTTATTGATATTGGTCTTCGGCTTGGAGCAGAGAAATTTTATGCTTATTTTAAACAGTTTGGATTACTTAGTCTGACGAATATTGATCTTCCGGGTGAAGCGGGAACAATTATGCATAACGTAGAAGATATTGGTCTTGTGGAATTGGCAACGATTTCATTTGGACAGTCGTTCCAGGTAACACCGGTTCAAATGGCAACAACAGTAAGTTCGCTGGTTAATGGGGGATACCGGGTGACACCGCATTTTGGAGTGGCAGTTCTTGAAAAAGACGGAACAGAGATACGAAAGCTGAAATACAAAAAGAAGAATGGGATTGTATCTGAAAAAACATCGGAGACGATGAGAATACTTCTGAAGAGTGTAGTAGAAGAAGGATCTGGTAAAAATGGATACATTGAAGGATATTCGATCGGAGGCAAGACTGCAACATCACAGACTCTTCCAAGAAGCGCAAACAAATATATTTCATCATTTATAGGGTTTGCACCGGCGGAAGATCCGCAGGTTCTTGGAATTGTAGTGATCCGTAACCCACAGGGGATTTATTACGGAGGAACGATTGCAGCTCCGGTTTTGCGCAGCATCTATGACAATGTGCTTCCGTATCTCGGGATTGAAAAAAACTGACCAATGGAGTATACTGTAAAGTGCATTTTGAGAATCTGATGATGTAAGTGTCAAAAGTATAAATTGCGTTTGTGCTCGCACAAATAAGCAATTTATACTTATTGACACGCCGAACACCGAAAACGGAATAAAATGGTGTGAATACGCCATTTTATGGGAGTTTGAGGTGTTCGAGGATTGCGGGAATTGCATAGCAATGGAGCAATCCGGTTACATCAGTGAGTGGCAAAATTTATTTTTGACACTCACATCATCTGATGACAGAAAAGTACATAAGAAGGATTCTCTGTGTAAAACAAAAGAAATGAAGAGGTGTATATATGAACAGTCATGTAGTGATTCCGGTATTGATTGCATTTGTTATAAGCCTTGTGCTTGGACCGGTGGTCATTCCTTTCCTGAGAAGGTTAAAGATGGGTCAGACGGAGCGTGTGGAGGGTGTACAGTCTCATTTGAAGAAGGCAGGAACACCGACAATGGGAGGTATTATCATTCTGGCAGCTGTTGTGATTACGTCCCTGTTTTATGTGAAAGACTATCCAAAGATCATCCCGGTACTTTTCCTTACAGTAGGATTCGGACTGATTGGATTTCTGGATGATTATCTTAAAGTTGTCATGAAACGTTCAGATGGACTTTTTCCAATGCAGAAGATGGCACTCCAGATTGTAGTAACAGCAATTTTTGCGTTTTACATCGTAAAAGTAGCGAAGATTCCGCTTACAATGATCGTTCCATTCTCCGGCGGTTATGAATTGAATCTTGGATGGCTTGCGATTCCGGTTCTTTTCTTTGCAGTAATCGGTACAGTTAATGGAACAAACTTTACGGACGGACTGGATGGTCTTGCATCAAGCGTAACTGTTCTGGTGGCAACATTTTTCACGGTTGTAGCAATTGGAACGAAAAGTGGGATTGAGCCGATCACTTGCGCGGTTGTCGGTGCATTGATGGGATTCCTTCTTTTTAATGTGTATCCGGCCAGTGTGTTCATGGGAGATACAGGTTCTCTTGCACTGGGTGGTTTTGTTGCAGGAACAGCGTATATGATGCAGATGCCGCTGTATATCATTATTGTCGGATTTATTTATCTTGTAGAAGTTATTTCAGTTATTCTGCAGGTAACATATTTCAAAAAGACAGGAGGAAAGCGTCTCTTTAAGATGGCACCGATCCATCATCATTTCGAGCTTTGCGGATGGTCAGAGACACGGGTAGTGGCAGTATTTTCTATTGTGACGGCAATTCTTTGCCTGATCGCTCTTATGGGGGTATAAAAGAATGGTTGTAAAAGATAAAAATGTATTAGTGTTTGGCTCTGGAATCAGTGGAGAGGCAGCGTGTGAGCTCCTTTTGAAAGAAGAAGCAAAGGTCGTATTGTATGATGGTAACGATAAGCTGAATCCGGAAGAGATCCGTGCAAAGATTGAAGGCGGGGACAGTGAGTCACTGGAAATCGTCCTTGGAACACTTGAGGGAGACAGGAAAGAAGAACTTCTTGATAAACTTTCTCTTGTTGTAATGAGTCCGGGTGTTCCGACAGATCTTCCAATCGTGAATGAGATGCGTGAGAAAGGACTTCCAATCTGGGGCGAGATTGAGCTTGCGTATGTCTTTGGAAAAGGTGATGTTCTAGCAATTACTGGAACAAACGGAAAGACAACGACTACTTCTCTGCTTGGAGAAATTATGAAAAACTATGCGCAGAGCAGTTTTGTGGTAGGAAATATCGGTAATCCATATACGAGTATTGCACTCCAGACAAGAGAGGATTCTGTAATTGTTGCTGAGATGAGCAGCTTTCAGCTAGAAACAATTCAGACATTCCGTCCGAGAGTCAGCGCGATCCTGAATATTACTCCGGATCATCTGAATCGCCATCATACGATGGAAGCATACATAGAGGCAAAGGAAAATATTGCGAAGAATCAGACAGAGAAAGATACTTGTGTTCTGAATTACGAAGATGATGTAACAAGGGCATTTGGAGAAAATGTAAAGTCAAAGGTTCTATATTTCAGCAGTCAGCGTATATTAGAAGAAGGAATCTATCTGGAAAACGGTCAGATCGTTCTTGCAATGAACGGAGAGAAGACACCGGTATGCCATGTAGATGAATTGAATATTCTTGGAACGCACAATCATGAGAATGCGATGGCAGCAGCTGGAATGGCAGCAGCATATGGGGTTCCGGTAGATGTGATCCGAAGAACGCTGAAAGAGTTCCAGGGAGTCGAACATCGTATTGAATATGTGGCAGAAAAGAATGGAGTTGTATATTACAATGATTCCAAGGGAACAAATCCAGATGCAGCAATTAAGGGGATTCAGGCGATGAATCGTCCGACAGTTCTGATCGGTGGAGGTTATGATAAGGATTCTGCTTATGATGAATGGATCGATTCCTTTGATGGAAAAGTAAAAAAATTAGTACTTCTTGGTGCGACACGTGACAAGATCGCAGAGACAGCCAGAGCACATGGATTTGAAGATATTGAGATGGCGGATACATTTGAGGAAGCATTTGCAAAATGTGTAGAGAATGCAAAACCGGGAGATGCAGTACTCCTTTCTCCTGCATGTGCAAGTTGGGGAATGTTTAAGAATTATGAAGAACGTGGAGATAAGTTTAAAGAGCTTGTAAATAATCTGTAAAGGGTGAACTGTATTGAAGCGTCCTGCAAAGAAGCACACGTATGATGATACACTGCTTGTGACGGTGCTGATTCTCGTACTGGTTGGTCTGATCCTTCTGACCAGTACAAGTGCATATAACGGCAGGGTGAAGTTTCATGATTCTTATTATTATCTGAAAAAGCAGGGACTGGCTACAGTTCTTGGAATGGCAGGAATGCTATGGATCGCGAGAATTGATTATCACAGATGGATTCCACTTGCTGTGCCAGGATATCTGGCTGCAATCGGTTTATCCATTGCTGTCATGGCATTCGGAAAAGAATATAACGGATCCAAAAGATGGTTGTCTTTGGGTCCGTTTTCTTTTCAGCCTTCAGAATTTGCTAAAGTAGCAGTGATATTGTTTCTGGCCTGGCTGATCAACCGAAATGTGAAAAAAATATCAAAACTTCGGATAATGTCCGGAATGATGCTTTCAATCCTTCCGGTTGTCGGTCTGGTAGGAGCAAGTAATCTGAGTACAGCAATCATTATCCTCGGAATCGCAGTTACATTGATTTTTGTTGCAAGTCCAAGATATGCACAGTTTATATGGATGGCTGTATCAGGAGTTGGATTTCTGGGAATTTTTCTCGCCTTGGAAAGCTATCGGCTGGAGCGACTTGCAATCTGGCGCAATCCGGAGAAGTATGAAAAAGGATATCAGACATTGCAAGGACTTTATGCAATTGGAAGTGGAGGACTGTTTGGCCGGGGGCTGGGAAACAGTGTACAAAAACTGGGATTCCTGCCGGAAGCACAGAATGATATGATTTTTTCTATTGTCTGTGAAGAATTAGGGCTTGTTGGTGCGGGGACTATCATTGTACTGTTTCTGATTTTAATCTGGAGATTTTTTGTGATTGCAACACACGCACCGGATCTTTTTGGTGCGTTGATTGCAGCGGGAGCCATGGCACATATGATGATTCAGGTAATATTGAATATTGCTGTCGTCACAAATTCTATACCGAATACAGGAATTACACTTCCGTTTATCAGTTATGGTGGAACGTCAGTTGTTTTTCTGCTTTTGGAAATGGGGCTTGTCCTTAGCATATCACGTTTGGTACAATAGAGTTGCCTGTATTTCATACAGATGGAATCCGGGTATGGAAAACATGAACAGAGGAAGGAATCTGATCAATGAAAAAAAAGAAGAAAAAGAAGAGAGGGATGTTCCGCTTTATTGTAGTATTACTGTTGATTGTAGTATTTGTTCTACTCTTTCAGACACGCAGTATAAAGGTGAAGGGAAATGAATATTACGGAGAGAATTCAATTATCAGCTGGCTCGAGAAAGATAAACTCTCCATGAATACGGTGTATTTATTCTGGAAATATAATTATACAGATGCAGAAGTTCCGTCAGTTGTGGAAGAAATGAAATTGACATTTGAAAATCCATGGACGCTTGTTGCGCATGTGAAAGAGAAAGGAAAATCCGGTTATGTTTCTTTCAATGATACAAATTTATATTTTGACCGGAAGGGGACAGCACTTTTTGAAAGCAAGAAAACTTTTACAGGAGTACCTTATGTGGAAGGACTTTCTTTCGATGCATCGAAAGTAGAGATCGGAAAAAAGATTCCGGTGGAAGATGACAGTGCATTCACTTTGATCGCAGAGGCTTCAAAGTATCTGGTGAAATATTCACTTACACCGGATAAACTGGTATATGCCAATGAACAGAGTGTGGTATTATATTTTGGATCAGTAGAAGTTTTAATTGGGAATAAAGAATATGAGATCAGAATTGCACAGATCAAACCGATTCTTGAGAAGCTGAAGGAACAGTATCCGGATCAGGCGGGGGTACTTCATCTTGAGAATTATGAAGCAGATTCAGCATCAATTAACTTTACACCGCAGTCTTGAAGCTGAATTGTTGGAAAAAAACCAAAAATAAGAAAAAATCTATTGATTATTTACGGAAAAGACTTTATTATATACTTATTGAATTGTATCGTTCAATTAAAATAAGGGATGTATATAAGAATTAATAAGACGACAAAGGAGGAACTACTCTTGTTAGAAATTAAAACCAACGAATCTGAAGCGGCTGCAAGAATTATTGTTGTCGGAGTCGGCGGAGGCGGTAACAATGCCGTGAACCGAATGATCGACGAACAGATTGCAGGCGTAGAATTCATAGCTGTGAATACAGATAAACAGGCATTACAGCTGTGTAAAGCACCGACACTTATGCAGATCGGTGAAAAACTGACAAAAGGACTTGGTGCTGGTGCACAGCCTGAGATGGGAGAAAAGGCAGCAGAAGAAAGCGCTGAGGAGATCCAGGCTGCATTAAAAGGTGCAGATATGGTATTTGTTACCTGCGGTATGGGAGGCGGAACTGGAACAGGTGCTGCTCCGGTTATCGCAAGAATTGCGAAAGAGCAGGGCGCTCTGACAGTAGGAGTTGTCACAAAGCCTTTCCGTTTCGAATCCAAGACAAGAATGCAGAATGCAATCAATGGTATTGATAAATTAAAGGAGAACGTTGATACAATCATCGTTATCCCGAATGACAAACTGCTTGAAGTTGTAGACAGACGTACTACTATGCCGGAAGCTTTGAAAAAGGCTGACGAGGTTCTTCAGCAGGGTATTCAGGGTATCACAGACCTGATCAATGTACCATCTCTGATCAACCTTGACTTTGCTGATATCCAGACAGTTATGAAGGATAAAGGTATTGCACATATCGGTATCGGTGCAGGACGCGGAGATGACAAGGCACTCGAAGCAGTTAAGCAGGCTGTTGCCAGTCCACTGCTTGAGACAACAATCACAGGTGCATCTAATGTTATCGTTAATGTATCTGGAGACATTACACTTATGGATGCTTCTGATGCAGCTGATTATGTACAGGAGCTTGCAGGAGAAAGTGCAAGTATCATCTTCGGTGCTATGTATGATGATACAAAGTCTGATGAATGTACAATCACAGTTATTGCTACAGGCTTACATAATGTAGGCGGAAGTGCATCCAAGCTGAAAGCAAGACTGGAAGGACAGCAGAAGACAAGTTCTATTCTTCCGAATGGTGTAGAAAGTCATGCAAGACCATCTTATGACTATACAGCACAAAGAACAGCTCAGACATCAACAGCAAGACCGCAGGGTGGAACAATGCCAACACTGCAGCCAAGATCAACAACTGGTGGAGTAAGAGAGCAGTCTATTAAGATTCCGGATTTCTTTAAGAAATAATTGAATTGAAAAATGATGAAACGGTCTGAAGTATCAGGCCGTTTTTCTTTTATGTCGAAGGATGTCAGAAATTCTTCTATTTTCTTTCTGTTTTACTGTCAGTATCTGACAAAATTTCCAAAGAGCAAATTTTATAATTCTATATGATATCGAGGATGACTCGAAATGAAAAGGAAGGTGGAAGATGCACTATGAGTTGTACATAGATCTTTTTTTTCTGGAAAATTTCATGATGGATAGCCTGTTACTTTTCGTGACAGAACGGATTACGGGTGGAAAATATAGTTTTAAAGGAGTTTTATCCGGAGCATTCCTTGGAAGTGTGTTGACATGTCTGATGGTGGTTGTATCTGTTCCCGCCTGGATGAAAAACATAGCCTTTTATCTGGTGATTCCATTTTGTATGCTTTGGTTAAAAAATAGGAAACAATGTATGCTCCAGATACTCAAAGGAATGGGATTGCTTTACCTTTTTGGAATGTTCCTGGGGGGCACGTTGATGATGTTTCGTCCTTATCTGCATTATATCAGTCTGTTTTATGGGATTGCGGTGCTTAGCTCACAGGGGATTCTGATGGCCTGGAAGTTCTTGAAAGTTCTTAAGATAGAGCAAGAACGGTGCTGTGAAGTGATTTTATTTACAGAAGCAGATAGTTATAAGGTTCATGCATTGAGGGATACGGGAAACTGCCTGACAGATCCACTCAGTGGTGAAGGGGTGCATGTACTGGATTGTAATTTTTATCATCAGGAAATGAAAGAAGCAATGGAATTCAGGTATATTCCATATCGGAGTGTTCATGGTAGTGGCATTATGAAAATTTTCCGGATCAGGAAAATGTGTGTGGAAATAAATGAAAAAGAATGGATAGAATCTCCGTTGATCGGTGTGAGCGAATCACCGATCAGTGGGAAGGAAGATTATCAATTGATATTGAACTGTAAGGTGCAGATGCTGTGAATGAAAAACTGTGCTGCAACAGAAGATGTAAGAAAGAAACCAGGAGGAATTTATATGATGGTTAAAGTGGCTGTGCCGGAGAAATTTAAATTAAGGATTGTACCAAATGTCAGGACGGTTTTATTTGGTGGCCAACAGGAGATTCATTACATAGGAGGCAGTGAGGTTCTTCCTCCACCATTGGAAAATGAAAAAGAACGTGAGGTGGTAAGGTGGCTTGGAACAGATCAAGATGAAAAGGCGAGAAAGATACTGATTGAACATAATTTGCGTCTGGTTGTTTATATAGCAAAGAAGTTTGATAATACAGGAGTAGGTGTAGAAGATTTGATTTCTATTGGTACCATCGGTCTGATCAAAGCAATCAATACATTTAATCCATCAAAGAAAATTAAACTGGCAACATATGCTTCACGTTGTATTGAGAATGAGATTTTGATGTATTTGAGACGAAACAGTAAGACGAAGATGGAAGTTTCCATTGACGAACCTTTAAATGTAGATTGGGATGGAAATGAACTGCTTCTATCTGATATTCTTGGGACAGAAGAGGATACAATTTATCGGGATCTGGAGGATGAGGCAGAAAGAAAGATTCTGTTTCGTGCCTTGAATAAACTGTCAGGAAGAGAGAAATTAATCGTTCGTATGAGGTTTGGACTGGATCATCCGGAGGGAAAAGAAATGACGCAGAAGGAGGTTGCGGATCAACTTGGAATCTCTCAGTCTTATATATCAAGACTGGAAAAGAAAATTATGCACAGACTTCGGATGGAAATGGTCCGGTATGAATAGCAGTTACAAAAATTTAATAAAAAGAAAGATGTACAATTTCCCGTATGGTGTTAAAATAAAAGAAAAAGTATCTGAAGCTTAAAAAGAAAAGATACAGGACAGAAAGGGTTGAGGATGTATGAAATTAACATTTGTAGGTGCAGCCCATGAGGTTACGGGAAGCTGTCATTTTCTGCAAGTAGCAGGAAAGAATGTTTTGGTTGACTGCGGTATGGAACAGGGACCGGATCTGTATGAGAATCCGGGACTTCCGATCAGTGCAACAGAAGTGGATTATGTATTCCTCACACATGCACATATTGATCATTCCGGAATGTTGCCAAAGCTTGCAAAGGATGGGTTTAAAGGGCAGATTTTCACTACCTATGCGACAGCGGATTTGTGTGATATCATGCTTCGTGACAGTGCGCATATTCAGGAATTTGAGGCAGAGTGGAGAAATCGAAAAGGCAGGAGAGCAGGAAAGCCGGAGTATGAACCGGTTTATGAGATGCAGGATGCACTTAATGCGATTGAATTGCTTGTGCCTTGTCAGTATGGGGAGCGCATTACAATCTGTGAGGGAATCCAGATCCGGTTTACAGATGTAGGACATCTGCTTGGATCAGCAAGTATTGAAGTCTGGGCAACAGAAGACGGAGTGACAAAGAAGATTGTATTTTCCGGAGATATTGGAAATCTGGATCAGCCGATTATTAAAGACCCGGCTTATACAGAGAGTGCGGACTATATTGTGATGGAGTCTACGTATGGCAACCGGCTGCATACGCAGGAAAAACCGGATTATCTGGGAGATTTTACAAGAATCCTGAAAGAGACATTTGATAAAGGGGGAAATGTTGTTATTCCTTCCTTTGCTGTGGGCAGAACTCAGGAACTCCTCTATTTTATACGTGAGATCAAAGAAAAGGAATTATTAAAAGAATATCAGAATTTCGAAGTATATCTGGACAGTCCGCTTGCAATTGAGGCAACGAAGATATTTACAAAAAATATGAGAGAGTGTTTTGATGAGGATGCACTTGCACTTGTTAATGCAGGGATTAATCCACTTATATTTGATGGACTTAAGACTGCAACAACAAGTGATGATTCTAAGATGATCAATTTTATCGAGAAGCCAAAGGTGATCATCTCAGCTTCCGGAATGTGCGATGCTGGTCGTATCCGTCACCATCTGAAGCATAATTTGTGGAGAGAAGAGTGTACGATTCTTTTTGTTGGGTATCAGGCAATGGGCACTTTAGGACGCAGACTGATCGAGGGCGAAAAGAATGTGAAGCTGTTCGGTGAGCCGATTGAAGTTAAGGCAAGAATTGAGAGCCTTCATGGAATTAGTGGTCATGCGGATATGAATGGGCTCTTAAAATGGCTGGGAGCGTTTAAAGAGGCGCCACAACGCGTCTTTGTTGTGCATGGTGAAGATACCGTAACAGAAGAGTTTGCAAAGACGGTGGAAGAAAAGTTTGGATATCAGGCTTATGCACCGTTTCCGTGTAGTGAAGCAGACCTCTTGACAAATGAGATCTTAAGTGAAGGTGTAAAGATTCCGGTGAAGGCGAAAAAACCGGCACAGCGTAAAGCGGATGCAGCGTTTGAACGTCTTGTTGCAGCAGGAAAGCGTTTACTTGATGTCATTTACAAGAATGAAGGTCTCGCGAATAAAGACAAAGCAAAATTCGAGTCGCAGATTAATAATTTGTCGGATAAATGGGATATTTGATTGTCAAGGACTAAAACTTTATAAAATTCAGAGATTCATGGAATATCTTATCCAAAGAGTGAGAATGATTCTAAGTAGAAAAAAACTTAGGAGGTTTCTTACAATGGTTGTGAATAAGGTAGAACTGTGTGGAGTGAATACGTCAAAGCTCCCACTTCTCAGGGAAAAAGAGAAGGAGGAGCTTTTTCGCAGGATTCGTCAGGGGGACAAGTTGGCGCGGGAAGAATACATCAAAGGAAATCTTCGGCTGGTGCTTAGTGTGATGAAACGGTTTGACAGCAGTAATGAAAATGCAGATGATTTGTTTCAGATTGGATGTGTGGGGCTTGTAAAGGCCGTAGATAACTTTGATCCGGACCGCCAGGTGAAGTTTTCCACCTATGCGGTTCCTATGATTATAGGAGAAATCCGCCGGTATCTGCGAGATAACAGTTCCCTTCGCGTGAGTCGCTCATTACGTGATATAGCTTATAAAGTAATTTATACAAGAGAAGGTTATATCCGAAAAAATATGAAAGAACCTAGCATTCAGGAAATTGCAGAAGAGATTGGACTTTCAAAGGAAGAAGTAGTTTATGCACTGGATGCAGTACAGACACCAATGAGTCTTCAGGAACCGGTGTATAATGATGGTGGCGATGCACTGTATGTGATGGACCAGGTCAGTGATAAGAAGAATAGAGAAGAAAACTGGGTGGAAGAGTTGTCTTTAGAGGCTGCGATGGAACGGCTGAATGAAAGAGAGAGACGGCTGATCCACTTACGATTTTTTGAAGGAAAGACGCAGATGGAAGTTTCGGAACAAATTGGAATTTCGCAGGCACAGGTGAGTCGTTTAGAGAAAAATGCTTTAAAAACAATGAGACAATATCTTCTTGGAAAATAGAGAGAAAGTATTGAAATTTTTATGACTTCATAATATGATAAATGGGAAGAAAATGTTACGGAAAGTAACAGAAAAGAGCAGATATGGTTATGGTATAATGTAACCAATGATAAAGTATGGAGGCAGCTATGATAAAGGCTTGTATTTTTGATCTGGATGGAACGTTGACAAACACATTGGATTCACTGGAATATTCAGTTAATGAGACGATGAAAGAGATCGGAAGGCCACAGATTACAAAGGAACAGTGCCGGCAGTTCGTTGGAGATGGGGCGAAGGTTCTGCTTGAACGGACATTAAAGGCAGGTGGGGATACAAAACTGTGTCATCTTGAAGAGGCGGTGGAAGCGTATGCCAGGATATTTGATGCAAATTGTATGTATAAGGTTGCTCCGTACGAAGGAATTCCACAGATGTTGCAGCAGTTGAAAGAGAGTGGTATCAAACTTGCAGTTTTATCAAACAAGCCAGACAGGCAGGCTGTCCATGTGGTTGAAGAAGTATTTGGGAAAGAACTTTTTGACCATGTACAGGGACAGAAGGATGGAGTTCCTAAGAAACCGGATCCGACAGCCGCATTAACGATTGCCAGATCATTAGGAGTTTTGCCGGGAGAGTCGGCATACATCGGAGATTCAGAAGTGGATCTTGCAACGGGTCATGCGGCAAAGATGCAGACAATTCTTGTATCCTGGGGATTCCGTGGAAGAAAAGTTCTTTTAGAGGACGGAGCTGAATGCGTTGTTGATTCAGCAGATGAGATACGAAAGATTGTTAAGAAACAGGAGGAGAAAAGTAATGGGAGAGTACAATGAAGAGTGTCTGAAGACTTTTTTGGAGAAGCAGGAGCAGCTTTTTGATGAGCCGGTAGCAGAGACCCTTGAGGCAGCAGAAGCTTTTCTGGAGGACTGTATGGCAGTTGTTGTAGAATCTCTGGATGAAGTAAGAGAATACTTTGAAGAGAATGGCATGGATGTAGACGGGATGTCAGAGGAAGAATTAGAAGAGGCTTCTGAAGTATTTGCACTGCCGGATGGTACTTATCTGATCGTAGAAGGATAAGCAGAATTAAAATAGTAGTAATTGTGAAAAAGCAATTGAAAAGCCACAGATAGGATGGACTGTGGCTTTTTTATATATTAGGAAAGTCCTTTCCTAATATATAAAAATTGCTGTAACTGTTCAGAGCCAACCTCCAAAATGCTACGCATTTCGTCGGTGTGGCGTATCCGCCAAATAAAATTTCAAAAACAGTCTTAAAAATGCAAGCATTTTACACCTGTTTCATGAAATTTTGCTTGGCTCTGAACAGTTACAAATTGCTTATGAAGAGATGTTAGTTTCAGCAATGCAGCATTGAGGATCGGATTCAGGAGACGGTTCTTTTGGATGGAACATAAGAATCAGAAGAAGAATCAAAAGAATGCCAAGAGCAGCAAAAATAATAGTATAGATGATCTCTTTCATATGAAGGACAATGATTTTAGTTTTTGATTTCATGAGGACCCCCCTTTTTATATAATTTATGAATTTACAGAGCAAATATGCATGACAAATATTCATACATGCGGTAAAATAAAGATTGCTGTTTGCAAGAGGAAGTTATATGACAACAAGCCCGTGTTGCTTACAGTGGGAAGAAGAGGATGGAAAACACATTTAGGAAAGGAAGAAGAAGATGTATATTATAGCAGGATTAGGCAATCCGACGAAAGAATACGAAGGAACAAGACATAATGTCGGATTTGATGTTATAGATCGACTTTCTGAGAGATATAATATAGATGTAACTATGGAGAAGCATCGCGCTTTGATTGGAAAGGGTATGATTGCAGGACAGAAGGTGATTTTGGTAAAACCGCAGACTTATATGAACCTTAGTGGCGAGAGCATCCGAAGTGTGATTGACTATTATAAAGTGGATCCTGAGACGGAACTGATCGTGATTTATGATGATATCAGTCTGGGGGTAGGACAATTAAGAATTCGTGCAAAAGGCAGTGCAGGTGGGCATAATGGAATAAAAAATATTATTGCACATCTTGGCGGACAGGTTTTTCCGAGAATAAAAGTAGGAGTTGGAGAAAAACCACCGAAGTATGATCTTGCAGATTATGTTTTAGGACATTTTTCTAAGGCGGAACAGGAACTGATGAGCGAAGGTTATGATAATGCGGTAAAAGCGGTGGAACTGATCGTGAGTGACCAGATGAGCGAAGCGATGAACGAATATAATCGTAAAAAGAAGGACGAGTAGAGATGCAAGCTTTTTTAGAACCATTAAAAGAACTGGCTGATTATCAGGAGATTGTCAGTTCGAGAAGAAAGAAAACGGGTTTCCAGCAGATCGCAGGATGTGTGAATTCACAGAAGATACATCTTGCGAAAGCACTGAGCGATGGCTTTGAGTACAGAGTCATCGTTTTTTCCAGTGAAGAAAAAGCAAAGCAGGCTTATGAAGAATGGCGTGTACTGGAGGAAAATGTATGGTTTTATCCGGCAAGAGATCTTTTGTTTTATCATGCAGATATTAAGGGTGCATTTTTGACAGGGAAACGTATGGAAGTATTGCGTGCGATTGTAGAGAAGAAAGGACGGGAAGCAATTACTGTAGTTACAACAATGGACGCATTTCTGGATGGGCTTCCATCGAAAGAAGAACTGTACGGGAACAGGATTAAGATTCATGCAGAAGAGGCGTTGGATTTTCAGAAATTACAGGAAAACCTTTCGATATTAGGATATGAAAGGGAAAACCAGGTTGAAAGTCCGGGACAATTTGCAGTCAGAGGTGGGATTCTGGATGTATTTCCACTGACAGAAGAGAATCCGGTTCGAATTGAATTATGGGGAGATGAAGTTGATTCTATTAGAAGTTTTGATGTGGAAAGTCAGAGGTCGACAGAGAATTTACAGGAAATAGAAATCTATCCGGCAACTGAGAACTGGAAGCAGATGGAAACGGAAAGCTTTTTGGCATATTTTCCGGTAAAGGAGACAATCTTGTTTTTGGATGAACCGGTACGTCTTCAAGAATCTGCAGAAATCGTAGAAAAAGAATACTTTCACAGCTTGGAGAGCAGAGAAGAAGCAGGTATCGAGGCAGATGAGATTCCGATTCAGGTAGAACAGGCAGATCATACGATTGGAAAGATGAACAAGTATTATGGAATTGCATTTACCATGTTGGAATCAAAATGTGGAATGTTTAAAGTAAGGTCTGTCTACAGTCTGCAGGTTAAAACTGTCAATCCGTATAATAGCAGTTTTGAGCTCCTGACACGAGATCTGAAGAAACTGAAAAGAACAGGGTATCGCGTGATTCTTGTTTCGGGCTCAAGAACAAGAGCAAAACGTCTTGCAGAAGATCTGAGAGATTATGACCTGAGCAGTTTTTACAGTGAAGAGATGGAACGGCAGGTGAATCCGGGAGAGATTATGGTAACCTGTGGTTATATTGCAGAGGGATACGAGTATCCAATGTTAAAGTTTACGATCATCTCGGAATCTGATATTTTTGGTAAGAAAAAGAAAAAAAAGAAAAGAAAAACTTATGAAGGGAAAAAAATCCAGGAATTTGCCGAACTTAAACCGGGAGACTATGTGGTACATGAGAATCACGGACTTGGAATTTATCAGGGGATTGAGAAAGTCGAAGTAGATGCTGTTACTCGGGATTATATGAAAATTTCCTATGCGGACGGAGGAATTCTATATATACCGGTAACACAGATGGATCTGATCCAGAAATACGCAGGAGCAGATGCAAAGCCACCGAAATTGAATAAGCTTGGTACACCTCAGTGGAAAAAAACAAAAGGACAGGTAAAAAAAGCGGTTCAGTTAATCGCAAAAGATCTTGTAAAACTCTACGCAACGCGCCAGCAGACAGAAGGTTATGTTTATGGACCGGATACGGTCTGGCAGAGAGAGTTTGAGGAGATGTTTCCATTTGAAGAGACAGAGGATCAGCTTCGTGCAATTGAAGATACAAAGAAAGATATGGAAAGTACGAAGATCATGGATCGTCTGATCTGCGGAGATGTAGGATATGGTAAGACTGAAATTGCGATAAGAGCAGCTTTTAAGGCAGTGCAGGAAGGGAAACAAGTTGTTTATCTTGTACCTACAACGATTCTTGCGCAGCAACACTATAATACATTTATTCAAAGATTTAAAGATTTTCCGGTGCGTGTTGACCTGATGAGCCGTTTTCGGACGCAGGCGCAACAGAAAAAAACAGTAGAGGATTTGAAAAAAGGTCTGGTTGATATCGTGATCGGAACACACAGAGTGCTTTCAAAGGATGTTGGATATAAAGATTTAGGACTTCTGATCATAGATGAAGAACAACGTTTTGGTGTGACGCATAAGGAAAAAATTAAAAAATTAAGAGAAAATATAGATGTGCTGACGCTGACAGCAACGCCAATCCCGAGAACACTTCATATGAGTCTGATCGGAATTCGCGATATGAGTGTGCTTGAGGAAGCACCGATGGATCGTATGCCAATACAGACGTATGTAATGGAATACAATGATGAGATGGTCCGTGAAGCAATTGAGCGTGAACTCGCTAGAGGTGGACAGGTCTATTATGTTTATAACAGAGTGGAAAATATTGCAGATGTGGCACTCCGTGTGCAGAAATTGGTGCCGGATGCAAGAGTATCTTACGCACATGGACAGATGAATGAGCATCAGTTGGAAGATATTATGTATGATTTTATCAATGGTGATATTGATGTGCTTGTATCGACAACAATTATTGAAACAGGACTGGACATTGCGAATGCTAATACGATGATTATACAGGATGCAGATAGATTTGGACTGTCACAGTTATATCAGTTGCGAGGAAGAGTTGGGAGATCCAATCGAATGGCATATGCATTTCTGTTGTATCAGAGGGATAAGATGCTTAAAGAAGTTGCAGAGAAGAGGCTGGCTGCAATTCGTGAATTTACAGATCTTGGATCGGGATTCAAGATCGCAATGCGTGATCTTGAGATCCGAGGTGCGGGAAATCTTCTAGGAGAGTCGCAAAGTGGTCATATGGCAGCAGTTGGGTATGACTTGTACTGCAAGATGCTTAATGAGGCTGTCAGTCAGTTGAAAGGTGAAAAAGAAGAAGCGGACTACGCTACAACGATTGATCTTGATATAGATGCATTTATTCCGGAATCTTACATTAAAAACGAGTATCAAAAATTGGATATTTATAAGAGGATTGCCACAATTGAAACAGAAGAAGAGATGGATGATATGACAGAAGAACTGATTGATCGTTTTGGAGATCTTCCGAAAAAAGTACAGCAGCTTCTTCATATTGCAGCACTTAAGAGTCTTGCGCATTCTGCATATATTACAGCGATAGAACAAAAGGGAAAAGACTACAAATTTATCTTATATGAAAAAGCAAATCTGGATCCGGCAAAAATTCCGGCACTTTTAAAGAAATATGGAAATAATATGACTTTCAAAGCAGAAGCAGTCCCGTATTTCCTTTATCAAAAGAAAGGGAGAAGTGGAAAAGAGAAGGGGGAAAATGTTCTGCAGATGCTAAGAGAAATTATAGAGAGTATTCGCGAACTTCGATTAGATTAGGGAAGTTGAGGAGATTCTGTGTTTGGGGTTGTGATAGAACAAAAAACACGATATAATGAGCGGTAGTATGGCTGCGTAAGTAAATACGTAAAAAGAGGAGGATTTACCAGATGGCACGTTTGGCAAAAAGGCTGGCAGTGCTTGCAGTGGCAGGCACATTGACAGTAACATCTTTGACAGGATGCGGAACAATAAATACAGATGAGACAGTTGCAACAGTCGGTGATGAGGAGATTACACTTGGAGTCGCGAATTTTTACGCAAGATTGCAGCAAGCTCAGTATGAAACCTACTATGCGAGTATGATGGGAACAACAGCAGAAGAGATGTGGGCAAAGGAAGCATCAGACGATCAGACATATGAGGAGCAGACAAAGAAGAGTATTCTTGAGAATCTGGAGAATATGTATCTTGTTTCACAGCATGCATCTGACTATGATGTTGCACTGACAGAGGAAGAGCAGCAGGCGATTAAAGATGCAGCAGCAAAATTCGGTGAAGATAATTCGGATGATGTAAAGAAAGTGGTATCAGGAGATGAGGAGGAAGTGGCTAAAGTTCTCGAACTGATGACAATTTCGAATAAGATGGAAACGGCAATGGAAGCTGGTGTGGATGAGAATGTATCAGATGAAGATGCAGCACAGAAGAGTATGCAATATCTCTTATTCTCATATACAACAACCGATGATTCGGGAGAATCCCAGACATTATCAGATGATGAGAAAGAAGCTTTGAAGACGACCGCACAGGCATTTGATGATCGGTTAAAGGGTGGAGAAGATATGGAGACTGTTGCATCAGCAGCAGGACTTACAGCCCAGACAGCTACATTTGATTCTGAAAGTACAAGCCCGGATAAGGATCTGATCGCAGCAGCAGATGCATTGACAAATGAAGGCGATGTTACAGATATTATAGAGACAGAGAGTGGAATTTATATTGCAAAACTTACAAGTCTTTTGGACAGAGAGGCAACAGACAGTAAAAAAGAAAGTATTGTAAGTGAGAGAAAACAGGAACAGTATGATTCACTTCTGGAGCAGTGGAAAAAGGATACAAAAATCAAAGAAGAGAAAAAAGTATGGAAGAAGATCAGTTTTGAAAAACAGGGTGTAACAATTAAAACGTCAGATACATCAGATACTTCAGACAGCCAGAATTAAAAAAACAGGGACAAAAACTTTGTGAAGACCAACAAGTTTTTGTCCCTGTTATATTTACACGAGCAACGAGACAAAGTCCGTGCTTTCACGAAAAATTAAATGTATTCCAGTTTTTCGAAATAATGCATTAAGATATCAGCACAGTTTTCAACACCAAGTTCGGAAGTGTCAAGAATCATGTGATAATCATTCACATCTCCCCAGGTCTTGCCGGTGTGTTCATAATAATAAGCAGCACGCTCTTCATCCGTATGCTCCACCTTTTCTTTTGCAGCATCATGATCAAGATTTTCTTTTTTCATGATTCTCTGAATGCGGTCCTCTTTGGCAGCACTCACATAGATGTTTAATACATTCATCCGGTCTTTCAGAATATCTGAGGCGCATCGTCCGAGAATAATGCAAGGGTTTTCAGCCAGTTTCCGGATTGCTTCAGCTTCACTTTCGTATTTGTGATCAGAGAGCTTTTCTTCTATATAGGCCTTGTCATAGACCGGAATATCAAGTCGTTTCGAAAGCTCTTCAGCAATAATGCTGGCTCCGGTACCGAAACGACGACTCATAGTAATTACTAATTTCATAATGAAGTCCTCCTTTGTAGAAATAACATTCAGATGAATTTTATTATAGCACGTTCTGTTTGATTTGTCTCGGTTTTACTTACTTGTATCCAATGATGGAAAGTTGCTGGTAAAAATGTATCCATTTTTCAAGAAAAAATAAAGGAGGAATTTTAATGAAAAAATGGATGTAAAACTTTATACAATCCCCCATTGCAAGATCATGTATACTAATGATATAATTTATAGTAGCGTTTTTGGCAGTTGCCAGAAGCAAACTTATGGATGATTAAAAATTTGAGTAGGTGACGGATTTGAAGAATAAGATCAAACGTTTTGCAAAGGGGGATTTTCACATCCCGCAGCCGGAAATTATTTTTCCTGAGACTCACATTACGATGCGTGTCGGAGAAGGAGAAAAATATAAGGGAAGCTTTTCTCTGCAGAATGAAGGGGAAGGGACAATACGTGGACTTGTATATCCTTCTTCCTATCGTGTACAGTGCGCAGAGCAGGGTTTTGATGGAAATCCGGTAAATATTTATTATACATACGATGGAAGAGGACTTGTGCCGGGACATGTTGAACATGGGAAATTTACGATTGTATGTAATGGTGGAGAGTATGATATTGCATTTACTGCAATTATTGAGAAACCATTTGTTATGACTCGATACGGAAAGGTTCAGAGCCTGGAAGATTTTAAGAAGCTTACATATCGTGATGCAGCTGAGGCAGTGAAGTTATTCCGGTCCAGAGATTTCTTTGAGATTCTCAAATATGAAGATACGAGGATCAAGGCGCTTTATAATAATATGCGTAAATGGGAACTGGATCAGCACGCCCTTGAAGAATTCCTGGTAGGGTGCAAGCAGAAAGAGAAGATTTTTCTTACATTGGAAGAAGAAAGCCGTGCTTTTATTTCTCTTGTAGAAGACAGAAAAGAGACTTTTACTGTGAAGAAAAATACCTGGGGATATCTGGAGATTGATGTAAGAACAGAAGGCGATTTCCTTTCTGTTGAGCACAGACATCTGACGACAGACGAATTTATAGGTAATGCCTATCGTCTGGAATATGGTATTTCTATGGACAAGCTTCACAGAGGAAGTAACTTTGGAAGGATCATTCTGGAAACTCCATATGAAACATTGAGTTATGAGGTCGTAGTGGAAAAGGATATTTGCAGAGATGAGGAACATCGTGCAAATGAAAAAGAATTTAATGGAATTCTGAAAGATTATCTGAAATATGAAGGTGACAAGATGTCACTGGAAGATTGGACAGAGACTTCTATTAAGAAGATTTCACATCTTCGCGAGGTAGATGAACGTAATGAATTTTACCTTCTTGCCCAGGCACATATCTGCATTTTGGGTAATCGGATGGATGAGGCAAAATGGCTTTTAGAATCTTATAACTACAATCGTTTTGCAATCGGTAAGGATGTTGAATTGAGTTCCTATTACCTTTATCTGACGACAAAGCTGAGTAATGATTCGATTGGGCAGAGAAGGGTCGCAGAAGAACTTTCACGTTCTTTTATGAAGCATCCGGACAGCTGGCGGATTCTTTGTATGCTGATTGAGGTTGATTCAGAATATAAAATCTACAGTGAAAGACTGAATGTGCTTGAGAAGCAGTTTATGGAGTATAAGTCTCACAGCTTATGGTTCTATCTTCAGGCATTCCGTTGTTTTAAAGAGAAGAGCTCATCTCTTAAAAAACTCGGACAGTTTGAAGTACAGGTTCTGCTTTTTGGCGTGAAATATAAACTGATGACGAAGGAACTTGCATTATATACAGCAAACCTGGCAAGTCAGATGAAGAATTTTGATAAACATCTGTATAATGTACTTGTGAAGTGTTATGAGATGTATGATGAAGCGATGATATTGACTTCTATCTGTACATTGCTTATAAAAGGCAGCAGAACAGAACACATCTATTTCCATTGGTATGAGAAAGCGGTAGACGCAGAGTTGAAGATCGCGCAGCTTTACGAATATTATATGGCGGCTGCGAGACCGGAAGAATTTCATAAGCAGCTTCCTCGTTCGGTATATTTGTATTTTATGCATGGAAATTCTCTGGATTATAAGAAATGTGCATTTTTGTATGCAAACCTGATTACTTATGAAGATGAGACAAGCGAGATTTATGCGCACTACAGGGATGAGATGGAAGAATTCACATGGAATCAGCTGGAGAAGAGAAATATAGATGAAGATCTGCGGATCATTTATAAGCGATTCCTTGTAGAGACAGATATGAGTCAGGACAGAATCCGCGCTCTTTATGATGTGTGTCACGCATATTGGATTACAACAAAGGTTCCGAATATGAAATTTATTCATGTAATCGCAGCTGATGGAACAATTACACAGAAGGCAGCATATACAGAGAATGGAGCCAGAGTATTTCTGTATGCAAAGACGGATCGCATTGTATGGGAAGCAAAAGATGGAAGACATTATACAGATTCTATCCCATATGAGAGTAAACGTCTGTTTTATGAACTTAGATATATGGATATCTGCAGAAAATATGCAAATAGCCTGAACCGAAGCAAAGCGTTTGAAGAAGAGGAAGAGCTGACACTGGAAATCGTAAAGGAAAAGGGGTTGGAAAATTTCCCGGAGGATGAGATCCAGGTACTGTGCAGCAAGATGATTCGTGAGACAAATTATGAGAATGATGATTTCCTGACCTATGTTTGTTATGATTTATTTAAGAAAAAACAGTATGATAAAGTGATTCTTACGTATTTGGCAAACTTCTACTGTGGAGCAACACAGGAGATGAAGGAATTGTGGAAAGTTGCCAGAGAATATGAAGTCCATACGCATAAACTGGCAGAACGGATCATTACACAGATGCTCTTCTCTGAGGAATTATTTCAGGAGACAAAAGTATTTGAAGCTTATTATGATGAAGGTGCATACTTCCGGCTCCAGCAGGCTTATCTGGCATATGTCTCCAGAGAATATGTTGTAGAAGCACGTAGGATAGAGAAATCTATAATTGATATTATCTGCAGGGAAGCAGAGAAGGGTGAGGCAACAATCGATATTTGTATGATTGCTGTTTTGAAATATTATTCGGATCAAGAGTATGAAACAAGCCTTAAGAAGACGCTGAAAAAGTTTATGCAGGAACTTTGTGGCAAACAGATTTATTTCCCATTTTTCCTTAAGTATGATAAGGAATGGCTGATTGAATTCCAGTTGTGGGATAAGACACTGGTAGAATACAAGGGCCAGAAGGATAGCCGTGTCATGTTGTATTATCAGTTGCAGAAAGGTGGAAACGGAGATTCTGATTATGCAACAGAACTTCTGACACCAATGTATGAGAATTTGTATGTGAAGAAGTTTGTGTTGTTCTCGCATGAACGACTGATCTATTATTTTAAAGAAACAATTGACGGAAATTCTTACAGAAGTGAGAAAAAGATCTGCCAGCATACGGTTGAAAAAGGTGAACCGGGCAGATATGGAAGGCTCAATGACATTATTCTGGAAGAAGATCCGGAAGAACGAGAGAAGAAGATGAAGCAGTATGCACTGGAAGATGCGGTTGCATCACATATGTTCATACAGTATTAAGGAGGAAATCTTTTCATGGGACAGGGAAGTATAATTGGATATGAGATAAATGAAAAGACATGCCAGATCAGTTTTTATAATGATAAAGAGATGGAACCTCAGACACTGGAAGTTGACTCAGATAATTTTCAGATTCCTTTGATTATTGGAAAACTAAGAGACACATGGGCATATGGAAAAGAGGCAAAACGTCTTGCAACACTGAAAGAAGGATTTACCGTTGCCCGTCTGCTTTCGAGAAGTCTTGCAAATGAGAAAATTGAATTTGGTGATGAGACATATGATGCAGTATGGCTGCTTTCACAGTTTATCCAGATGTCTTTACAGTCATTTCCTAAAATTGATGGAATTGTGTTCAGTGTACCGGTTCTTACAGAAGAACTGGCACAGATGCTTCGAAGAATTGCAGTTCGCATGAATATTGATAAAAGACATATCTTTATTCAGGATTATAAAGAGAGTTTTTGCAATTATCTCTTCTATCAGCCGAAAGAACTGTGGCAGTATGATGCAGCATTGTTCTGCTGTGACCGTAATGAGATCAAAGCATATATGCTGCGCAGACTGAAGCCGGGACTTGGTGGTGGAAAGACTACATTTGTTACGGTTGATGAAGTTGCAAATGCACATATGAAAGAACTGGCGCTTGTTTATCCGGTTTTGAACGAGGACAAAGCAAAAGAAGCTGATGCGATGTTCTGTAAATTTATACAGAGCGTGTTTGATAAGAGGATTGTTTCTTCTGTATTCCTGACAGGAGAAGGGTTCGAAAATAACTGGTATCCGAAGTCATTGCGGGTGCTTTGCAATGGAAGAAGAGCATTTATCGGAAATAATCTGTACAGCAAAGGAGCTTGCTATACTGCATACAGAAAACTGTATATGCATATAGAGAATCCGGTTTATCTATCGGAGACTAAGCTGACAGATCAGATTACAGTCAATATGCGTGTGGATGGTCAGGAAATGTGGTATCCGCTTGTTTCCTGGGGTGCACACTGGTATGAGTCGAATAATCAGTGGGAAGTGATCCTTGAAGAGGGTGATGACATAGAATTCCATATCGAGTCACTTGTTCAGGGAACGGTTAAGACAGAAAAAATCTCTTTGGAGAGACTTCCAAAGCGAGCAGAGTACTCTACAAGACTTCAGATAGAAACGATGTTTCAGGATGAAAAAACCTGCAAGATTACAGTACGTGATGTCGGATTTGGAGATTTCTTCCTGCCGACGGATTTCCGTGAGGAAAAGGTGATACATTTAGGAGGTAATGATGGGAAATTTAATTCTTTGTCATGACAGACACGCAGCACATCCTTATGAGATTTCCAGGATCCACTGCAGGATCTTTACAATAGAAGAATTGTGTTACTATCTGTGTAATAATTTATATCTGATCGATTATACGATCATGAATGAACCGCTTTGCACCTGGCTGGAAGAAGAGATCGGAATGAAAGAACTGGCAGAGCAGCTTCGAGATTTGATGCGTATGCGTGGATCTGTCGAGAACTTTGTTCTTACAATCTTGAAAGCTTCAAAGATCTATAAAGAATCTGAGATGATCCGTATCCAGAATGTTTTGGAACATCTGAAAAATCAGAAGGATGTAGAGCGTAAGAAGTATAAAGGTGATAATCTTCTTGAAAGCGGTGAGATTGAAGAAGCAATCATCGTTTATCAGGAAATCCTGAATCAGGAAAAAGATGAGAGTGTAGATGAAAAATTCTATGGAAAGATCTATGCATGTCTTGGAGCGGCATATGGACGATTGTTCCTTTATCAGGAAGCGGCCAAAATGTATGACAGAGCCTACCAGATCTGCGAAGATAAGGAATTACTAAAACCATATCTGTATGCGTCTTATAAGTATATGTCGCTGGAAGAATTTCATATTCTGCTTACAAAGCACAGTGAATATCAGGAAGTGAATGCACAGATGAGAAGCGAAATGGACGAAGTGAAGCAGAATCTTCAGATTGAGCCAAATGAAGTACTTTTGGAGAAGTGGAAGAGGAAACATAGAAGAAATCATACATAATACAGACTTTTTATGCAGCTGTTCACAGAATCTATGAGCAGCTGCATTGTTTACTGTTCACACGATGTGCGACCAGCAACGCATCTCGCCATTTTAAATCGCCTTTGGCGATGGGGCGAGATGCATTCAAGTCAAAACGCGCATCCTCCGTGTCAATCAGCGGAGTGATTGACACGGGAGTGAACAGTAACCTGCATTGTTCTGTACCTTTTGGTTATTGTTTTTGGGGTTTGACATATATTGTATGCTATGGTAGAATACAACAGTAACTTTACCGTGGTACAGTGACTCATTGGTAGAGAATAAAAGCCAAACTCAATGATGGAGGGTGTTATTATGAAAAGAAAAGTATTAAGTGTGTTATTATGTGCAGGACTTGCAGTTTCTATGTTAGCAGGATGTGGTTCAGACTCTTCTAATGCGAATAAGAAAGCGGAATCAACAGGGAGTGATCTTGAATATGTGAAAGACAAAGGGACACTCGTGGTCGGTGTTACTGATTTTGAACCAATGGATTATAAAGATGATAATGGTGAGTGGGTCGGATTTGATGCAGACATGGCGAAAGCATTTGCAGAGAGTATCGGAGTTGAGGCAGAATTTGTAGAGATTGACTGGGATAATAAAGAGCTTGAGCTTGATGGAAAGTCAATCGACTGCGTATGGAATGGTATGACACTGATTGATGAAGTGAAGAGTTCTATGGAATGCACAGATGCTTATATGAATAACGCGCAGGTTGTAGTTGTACCGGCTGACAAAGCAGATAAGTATCAGGATGAGGAAAGTGTGAAAGATTTAACTTTTGCAGTAGAAGCAGGAAGTGCAGGGGAAGATCAGGTTGAAAGAATTGGTGCACAGTATACAGCTGTTTCATCACAGGCAGATGCATTGATGGAAGTTGCTTCAGGAAATTCAGATGCAGCTGCAATTGATGCTTTGATGGCGGCAGCTATGATCGGAGAAGGAACAGGTTATGCAGATCTTACTTACACAATAAGTCTGAACAATGAGGAGTATGGTGTTGGATTCCGTAAAGGATCTGATCTTGCAGCAGCTCTGAATGATTACTTTAAAAAGAGTATGGAAGATGGATCAATGAAGAAATGTGCTGAGACTTACAAGGTGCAGGCTGCATTGATCGAAAAATAAATTTAGGATGGAGCTTTAATAAAATGGAACTTATTATGGAACAATTTCCAATCGTTATACACTCGCTGAATGTGGGATTTTTACAGACGCTGAAGCTGTTTTTTGCAACGCTTCTTGGAGCTATTCCGTTGGGACTGGTTATTGCATTTGGATCAATGTCACATTTTAAAACGTTGAGTTATATCACGAATATCATTGTTTGGATCGTGCGAGGCACACCGCTTATGATCCAGATGCTTATCATTTATTATTTCCCGGGACTGGTCTTAGGAAACCCAATCTGGGGTGGCGGTGAAAGCGGAAGATTTCTTGCAGCTTCGGTTGCATTTATCTTTAACTATGCATGCTATTTCTCGGTAATTTACCGCGGAGGAATCCAGGGTATCCCACAGGGACAGACGGAGGCCGGACTTGTTCTTGGAATGACAAAGCATCAGATCTTCTTTAAGGTTAAGCTGCTTCAGATGGTGAAGAGAATTGTTCCACCGATGTCAAATGAGATCATTACGCTTGTAAAAGATACTTCTCTTGCACGAATCATTGCACTGCAGGAGATTATCTGGGCAGGACAGGCGTTCCTGAAAGGTTCTCAGGGAATCTCAGGTGCGATCTGGCCGATGTTCTTTACAGCTTTTTATTATCTAATCTTCAATGGTATTCTGACAGTCCTTCTTGGAAAGCTTGAGAAGAAGCTGGAATATTTTAATTAAATGGGGAGGAAGAGATAAATGGCAATACTTGAAGTAGAACATATTAATAAAACATTTGGACGGACAGAAGTATTGAAAGATATCAGCTTTTCGTTGGAACGTGGACAGGTACTTTCCTTGATTGGTTCCTCGGGAAGTGGAAAGACGACACTTCTGCGCTGCCTGAATTTTCTGGAGACACCGGATAAAGGTGTGATCCGTGTAAATGATGAATTATTGTTTGATGCTGCAAATCCTGTAACAAAACAGGAAAGTGAGATCCGTAAGAAAAGATTACATTTTGGACTTGTATTCCAGTCTTTTAATCTGTTCCCGCAGTATACAGCACTTGGAAATGTAATGCTGGCGAAGGAACTACTTGCAAAAAGTCAGCCTGATTATAAGGCGCACAAGAAAGAGATACACGCAGAGATTGAAGCAGAAGCAAAGCGCCTCTTAGATCAGATGGGACTTTCAGAGCGTATGAATAACTATCCGCATCAACTTTCCGGAGGACAGTGTCAGCGTGTGGCGATTGCCCGTGCACTTGCGCTCAGTCCGGATATTCTATGCTTTGACGAGCCGACTTCAGCGCTTGATCCGGAGCTTACAGGTGAAGTACTGAAAGTTATCAAAGGACTTGCAGATCAGAATACTACGATGATCATCGTAACGCATGAGATGGCATTTGCAAGAGACGTATCGGACAAAGTTCTGTTTATGGATGACGGTAAGATACTTGAGCAGGGAACTCCTGAGGAAGTGTTTGAGAATCCAAAAGAAGAGCGTACCCGTCAATTTTTGTCTCGTTATACAAATGGATAGTGATTTTGTAAATACTGGACAAAAAATGAAGGCGGTAATAAGATACGAAGAATAAAAACGACGAATATATTAAAAATACTAATATATTGGATGTAAATAAAATAATGAGCAGGAAGAAATACAAGGCGGAGGGAATGTTGATTTTCACTCCGCCTTATATTATAATCGGTTTTGTATGATACAGAAATCATGATAAAAACTAGCAGGAACTAGGTAAGGAGCATAAACTGACATGAGTGAATTTGAAAAAGCAGTGACGGGACTTGGGGAAGAATGCGGTGTTTTTGGTGCTTATGATGTGGATGGACAGGATGTGGCTGCATCAGTCTATTATGGCTTGTTTGCTCTGCAGCATAGAGGTCAGGAGAGCTGCGGTATTGCAGTGACAGACACTTATGGGAAGAGAAACGTTCTTTCAAAGAAAGGACTTGGCCATGTAGATGATGTGTTTAACGAAGAGGGACTTTCAGAATTGAAAGGAAATCTTGGAGTAGGACATGTGAGATATTCAACAGCAGGCGGAACACGTGTAGAGAATGCAATGCCACTTGTTATAAACTATGTAAAGGGAACACTTGCGATTGCACATAACGGAAATTTAGTAAATGCAATCGAGCTGAGAGAAGAACTCAGCCAGACGGGTGCTATTTTCCAGACAACAATAGATTCTGAAGTAATCGCATATCTTATTGCGAGAGAGCGTCTTCATACACCGACAGCAGAAGAAGCAGTGAAGCGTGCGATGCAGAAGATAAAGGGCGCATATGCACTTGTTGTTAGCAGCCCGAGAAAAATGATTGGTGCAAGAGATCCATTTGGACTCAAGCCACTGTGCATCGGAAAACGTGACAATACATATTTTCTTGCTTCTGAGAGCTGTGCAATTGCAGCTGTAGACGGTGAGTTTGTAAGAGATGTTCTTCCGGGAGAAATCGTAACAATTACAAGAAAACATGGAATCCAGTCAGATACGAGTATGGTGATCGATTCGGAAAAACAGGCAAGATGTATTTTTGAGTATATTTATTTTGCAAGAACAGACAGTACAATCGATGGTGTAGGTGTATACCATTCCAGAATTCTGGCAGGAAAAGCACTTGCGGAATCTTATCCGGTAGACGCTGATCTTGTTGTAGGAGTTCCGGACTCCGGTCTGGTAGCAGCGAAAGGATATTCTGAGCAGTCAGGAATTCCGTATGGAATGGCATTTCACAAGAACAGTTATGTGGGAAGAACATTTATCAAACCGAAACAAAGCGAACGTGTTTCCAGTGTAAAAATCAAGCTGAATGTGATTCCGGAAGTTGTAAAGGGAAAACGAATCGTAATGGTAGATGATTCCATCGTGCGTGGAACAACTTGTGCAAATATCATTAAGATGCTGAAAAAAGCCGGAGCAAAAGAGGTACATGTACGTATCAGTTCTCCACCGTTCTTACATCCATGCTTCTTTGGAACGGATGTTCCGTCAAATGAGCAGCTGATCGCACATACTCACACACAGGAGGAGATCCGTCAGCTGATTGGAGCAGACTCTCTTGGATACATGGAGATTGAGAAACTGAAAGACATGGTTGGAGATCTTAAGTATTGCGATGCCTGCTTTACAGGAAAGTATCCGATGGAAGTTCCGAAAGAGGATATCAGTCAGGCATTTGAACAAAATTGATTTTGAAGACTCAGTTTATGTGTTATAATAGATGAACAGTTACGATAAAGATATGAAACAAGGAGAAAAGAATTATGAGTAATGATCGTTATGTAAGCCCGCTTTCAGAGCGTTATGCAAGCCGCGAGATGCAGTATATCTTCTCACCGGACAAAAAGTTCAGAACATGGAGAAGACTTTGGATCGCACTGGCAGAGACTGAGAAGGAGCTTGGACTCAACATCACGGATGAGCAGATTGAAGAGATGAAGAGCCATGCAGATGATATTAACTTTGAGGTGGCAAAGGAACGTGAGAAGGTTGTACGTCATGATGTTATGTCTCATGTTTATGCATATGGTGTTCAGTGTCCGAAAGCAAAAGGAATCATCCATCTTGGAGCTACATCCTGTTATGTAGGAGATAATACAGATATTATTATTATGGCAGAAGCACTGAAACTGGTTCGCACAAAGCTTGTGAATGTAATTGCAGAGCTTGCGAAGTTTGCAGAGGAGCAAAAGAACCAGCCTACACTTGCTTTTACACATTTCCAGCCGGCACAGCCGACAACTGTTGGAAAGAGAGCAACTCTCTGGATGCAGGAGTTTGAAATGGATCTTGAGGATCTGGAATATGTACTTGGAAGCCTGAAACTGCTTGGATCTAAAGGAACAACAGGAACACAGGCAAGTTTCCTTGAACTGTTTGACGGAGATCAGGAGACAATTGACAAGATCGATCCAATGATCGCTGAGAAGATGGGATTTAAGGCATGTTATCCGGTATCCGGACAGACTTATTCAAGAAAAGTAGACACAAGAGTACTGAATGTACTGGCAGGAATTGCTGCAAGTGCTCACAAATTCTCTAATGATATCCGTCTGCTCCAGCATTTGAAAGAAATTGAAGAACCATTTGAGAAGACACAGATCGGATCTTCAGCAATGGCTTATAAGAGAAACCCGATGAGAAGTGAGAGAATTGCTTCCCTTTCAAGATATGTGATGATCGATGCACTTAATCCGGCAATCACATCTGCAACACAGTGGTTTGAGAGAACACTTGATGATTCCGCTAACAAGCGTCTGAGTGTTCCGGAAGGATTCCTTGCAATCGACGGAATACTTGATCTTTGTCTGAACGTTGTAGACGGACTGGTTGTATACCCGAAAGTAATCGAGAAGCGTCTGATGTCCGAACTTCCATTCATGGCAACAGAGAATATTATGATGGATGCTGTTAAAGCCGGTGGAGACCGTCAGGAGCTGCACGAAAGAATTCGTGAGCTTTCTATGGAAGCAGGAAGAAATGTAAAAGAGAAGGGACTTGACAATAACCTTCTTGAACTGATCGCAGCGGATCCGGCATTCAACCTGACTTTAGAGGATCTTCAGAAGACAATGAAACCGGAGAAATATGTTGGACGTGCAAGTGAGCAGGTAGATGCTTATCTTCAAAATGTGATCCGTCCACTGCTTGAAAAGAATAAAGAGATCCTTGGCGTGAAGGCTGAAATTAACGTATAGAATCCTTGGAATCTATCAGGACAAAGCGGAAAAATCAAAGGGATGTTGCATTTGGTTGCAGCATCCCTTTTTCTTTGATAAACTAAAATTATTTCGTATATTAAAATGTGGGGGAAAGAGAAAGGAATAAGAGAACATGGATATAGGACTGAATTGGAATGAATGGCATCAGGAAGCGGCGAGAAAACCATATGTCAGAGCGGGAGTGACTTTGTTAAGTGGTGCGCTGATTCTGATGTCTGCACAGGAAATTGTTTCATTATATTTGGAAAAGAATCTGATTTCCGAAATAGAGGTCTGTACGACAACAGAGGATATAAATGTGTCGGGAAATGATCTGCCGGAAAAAGTAACAATAACAAAACAGATAAAAGAACCGGAAAAAATGGATGAGCATTCTTTCTTATCAGCAGAAACTATCCAGACAGATGTTAATCAAGCAGATGTTATCCAGGTAGCAGCTGTTCCGGCAGAAATTTTAGTGGAAGAACCTATGGTAGAAGAAATTGCGGTGGAAGAACCAGTAGTAGAAGAGATTGTGGCAGAAAAACCAGGCGTGAAAAGAGATACAACTATAAATGTTGCAAGTGAACCGGTAATTACAAATCCTGATTCAATGGAAAATGTAAAAAATGAAAATGAGGATGAAGAAGGGTCGATAGCAGTGGAAAATACAGATACCGGATATCTTATTAATGCGGAAGGTATGATCTGTGGACTTTCAGGAGACAAAGAAGTGATAAAGGATGGAGTATTGTACTTTCCTGAAAAAGGATGTTCCGGAATTGCGAGAGGAGCACTGTCGGATCTTGGTTCTGCTGTAGAAGAGATTGAAATTCCTGCTAATATAACAAATATTCAGCCAGGAGCGTTTGTGGGGCTGAGTAATCTGGGATGGATAGAAGCAGATGCAGCAAATCCAGCCTATGTTACGGTAGATGGTGTACTTTACACGGCAGATGGCACAGTTCTTCTTGCATTTCCGGCAGCGTGGACAGGAACCTTTCAGGTGCCGGAAAGTGTGAAAAGTTTTGCGGAAAGTGCATTTGATGGAACAAATCTGGAATGTATTGATGCAAGATCCTGTACACTTGAACAGACGGAAAGTATTCCTGAAACGGTGAAACTTTTGGAGTAAAAGAAAAACATTGATTTTGTTTGTTGAAGAATCTGGGGACTTGCGCTATAATATGACGAGATTGAACAATAACAAACAGGAATTGGAGAAGATAGAATGAGTAAGAAAGTAAGAACAAGATTTGCACCAAGCCCGACAGGAAGAATGCATGTGGGTAACTTAAGAACAGCACTATACGCGTATCTGATCGCAAAGCATGAAGGGGGAGATTTCCTCCTTCGTGTAGAGGATACAGACCAGGAACGTTTTGTGGAAGGTGCACTTGATATCATTTACAGAACAATGGAGAAAACAGGTCTCATCCATGATGAGGGACCGGATAAAGATGGCGGATATGGACCGTATGTACAGAGTGAGCGTAATGCATCAGGACTTTATCTTAAATATGCAAAGCAGCTTGTAGAGCAGGGAGATGCTTATTACTGTTTCTGTGACAAAGAGCGTCTGGAGTCTTTAAAGACACAGGTTTCCGAAGGTGGAGTAGAGATTTCTGTTTATGATAAGCACTGCTTAAGTCTGAGCAAGGAAGAAGTAGAGGCGAATCTGGCAGCAGGTAAGCCATGGGTTATCCGTCTGAATGTACCGAATGAAGGTGAGACAACATTCCATGATGAGATCTACGGAGATATCACAGTTCCGAATGCAGAGCTTGACGATATGATCCTGATCAAATCTGATGGATTCCCGACATATAATTTTGCAAACGTAATTGACGATCATCTGATGGAGATTTCACATGTTGTTCGTGGAAATGAGTACTTATCTTCAGCACCGAAGTATAACCGCCTTTATGAGGCGTTTGGCTGGGAAGTACCGGTTTATGTACACTGTCCACTGATCACAGATGAGAATCATAAGAAATTGAGCAAGAGATGTGGACATTCTTCTTATGAAGATCTGATCGAGCAGGGATATGTTTCAGAGGCAGTTGTGAATTATGTTGCACTGCTCGGATGGTGCCCGACAGACAACAGAGAGATCTTCTCACTGGAAGAGCTTGTTGAGGCATTTGATTATCATCATATGAGTAAATCCCCGGCTGTGTTTGATACAGTGAAATTAAAATGGATGAACGGAGAATATCTCAAGGCAATGGATTTTGATAAGTTCTATGCACTTGCAGAGCCATACCTGAAAGAGGCAGTAACAAAGGACTATGATCTGAAGAAGATTGCAGCACTTGTGAAGACAAGAATTGAGATCCTTCCGGAGATTAAAGAGCAGGTTGATTTCTTTGAAGAACTTCCGGATTATGATATCGCGCTTTATACACATAAGAAGATGAAGACAGATGCGGAGAAGTCACTCGCACTTCTGAATGAGGTACTTCCGGTTCTCGAAGCACAGGATGACTTTAGCAATGATGCATTGTTTGAGACATTGAAAGCATTTGCAACAGAAAAAGGATACAAAGTAGGTTATGTAATGTGGCCGCTTCGTACAGCAGTTTCCGGAAAGCAGAACACTCCGGGTGGAGCAACAGAACTGATGGAAGTACTCGGAAAAGATGAATCTCTTAGAAGAATCCGTCTTGGAATCGAGAAACTTCAGTAAGGACAGCGAAAAGAGGTAGAATGGGATTTAATGAAGCACAGACGCAGGCGATCCAGCACACAGACGGCCCATGTCTTGTACTGGCAGGCCCGGGATCGGGGAAGACGCTTACGATTGTAAACAGAGTAAAATACCTTATAGAGAAACAGAAAGTAAGACCAGAAGAAATTCTGGTCGTTACTTTTACAAGATTTGCAGCGGCGGAGATGAAATCCCGCCTCTGTTTGGTTATGGGCAAAAGAGATCTTCCGGTTACAGTGGGTACATTTCATGGAATCTATTATGGAATCCTGAAATGGGCTTACCGGATGAATCAGGAAAATATTCTTTCGGAGACAGAAAAATATCAGATTTTACGTGGCGTGATTAACAAGGAAAGAATGGAGATTTTTGATGAAGAAGATTTTATTCAGGATATTGCGGCAGAAATTGGAAAAGTGAAGAATAATCGGATTCCGCTGGAAGAATTTGTATCAGAAAAGTGTAGTGCGGATGCTTTTCGCAATATTTACCGTAATTATGAACAGCATAGAAGAGAACTGAAAAAGATTGATTTTGATGATATGCTGGTACTTTGTTATGAATTATTCCAATCAAGACCAGATGTACTTGCACAGTGGCAGAAGAAATTCAGATACGTTTTGATTGATGAGTTTCAGGATATTAATCGAATTCAGTATGATGTGATCCGTATGCTGGCCCAGCCGGAAAATAATTTGTTCGTAGTGGGGGATGACGATCAGGCAATCTACGGATTTCGTGGAGCTGATTCAGAATTGATGCTTGGATTTGGAAAAGATTTCCCTAATGCAAAACAAATTCTGTTGGGAATGAATTACCGTTCGACAGCAAATATCGTACAGAATTCTTTAAAACTGATTGAAAATAATGTGGAGAGATACAGTAAAAAACTGGAAGCAAACCGTGAAGGTGGTTCCTGCCTTCATATTCAGGAAGTGAAAGATCCGGTGGAAGAGGCAGAATATGTTCTTGAAGAGATACAGAAATGTAAGGAGAATGGCATAAAAGAAGAGGAGATTGCGATTCTGTTCAGGGTTCATACAGATGCGAGAGCAGTGGTAGAAGCAATGGTGGAGCGGAAGATCCCGTTTCAGATGAAAGAACATCTTCCAAATATATATGAACACTTTATCGCAAAGGACATCATGGCATATTTCCGACTGGCAACAGGAGCCCGGCACAGACAAGATTTTTTACAGATAATGAACCGACCAAAGCGATATCTTGGAAGAGACAGTGTAGCAGGAGCGAAGGCTTCTTTTGAAGACATGCGGAAGTTCTATTGTGATAAAGACTGGATGATCGACCGGATTGATCAGTTTGAGTGGGATGTTAAGATGCTTATGAAGATGGCTCCATATGCGGCAATCCAGTATATCAGAAAAAGGATTGGTTATGACGATTTTCTGAAAGAGTATGCATTTACACATCAGATAAACAGATCTGATCTGAATGAAGTACTGGCAGAGATCGAAGAGGCGGCGAAAGCATTTTCAAGTGTTGAAGAATGGTTTGCACATGTAGAAGAATATACGGAGACTTTGAAAGTGAAGGAAAAGGAAAGAAACAGACCACGTCCGGGTGTCCGGCTGATGACGATACATGCTTCTAAAGGACTGGAATTCAAGCAGGTATTTCTGATTGCGGCGAATGAAGGAAGGATTCCGTATCAGAAGGCAAAGACAGACAAGGAGATCGAAGAAGAGAGAAGATTATTCTATGTGGCAATGACAAGGGCAAAAGATTTTCTGAAGATCTGTTATGTGAAAATAAAAAACGGGAAAGAAGTTACTCCTTCCCGTTTTGTAGACGAACTATTGAAAAGCTGACCGGATGTCAGTCACTTTGCTGACATCCTCAAGACTTAATCCTCCAGGTCATCTAATGCATCAAGATCGATATCACCGAAATCCTGTGTATCCAGCCATTCGTTGAATACAGCGGAAACACGGTCGAACTCTTCATCTTCTTCGATGTTCTCAAGTCCAGGTTCTTCCTCTTCTCCGTTATCAATGAAACGATACAGATAGATCTGACCGTCTGTGTTATCACCGTTTTCATCCAGTGGAAGAAGTGCGATATACTCCTTTTCATCTGCTTCAAAAATATTGAGAACAGCGCATTCAAGTTCCTCATTATTCTCCAGTGTCAAAGTGACTGTGAGGGATTCGTTTTCGTTCATAATCTTCTCCTTTGAATCTGTGTTGTATTTCATTCCGTATTGACCAGCCAGGTGCTCAAAACGAGAATGATCAGCTATCTTGATGGTAACAAAAAGGGGAGAAAAAAGCAAGATAAGATTGACTTTCGGGTTAAACAAGGTAGAATAAAAGTGTTACTGATAGAAGTGAAAGGATAATAGACAATATGAAGAAAAGATGGATACTGTGTACAGTAGCAGTTTTGTGTATAGCGGCAGCACTACTTGGATGTGTAAAGAAAAATGTTGGAACACCGGAAGATAATGCAGTAGTAGAAGAGGATGATAAGAAAAATGATAATACAGGGGAAGGTGGCAGACTGTTTGGATTTAGTGGGATTGATATGTCGAATCCTTTTTATGATACATTGAAAAATTCTGTCCAGACAGCATTAGAGGCTCAAGGTGACCGTCTGATGGTTCGTGATCCGGCATCAGATGCTGATTTGCAGAATGAACAGATTCGGGAGTTGATCAACGAAGGGGTACAGGCAGTATTTCTTTGTCCGGTAGATTGGGAGAAAATCACTCCCGCACTTGAAGCCTTAAAAGAGGCAGATATTCCGGTGATCAATCTTGATACAGAAGTAAAAGAAACAAGCCTTGTATCTGCATTTGTAGGGTCAGATAATGAGAATGCGGGATATGTGTGCGGGCAGGATCTTCTGGCCCAGAAACCAGATGGCGGCAAAATTGTGATTGTGGAAAGCCCTGGGGTGAACTCAGTGAATGAGAGAATTACCGGATTTGAAGAGGCTATAACAAACAGTGGGTTTGAAGTGGTAAAGAGAATTGGAGCATTGGGAGACAGCAGCAATGTGAAGGACGAGATGACACAGGTTCTGAGCGAAAACAGTGAGATTGATGCTGTAATGTGTGGTAGTGATCCTATGGCAGAACAGGTGATGGCAGCGATCACAGAAGCGCAGAAAACGAATATCTGCGTGTATAGTGTGGATGGTTCCCCGGCGACAAAAACAGCACTGGTGAATGGCACTGGAGGAATGACCGGGATTGGAGCACAGTCCCCGATCAATATGGGAAAGACAGCAGTAAAGGTGGCGACAGCATTACTGGCAGGCAAGGATTACGAGAAGGATAATTATGAGGAAACTTTCTTTATAAATCGTGATAATGTTGAAATGTACGGAACAGATGGATGGCAGTAATTTATTGATTGCTCAAGAAAGGGGTTAACTATGAGGAAGATAAAGGGGAGTCCGCAGCCATTTGGAGTGGATATCAAAGGCAAAAATATAAATTTTGCCGTTCAGGTAGCAAAAGGGAAGACATGTGAACTTTTACTGTATAAGAGAGGGAAAGATGTTCCGGAATATCAGTTTGATATGCCGGAGGAAGAAGGCGTTGGAGAAGTACGTTTCTTATCTGTTGAAGGTCTGAAAGCAGATCGATATGAATACAATTTTCTGATTGATGGGAAAGTATGTGTGGATCCATATGTAAAAGAACTTGCAGGAAAAGAGAAGTTTGGTGTAGAACGAAAACTTCAGGAACATCAGATTCGTGGGAAAATTGTTTCAATGGAGGACTATGACTGGCAGGAGGATCAGCGCCTACATCTTCCATGGGAAGATGTAGTGGCTTATGGTTTGCATGTGCGTGGATTTACAAAACATTCTTCTTCGAAAGTGGTGCATAAGGGAACATTCCAGGGGGTTGTTGAAAAACTGGATTATTTAAAAGAACTTGGAGTTAACCAGATTCAGTGTATGCCGGTCTATGAATTTGAAGAGTGCGGAAAAACAAAAGTGAACTATTGGGGATATGGTAAAGGTTTTTATTTTGCCCCTAAAAAAGCCTATGCATATGGGAAAAGTGCAGTTCGTGAGTTGAAAGATATGGTGCGTGCATGTCATAGTCAGGGCATAGAAGTTGTACTGGAGATGCCATTTGTTCCGGGAATATCAGCAAATTATGTAACGGAATGTCTGCGCTTCTATATGCTGGAGTATCATGTGGATGGATTTGTTCTGAATCCTTATAACGTACCGTGGGAGCAGCTGATAGAAGATCCTTTTTTGAAAGATATCAAGCTGATGCAGAAAGATGATGGTTTCCAGAATGTGATGCGTCGCTTCTTAAAAGGTGACGAGAATATGGTAAATGATGTGATCTGGGCGTTAAAAAATCGTTCATCGGAGAACGGAAAATGCAATTATATTACAACACAGACAGGATTCACATTATGGGATTTAGTATCTTATGATTGTAAACATAACGAAGAAAACGGTGAGAAGAACCTGGATGGACCAGACTATAATTACAGTTGGAACTGCGGAGCAGAAGGACCAAGCAGAAAACGCGCAGTTGTCAATCTTAGAAAGAATCAGGTGAAGAATGCATTAGAACTCCTGTTGACGGCTCAGGGAACTCCATGCCTTCTTGCAGGGGATGAATTCTGTAATTCGCAGAGAGGAAATAACAATGCATATTGTCAGGATAACGAGACAGGATGGGTGAACTGGACACAGTTGAAGAAAGATGACTGGCTGTTTCAGTATACAAAGAAACTGATTGGGTTGAGAAAAGAACATCGTTGTCTCCACCAGAGTACAGCACTATCCGGAATGGATACCACGAGATGTGGCATACCGGACGTATCCTACCATGGAGAAAATGCATGGCAGGTAAAAGCAGAAGTTTCCAGCCGTCAGTTAGGTGTCTTGTATTCAGGAACGAAAGAAGGGGAGTTCCCTTGTTTTACAGCATATAATATGCATTGGCTGCCGCATCACTTCGCAATACCATCGATTGGAAAGAACGTAGAATGGTATCTTGTTATGGCTACAAAAGATGGCGTGCTTTGTGAAGCGAAAAAGCTGGAAAATCAGAAAGATGTATTACTGGAAGAACGTAGCGTAGCAATTCTGGTTGGACGCAGGACAGAGGAAAAGAAGAGTCGTTCAGAAAAGAAACCGATTCATACAGCTAAGACGCAGAATGTAAATAAAATAGAAAAACGGCAGGGAGCAGAAAAACTTTGTAAAGAAGAACAGCCGGCCAGAGAGGGAAAAGTATGAAGGCATTTGCACATTTTTGTACCATAACAAAACACAAAAAACTGGTATTGAAAGAGTGTTTTCGTGTTGGGTTGTACAAACAGGGACTGCTCCATGATATGTCAAAATACAGTTGGACAGAATTCCGTGTGGGATGCAGATACTATCAGGGGACAAGAAGCCCTAATAATGCCGAACGGGAAGAAAAGGGGTATTCTTCCGCATGGCTCCACCACAAAGGCAGGAACAAACACCATTATGAATACTGGATTGATTATAGTCTGGAAGGACCGAACCTTCTGGCGGGAATGAAGATGCCGGTGAGATATGTAGTAGAGATGTTTCTTGACCGCATTGCAGCAAGTAAAGTGTATCTCGGGGATGCATATACCTCTGATGCACCGCTTGCTTATTATGAAAACGGACGTGCAGATGAGCTGATGCATAAAGATACAAGAGAATTATTAGAAAAACTGCTTCATATGCTTGCGGAAGAAGGCGAGGAAACTACTTACAGATATATCAGGGGAGAAGTATTAAAAAGATAAGAAGAGGGAGTGTAGGCAGCAGTGAGGCTATATATTGTGCGTCATGGAGAGACGGATTGGAACAAGAAAAAACTGGTACAGGGACGAAAGGATATTCCCTTAAATGAATATGGGCGCCATCTTGCCCGGGAAACTTCTTATGGGATGAGACAATACCAGATTGATCTGGCTTATACAAGTCCCTTACGGCGTGCAAAAGAAACGGCAGAGATTCTTCTTGAAGGACGCAACATTCCGCTTTATGAAGATCAGAGAATCCAGGAAATTTCTTTTGGCTCGTATGAGGGAATGTCTTGTGTAGATAAGACGAAAGAAGAGAATATTGCATTCCAGAAATTTTTTCAGGATACGGGAAATTATATTCCGCCGGAAGATGCTGAAAGTGTAGAACAACTTTATGAAAGAACCGGAGAGTTTTTAAAGAGTCTTGAAGAGAGTAAGAAGCTGAAGGATAAGAATCTTCTGATTTCTACACATGGTGCTGCAATGACAGCAATGCTGAACAGGATGAGAGGCAGTCTTTCAGTAGAACATTTCTGGAAAAATGAAGTACCGCCAAATTGTTCTGTTACGATTGCGGAACTTGAAGGCAGTGGATTCAAAATTATCCGGGAAGGAATTATCTTTTACAAAGAAGAAGTGAAACACTGGAAAGCAGTGTAGTATAAAAGGCAGAATGTAAGTGCTGTGGTACTTGCATTCTGCCTTTCCTTATGCTATTCTTTAGTTGTCTGGCCGGCAGATCCTTAAGCCGGCACTGATTCACATGAACTTCAATTCTTCTGTTTCAGGAAGAGGATTCCATGGTATATCGTATTATTGCAACAAAATTAAGGGGAAGAATTATTGTTGACATTTTGAAAGAAGTATAATAAAATCTATTCATAGACGAACAACTGTTCGAAAAAAGAGAGAATGGGTTTTATACACTAAGAGAGATAGAGAAGGAGAAAATTATGGCAGGCAAAGAGAGCGTTACAAAGCTGGCGAATAACGAAGAGAAGAAGAAAGCACTGGATGCAGCGATCGCAAAGCTGGAGAAAGATTTTGGTAAGGGTGCAGTGATGCGGCTGGGAGAATCAGGGGCGCATGTAGCTGTAGAGACAGTTCCTACCGGATGTCTGAGCCTTGATCTGGCACTTGGACTTGGCGGTGTGCCAAAGGGACGTGTGATTGAGGTTTATGGTCCTGAATCAAGTGGTAAGACAACTGTCGCACTTCACATGATTTCTGAGGTTCAGAAGAGAGGCGGAATTGCCGGATTTATCGATGCAGAGCATGCACTGGATCCTGTATACGCAAAGAATATCGGAGTAGATATCGATGAACTCTATATTTCACAGCCTGACAGTGGAGATCAGGCCCTTGAGATTGCAGAGACAATGGTACGTTCAGGGGCGATTGATATTATTGTCATTGACTCTGTAGCTGCACTTGTTCCAAAGCAGGAGATCGAAGGGGATATGGGAGACAGTCATGTTGGTCTGCAGGCAAGATTGATGTCACAGGCATTGAGAAAACTGACACCGGTTATCAGCAAGTCAAACTGTATTGTGATCTTTATTAACCAGCTGCGTGAGAAAGTTGGAGTAATGTTTGGAAATCCAGAGACAACGACAGGAGGACGTGCGCTGAAATTCTATGCATCTGTGCGTATGGATGTCAGAAGAATCGAGACTTTAAAGCAGAGTGGAGAGATGGTAGGAAACCGTACAAGAATCCGTATTGTGAAGAATAAGATTGCTCCGCCGTTCAAAGAAGCGGAATTTGATATTATGTTTGGAAAAGGTATTTCCCGTGCAGGAGATATTCTTGATCTCGCAACCAATATTGATCTTGTGAAGAAGAGCGGTGCGTGGTATGCATATGAGGGAGAGAAGATTGGTCAGGGAAGAGAGAATGCAAAGGCATACCTGGAATCACATCCGGAAGTGATGGAGACACTGGATCAGAAGGTGAGAGCACATTATGCATTATCCGGATCAGAAGAAGCAGAGAATGAGCTTCCAGATGCTGAGAAGAAGACAGGAGCATCGAGTGATCTGAAGCTGACACCGGCTTCTAAAGTGGCTGATGAGGCAGAAAAGAAAGAATGATTGTTACTGGGATAGAAGAGCAGACAAAGACGAAGTTTAAAGTATATCTGGATGGAACATTTGCATTTGTGCTTTATAAAGATGAGTTGAAGCGTTTTGGTATAAAGCAGGGAGAAGATCTCGCGCAGGAAAATTATGAAAAGATTCAGAATGAGGTACTGTTGAAACGCGCAAAGAAGAGAGCAATGCATTTGCTGGAGGATATGGATCGTACTGAGTCTGCATTAAGGGAAAAACTGAAGGCGGGACAATATCCGGAGAATGCAATCAGCGGAGCAATTGAATATGTGAGATCTTTTGGATATCTGGATGATGCAAGATATGCGGAAAATTTTGTTATGAGCCGCAAAGATACTAAAAGCAAACGGGAAATCAAGGCACTGCTGTCGCAGAAGGGAGTTTCTGATGATTTGATCTGTCTGGCTTTTGAACAGTGCTATAGTGAAGATTCTGAGGAAGAGGCAATCCGAAGGATACTGCGAAAAAAGAAGGTTGATCCGGAAAGAATGGAAGAGCAGGAATATCAAAAGATATTAGGATATCTTGCGCGAAAAGGATTTCGTTATGAGGTGATCCGCCATGTTATATCAGATTATGATAAACAGAGTAACTGTACACTCCCGTGTCAATCACTCCGCTGATTGACACGGAGGATGCGTGTTTTGACTTGAATGCATCTCGCCCCATCGCCAAAGGCGATTTAAAATGGCGAGATGCGTTGCTGGTCGCACATCGTGCGAACAGTAACCCGGGTTGTGTCATGTGATACAAAATAATAATTACAATGCTTGACATTGTTGTTGAAACAGTATAAAATTTAAGTGTTGTATTTGAGTAATATGTACAATGAAAATCGAATAAGGAGGTGCTCCTGTGCAGATAAGTCTAGGTTTATTTATAGGCGTTGCCGTGGCCCTCGCGTTGATAGTCGGAATCATTACTCACTTTGTTACAGTTTCCAATCTGAGAAAGAATGCGGAAAGCAAGATTGGGAATGCAGAAGCAAAAGCAAGAGAAATCATTGACGATGCTGTAAAGACTGCAGAGACGACGAAGAAGGAATCTCTTTTGGAAGTAAAGGAAGAGTCCATCAGGACAAAGAATGAACTTGAGAAAGAGACGAAAGAAAGAAGAGCGGAGTTACAGCGTTATGAGAAGCGTGTACTCGCGAAGGAAGAATCGGTCGACAAACGGTCAGATGTACTGGAACATCGTGAGAACAAACTGACAGCGAAGGAAGAACATCTTCGCCAGCGTGAAGCCAAAGTAGAAGAACTTAGCCAGAAACGTGTGCAGGAACTGGAACGAATCTCAGGACTTACCTCCGAACAGGCAAAAGAATATCTGTTAAAAACTGTTGAAGATGACGTCAAGCATGACACAGCCAAGATGGTCAGAGAACTGGAAACTCAGGCAAAGGAAGAGGCTGACAAGAAAGCAAAAGAGTATGTTGTGAATGCAATTCAGAGATGTGCAGCAGATCATGTTGCAGAGACTACAATTTCTGTAGTTCAGCTTCCAAGTGATGAGATGAAAGGAAGAATTATCGGTAGAGAAGGAAGAAATATCAGAACACTGGAAACATTAACCGGTGTGGAACTGATCATTGATGATACTCCAGAAGCGGTTGTATTATCAGGGTTTGACCCAATCCGCCGAGAAGTTGCAAGAATTGCACTTGAGCGTCTGATCGTGGATGGACGTATTCATCCGGCAAGAATTGAGGAGATGGTTGAAAAAGCTCAGAAAGAAGTGGATACAATGATCCGCGAGGAAGGAGAAGCTGCGGCTCTTGACGTTGGAGTTACAGGAATTCATCCGGAGTTGATCCGTCTTCTTGGACGTATGAAGTTCAGAACAAGCTATGGACAGAATGCATTGAAGCATTCAATCGAAGTGGCCCAGTTATCCGGTCTTATTGCAGGTGAAATCGGACTGGATGTCAGACTTGCAAAACGTGCAGGACTTCTTCATGATATTGGTAAATCAATTGATCATGACGTAGAAGGATCACATATTCAGATTGGTTCAGATCTTTGTAGAAAATACAAAGAATCAGCAACCATTATTAATGCTGTGGAGGCACATCATGGTGATGTGGAGCCGCAGAGTCTGATTGCTTGTGTTGTTCAGGCAGCGGATACTATTTCAGCTGCAAGACCGGGAGCAAGAAGAGAAACCATCGAGACATATACAAACAGATTGAAACAGTTAGAAGATATTACCAACCAGTTTAAAGGTGTAGATAAGTCTTTTGCCATTCAGGCAGGTAGAGAGATTCGTGTTATGGTAGTTCCGGAGCAGGTATCTGACGATGATATGGTGCTTTTAGCAAGGGATATTGCAAAACAGATTGAGTTTGAATTAGAATATCCTGGACAGATTAAAGTAAATGTTATTCGTGAGTCACGAGCAACAGATTACGCAAAATAAGAGAATCATAACAGAAGATGAAAGTTGGCCCTTGTCGAAAGACAGGGGCTTTTAGTTTACTGAGAAAGCTATTACAGGTAAGAGTAAAAGTCTTTGATATAGAATGCATACGGTGATGTAAGGTAAAAGAAGGGAGAACGGAATGAGCGAGAAGATTAAAAGAATTAACAGAGAATTGAAATTTAAAGGAAAGATTCTTGATTTTTATCAGGACACGATAGAAGTGGACGGGGATCATACCGTAGTATGGGATTTTATAGGTCATAAAGGAGCAGCAGCGGTAGTTCCGGTTACAGCAGATGGTAAGATTTTGATGGTGAGACAGTATAGAAATGCGCTGGATCGATATACATTGGAGATTCCGGCAGGAGCACTTGATGAAGTGGGAGAACCTGGTATAGAGTGTGCTTCCCGTGAATTAGAGGAAGAGACAGGGTATCGCAGCGAGAATCTGGAGTGGCTGATCACTTTACGGACAACAGTAGCATTTTGTAACGAACGGATTGAAGTTTATGTGGCACATGATCTGATACCGTCAAAACAGCATTTGGATGAAGATGAATTTATTGAACTTGGCGCTTATACAATAGAAGAATTGAAGGAAAAGATCTTTTCAGGTGAGATTGAAGATGCGAAGACAGTTTCTTCTTTGATGGCTTATGCTGTAAAGTATGGAAAATGATTGAATGCCGACAATAAGTAGCATCGCTGCCGCATGAGAAAAACCAGACACTCATATAATGGTGTGGAAGATTGAGGATAAAAATATATCCGCAGAACATTTTATAGGGTGGGAGGAATACTGGTGAAAGCATTTCGTACAGGACATTACTTTCTGGCTCTGTTTTTTACAGGCTTTTTGACAGGAATCTTGATTGTCAATTATATATGGGGAGAACAGCTGAGCCTGATCGGAACTTTTACAGAAGTTTATCTTATGAGATTAAAGAATGAGAAGATATCTTTTCAACAGTACATTTGGTATTTGATTCAGGTACGGGGAATTTTTTTCCTGATGCTGTTTTTGGCGATGGGAATTCGGATCAGAAAAATTGTGGCAGCGTTTTTCCTTCTGTGGACTGGGATGTCAGGAGGAATTTTACTGTCAGAGGCAGTGGCAGAATTAGGAATGAAGGGAAGTATTCTTTGTGTGGCAGGACTATTTCCACAGTTCCTTTTTTATGTTCCGGCAGTTCTTGTGCTTTTGCGCTTTTGTTGGAACTATCCACAGAATCAGTGGAACAGACAAAAAACGTTCTTTGTATGTGGTTTGTTTTTAATTGGGATTTTTTCAGAGTCCTGTCTTAATCCGTGGTTGATTCAACAGATTGTAAATATTCTTTTTTGATTTCGTGGGAAAGTGTGAGTAATGCAACGAGGCAGACAGCTGATTGACTGATGAAAAGCCCCCATAGGTATCCTGTGATTCCATAGTGCGGGATTCCGAAATATACACTAAGAATGCGGATGGATAATCCAAGAAGATTGATCATCAGCGTCAGGGTTGTAAGTCCCAGTCCATTGATCGCACTGAGAAGAGCGGAACTTGTGTACAGAAAAGGACAGATCCAGGCAAGTGTTATGATGAAATTACCGGCTAAAGTACTGTGAAACAGGAAGTTTCCGAGAAAAGACCCGGTAAGAAGAAAGAAGACAGAACACAGAAGACCAAGGGAGAAACATCCTCCGGCAGCCTTTTTTATAAGGAGAAATGTCTCTTTTGAAGAGCTTTCAGCCTGCTTTTGTGCGACTGCTGGAATTAAAAGCAGGCTGATTGAGTTAGTGAGTGCACAGGGAAAAAGGATACATGGTAATGCCATTCCGGTCAGTACCCCATAAATACTGAGAGCTTCAGAAGCACTGTGAGATGCAAGCTCAAGGCAGACAGGGATTGAAGCTGCTTCAATTCCCTGCAAGAATGTAATTGCTGTGCGATTAACTGTCAATGGAACAGAGAGGCGTAGCAATTCAGAACAAGATTTTGAGATAGAAAGAATATATGGAGAATCGGCATCAAAACCCTTCTTCTTTAGTGAAAAAAGCGAGTAGCCTGCTGCTGCAAGTTCTCCGAAAATAATACCTGATACAGCCAATGGAATCTCAGGGTGAACTCCACTGTGTATAAAAATAAAATATAAAACAAAAACAGAAGAAATTCGAACAAATTGTTCGATTAACTGTGAAATAGCCGGGACAGAGGTTCTTTGCAGACCATAGTGATAACCACAGATACAACTGTGGACAGAAGCCGCCGGAAGTGCAAGAACGATCAGATATAATAGTGTTGCACATCTTGGATCTCCAAGAAAACGATTTGAAAGAAAAACGGAATTCTTCTGTACCAGTAAAGTGCAAATCAGAGAAATCAGAACAGAAAGAATCAGACCTGTCTGGAAAATCAACTTTCCGTCCTGCGTTCGGCCAAGGGAGTGAAAGCGAGAGACACTTCTGGAAATGGCAGTTTCAAGACCTGAAGTACTCAAAGACAGGCAGAGTGCGTAGAAAGGGAAAATTAACTGATAAAGTCCGACCTGTTCTTCTCCAAAGGTATGGCTTAAGAAAATACGGAAAAAGAATCCGAGAACGCGGCTTACAAGACCGGCAGATGTGAGAATCAGTGTTCCTTTAATCAAAGAATGTTTTTTTCTAAACATAATACCCTCATGTCAAGATGATTGCTGCCACGTGCAACGCGGACAGTAACCAGAAATGAACTTATTTTTAAACAACATATTCAAGAAACATCCTTGACAGAACGTAAGACTGGTGATATCCTACAAAAGGAAACCCTAGCATAATACTAGGAAAAGGAAAAGAAAAAGAAGGTGAAGATGTGAAACTGTCAACAAAGGGGAAATACGGATTGCGTGCCTTGATCGATCTGGCCCAATACAGTGAAGATTCTCCGGTTTCCATCACAAGTATTGCAAGACGTCAGGATATTTCAGAACGATATCTGGAACAATTGATGTCGAAGCTGAAAAAAGCAGGACTTGTCAAGAGTATCCGAGGTGCAAATGGTGGATATGTCTTAGCAAAGGAAGCAAAAGATATTTCTGTAGGAGATGTGCTTCGTGCACTGGAAGGAAATCTTGAACCAGTAGAATGCGCCGGACTTGATCCGGAAGGAGAATGCAAAGGTGCGGACAGCTGTGTGACAAAGTATGTGTGGAAACGAATCAATGATAGTATTAACCAGACAGTAGATGAAATCTGGCTGAACCAACTGGTGACAGAAAGTAAATGTCTTGGACATACAGACAATCATCTGGATTATACAAAGTGTAAAAACTGAAAAGAATCATTGTCTACAATTATTTGTGAACAGTAAGAAAACAAAGTAGATAAAATAAAAGTGAGGTAACAGGTAATGGGAAAATTAATTTATCTTGATAATGCAGCAACAACAAAGACAGCACCGGAAGTTGTGGATGCGATGCTCCCATATTTTACAGAGCATTTTGGCAACCCATCCAGTGTTTATGGTTTTGCGGCTGCGAATAAAGAAGTGATCACAAAACAGAGAGAAATCATAGCAAAAGCACTTGGTGCGAAGACAGAGGAGATTTATTTCACAGCTGGTGGTTCTGAATCTGATAACTGGGCGCTGAAAGCTACAGCTGAGGCTTATGAATCAAAGGGAAAACATATCATTACAACAAAGATTGAACATCATGCAATCCTTCATACAGGAGAATATCTCCAGAAGAGAGGATATGAAGTGACTTATCTGGATGTAGATGAGAATGGTATTGTCAGTCCGGAAGCTGTTGAAGCAGCGATCCGTCCGGATACAATTCTGGTCAGCGTAATGTTTGCAAACAATGAGATCGGAAGTATTCAGCCAATCAAAGAAATCGGAGAGATTGCACATAAACATGGAGTACTTTTCCATACAGATGCTGTCCAGGCGTTTGGTCAGGTACCGATCAATGTAGATGAGATGAATATTGATATGCTCAGTTCCAGTGGACATAAACTGAACGGACCAAAGGGAATCGGTTTCCTTTATATCAGAAAAGGTGTGAAGATCCGCTCCTTCGTCCATGGTGGAGCACAGGAGAGAAAGCGCCGTGCAGGAACAGAGAATGTACCTGGAATCGTTGGACTTGGAAAAGCAGTTGAACTTGCAATGGCTTCTATGGATCAGAGAATGAAACAGGAGACAGAACTCCGCGATTATGCAATCTCCAGAATTGAGAAAGAGATTCCATATTGCAGACTGAACGGAGACCGTGTGAAACGTCTTCCAAACAATATTAACTTCAGCTTCCAGTTTGTAGAGGGTGAATCCCTCCTGATCATGCTGGATATGAAAGGAATCTGTGCATCCAGTGGTTCCGCCTGCACATCAGGTTCTCTGGATCCATCCCATGTCCTTCTTGCAATCGGACTGCCGCATGAGATCGCACATGGTTCCCTTCGTATGACACTTGGAGCTGATACAACAAAAGAAGATATCGACTATACAGTAGATCAGCTTAAAGAGATTGTTGCACATCTGCGCAGTATGTCTCCACTCTACGAAGATTTTATAAAAAAGCAGCAGAAGAATGCATAAGTCAGAATGATTTAAAAGAAAAATACAGAATAATTTTTGGATAAAAAGATAAACAAAATGGAGGAATTATATAATGTATACAGAAAAGGTAATGGATCATTTTCAGCATCCAAGAAATGTAGGGGAAATTGAAGATGCAAGTGGCGTAGGAACAGTAGGAAATGCGAAATGTGGAGATATCATGAGAATTTATCTTGATATTGATGAAAATCAGATCATTCGTGATGTAAAGTTCAAAACATTCGGATGTGGAGCAGCTGTTGCAACTTCCAGTATGGCAACAGAGATGGTTAAAGGGAAAAGCATTCAGGAAGCAATGGAAGTAACAAACAAAGCCGTTATGGAAGCTCTTGACGGACTTCCGCCGGTAAAGGTTCACTGTTCACTTCTTGCAGAGGAAGCAATCCATGCAGCACTTTGGGATTATGCAGAGAAACATGGTGTCAAGATTGAGGGGCTTAAGAAACCGAAGTCAGATATTCATGAAGGTGAAGAAGCAGAGGAAGAGGAATATTAATGAGCAAAGGCAAAGTTGTTGTTGGAATGTCCGGGGGAGTAGACTCCTCTGTGGCAGCCTGGCTTTTGAAAGAACAAGGCTATGATGTGATCGGTGTGACAATGCAGATCTGGCAGGACGAGGAAAACGAAGTTCAAGAAGAAAACGGCGGCTGTTGTGGGCTCAGTGCGGTAGACGATGCAAGACGTGTTGCATCGTCTATTGGTATTCCGTATTATGTGATGAATTTCAAGCAGGAATTTCAGAAAAGTGTAATTGATTATTTTACAAAAGAATACCTGAACGGAAGAACACCTAACCCGTGTATTGCCTGCAACCGTTATGTGAAATGGGAAGCACTTCTGCAGAGAAGCCTTTCCATCGGAGCGGACTATATCGCAACAGGACATTATGCGAGAATTGATAAACTTTCGAATGGAAGATATGCAATCCGAAGATCTGCGACGCTTGCGAAAGACCAGACTTATGCACTTTATAATCTGACACAGGAACAGCTGGAACATACATTGATGCCGGTTGGAAATTATTCAAAAGATCAGATCCGTGAGATGGCAGAAAAAATCGGACTGCAGGTGGCAAATAAACCGGATAGTCAGGATATCTGTTTTGTTCCGGATGGAGACTATGCATCTTTTATTGAAGAAAACGCAGATACTCCGATTCGTCAGGGAAATTTCGTGACACCGGATGGGAAGATTCTTGGAAAACACAAAGGAATCATTCATTATACAGTAGGACAGCGCAAAGGACTTGGGCTTGCATTAGGGTATCCTGCATTTGTACTGGAGATACGTCCGGAGACAGATGAAGTTGTAATCGGAACGTATGAAGAATCATTGACGCATACACTGCGTGCCAATGAGTTGAATTTTATGAGCGTGGAAGATCTTACAGAACCGATGCGTGTGTTTGCAAAGATTCGTTATAACCACAAAGGAGCCTGGTGTACCGTGGAGAAGACAGGAGAAGATGAGATTACCTGTACATTCGATGAACCAATCCGTGCAGTGACACCGGGACAGGCAGTTGTTCTGTATGATGGAGAATATGTATTAGGAGGCGGCACAATATTATGATAAGATGTGATGCCCACATGCATACAAGATTTTCTGAGGATAGTGATGCATCCGTACATTCTATGCTTGATGCAGCAATAGAAAGGGGAATGGAAGCAGTCTGTATTACAGATCATCTGGATAAAGATTTCCCGCAGACTCCGGATTTTCCGGCAGGAGCATTTCTGTTTGATCTGGGAAACTATTTTCAGAGGCTGACACAGTTAAAAGAAGAATATCAGAAGAAATTGGAAGTCCGAATCGGTGTAGAGATCGGACTTCAGCCACATCTGGGGGAATATTACCGGAATCTGACAGAGAAATATCCATTTGATTTTGTGATTGGATCTGTGCACCTGATCCATGGACAGGACCCGTATTATAGAACTTTTTTTGAAGGTCGAAGTGATGAGGAAGCTTATCAGGAAGCTTTTCAGGTGACGATAGAGAATTTGAAAAAGGTAAATTCTTTTGACAGCCTGGGACATCTGGACTACGTTGTCCGTTATGGAACGCATCAGGCGGAGGAATATTCCTATAAAAAGTATGCGGAAGAGATCGACGAAATTCTGAAAATTCTGATTGCACAGGGAAAAGGACTTGAGATGAATATGGCAGGAATGAAATATGGTCTCGGATTCCCGAACCCACATCCGGATGTGATCAGAAGATACAAGGAGCTTGGTGGTGAAATTGTCACAATCGGAGCGGATGCACACAGACCGGAACATGTAGCTTTTGACTATGAACAGGCGGGAGAGATACTTACAGGCTGCGGTTTTAGTTATTATGCAGAATTTAAGGGGCGGAAACCGGTATTTAGGAGAATTGTTCCATAAAATTAGAATTATATGGATTTAAGACTTGAATTTTTGTTCTTGTTTTAGTACAATGAATCTAGTTGATGAATATTTAACAATTATCGCTTTGTTAAATTCATCGCCATGGCTGGAGATACAGCCATAAATTTTTTAAACTTTTTAGGAGGAATTAATCATGGCAGTAAAAGTAGCGATTAATGGTTTTGGACGTATCGGACGTCTTGCTTTCAGACAGATGTTCGGAGCAGAAGGATATGAGGTAGTAGCAATCAACGACCTTACATCTCCTAAGATGCTTGCTCACTTATTAAAATATGACTCAACTCAGGGAACATACGCTCTTGCAGACACAGTAGAGGCAGGAGAGGATTCCATTACAGTTGACGGAAAAGAGATCAAGATCTACGCAAAAGCTAACGCAGCTGAGCTTCCTTGGGGAGAAATCGGTGTTGACGTTGTTCTGGAGTGTACAGGATTCTACACATCCAAAGCAAAAGCTCAGGCTCACATTGATGCAGGTGCTAAGAAAGTAGTTATTTCTGCTCCAGCTGGAAATGACCTTCCGACAATCGTTTACAATGTAAACCACGAGACACTTTCAAAAGATGAGAACATCATCTCTGCAGCTTCTTGTACAACAAACTGCCTGGCTCCGATGGCAAAAGCTCTTAACGATCTTGCAGCAATCAAGTCCGGTATCATGTGTACAATCCACGCTTACACAGGAGATCAGATGACACTTGATGGACCGCAGAGAAAAGGTGATCTTAGAAGATCTCGTGCAGCTGCAGTTAACATCGTACCAAACAGCACAGGTGCTGCTAAGGCAATCGGTCTTGTTATCCCAGAACTGAACGGAAAACTTATCGGATCTGCTCAGCGTGTTCCTACACCAACAGGTTCTACAACAATCCTTACAGCAGTAGTTGACGGAGAAGTTACAGTTGATCAGATCAACGAGGCTATGAAGGCTGCTTCCAACGAGTCCTTCGGATACAACACAGATCAGATCGTATCCAGCGATATCGTAGGAATGAGATATGGTTCACTGTTTGATGCTACTCAGACAATGGCTCTTCCAGTTGGCGATGGTACAACAGAGGTTCAGGTTGTTTCATGGTATGACAACGAGAACTCTTACACAAGCCAGATGGTAAGAACAATCAAATACTTTGGAAAACTTCTTGAGGCTTAATTCTTTTTGAGGAATTAGAATCTCAGAGATTTATCTGAATTATTGACTCACAATGGGGTCCGGTCTTATTGTAGGACCGGACTCCATTTTCTTTGTGCAGAACAGATTCTGCACGTGAAAGTGACAGGAAATAGAAATACAGGAGGCTATGAAAAATGGCAGCACTTAATAAAAAATCCGTAGATGATATCAATGTAAAAGGAAAAAGAGTTCTTGTAAGATGTGACTTCAACGTACCGCTTCAGGATGGAAAGATCACAGATGAGAACCGTATCGTGGCAGCTCTTCCTACAATCAAGAAGCTGATCGCTGATGGAGGAAAAGTAATCCTTTGTTCCCACCTTGGAAAACCGAAGGGAGAGCCAAAGCCGGAACTTTCACTTGCACCGGTAGCAGTAAGACTTTCCGAGCTCCTCGGACAGGAAGTAAAATTTGCAGCTGATCCGGAAGTTGTAGGACCGAACGCAAAAGCAGCTGTTGAAGCTATGAAAGACGGAGATGTTATCCTTCTTGAAAATACACGTTACAGAGCAGAAGAGACAAAGAACGGTGAAGCATTCAGCAAAGACCTTGCTTCTCTTTGCGATGTATTCGTAAACGACGCATTCGGAACAGCTCATAGAGCACACTGCTCTAACGTAGGTGTTACACAGTTTGTTGACACAGCAGTTGTTGGATATCTTATGCAGAAAGAAATCGATTTCCTTGGAAACGCAGTAGAGAATCCGGAAAGACCATTCGTTGCAATCCTTGGAGGATCTAAAGTATCCAGTAAGATTTCCGTAATCAACAACCTTCTTGACAAAGTTGATACACTCATCATCGGTGGCGGAATGTGCTATACATTTACAAAAGCTCAGGGCGGTAATGTAGGAAATTCCCTTCTTGAGGAAGATTACTTACAGTATGCACTTGACATGGTTAAGAAAGCAGAGGAGAAAGGTGTTAAACTTCTTCTTCCAGTAGATGCTGTTGCAGCAGATGCTTTCTCTAACGACGCAAATACAAAAGTTGTAGCTCAGAACGAGATCCCGGACGGATGGATGGGTCTTGATATCGGACCTAAGACAGCTGAGATGTTCGCTGATGCTGTTAAATCTGCGAAGACAGTTGTATGGAACGGACCAATGGGATGCTTCGAGATGCCGAAATTCGCTGAAGGAACAAAGGCAGTAGCAGAAGCACTTGCCAACACAGATGCTGTAACAATCATCGGTGGTGGAGATTCTGCAGCAGCTGTTAACCAGCTTGGATATGGTGACAAGATGACACATATCTCTACAGGTGGTGGAGCTTCTCTTGAATTCCTCGAAGGAAAAGAACTTCCGGGAGTAGCGGCAGCTAACGATAAATAATAAGAATCTGTAATTACAGATCAGAAGAACCCCGTGTTGTTACATTTCACACGGGTTCTGAATATAAAATTCAAGGAGATAAGAACAATGGCAAGAAAGAAAATTATTGCAGGAAACTGGAAAATGAACAAAACTCCAAGCGAGGCAGTTGCACTTGTAGAAGAGTTAAAACCACTCGTAGCTAACGAAGAAGTAGATGTCGTATTCTGCGTACCGGCTATTGATATTGTACCAGTTGTAGAGGCTGCTAAGGGAACAAACATCCAGGTTGGAGCTGAGAACATGTATTTTGAGGAGAGCGGAGCTTACACAGGTGAGATTTCCCCGAATATGCTTGTAGATGCAGGTGTTAAATATGTAGTTCTCGGACATTCTGAGAGAAGAGAGTACTTCGGTGAGACAAACGAAGATGTAAATAAGAAAATCCTGAAAGCATTTGAGCATGGTATCACACCAATCATGTGCTGTGGAGAGACTCTTGAGCAGAGAGAGCAGGGCGTAACAATGGACTTCATCCGTCAGCAGGTTAAGGTTGGATTCCAGGGTGTTACAGCAGATCAGGCTAAGACAGCAGTTATCGCTTACGAGCCAATCTGGGCAATCGGAACAGGAAAGACAGCTACAACAGAGCAGGCTGAAGAAGTTTGTGCAGGAATCCGTGCTTGCATCGCAGAAGTATATGATGAAGCTACAGCAGAAGCAATCCGTATCCAGTACGGCGGATCTGTAAACGCAGCTACAGCTCCTGAGCTTTTCGCACAGGCTAACATCGATGGAGGTCTTGTAGGTGGAGCTTCCCTTAAGGCTGATTTCGGAAAGATCGTTAACTACAAATAATAAGATCTAAGGCTGTTTCATTATAACAGATAATTAAGAAAGGTCATCTGGTCAGAAAGATATTTATATTGCCGGGCACAGGTAGTGCAGACAGTAGCGATATAGATAGCAATTCCGACAGGATGGCCTTTTTTCTTGACTTTGAAAATCATTTGAGTGTATCATAGAGGAGATTGATAAAATAATGTAACAGCTTAATGAAGAAAATAAAGCAATTAAGAAAAGGGAATATAAAAGATAGGAGATTAAGAAGCTATGGTAGGAATTATCGGAGCGATGGAAGAAGAAGTCCGTGAGCTGATCGAGGATATGACAGAATGCGAGATGCAGGAAAAGGCATCCATGAAATTTTATAAAGGTCAGCTTTATGGAAAAGAAGCAGTTGTTGTACAGAGCGGAATCGGTAAAGTGAACGCTGGAATCTGTACACAGATCCTTATAGACTTTTATCAGGTGGATCAGCTGATCAATACAGGTGTAGCCGGTTCTCTGGATGCAGAGATCAATATCGGAGATATTGTTGTATCTACAGATGCAGTAGAGCATGATATGGATGTCAGTGCATTGGGAGATCCTGTTGGACAGGTGCCGCGTATGGATGTATTTGCATTTCCGGCAGATAAAGAACTTGTGAGAAAAGCAGTGGAAGCAAATAAAAAGGCGAATTCAGATATTCGTACATTTACAGGAAGAGTTGCAAGCGGAGACCAGTTTATTTCTGAAAAAGAAGTAAAAGAACGTATTGTTAATAATTTTGGTGCGAAATGTGCTGAGATGGAAGGAGCAGCAATTGCTCACGGTGCATATTTGAATCATGTTCCATGTGTGATTATTCGTGCAATCTCAGATAAGGCAGATGGAAGTGCACAGGTGGATTATCCTACATTTGAGAAACAGGCGATCGTTCATGGTGTAAAGCTGATGAAAGAATTGCTTCCGACATTATAAGATTTTTAATGTAGTGATTTTTACATGAATTCAGGCGAAAATCTGCTTATTTTCGGATATATTTGACCAGAGCTCTGACTTGCAAAATTGTGCTAAAACTAGTACAATAAAGCGTAGAGTTAAAAAATAGACAATCTTAATGCAAAGGAGATATTGAGATGAGCAAAAAACCAACCGTATTGATGATTTTAGATGGATATGGATTAAGAGATAAGACAGAGGGTAATGCAGTAGCACTTGCGAATACTCCTGTTATGGATAAACTGATGGCAGAGTATCCGTTTGTAAAAGGAAATGCAAGCGGACTTTCTGTAGGTCTTCCGGATGGACAGATGGGTAACTCAGAAGTAGGACATATGAATATGGGTGCCGGACGTATCATTTATCAGGAACTTACAAAGATCACAAAGTCTATCGAAGACGGAGATTTCTTTGAGAACAAAGCTCTTCTTGCAGCTTGTGAGAATGTAAAGAAGAACGATTCTGCACTTCACCTGATGGGACTTGTATCTGACGGAGGAGTTCATAGTCATATTACTCATATTTATGGAATTCTTGAGCTCGCCAAGAGACAGGGGATCGAGAAAGTATATGTTCATTGTTTCCTTGACGGCCGTGATACACCACCGGCATCAGGTAAAGAATATGTAGAGCAGCTTGAAGCAAAGATGAAAGAGATTGGTGTAGGTGAAGTTGCATCTGTATCCGGACGTTACTATGCAATGGATCGTGATAACCGTTGGGATCGTGTGGAGAAAGCTTACAAAGCATTAGTTGCAGGAGAAGGCAATACAGCAGAATCCGCAACAGCAGGAATCCAGGCTTCCTACGATGAGGATGTAACAGACGAGTTCGTAGTACCATTTGTTGTAACAAAAGACGGTGCTGCAACAGCAACAATCAAAGAAAATGATTCTGTTGTATTCTTCAACTTCCGTCCTGACAGAGCAAGAGAGCTCACAAGAACATTCTGTGATGACAGCTTTGACGGATTTGAAAGAGGAGACAGAGTGAAGACTACATTCGTATGCTTCACAGAGTATGATGCGACAATCGAGAATAAGATGGTTGCATTCGTAAAAGAATCTATTACGAATACATTTGGACAGTTCCTTGCAGATAACGGACTGAAACAGGCTCGTATCGCAGAGACAGAGAAATATGCTCACGTAACATTCTTCTTCAATGGTGGAGTAGAAGAGCCGAATGAGGGAGAGGACAGAATCCTTGTGAAATCCCCTAAGGTTGCTACTTATGACCTGAAACCGGAGATGAGTGCTTACGAAGTATGTGACAAGCTTGTTGGAGCGATCAAGTCTGAGAACTATGATGTGATCGTGATCAACTTTGCAAACCCTGACATGGTAGGACATACAGGTGTTCAGGAAGCTGCGATCAAGGCTGTAGAAGCAGTTGACGAGTGTGTAGGAAAGGCTGTAGAGGCTCTGAAAGAAGTAGACGGACAGATGTTCATCTGTGCTGACCACGGAAATGCAGAGCAGCTGATCGACGAGGAGACAGGTGAGCCATTCACAGCTCATACAACAAATCCGGTACCGTTTATCCTTGTAAATGCTGATCCGGCTTACAAATTAAGAGAAGGCGGATGCCTGGCAGACATCGCTCCGACACTGATCGAGCTGATGGGAATGCAGCAGCCGGCTGAGATGACAGGAAAATCTCTGTTAGTGAAATAATTCATAAGTGTTGAATTTGGATTCAGACAACTTGAATGATTCTTTCAAGAGAAAAGAATCCAGAAGAAAATTGCGTGGATTAAGATAGAAGTGAAAAGGGAAAGCTATTGACTGCGATAACAACAGTGCTTGTTTTAGTTTATCGTAATTGATAGCTTTCCTTTTCCCTATAGATTACTGTTCAAAGTAGTTGTACACAGTAATTTCTATGGCTCGTTACTGTTCACTCCCGTGTCAATCACTCCGCTGATTGACACGGAGGATGCGTGTTTTGACTTGAATGCATCTCGCCCCATCGCCAAAGGCGATTTAAAATGGCGAGATGCGTTGCTGGTCGCACATCGTGTGAACAGTAACTATAGTTCAGAGAGGAAAGGAAAAGTCATGCGTGAAAGATTGACAAAAAATGATGTGGAAAAGATTCAGGCAGAGATTGAGCATCGAAAATTAGTAGAACGTAAAGAATTGATCGAAGCAGTGAAAGAAGCAAGATCTCATGGAGACTTGAGTGAGAACTTCGAATATCACGCAGCGAAAAAAGCGAAGAATCAGAACGAAAGTCGTATTCGTTATCTGGAAAGAATGCTCAAGACAGCTGAGATTGTGGAAGATCATTCAGAAGCAGATGAAATTGGTCTGAATAATACCGTAGAACTTTATTGCGAAGATGATGATGAAGTCGAAACATATCGTATAGTGACATCTGTAAGAGGAAGCTCTTTGAATGGACTGGTCAGTATAGAATCACCAATCGGAAAAGCCCTGCTCGGACATAAAGAAGGCGAGAGAGTCTATATTAAAGTGAACGATGATTTCGGCTATTATGTGGTGATCCGTAAAGTGATTAAAACAGAAAGTGAAGAGGATGATCAGATTAGAAAATTTTAATAGAGTGAGGAATTGGAAATGAAAATAACAACTGTACTGTTTGATCTGGACGGAACACTTACAGATTCAGGTCCGGGAATTATGAATTCTGTAAAATATGCGCTGGAGAAGGTGGGAGAACCGATACCTGACGTAGATGAATTACGTAAATTTATTGGACCACCGCTGAAGGGTCAGTTTATGGAATACTGTGGAATTGATGAAGAAAAAGCAGCGGAGATGGTTACTCTTTATCGAGAATATTTCACAGTGACAGGTATTTTTGAAAACAGTGTATATGATGGCGTAGAAGAAATGCTCAAGACATTGAAACAAGCGGGAATCAAGATTGCGATGGCGACATCCAAGCCGGAAAAATTTGCTAAAATCATCGCAGATCACTTTGGACTGGCTCAATATTTTGATGTGATCGGCGGGGCATGTATGGATGAGACACGTACAGAAAAACAAGATGTTATCCGTTATGTCTTGGAACAGTGCGAAGAGAAAGAACTGGATAAAATCGTAATGGTCGGAGATCGTTCTTATGACATACTAGGAGGCCATGCGGAAGGGCTGAAAGTGATCGGTGTTCTGTATGGATACGGAGACTTAAAAGAACTCTCAGAGGCAGGTGCAGATGCTCTGGCAACAACACCACAGGAAGTAGCAAAACTGCTTCTGGAAACCGAATAAAGTAAATCGATTTAACAATAGTTTGATTTATTTTACATAGATTTAGCATTGGAAGAAAATGAGACTTTACAAATACCCTCTATACTAAGAATTGTCAAAAGGAAAAACACTTAGACATTTTTAGTAGAAAGAGGGTAATTTTTATGTATGGAAAACTTTGGAGTTTTGTAAATCATTATATAGATGCAGATCATGCACTTGCAGTATATCTGCCAATTTTAATTGTAGGATGGACAATCATAGGAACATTGTTTGGATTAGGAGTATGTTCTGCAATCAGGATAGATCTGATACAGAGTCTGGCAGATATCCTCTGTGCAGGAGGATACGCAGGAATTTTCCTGGGACTTTTCGGGGGAATCCTTTACTTGTATCGTAAATAAAGATTTATCGTAGGGATTCTTGTTTGAGTATCGGACAAAAACAGTAAATATGATTTTAGAAAGTCGATTGTTAGAAGAATGATACAGGAGCGCTGACTCAGGGTTATGCACGCTGTTCATACTAAGAAAAACAACAGACTGCTAAAAGCAAAGAAAGGATTGACAAACTCGCTGCCGCTCAGACAGCTGTCAATCCTTTCTTTAACGCAATCTATTGTTTTTCAAGTATGAGCAAGCATGCTCCACATTCGTCTTCGCCCCTGTATCATTCTTCTAACATGAAACTTCTCAAAGTTCATATTTTCTGTTTTCTGTTTACTGAAAAAGATAGACTTCTACGCTAAATTTTATTAGGTGCAAAAACGTTTGAGATATGGATATCATTCTATAGAATTTCCGTTGCGCCTACCTCTCAAGTAGAGTTCTTCTTTCGAGAGAGTAGAAATCAGATAGCGCTGAAAACTTACCGATAGACAAACATCGAGGGTTTGATTCAGGTGACTGTTCTGTGTGCTTGGAAAGACTTAAAAAACGAAAGATTACGTTGAAGCAATGCGAGGCAGCTGTCTGAAGCGGCAGCGAGTTTGCCGAGCATTGCTTTGTTTTTAGTAATCTCTCGTTTTTCTTAGTCTTTCCTGTATACAGAACCCGGAGCCTGCATCAAACCCTCGATGTCTGTCTATTCGAATAAACTTTATATGCGATATCTGATTTCGTCCGGACTCGAAAAGGAATCCCTACGTTAAATCTTTATTTTTCGAGATTTTTAAACGCCGTCGACAGCATCAGTTTAATACGATTCAACTGATTTACTTCACTTGCACCTGGATCGAAGTCGATTGCTACGATGTTGGATTCAGGGTGTCTGCGGCGGAGTTCTTTGATAACTCCCTTACCTACAACATGGTTTGGCAGGCAGGCGAATGGCTGGGTGCAGACAATATTTCCGGCACCGCTGTGAATGAGTTCGAGCATCTCACCGGTCAGGAACCATCCTTCACCGGTCTGATTTCCGAGAGATACAATCTCTGAAGCCATTTTTGCAAGATCTTCAATGTGAGCCGGCGGATCAAAGTGTTTACTTTCTGCAAATGCTTTGGAAGCCGGAGCACGGAACCATTCCAGAGCTTTGATTCCAAGATTTCCTGCTGTTGCTTTGGACTTCTTCATTCCCAGATGGGAAACTTTGAAGTTCTGATTGTAGAAGCAGTAGAGCAGGAAGTCGAGAAGATCCGGAACAACTGCTTCGGCGCCTTCACTTTCCAGAAGCTCTGCCAGATGATTGTTGGCAGCCGGAAGGAATTTAACAAGGATTTCTCCAACGATTCCAACACGAGGTTTCTTAATGTCGAGTGTTTCTATATTATCAAAATCATTGATGATCTCTTTACAAAGCTTCTTAAATCTCTTACGGGATGGATATCCTTCGGACACAAACTTCTTAACAACTTCAGCCCATTTGCGGTGAATCTTATCTGTAGTTCCCGGTACAGCCTCATAAGGACGCATACGGTAAACACATTTCATAAAGATATCTCCGAATACTGCTGCGTAGATTCCACGAAGAACCAGTGCAGGAGAAAGTTTGAATCCAGGATTATCTTCCAGTCCACTTAAGTTAAGTGAGATAACCGGAATATGCTCCATGCCGGCTTTCTTAAGTGCACGACGGATAAATCCGATATAGTTCGAAGCACGGCAGCCACCGCCGGTCTGTGTAATGATAACGGCTGTATGATTCAAGTCATATTTTCCGGATAAGAGTGCATCCATAATCTGACCGACAACGATCAGAGAAGGGTAGCAGGCATCATTATTTACATATTTCAGTCCCATATCGACAGCCTGTTTGTTATCGTTAGGAAGAACATCAATGTTGTATCCGGCAGCGCGGAAAGCAGGCTCAAGCAGTTCGAAATGAACCGGAGACATCTGCGGGCAGAGAATTGTATAATCCTTACGCATCTCTTTTGTAAATGTAACCTTTTTGATAGAAGCCGGATGAATGATGCGTTTTTCCTGTTTCTTTTCACGCACACGGATTGCGGCGAGAAGGGAACGCACACGGATTCTTGCAGCTCCAAGATTGTTTACTTCATCAATCTTCAAAGTTGTGTAGATCTTATCTGAATTTGTAAGGATCTCAGCAACCTGATCTGTTGTAACAGCATCCAGTCCACATCCGAAGGAGTTAAGCTGGATCAGATCAAGATTCTCCGTTGTCTTCACATAATTTGCAGCTGCATACAGTCTGGAGTGGTACATCCACTGATCCATGACATTCAGAGGGTGCTCTGCCGGATTCAAATGAGAGACAGAGTCTTCTGTAAGTACTGCAATATTGTAGGATGTAATCAATTCAGGAAGACCATGATTTACCTCCGGATCGATATGGTATGGACGACCGGCAAGTACGATACCGCGGTTTCCTGTTTCATTTAAGAAACGGATTGTTTCTTCCCCTTTATTTCTCATATCCTGACGACAGGCAGCCAGTTCATTCCATGCGTCATGGACTGCTGACTTGATTTCGCTTTCGGAAAGAGAGAACTTCTTACTTAATTCTTCTACAAGACGATAAGAAATCGTCTCTTCACTTTCAAAATTCAAGAATGGATGGATGAAATCAACTTCTCCGTTGACGATCGGATCCATATTATTCTTGATGTTTTCCGGATAAGAAGTAACGATCGGACAATTGTAGTGGTTGTCAGAATCAGCAAATTCTTTCCGTTCATACGGGATTGACGGATAGAAAATGTGTTTTACTCCCTGATTGATCAGCCACTGTACATGTCCGTGCGCCAGTTTCGCCGGATAACACTCGGATTCACTTGGAATAGATTCAATACCAAGTTCATAAATCTTTCTTGTGGAAGCCGGTGACAGAACTACACGGAATCCAAGTTTTGTAAAAAATGTGAACCAGAACGGATAGTTCTCGTACATATTCAGCACACGAGGAATACCGATTAATCCGTGCTTTGCTTCTTCCTCGGAAAGAGGTTCGTAATCAAAATAGCGATGCAATTTATATTCAAATAAGTTCGGCATCTGATTTTTTGATTTCTCTTTTCCAAGTCCGCGCTCACAACGGTTTCCTGTGATGAATTTACGTCCACCACTGAAATGGTTGATTGTCAGACGACAGTTGTTTGTACATCCACGACATTTTGTCATTGTTGTGGAGTATTCAAGAGAACGGATGTCATCAATGGAAAGCATTGTTGTGCCTTCGCAGTCGACATAACGTTCTCGGGCAATCAGAGCAGCACCGAATGCACCCATGATTCCGGCAATGTCCGGGCGGATTGCTTCGCAGTTCGCAATTTTCTCAAAGCTTCGAAGAACTGCATTATTATAGAAGGTACCTCCCTGAACAACAATATGATTTCCGAGTTCGGATGCGTCAGATACTTTGATCACCTTGAACAGTGCATTCTTGATAACAGAATAAGCAAGTCCGGCTGAAATGTCAGCAACAGAGGCACCTTCTTTCTGCGCCTGTTTAACTTTGGAGTTCATAAATACTGTACAGCGTGTTCCGAGATCGATCGGATTCTGTGCATAAAGAGCTTCGTGAGCAAAATCCTCTACAGAATAATTCAGAGATTTTGCAAATGTCTCAATGAAAGAACCACATCCGGAAGAGCAGGCTTCGTTCAGCTGAACACTGTCGACAGTCTGATTTTTGATCTTGATACATTTCATATCCTGACCGCCGATGTCCAGAATACAGTCTACATCCGGCTCAAAGAAGGATGCTGCATAATAATGAGAAACAGTCTCAACTTCTCCCTCGTCAAGCATCAGAGCAGCTTTGATCAGTGCCTCGCCGTATCCTGTGGAACAGGAATGAACAATCTCTACACCCTCCGGGAGTTGATCGTAAATATCTTTGATTGCTGTGATCGTTGTACCAAGCGGATCTCCGTCGTTGTTGTGATAGAAAGAATAAAGAAGTGTTCCGTCTTCACCAACGAGAGCCGCTTTTGTAGTTGTTGAACCGGCATCGATTCCAAGAAATGCTTTTCCTTTGTATGAGGCAAGATCTTTTACCGGCACCTGATGCTTTGCATGGCGGGAAATGAATTCCTCGTAATCAGCAGTTGTTGCAAACAGCGGATCCAGACGTTCCACCTCGAAATCCATCTGAATTTTATTTTCCAGACGATTCTGCATATCACGCAATTCCATCGGAGTGTCTTTCTTAGAGTTTAGTGCAGAACCGATTGCAGCGAACAGATGTGAATGGTTCGGTGCAATGATATGTTCATCGTCCAGTTTCAGTGTACGGATGAAGGCTTCCCTTAACTCTGAGAGGAAATGAAGCGGACCACCTAAAAAGGCAACGTGACCGCGAATCGGTTTTCCACAGGCAAGACCACTGATGGTCTGATTCACAACAGCCTGGAAAATGGATGCGGCAAGGTCTTCCTTAGCGGCACCATCGTTGATCAGTGGCTGGATATCTGTCTTGGCAAATACTCCGCAGCGCGCGGCGATGGAGTATAATGCTTTGTAATTTTTAGCGTATTCATTCAGACCGGAAGCATCTGTCTGAAGAAGAGATGCCATCTGGTCAATGAAAGAACCTGTACCACCGGCACAGACACCATTCATACGCTGTTCTACATTTCCACCCTCAAAATAAATGATCTTCGCATCTTCTCCACCAAGCTCAATTGCTACATCTGTCTGAGGAGCGTAATCCTGTAGTGCAGTGGAGACTGCAATTACCTCCTGGACAAATGGAACACCGAGATGTTTGGCAAGTGTCAGACCACCGCTTCCTGTGATGACAGGAGAAACCTGGATTGGTCCAAGCTTATAAAGCGCACGACCGAGCAGATCGGAAAGCGTCTCCTGGATATTAGCGAAATGGCGCTCATAATCAGAGAAGAGGACTTCATTTTCATCATTAAGAATTGCAATTTTTACTGTTGTGGAGCCAATGTCGATTCCTAAAGTATGTAGATTTTTTGCGTTCATAATTAATATCCCCAATCTTTTGTAATTCAGTTAATTTGTCAAATTTATATGAGTTACTACCTATTAAATGCGTTTGTTAGCTCGCAATAAATAACATTATACGACAAGATTCTCAAAAAGACAATGGTCATTGTAGTGTAGTAAGTGTGAAGAAATGAGCTGTAATATGGCAAAATGTCTAAGTAGAAAGGAAAGGAAAATATCATATTCTTGTTAAAAGTGTATTAATATAAAAACAATCGTTTGACAAAACAAGTCTTCCCTTGTACAATTACTGCTATACAAAGATGTGAGTGCTGGCCACACGTAGTGGACAGTAATATAAAATGAAAATAGAAGGAGAATACAAATTGAACTGGCTTGATAAATTGGAAAAAAAATTAGGTCGTTTTGCAATACCGAATCTTACGGTGTATCTGCTGGCCGGGTATGTGATAGGTTTCGCTATTTATAATTTAGCACCGGGACTTTTAGGATGGCTGACACTGGAACCGGCATATATTTTAAGAGGACAGATCTGGAGGATTATTTCCTGGGTATTGATCCCACCAACAGGAAGTTTGATTTCTTTACTGTTCCTGGTATTATTGTACTATTCTCTTGGTTCTGCACTTGAGAGAACCTGGGGAACATTCCGTTATAATATATACATTTTTTCAGGAATACTTTTTACAGTGATCGCAGTATTCATACTGTATGGTGTGTTTTATCTTATCTATGGAATTGAACTTCCACTTTCAAGTATCGGATTGATCAGCACGAACTACATTACAATGTCTATCTTTTTGGCATTTGCTTCCATCTATCCGGATATGGAAGTTTTACTCTATTTTATTTTACCGATTAAGATGAAATGGATGGCTTTCGTATATGTAGCAATGGCACTGTATTATTTCTTTACAGGAAGTCTCGCAACGAAAGTTGCGATTGCGGCATCCCTATTGAACTTTGTTATCTTTTTCCTGTCCAGCAGAAATATGAAGCGTTTCAGTCCGAAAGAGCAGGCGAGAAAAGCAAAGTTTAAACAGCAGACGAGACCACACATGACTTATGCGAATGGGGCAAGACATCGTTGTGCAGTCTGCGGACGTACAGAACTTGATGATCCGACATTGGAGTTCCGTTTCTGTTCAAAATGTAATGGAAACTATGAGTATTGCCAGGATCATTTATTTACACATGAACATGTAAAGTAGAAAATGAGAATTGTGTAACGCATATTTTTCATAGTTTACCGGAGATGAGGTATGGCAGTGCAGTGTATCAGATCAGAGTTGCAGCCGAAAGTGATACGGTGTAGCTTCGCTCCAGGTGTATAGGAACTTTATGGTTATATTTTTTAAAGGAGAGATTGACTTAGTATGAAAAAAACAAAAGTAGTATGTACGATGGGACCAAACACAAATGATAGAGAACTGATGAGAAAACTTATCCAGAATGGCATGGATGTAGCTCGTTTCAACTTCTCTCATGGTGATCATGAAGAACAGAAGGGTCGTATGGATATGCTCAAAGAGCTTCGCGAGGAAGAGCATGCAACGACAGCTATTCTTCTGGATACAAAGGGACCAGAGATCCGTACAGGTGTTCTGAAAGACGGAAAGAAGATTAAGCTTGAAACAGGGAAGACCTTTACACTTACTACAGAAGATATTGTTGGTGATGAGAATAAAGTATCTATCACATATAAGGGACTTGCAGAAGATGTAAGTGAAGGGAAGATTATTTTGATCGATGATGGTCTGATCGGACTGAAAGTAATCGGAAAAACAGACAAAGAAATTCATTGTGAGATCATCAACGGTGGTGAACTCGGAGAGAAAAAGGGCGTTAATGTACCGGGAGTACCGGTAAGACTTCCGGCAATCACTGAGAAAGATAAAGAAGATATTAAATTCGGAGCAGAGCAGGGGATTGATTTTATCGCTGCATCTTTCGTAAGAAATGCAGAGTGTATTCTTGAAATCAAGGCATATCTGAAGTCTCTCGGAGCTCCTTACATTCCGATCATCGCAAAGATTGAGAATGAAGAAGGAATCAGCAATATCGATGAGATCATTCGTGCAGCAGATGGTATCATGGTTGCCCGTGGAGACCTCGGAGTTGAGATTCCGGCAGAGGAACTTCCATATCTTCAGAAGATGATGATCCAGAAATGTAACGATCAGTTCAAGACAGTTATCACAGCAACACAGATGCTCGATTCTATGATGCGTAATCCACGTCCGACAAGAGCTGAGGTAACAGACGTTGCGAACGCTGTATATGATGGAACAGATGCTGTAATGCTCTCAGGAGAGACAGCACAGGGTAAATACCCACTCGAGGCACTTCAGATGATGGTTCATATCATCGAGCAGACAGAGAAACACCTTGATTATGATAGCATGCTTGAGAAAGAGCACGGTCATTTAAGAGGCGGAGTATCCAGTGCAATCGGATATTCATCCGTGCTGGCAGCAGCAAACCTGAATGCAAAATGTATCATTACACCATCTGTATCAGGAGCAACTTCAAGAGTTGTATCCAACTTAAGACCAAGACAGGAAATCCTTGGTGTAACTCCGAACGAGAGAACACTGAGAAGAATGTCTATTTACTGGGGCGTAAGACCGCTGAAGTCTCTTGAAGTTGATACAACAGAAGATATCTGTGAAAATGCGATCGAACTGGCACAGGTAAAACAGTATGTTGAGCCGGGAGATGTTGTAGTTATCACAGCTGGAATTCCTTCGACAAATGTAAGCAAAGAGAGAAGCTTTACAAGTAATATGATGAGAATTGTGACAGTAGATTAAATTAGAAAAACTTTTAATAAGAGCCAGAACAGTTACCGTGTGAGGTGCCCGTTCTGGCTCTTATTAAATACAATCAATATATTGACATCCAACAATCAATGCTGTATAGTGTTCCTGTAAAGAACTACTAATCAGAGGGATGGTGCTATGGACGAAAGTAAAGCAATTGAATATCTGATGCATTTTGGAATGTCCCGGCAGGAAGCAACTGTTTATCTTCGGCTGATCGAAGCAGGAAAGCAGACGGGGTATGAGATTGCGAGAGATACAGGAATCTCAAGGTCGAATGTGTATGCATCACTGGCAGCTCTGGTTGAGAAAGGGGCTGCATATCTGGTAGAAGAGGATGCCAAGCGATATATTCCGGTTCATGTTCAGGAGTTCTGTGGTAACAGAATCCGCAGAATGGAAGAAGAACAGAAGTGGTTGGATATGAATCTTACGGGAGAACAGAAAGAAGAAGAAGGATATGTTACGATCGATGGTCAGGAACATATTTCAGATAAGATCCATAATCTTCTGGCTAATGTGGAAGAAAGAGTGTATTGTTCCTGTTCCGGTGTCTGTCTGGAACAGTTGAAAGGACAGTTAAAGGAACTGACAGAAAAAGGGAAAAAGGTAGTTCTTGTGACAGATCATCCATTTGAACTTTCAGGGGCGATCATTTATGTGACGAAAGAAAAAGGAAATCAGATTGGTCTGATCACAGATTCTAAATATGTACTTTCGGGTGAGTATGGACAGGAGAGCAGAAACACCTGTGTCTATTCCGGACAGAGAAATTTCGTTACGCTGTTTAAAACAGCACTTGCGAATGAGATAGAATTAATCAAAATACGCGAAGGAGAAAATGAAAATGAGTAAGAAACCATTTGTGACAAAAGAACAGGTTGAAGAGATTGTAAAAACATATCCGACTCCGTTCCATCTTTATGATGAGAAAGGAATCCGCGAGAATGCAAAAGCATTAAAGGAAGCATTTGCATGGAATCCGGGATATAAAGAGTATTTTGCTGTAAAGGCAACTCCGAATCCGTTCCTTTTACAGATCTTGAAAGAGTATGGATGTGGTTGTGACTGCTCCTCTTATACAGAACTGCTTATGTCAGATGCAGTTGGAATTGATGGTCATGATATTATGTTTTCCTCTAATGATACACCAGAGGAAGATTTTAAGCTTGCTGATAAACTTGGAGCAATCATCAATCTGGATGATATTACACATATTGACTTCCTTGAGAAGACAATCGGACATATTCCGGAGACAATCAGCTGCCGTTATAATCCGGGCGGAATATTCAAGATCAGTAATGATATTATGGATAATCCGGGAGATTCAAAGTATGGAATGACAACAGAGCAGATCACAGAAGCATTTAAGACACTGAAAGCAAAAGGTGCAAAAGAATTCGGTATTCATGCATTCCTTGCCAGCAATACAGTGACAAATGATTATTATCCAATGCTTGCAAAAGTTCTTTTTGAACAGGCAGTACGTCTTCAGAAAGAAACAGGAGTACATATTAAGTTTATTAATCTTTCTGGTGGTATTGGAATTCCTTACACACCGGATCAGGAACCGAATGATATCCGTGTGATCGGAGAGGGTGTCCGCAAGGTTTATGAAGAAGTACTTGTTCCGGCAGGAATGGGAGATGTTGCAATCTACACAGAGCTTGGTCGTTTTATGATGGGACCTTATGGGTGCCTTGTAACAAAAGCAATCCATGAGAAGAATACTTATAAGAACTACATCGGAGTAGATGCGTGTGCTGTTAACCTGATGCGCCCGGCAATGTATGGAGCATATCATCATATTACTGTTCTTGGAAAAGAAGATGCACCGTGCGATCACAAATATGATGTAACAGGTTCTCTGTGTGAAAATAATGATAAGTTTGCAATTGACAGAATGCTTCCGGAAGTTGATATGGGAGATTACCTTGTAATTCATGATACGGGTGCACATGGTTTCTCTATGGGATATAACTATAATGGTAAATTAAAATCAGCAGAGCTGCTCCTGAAAGAAGATGGAAGTGTACAGATGATTCGCCGTGCAGAGACACCGAAAGACTATTTTGCAACATTTGATTGTTTTGAGGTTGGAAAGAAACTTTGCAAATAAAAAACAAATAAAATCATAAAAAAATAGTTGAAAAATGTGACCGGATATGGTAACATAAAAAAGCTGATTCGGACAGGAAGGTTTTCTTGTCCGACAGAATAAGCCGCTGTGGCGGAATTGGCAGACGCACTTGACTCAAAATCAAGCGGTTAGTAGCCGTGCCGGTTCGAGTCCGGCCAGCGGCATCGAACTTAATCTCTGAATATCTTACAAATTCAATGTTTGCAAGATATCCAGAGATTTTTTATATATTAGAAAAATGCTTTCCTAATATATAAAAAACGCTCCGCTAAGGATGCGCACTGCGGCGTACAATGTAGATGTCGCAAGCGGTCTACGTTTCCACTTCGGTCCTTGCTAAACAAGTGCCACTGGCGCTTAGCAACGCCGCAGGCGCAAGAATGTGCAATGCACATTCTTTGTTCTTTGTGATTTCACTTTTTTCCACGACCAACGAGATAATCAATTGAGACTGTATAATAATCAGCAAGTTTGATGAAGACATCAATAGGAACGTTGATTTTTCCAAGTTCATATTTAGAATATGTAGTCTGTTTGATGTTGAGGTATGCAGCAACTTCTTTCTGCGTTTTATCATTATCTTCTCGCAAATTTCGTATGTTTTCGAATTTCATAATCCCATCCTTGTACCTTAAAGCCGGTGTGCGAACTTAACCGGAAGCAAGCTATCATTCACAGTATCCAGTGAACAATAATCTGATATCTTTTGTATTTTTGGATTATTATATAAAAGTCCTGACACGACTATTGAATTATAGTCGTACTACGACTATAATTGATAAAAACATGAAGAAATGTGCGAGAAATGAGACAGCATAAGAACTAAGGGGAATGGGAGAAAGTGATGAATAAAGAAAAAATAGATGATATGGATTATTATGAAAAATATCTGTTGAATGCGACGAAAGAAGAAAGGGATTGCTATATAAAAGAACATCCCGATTTTATGAATGAATATCCAGTATCGTATGAACATCGGGAACTGCTTCAGGATAAGATTTATCGTGGATTGATGCGTAAGATCCGGGATTATGAAAAAAGTCGTGAGCAATAAAAAACTGACAGATCACAACAGAAACAGAATGAAATTCTTAATGGATAGAAAATGTTTCGTGTGGTTTGTCAGTTTGTTTTAAATAAACAGAGATGTTAATCAAGCTCTCTTAAAATGTTTTTTAATTCTGAAAACGAATGTATCGTCGGATAATCTTCCTTAACATCTCCAAGTCCATATTCAGCAAAGATAAAAGGGACACCGGCTTTTTTGCAGGAATCAGCATCGCCCTGGGTATCTCCGACATAGACAGGGGATGTCAGGTTATTTTTCTCCATTAATTTCAGAATCGTCTGGTCTTTGGAAGTCTGCGTCTGGCCAAAACAAAGGAAATCTTTGATATATGGTTCCATGCCTGCGCCTTTCATCATAACTTCAATATATCCGCACTGGCAATTGCTTACAATAAAAAGAGGATATTCCAGAGCCAGCTCCTTGAGTGTGTCCATAACGCCTTCGTAGTAAACACCGGGATGTGTTTCAAGATAGCGGTTTTCATAATCAAAACAGATATCCATCAGTTTTCTTCGAGAGTCCGGGTCGAGATTGGGAAAAACTCCGGCAGCAATTTCGTCCATTGTCTTTCCAAACAGTCTCTGAAGAATTTCACGGTTTAAGTTTGGCTCAAGATCAGAGTTCTCTTTTATTGCAAGATTCCAGGATTCGGCTACAACTTCAACAGAATCCCAAAGTGTTCCATCTACATCAAATATAATTCCATCCATAATAATTCTCCTGATAGTATTTTTGAAAATATTGTTTACAAGATATTGGAGTCAAAAGCCCTAAATAATGATACCATAAAATGAACCTTTAAAAAAGAAGTTAATTAGTGTATACTTTAATAATGGTTAAAATTAAATGCAACAAAAAGCAAGAGATAATAGGAGAGAATCTGATGAGAGATAAAATTGTACTGATCGATGGACACAGTATATTGAACCGGGCGTTTTATGGAGTTCCGGATCTGACGAATTCGGAAGGACTGCATACGAACGCAGTTTATGGATTCCTGAATATTATGTTTAAGATATTAGATGAAGAGAAGCCGGAATATCTGACGGTTACATTTGATGTGCATGCGCCGACATTTCGCCATGAGATGTTTGCAGATTATAAGGGCACGAGAAAGCCGATGGCAGAGGAACTGCGTCAGCAGGTGCCTGTGATCAAGGACGTTCTGCGTGCGATGCATATAGAAGTGATTGAAAAGGCCGGACTTGAGGCGGATGATCTTTTGGGAACCTTGTCTCATCGTTGTGAGGAGAAAGGAATGGATGTTTCCATCATTTCCGGAGATCGTGATACGCTTCAGCTTGCGACAGAGCATATTAAGATCCGCATTCCAAAGACGAAGCAGGGGAAGACGGAAGTAGAAGATTATTATGCGGCAGATGTGCAGGAACGCTATGGAGTAACACCGAAGGAATTTATTGATGTAAAGGCTTTGATGGGTGATACTGCTGATAATATTCCTGGTGTTCCGGGAGTTGGCGAAAAGACAGCGACAAAGATCATTCAGCAGTACCAGACGATTGAAAATGCATACGAGCATGTTGATGAGCTGAAACCGCCAAGAGCAAGCAAGAATCTGAAAGAATTTTGGGAGCAGGCACAGCTTAGTAAGATACTTGCGACGATTAAACTGGACGCAGATATTACCTTTGAACTTGAAAATGCCAGACATGAGAATCCTTATACAAAAGAAGCTCATGAATTATTCCAAAGACTTGAGTTTAAAAATCTGCTTGGAAGATTTGATGTAGAAGCGTCAGTGAATGATGTGGAAAAATATTTTCGTGAGGTAACAGGAAAAGAAGAAATTGAGAAAGTCTTTAAAGAGGCAGAGAAAGCAGAGACCGTTGGTGTGGCATTTTCCAAAGATGCTGGAAATGTTCTCCCATTGTTTGCACATGCTTCAGGATACGGTAGGGTTTCTCTTTGCTATGAAGCAGAAAAGATTGTTACGATTCCTTGTGATATGGATGCTGATTTTGAATATCTGACAGGAAAGTTGTCTCACCTTGCAAAAAGTGTGAAACGTTTTTCAATGTGTGGATTGAAAGAATATCTGGAATGGCTGCCGGAACTTACAAGTGAGAACGGGTTTGATGCAATCGTAGCAGCATATCTTCTGAATCCTCTGAAAAATGATTACAATACAGAAGATGTGGCAAGAGAACATTTGAATCTTTTAATTGATGAAAAACTTGATGAGGGTACAAAATCATGTTATGAGGCATATACAGCTTATGCCTGTGTCCCGGTTCTTGAGAAGAAACTGGAAGAGAATGGAATGTTCCGTTTGTTTAATGAAATTGAAATGCCATTAGTATTTACATTGTATGATATGGAACAGGCCGGTGTTAAGGTTGAAGGTGAAGAGCTGAAGCGTTACGGAGAAGAGCTTGGAGCAAGAATCGTTGAGCTGGAAAAAGAGATTTATGAAATGGCAGGGGAAGAGTTTAATATCAATTCTCCAAAACAGCTTGGTGTGATTCTTTTTGAAAAACTGGAAATGCCTCATGCAAAGAAGACAAAGACCGGGTATTCTACAGCAGCGGATGTGTTAGATAAACTTGCACCGGAATATCCTATCGTAGCAAAGATTCTGGAGTATCGTCAGCTTGCAAAACTGAAGTCAACATATGCAGACGGACTTGCGAATTATATAGGAATGGATGGAAGAATCCACAGTAAATTCAATCAGACGATCACGGCAACCGGACGTATCAGCAGTACAGAACCGAATCTGCAGAATATACCGGTTCGTATGGAGCTTGGACGTCTGATCCGTAAAGTATTTGTACCAAAAGAAGGCTGTGTCTTTGTGGATGCAGATTATTCTCAGATCGAGCTTCGTATTCTGGCGCATTGTTCCGGTGACGAACAGCTGATCCAGGCATATCGTGAAGCGAGAGATATTCACCGAATGACAGCTTCCCAGGTATTCCATGTACCATTTGATGAAGTGACAGATCTGCAGAGAAGAAATGCAAAAGCAGTTAATTTCGGCATTGTGTATGGAATCAGTTCTTTTGGACTGAGCCAGGATCTGAGTATTTCGAGAAAAGAGGCGGCACAGTATATCGAGCATTATTTTGAATCCTACCCGGGAATTAAGACATTTCTTGATAAATGTGTGAGCGATGCGAAAGAAAAAGGATATGCAGAGACTTTATATGGAAGAAGAAGACCGATGCCGGAATTAAAATCCAGCAATTTTATGCAGAGAAGTTTTGGGGAGCGTGTGGCAATGAATGCACCGATCCAGGGAACTGCTGCAGATATTATTAAAATAGCAATGATTCATGTAAATGAAGAATTGAAGAAGAGAAATCTGAAATCACGGATGATCCTTCAGGTGCATGATGAACTTTTGATCGAAGCAGATGAAACAGAATTAGAAGAAGTACAGCAGATCCTTCAGGATAAGATGGAACACGCAGCAGAATTGTTAGTTCCGCTTAGTGTAGATATGCATACAGGGAAGAACTGGTATGAGGCAAAATAAGATGAAAGTAATTGGAATCACGGGTGGAGTTGGCTCCGGAAAAAGTGAAGTTTTAAAATTTCTTGAACAGGAATACGGTGCGGTAGTCTGCCAGATGGATGAAGTTGCAAAGCAGATCCAGAAGAAAGGGACACAGGCATTTTCGAGAATTGTACAAGAATTTGGTGAACAGATTGTCGGAAATAATGGTGAACTGGATCGCATGAAACTGGGAAGCTGCGTATTTGCAGATGAGAAGAAATTACAAAGATTGAATGATATTGTACATCCGGAAGTGCTGGAATGGGTTCGGAAAGATATCTTGAAGAAAAAAGAAGAGTGTTGTTCTTATTATATTGTAGAAGCAGCACTTCTTCCGGAAGTAGGAAAGGAACTGTGTGATGAATTATGGTATATTTACACAGATGAAGCGGTTCGGAGAGAACGACTGAAAAGTTCCAGACATTATACGGATGAAAAGATCACCAGAATGATTGCTTCACAACCGGTAGAAGAAGTATTTCGAAAGGCATGCACAGTTGTAATTGATAATAGTGGAGACTTTGAAGCAACAAAGAGACAAATAGGAGATAGATTGAACAAATGAGAATGTGCAGTATTGCAAGCGGCAGCAGTGGAAACTGTATCTATGTAGGAAGTGATAATTCCCATCTTCTGATTGATACGGGGATTAGTAAGAAACGAATTGAAGAAGGTCTGAATAAGTTGGAGATTAAAGGGGACGAACTCGATGGAATTCTGATCACACATGAACATTCGGATCATATTAAGGGACTTGGTGTGTTCAGCAGAAAGTACGAGATACCAATTTATGCGACTCCGGGAACGATTGCAGGAATCAAAGAGTCTTCCAGCCTTGGAAAGATGCCGGAAGGACTTTTACATCCGATTAAGGCAGATCATCCATTTCAGCTTGGTGAACTGGACGTACACCCATTTGCTATTTCCCATGATGCAAATGAACCGTCAGGATATCGTATTGAACAAGGTGGGAAGTCCGTAGCAGTTGCAACAGATCTTGGAAAATATGATGATTATACAGTGAAGAATCTGAAAAATCTGGATGCGATCCTTCTGGAAGCAAACCATGATATCCATATGCTGGAAGTCGGAGGATATCCATATTATTTGAAGCAGAGAATTCTTGGCGATCGCGGTCATTTATCAAATGAATTGTCAGGACAGCTTCTTTGTGATATACTACATGATAATCTGAAACACATCATGCTTGGTCATCTGAGCAAAGAGAACAATTACGCAAGACTTGCTTATGAGACAGTGAAGTTGGAAGTTACGCTTGCAGATAATGAATATAAAGGGGAAGACCTGAATATGTTCGTTGCAAGCCGGGAATCGGTTTCGGATATTATTAATGTATAAAATTGAGTGAATCAAAGCGGAGGTACAGAAAGAATGAAGAAATGTATTGTCACAGTACTTGGAGAAGACACAGTAGGAATTATTGCAAAAGTATGTACATATCTTGCAGAAAATGAAATCAATATTCTTGATATTTCACAGACAATTGTTCAGGGATATTTCAACATGATGATGATCGTGGATGTTGCGAATCTGAAGAAAGATTTCAAAGAAGTTTGTGATGAGATGGATGTACTTGGCAAAGAGATCGGTGTAACAATTCATTGTCAGAGAGAAGAGATTTTTGAGAAAATGCACCGTCTGTAAGAAGTCGGAGATAAGGTGAGGATAAGACTATGATTAATATGTATGAAGTATCAGAAACCAATAAGATGATCGAAAGCGAGAATCTTGATGTCCGCACGATCACTCTTGGAATCAGTCTGTTGGACTGTGTGGATTCTGATCTGGATGAACTGAACCGTAAGATTTATGAGAAGATTACAACAGTTGCAAAAGATCTTGTATCTACAGGAAAAGACATTGAGAAAGAATTCGGAATTCCGATCGTAAATAAGAGAATTTCAATTACACCTGTATCGCTTGTTGGAGCAGCAGCGTGTAAGACTCCGGAAGATTATGTGACAATCGCACGTACACTTGACCGCGCAGCGGAAAAAGTAGGTGTAAACTTCATTGGCGGATACTCCGCGCTTGTGTCGAAAGGAATGACACCAAGTGAAGAGAATCTGATCCGTTCAATTCCGCAGGCACTGGCTGAGACAGAGAGAATCTGTAGTTCCGTCAATGTGGGATCAACAAAGACAGGTATCAATATGGATGCAGTCCGTCTGTGTGGACAGATTGTGAAAGAAGCGGCAGAGGCAACGAAAGACAGAGATTCTCTTGGTTGTGCAAAGCTTGTTATTCTTTGCAATGCACCGGATGATAACCCGTTTATGGCAGGTGCATTTCTCGGTGTGACTGAGGCAGATACGATTATTAATGTAGGTGTCAGCGGACCGGGAGTTGTAAAGAAAGCGATTGAAAAAGCACGTGGAAAAGGTTTTGAAGAACTCTGTGAAACAATTAAGAAAACAGCGTTTAAGATTACACGAGTAGGACAGCTTGTTGCAGGAGAGGCTTCTGCACGTCTTGGAATTCCATTTGGAATCATTGATCTTTCTCTTGCTCCGACTCCGGCAGTTGGAGATAGTATTGCAGAGATCCTGGAGGAAATCGGACTGGAGCGCGTTGGTGCACCTGGAACAACAGCAGCACTTGCAATGCTCAATGACCAGGTGAAGAAGGGCGGTGTTATGGCATCTTCTTATGTAGGTGGACTCAGCGGTGCATTTATTCCGGTCAGTGAAGATCAGGGAATGATTGATGCAGTAAATGCAGGGTCTCTTACAATTGAGAAGTTAGAGGCAATGACATGCGTATGCTCTGTAGGACTTGACATGATCGCAATCCCTGGAAAGACATCAGCAGCGACAATCTCTGGAATCATTGCAGATGAGATGGCAATTGGTATGGTCAACCAGAAGACGACAGCAGTGCGTCTGATTCCGGTCATCGGTAAAGACGTTGGAGATGTGGCAGAATTTGGTGGATTGTTAGGTTATGCACCGATTATGCCGGTGAATGAATTTGGATGTGATGCGTTTATCAACAGACAGGGACGTATTCCGGCGCCGATTCATAGTTTTAAGAATTAACGAGGGAGAAATTTGATGAGTAAAGTTGCAATTGTAACGGATAGTAATAGCGGTATAACACAGGAACAGGGAAAAGAACTTGGGATTTTTGTTCTTCCGATGCCATTCTTTATTGATGGAGAACTTTATCTGGAGGATATCACACTTTCCCAGAGTGAGTTTTATGAAAAGCTCGGAGCGGATTCCGATATTTCAACATCACAGCCATCCCCGGGAGAGGTCATGGATCTCTGGGATAAAGTTCTGGAAGAATATGATGAGCTTGTATGTATTCCGATGTCCAGTGGCTTGAGCAGCACATGTGCAACAGCAATTACTCTTGCAGCTGAATATGACGGACGCGTTCAGGTGGTTGATAATCAGAGAATTTCAGTTACACAGGAGCAGTCTGTTCTGGATGCAATGAATCTGCGTGAAGAAGGAAAGAGTGCAGCAGAGATCAAAGAAATACTGGAGAAAGAAAAACTTCAGGCAAGCATTTATATTACGGTGGATACTTTAAAATACCTGAAAAAAGGTGGAAGAATCACACCGGCGGCAGCGGCAATCGGAACTGTGCTTAACTTAAAGCCTGTTCTTCAGATCCAGGGAGAAAAGCTGGATGCATTTTCGAAAGCAAGAGGCTGGAAAACGGCGAAGAAGACAATGCTTAATGCAATCGAGAAAGATCTGAATGGACGCTTTGCCGATGTTAAGGATCAGATGGTTCTTGGTATGGCTTACACATGCAGTAAAGAAGAAGCACAGGAGTGGAAAGCAGAGATCGAAGAAAGATTTCCGGGATATGAGATTATGGAAGGACCATTGTCATTGAGTGTGGCCTGCCATATTGGTCCGGGGGCACTGGCGATTACTTGCATGAAGAGATTGTAAACTGGTAACTGTGACGAAATGCGTAGCATTTTGAAAGTTGGCTCTGAACAGTTACATAATCTGTATTGATGAGAGGTGGTACTGTTCACACGTGGTGTGAGCAGTACTCTGCTTTTTTAGGAGAATATTATGAAAATCGTTGGTCTTATTACAGAATATAATCCATTTCACAATGGACATCTTTATCATATTAAAGAATCTCTGCGTGTAACCGGTGCAGATGCAGCCGTTGTTGTTATGAGTGGTGACTATGTGCAGCGGGGAACACCTGCAATCATGCCGAAAAGGATACGTGCAGAGATGGCACTGATGTGTGGTGCTGGAGCTGTCTTTGAACTTCCGGTCTGTTATGCGACGGGATCTGCGGAGCTTTTTGCACTTGGATCCGTATCTCTTTTGAAGTCTCTTGGAATTGTTGATTCTATCTGTTTTGGCAGTGAATGTAATGATCTCCCAATCTTGGAACAGCTTGCAGAACTACTTCTTGAAGAACCTGAAGCCTACCAGATTCTGTTGAAAGATTATCTGAAACAAGGGATGTCTTTTCCACGCGCCAGACAGGAAGCAATTCTTTCTTATACAGAAGATCCTCGGTTTGCAGAGATTTTAAGAAATCCGAACAATATTTTGGGGATTGAATATTTGAAAGCAATCAAAAAACTTGGAAGCAGGATGGAACCTTATACGATTGCAAGGCGTGGTGCACAGTATCATGATGAAGAACTGGACAGTGATTACAGTTCCGCTACGGCAATTCGTTCACTGCTTGCTTATTCAAGTTCATCTTTCAATACAGAACCAGTAGAAGGAAATTACGATGAGCTTTCGTTTTCGGGAATACTGTCAGAGTTGGAAAACCAGGTTCCAAAATGTTGTCTGGAACTTTTGAAGGATTATCATAAAGTACAGTATCCGATTTCACAGAATGATTTTTCTCTGATTTTGAAATATAAACTGTTAAATAAACAGCCAGAAAGTCTGGTTCGATATGTGGATGTCTCTCCGGAGATTGCATCCAGAATTGCGAATCAGTTAAACAATTTTTTTAATTATAAACAGTTCTGTGATTTGTTAAAAACACGAGAACTTACGCAGACCCGAGTTAACCGGGCATTGCTTCATATTATGCTTGGAACGAAAAAGGCAAATGTGGAAGAATATATTGACAATGGCTATCATATGTATGCACGTCTGCTTGGTTTTCGAAAAGACAATACAAAGCTTTTGACAGCTATGTCGAAGGAAAGCAGTCTTCCGGTTTTGACGAAAATGTCTGAAATTGACGATCTTCCGGAACTTGGTCAGAAAATGCTCAGACATGATATGCTTGCTTCAAATCTGTATACCTCAGTGGTGACAGATAAGTTTAAGACGGCGTTTCAGAATGAATATAAGCAAGGGGTTTTGAAGGTGTAAATTTTAATAAGAGCCAGAACAGTTGCCGTGAGAGGTGACTGTTCTGGCTCGTAATGTTCTTAGAAAAAAACAATGTTTGATAAAATTGTAACAATCTCACAAATATCCTATTACAAAGTTCGGATTGTATTTGAAAATGCACATAAAATGACTTGTATACAAAAAACGATTGAGTTATAATAGAACCAAGTGAGATAAAAAGAAAGGTGGCATTAAATCATGGGATTTATTGATGAAATCAAAGCAAGAGCGAAAGCTTGCAAAAAGACAATCGTTCTTCCGGAGACAGAGGACGAAAGAACTTACAAAGCAGCAGAGACAGTACTGAAAGAAGGACTCGCTGATCTGGTGCTTGTAGGAAGCAAAGAGGAGATTGAGAAGAACAAAGGTACATACGACATCTCCGGTGCAACAATCGTAGATCCTGCAACAGATGCAAGAACAGAAGGATATATTGCAAAACTTGTTGAGTTAAGACAGAAAAAGGGAATGACTCCTGAGCAGGCAAAAGAACTGCTTCTTAGCAATTACTTATACTATGGTGTAATGATGGTTAAGATGGGGGATGCAGACGGAATGGTATCCGGAGCATGCCACTCTACAGCAGATACACTTCGTCCATGCCTTCAGATCCTGAAGACAAAACCGGGAACAAAGCTCGTATCCGCATTCTTCCTTATGGTAGTACCGAACTGCGACATGGGAGCAAACGGAACATTTATCTTTGCTGATGCAGGACTTGAGCAGAATCCAGATCCGGAGAAACTTGCGAACATCGCTATTTCATCCGCAGATTCTTTCAAACTGCTTGTTGAGAAAGAACCAGTTGTTGCTATGCTTTCTCACTCAACAAAGGGAAGCGCTAAGCATGCAGATGTAGATAAAGTTGTTGAGGCAACAAAGATCGCTCAGGAACTTGCACCAGAGCTTGCACTTGACGGAGAACTTCAGCTTGATGCAGCTATCGTTCCATCCGTCGGGGAATCTAAAGCACCGGGAAGCAAGGTTGCAGGACATGCTAACGTACTTGTATTCCCAGACCTTGATGCTGGTAATATTGGATACAAACTTGTTCAGAGACTTGCTAAAGCAGAAGCTTACGGTCCTCTGACACAGGGAATCGCCGCTCCGGTTAACGACCTTTCCCGTGGATGCAGCGCTGAAGATATCGTAGGCGTTGTAGCTATCACAGCTGTACAGGCACAGGCTGAATAATTGTAATTGTTTACAGATTTTTTAAAATAGTTACGGGTAATCAAAAGAAAGAAAGAGGGTAGTGTGAGCTGCCCTCGGATAATAAGAATAAGGTTTTTTCAGGAGGAAAAAAGAAAATGAACGTATTAGTAATCAACTGCGGAAGCTCATCTCTGAAATTCCAGCTGATCAACGCTGAGACAGAGAATGTACTTGCAAAAGGACTTTGTGAGAGAATTGGAATCGACGGACGTCTTACATATCAGCCGGCTGGCGGAGAGAAAGAGAAATCTGATCTGGCTATGCCAACTCATACAGAAGCAATTCAGTTTGTAATTGATGCTCTGACAAATGAGAAGACAGGAGTTGTTAAGAGCCTTGATGAGATCGGAGCAGTTGGACACCGTCTCGTACATGGTGGAGAGAAGTTTGCTTCATCTGTAGTAATCACAGACGAAGTAAAGAAAGCAGTAGAAGAGTGTAATGATCTTGCACCACTTCATAACCCGGCAAACTTGATCGGTGTTGCAGCATGTGAGAAACTGATGCCAGGAACACCTATGGTTGCAGTATTTGATACAGCTTTCCATCAGACAATGCCGGAGAAGGCTTATATGTATGGACTTCCATATGAGTACTATGAGAAATACAAAGTAAGACGTTACGGTTTCCACGGAACAAGCCACAGCTTCGTATCTAAGAGAGCAGCAGAAGTGATGGGAAAATCTTACGATGAAGTAAAGACAATTGTATGCCACCTCGGAAATGGATCCAGTGTAAGTGCAGTTATGAACGGAAAATGTGTAGATACTTCTATGGGACTTACTCCACTTGAAGGACTTGTAATGGGAACACGTTCAGGTGATATTGATCCTGCAATCATGGAGTTCATCGCTAAGAAAGAGAACCTTGACATTGAAGGTGTTATGGAAGTACTGAACAAAAAGTCTGGTGTATTTGGAATTTCAGGCGGACTTTCAAGCGATTTCCGTGATCTTACAGATGCTATGAATGCCGGAGATAAGAAAGCAAAGATCGCTATGGATGTATTCTCATACAAAGTAGCAAAATACATCGGATCTTATGCAGCAGCTATGAATGGTGTAGATGATATCGTATTCACAGCTGGTATCGGTGAGAACGATGATTATGTAAGACAGGAAGTATGTAAATACCTTGGATACCTCGGAGTGGATTTCGATTTCGAAGTGAATACAGGACTCAGAGGAAAAGAAGCTGAGCTTACAAAAGAAGGATCTAAGGTAAAAGTATTTGTTATTCCTACAAACGAAGAGCTTGCAATCGCTCGTGAGACATTAGCGCTTGTAAAATAATTGAAAAAATCTTAATTTGAGAAAGTGTATACGATAGTGATCTGTAAAGATTATATCGTATATGAGCGCAGGACTGAGGTGCCAAGAGAGCAGTTCAGTCCTGCTTTTGCGCATAGAAGAAACAAAAATGTATCCAATACATTTTGCTCTTCATAATATTTTTGATAGAAATTATAAATATCTGTTGACAAACATTTTTTCCATGATATAATAGTTTAGGTATGAATAGGAGAAATACATTATGTTGATTAACCTATCAGACGTTTTGTCAGACCAGCATAAGACGGTTGAAGAAACTGTGCGGCTGGAGATGGAAGAGATCCGGTTACAATCCGGAACCTACCCCATTATCAGCAAGGAGCCGGTTCATGTTAAAGTAGAGCATATAAGGGGAAAAGAACTGCTCATCACAGCTGAGACCAGATTGAGTGTCATGATTCCATGTGACCGTTGTCTGGAGGATGTGAAACGGGAGTTTGAACTGAATTGTGTGAAACATGTGGACGTAGGCCTCTCCGACGCAGAACTGACAGAGGAGCTGGATGAATCAAACTTTATTGACGGATATCATCTTGACGTGGACAAACTGCTCTTTCATGAGATTTTGTCGAGCTGGCCGACGAAAGTACTTTGCAGGGAAGACTGCAAGGGATTATGCAATGTATGCGGTCAGAATTTAAATACGGGGTCTTGTAACTGTGAAGATACAGGGCTTGATCCGAGAATGTCAGTTGTCCGTGACTTATTTAAGAATTTTAAGGAGGTGTAACCTATGTCAATCTGTCCAAAGAATAAATCTTCAAAAGCAAGAAGAGATAAAAGAAGAGCTAACTGGAAGATGAGCGCACCGAATCTGGTGAAATGCAGCAAGTGCGGCGAGCTTATGATGCCACACCGTGTATGTAAGGCGTGTGGATCTTACAACAAGCGCGAGATCGTTTCAGTTGACTAATGATCAATAAGATATTGAGTGTACTGCGAACAGAACACTTGAGGGCGTAAAAACTTTGTGTTTTACGCCTTTTTTTATTGATTTTTATACTGATATCCAGTAGAATAATTTCAGTAGCGCAAGGAGGAAATGATATGTCAGAGATTACAAGGGTTGCTCTTGATGCCATGGGTGGAGACAATGCACCAAGAGAGATTGTAAAAGGTGCCGTAGAGGCAGTGCGGAAGAGAAAAGATATCAAGGTACTGCTGACAGGTAAGGAAGATGTGATTCGCAAGGAACTCTCCGCTTATACGTATCCTGAGGAGCAGATTGAGATTGTGAATGCTACAGAGGTTATTGAGACGGCAGAACCTCCAGTGAAAGCAATCCGTGGTAAGAAAGATTCATCCATTGTTGTTGCGATGAAGATGGTGAAGAAAGGGGAAGCAGATGCTTTTGTATCTGCAGGAAGTTCAGGAGCTGTTCTTGTTGGAGGACAGGTTCTTGTAGGCAGGATCAAAGGTGTTGAAAGACCACCGCTTGCACCACTGATTCCTACATTAAAAGGTGTTTCACTTTTGATCGATTGTGGAGCTAATGTAGACGCACGCCCATCTCACCTGGTACAGTTTGCAAAGATGGGATCCATTTATATGGAAAGCGTTATGGGAAAGAAGAATCCGACAGTTGGTATCGTGAATATCGGTGCTGAAGAAGAGAAGGGAAATGCGCTGGTGAAAGAGACATTCCCACTGTTAAAAGAATGTCCTGACATCAATTTCATTGGAAGTGTTGAGGCACGAGATATTCCTTACGGAGCAGCAGATGTTATTGTCTGTGAAGCATTTGCAGGTAATATTATTCTGAAGCTTTATGAGGGTGTTGCAGGAGCACTGCTTAAGAAAGTGAAGAAAGGAATGCTTTCTTCTTTGCGTAGTAAGATAGGGGCACTGCTTGTGAAACCTGCTTTAAAGGGCGTACTGAAAGATTTTGATACAAGTGAGTATGGCGGCGCACCGCTTCTTGGCCTGAACGGACTTGTAGTAAAGACACATGGGAGTTCAAAGTCAAAGGAGGTATGCAACTCAATCATTCAGTGTGTTGCATTTAAGGAGCAGAAGATCAATGAGAAGATAAAAGAGGCAATTCAACAGGAGACCCTGGAAGAAAAGAAAGAAGTCGAATAAGACAGGAGGAGTTTTACAATGACAGAATTTGAAAAACTGCAGGCAATTATTGCGGACGTACTTAATGTTTCACCGGAGACAATCACACCGGATACTACATTCGTAGATGATCTTGGAGCTGACTCTCTGGATATTTTCCAGATCATTATGGGAATTGAAGAAGATTTTGACATCGAGATCGATAACGAAGAGGCAGAGAAGATCACAACAGTGCAGGATGCTGTTGATCAGATCCAGAAAAAGAAGGCTAATGAATAATCAGATAGTGAGATGAAAAAGCCCGTTTGGGCTTTTTCGTTTATTAACACGAAGGAGGCCATTTAAATGGACAGAGTAAAAGAACTGGAACAAAAGATCGGATATGTGTTTAAAGACAAAAGCCTGATTGAACGTGCATTGATGCATAGTTCTTATACAAATGAGAAACATTTGAAGAAATATGAGTGTAATGAACGCCTGGAGTTTCTTGGAGATGCAGTATTGGAATTGGTATCAAGTGCTTATTTATTTAATGAATTTCCAAAGGTATCTGAGGGAGAACTGACAAAGACACGTGCAAGTATGGTATGTGAACCGTCTCTGGCAATGTGTGCAAGAGATATCGGACTTGGAGATTACCTGCTTCTTGGAAAAGGAGAAGAGGCGACCGGTGGAAGAAAAAGAGATTCTATCACATCTGATGCGATGGAAGCATTGATCGGTGCTATCTATCTCGACGGTGGTTTTACTAATGCAAAAGAGTTTATCCATCATTTTATTTTGACAGATTTAGAGGATAAAAAACTCTTTTATGATAGTAAAACGATCTTACAGGAGATCGTGCAGGCGAATATGACGGGGAATGTAAGTTATGAACTGATTGATGAACAGGGACCGGATCATAATAAGATTTTCGAAGTGGAAGCAAGAATCGGGGGAAAAGCCTGGGGACGTGGAAAAGGAAGCTCGAAGAAGTCAGCAGAACAGCAGGCAGCTTATGAGGCAATTCTGAATCTCAGAAAGAAAAAGTAAAGAGGACTTTATGTATTTAAAGAGTATAGAAGTGCAGGGATTCAAATCTTTTGCCAATAAGATTAAATTTGAATTTCATAACGGAATTACAGGTATTGTAGGACCGAATGGAAGTGGTAAGAGTAATGTCGCTGATGCCGTCCGCTGGGTTCTTGGAGAGCAGAGAGTGAAGCAGCTGCGTGGAGGCACCATGCAGGATGTGATTTTCTCGGGAACCGAGAACCGGAAGCCACTTAGTTATGCTTCGGTTGCAATCACACTGGATAATTCAGATCATAAACTTCCGGTAGAGTACGAAGAAGTCACTGTTACACGTAAATTGTACAGATCCGGAGAGAGTGAGTATCTGATCAATGGTTCAGCCTGCAGACTGAAAGATATCAATGAGATGTTCTATGATACAGGTATCGGTAAAGAAGGCTATTCGATTATCGGTCAGGGACAGATTGATAAGATCTTAAGCGGTAAGCCGGAAGAGAGAAGAGAACTTTTTGATGAGGCCGCCGGAATTGTAAAATATAAGAGAAGAAAGTCCCTTTCTTTGAAAAAGCTGGAGGATGAACGGCAGAATCTTACCCGTGTGAATGATATTCTTGCAGAGCTTGAGAAACAGATCGGTCCCTTGGAAAGACAGTCAGAGACAGCCAGAATCTATCTGAAGATGAAAGAAGAATTAAAAACATATGACATTAATATGTTTTTGCTGGAGGAAGAGCGGCTACAGGAGCGTATTCGTGAAGTCGGTGGGAAATATGAGATTGCTTCTCAGGAGATGCAGGAATCAAATGCCCGTTATGAGAAGATGAAAGCAGAATACGAGGCAATCGAGGAAGAAGTAGATCAGATTGATCTTGCAATTGAAACTGCGAAGAACCAGATGAATGAGACGAATCTTTTAAAGCAACAGCTGGAAGGCCAGATCAATGTCCTGAAAGAGCAGATTAATACAGCCCGTATGAATGATGAGCATTATGATCATCGCCTGAGTACGATCGTCAGTGAGATAGATACAAGGCAGCAGCAGAAAAGAGAGCTTGAAGAAGAGAAGAAAAGAATTTCAGAACAGTTAGAATCAGCCAGTGGACAGGATACGGAAGCACAGCAGAGTTTAATTGAGATTCAGTCAAAGATTGCAGAACACAGTACTGAAATTGAGCAGAAGAAGCGGGAGATCATGGATCTGCTTGGAAATCGTGCTTCAACAAAAGCTAAGATTCAGCATTTTGATACGACGAAAGAACAGATCCAGACACGGAAGGCTGTCGTTGCCAGAAATATTCTTGAGATTTCGACGGTAGCAGAAGGACAGAACAACAGACTTAAGAAGTATGAAGAAGAACTTGGTCAGATCCGTGAGCGCATTCAAACCTATAAGGATAAGATTTCCCTGAACGAACAGGAACTTGGCAAGCTTCAGAATGAGCTGAAAGAGAAGCAGGAAAAGTTACGGATCGGACAGACCGCTTATCACAGAGAGTCTTCCCGTCTGGAGTCATTAAAGAATATTACAGAGCGCTATGACGGATATGGTAACAGTATCCGAAAGGTAATGTCGAATAAAGAACGTGAGAAAGGTCTGATCGGTGTTGTAGCGGATATCATTAAGGTCGATAAGGAATATGAGATCGCTATTGAGACAGCACTTGGAGGAAGTATTCAGAATATTGTTACAGATAATGAAGATACAGCCAAGCGTATGATTGATTTCCTTAAGCGTAATAAATTCGGAAGGGCAACATTTCTTCCGCTGACAAGTATGCATGGCGGTGGAGGAATCAGGAATCCGGAAGCACTTAAAGAGCCGGGAGTGATCGGACTTGCGAATACATTGATCCATGTGGAATCAAGATTTGACGGACTGGCAGATCAGCTGCTTGGACGCACGATTGTAGTAGACTATATTGATCACGGAATCGCAATTGCGAGAAAATACCGTCAGTCTCTGCGTCTGGTCACATTGGAAGGTGACCTGATCAATCCGGGTGGATCTATGACAGGTGGTGCATTTAAGAATTCAAGTAATCTGCTGAGCAGACGCCGCGAAATCGAAGAATTCGAAAAGACGGTTGATATGCTCAAGTCTGACATGGATGTGCTGGAAAAAGAAGTTACAGAGGCGAAGAACCGTCGTGCAGCGTGCTACAATGTGATTGATGAAGTACAGGAACATTTAAGAGAAGAATCAGTGCTGGAGAATACTGCGCGAATGAATGTTGCGCAGGTACAGAGAGAACAGTTAGAATCGAAACAGCGTTACGAAGGATTTCTGAAAGAACAGAAAGCATTGCTTCAGGAGCTGGATGAAATCAATGAGAATGAAGATTCTATCCAGATGGAACTTGAGACATCAGAGAAGTTGGAAAAAGAACTGAATGAACAGATTGAAGCTTTGCAGATGCAGTTGGAGAAAGAAAGAGAGGATGAGGCTGTCCAGATGAAACAGTCTGAGGAAGTCCATCTTTCACTGGCAGGCCTGGATCAGCAGAAAACCTTTATTGTAGAAAATATTTCCCGTATAGATGAGGAAATCACCAGATATGAAAAAGAGCAGGAAGAACTTGCCGAAAATCGAGGAGATGTATCTGAGGAAATTCTGCAAAAAGAAAATGAAATCGAAGGACTCAGGAAAACGATTGAAGATTCAAAAGAACTGTTTACAGAGATTGGTGAAGAGATTAAAGTACAGAGTAAAAAACGCGAAGAACTGAATCAGAAGCACAGAGATTTCTTACGACAGAGAGAAGAACTTGCAAAGCATGTGTCAGATCTTGATAAAGAATGTTTCCGTCTGAACAGCCAGAAAGAAGGCTATGAGGAAGCGTCAGAGAAGCAGATGAATTATATGTGGGAAGAGTATGAACTCACTTACAATCACGCGAAAGAACTTCGTAATGAGACACTGACAGATCTGGCATTGATGAAGAAAAAGATCCAGGAGCTTAAGAATGAGATCCGAAAGCTTGGTTCGGTCAATGTCAATGCAATTGAGGATTACAAAAATGTATCTGAGCGTTATACATTCTTAAAAGGTCAGCATGATGATCTTGTAGAGGCAGAAGCATCTCTTGAACAGATTATCGAAGAATTGGATGTGGCGATGCGCAAGCAGTTTACAGAACAGTTTGCAAGAATTGCGACAGAGTTCAATGATGTATTCCGTCAGCTTTTTGGAGGCGGAAAGGGATCATTGGAATTACAGGAGGATGTGGATATTCTTGAGGCAGGAATACGCATCATCGCACAGCCACCAGGAAAGAAACTGCAGAATATGATGCAGCTTTCAGGTGGAGAGAAGGCGCTGACTGCAATTGCATTACTATTTGCAATCCAGAATCTGAAGCCATCTCCGTTCTGTCTCCTTGATGAGATTGAAGCGGCACTGGATGACAACAATGTAGATCGTTATGCGAAATATTTACATAAGCTGACAAAATATACACAGTTCATTGTCATTACCCACAGACGTGGTACAATGGCAGCAGCAGACCGGTTGTATGGAATTACCATGCAGGAAAAAGGAGTATCTACACTTGTTTCTGTGGATCTGTTGGAAGATGATCTGGAAAAATAAACCTGTTTTTATTGTAAACAGGGTATTAAGAGAACAGGAGGCTGAAAATGGGAGAAGAAAAAAAGGGATTTTTTAAACGACTTGTATCCGGTCTGACAAAGACAAGAGATAATATTGTGTCCGGCATGGACAGTATTTTCCATGGATTTTCAAAGATTGATGATGACTTTTATGAAGAACTGGAAGAAACTCTAATCATGGGAGATCTTGGTGTCAGAGCAACAATGGATATCATTGAAGATTTAAAGGTTAAAGTAAAAGAGCAACATATCAAGGAACCGATTGAATGTAGACAGCTTGTGATCGACAGTATTCGTGAACAGATGGATGTCGGAGAGACAGCATATGAGTTTGAGAATCGTCAGAGTGTGGTTTTCGTGATCGGAGTAAATGGCGTTGGTAAAACAACAACGATCGGTAAACTTGCAGGAAAGCTGAAAGCACAGAATAAGAAAGTGATCCTTGCGGCGGCAGATACATTCCGTGCGGCAGCAGGAGAGCAGTTAAAAGAATGGTCTAACCGTGCCGGTGTTGAGATGATCGGCGGTCAGGAAGGCGCAGATCCGGCATCAGTTGTATATGATGCGGTTGCTGCTGCGAAAGCGAGAAGGGCAGATGTACTTCTGTGTGATACAGCCGGAAGACTTCACAATAAGAAGAACCTGATGGAAGAGCTTAAGAAGATCAATCGTGTGATTGACAGAGAGTATCCGGATGCGTTCCGTGAGACACTGGTTGTGCTGGATGCAACGACAGGACAGAATGCACTTGCCCAGGCAAAGGAATTCAATGAAGTAACAGATATAACAGGAATTGTTCTGACAAAGATGGATGGAACAGCCAAAGGAGGAATTGCAGTAGCAATCCAGTCTGAACTTGGTATCCCGGTAAAATATATCGGTGTAGGAGAAACAATTGATGACTTGCAGAAATTTGACTCAGAGGAGTTCGTAAACGCGTTGTTTTACAGAGAGGAAGAAAGACCATGATGACATTAGAGAAATTTGAAGAAGCTAGCGAACTGGTAAAAAAGGTAACAAATCCTACAAAACTTATTTACAGTGAATACTTAAGTGCACAGACAGGAGCAAAGGTTTATTTAAAACCGGAAAATATGCAGCACACAGGAGCTTATAAGATCCGTGGTGCATATTACAAGATCAGTACACTGACAGACGAAGAAAGAAGCCGTGGACTGATCACAGCATCAGCAGGAAATCATGCACAGGGCGTTGCATTTGCAGCAAAACAGTTTGGATGCAAAGCTACGATTGTTATGCCTACAGTTACACCGTTGATCAAAGTAAACCGTACAAAAAGCTTTGGAGCAGACGTAGTACTTCATGGTGATGTTTATGATGATGCTTACGCATATGCATGTAAACTTGCAGAAGAGAACGGATATACATTCGTTCATCCGTTTAATGACCTTGATGTTGCTACAGGTCAGGGAACAATCGCAATGGAGATCGTTCAGGAACTCCCGACTGTAGATTATATCCTTGCACCAATCGGTGGAGGCGGACTGATCACAGGTGTTTCCACACTTGCCAAGATGCTGAATCCAAAGATCAAAGTAGTTGGTGTAGAGCCGTCAGAAGCGGCCAGTATGACAGCAGCCCTGAAAGCAGGAGAGCCTGTAAAACTTCCATCTGCAAATACAATCGCAGACGGAACAGCTGTAAAAGAAGTTGGAGATAAAGTTGTTCCTTATGTGAAAGAGAATGTAGATGATATTCTTCTCGTAGATGATGATGAACTGATTGGTGCATTCCTTGACATGGTAGAAAACCATAAGATGATTGTAGAGAATTCCGGACTCCTTTCCGTAGCTGCATTAAAACAAATGGACATTAAAGGGAAGAAAGTAGTCTGTGTATTAAGTGGTGGAAATATGGATGTTATCACAATGTCCTCGATTGTCCAGCACGGATTGATCCAGAGAGACCGTATCTTCTCCGTATCCGTACTCCTTCCGGATAAGCCGGGTGAACTCGCACGTGTGGCGCAGACAGTCGCAGACGTACAGGGTAACATCATTAAGCTGGAGCATAACCAGTTTGTAAGCACAAACAGAAATGCAGCAGTAGAGCTTCGTATCACAATGGAAGCATTTGGAACAGATCATAAGAAGAAGATTCTGGATACACTTGATAAAGCAGGATTCAGACCAAAACTGATCAGTGCGAAGCTGTACTAATTGACGTGTGTTTGTTGAACTTGGATTCACAACTATTTAAACAAGTACTTTTTAATAAAAACAGACGTGAGGGAGTTACTGTATTGCATCGGACACCGGCCCGCTTTACCTCATCCCTTTGACAATCTGTAACGAAAAAGCCAGAACACTCACCGTGTGTGATTCGTGTCTGGCTTTTTCTAACAGATTCTGCAAAGTGTATTCGGAACGCTCCTGCCTTAAATGTGTCCTCAACAACACAGTAACTTCCTCACTTGGCTTTTCAAAAGAGTAAGTGCTCATTCCAAATGAAATGAATCCAGAAAACAAAATACAAATTTAGTATGTGTGTAAAAAGGGAAGATTATCTTAGTCGATAAAACATCCGTTTACGTTTATCTACAGATTCTGTGATTTGTTTTTTGGATTCGTTTGATGGGAATGAAAGATCTATTTGGAATACGTATGCAAGGACAGTCCTGCTGTTGCCATGAGTACATGTAAGGCAGGAGCGTTCCGAATACACTTTGTTCAGTATGTTAATAAGAGCCAGAACAGGCACCACACACGGTAACTGTTCTGGCTCTTATGTTACATACTTTCAAAGGGATGAGGTAAAGCGGGCCGGTGCTCGTGGTAATAGCAGGGCTGGCCTTGCGACCCATTCGAAAACATTTTATGCTGATTTATTCGAATCCAAGTTCAACAAATTACAATACATCCAAAAAACGATGGAATGCCTCCAGTCCTTTTTCATCACACTTATAAACTCCGGCATCTTCGAGTACTTCGCAGAATACTTTTCCGACTTCCTGCTGAAGGATCTCTTCAACATTCTCCTCTGTGATGGATGTGTAATTCGGAAGGAATTCATCTACCCAGTCAGCGTGTTTTGCAATCTGTTCATTGCTGCGGATATCTTTTCCTGTCAAGATGTAATCTTTCAGAAGTTCCATCTCTCCTTTTAATCTTGCAGGGAGAACAGCAAGTCCCATTACTTCGATAAGACCGATGTTTTCTTTCTTAATATGGTGCAGTTTAGCATGTGGATGGTAGACACCAAGCGGATGTTCTTCTGTGGTGATATTATTTCTCAATGTCAGGTCGAGTTCGTAGAGATCTCCACGCTTTCTTGCGATCGGTGTGATCGTGTTGTGCGGTGTACCGTCTGTCTCAGCGAAGATGAAAGCATCTTCATCTGTATAAGATCTCCATGCATTTAAAATGTGTTCAGCCAGATCAATCAGAGGTTTTACTTCTTTGCTCTGAAGACGGATAACAGACAGAGGCCATTTTACGATACCGGCAGTTACATCTTCGTAACCTTTCACAGTGAAGTGTTCAATGATCGGAGCTTTAGCCATTGCGAAAGTATAATTTCCACCCTGGAAATGATCGTGGCTTAAGATAGAACCGCCAACGATCGGAAGGTCTGCATTGGATCCCAGGAAGTAGTGTGGGAAAAGTTTGATGAAATCAAAAAGCTTTTCGAATGCATTGCGGTCGATCTTCATTGGAACATGCTGTCCGTTGAATACGATGCAGTGCTCGTTATAGTATACATAAGGGGAGTACTGGAATCCCCAAGGGTTATCCTGAATTGTGATCGGGATGATTCTGTGGTTCTCACGAGCCGGATGATCAAGGCGTCCTGCATATCCTTCGTTTTCCATACAGAGCTGACATTTTGGATAGGAAGAGGATTTTGCTTTTCCTGCTGCTGCAATCGCTTTTGGATCTTTCTCTGGTTTGGAAAGATTGATTGTAATGTCAAGAGTGCCGTATTTTGTGTCAACCGTCCATTTGCGATCCTTAGCAATACGGTATCTGCGGATATAATCACTGTCCTGGCTTAATTTGTAATAATAATCAGTAGCTGTCTCCGGAGAAACTTTATATTTTTCCCAGAAAGTCTGCTGGATCTGTGATGGGCGTGGCATCAGGGTATTCATCAGTTTTGTGTCAAATAAATCACGGTAGCCGATGCTGTTTTCAATGATTCCGCGTTCGGCGGCGATATCTAAAAGTTCTGCAAGAATGTCTTCCAGAACAAGATTGTTCAGATCACAGTCAACATCTTCATAGTTATCTTCGTGGAACAGATCCAGAAGAAGATTCGTTGTATAAATTCTTTCGGATTCCGGAGTGATTCCGGTATTGATTCCGTACTGTACTAATTTTTTGATCGCATCATAAAGCATATGTCAAGAACCTCCTTAAATTAAGGAATGCCAATGGCATTCCTATAACAAAATATACGTTATTTCATATCTGATCTCAGTAGAGACGAGTATTAGTCGAGACGAGAAGCACCGTCTCCGATATCTACTGTGTAGAACTCGGCTTCATGTCCTACTTTTTCAAGATATGTTTTTCCGATGGTTTCGATAAATGTATCTATGGATTCATTTTTTACGATGCTGACTGTGCAACCGCCAAATCCGCCGCCTGTGATACGGGAACCAAGAACACCAGGAATCTTCCATGCAAGGTCTACAAGGATGTCAATCTCTTCACAGGATACATCATAATCATCACGCAGTGAAATGTGAGACTGATTCATTAATTTTCCGAATCTTTCAATGTCTCCGGCTTTCAGTGCTGTAACAGCATCGATTGTACGCTGGTTTTCGTATACAGCATGTTTTGCACGCTGTAACTGGATCTCATCTTTGATCAAGGATTTGTGTGCCTCGAATTCTTCAGGAGTAAGATCGCCAAGTGCCTGAATGTCAAGTTCGCTCTGAAGTGCTTTCAGTGCAGCAGCACATTCGTTTCTTCTGTCGTTATAAGCAGAATCAACAAGACTATGCTTTACTTTACTGTTTGTGATCACAATCTTGGCACCATCAAGAACGCAAGGTGCATATTCGTAGCTTAAATCACTTGTGTCAAGGAAAATTGCGTGGTCTTTTTTACCCATGGCAACAGCAAACTGATCCATGATACCACAGTTGCATCCATTGAAGTTATTCTCAGAATACTGGCCGATCAGTGCAAGATCTGTCATGGAAAGATCTTTGATCTCGAACAGGTCTGTCAGGATCACACCAGTGAGAACTTCAAGGGAAGCAGAAGAGGAAAGTCCGGAACCGTTCGGGATATTTCCCCAGATTACCATATCAAAACCACTTGTGATTGCATGTCCTTTTTCTTTGAATGCCCAAACTATACCAAGCGGATAGTTTGCCCAGTTGTATTCTTTTTTATTTGTCAGATCATCAAGAGATGCTTCTACAACACCAAAGGAGTCCAGATTCATGGAATAAAGATGGATCTTGTTATCCTCTCTTTTGCGTGCGGCACCGTAAGTACCAAGTGTCAGTGCACATGGAAATACATGTCCACCGTTATAATCTGTGTGTTCACCAATCAGATTCACGCGTCCAGGAGAAAAGTAAAAACGAGCTCCTTCGGAATCACCAAAAAGTTCTGCAAACATATCAAACAATTTTTTCTTCATCATTATTTACCTCCATTTAAAGTAATCGTATCGATCTGATTTATTTATATTTATTATAGCGTTAACGAGTGGAAACGTCTATAAAAAATACGTGCTGTGGTATGTAATAATGTTGCATTAAAAAGACGAGGTGTTATAATAGATCACAGGATACGGGAAAGGAGCCGGAAGATGGCAGAGACTTACAAACATTCGTATAAGTCAGGAGAAATTCTGATGACTTCGCTGTCTGTATATAACACGGGATATCAAAGGTGTGAAGCAGGATATCAGTGGGGACCCGGAGTCAGGGATCATTATTGTATCCATCATATTTTGTCAGGAACAGGATACTATACAGTTGGAGAAAAGACATGGAAATTAGAAGCCGGAGATACTTTTATCTTATATCCGGGCGTGGAAGTAAAGTATTATGCCGATCAGCAGGAGCCATGGGAATATGCCTGGGCAGGATTCATGGGGACGGATGCGGCATCGATCATTCGAAATACAGGTTTTTTGAAAGAACGTCCTTTTTTAAAAAGAGGAAATGTGCCGGATGACCAGATTCGGAATGGATTGGAACAGATTTATAATGCAAAGGGCAATGGGTATGAAGAAGCGGTTGCCATGACAGGAGCACTTTACAGTCTTCTGTCAGTCTTTATGCACTATCATGAAGGGGAAGATCAGGAAAGAGATGCAAAGCTTTTGTATGTAGAAAAGGCAGAAAACTATATAGAAACCAATTATTCTTATCCCGTGACGGTGGAAGATATTGCAGACTATGTAGGAATCAGCAGAAGTTATCTGTTCCGCTCTTTTCAGACCTATATGAATTGTTCGCCAAAAGAATATCTGACAGAATATAGAATCCAGCAGGCTTGCCGTCTGTTGAAAGAGACGGGGCTGTCAGTTTCGGCGATTGCATATTCTGTTGGTTTTGAGAATAATCTTTATTTTTCGAAGGCATTCCGGAAAGTGAAGAAGACAAGTCCGACGGAATACAGAGAAAAGCATAGAAAAAAGAAGGAATGATGCCGAGGTGCAGGACATAAGAATAGAGTAAGAATGTCAAAGGCGGGAAGCTGTCATGATGTCTGGAAAAAGATGGGGTTATGTAGTACAGTTTTTCTGTCTTCTGGTGTTTTTGGGTATGTCCCCATTTCTGATAAAGATGGATGGGAGAAAAACAATGAGCGTTTCATCTGATTCAGTGCGAAGTCAGAATGTATCAGATGAGGTGAAACCGGTTGTTGCGCTTACATTTGATGACGGGCCAAATGCATCCTCGACCCCGATTCTACTGGATGGATTGAAGGAACGTAAAGTGCGGGCAACCTTTTTCCTGATCGGCGAAAATGTAGAAAAAGACGAGAATGAAAAAATTGTGAAAAGAATGTATGAAGAAGGTCATTTGATCGGAAATCATACTTATACGCATTGCAATCTGTCAAAGCTGGAAACGGGAGAAGCAAAGAAAGAACTGGAACAGACAGATACAGTGATTGAAAAGATAACGGGAAAACAACCGGTGTTCGTAAGAGCGCCTTACGGGGAACTCCCGGTGGACAGCGAACAAGATCTGAACAGAATATATATCGGATGGACGGTGGATCCGCTGGACTGGATGACCGAAGATACAGGGGCGGTTGTAAAAACAGTTGTGGAAGAGATAAATCCGGGAGATGTTATTTTATTACATGATTGTTATCCTTCTTCTGTGCAGGCAGCTATACGGATTGTAGATCTGCTGCAGGGAAAAGGCTATGAGTTTGTGACAGTGGATCATCTGATTATGGATTGAAGATGTGAATATAAGATTGAAAACAGGAGAGAAAGATGGATTTATTTGATTATATGAGAGAGACAAATAAAGAGAAGGAATCCCCGCTTGCATCCAGGATGCGTCCGGTGACACTGGATGAAGTAGTGGGACAGAAGCATATCATAGGAAAAGATAAATTGCTTTACCGGGCAATTAAGGCAGATAAGCTGAGTTCTTTGATTTTTTACGGACCTCCGGGAACAGGAAAGACAACACTGGCAAAGGTGATCGCACATACAACCAGTGCAGAGTTCAAACAGATCAATGCGACAGTTGCCGGAAAGAAAGATATGGAAGAAGTAGTGAAAGAAGCAAAAGATCTGCAGGGAATGTATGGAAAAAAGACGATTCTTTTTATTGATGAGATTCATCGCTTTAATAAAGGGCAGCAGGATTATCTGCTTCCATTTGTGGAAGATGGAACGTTGATCCTGATTGGCGCAACAACGGAGAATCCTTATTTTGAGGTAAATGGAGCTTTGATTTCGAGATCAAGTATTTTTGAATTGCGTCCATTGGAGAAGACAGATATCAAGGAACTGCTTCTCCGTGCAGTGAATGATACTGAGAAAGGTCTTGGAAGCTTTCATGCAGTGATAGAAGATGATGCACTTGAATTTTTGGCAGATGTGTCAGGTGGAGATGCAAGAAACGCACTGAATGCGATTGAACTGGGTGTACTGACAACGGACAGAAGTGAAGATGGACAAATTCATATTACTCTGGATGTTGCGTCAGAATGCATCCAGAAACGAGTGGTGAATTATGACAAAAAAGGAGATAACCATTACGATATTATCTCTGCATTTATTAAGAGCATGCGCGGCTCAGATCCGGATGCAGCGGTCTTTTATCTTGCAAAGATGTTGTATGCAGGAGAAGATGTGAAGTTTATAGCGAGAAGAATTATGATCTGTGCATCTGAAGATGTTGGAAATGCGGATCCGATGGCACTTACTGTTGCGGTTGCGGCTGCACAGGCAGTTGAGCGGATCGGAATGCCGGAATCTCAGATCATTCTTTCACAGGCGGTGACTTATGTGGCATCTGCGCCAAAGAGTAATTCTGCCGTTAATGCAATATTTGCAGCGAATGATGCAGTACGGAACAATAAAACAACGGTTCCGACACACCTTCAGGATGCACATTATAAAGGTGCACAGAAATTAGGACACGGAATAGGATATAAGTACGCACATGATTATCCAAATCATTATGTGGATCAGCAGTATCTTCCGGATGAAATAAAAGACGCCAGGTTCTATGAACCCGGCGACCTTGGTTATGAGAAACAGATCAAGGAGCGTTTACAGAAGCTGCGAGAGCAGTAAAGCGTAAATCTCCTGATTCTTTCGATTCCAGTTATTTACAATGGCTTCTGCCTCAGTCTGAGTTGGCACAGTGAGTGTCATATCGATGAGGTGGGAGCCATTTTCTAAAATCTGGCATTTTACTTCATATTCATGGTTTGTATTCAGATAGTAATCCGATTTAACAGAAACCTCTTCTTTCAGATCATATTTTTTCTCATTGATAAAATTATCAATTTCCTGACGAATCTCAGGAGAAATTTTATTTCTGAAATAGTTGATCGTAGCAGCTCCCTCTTCTGTGAGATTATAAAGCGTACGATTATGTGTCAGCTCAATTTTCAGAAGCCCGGAATCCGTTAATTCTGCAAGTGCAGACTGAAGACGGAAATAAGTTGTATACCCTTTATCCAGAATGAATTCTGATATCTGGGAAGTTGTAAGCGGAAAATCGACTCTATCCAACATGTATAACACGATCAGTTTATATAATGTAAATGTTTCAGCCATAATACTCCTTTCCCTGGTACAAGTCATGATCTTTCATATATTTGTGAATCTGATTTAAAACAGTTCGTTTTGCGCCTGTCCACAGAGGTGCGATCAAGAGATCCTTCGGTCCGTCACCGGTCAGTCGGTGAATGACAATTCCCGGACGCAAATGCTGGATACATTCAGTGAGCAGACGGATGTATTCGTCCGCATCCGGGATATGGAAAGCAGGACCGGTATAAGCTGGATCTGAAAGACTTTTCTGATATTCAACTGCAAGATCAGTTCCTTTCAAAATGTGGAGAAGCTGCAACTTGATTCCGTCAATATTTGAATGATTTAAATATTCGATTGTCTCAAGCATCATTTCGTGAGTCTCTCCGGGCAGAAATAAAATGACATGTACGATAACAGTCAGATTCCGGCGTTTCAGTTCATACACAGCAGTATCAAATACCTCTAAAGGATAGCCTCTGCGAATGTATCTGGCGGATTCTGGGTGAATGGTTTGAAGACCAAGTTCAACCCAGACGGGCTTGATCTGATTCAATTCATCTAAAAGTTCCAGAACATCAGAATCTAAACAGTCAGGGCGGGTTGCGATTGCAAGTACTTTCACATCGGGGTCCTCAATTGCTTCTGTAAAAACTTTCCGCAAATATTCTATGGGGGCATAGGTACTCGTAAAGGCCTGGAAATATGCGATATAAGCATGCACTGGACGTTTTCTGGCAAGAATGGCTTTCCCTTCTGCAAGCTGTTCTGTAATCGTTTTGCAGGCAGAACCGGCAAAATCTCCAGAACCCATACCACTGCAGAAAATACAGCCACCATATCCGATCTTACCATCACGGTTCGGACAAGTCATACCACCGTTCAATGCAATGCGATATACTTTCTCTCCAAACTGGGATTTCAATGCATAGTCAAGAGAGTGGTAGCGCTTCTCTCCCCACATATTAGATTAAATCCTTAATTGCTTTGCTTACTGTGTCTGCTACACGAGGATCAAAGGCTTCCGGAAGAATGTTGTTTTCATTCAATTCTTCTTCTGGAACAAGACCTGCGATTGCATTGGCAGCGGCAAGTTTCATTTCTTCTGTAATCTGTGTGGCACGTCCTTCTAATGCACCTTTGAAAATACCAGGGAATGCAACAACATTGTTTACCTGGTTCGGGAAGTCAGAACGTCCTGTTCCGACAACTTTGGCACCTGCTTCTTTTGCAAGGTCAGGCATGATCTCCGGTACAGGGTTCGCCATGGCGAACAGAATCGCATCCTTATTCATGGAAGCAACCATCTCTTTAGAAACAATATTCGGAGCAGAAACACCAACGAAAATATCAGCACCTTTTAATGCATCGGCAAGTGTTCCTGTGCGTTCTTCCAAATTTGTAACTTCAGTCATCTGCTGCTGCATCCAGTTCAGGTTCGGTGAGTTCTTGGAAATGATTCCGTTGATGTCACACATTGTAATATGAGGGAAACCATAAGTGAGAAGCAGCTTTGTGATAGCAACGCCGGCAGATCCGGCTCCATTCACTACAACACGGCAATCTTCCTTTTTCTTTCCAGTTACTTTCAGGGCATTGATGATTCCGGCGAGGACAACGATAGCTGTTCCGTGCTGGTCATCATGGAAAACCGGAATGTTCAGAAGTTCTTTCAGGCGTGTTTCGATTTCGAAACAGCGTGGAGCTGAAATATCTTCCAGGTTGATTCCACCGAAAGCTGGTGCGATGTTGACTACAGATTTAATGATCTCTTCTGTGTCCTGTGTATCCAGACAGATCGGAACTGCATTGACACCACCGAATTCCTTGAACAGGACCGCTTTTCCCTCCATAACCGGCATAGCAGCAAGTGCACCGATGTTTCCAAGACCAAGAACAGCGCTTCCGTCAGATACAACAGCAACTGTATTGGCTTTCATAGTGTATTTATATGCGGCTTCAGGATCCTGTGCGATCACCTTACAAGGTTCAGCAACACCCGGAGTATAAGCGATGGCAAGATCTTCTCTTGAATTGACATGCGCTTTGGCAGTTGTCTCTATCTTACCATTCCATTCTTCATGCATTTTTAAAGCTTTTTCATTGTTTGTCATGATTTTATACCTCTCTGATTTGATTGAATTAATGATACCACTGAAAAAGGAAACACGCAAGTACAGGAAAACAGAGAAAAGTTCAAAAAGTTCTTTCTTTTTAGAAAAATATACTGTATAATAACACCATATTTAAAGCAAATTTCCATTAAAGTCGAATCAGACTTGTATTCCCGAAGTATGAATGAATAATCCAGTATGTGAAAAGGGCACATGTGAAGTGGATTGACAGAACAAATTTACCTGAAAAGAAAGGAAAAGAATATGACACGAGAAAAATATGAATCATTGCCGCTGGCAACATTGAAAGAACTTGCAAAAGCAAGAAAGATGAGAGGTGTTTCTACATTAAAGAAAGGCGATCTGATCGATGCAATGCTTGAGCTGGATGAACAGGAAGAGCAGAAAGAGGCAGCAGAAGAAGCGAGAGAAGAAGTAAAAGAAGAGAAAAAAGAAGAGACAGATATTGAACAGCTGGACAGTGGTTTTACAGCAAACGGAATCCTTGAGGTGCTTCAGGATGGATATGGATTCATTCGTTCTGACAATTATCTTCCGGGAGATGGAGATGTCTATGTTGCTCCTTCCCAGATTCGCAGATTCGGACTTAAAACAGGCGATATCCTGACAGGAAATACAAGAGTTAAGACGCAGGGAGAAAAGTTCAGTGCACTTCTTTATGTGTCTACGATCAATGGACTGCGCCCGGCAGAGGCAATGAAGAGAAAGAACTTTGAAGACCTGACTCCGATTTTCCCGAATCAGAGAATCCGTCTGGAGAATCCGGGCTGTACAACAGCAATGCGTATTGTTGATCTTGTTTCCCCTATTGGAAAGGGACAGAGAGGTATGATTGTATCTCCACCGAAAGCAGGAAAAACTACATTATTAAAAGAAGTTGCATTATCTGTACAGAAGACAGAACCGAATATGCATCTTCTGATTCTGTTGATCGATGAACGTCCGGAAGAGGTGACTGATATTCGTGAGGCAATTGAAGGTCCGAATGTAGAGGTGATTCATTCTACATTTGATGAACTTCCGGAGCATCACAAACGAGTATCAGAAATGGTTATCTCAAGAGCAAAACGTCTGGTAGAGCATGGAAAAGACGTTATGATTCTCCTTGACAGCATCACAAGACTTTCAAGAGCATATAACCTGATCGTTCCACCATCAGGAAGAACACTTTCCGGTGGTCTTGATCCGGCAGCACTTTACAGTCCAAAGCGTTTCTTCGGAGCAGCAAGAAATATGAGAGAAGGTGGAAGCCTTACGATTCTTGCAACAGCACTGGTTGATACAGGAAGCAAGATGGATGATGTTGTTTATGAAGAATTTAAGGGGACAGGTAACATGGAACTGATGCTTGACAGAAAGCTTCAGGAGAAAAGAGTGTTCCCGGCAATTGATATTCCAAAATCAGGAACAAGAAGAGAAGATCTTCTTCTTACAAAGGAAGAACAGGATGCAGTTTATATTATGAGAAAAGCAATGAACGGCATGAAATCAGAAGAGGCAGTGGACAATCTTTTGAATATGTTTTCCCGTACAAAAACAAACGAAGAGCTTGTTCAGCAGATCATCCGTCAGAAATTTATCTAAAAAGGTGTTGCATTATTAAAAAATGTGTGATACAATTAGAAAGCTGTTTAGAGAAAATAATAAGTAATTTAAAAATAGAGAGGTGAAAATCATGCGCGAAGGTATCCATCCTAATTATTATCAGGCAACTGTAACATGCAACTGTGGAAACACATTTGTTACAGGATCTACAAAGGAGAACATCCACGTAGAAATCTGCTCCAAGTGTCATCCATTCTACACAGGTCAGCAGAAAGCAACACAGGCTCGTGGCCGTGTTGATAAGTTCAATAAGAAATACGGTATTAAATAAGAAATACGAAGTGATGAGGGCTGAGGTGGAAATCTCAGTCCTCTTTGTGTTTAGGAGAAATATATGAAATCATCGAATATAGGCGGCCAGGCAGTGCTGGAAGGCATTATGATGAAGAATCGGGAAACATATTCCGTTGCCGTCCGGAAACCAGATGGAGAGATTGAAGTTGATATTCAGGAATACAAAGGAGTTCTCCCATGGAAGGCACCGCAAAAGATTCCTTTCATTCGGGGGATTTTTAATTTTGTGGATTCTCTTGTGCTGGGAATGAAGACATTGACTTATTCTGCAAGTTTTTTTGAAGACGAGGAAGAAGAAATTCTTACAGAAGATGAGGCAAGAAAGCAGGAGAAGAAGGAAAAACTGATCATGAATCTGACAGTTGTGGTTTCTGTCTTGATTGCGGTTGGTATTTTTATGGTTCTTCCGTATTATCTGAGTAGTATTATAGAAAAGCATACCTCTTCACATCTTGTAATGACTGTTTTAGAAGGTGTGATCCGCGTTGCTATTTTCCTGATCTATATTGTTTTGATTTCCAGAACAAAGGATATTAAGAGAACATTTATGTATCACGGGGCAGAGCATAAATGTATTAATTGCATCGAACATGGATTGGAATTAAATGTAGAAAATGTACGGAAGAGTTCCAAACAACATAAGAGATGTGGAACGAGCTTTCTTTTCTTTGTCATGATCGTAAGCATTATTGTCTGCTTTTTTATTACGGCAAAGTCCCAGATTGTGAGAGTACTTCTTCGGATCGCCCTGCTTCCGTTGATTGCAGGAATTTCTTATGAATTGATCCGTCTGGCAGGAAACAGTGATCATCCGGTAATCAATGTACTTAGTAAACCGGGACTCTGGGTTCAGAATCTGACAACAAAGGAACCGGATGACAGTATGATCGAGGTTGGGATCAAAGCAGTGGAAGCAGTGTTTGACTGGAAGACATGGCAGGAGGAGAACCTGAAGCAATGAGAACAGAATCAGACAAGAGGACAGGGTATAAAACAGATTGCAGCGATTCAATAAGTTTGAAAAATGCATATAAAGAAGGAAAAGAAATTCTTGCGAAAGCAGGAATTACAGAGGCAGATCTGGATGCGTGGTATCTGTTGGAATTTGTGACAGGGATTACGAAAGCTCGCTATTATATGGATCCGGATCAGAGCATGGATCCGGAAGCATGGAAAAAGTATAAAGAATATCTTGAAAAAAGAAGAAATCATATTCCATTGCAGCATATTACAGGAAGTCAGGAATTTATGGGACTTGAATTTCTGGTGAATGAACATGTGCTGATTCCAAGACAAGATACAGAAGTGCTTGTGGAAGAGGCACTGGAGATGATGAAACAAGAGATATTCAGATCAAAAGGTTGTTTGCAATTGTTGGATATGTGTACCGGGTCAGGATGTATTCTTCTGAGCGTAATGCATTATGCAGAACAAAAGGGTATATTTATAGAAGGAACAGGTGTTGACTTTTCGGAGCAGGCTCTTATGGTAGCACAGAAAAATGAAAAACATTTGAGAAGCACGAAAAAGGGTGAGAATGGAAAAGTGAACTGGATTTTGAGTGATCTTTTTGAAAATGTCAGTGAAACCTATGATATGATCTTATCAAACCCACCTTATATCAGAACAGCAGAAATTGAGAAGCTTCAAGACGAAGTGAAACTTCACGATCCATTCAGTGCATTGGATGGGAAAGAAGACGGATTGTATTTCTACCGGAAGATTGTTACTGATGCAAAACAATTCCTGAAAACAGGAGGAATACTTGCTTTCGAGATTGGATATGACCAGGGCAAAGAAGTTTCTGATCTTATGAAAAAAGCAGGATATGACAAGGTGTTCGTAAAAAAGGACCTGGCAGGACTTGACCGCATCGTCTGTGGCGTGTACTATTAAAAAGATAAAGAAGATAAAAAATAGAAGAGGATATAGAACTATGTTTGACAGATTAGAGGATTTGGTAATTCGTTACCAGGAAGTAATGGGTGAACTTCAGGAGCCGGATGTGGCGAATGATCCGGAACGTTTCCGTAAGCTGATGAAAGAGCAGAGTGATCTTGCACCAATCGTTGAAGCTTATCAGGAATATAAGAAATGTAAGCAGAATGTAGAAGAGAGTCTGATGATCCTGGAAGAAGAATCAGATGAAGAGATGCGTGAGCTTGCAAAAGAAGAGTTGAATGAATCTAAAGCCAGAATTGAAGAATTGGAGCAGGAACTTAAGATTCTTCTTCTGCCGAAGGATCCGAATGATGATAAGAACGTTATCGTTGAGATCCGTGCCGGTGCAGGTGGAGATGAGGCTGCACTTTTTGCGGCAGAAATTTATCGTATGTATGTGCATTATGCAGACAGCCGCAGATGGAAGACAGAGATGATCTCTCTGAATGAGAATGGAATCGGCGGATTTAAAGAGTGTGTATTCATGATCACAGGACAGGGAGCATATTCCCGTATGAAGTACGAAAGTGGAGTACATCGTGTACAGCGTGTGCCGGAGACAGAAAGTGGCGGAAGAATTCATACTTCAACAATTACTGTAGCCGTAATGCCTGAGGCAGAAGAAGTTGATGTTGTAATCGATGAGAAGGATATCCGTATCGATGTAATGCGTGCATCAGGAAACGGTGGACAGTGTGTCAATACAACGGACTCTGCTGTACGACTGACTCATTACCCGACCGGAATCGTGATCTACAGCCAGACAGAGAAATCACAGCTGCAGAATAAAGAGAAGGCGTTCCGACTGCTTCGTTCCAAACTGTATGACCTGGAGCTTGAGAAGAAACAGGCTTCTGAGGCAGCAGAGAGAAGAAGCCAGATCGGTACAGGAGACCGTTCTGAAAAGATCAGAACATATAACTTCCCACAGGGAAGAGTAACAGATCATAGAATCAAGCTGACACTTCATAAACTGGATAGCATTCTGAATGGTGACCTGGATGAAGTGATCGACAGCCTGATTGCAGCGGATCAGACAGCGAAGCTTGCAAAGATGGAGGAGTAGTACAAGGATGATACCGGAATTCAAACGACCGGAACTGGAAGACAAAGAACTGATTGACTATTATTTTGCACAGGCTCCAAGCAGAAGCTGTGAGAGAACATTTGCAAATGTATATCTCTGGTCCAGGCAGTATAAAGTGAAATATGCACTCCTTCATGATGCACTTGTATTTCGTGATGAAGGAGATGGACATACTTATGCTTACCCGGTAGGAAAGCCGGAAGCCGTCAAAGCTGCATTGGAAGAATTGATGAAGATCTGCGAGGATGAAGGTTGTGAATTCGGCCTTTACTGTGTGACACCGGAAAATTTTGCACAGATGGAAGAATGGTATCCGGGACAGTTCCGGATTGAATATGACAGAGATCAGGCAGATTACATTTATGAGACGGAGAAACTTGCAACACTTGCAGGAAAGAAGCTTCACGGAAAGCGAAACCATATTAACAAGTTTAAGCAGCTTTATCCGGACTGGTCTTACGAATCACTCAGTGATGAGAATGTAGAAGCGTGCTTTCAGATGGCTCTGAAGTGGAGAAATTCGAACGGATGTGATGAAGATCCAGAGAAGAATGCAGAGATGTGCGTTTCGTTGAATTCCCTCCGTTTATACAAAGAACTCGGCTTTAAAGGCGGAGTGTTGAGAAATGGCGAAAAAATTGTTGCTTTTACAGTAGGGGAAGAACTGTGCAAGGATACATTTGTTGTTCATATTGAGAAAGCATTTGCAGATGTACAGGGAGCATACCCTATGATTAATCAGCAGTTTGTTGAACATGAATGTATGGATTACACTTATGTGAACAGAGAAGATGATGCCGGGGAAGAAGGACTCCGTAAGGCAAAATTATCTTATCGTCCGGCTTTTTTGGAAGAGAAAGGGTTTGTGACAAGAATAGGAGGACAGCAATGATTTCAAAAAAAATGGAAAACATGGTAGCGAACAGTTCTGCAATCCGTGCGATGTTTGAAGAGGGCAACCGCCTTGCAGCAAAATACGGAGCAGAGAATGTATTTGACTTCAGTTTGGGAAATCCGAATGTTCCGGCACCGGAAGCGGTAAAGAAAGCAATGATCGAGATCCTTTCCGAAGAGGATCCAATCGTGCTTCACGGTTATACGAACAGCAATGCAGGTTATGAGGATGTGAGACAGGCAGTTGCTGATTCCTTAAATGAACGCTTTGGAACAAACTTTGCTTCCCGCAATATTACGATGACAGTCGGAGCAGCAGGAGGTCTTAATGTGATTTTGAAATCACTGCTGAATCCAGGTGATGAAGTTGTTGTGTTTGCTCCTTATTTTGGAGAATACAGAAGCTATACGGATAATTATGACGGTGTGATCGTGGAGATATCTCCGGATACAGAGACATTCCAGCCAAAGCTTGATGAGTTTGAGAAAAAGCTGTCGCCAAAGACAAAAGCAGTCATCGTTAATACGCCGAATAATCCGACAGGTGTTGTTTATTCCGAAGAGACAATCCAGAAGCTGGCAGCGATTCTTGAGAAGAAACAGAAAGAATTTGGAACAGAGATTTATCTGATTTCAGATGAACCATACAGAGAACTTGCTTATGACGGAGTGGAAGTTCCATATCTCACAAAGTATTATGCAAATACAGTTGTAGGATATTCTTTCAGTAAATCACTTTCTCTTCCGGGAGAACGTATCGGTTATCTTGTAATTCCGGATGAAGTGGCAGACAGTGAGAAACTGAACGCCGCAGCTAACGTTGCAACGAGAATTCTTGGATTTGTCAATGCACCGACACTGCAGCAGAAAGTGGTGAAGGCATGTCTGAATGAGAAGACAGATATTTCATATTATGACAGAAACAGAGAGACTCTTTATAATGGATTGAAAGAACTTGGATTTGAGTGCATCAAACCGGAAGGAGCATTTTATCTCTTTGTAAAATCACCGGTTGCAGATGAAAAAGAATTTTGTAATACCGCGAAGAAATACAATATTCTGATCGTTCCGGGAAGCTCTTTTGGATGTCCCGGATATGTCAGAATGGCGTATTGTGTAGCATATGAAACAATTGTAAATGCACTTCCAAAATTTGCGGAGCTTGCGAGAGAGTATAGATAGAGGTAGTACCATGGCTGTAAGAGAAGAACTTTTGAGAAATATACGTAGCGTAGAACCATATGTACCGGGCGAGCAGCCACAGCATAAGGTTGTGAAACTGAATACAAATGAGAATCCATATCCACCGGCACCGGGAGTGGAACGTGTTCTGAAAGAGATGGACACAGACCGTTTTCGCCTGTATCCAGATCCAACTGCGGACGAACTCGTTGGAAGTCTCGCAGATTATTATGGTGTAGGAAAAGATCAGGTTTTTGTAGGAGTTGGATCTGATGATGTGATTTCTATGTGTTTCCTCACATTTTTTAATTCAGATCTCCCAATTCTCTTCCCGGATATTACATATTCGTTTTATAAAGTCTGGGCAGAATTATATCGGATTCCTTATCACTGTCCAGAACTTGATGAAAACTTTAAGATTGTGAAAGAGGATTATTATGCTGAAAACGGCGGAATTATTTTCCCGAATCCAAATGCGCCGACAGCAATTTATGAAGATCTTGAATTTGTAGAAGATATCTTAAAGCAGAACAGGAATTCTATCGTGATCGTAGATGAGGCGTATGTTGATTTTGCGGGAAGATCTGCGATGGAACTGATCGATAAATACGATAATCTTATTGTGACACAGACTTTCTCAAAGGCAAGAAGTATGGCTGGTATGCGAATCGGATATGCAATCTCGAATCCAGATCTGATCCGCTGTCTGAATGATGTGAAATATTCTTTTAACTCTTACACGATGAATCAGACAGCTCTTGCCTGTGGTGTGGAAGCGGTTAAAGACAAAGCATATTTTGAAGAAGGAGTTCGTAAAATAGTTGAAACAAGAGAATGGGCAAAAGAAGAGCTCAGGAAACTTGGTTTTGTTTTCCCGGATGCAAAGGCGAATTTTATTTTCGCAAGACATCCAGAGGTTGATGCGAATGAACTTTTCCAGGCTTTGAAAGAGAATAATATCTTTGTCAGACATTGGAATGCACCACGAATCGATCAGTATCTGAGAATTACAATTGGTACAAGAGAAGAGATGGAGACGCTTTTGGATTTTTTGAGAACATATATAAAGGAGAAATAACTGAATGAGTGAAGCTTTAATCAACTGGTTTATGGTGACACTGGGCGGAAAGGTCGGTAAGGAATTTATTCTCTTCCTGATCTCAATGGTTCCGATTCTGGAATTGCGTGGAGGACTGCTTGCAGCAGGACCGGCATTTTTGAATGTGGAACTTGCAAAAGCAGTACCTATCTGTGTGATTGGAAATCTTGTTCCAATTCCATTCATCCTTTTACTGATTACAAAGATCTTTGACTGGATGAAAGGAACGAAGCGTTTGAAGCCGATGGTGGAGAAGCTGGAGAAGAAGGCAATGAGTAAAAGTGACAAGATAGAGAAATATGAATTCTGGGGTCTTGTACTTTTTGTTGGAATTCCTCTTCCTGGAACAGGAGCGTGGACAGGATCACTGATCGCAGCTCTGCTTGGAATCCGCTTTAGAAAAGCTTTTCCGGCAGTTGTTGTTGGTGTCTGCCTCGCAGCATTTATTATGTCAGTCATTTCCTATGGAATTATTGGCGGTATTTTTGGATAAGATAAATATGCAAAGGAAGTGATTCTTATGTTACTGAAAGATAATGAAGAAAAGAGAAATATAGCCTGGAGAACAGTTATGACGGTTACTTCAGTTCTGATCATTCTGATCGTTGTTTTTTTCGCTGTGAAGCTTTTTACGTCCAATCCTCTGACAGGAAACTGGGAGAACACAGATGATGGAATGAAGCTGACGATCAAGAATAACGGAACAATGAATATTGTGCAGACTTTGGACGAGAGTACAGTCAGCGTTCCTGTTGATTATACAATTGACATGGAATATAAGCGTTTTGCAATTCATGTGAACGAAGAAAAGATAGCAAAACAGGCTGAAAAAACAAAAGACTGTTCCGAACAGGAGCTTCAGGATATTGCGGATGTGATGGAAGGAACTTACGAATACAGCGTGGAACAGAACGTACTGACACTGACTGATTCAGAATATGGAAGTCAGAAGACATTTGAAAAAAGTGGAAAGTAAACGGTGATTCTGCCTCAGCAGATGACACAGAAAGAACTTGCAGAGCAGTGGAAACAGGGGGTACAGATCATGTACAGAAATCAGACGAAAGAAGTAAGAATTGGGGATGTTGTGATTGGGGGAGACCATCCGATAGCAATCCAGTCTATGACAAATACAAGGACAGAAGATGTAGAAGCTACAGTGGAGCAGATCCTGCGTCTGGAAAAAGCAGGATGTGAGATCATCCGCTGTACAGTTCCGACAATGGAGGCTGCAAAAGCAATCAAAGAGATTAAAAAACAGATTCATATTCCGCTTGTTGCAGACATTCATTTTGATTATAAGATGGCAATCGCAGCAATTGAGAATGGAGCTGATAAGATTCGTATTAATCCGGGGAATATCGGTGCAAAAGAACGGGTACAGGCAGTAGTAGACAAAGCGAAAGAGTACAATGTTCCAATCCGTGTCGGCGTAAACAGTGGTTCTCTTGAGAAACATCTGCTTGAGAAATATGGTGGTGTTACTGCAGAAGGGATCGTGGAGAGTGCGCTGGATAAAGTTCATCTGATCGAGTCTATGGGCTATGACAACCTTGTTGTCAGCATTAAATCTTCTGATGTTCTGATGTGTGTGAAGGCGCATGAGCTGATTGCTAAGGAATGCCCATATCCGCTTCATGTTGGAATTACAGAGTCTGGAACTGTATATTCAGGAAATGTGAAATCTTCTGTAGGACTTGGAATCATTCTCCATGAGGGAATCGGTAATACAATCCGTGTTTCCCTGACGGGAGATCCGGTAGAAGAGATCCGTACAGCAAAACTGATTCTTAAGACACTTGGACTTCGCAAGGGAGGTATTGAAGTTGTATCCTGTCCGACTTGTGGAAGAACAAGAATTGATCTGATCAAGCTTGCAAACCAGGTAGAAGAGATGGTAGCAGACATTCCGCTTGATATTAAAGTTGCAGTTATGGGATGTGTTGTAAACGGACCTGGAGAGGCAAAAGAAGCCGATATCGGAATCGCAGGTGGTATTGGGGAAGGACTTTTGATCAAGAAGGGTGAGATCATCAAGAAGGTAAAGGAAGAAGAACTTCTTGATACTTTAAGACAGGAGTTATTGAATTGGAACAAATAAAGAATGAAAAAACATTTTTTCATGTATTTCCCACATTGAAAGTAGAAGAGGAATTTAAAGTCCTCTTTGCTGATGTGGAAGTTAAGAAAATCACGACTAATTCCGGTCGTGATTTTCTGCATGTACATTTAAAGAGCCATCATCTGATCCCAAAGAAGAAAATATGGCAGATGGAGCAGCGGATCAAAGAGCAGCTCTTTGGAACATCTTCTGTAAAACTTCAGATTCTGGAAGAGTATGAGCTGTCTGAGCTTTATACACCGGAAGCGGTGATGGAAGAGTACAAGGAGAGTTTGATTCTTGAACTGAAAGAAATCAGTGTCCTTGCTGCAAACATGTTTTCACAGGCAGAAGTGAACTATGAAGAGGGAAATGTCGTCCGTCTGGAGCTTCTTGATACGATTGTTTCCGAAGGAAGAAAAGAAGAAATCATGAATCTGCTGGACGATGTATTCAGGAATCGTTTTCATATGAATGTTGATATCCGGGTTACATATAAAGAAAACGAGGGTCAGGGAAGCAGAGAATATGACGAGCAGAGGATTCAGCAGGAAATTAATGCAATCTTTGAACGGCGCGCGAAACAGAGAGGCGAATATGAGGAGCGAAAGTCTGCTGTGGAGGCAAAGAAGAAGTCATCCGAATCAGGAAGCTCGTCTTCCGGAGAAAAGAAAGCAGAGACTTCAGGAAAATCTTCTTCAGGAAATGCATCCGTTTCGGGCGGAAAGAAAGAGTTCAAAAAGAAGGAATTCCGCAAGAAGGATTATGTGCGTCCGGTGAAGATCGGAGACGATCCGAACCTGATCTACGGAAAGAATTTTGAAGATGAGCCAATCAAATTGGAACAGGTTGTTTCTGAGATGGGTGAGATCACAATTCATGGTAAGATTATCAATTTTGATACACGAGAGATCAGAAATGAGAAGACGATCATTATCTTTGCTGTGACTGATTTTACGGATACAATCACGATCAAGATGTTTGCCAGAAATGATCAGTTACCGGAGATTCTCGGAGATTTGAAGAAAGGTGCTTTCGTTAAAATCAAAGGCGTGACGACAATTGATAAATTCGATGGTGAACTGACAATCGGTTCAATTACCGGAATCAAGAAGATTGGAGACTTTACGGTCTCAAGGCAAGATCTCAATCCAACGAAACGTGTAGAACTTCATTGCCATACAAAGATGAGCGATATGGATGGAGTTTCTGAAGTGACAGATATCGTCCGCAGAGCACATGACTGGGGACACCCGGCGATTGCAATTACAGATCATGGTGTAGCCCAGGCGTTCCCGGTTGCAAATCACTATATAGAGACATTGGATAAAGATGATCCGTTTAAAGTTCTATATGGTGTGGAAGGCTATGTGGTCGATGACTTAACTGAGATTGCAGTTAATGCAAAAGATCAGACATTGGATGATACCTATATTGTTTTTGATATCGAGACAACAGGATTCAGTTCTATCCGTGACAGAATTATTGAGATTGGAGCTGTGAAGGTTGAGAATGGGCAGATTGTAGACAAGTTCAGTACCTTTGTAAATCCGGAACGCCCGATTCCTTTCGAAATCACAAACCTGACAAGTATTACAGATGAGATGGTGCTGGATGCTCCGACAATCGAGGTTGTGCTGCCACAGTTTCTCGAATTTATTGGTGAGGGCGCATTGGTTGCGCATAATGCAGGATTTGATGTTGGGTTTATCGAACAGAATTGTCGTGTGCTTGGTCTGGAACAGGAATTCACAGCTGTTGATACAGTAGCTCTTGCACGTGTGCTGCTTCCGACCCTTTCGAAATATAAATTGAATCTGGTTGCAAAAGCACTTGGAATTTCATTAGAAAATCATCACCGTGCGGTTGATGATGCAGGGGCAACAGCAGAAATTTTTGTAAAATTTGTTGAAATGCTCAAAGATCAGCACATCATGAATTTAAAAGAAATGAACAAGTTTGGGGATCGTAATGTTAATGCAATCCGTAAGATGCCGACACATCACATTATTTTGATCGCACAGAATGATATTGGAAGATATAACCTGTATCAGCTGATCACGGCATCTCATATGACATATTATGCAAGAAGACCGAGAATTCCGAAAAGTCTGATCAATGAACACAGAGAAGGAATCATCATCGGAAGTGCCTGTGAGGCAGGAGAATTATACCGTGCGGTTCTTGAAAAACAGTCTGCACAGCAGATTGCGAGACTGGCAGATTTCTATGATTATTATGAAATTCAGCCAATTGGAAATGATATGTTTATGCTCGAAGATGAGAAAACGCCGAATATCAATACAGAGGAAGATCTGCGTAACGTAAACCGGGAGATTGTTGAACTTGGAGAGAAATTCGGTAAGCCGGTTGTAGCAACCTGTGACGTTCATTTCCTTGATCCGGAGGATGAAGTTTATCGCCGGATCATCATGGCAGGAAAAGGATTCAAAGACGCAGATAATCAGGCACCGCTGTTCCTTCGCACAACAGATGAAATGTTGGAAGAGTTCGCATATCTTGGTTCTGCGAAGGCAAGAGAAGTTGTTATAGAAAATCCACAGAAGATCGCACGTATGGTAGAGAAAATCTCACCGGTAAACCCAAATAAGTGTCCTCCGGTAATCGCGGATTCCGATCAGGAGCTTCGAGATATCTGTTATCGTAAAGCACATGAAATGTATGGAGAAGATCTTCCGGTACAGGTGTCTTCCAGACTTGAGAAAGAGCTGAACTCTATTATTTCCAACGGCTATGCCGTTATGTATATCATTGCGCAGAAACTGGTATGGAAGTCCAATGCGGATGGGTATCTTGTTGGTTCCCGTGGATCAGTAGGTTCGTCTTTTGTTGCGACGATGTCCGGAATCACGGAGGTTAATCCGCTAAGCCCTCACTATTACTGCGAAAAATGTCATTATAGTGATTTTGAGTCTGAAGAGGTTCGGGCATTTGCCGGAGGCTGTGGTTACGACATGCCGGATAGAAATTGTCCTGTGTGCGGAGAAAAACTGGTCAAGGCCGGGTTTGATATTCCGTTTGAAACATTCCTTGGTTTCAAGGGAGATAAAGAGCCGGATATCGACCTGAACTTCTCGGGAGACTACCAGGCGAAAGCTCATAAATATACAGAGGTTCTCTTTGGCGAGGGTCATACATTCAAAGCCGGAACGATCGGTACGCTGGCAGATAAGACAGCATATGGATTTGTGAAAAACTATTATGAAGAACGTGGTCAGAGAAAGCGTGGCTGTGAGATTGAGCGAATTACAGAAGGATGTACCGGAATCCGGCGAAGTACCGGACAGCATCCGGGAGGAATCGTAGTACTTCCGCACGGACACAGCATCAATGAGTTTACACCGGTGCAGCATCCGGCCAACGATATGGAATGCGGCATTACAACGACACATTTTGATTACCATTCCATTGACCATAACCTTTTGAAACTTGATATTCTCGGACATGATGATCCTACGATGATTCGTACATTGGAAGACTATATTACCTCCGATGCAATGGAAAATGAATATAATGAGGAGCATCCTTTCGTTGCAACGGAGATTCCGCTGGATGACAAGAAAGTAATCGAACTATTCCATGGCACAGAAATTCTCGGAATCAAACCGGAAGACATCGACGGCTGTAAGCTTGGATGTCTTGGAATCCCGGAGTTTGGTACAGATTTCGTTATCCAGATGGTGCAGGATACAAAACCTCAGACGTTATCAGATCTGATCCGAATTTCCGGTCTGTCACATGGAACGAACGTGTGGCTCGGAAATGCACAGGAACTTGTAAAATCCGGAAAAGCAACCATTTCTACGGCAATCTGTACCCGTGACGATATCATGATTTATCTGATCAATAAAGGGGTGGAAAGCGCACTGGCCTTTACAATCATGGAGAGTGTGCGTAAAGGAAAAGGATTGAAACCGGAGTGGGAAGAAGCGATGAAAGCCCAGGATGTACCGGACTGGTATATATGGTCCTGTAAGAAGATCAGCTACATGTTCCCAAAGGCTCATGCGGCAGCCTATGTTATGATGGCTTATCGTATCGCTTACTGTAAGATCAATTATCCACTTGCTTATTATGGAGCATATTTTGGAATCCGTGCGGATGCATTTTCTTATGCGATCATGTGTCAGGGCAAGGATAAACTGAATTATTACATGAAAGACTATAAAAAGCGAAGTGATACCCTGACGAAAAAAGAACAGGATGTCATGAAAGATATGAAAATCGTTCAGGAAATGTATGCAAGAGGTCTGGAGTTTATGCCGATTGATATTTACCGGGCGAAGGCGAAGATGTTTCAGATCATTGACGGAAAACTGATGCCGTCTCTTGCCAGCATCGAAGGAATGGGAGATAAGGCGGCGGAAGCTGTGGAAGAAGCTTCAAAAGACGGTCCATATCTCTCACTGGATGATTTCCGTCAGAGGACAAAAGTAAGTAAGACCGTGATTGATCTGATGGCAGAACTGGGATTATTTGGGAATCTTCCACAGAGTAATCAGCTTTCCTTGTTTGATTTTTCGTAGGAAATGCGCTAGACGGATGTAAAGTGCTGTGCTATAATGACTACAACGCTTTGACGTGGTAAAGCTTTAATGGAGGAAGAGATAATGTACGATTTCGATGAGATTATGAACACAGACCCAGAGATAGCAGATGCAATAAAAGCAGAGATGGAGAGACAGAACTCCCATATCGAGCTGATCGCCTCTGAGAACTGGGTGAGCAAAGCAGTCATGGCAGCTATGGGAAGCCCTCTGACTAATAAGTATGCAGAAGGATATCCGGGAAAGAGATATTATGGCGGATGTCAGTGTGTAGATGTAGTAGAAGACCTTGCAAGAGAAAGAGCAAAGAAACTGTTTGGATGTGAGTACGTTAATGTGCAGCCACATTCAGGAGCACAGGCGAACATGGCAGTTATGTTTGCCATGCTTGAGCCGGGAGATAAGATCATGGGGATGAACCTTGATCATGGCGGACATCTGACACACGGTTCACCGGTTAATATGTCCGGTAAATATTTTGATGTAGCACACTACGGAGTGAATGCAGACGGCGTGATCGATTATGATGAAGTGCTTCGTATTGCGAAGGAACATAAACCGAAACTGATCGTTGCAGGAGCAAGTGCTTATGCAAGAACGATTGATTTCAAGCGTTTCCGTGAGATCGCAGATGAGGTGGGAGCATATCTGATGGTAGATATCGCACACATCGCAGGACTTGTTGCTACAGGACTTCATCCAAGTCCGATTCCGTATGCTCATGTGACAACAACAACAACACATAAGACACTCCGTGGACCAAGAGGTGGAATGATCATGTGCAGCGAAGAGATGAATAAGAAATTCAATTTCAACAAAGCTGTATTCCCGGGAATTCAGGGAGGTCCGCTGATGCATGTGATCGCCGGTAAGGCAGTTTGCTTCAAGGAAGCACTTGAGCCTGAGTATAAAACATATATGGAGCAGGTTGTTAAAAATGCGAAAGCACTCTGTAACGGTTTGAAAGCACGCGGAGTTAAGATTGTTTCGGGAGATACAGATAACCATCTGATGCTTGTAGACCTGTCGGGAACAGAGACAAGCGGAAAAGAGCTGGAGAAGCGTCTTGATGATGCTCATGTAACAGCGAACAAGAATACAATTCCGAATGATCCTCGTTCACCGTTTGTAACAAGTGGTGTAAGACTTGGAACACCAGCGGTTACAACACGTGGAATGAAGGAAGATGATATGGATAAGATTGCAGAGATTATTGCAATGGTAATCGAAAGTGAAGAGAATGTAGAGAAAGCAAAAGCAATGGTTGCTGAGCTGACTGCAAAATATCCACTTTGTTAATAAAATAATTATATCCGGCAAAACTGCATTTCGCGTGTAGGCGTAATGTAGATTGCCGGGGTGTGCAACAAAAAAAGAGCTTAAAAAAGCTCTTTTTTGTTAATCGAATTTCTGTATTACTTTTAAAAATTAAATACGGTCTATTTATTAATTAAAAGGTACATAAAGTCTTGATTAAAGTTTCACTACGTTAACAGCCTGAGGTCCTTTAGCGCCTTCTGTTACTTCGAACTCAACAGCCTGGCCCTCTTCGAGAGATTTGAATCCATCCATTACAAGTCCTGAATAATGAACAAAAATGTCATTGCCTTCAGCGTCAGAGATAAATCCGTAACCCTTCTGGTTATTAAACCATTTTACTGTACCTGTCATTGTGTTGCCCTCCATTAAAAGAATATAAGTTGTTAAATCATCACAGTTTACAATGCGCTGAAAACTGTAATGTTGTGTCAGTATAAATTCATATTGACACTTTGTCTATTGTAGCATGTTTAACAAAGAAAGTCAAATGTAAACTTTTCTATTTTGTAAAAAACGACAAAAATACATAGAATGATATGAAAACGATTTTAGTAATTTGTAATATCTATTTAGCAGATCTGTTTTGTGAAAACAGGAGATGATTTAGAAATTGTAAGGCGGAACATGTCACAAGATTAGAAAAAGAAAAATAAAGAAAGGATGCTGATTGAAAAAAGAATTGAAGTATTATATAATTTAACCAATGTCTATGAAATATTTTATTTCAAGGAGGATTTGTGTATATGATAACGATTGAAGGAAAAAGCGTATTTGGTGGAGTATCCATTGGCAAGCTGATGTTCTATAAGAGAAACGAAAAGGTGATCAGAAGAACACATGTAGATGATGTGGATGCAGAGTGGAAGAGATTCGAAGAGGCTAAGAATACAGCAATCGACCAGCTGAAAGACCTCTACGACAAAGCCATTGAAGATGTAGGTGAGGCCAACGCCATGATCTTTGAGATTCACCAGATGATGCTTGATGATCTGGATTATCTGGAATCTATTGAAGGAATTATCCGTACACAGAATGTGAATGCAGAGTATGCTGTTTCAACAACAGCTGATAACTTTGCACAGATGTTTGCATCTATGGATGATGCATATATGCAGGGACGTGCAGCAGATGTGAAGGACGTTTCCGAGCGTGTACTTGATATTCTCTGCGGAGTGAGCAACGGAACACGTGAGATGACAGAACCTTGTATTGTTGCTGCAGATGATCTCGCACCAAGTGAGACAGTACAGCTTGACAAAGAGAAAGTACTTGGATTTGCTACAATGTATGGTTCTTCTAACTCTCATACAGCGATCCTTGCAAGAACAATGAATATTCCGGCTGTAATCGGAATGGGAGAAGCTCTTAATCCGAAATATGACGGAGAGATGGCTATCATTGATGGATTTACAGGAACACTCTATGTGGATCCGGATGAAGAGACACTTGCAAAGATGCAGGAGAAGCGTGCGAAAGACCTTGAGCAGAAAGAACTTCTGAATCAGCTTAAAGGAAAAGAGAATGTGACAAAGAGCGGACAGAAGATCAATGTCTATGCGAACATTGGTAACGTATCTGATCTTGGTGCAGTACTTAAGAATGATGCAGGCGGAGTAGGTCTGTTCAGAAGTGAGTTCCTTTATCTTGAGAACAGTACTTATCCGACAGAAGAACAGCAGTTTGCAGCTTACAAACAGGTTGTAGAAAGCATGGCAGGAAAGAAAGTCATCATTCGTACACTTGATATCGGAGCAGACAAGCAGGTTGATTATTTCAATCTTGCAAAAGAAGAGAACCCGGCACTTGGATACAGAGCAATCCGTATCTGTCTGACAAGACCAGAGATCTTCAAGACTCAGCTTCGTGCACTTTACCGTGCATCCGTATATGGAAATCTTTCCATCATGTTCCCAATGATCATTTCTGTAAAAGAAGTTCGTAAGATCAAAGAGATCATCGAAGAAGTGAAGGCAGAGTTGAGAGAAGAAGGACTTCCATTTAAGGAAGACGTAGAACTTGGTATTATGATCGAGACACCGGCATCAGTTATGATGAGCCGCGAACTTGCAAAAGAAGTTGATTTCTTCAGTGTTGGAACAAATGACCTGACACAGTATACACTGGCAATTGACCGTCAGAACCTTGCGCTTGATGAGTTCTATGATCCACATCATCCGGCAGTGCTTGCTATGATCAAGATGGCAGCAGATAATGCACACGCAGAAGGAAAATGGATCGGAATCTGTGGAGAACTTGGAGCGGATCTTGAACTGACAGAAGAGTTCCTGAAGATGGGACTGGACGAGCTGTCTGTATCTCCGGCGATGGTACTGCCGCTGAGAAAGAAGATTCGCGAGTGTGAGTAATTTGTGTTTTTGAGGGGATTCATATGGAAATGGTACTTTTGATCACGGTGCGTGAGGCAGTCTCTTTATTGCATCGGACACCGGCTCGCTCTACCTCATCCCTTCGAAAGTATGTAACGAAAAAGCCGAAACAGGCACCGTGTGTGGTTTCTGTTTCGGCTTTTTCTAACATACTGAACGAAGTGTATTCGGAACGCTCCTGCCTTATATGTGTCCTCAACAATAAAGAGACTGTCTCACTCAGACATTCAAAGCGGAAGTATTCATTTCAAGTGGACGAATTCCAACAAAAATACAAAATTGAAAACGGAGAGATGACGGATGGTTATTGGATGAAATTAATATAAAATTTATGTTGTATTTATATAGAAATATGAGTATGATTAGGGTAACGTAATTGCTCTTGTAAGCATGAGAAAGGGGGCGGATTTTTTGGAGAGGGAGATTTTTTTGTGGCTGGGGCTTATGGTGGTGTTTTTGATTATTGAGCTTGCCACGGTTGGTCTGACTTCAATCTGGTTTTCGGGCGGTGCGCTTGCGGCGTTATTAGTTTCGCTTGCCGGAGCGGGAATGGTGATACAGATTGCTGTATTCGTAGTCGTTTCAGCAGTGCTTGTGATCTTTACCAGGCCTTTTGCAGCAAAGTATATCAATGTACATCATGTAAAGACGAATTGTGATGAATTGATCGGAAGTGTTGTTAAGGTAACAGAGACGGTTGATAATTTTGCACAGACCGGTACTGCAATTGCGCAGGGAAAGGAATGGACTGCAAGGTGCAAGTCGGACAAGGACAGAATTGAGAAAGATTCGCTTGCCAAAGTAACAGCAATTTCCGGAGTAAAACTGATTTTAGAGAAATGTAAGGAGGATGAGCTATGATATTTGGACTTATTATTTGGATGATCATTATTATGATCGTGGTGTGGCTTCTTGTGTCGAATATCCGTATTGTTCCGCAGGCGCATGCGTATGTTGTAGAGCGACTTGGCGGATACAAGGAGACATGGGGCGTAGGATTACATTTTAAGGTGCCGATCCTTGACCGTGTGGCAAAAAGAGTTTCCTTGAAAGAACAGGTTGTTGATTTTGAACCACAGGCAGTGATCACGAAGGATAATGTTACCATGCAGATCGATACGGTTGTATTCTATCAGATCACTGACCCGAAGAAGTATGCATACGGAGTAGAAAGTCCGATTGCGGCAATCGAGAATCTGACAGCAACAACACTCCGTAATATCATCGGAGATCTGGAATTAGATGAGACACTGACTTCCCGTGAGACGATCAACTCCAAGATGCGTACGATCCTTGATATTGCAACAGATGAGTGGGGAATCAAGGTGAATCGTGTTGAACTGAAGAATATCATGCCACCGAAGGCAATCCAGGATGCAATGGAGAAACAGATGAAAGCAGAGCGTGAACGCCGTGAAGCAATCCTGCGTGCAGAAGGAGAGAAGAAGTCTACGATTCTTGTTGCAGAAGGAGAAAAGGAATCTGTGATCCTGGAGGCAGAGGCATCTAAGCAGGCAGCAATCCTGAAAGCAGAAGCTGAGAAACAGAAACGGATCAAAGAAGCAGAGGGACAGGCAGAAGCGATCCGTTCTGTACAGAAAGCGACAGCAGAAGGTATTGAGTATATTAAGAATGCCGGAGCAGATGATGTTGTTCTTACATTAAAGAGTCTGGAGGCATTTGCCAAGGCGGCAGACGGAAAAGCGACGAAGATCATCATTCCTTCAGAGATTCAGGGAATTGCAGGACTTACGAAAACAATCGCAGAAGTTGCCCGTACAGAAACAAGCGTTGCAAAAGAAAAAGAAGTAAAGTAAAATAAAAGATGTATTTCAGCGTGCCAATCTGTCAAAAGATTGGCACAATGTGTTTTACAACGATAATATTTTGGAGTGCAAATGAAATGGAAACAGAGAAAATCATCAGGTTATCGGTTCGGAATCTGGTTGAATTCATATTAAAAGAAGGTGACATTGATAACAGGATTTCAGGTACGCTGGATAAAGATGCGATGCTGATGGGAGGACGCCTTCACCGAAAGATCCAGCGTATGATGGGCTCAAACTATCAGGCAGAAGTTTCCTTAAAACTGCAGCTTCCGTGTGAGGGATTCCGATTAAAACTGGAAGGACGTGCGGATGGAATTCTCCTTGAATCAGAAAAGACAATAATAGATGAAATCAAAGGCGTCGTGCGTTCCCTTGATCGAGTGGAGCGTCCTGTGCCGGTTCATCTTGCTCAGGCAAAATGTTACGCATATATTTATGCCGGACAGCAGGGATTAAAGCAGATCAGTGTTCAGATGACCTATTGTAATCTTGATACTGAAGAGGTGAAAAGATTTCGGGAAGAGTATACATTTGAAGAATTAGAAAAATGGTTTCTTGATCTGGTTCATCAGTATGAACGTTGGGCAAAACTGCAGATTGAGTGGGAAAAGAGAAGAGATGCTTCGATTCATCAGACCGAATTTCCATTCGCATATAGAGAAGGGCAGTTTGACCTGGCAGCTTCCGTATATCGTACAATTTATCACAAAAAGAAATTATTTATCCAGGCCTCAACAGGAACTGGAAAGACGATGGCAGTATTGTATCCGGCGGTGAAAGCGATCGGAGAAGGATTAGGAGATAAAATATTCTATCTGACAGCAAAGACGATCACAAGAACCGTGGCAGAACAGGCATTTTCTATTCTTGAAGAAAAGGGTCTTGCCTTTCGTTCAATTACATTGACTGCGAAAGAGAAGATCTGCTTTTGTGAGGAGACAGAATGCAATCCGGATGCTTGTCCTTATGCGAAAGGTCATTTTGACCGGGTGAATGATGCAGTTTATGACATGTTAGAAAAGCAAAAGAAGCTGACACGGGAATCAATTGAAAGACAGGCAGAAGATTTTCATGTATGTCCGTTTGAACTATCTCTTGATCTGTCAGAATGGGCGGATGGGGTGATCTGTGATTATAATTATGTGTTCGATCCGACGGCACATTTGAAACGATTTTTTGCAGACAATGTCAGCGGAGATTATTTGTTTCTGATCGATGAAGCACACAACCTTGTGGAACGTGGACGGGAAATGTACAGTGCTTCCATCTATAAAGAAGACATTCTCGAGGTGAAAAAACTGATGAAGGACCGAGATAAAAAACTTGTGAAGAGTCTGGAATCTGTCAATAAACTGATGCTTGAGATGAAACGCGAGTGCGAGAATTATCGGTTGGTGGAAAGTGTTTCTCCATTTGCAGTAAAACTGATGAATCTTCTGACTCAAATGGAAAGATATCTTGAAGAAGAGCGGAATGCAGGAAATGCAGAGCAGCCGGATGCATTTATGGAACTCTTTTTCCAGGTAAGGCAGTTTTTGGAAATTCATGAACTGTTGGATGAAAATTATATACAGTATACAGAACTGGAAGGAAACGGAAGATTCAAAATAAAGTTGTTCTGTGTAAATCCGGCGGAGAATCTGAATCAGTATTTAAAACTTGGGAATTCTACAATATTTTTCTCGGCAACATTGCTTCCAATCGATTACTATAAACAATTACTATCTGTTGAGAAGGATGATTATGCAGTCTATGCTGAATCTAAGTTCCCACAGGAGAACAGGAAAATTCTGATCGGAAGTGAAGCAAGCACAAAATATACACAAAGAGGCACAGAAATGTATCGCAAAATTGCCGATTATCTGAGAAGCACAGTGGATGGGAAGAATGGAAACTACATTGCATTTTTTCCTTCCTATCAGTTTATGGAGGATGTTTTGGAAGAGTTTGAAAAACTGGCATCCGGAGTAGAACTGGTAATTCAATCGCAATTTATGTCAGAAAATCAGAGAGAAGAATTCCTGGAGCTGTTTGAAGAAGAAAGAGATCATCCGATGCTTGGATTTTGTGTGATGGGTGGTGTATTTTCAGAAGGAATCGATCTTACACATGACAGATTGATCGGAGTGATCGTTGTCGGAACAGGAATTCCACAGGTGTGCAATGACAGAGAAATCGTGAAAAATTATTTTGACCAGAGAGGGATGCGAGGATTTGATTATGCGTACCTTTATCCCGGAATGAATAAAGTACTTCAGTCCGCAGGAAGAGTGATCCGCACCGAAGATGACAAAGGAATTATTCTTCTGCTTGATGACCGTTTTCAGAATCGACAGTATCAGCAGCTATTTCCGAGGGAGTGGAAGGAATATGAAGTGTGTGGGCGGAAAGAGATAAAAGAAAAGATGGAAGAATTCTGGGAGAATCGATAAATGAAAAATGAGAATCGTTATTGGATAAAGAAGAAGTGATTCAAGAATATTTGCAACTGTTCAGAGCCAGATGAAATTTCATAAAACAGGTATAAAATGCTTGCATTTTAAGGCTGGTTTTAAAATTCTGCTTGGCTCCGAACAGTACAAAATTTTACTGCTCTTCAAAATAGTTCAAAAATTCCTGTGCAGGTTTAGCCAGAGGGAGCTGCTCGTTGTAAGCAATCACAAGAGAACGCTCCGGCATCTCTTCTTCCATATCCAGCTTGAAGATACCATCATTGTTCTCAGAAAGACAATAATCCGGAATGAATGCGATTCCAAGCCCAATTCTTGCAAGATCGATCAGAAGATCATTGCTTGTAAGTTCGATCTCAGGAACCAGGTCAAGCTGATGCTGCTGAAACAGGCGATGAAGAAACTCGTTTGTCGTACTGTTCTTATCCAGCATCAGGATCGGATAGTGGAGCAGATCGGCAAGTGTAAGTTTCTTTTCCCTTAATTCAGGATAATTGTTTCCGGCAATGAAAACATCATGGAAATTCTTGATCTTCATAGAGGCGGAAATATTGTTGAGCGCTGCGTTCGGATAATTGACAACAATCAAATCCACCAGTCCGTTTTTTAAAAGCTCTGTACATCTTAAAGAAGTCTGGTTGATAACTTTAATATGTACATTCGGGAAAGTCTTATGGAATTTCTCAAGGTATGGAACAAGGAAATATCTGCAGATCGTGTCACTTGCACCGATGCGGATCTGCCCACCGGTAGAAGCGGCATCTAAAAGCTGAGCCTCACCTTTCTGGATCAGATTCATGGCCGGTTCAATGTGGCGCAGGAGAATCTCTCCTTCCGGTGTGAGCTGGACTTTCTTTGTGCTTCGGATAAAAAGCGTCTGATCCAGTTTCCGTTCGAGTGTTTTGATCGACTGGCTGACAGCAGACTGTGAAATAAACAGCTGCTTGGATGCCTCTGAGAAATTCAATGTGGTGGCGACGTGATAAAATACTTTGTATAATTCGTAGTTTATATCCATCATTTTATTAGACCTCCTAATAAATATTCATCTTATTATAAGATAAATAAAGGGAAAATACAACAGAATAAAAAAATCCATTGCACAAAATATGAAAAAGCAGAGTAAATATTGCTGACTCCGAGAAAGATACGAGAAAACGACAATCAATTAGCGGTGCTTATCAGATTGTTTAATTTTATTAATTATACTAATGAAGAAAACTATGGTAGGATAAAAACAGATAATGTAATGAAGGTAGTATCGTGTTTTGAAACACGTAATACAGAAAGAGGAGATTATATATGAGTAATGTAAAGCGCGTATATGTAGAAAAGAAACCGGAGTTTGCTGTTGCAGCGAAGGGCCTCAGACATGAGATCCGTCATTATCTTGGACTTCAGGATGTGACAAATGTGCGAGTTCTGATTCGTTACGACGCAGAGAATATTTCAGAAGAAACATTTGAAAAGGCATGCAATGGTGTGTTCGCAGAGCCGCCGGTAGATTTCCTTTATAAAGAAGAATTCCCGAAAAATGAAACAGATAAATGTTTTTCTGTAGAGTTCCTTCCGGGACAGTTCGACCAGAGAGCGGATTCCGCAGAGCAGTGTATCCGTTTTATTAAAGAAGATGAGACTCCTGTAATCCGTACAGCAGTTACATATGTAATTGAAGGCGGAGTTTCAGACGAAGAACTGCAGGCAATTAAGAATCACTGCATCAATCCGGTAGATTCCAGAGAAGCTGCAGCAGAGAAACCGGAGACACTGGTGACAGTATTTGATGAGCCGGCAGATGTAAAGATTTTTGACGGTTTTAAAGATATGCCGGAAGCAGAATTGAAAGAGTTATATGATTCTCTTGGATTGGCAATGACATTTAAAGATTTCCTGCATATCCAGAACTATTATGCAGGAGAAGAGCACAGAGATCCGACGATGACAGAGATCCGTGTTCTTGATACATACTGGTCAGATCACTGCCGTCATACAACATTCTCTACAGAATTAAAAGATGTGAAGTTTGATGAAGGTGACTACAAAGAGACAATCGAAGCAACATATAAAGAATATTTGAAAGATCACAGCGAGATTTTCAAAGGAAGAGAAGATAAGTTTGTCTGCCTTATGGACCTTGCACTGATGGCTATGCGCCGCCTGAAAAAGGAAGGAAAGCTTGCTGATCAGGAAGAGTCTGATGAGATCAATGCATGTAGTATCGTAGTTCCGATCAAGGTTGACGGAGTAGAAGAAGAGTGGCTGATCAACTTCAAGAATGAGACACATAACCATCCGACAGAGATCGAACCATTTGGTGGAGCTGCAACATGTCTTGGAGGAGCAATCCGCGACCCACTGTCAGGACGTACTTATGTATACCAGGCAATGCGTGTGACAGGTGCTGCTGATCCGACAGTATCAGCAGATGCAACTCTGAAAGGAAAACTTCCTCAGAAGAAACTTGTTCGTGAGGCGGCCCATGGATATAGCTCATATGGTAACCAGATTGGTCTTGCTACAGGACTTGTAAAAGAGATTTATCATCCGGATTATGTTGCAAAACGTATGGAGATCGGTGCTGTACTTGGAGCTGCTCCAAGACGTGCTGTTATCCGTGAAAATTCCGACCCGGGAGATATCATCATTCTTCTTGGTGGTCGTACAGGCCGTGATGGTTGCGGTGGGGCAACAGGTTCATCTAAGGTTCATACAGAAGAGTCTATCGAGACTTGTGGAGCAGAAGTTCAGAAAGGAAATGCACCGACAGAGCGTAAGATCCAGAGATTATTCCGTAGAGAAGAAGTCAGCCATCTGATCAAGAAATGTAATGACTTTGGTGCAGGCGGTGTATCTGTAGCAATTGGAGAACTTGCAGACGGACTTCGCGTTGAACTTGATAAAGTACCGAAGAAATATGCAGGACTTGACGGAACAGAGATCGCAATCTCTGAGTCTCAGGAAAGAATGGCAGTTGTTGTAGACCCGAAAGATGTAGATGAATTCATGGGATACGCGAAGGAAGAAAACTTAGAGGCAACAGTTGCAGCAGTAGTAACAGAGGAGCCAAGACTCGTTCTTGTATGGAGAGGAAAAGAGATCGTAAATCTTTCCCGTGCATTCCTTGATACAAATGGTGCTCACCAGGAGACAAATGTTGAAGTTGAGATTCCTTCTAAGAAGGACAGCCTTTTTGTAAAGAAAGAAGTAGGAGATGTAAAAGAGACATGGCTTTCTATGCTTTCTGATCTCAATGTATGCTCTCAGAAAGGACTTGTTGAGATGTTCGACGGTTCTATCGGAGCAGGATCTGTATTTATGCCACATGGTGGAAAATATCAGATGACAGAGACTCAGGCAATGGTAGCGAAAGTACCTGTTCTGAACGGAACAACAGACAGTGTTTCTATGATGAGTTATGGATTTGATCCATATCTGTCCAGCTGGAGCCCATACCACGGAGCTGTTTATGCAGTGACAGAGTCAGTTGCCAAGATTGTGGCAGCAGGTGGAGATTATAGAAAGATCCGCTTCACATTCCAGGAGTACTTCCGCAGAATGACAGAGGATCCGAAGAGATGGAGCCAGCCATTTGCAGCACTTCTTGGTGCTTATGCAGCACAGATTGGTTTTGGACTTCCGTCTATCGGAGGAAAAGACAGTATGTCAGGAACATTCCAGGATATTGACGTACCTCCGACACTTGTATCCTTCGCTGTCGATATGGCTCTTGAGCAGGATATCATTACACCTGAACTTAAGAAAGCAGGAAACAAACTTGTATGGCTCAAGATCGAAAGAGACGAGAATGATCTTCCGGTTTACGATGCAGTAATGGATCAGTACGGCAAATTCATGGAAGATATCCAGAGCGGAAAAATTGTATCTGCATATGCACTGGATCGTCATGGAGTTGCAGCAGCAGTCAGCAAGATGGCATTTGGTAACCGTATGGGTGCCAAAATCGAGCACAATGTAGATAAGAGAGATCTGTTTGCTCCTGCATTTGGAGATATTATCGCAGAGGTTGAAGACGGAAAGGTTGGAGAACTCGCAATCACTTATACAGAAATCGGTGAAGTAACAGAAGAGCCTGTACTTGCTTACGGTGATGTGAAGATCGCACTTGCAGACGCACAGGATGCATGGACAGGAACACTTGAGAAAGTATTTGCTACAAAATCAGCAGCAGATTCTGATGCCAAGGTTGAAGAGAAGCTCTTCAATACATCCGATATTCATATTTGCAGCCATAAGATCGGACAGCCAACAGTATTTATTCCGGTATTCCCTGGAACGAACTGTGAGTATGACAGTGCCCGTGCATTTGAGAGAGCAGGTGCTAAGGTTATTACAAAAGTATTCCGTAACCTTGATGCAGAAGACATCCGTGGATCAGTAGACGAGTTTGAGAAAGCAATCGGACAGGCTCAGATGATCATGTTCCCAGGTGGATTCAGTGCTGGTGATGAGCCGGATGGTTCAGCTAAATTCTTTGCAACTGCATTCCAGAATGCGAAGATCAAAGAAGCTGTTGAAAAACTTCTGAATGAGAGAGACGGACTTGCACTTGGTATCTGTAACGGATTCCAGGCTCTGATCAAGCTCGGACTTGTACCATACGGAAAAATCGTTGGACAGACAGATGATGCTCCGACACTGACATACAATACAATCGGACGTCATATCTCTAAGATGGTTTATACAAAGGTTGTTACAAACAAATCCCCATGGCTTCAGGGAGCACAGCTTGGCGGAGTTTATACAAACCCGGCATCTCATGGTGAAGGAAGATTTGTTGCAAGCGAAGAGTGGCTTGATAAGCTGTTCGCTAACGGACAGGTGGCAACACAGTACTGTGATCCGGAAGGAAATATCAGCATGAACGAAGAGTGGAACGTGAACGGATCTTACCGTGCAATCGAAGGTATCACAAGCCCGGATGGACGTGTCCTTGGTAAGATGGCTCACTCTGAGAGACGCGGAGATCATGTTGCTATTAACATTTATGGAGAGCAGGATCTGAAGATTTTTGAATCAGGTGTAAAATACTTTAAATAAAATGGTAACTGTACACCGACGAAATGCGTAGCATTTTGGAGGTTGGCTCTGAACAGTTACAATAAAATATAAAATAAAATAAAAAAGTTGTTGACATCTGATAGGTGTTAAGTATATAATAATCAAGTCGGTTGCGACAAAGCGTAAGTGGAAGCCGCAACCGACATATGAATATGGGATCTTAGCTCAGCTGGGAGAGCATCTGCCTTACAAGCAGAGGGTCACAGGTTCGAGCCCTGTAGGTCCCATATACTAACTAAATATGGCGGGATAGCTCAGTTGGCTAGAGCACACGGTTCATACCCGTGGTGTCGCTGGTTCAAATCCAGTTCCCGCTACTTATATGGGATCTTAGCTCAGCTGGGAGAGCATCTGCCTTACAAGCAGAGGGTCACAGGTTCGAGCCCTGTAGGTCCCATATACTAACTAAATATGGCGGGATAGCTCAGTTGGCTAGAGCACACGGTTCATACCCGTGGTGTCGCTGGTTCAAATCCAGTTCCCGCTACTATGACGAAGACTGCGTGCTTAAGAAATTAGTACGCAGTTTTTTTACGCAAATTTATTGGTTACTGCTTATATCAAGCAAAGAAATAATAGTATTAAGGAGCAACTTGTGGTAATATAACAGATAATGATATAGAAAAAAGTTGTTGTCTTTCGTTTATATTTTTAAACGTGGCCAATAACAGAAATACGGAGGAAACAAGATGAATAAGAAAAGCGGATATGCGCTCAGAATAGTACTTGGAGGTTATCTTACCTACCTGGGTATCAGAATCTTAAGTGAGATGATCCAGCAGCGTCCTAGCAATATGATACTTATGTCAGTACTGGCAGTTGTATTTATCCTGGTTGGAGTTGCTTATGCAGGGAATGCCATCTGCAAAACGTTTGAAATTGATATCAAAAAGCAGATTGCGAAGATGATAGCAAAGAGAAAAGCGGAGCAGAAACGAAAAGCAGAAGAAGCGGCAGCGGCGAAGGAAATGTCACAGGTAACAGAGAGCACAACGACAGAAGCATCAGAAGACGAAAAAGTATCAGACAATACAATGCCGACAATGCTTTCAGAAGAAGACAGGAAGAAGCTGGAAGACGCAGTGTCTAAGGCGGATTCCGAGGAAAAAACAATGCAAGACAGCAAGGCTGAAGTTATAGAAAAAACAGCAGATTCAGATTCAACAGAAAACGAAGCAGTGGAAAAAACAGCATCAGAAGAAAAAGCAGAATCAGTAGAAAAACCGGTGACTACAACAGAATCAGAGGAAACACCGGACGAAGAAATAAAAGCTGAAGGAACAGCAACTGAAGAAACATCAGTTCAGGAAGAACTGACAGACACAAGAGTGGTAGATATTTTTGCGGAACTGAATGAAGAACCTGTTTCAGAAGATGCTGAAAATGATTTTGAGGAGAAATAATTATGCGTGTAGGTATGGGATATGATGTTCATAAGTTAGTTGAAGGAAGAAAACTGATCCTGGGTGGAGTTGAGATTCCTTACGAGAAAGGTCTCTTAGGACATTCAGATGCGGATGTTATGCTGCATGCCGTAATGGATGCACTGCTTGGAGCAGCAGCACTTGGAGACATTGGTCTTCATTTTCCGGATACAGATCCGAAATATAAGGGCGCATCCAGTATAAAACTGCTCGAGCACGTAGGCGGACTTTTGGAAGAAAATGGTTATGTGATCGAGAATATTGATGCAACGATCATTGCGCAGCGTCCAAAGATGCGTCCGCATATTAATCAGATGCGGGAAAACATGGCGAAAGCGCTTAAAATTGACGTTGATCAGATCAATGTAAAGGCTACAACAGAAGAGGGCCTTGGCTTTACCGGAAGCGGCGAAGGAATCTCATCCCAGGCGATCTGTGCGATTGAAAAATTTACGAATTACAGTAGCGTGGATGTGACGGAGAAGCCTGCAGGATGTGGTGGATGCTGTGCGGGGAAATAAGATGAAGATTCGAAAGCTGGACCAATCAGAGCATGGGAAAACCAGGAGCTTGTGGGAACAGGTATTTTCAGAAGACAGTCAGGAATTTGTTGATTATTACTATTATATCAAGACAAAAGACAATACGATTTATGTAATAGAGGAAGACGATGAGATACGTGCGATGCTGCAGCTGAACCCTTATCAGGTAAAGCTACAGGAAAGTGTCGTTCCATCGGATTATATCGTGGGAGTTGCCACGCAGGCAGAATATAGAGGCAGAGGATATATGAGAAATCTTCTGATTCATGCATTACAGGATCAGTATTCGCAGAAGATGCCATTTACCTTCCTGATGCCGGCGGCAGAAGCAATCTATTATCCTTATGATTTCCGATTTGTTTATGAACAGAAACAAATCGAGCTTGATGAAGCATTTTTTTCTGCAAGAAAAGAATATAAAAATGATGAATATAGAAATATATCACAAGAGCGGATTGTAGACCGTGATGCAAGATTTATGGATGCAGGGAAGATGGCGGCATTTGTTGAAGAGAATTTTTCGGATTGCTGGAATGTTGTTGCTTTAAGAAATGCACAATATTATCAGACACAGATTCTCGAACAACAGAGCGAGTTTGGCGGGATGCGGCTTGTCTTTGAAGAAGAGAAGCTGGTCTGTATCTATGCATATGCGAAAGAAGAGGGGCTCGAGATCAGGGAACCACTTTATCTGGAAGGGAAAGAAGATCTCTTCTGGGCGTCGGTGGATGGTCTTAGAGAACCGGAAGAAAAGGTTTCGGTTTATGGGCTTAAGGAAGCACCTGACTGGCCAGATGATGAAACGTCTGCATATAAAGAAAAACCGCTTATTATGATCAGGATCGTTCATTTACAGGAACTATTTTCTAAAATGAAAATCCCGTCAGAATGTGAGATCCATTGCTCTTTTGCGGTGATCGATCCGATTCTTCATAAGAACAGCAGGATTTGGAAACTCAGTAGCTCAAAAGGAGAAGAAAGCCTGAGCGTGTCTGAAACGGAAGATTCACAGGGAGTACTTTCCATTGCAGCATTGACGGAAATATTGTTTGGATACAAAACTCCTGAAGAAATACGTGCAGAGGAAAGCGTAATTCTTACAGAAGAACTAGAGGAAGAACTGAGGAAACTTCAGAACTTCTGTCCAATATTTTTGAATGAGATTGTCTGAATAAAATGTTAAAATGCAGTTGATCGGCAGAGATAATAGTTGACAAAAAATGATTTTTTGCATAAGATAATAGAGATGTTGAAAACAATAAATATTGGTAATAGAATTGAGAAAGACAAAGAACGGGAAGAGTAACAGAGATTTGGACTCATAGAGAGAAGGTGTCACCGGCTGAAAGCACCTTTGAGAGAAGAAACTGTGAAGTGCCCCCGGGAGTCGATCCTGTGAATGGAGTAGCAGGGTACGTCAGGCACACGTTACGTGCGTGAAAGTGAAAGAAGTTATACTTCTTTTATTAGAGTGGAACCGCGGATAGAACTTCGTCTCTAGATTGAGACGAAGTTTTTTGATATACAAAACAATCCGTTTAGGGTGTTAAGTGCATTCTTGAATCAGAAAGGAATGATAAATATGGGAATGATATCTTATGTCAAACAGGAGATAGAGGTGATCCGAGAGCGAGATCCTGCGATCAAATCAAACATGGAAGTATTTTTGTACCCAAGCTTTAAAGTAATCTTAAGCTACAGAGTGGCGCATAAGCTTTACCTGAAAAAGCATTATTTCTGGGCACGCTGGATTTCTCAGAGAGCAGCGCGTAAGACAGGGATTGAGATCCATCCGGGTGCAACAATTGGAAAGGGACTTTTTATCGATCATGGAACAGGTGTGATCATCGGAGAAACTACGATCATCGGAGATAATGTAACACTGTATCAGGGGGTTACGCTTGGCGGTACCGGAAAAGAACAGGGAAAACGTCATCCAACGCTGAAAGATAATGTTATGGTGAGCGCCGGCGCAAAGATCCTGGGTTCTTTTACAATCGGAGAAAATTCTAAGATCGGAGCTGGTTCTGTAGTACTTGAAGAGGTTCCACCGAACTGTACAGTTGTCGGTGTGCCGGGACGAATCGTCCGCATGGACAACAAGAAAGTCCCAAGAAGTGATATGGATCAGGTACATTTACCGGACCCGGTACTTACAGATATTCGAGAACTGCAGGAAGAGAATATAAAACTTCACAAACGTTTGGAATCTATGATAAAATATATGCGATGTGTGGAGAAAGAAAATAAGGAGAGTAAGAACGATGAAGATTTATAATACAATGTCAAAAAGAAAAGAAGAGTTTGTTCCTCTAGAGGAAGGAAAAGTAAAGATGTATGTATGCGGTCCGACTGTATATAATTACATCCATATTGGAAATGCAAGACCAATGATTGTGTTTGATACTGTCCGCAGATATTTTGAATACAAGAATTATGATGTGAATTATGTATCTAACTTTACGGATGTCGATGACAAGATCATCAAGAAAGCAAACGAAGAAGGCGTTACAGCAGAAGAAATCTCACAGCGTTATATTGCAGAGTGCAAGAAAGATATGGATGGCATGAATATTGAGCCGGCAACAAAGAATCCGCTTGCAACAGAAGAGATTGACGGTATGATCAGCATGATTGAGACACTGATTGAGAAAGGCTACGCATACGAGAAGAACGGAACTGTATATTACCGTACAAGAAAGTTCAAAGATTATGGTAAATTATCCCATAAGAACCTTGATGATCTTCAGTCAGGCGGACGTACCCTTCTTGTAAGCGGTGAGGATGAGAAAGAAGATTCTCTGGATTTTGTTCTCTGGAAACCGAAAAAAGAAGGCGAGCCTGCATGGGTTTCCCCATGGGGTGAGGGACGTCCGGGATGGCACATTGAGTGCTCAGAGATGTCCAAGAAATATCTTGGTGAGCAGATCGATATTCATGCAGGTGGGGAAGACCTGATCTTTCCACATCATGAAAATGAAATTGCACAGAGTGAAGCAGCGAACGGAAAAGAGTTCTCCAGATACTGGATGCATAACGGGTTCCTGAACATTGATAACCGTAAGATGTCCAAGTCTCTTGGAAATTTCTTCACAGTTCGCGAGATCAGTGAGAAGTATGACCTTCAGGTACTTCGTTTCTTCATGTTAAGCGCACATTACAGAAGTCCACTGAACTTCAGCGCTGAATTGATGGAAGCAGCAAAGAGCGGACTTGAGAGAATCATTACAGCAGCTGATCGTCTGAAATTCCTTATGGGAAGCGCGAAGACAGAAGATATGGCAGAGACAGAAGCAGAGAAGTTTGCAAAGTCAGCAGAATATGTTGGAAACTTTGAGAGCGCTATGGATGATGACTTCAATACAGCAGATGCGATCGCTGCAGTATTTGATCTTGTAAAATTCATTAATACGATGACAGACGAAGACAGTTCCAAAGAGTATCTTGAGAATCTGTTTGACCGTCTGGTAAGACTGACAGAAGTACTTGGAATTATTGTTGATAAAGAAGATGAGATTCTTGATTCTGACATTGAAGCATTGATCGCTGAGCGTCAGGCAGCAAGAAAAGAGAAAAACTTTGCAAGAGCAGATGAGATTAGAGATGAGCTTCTTGCGAAAGGTATCGTTCTGAAAGATACAAGAGAAGGAGTACAATGGAAAAGAGCATAACAGCAGGTTTAGAAGAGTATATCCGGACAATTCCCGGTATGAAAGAGATTGATGCAAAGCAGTGTTCCCCACTGGTTCTTGCTTATGTGGGAGACTGTGTTTATGATCTGATCATTAAGACGATGGTGGTCGGCCGTGGAAACAGGCCGGTCCACCGTCTCCATGAAGAGACAAGCCAGTATGTGCAGGCATCAGCACAGTCCTTTATGATGCGTTCCATGCAGGAGCATCTGAATGAGGAAGAACATGGAGTTTACCGGAGAGGAAGAAATGCACGATCTGTGTCTCCGGCAAAGAATCAGTCAATTACAGATTACAGAAGAGCGACAGGTTTTGAGGCATTGATCGGACATTTATATCTGACAGGTCAGTATGAACGACTGACAGAGCTTGTAAGTATCGGACTTGAAAGCATTGAAAAAGAGATAAAGGAAAAAGGAGCAGAACATGCAGGAAAATAGAGAACAGGGAACAGAGACATTTGTGATTGAAGGAAGAAATGCCGTACTGGAAGCATTTCGTTCCGGACGTACGATTGACAAGATTTATGTTCTTGACGGATGCCAGGACGGACCGGTAAGAACAATTGTACGTGAAGCGAAAAAACACGGATCTCTGATCAATTTTGTGACAAAAGAAAGACTTTCCCAGCTCTCAGAGACAGGGAAGCATCAGGGCGTGATCGCGCATGCGGCAGCATATGAATATTCTACGATTGACGATATGCTTAAGCTGGCAGAAGAGAGAGGCGAAGCTCCGTTTCTGATTCTTTTAGACAATATTGAAGATCCGCACAATCTTGGCGCGATCATTCGTACAGCGAACCTTGCAGGTGCACACGGAGTCATTATTCCAAAGAGAAGAGCAGTTGGTCTGACAGCGACAGTTGCGAAGACATCTGCCGGAGCTTTGAATTATACACCGGTCGCAAAGGTGACGAATCTTGTGAAGACAATGGAAGAACTCAAGGAAAAAGGACTCTGGTTTGTATGTGCTGATATGGATGGCGAGCAGATGTATGACCTGAACCTGACAGGACCGATCGGTCTTGTGATAGGAAATGAAGGTGAGGGCGTTGGCCGCCTTGTGAAAGAAAACTGTGATTTCGTTGCAGGAATTCCAATGAAAGGTCAGATTAATTCTCTGAATGCATCTGTGGCAGCAGGCGTTCTTGCTTATGAGATCGTAAGACAGAGGATTTCGCAGAAATAAATATGAGTATTGCTCGAAAAAAGAGTGATAACAGGTGATAATCGGATGAGTAAGTATGACAGAATGACAGATGAGCAGCTTTTATGTGATTACAAAAATGGAAATCAGGAGATTATGGATTACCTGATGGTGAAATATAAATCCATGGTAAGGAAGAAAGCGCGTGCAATGTATCTGTTGGGTGGAGAGAACGAGGATCTGATCCAGGAAGGAATGATCGGTCTGATCAAAGCAGTGCGGGATTTTGATGTAACGCAGAAAACATCATTTTCAAGTTTTGCAGAACTTTGTGTCTCTAGACAGATGTACTCGGCAATTGAGGCATCAAATCGAAAAAAGCATCTGCCTTTGAATTCTTATGTTTCGTTATATGAAGACAGTGAACAGGTAGGAGAGGGGAGAAGTCTTCCTTTGATTGACACGATAGAATCATCGAAGGAGAATGATCCGGAAGTTCTTTATTTTGGAAAAGAATATACAGAAGCTTTTGCGGAGCAGCTCAAAGAATTGCTCAGTCCATTAGAAAATCATGTTCTTTATCTGCACTTGATGGGAACGGATTATCGGACGATTGCGGAATTACTTGGAAAGAGTCCGAAGTCAGTGGACAATGCACTTCAGAGGATCAAGACAAAAGCACAAAAGATTCTGCCGTAAAGGAGAAATACGGATGAAGAAAAAATACAATTACCTTTTGGCACTTGCAGTCTTTCTGGTGATCATGATCTGCTTTAACAAATTCGGATACATCATTTCTTATCTGGCCGCAATTGGCGGGCCTCTGGTTATGGGAAACAATGGAACAATGGTGGTTTATGAGTTCCTGATGAGTCATTTGAATCTGGTATCGGCAATTTTGTACCTTATGGTTCTGCCTATTCCTGCTTTATGGTATTATCTTGCTTTTCAGCTGCGTGAAGGAGGAATCCGTGCAATCCCAGGCAAATGCAGAAGAGTCGGATTGGACGGATGCGTTTTAATCGCGCTGTTTACTTTTGGCATGATACACGTGACCAGTATTATACTGGCAATTGTAGCACGGTCACTTCCGGATGCGATGGATAATTATCAGAATCTGATAGAAAATTCCGGCCTGACAGAATATTCGCTGATGTGGGTTTTCAGTACATTGATTCTTCCACCTCTTGTGGAAGAAATGATTTTCCGGGGTTTGATCCAGAAATATCTTGAACGTGCCGGAATGCATTGGATCCTGGCGAATGTTGTACAGGCGATTCTGTTTGGAGTGTTCCATCAAAATCTCGTACAGGGAATTTATGCGGCACTTTTGGGGTTTGCACTTGGATTTGTGGCGCATCGCTATAACACCCTGGCGGCATCCATACTGATGCACATGTTCTATAATCTGATGGGAACGCTGATCGTAGATCTTGAGAGCAGATTCCTTCCGGCAATAGTAATGGGAATGATTATCCTGATCAGTATTCCGATGACAGTGAGTGCTGTGACGCTGATTTGTCTGACAACAAATAATAAAAAAACAGAGGTTTGAGAAGATGAGATTTGTAATACAAAGAGTAACAGAGTCATCTGTTACGATTGATGGTGAGATATCCGGAAAGATTGGAAAAGGGTATCTTGTTTTGATTGGAGTAGCAGATACAGACACAAAAGAGATTGCAGACAAAATGATACGAAAAATGATCGGACTTCGTATTTTTGAAGATGAACAGGGAAAAACAAACCTTTCGCTTGCTAATGTGGACGGAGGTCTTCTTCTGGTTTCACAGTTTACGTTATATGCAAACTGTAAGAGAGGAAACAGACCAAGCTTTATTGAAGCAGGAAAACCGGATATGGCGAATGAGATGTATGAATATATCATTGAAAAATGCAGGGAATCAGTGGATGAAGTACAGACCGGAGAGTTTGGAGCTGATATGAAGGTTCAGCTGCTCAATGACGGGCCATTTACCATTTTGCTGGATTCAGATCAGCTTTAACTTGACAATCAAACTCAAGTAGTGTATATTTAATTTTGCGTTCTGCTGGAACGCAATAAGCTGTCTTGGCGCAGTCGGTAGCGCGTCGCCTTGGTAAGGCGGAGGTCGGGGGTTCAAGTCCCCTAGACAGCTTTGAACCTTTCCCCGGAAGTGCCCGTAAGTGCGGTGTTTTCGGGGTTTTTCTTTTGTGGAAATTCCAATCCGTAGGAATTTTACAGACTTTCCTATGGACTTACAGGCTTGAAAGAAAAAAGCAATTCCTTGTTGAAGATTCTTTCACTTGTCATAAAATATGTTATACTGAAGTTAATTGAAGTGGTGGTTCAAGGTGACGGGTTCTGCAGAAGGGGAAGCCGTATGAGCGAAAAGAATTATGAAACAAGTGAATTAAAAGAACTGAAAGATGCGTTACAGACGTTTACAGAGTTTGTATGGGAGATGGAAGAATATCTGCCGGAATTTTATCATTTTTTTGATGCGATGAGGCAGAACATTGAGATTTTTCTTCAGGTTGGCGAAGAGGATGAAGAACAGATTCATGAGATTCTGGAACGGGATTGGGAGAAAGCACATGCACCGCTTGTGGGAGTACAATGTTATGATTTTCAAGGATCACATCCAGAGGCAGAAGCAGGAACTTGTGTTTATTTTGCGAATCTTTTGACAGAAATCGGTCGTTTTTTTGAACCGATGAGTATGTTGGGAGTGTTTTGAAAGAAGTGAAAAGGAGGAACGGATATGGCATCGTTTTTAGAAGACATCACACCATTTTATGGGACAGGAGAACGGAATGGGAAAGGACAGACACTGGAAGAATTTCTGGAAGAATATGATCCATATCGATATAAAAATCCGTGTTGTACAACAGACACAGTTGTTTTCTCTTATAAAGATGAACAGGCACTGAAAGAGGGACGATTAAAGGTGCTTTTGGTTAAGAGAGGAAATCATCCCAGTATTGGGTGTTGGGCTCTTCCGGGAGGATTTGTAAATTTGCGGGAGAATCTGGAGGATACAGCAAGACGGGAACTGCAGGAAGAGACCGGAGTCAGCGGACTTCCGGTGGAACAGTTTGCCTGTTATGGAGATTATCAGAGAGATCCGAGAGCGAGGATCATTACAAGTGCGTATCTTTCTATTGTAAAGGAGTCGGATGTAAGTGTGGAGGCCGGAGATGATGCGGCAGATGCGGCGTGGTTTGAGATAGAGATGGAACCGGAGACAGTATATGAAGAAGATGGATGGGAAAAGACGGAATATCATCTGACAATTCAAAATCAGGATCAGAAAATGAATGCAGTTGTTCAGAAAAAGGAGCTGACAGGATTGGTCAAAGAAAAATACTATGTTGTAAAAGAGGGTGGAGGAATTGCAGTGGATCACGCGGCTATTCTGGCACAGGCTTATGAATTATTAAAAGGCAGATTGTAAGCGGAAAAAGAATCTCTTGTGGTTGTTCTTTTTATGTGATAAGATATTGAGCATGAAAGCCTGTAGGATAAATCACACTTCCGAAGGAATGTGACAGATCATCCGGATGGTACTTATGGTTAGTAGGAGGAAGATATGGAGAACGAAACAGTTTCAAAGAATTTTATTGAACAGGAGATAGATAAGGATCTGGCAGAAGGAGTTTACGATCATGTATGCACCCGTTTCCCACCGGAGCCGAATGGATACCTTCATATTGGTCATGCGAAGTCTATCCTTTTGAACTATGGACTGGCAGAGAAGTATAATGGTGAATTCCATATGAGATTTGATGATACGAACCCGACAAAGGAGAAGACAGAATTTGTTGAGTCTATCAAAGAGGATATTAAGTGGCTGGGCGCTGACTGGAAGGATCATCTTTATTTTGCATCCGATTATTTTGATCAGATGTATGAGTGCGCTGTGAAGCTGATCAAGAAAGGAAAAGCATTCGTCTGTGATCTTACAGCAGAACAGATGCGTGAATATAGAGGAACACTTACAGAACCAGGAAAAGAAAGTCCATATAGAAATCGTTCTGTAGAGGAGAACCTTGAGCTTTTTGAGAATATGCGTGCCGGAAAGTATGCAGACGGAGAGAAAGTTCTTCGTGCAAAGATCGACATGGCATCACCGAATATCAATATGCGTGACCCGATCATTTATCGTGTTGCCCGCATGACACATCACAATACAGGTGATAAGTGGTGTATTTATCCAATGTATGATTTCGCTCATCCGATCGAGGATGCAATCGAGGGAATCACACATTCCATCTGTACACTTGAGTTTGAAGATCACAGACCTCTTTATGACTGGGTTGTAAAAGAATGTGAATTCGAGAACCCACCGCGTCAGATTGAGTTCGCAAAACTGTATCTTACGAATGTTGTAACAGGAAAGCGTTATATTAAGAAGCTCGTAGAAGATAAGATTGTTGATGGCTGGGATGATCCAAGACTGGTTTCTATCGCAGCGCTCAGAAGAAGAGGATTTACACCGGAGTCAATCAAGATGTTTATTGATATGTGTGGTATTTCCAAGAGCCAAAGTTCTGTTGATTATGCGATGCTTGAGTACTGTATCCGTGAGGATCTGAAGATGAAGCGTTCCCGTATGATGGCTGTGCTTGATCCGATCAAGCTTGTGATCGATAACTATCCGGAAGGAGAAGTTGAATATCTGGATGTTGCGAACAATCTGGAGAACGAAGAACTTGGACAGCGTAAAGTTCCGTTCTGTCGTGAACTCTACATCGAGAGAGACGACTTTATGGAAGAACCGCCAAAGAAATATTTCCGTTTGTTCCCGGGGAATGAAGTTCGTCTGATGCACGCATATTTTGTGAAATGTGAAAGCTTTGTAAAGGATGAGAATGGTAATGTGACAGAAGTTCACTGTACTTATGATCCTGAGACAAAGGCTGGAAGTGGATTTACAGGACGTAAGGTGAAAGGAACAATTCATTGGGTTCCGGCACCATATGCGCAGAAAGCAGAAGTAAGACTTTATGAGAACCTTGTAGATGAAGAGAAGGGTGTATACAATAAAGAGGACGGTTCTCTGAACCTGAATCCAAATTCTCTGAAGATTATCAAAGATGCTTATGTGGAGCCAAGCTTTGCAGATGCGAAAGCTTATGATAGCTTCCAGTTTGTAAGAAACGGATTTTTCTGTATTGATGCAAAAGACTCTACACCGGAGAACCTGGTATTTAACCGTATAGTTTCTCTGAAGAGTTCTTTCAAACTGCCGAAGAAATAAAGAAACGGACTGCCGTGATCACAATGAGAAATTGTTCACGGCAGTTTTTCGTAGTTATAGGTGTGATGCAGGGAGAAAACAAAAATGTATGAATTGACAATGGGTTTGAATCCAAAATTAAAAACTCCGCTGTACGAACAGATTTATGAATTTATCAAGGAAGAGATTCGGAATAACGTAATACAGAGTGGAGATCGGCTTCCATCTACACGGGCATTGAGTAAGCACCTGGTAGTGAGCAGGAGTACAGTAGAACTTGCATATGAACAGCTCCTGTCGGAAGGGTATGTGGAGGCAATCCCATGCAAAGGATATTTTGTCGCAAAGATCGAAGGCATCTATCAGCTTCAGAAGAGACCGGAGATCAAAGTTGAACCGATTTCTTCAGGAGTGACAGAATATGCGTACGATTTCACTCCGAATGGTGTGGATCTCAACAGTTTCCCATATAATGTCTGGAGAAAATTATCCAAAGAATGTCTGATAGATGATAAGGCAGAGATGTTCCGGTTGGGGAATCCTCAAGGAGAATATGGACTTCGGAATGCGATCAGCAGTTATTTGCATCAGGCAAGAGGAATACACTGTCATCCGGATCAGATCATTATTGGAGCAGGAAGCGATTATCTGCTTATGCTTTTGACAACAGTGATTGGAAATTGTCATAAAGTTGCGCTGGAAAATCCGACCTACGGACAAGCCTATCGTTTGTTTGAACGATTAAGCTATGAAGTCTGTACTGTTGATATGGATCAAAGTGGGATGCGGATTGATGAATTAGAGAAATCAGGGGCGGATATTGCATTTGTCATGCCGTCTCATCAGTATCCACTTGGATGTGTTATGCCGATACAAAGAAGAATGGAACTTTTGAAATGGGCAGATGGGGCAGAAGGCAGATATATTATTGAAGATGATTACGACAGTGAATTTCGATATAAAGGAAAGCCGATTCCGGCACTGCAGGGAAGTGATAGCAATGGGAAAGTGATTTATACAGGTACCTTTTCTAAATCACTGGCACCTTCTATTCGAATGAGCTATATGGTGCTTCCGGAACATATTTTGAAAATTTATCAGGAAAAATGCAGATTCATCAGTTCTACTGTCTCCAAGGTGGATCAGATGATTCTTCAGAAATTTATGGAAGAAGGCTATTATGAGCGACATCTGAATAAAACACGCGCATTATATAAGAACAGGCATGATGTTCTGATTAGCAGCCTTCGGAAGATGAAAGAGATTCTGGAAATTTCCGGAGAAAATGCAGGTGTTCACCTGTTGCTGCATTTTAAGACGGATGATTCCGAAAAGGATTTGATTGAAAAAGCAGCGAAACAAGGTGTCAGAGTTTATGGCTTATCAGAGTATTGTGTAAAAGATAATGAAGACAGTACAGGAAAAGCGGTGATTCTGTTAGGTTATGCAAACATGAATGAGGAGAGAATCCGTGCGGCAGTTCAACTACTCTGTAAGGCATGGAAATAGATGATAGAAAAACAGGCTGTATTTTAATAAAAAAGAGAAGCGGATCGTTCAATTTTACTAAGTGTAAGATTGAACGATCCGCTTTCTTTTTTATTATTCATTTTCAGCAATCGTATCATCTGATTCATCAGAAACTGCTGGTTGTGTTTCTGCTTCAGAAGAGTCAGCGCTGTCAACATCAGATTTTTCAGTTAAATCATCTGGTCGGGTTGCCTGCAAAGATACATAAGATCTTTCCTGTGTTGGTTCAAGATCCTGATCCAGATTAAATGTATCGGAATCCGTTTCTTCTTTATTGCTATCGGTGCTATCTGCTTTTATATCAGAGGATGTACTCTTTGATTTTTTGATCAGACGAACAGCAAGAAGTCCGATTGCAGTACCAACAGTGCCAAGTCCAACTATCCATTTGATTAATTTTTTCAATTCTATAGTCTCCCTTCTATTAAACTAAATTTCATACTGATAAACAGTTTGCTCTCAGGGGAAAACCGCCTGATTTACTTTCCATTGTAATACTTTTATCGCAGAAATACAATATTTCTGACATTTAAATAAAAAAATGCGAAATAACGTTTTACAACCCTGCAAAAGTATAGTATAATTCTTAAGGCGGTAATGGTTATAAGTACCGCTGATTAATATTATTTACAAGCAAACATACGCAGGAGGGTTTGAAATGGTAAAAGCAGTAGTTGGTGCAAACTGGGGCGATGAAGGAAAAGGTAAGATCACAGACATGCTCGCCAGAGAGGCAGATATCATCGTTCGTTTTCAGGGTGGTGCGAATGCAGGCCATACAATTGTGAATGATTACGGAAAATTTGCGCTGCATACACTGCCATCAGGTGTGTTCTATGGACATACGACCAGCATCATTGGTAATGGTGTCGCACTGGATGTGCCGCGTCTTTTCGCAGAGGTACAGTCTATAGTAGAAAAAGGTGTTCCGATGCCGAAGATTCTTGTATCCGACAGAGCACAGATGGTAATGTCTTATCACAAGAATTTTGACGCATATGAAGAAGAGAGACTCGGAGGAAAATCTTTCGGTTCCACAAAGTCAGGAATTGCTCCGTTCTATTCAGATAAGTATGCAAAGATCGGTTTTCAGGTTAGTGAGCTGTTTGATGATGAACTTTTGAAGGAGAAGGTTGTGCGCGTGGCAGAGCAGAAGAATGTACTGCTTGAGCATTTATACCACAAACCACTGATTAATCCTGATGAGTTATATAACGAACTGATGGAATATAAGAAAATGGTAGAGCCGTTTGTAGCTAATGTATCTCTTTACCTTCACGAAGCAATCAAAGAAGGAAAGACAGTTCTTCTTGAAGGACAGTTAGGATCCATGAAAGATCCGGATCACGGAATTTATCCAATGGTTACATCTTCCTCAACACTTGCAGGATACGGTGCGATCGGAGCAGGAATCCCACCATACGAGATCAAGCAGATCGTTACAGTATGTAAAGCATACTCAAGTGCAGTAGGAGCCGGAGCTTTCGTAAGCGAGATCTTTGGAGAGGAAGCAGACGAGCTTAGAAGACGTGGTGGTGACGGCGGAGAGTTCGGCGCTACAACAGGACGTCCAAGAAGAATGGGATGGTTTGACTGTGTTGCATCCAAATATGGCTGCAGAATGCAGGGAACAACAGATGTAGCATTTACAGTACTCGATGTACTTGGATATCTGGATGAGATTCCGGTATGTGTTGGTTATGAGATCAACGGAGAAGTTACTACAGAATTCCCGGTAACACATCTTCTTGAGAAGGCAAAACCGGTTTACAAAGTTCTTCCGGGATGGAAAGAAGACATTCGTGGAATCAAAAACTACGAAGATCTTCCGGAAAACTGCCGTAAATACATTGAATTCATCGAGAAAGAGATCGAGTATCCGATCACAATGATCAGTAACGGACCAGGAAGAGACGATATTATTTATCGTAATAAATAATGGAACAGAAATACAGGACAGGAAGTGAAAGCTTTCCGTCCTGTATTTTTTATATATTAGGAAAGTTCTTTCCTAATATATAAAAACGCTCCGCTAGGGATGCGCACTGCGGCGTACAATGTAGTTGTTGCTCCGCGTGGGATCTGCACGGAAAACAAAAAGATAGTAATAAATCAGAAAGTTCCTCATATAATATATAGCTGAGAAAAAAGAAGGAGGAATTCGATGGAACAGAACAGCAATGAAAAAGACAGAGAAAATTTATCCATGGAAGAATATCTGAAGAGGAGACAGGCAGTAAAAACCCGGGAAACAGCTTCGCATGTCGCCCGGGGAGTAGATTCTGTCAGTGCATTACTGACTGCAGTATTTTATTTATGATCAGAATTGTCTTTTGAATCATCTTTCAACAGTCGTGTGACCAGCAGCAGTCCATAGAGAATAACAGGAACGAAAATGGTTGCAGCGATAGATGCTTTGAGAAGATCAGAAGCAACAGGTGAATCAATCAGTGCAAAAATCAGTGTGCACAAATACATTGCGATAAGAATAAAAACCCCTAATAGTGCAGAAATACGTTTCAGTTTTTTCATGTGACCAGTCCTTTCATACGCCAATATAGTAATAGTAACAGTATATATCAAATAATTGTTTACGGCAAATAAAATATGTTATATAATAGAAGGGCGATTGAATTCGAAGTTTAAAGATAAAGGAGCAATATACAATGAGTGAGAAATGTTTATTAGACCAGTGGCGTGATATGGCCTATGACCGTAATCTTCCGAAAGATCAGCTGGAGAAGTTCTGGGGAACATACTTTACAATCGAAAGAGAGATTTACGAGCAGCTGCTTGAGAACCCGGATGAAGAAGTGAAGGGAACAGTGAAAGAGCTTGCTGAGAAATATGGACAGGATGTCATGACAATGGTTGGATTCCTTGACGGAATCAATGACAGTCTGAAGACAGCAAACCCGATCGAGACAATGGAAGAAGATACAGTTGTAAGTCTTGCATTTGATAAAGAACTTCTTTACAAGAACATGATCGATGCAAAAGCTGACTGGCTGTATGGACTTCCACAGTGGGATAAGATCTTTGATGCAGAGACAAAGAAACGTCTGTATCGTGAGCAGAAACAGTCCGGTACAGTTCGCAAGGCGAAAAAGATCGGAAGAAATGATCCATGTCCGTGCGGAAGTGGAAAGAAATATAAATTCTGCTGTGGAAAGAACGCATAAGAATCAGATTACTGGCGGTATGTATTGAGAGATACATACCGTTTTGTGTTTTTGGATATAAGTGTATATATTTAAAAGAAAGGGACATACTGATATTGTTCTAATAAGATTAAGAGGAGGAAATCAGTATGCCAGAATTAAGCTGTACCGTACAGACATGTGTACACAATTATCAGTATCTTTGCGAACTGGATAAGATCCAGGTGGGAGGAAACAGTGCGAAGGATGCGAAGGAGACCTGTTGCGATAGCTTTGAAGAAAGAAGAGAGGGAAGTTATAGCAATAAGACGGATTCGATGAAGTCTGTTTCAGATTGCTCAGATGTTGACTGCCAGGCGAAAGATTGCAGATATAATGAAGAGTGCAAATGTCACGCAGGGAAAATCAGTGTAGAAGGCGGTGACGCCTGCCACAGCAGTGGGACAGAATGTGCAACATTTGATTGTTGCTGTAATTGAGTATCAGATAAAAGTATAAAATCGTGATAAATAGAAAGAGATTTGGAAGAGGGGATCTTCTGAATCTCTTTTTTCTACTGTTGACTCTATTGTTGTAACCGCGTTATAATCGTAATATGTATATTTAACAGAAGAAAGGAAATGATCGTACATGAGTGAATATCGACAGGATGAGCATACGACAGCGAAAGAGGCGTCAAAGACTCATACAGATCAAAGTTATAGACACAATTCGCGGGAAGAACATGAAAAAAGAAGGTATAGCTTCAAAGAACAGGCCATAAAAAGTATGACGTTGTTCTTCGTAGTTGCGACATGTATCTTATTTTATTTTGCACTTTTGAGATTGGGACAGATTTCATCTGTATTTAAGCAGTTTTTAACAGTGGCAAAACCTATTATTTATGGACTGGCAATTGCATATTTGCTGAATCCGATTGTGAAGTGGATAGACCGTCGGATGATTCCGCTTTTGGAGAAACATTGTCCCAAATTAAAGAAGAAAAAACAGATATCAAGAGGAGTTGGAATCTTCGTATCTGTCATCTTAATGTTGGCATTGATTATTACACTTCTCAATATGATGATTCCGGAGTTATATGGAAGTATCCGCGACATGATTTTCACTGTGCCGAGTCAGATGAACCGGTTTATCCATGAATTCAGTAAGATGCATTCTTCTGATTCAACAGTTGGAAAGATGTTGGCGAGCATAGTTGAAGAAGCAAGTGATTTTGTTCAGAACTGGATGAAGACAGATTTGATGGAGAAAGTGAATCTGTGGATGACACAGCTTACTGTGGGAATGATTCAGATGGTTCGTGAAGTCTTTAATTTTATTATTGGAATCATTGTCTCTATTTATGTTTTGTTTAGCAAAGAGAAGTTCCAGAAACAGACAAAGAAGCTGATCTACGCTGTATTTCGTCCGGGACAGGCCAATATGATTCTTCAGATTGGCGGAAAAAGTAATGAGATCTTCGGTGGATTTATTATCGGAAAGATTATTGATTCTCTGATTATCGGAGTAATCTGTTTTATAGGATTATCAATTCTGAATATGCCATATACAATGCTGGTCAGCGTGATCGTAGGAGTGACAAATGTAATTCCATTCTTTGGACCGTATATCGGAGCAATTCCGAGTGCAATTCTGATTCTGCTTGCAGATCCATTGAAAGGACTCTATTTTATCATTTTTGTTATTGCATTGCAGCAGTTTGATGGAAATGTGCTGGGACCAAAGATTTTAGGAAATTCGACAGGACTTTCCTCGTTCTGGGTTGTTTTCTCAATCCTGATCGCAGGGGGATTATTTGGTATTCCGGGAATGCTTTTTGGTGTACCGACATTTGCGGTGATTTATTATATTGTAAATATGCTGGTTAATTCTATCCTGAAGAAAAAAGAACTTCCAACAGATACAGAGTGCTATGGGAAGAACGGATATGTAGATTCCGAAGGAATTTATATACAGAAAGAAAAACAGGAAGAGATAAAAGAAATACAAGAAGAAAAGGGAGATAAGGACAATGCCGATTCGAGTACAAAATGATTTGCCGGTAAAGGAAATATTGGAACAAGAGAACATCTTCGTGATGGATGAGATGCGTGCGGCACATCAGGATATCCGTCCGATCAGTATCGGACTTCTGAATCTGATGCCACTTAAGGAAGATACAGAGCTTCAGATTCTGAGAGCACTTTCAAACTCTCCGCTGCAGGTGGATGTTACTTTCGTAAGAGTGACAAGTCATGTGTCAAAGAATACATCAACAAGTCATATTTATAAGTTCTATGAAGCTTTTGATGATATCAAGGATAAAAGGTTTGACGGATTTATTATCACGGGCGCACCTGTAGAACAGATGCCGTTTGAAGATGTAGATTATTGGGAAGAACTGAAACGTATTATGGAGTGGACAAAGACAAATGTTGTGTCTACACTTCATCTTTGCTGGGGAGCACAGGCTGGTATTTATTATCATTATGGAATTGATAAGGTACAACTTCCGGAAAAACGTTCAGGTTTGTTCTGGCACCACGTAAGGAACAGAAAGATTCCGATCGTCAGAGGATTTGATGATAAGTTTCTGGCACCGCATTCAAGACATACAGAAGTTCCGCAAGACCTTTTGGAGAAAGATGACAGAATTACAATTCTTGCAGATTCGGAAGAAGCAGGAGTTTATCTTTGCATGGCGCAGGATGGACGTCAGATCTTTGTAATGGGACATCCGGAGTATGATAGAATGACGCTGGATTCCGAGTATAAGAGAGATCTGGGGAAAGGATTGAATCCACAGATTCCGAAGAATTATTATCCGAATGATGATCCAGAGAAGAAACCAATGCTGACCTGGAGAGCGCATTGCAATAACCTGTATACGAACTGGTTGAATTATTACGTATATCAGGTGACACCGTATGATCTGTATGGAACACCGTTCTAAAGGTTTGGATTAGAGAGTTTTCGTATAACGATAAGAAAAAACAAAAAAGCACCTTCGGAAGATACTATTCTTCCGAAAGTGCTTTTTCTATATCCTGTTGCCGATTACGAATATCCTTAACAACTCTGAACTCAATTCCTATCGCCCGATCCAGTTGTCGAAAGGATCCGGTTTTACAGATATGAAATCATTCTGTACATCCGCGCTGTTCAGCTTAATCTGCTGTCGGCTCTTTTCAGCAGCTTCTTCAGATTCAAATAGCTGATCTTCCGGCATTGTCAGTGCGCCGCAGGAGCCAATCAGCTGAATGATATAGTTATCCCCCTGCTTGCGTGCAATCTTTCCTTTACGGATTGTTGTGTTATTCTCAAGAATATATATAACATCATCTTTGTTGTACATCATTTCACATCCTCTTCATCAAATTCCAGGGTGATATAGTTGAATCTGTCGTCCTTCCAGATCTTAATGACTTTGCCTTTGCGGGCCTTCAAGCGTTCCCGGTTCTTGAAATTCGTGCTTGCACCGTAGGCATGCTCAAGCATATACCAATAGGAAGTGGGAAGCTCATGTTCGACAATCTCCAAATAATCACCGACAGAGCAGCAATCCGGCTGTTCTGTAGTAAAGTCCATTGTTCGCATACTTTCACCTTCTGTTTCGTGTCTATAAAATCTATTATACTCTAAACACAGAATATCTCAAGAGAATTATTTCACCAACTTGTTTTTTGCTTTCAAGTATTTTATAATAATGAATTACAGTGCTTGCGGGCAGGAAAGAATAGACTTCCTGTATACGGGACAAGAAGACAGATAAAAATGTGGTAACTGTTCAGAGCCAACCTTCAAAATGCTACGCATTTTGAAGGTGTGGCGTATCCGCCAAATAAAATTTCAAAAACAGTCTTAAAAATGCAAGCATTTTACCTCTTTTTTGAAATTTTGCTTGGCTCTGAACAGTTACAAAATGTGAAAATAAATTGGAGGTTATTAGCAGAGATGAATCGAATTGCAAGATTTGAAAAAGTGAGTAAAGAAAAGTTCTTTGAAGGGTGGAAAGACACATTTGAGACAGCGGAAGAAAAAGAGATGGAAGCAATCTACGAGTCTTTAAAACTGCCGGGAAGAGCGACAGCCGGAAGTGCAGGATATGACTTTTTTGCACCGGTGAAAATCACACTGAAACCGGGAGAAACCGTCAAGATTCCAACGGGAGTCCGTGTGTGGATGGAACAGGACTGGGTACTGAAGTGCTATCCGAGAAGTGGTCTGGGATTCAAGTACAGACTGCAGCTGAATAATACAGTAGGAATTATCGACAGCGATTATTATTATTCCGACAATGAAGGACAGATCTTTGCAAAGATCACAAATGATTCTAATGAAGGAAAAACCGTAGAAGTAGAAGCAGGAGATGGATTCATGCAGGGAATCTTTGTACAGTACGGAATTACATTAGATGATGACGTGACAGAAGTAAGAAATGGTGGATTTGGAAGTACAACAAAAAAGAAATAAAAGGCTGACAGAATAATTTATAAGAAAAAGGGAAACCTAAACTCAGTGAAGCCAATGCAAATAAGAGGCAGAAAAAAGAGGGTTAGGTTTTATGATCAGAAAGATTAAAAAAGAAGTCGGTTGTTCTTTTAAAGAAAATATTCAATATATGGATCAGACCCTTCCGGTGGAGAAAAGCTTTGACATTATCCGCCGGGAGATGGAGATCGGTGGAAAAGAATCGGTATTCTACTACATTGATGGATTTATAAAAGATGAAGCGATGTTAAAGATTATGGATTCTTTTCTTTCTATTACAGCAGAAGATCTTCCGCAGGATGCGGAAACTTTTTCAAAACAGAAGATTCCTTATGTAGAAGTGGATGTGCTGAAATGTTTTGATGATATTCTGAGAAATGTGCTCTCCGGTACAGCGGTGTTTTTTGTAGATGGCTATGATGCGGCACTGTGTATGGACTGCAGAAGTTATCCTGCCCGCGGTGTAGACGAGCCGGATAAAGATAAATCGCTTCGCGGTTCCAGAGATGGTTTTGTAGAGACAATTGTATTTAATACGGCACTGATGCGGAGAAGGATCAGAGATCCACATCTGATTATGGAAATGACAGAAGCAGGTCAGAGTTCCAGAACGGACATAGCAGTCTGTTATATGTCAGACCGTGTAGATGAAGAACTTTTAAACAATATAAAATCAAGGATTGAGAAACTTGAGGTAGATGACCTGAGAATGAATCAGCAGAGTCTTGCAGAAGCACTTTTCAAGAGAAAATGGTTCAATCCTTTCCCAAAGTTCAAATTTACAGAGAGACCGGATACGGCAGCAGCCTGTCTTTTGGAAGGAAAGGTTGTGATTCTGGTGGATAACTCGCCGTCGGCAATGATACTTCCAACGTCCATTTTGGATATGATAGAAGAGGCAAATGATTATTATTTTCCGACATTGACCGGAATGTATCTGAAGATTTCCAGAACCCTGATCACAATCGCAACGGTGTTTTTTACACCATTGTATCTATTATATATGCAGAATCCGCAGTGGCTACCAGACGTTTTTTCATTTGTAATGGTGCGTGATCAGATCAATCTTCCATTGATCTGGCAGTTTCTTCTGCTTGAACTGTCAATTGACGGTTTACGGCTGGCTGCGATGAATACGCCAACGATGCTCAGTACTCCACTGAGTGTGATCGCCGGTATTGTGATGGGAGAATTTTCGGTAGAATCCGGTTGGTTCAATTCAGAGGTAATGCTATATATGGCATTTGTGGCAGTGGCAAATTATACACAGCCGAATTTCGAACTTGGATATGCATTAAAATTTATGAGACTGATGCTTCTTGTACTGACTGCAGTGTTTAATCTGTATGGATTTGTTGCGGGATGCATTTTGGTATTATGTTTCCTCGTGTTTAATAAAACACTTTCAGGAAGAAATTATCTAAATGTAAAAATTAACTGACAAAATCTTAATTTTGTTAATATATCTTTGCTCTTTATTATAAAAGGTGGTATGATATAAAAAATATTGCTTATCCGGAAAATACATGTCTGCTATATGGAATGTAGTGGCGGTTTCCGGAAGAAAGAGAGCAGGAGGTTATTGACATGAGAGAGTTCATTATTACCGTGAACAGTACTGTAGACTTACCGAAGGAATGGCTGGAAGAGAGACATGTTCCGGTTCTTCCGTTGAAATATACGATTGATGGAGAAACTTACACAGATATGTCAGGATTGACAGCAAAAGAGTTCTTTCAGAAATTAAGAGAAGGCCATATGTCTGTGACTTCTCAGATCAATCCGGAGGAAGCACGCGAGATGCTTGAACCGTTTGTGAAGGAAGGAAAAGATGTACTTCATCTTGGATTCTCTTCCGGATTAAGCGGAACATGCAATAGTATGCGAATCGCGGCGGAAGAACTGGCGGAGGATTATCCGGAAGCAAAGATTATCGTGATCGATACACTTTGCGCCTGCCTGGGAGAGGGCTTGCTTTTGTACTATGCTCTTAAGCTGAAAGAAGAAGGCAAGACGATTGATGAGATCGCAAAGTGGGCAGAAGAGAACAAGCTTCACGTTTGCCATAATGTTACGGTGGATGATCTGAATCATCTGCAGAGAGGTGGACGTATTTCCAAAGCGGCAGCAGTTTTGGGGACACTCGTGCAAGTGAAACCGATCATACATATGGATAACAATGGAAAACTTCAGGTGATTGCGAAAGAACGTGGTCGCAAGAAGTCTCTGAATAAAATTGTTGATATGGCAGTAGAACAGTCGAAAGGCTGGGAGAATGAGATCATAATGATCACGCACGGAGATTGCCTGAAAGATGCAGAGTATGTTGCCGGACGTGTCAGAGAGAAGATGGGAATAGAGAATATTCTGATCAATAATATCGGAACAGTGATCGGAAGTCATACAGGACCGGGCGTTATTGCCGTATTCTGCATGGGAAATGAAAGATAAATTTCGAAAAAAATAAAAAAACAAAAGAAAATGCATTTAAAGTGTTGACAGGAAAGAGTGGATATGGTAGATTAGATGTTGCGTTAAGCAAAAAACAAAGTAGAGTATCCACTCTCACCGCAGCACAATTGAGTGACTGATGGTCCGATATCGATAATAAGGAGCTCCTGTTGGAGTTATTACATTTGTCGGGTGGATATGATATTCACTCGTTTTTTTGTGTTTTCGCGTAAGAACCTAAAGGAAATTCATTTGACGGAGGTATACGACAATTAGCGATTTAATGATTAACGAGCAGATCAGAGATAAAGAAGTAAGATTGATCAGCGCGGATGGGAAACAGTTAGGCATCATGTCATCCAGAGATGCAATGAAGCTTGCACAGGAAGCAGAGCTTGATCTGGTGAAGATTGCACCGGGAGCAAAGCCACCGGTATGTAAGATCATTGACTATGGCAAGTACAAATACGAGCAGACTCGTAAAGAGAAAGAAGCCAAGAAGAAACAGAAAACTGTTGAAATCAAAGAAGTGCGTTTATCACCGAACATTGATACGAATGACCTGAATACCAAAGTGAACAATGCTAAGAAGTTCATTTCCAAGGGAAATAAGGTTAAGGTGACACTGCGTTTCAGAGGTCGTGAGATGGCTCACGTACAGCAGAGCAAGCATATCCTTGATGATTTTGCAAAGCAGCTGGAAGATGTTGCTACAGTAGAAAAGGCAGCAAAACTGGAAGGCAGAAATATGAGTATGGTTTTAGCTGAAAAACGTTAAGACAATATGATCCGGGATGAAGATCCTGTAAGGCAGCACAATAAAGGAGGAAATTATCATGCCAAAAATTAAAACAAATAGAGCGGCAGCAAAGCGCTTCAAAGTAACAGGTACAGGAAAGCTGAAAAGAAATAAAGCTTACAAGAGCCATATCTTAACAAAGAAGTCTACAAAGAGAAAGAGAAATCTGAGACAGGCAACTATTACAGATGCAACAAATGTAAAGAACATGAAGAAGGTTTTACCATATCTGTAAGATTTGGAAGTAGATTAAGGAGGAGATTAGGAAATGGCAAGAATCAAAGGCGGAATGAACGCTAAGAAGAAACATAACAGAACACTGAAACTGGCTAAAGGATACAGAGGAGCTCGTTCCAAACAGTACAGAGTTGCAAAACAGTCTGTAATGAGAGCACTCACATCTTCTTACGCAGGAAGAAAACAGCGTAAGCGTCAGATGAGACAGCTTTGGATCGCTCGTATTAACGCAGCTGCAAGAATGAATGGACTTTCTTACAGCAAATTCATGTATGGTCTTAAACTGGCTAACGTTGACATGAACAGAAAGATGCTTGCAGAGCTTGCAGTAAGCGACAGAGAAGGATTCGCAGCACTCGCAGCAGTAGCAAAAGAGAAACTTGCTTAATTTGAGCTTGTATTTTCGCCCGGTTTTCTTCGGAAGACCGGGTTTTCTTATTGTATTAATTGTATATAAAAAATAAATTTTTAAAAAAATTAAAAAAACTGTTGACATTTAATGCCGCAACGTGTATTATAGTCGTTGTGGCAAGGCGGTAACGCAGATGACCACGGTAAAATGATGATATGCGGAAGTGTCGGAACTGGCAGACGAGCAAGACTAAGGATCTTGTGATCAATGCGATCGTGTGGGTTCAAGTCCCATCTTCCGCATCATTTCAAAAAATATTTCAGAATGCGGAAGTGTCGGAACTGGCAGACGAGCAAGACTAAGGATCTTGTGATCAATGCGATCGTGTGGGTTCAAGTCCCATCTTCCGCATCATTTCAAAAAATATTTCAGAATGCGGAAGTGTCGGAACTGGCAGACGAGCAAGACTAAGGATCTTGTGATCAATGCGATCGTGTGGGTTCAAGTCCCATCTTCCGCAGTAAGATAAGACCAAGAGTACAGAACAAAGTATTCTTGGTTTTTTTATATATAAACCGTTCTGCTTGGAAAATAATATTGGAAAAGAAAAAAAGAAGAAAATAAAAAAATAAAAAGGAAAGAGAAGAGTTTTGTCGAATATATATAATAGAGTATTCTTTAAACATTAAGCGGAGGCACTCATGTACTACTCAGAAGAACTGATAGAAGAAGTAAGATCAAGGAATGATATTGTAGATGTGATTTCCGGATATGTCCGGCTGCAGAAGAAAGGCAGCTCTTATTTTGGATTATGTCCGTTCCATAATGAGAAATCACCGTCTTTTTCTGTGAGCAGACAGAAGCAGATGTATTACTGCTTTGGATGTGGGGCGGGAGGGAATGTTTTTACATTTCTTATGGAATATGAGAATTTTTCTTTTGTAGAAGCAGTGAAGTTTCTTGCGGACAGAGCAGGAATCGAACTTCCGGAGATGGAATACTCGAAAGAAGCGAAGGAAAAAGCAGATTTAAAGTCTACGATTCTTGAGATGAATAAGCTGGCTGCAAAGTATTTCTACGTACAGCTGAAATCAGAGCGTGGAAGTCAGGCCTACAGTTATCTTAAGAACCGTGAACTCTCAGATGAGACGATCACAGCGTTTGGACTGGGATTTTCGAACAAATACAGTGATGATCTGTATAAGTATCTGAGAGAGAAGGGATACAGTGAAGACCTGATTCGACAGGCCGGACTGATCAACACGGATGAACGTCAGGGTGTGTACGACAAGTTTTGGAATCGTGTGATGTTTCCAATTATGGATGTCAATAACCGTGTGATCGGATTTGGTGGCCGTGTGATGGGAGATGGGAAACCGAAATATCTGAATTCACCGGAGACAGTCGTTTTTGATAAGAGCCGGAATCTTTATGGTCTGAACCGTGCCAGAACATCAAGAAAGCCATACTTTCTTCTTTGCGAAGGATATATGGATGTGATCTCTCTCCATCAGTCCGGATTTACGAATGCGGTAGCTTCATTGGGGACTGCATTGACAGCAGGGCATGCAGCTCTGATCAAGCGTTATGTCCAGGAAGTTTATCTGACTTATGACAGTGATGAAGCCGGTACAAGAGCAGCACTTCGCGCAGTGCCGATCTTGCGGGAGGCCGGGATTTCTGCTAAAGTTGTAAGGATGGATCCATATAAAGATCCGGATGAATTCATTAAGAACCTTGGAGCAGAAGAATATGAGAAGCGGATCCATGCGGCGCGTAATGGATTCATGTTCAGCCTGGAGATGCTGGAGAAACAATATGATATGAATTCTCCGGAAGGCAAGACAGATTTTTTCAGGGAAGTGTCGAGGAGACTGCTTGAATTCGAAGATGAGCTGGAGCGTAACAACTATATCGAAGCTGTTGCAACAGCATACCGGGTCAGCCGGGAAAGCCTGGAGAAGATGGTCGCAAAGATGGCTGTGAATGCCGGAATGGCGAGACCGGTCGCAAGACCGAAACGGGCAGAGGGATCTGAGAAGAAGCAAAAGGAAGACGGAATCCTTACTTCACAGAAAGCATTGTTGACCTGGATGATCGATGATGACAGGCTCTTTGATCAGATCAGTCAGTACATAAGCCCGGGTGATTTTACAGAAAGTCTGTACCGGACGGTTGCAGAACTTTTATATGAGCAGAGAAAACAGGGAGCCTTGAATCCTGCGAAGATCCTGAACCATTTCACAGAGGAAGAAGATCATAGAGAAGCAGCCTCTTTGTTTAATACAAGAATCAAAGAGCTGAGGACAAAGGAAGAGAGAGAACAGGCTTTACAGGAGACGATCCTGCGGGTGAAGAGTTATAGCATTGAGCATCAGACAATGAATCTCGACCCGACAGATATGCGGGGGTTACAGCATTTGATGGAAGAAAAACGGAAGCTGGAGAACCTGAAGAATTTGAATATTACAATTCAATAAGGATAAAATAAAACAAGACAGGCTGCGGATGCGCGCAGCGAAGGAAGGAAGAACACATGGACGATATTACACAGAAATTTCTTGATAGATTGAAAGACCTGGTTGCACTTGGTAAAAAGAAAAAGAGCATACTGGATGTCCAGGAGATCAATGATTTTTTCAATGATATGGAACTCAATGCAGATCAGATGGAGAAGGTATTTGATTACCTTGAGGCAAATAACATTGATGTGCTGCGCATTAGCGGAGATACACCGGATGAGGTGGATGTAGATCTGGATGACATTATCATATCTGAGGAAGACGACGTGGATATGGAGAATATCGACCTGTCAGTTCCGGAAGGCGTGAGTATTGAAGATCCGGTCCGTATGTATTTAAAAGAGATCGGTAAGGTACCTCTTCTGAGTGCAGAACGTGAGATTGAGCTTGCACAGAGAATGGAAGAAGGCGATGAGGAAGCCAAGAAAGAGCTTGCAGAAGCGAACTTAAGACTTGTAGTCAGCATTGCAAAGAGATATGTTGGAAGAGGCATGTTATTCCTTGATCTGATCCAGGAGGGTAACCTCGGTCTGATCAAAGCAGTTGAAAAGTTTGATTATCACAAGGGATATAAGTTCAGTACTTATGCTACATGGTGGATCCGTCAGGCGATCACAAGAGCGATTGCGGATCAGGCAAGAACAATCCGTATCCCGGTTCATATGGTTGAGACGATCAACAAGCTGATCCGTGTATCCAGACAGCTTCTTCAGGAACTGGGAAGAGAACCGCTTCCGGAAGAGATTGCCAAGGAGATGGATATGCCGGTAGAACGTGTACGTGAGATCCTGAAGATTTCACAGGAACCGGTTTCTCTTGAGACACCGATCGGTGAAGAAGAAGACAGTCACCTTGGAGACTTTATCCAGGATGATAATGTACCGGTTCCGGCCGAGGCAGCTGCACAGACACTTCTGAAAGAGCAGCTGGATGAAGTGCTGGATACATTGACAGAGAGAGAGCAGAAAGTCCTCCGTCTTCGTTTCGGAATGAATGACGGAAGAGCACGTACACTTGAAGAGGTTGGACGAGAGTTTGATGTAACAAGAGAGCGTATCCGTCAGATCGAGGCGAAAGCACTCCGTAAGCTCCGTCACCCAAGCAGAAGCAGAAAACTGAGGGATTATCTGGATTAATGATGGAATTATCGAAAAGATTACAGGCGGTCGCAGATCTTGTGACCGCCCATTATAAATTAGCGGACATTGGAACGGATCATGCATATATTCCGATTTATCTGACACAGCAGAAGAAGATTACAGAAGCAGTTGCACTTGATGTCAATGAAGGACCACTGCAGCGAGCAGAGGAACATATCCGCGAGAATGGACTTGAAGCAGAGATAGAGACAAGACTTTCCAATGGATTTCAGGCATTGCAGCCGGGAGAAGTCCAGTCTGCGGTCATCGCAGGAATGGGCGGCGGACTTGTGATCCGGATCCTGACAGAAGGAACGGAAGTGGTGCGAAAGCTTGAGGAGTGTATCCTTCAGCCACAGTCAGAGATTGAGAAAGTGCGGGCATTTCTTCTTGAGAAGGGATATGAATTTCTGGAAGAAGATATGGTCTGTGAAGATGGAAAATATTATCCTATGATGAAGGTAAGACCACCGGTAGCTGATACAGCAGGCGAAGATACAGAAGTAAAGTGCTGGGATACGGTTCAGTTAAAATATGGAAAGCTTTTGCTGGAGAAACAACATCCGGTACTCAGAGAGTATCTGGAAAGAGAGATACGCATTTATCAAAGTATTTTAGAAGGATTGAAAGCGAAAGATTCTGACCGGATCCGTCAGAGAAAAGAAGAATTGGAACAGGAACTTGTAGAAGCAGAGAAAGGGATGAAATATTATGCAGTGTAAAGAGATTATACAGGTAATAGAGGCAACATTCCCGCGAACAGCAGCTTTGGGATTTGACAATGTAGGACTGCTTGCAGGACGTTCAGAGAAAGAGGTGTCCAGAATTTATCTGGCACTGGATGCAACAGATGTTGTGATCGACCGTGCGATCAAGGAAGGTGCGGACATGCTGATCACACATCACCCGCTTTTATTCTCAGCAGTAAAGAAAGTGACGGATGAAGATTTTATTACAAGAAGAATTGTGAAGCTGATTCAGAATGACATTTCCTATTATGCAATGCATACGAATTATGATGTGCTTGGTATGGCAGAACTGTCCGGAAAGATCATGGATCTTCAGAATGGGGAAGTGTTAGATGTTACCTATACAGATGAAGAAGGGAATCCGGAAGGAATCGGAAGAATCGGTAATCTGGAGAAAGATATGACATTGGAAGAGTGCTGTGTCTATGTGAAACACAGACTTGAACTTGGAAGTCTGAAAGTATTTGGAGATATGCAGAAGAAGGTACATCGTCTTGCAATTTCTCCGGGATCAGGAAAGAGCTCGATTGCAGTTGCTCTCGAGAAGGGGGCAGATGTTCTTGTAACAGGAGATATCGGTCATCATGATGGAATTGATGCAGTAGAGCAGGGGCTTGCAGTAATTGATGCAGGACATTATGGCACAGAATATATTTTTATTGAAGATATGAAGCAGTTCTTCGAGAAGAAGCTTCCGGTGCTGGATGTACTTACAGATCCAATCGAGCATCCGTTCCAGATCATATAATCAGAAGTGAACGCATAATAATGTTCAGCAGGGCAGTTGTGAACGGGAAGCAGTTTACAAAGACAGTGGAGGTGGCTGAGAGTTGGAAAGTCAGAAATGTAAGGTTACGATAAGCGGAAAAGAGTATCTTTATGAGAAGGGGACGTCTTATCAGGAGATCGCGAAGGATTTTCAGAAAGAGTATAAACATCAGATCGCACTTGTGATGCTGGATGGACATCGTCTGCAAGAACTTAGAAAACAGGTTTCCGGAGACTGTACGCTGCGATTTATTACAACACAGGATACGGCGGGGTATGACACGTATCGGAGAAGTGTCTGCTTTCTTTTTATTAAGGCAGTACACGATGTGATTGGCCATGAGCGTCCGCAGCAGGTGCGGGTAAGGATTCATTTTTCGTTAGGTGCAGGATTTTACTGTACGGTGGAAGGAATCGATCATGTGGGAATGGAATTCCAATGGAAAGTTGAAGAACGCATGTATGAACTTGTACAGCAGAGACTTCCAATCACAAAAGAGTTGATCCATACAGAAGAGGCAGTGGAATTATTCCATCGATATGGGATGTTTGATAAAGAACGTCTGTTCCGGTATCGGAGAAGTTCCCACGTGAACCTGTATGCCATGAATGAATTCCGTGACTATTATTATGGTTATATGATGCCGGATACAGGAGATTTGAAGTATTTTGCATTGTATCTGTATCAGGGCGGAATCGTACTTCAGATGCCGCTGAAAGACGAACCGGAGAAAGTGCCTTTATTTGTGCCAAAGGATAAGCTGTTTCGTGTACTCAGTGAGTCTGTGAGATGGGGAGACCAGCAGGGGATTGATACCGTCGGCGCGCTCAATGACATGATCACGCAGGATGATATGCGTGAGATTGTTCTTGTGCAGGAGGCATTCCAGGAGCGCAAGATCGGAGAAATCGCAAAGCAGATCGCAGATCGCCCGGGGGTAAAGTTTGTTCTGATCGCAGGACCTTCTTCTTCCGGCAAGACAACATTTTCACATCGCTTATCCATTCAGCTCAGAGTGAACGGGCTTCATCCACATCCGATTTCTGTAGATAATTATTTCGTAGATCGGGAGAAAACACCGAAAGACGAGGATGGAAATTATAACTTCGAATGCATTGAAGCAATCGATGTGGAAAAGTTCAATGAGGACATGAGCAATCTGCTGGCAGGCGAGGAAGTCTATCTTCCGGTTTTTGACTTTAAGACCGGTAAACGGAATTTTGAAACAAAGCCAAAGAAACTCGGTGAAAATGATATCCTTGTAATCGAAGGAATCCATTGTCTGAATCCGAAGCTGACAGAACAGTTATGTGATGACCGGAAATTCAGAATCTATATCAGTGCATTAACACAGCTGAATATTGATGAGCATAACCGGATTCCGTCTACAGACGGACGTTTGATCCGAAGACTTGTCAGGGATGCAAGAACAAGAGGGGCATCGGCGACGAAGACCATCTCAATGTGGCCGTCAGTGAGAAGAGGAGAAGAGAAGAATATTTTCCCATATCAGGAATATGCAGATGTGATGTTTAACTCTTCCCTGATCTATGAACTGGCAGTGTTGAAACAGTATGTGGAGCCGTTGCTTCTTGGCGTAAGCAAAGACTCTCCGGAATATGTTGAAGCAAAGCGGTTGTTGAAATTCCTGGATTATTTCGTAGGAATCGGAAATGACAATGTGCCAACGAATTCACTTTTGAGAGAATTTATTGGCGGTGGATGTTTCCATGTCTAATGCAATAGAAAGATAGAAGAAAGAGGATACATAGAAAACTTGTATGTGACAAGAATTTCTACGTATCCTCTTTGCATTATGATACCTCTTTGTTGATCATATCCTGCAATAAGCAGAAATATACAATATCTAATCCTAAAATCGAGAGAACCAGGTAGAGAATAGAAGAATTCCCCTGTATTCCTCTGATACGGTCACAGCGTTCTCCCATCTTATAAGCCCAGTAAATACCATAGATTCCACAGGTGATCAAAGAAAATAGGAATACCATGCCTCCGCTTGTTGCCTGAGGCTCTCCGGCCAGCTGATTCACCTCATCATTCAGCTTGATCATCCAGTAGATACTGTAGATGCCGCAGGTGAGAAAAGAAAAAACAATTGCAAGCACAAGATTACGTGGCATAATGCCTGCAGTTGCCCCGTTCCGGTAATAATTGTTCTGATTATAGTTGTTCTGGTATGCATTCTGGTAATATGCATTCTGCTGGAACTGGCTTTCCTGCTGCTTTTGATTCTCCTGTGTATGAGCATTATCATTAGGAGCAGGAAGCGGAGCACCACATTCCTGACAGAAAGAAGCACTGTCTTCGCAGAGTGAATTACATTTTGGACAGATTTTCATAGAAGATTCTCCTTTGCATGAATTAGTTCGAAAAATGTCAGAAGTTGACAAGATCCTTCTGAAAAGTATCGTAGCATAAAAAGATACAAGTTACAAGAAATGTAGCCAAGTTTTAGGATATCTTAAGATATTCGATAGAAATAAACCTGGAATATGCATAATATTCTTCCTTTTTCTTTCAAAAAGTTTGTGGTAGAATAGTAATGTTTCTGAAAACAAAACATGAGGAGATGAAAGTATGCCAGTATTTGACTTTAACAGTGCACCGGAAGATAAGAAAGAAGTTCAGTGTACTTATACAACATTTTGTTCCAACGAAGACCATGCGACACCGGAGTGTCCGATTCTTGTTCTGGATAACCAGAACCGGAAGTGGAATCATCATTCCTGCGGTGTATTTACCAATCAGAATAAGCAGACCGCATTTGAGTTTGATGAAAAGGACGGAACATGCAGCGCAGATATCCTGAAAGTGGATGCACGTTTTGTCAGTCTTTTAAAATGGCTTGGAGAAAATCACATTAACGTACGTCTTTCCGGAGAAAATAAGCCGGATGGTTATGCCGTTTACAGAATCCGTGAGATCGCATTTGGAGGCGGAACAAAATTATCTGCTGAGGACGGTTTCCTTCAGTTTATGATCGAGCGGCTGTTTGCAAGTGATGCGCCAAAAGAAGAGATCAATGATGACGAGCAGGAAGAGTCCGGAGATGACATGAAGCTTACAAGTATTCAGAGTATTACAGACTTTATGACGTGCGCAGGACGTACACTTCCGGATAACATTCGTCTGTGGGCAAGAAGAAATCTTGCAGTTGCACGCTCTCACGAGGTTTCTCAGGAAGAGCGCCGTCATGCACAGAGAGCACTATCTATTATGATGAATATTCAGTGGAAGAGCAATTACTTTGAAGCAATCGATCCGGATGAAGCGAGAAGAATTCTGGATGAAGAACTGTATGGAATGGAGAAAGTAAAGCAGAGAATCATAGAGACGATCATTCAGATTAACCGTACACACACACTTCCGGCGTACGGCCTTCTGCTTGTCGGACCGGCCGGAACAGGTAAATCCCAGATTGCTTATGCCGTTGCAAGAATCCTTAAACTTCCTTGGACAACACTGGATATGAGTTCCATTAACGATCCGGAACAGCTGACAGGAAGTTCAAGAATCTATTCGAACGCAAAGCCAGGTATTATCATGGAAGCATTCTCCATGGCAGGGGAATCCAATCTGGTATTCATTATTAATGAGCTGGATAAGGCGGCATCCGGAAAGGGAAACGGAAACCCGGCAGATGTTTTACTTACACTGCTGGATAACCTTGGATTTACAGACAATTACATGGAGTGTATGATTCCTACCGTTGGTGTATATCCAATCGCTACAGCGAATGACAAGGATCAGATCAGTGCACCGCTCATGTCCCGTTTCGCTGTCATCGATATCCCGGATTATACACCGGAAGAGAAGAAAGTAATCTTCTCCAAATTCGCACTTCCGAAGGTGCTGAAACGCATGAGCCTGAAGGCAGAAGAGTGCATTATGACAGATGAGGCACTCAATGAAGTGATTGAACTTTACTCCAATACATCAGGAATCCGTGATCTGGAACAGGCAGCAGAACACATCGCAGCGAATGCACTGTATCAGATTGAAGTGAATCATGTGGAGAAAGTTGAATTTGATGCAGAGATGGTAAGAGAACTGCTTGGATAGAGTTGGGTTTCGCCCTCGATCTGAAAAAAATGAGCTCTGGAAAGTTTTGGCTTTCCAAAGCTCATTTTTTGAATTCCTACTGTCTATAATACTGCAGGAACTCCCCAATCTTACCAACTGCCTCTTTCAGTACTTCAATACGCGGCAGATAAACCACGCGGAAATGATCCGGCTGATGCCAGTTAAATCCACTTCCCTGAACGATCAGGATCTTCTTGTCACGAAGCAGATCAAGAGCAAATTTCTCATCATTCACGATATTGAACTTCTTCGTATCAATCTTCGGGAACATATAAAATGCAGCCTGCGGTTTTACTGCGCTGATTCCCGGAATATCCGTCAGAGCCTTGTAAACATATTCACGCTGCTCGTAAATACGTCCACCCGGAACAATATAATCATTTACACTCTGGTGTCCGCCGAGAGCTGTCTGCACAATGGACTGCGCCGGAACGTTAGAGCAAAGACGCATGTTGGAAAGCATCTTGATTCCTTCGATATAGTCTCTTGCAATATTTTTATTTCCACTTAAGATCATCCATCCGATACGGAATCCGGCGATCATATGGGACTTGGACAGTCCGCTGAATGTCACGCAGAACAGATCCGGTGCGAGAGAAGCGATAGAAACATGCTCTTTTCCATCCATAACAAGACGGTCATAAATCTCATCAGAGAAAATGATCAGCTGGTGCTCTCTTGCGAGATCTACAATCTGCTGCAGTACTTCCTTCGGATAAAGAGCACCGGTCGGATTGTTTGGATTGATGATAACAATCGCTTTTGTACGGTCATTGATCTTCTTACGCATATCCTCGATATCCGGATACCAGTCAGACTGCTCATCACAGATATAGTGCACAGGCTTTCCACCGGCAAGTGTAGCACAAGCTGTCCAGAGCGGATAATCCGGAGACGGGATCAGAATCTCATCCCCTGTATCCAAAAGAGCAGACATGGTAAGATTGATCAGTTCACTGACACCATTTCCTGTGTAAATATCGCTCATCGTTACATTCGGCAAGTGCTTTAACTGGGCATACTGCATGATCGCTTTTCGCGCAGAGAACAGACCGGCAGAAGCAGAGTAGCCTTCGCAGTCAGAAAGCTGACGGCTCATATCATAGATCACCTCATCCGGTGTACGGAAGCCAAACGGAGCCGGATTTCCGATATTAAGCTTCAGTACATGAGTTCCCATCTCTTCCATTTTGGCAGCCTCATCAACAACCGGACCTCTCACATCATATAATACATTATTTAACTTGGATGATTTCTTGAATTCTCTCACTTTCATACCTCCTGAATTATCTGCGGATGTCTGTATCTTATCAACATCTGACAGTGTGGAATCATTATCATTATTATTGTTTAACCAGTCAGGATCAACCTGCAGGGCATCTGCCAGAAAATGTAAGATGTCGGTACGCGGGATTGTCTTCCCACTGACATACTGGCTGACATGACTTTTCCCAAGCTTGATCCCTTTCTGCTGGGCAAGACGAACAAGATCAACCTGCTTCAGGCCTTGCTCGTTCATAGCGGCTTTTAATCTGTCTGCAAAGGTTTCCATAAAGCTCCTTTCTGGGGGCATCCTTCCGGTGGGTCAGACCCCATTAATAAAGTATTAACAAAATATAAAGTTCAATTTAAAATCTGCTTCAATACGAAAATCTCTAAAAAGTTCAATTTAAAAGTTCAAAACTTTAGTCAGAGTATACCACGATAAATGAAAAAGTTCAATAAAAAAATTACTGTTATAGAAAATCCGCAAAATCACGGTATCATTAAGAAAATATGATATACTAAAAGTGTTTATTACAGCAAAATACAAAGTACACAGAACGAAGGGAAACAGGGAAATGATTCTTGAAAATGAAAAAATAAAACAGGCATTGGAATATATAAAGGAAGAAGATCCGGCGACGACTCAGGATACGCTCAATATGTGTCAGATTCCGGCACCTTCTTATAAGGAAGAGAAAAAAGCGGAGTATATCCGGGAGCGGTTCCGGGAGATCGGGCTTAGGGATGTCAGGATTGACGCTGTTGGAAATGTGCTTGGGATCTGGCCGGGAACCGGTGAAGGACCAAGTGTAATGCTTGCAGCACACACAGACACAGTATTTCCGGAAGGGACAGATCTGTCGATAAGGAAAGAAGGGAATCGTTATTATTGCCCCGGCATTAACGATGACACACATGCAGTGGCGGAGATGATCGCAGTGGCGAAATCAATGATCCATGCAGATCTTCACACAAAAGGGGACTTGATCTTCTGTGCAAATGTGTGTGAAGAAGGACTTGGAGATCTAAGGGGCGTGAAGTATCTGTTCGGATACGACAACAAAGCTTCAGAAGAATGTCCAGAGGTAGATGCATTTGTCTCGATTGATAACCAGTATACGGGCGGGGTGATCTATACGGCAACAGGAAGTCACCGTTATGAGGTGACATTTACCGGAAGAGGTGGTCACAGTTTCCAGAACTTTGGCATTCCTAATCCAATCCATGCAATGGGACGAGCCATCGCACAGATCGCAGAATTCCAGGTCCCGAATGAGCCGAAGACAACATTTAACGTAGGCGTGATCCAGGGAGGAACTTCTGTAAACACAATTTCAGGTTCTGCATCCATGCTGGTAGACCTCCGTTCGGACAGCGAAGAAGAGCTGAACCGACTGGATGAAGAACTTCATAAAGTGATCAAACAGGCAGTGGAAGAAGAAAATGCAAGATGGGATGCTTCAAAGCCGCAGATCAAAGTGCAGATCGAAGGACGCGGTGTGAGACCGGCGGGGGCACAGCCAAAGGACTGTGCAATCGTGAAAGCAGCATTCCGGGCGGCAGAACTGCTGGGGATTGAACCGGAGTATCGGTATGAGAGCAGTACAGATGCGAATATCCCGATCAGTATGGGAATCCCGGCAATCACTGTTGGAAGAGGTGGAGAAGAAGACGGAATCCATACCCTTCAGGAATGGTATGAGCCAAAAGAAGCATGGCTTGGACCACAGAGAGATTTGCTTCTGATGATTCTGCTTGCCGGGGCAGAAGGAGTCTGTGAGCCGGCTATAGAAAAAAGATAAAAAATCTTAAGAAAATATCAATGTCTTTTTAGGCACATTTCCTGTATACTGATGGTATGAGAGAATATTTTGTGCAGATTGTACCGGGTGTTTCGGAGATTTTTATCTTTTGCACAAAAAGAAGAAAAATAAAACAAAGCAGGAGGGCAAACGATGCGGGGAATCAGAAAGCAGTCATCCGACACACAGAGTTCCAGTCAGCCGAAAGAAAAAAGAAGATTGGATACAAAACAGAAAAAAGGAATGTTGATTGGTGGAGGAATCTTCCTTGTGGCAGTAATCGCCCTGATCCTTGTGAAGAATCTGACAGGTGGAAGCGGAGCAGATGGAGAGAATGTTCTTTATGCGGATTCCGTTGGAATGATCACAGGGACAGGACTTGGGACACAGAACCGTTTTACAGGAGTGGTTGAAGCACAGGATACGTTGAAACTGACACTGGCAGACAACCAGAAGGTAAAACAGATCTTTGTTGAAAAAGGGCAGGAAGTAGAGCCTGGAACAAAGTTGTTTGAATACGATACAGAAGAGCTTGCCATGACATTAGATCAGGGAAAACTGGAGCTTGAGAAGATCACGAACAACATCAGCAGCCTGAATTCACAGATCGCGACACTTACAACGGAGAAGAAGAGTGCGCCGGCCAGCGAACAGCTTTCCTATACGACACAGATCCAGGAACTTCAGATGGAGATCAAGCAGGAAGAGTACAATTATAAAGTAAAAGAGCTGGAAGTAAACCGTACACAGAAGAGCCTGGAACAGTCTACAGTAACTTCTACAGTTGCCGGAATTGTACAGGAGATCAACGAACAGCAGGGAACAGACCCTTCTACAGGAGAGTCCAAACCGTTTATGAGTATCCTTTCTACAGGAAAATACAGAATCAAAGGAAAGATCAGCGAGCAGAACATCGGAGATCTGACACCGGGCACACAGGTGACGATCCGCTCCAGAGTGAATGAAGATGAGATCTGGACAGGTACAGTAGATAACGTAGACACAGAGAAGCCGGAGAACAGTTCCCAGGATTCTATGAGTTATGGTTCTGAGAACAGCGATAATCAGGCAACAAAGTATCCATTCTATGTCACATTGGATACAGTGGATGGATTGATGCTCGGACAGCATGTCTATATCGAGACAAGTACTTCACTGGAAGCAGACAAGATGTGGCTGATGCGTGACTACATTGTAGACGCAGATTCAGATCATCCATATGTATGGGTAGCAGGAGATAATGACAAGCTGGAGAAGCGTTCTGTTACACTCGGAGAGACGAACGAAGATATGGGAACCTGTGAGATCGTAGACGGACTGAAAGCTTCTGATTACATTGTATGGCCAAGCGAGGAGTGCAAAAAAGGTGCAGCTGTTGTGAAGAACGATTCAGGTACATCAGGCAGTACTTCAGATATGTCAGGAGCCGAGGGCGGTTACGAAGAACCTGTAGAAGAGAATGCAATGCAGGAAGGAGTTCCGGGAACGGAGGAGAGTGTGGATGAATAAAAAGAAAATAATAAAGATCGGCATTCCTGTGGCAGCAGGCTGTATCGTTCTTGCACTTGGAATCGGTTTCGCAGTGAAGAACAGCGGAAAGGCTGTTAAAGTAGCTCCTGTCAGCAGTTTGAATTCCGGCGGCTGGTACGATGATAGTGGGATTGCAAGTTACGGAACCGTCACAACGAACCAGAAGCAGGACATTTACGTGGATGATACTATGCCGATCACACAGGTTTACGTGAAAGCCGGGGATATGGTGAAAGTCGGAGACCGTCTTGTGGCATATGACACGACACTTTCTTCCCTGGAACTTGAGATGAAAGAAATGCAGATTCAGGGGATTGACCTGAACATTCAGAACCTGCAGAAAGAGATCACCCAGCTCAAGGGGACGAAGACCGCGAAGGCAGATACAGGGGCATCCGTCGTGCAGACAAGTGCAGATGGAGAACAGCAGCCAACTGTACAGAAGATGAGTGCTGTAAAGACAACCATTCTTAATACATCAAAAGAGGATGAGAATAAAAAACCGGATGGTGATACCTCGAAGGATGATACGACAAAAGATGATACGACAAAAGATGACAACACAAAAGACGATGCTTCGAAAGATAATAATGCGAAGGATGACACATCCAAAGATGATAATAAAAAAGACGATGTACCGTCTTCCGCAATTGAGCGTCCATTCCCTGAAGCATTAAAGGGAAAAGAGGTTTACAGTGAGATTACATTAGATTCTGTTCCTTATAATAAAGAAGACGCAGACGGAACAATGGAAAAACCGTATCGTTATCTTTGCGCACCGGGGGCAGCCGTAAATGCACCGTTTATGCTTAAAGTATTAAAAGAGGGTCAAGTGTGTGCCTTTGATGTAGTAGATAACGCAGAAGCGCCGACAAAATTCTTATCCTGTTGGATCCTCGATGGAAAAACAGGACAGGTAGTCATACCGGATTCACAACCAACTCCAGACCCGGAGCCAACTCCGGAACCAGAGCCAACTCCAGAACCAGAGCCAATTCCGGAACCAGAGCCAACTCCGGAACCGGATATTTCAGAAGATCCGGTTATCCCAGACACCCCGGACCTCCCGTCAAAGGAAGAAGTGACGAAGCAAATCAAGGAGAAAGAGCAGAAGATCAAAGATCTGGATCTTTCTAAGAGATCCGCTGAACTGGAACTGAAAAAGCTGAAGAAAAAGGTCGGGGACGGCGTGATTAAAAGTACGGTAGAAGGTGTAGTCAAAGAAGCGACTGACGAAGCATCTGCAAAGAATGAGAACAAACCGGTTGTCAGCGTTGTCGGAGAAGAAGGTTTCTATGTGACCGGAAGAGTCGGAGAGACAATGCTTGATCAGATCAAAGAAGGAATGACTGCGACTGTAATGTCCTGGCAGTCGGGAGAATCCTACGAAGCGACAGTTACAGGTGTTGGCAACTCACCGGTAAGCGATTATTCCACAGGAGAGAACCAGAATCAGTCCTTCTATCCGTTCACGCTCGTGATCCACGGAGACGCAAATCTCTCGAATGGTGAGTCTGTGAATCTGTCGATGGATGGAATTGCAGCAGGTAGTGATGGATCGATCTATCTTGAAAAAATGTTTGTCCGCGAGGAAGGAAACCGCTATTATGTCTACAAGCGGGGCGATAACGGCAGATTAACAAAACAGTATGTAGAGGTTGGCAAAAATATGTACAATTCACTGGAGATCACCTCCGGCCTCACAATGGACGACATGATCGCGTTCCCTTACGGCAGAGATGTCAAAGAAGGCGCAAAGACACAGGAAGCAGATACCCTGTACGACTATTATTAAGAAGACTGAACAGTATCAAAATGAAAGAGAGTGAGGTGCCATTATGTTAGAAGACATCAGACTGGCGTTTCAGGGAATCTGGAATCATAAATTAAGATCTGCGCTCACAATGCTCGGAATCATCATAGGAATCGGTTCCATTATAGCAATTGTGTCCACGATCAAAGGAACGAATGAACAGATTAAGAAGAATCTGGTCGGTGCAGGAAATGACGCGGTAAATGTACAGCTCTATCAGGGTGACTGGCCGATCGATCTGCAGTATCAGTCACTCCCGGACGGAGTGCCGGAGATCTCAGACGAGACATTGCAGGAAGTCGTTGAACTCCCGGAAGTGGAGACAGCGTCTTTATATCATACAAGAAATGAATACGACGCAGTTTACCGCGGCGCAAAGTCATTAAGTAACAGCGTGATTCTTGGAATTGACAGAAATTACCTGGATGTTTACGGATATCAGATAACCAAAGGAAGAGGATTAACAGACAAAGATTATTCCGAAGGACGAAAAGTAGCCTTGATAGACAAGACAACAGCGGCAAGTTTATTCGACAATGCAGATGTGATCGGAAGAACGATCGAGATCAAGGGAGAGCCTTTTGTTGTCGTTGGAATGGTTGCAAAGAAAGCAGAGTCCCAGCCGGTAATCAACTCAATGGAAGATTACTACCGCTACATGTCAGATGACCAGAGTGGAAAGATCATTATTCCGGATAATGTATGGCCGGTCATCTACCAGTATGACGAACCACAGAACCTTGTCGTGCGTGCAAAAAGTACAGATGATATGACAACGGCAGGAGAGAAAGCCGCAGATATTTTAAATGCTATGCTGACAGTTTCAGATGATACCGTGAAATACAAAGGAGAAGATCTGTTAGAACAGGCAACACAGATCCAGGAGATCAGTAACTCGACAAATCAGCAGCTGATCTGGATCGCCAGCATTTCCCTGTTAGTTGGTGGAATCGGAGTTATGAATATCATGCTCGTGTCAGTTACAGAACGTACCGGCGAGATTGGATTAAAGAAAGCACTCGGAGCGAGAAAACGCAGAATTCTGACACAGTTCCTGACAGAGGCGGCGGTGCTGACACTGCTTGGAGGAATTATAGGTGTTCTTGGAGGAATCGCACTTGCGTACATTATATCCAAAGTCTCAGCGGTTCCGGTAGCAATCAGCGGAGTTTCGATTGTAATCGCAGTGCTGTTCTCCACACTGATTGGTATTATCTTCGGACTGATCCCGTCCGTGAAAGCGGCGAACATGAATCCAATCGAGGCACTTAGACATGAATAAAAAAACAGTGGAAAAAGAAAATACTTGTTTCAATTTCCTTCCATATCTGTTATAGTATGTGTTAATTAAAAGAGTCAGGAGAATCTGAGTGATCGGATTCTCCGTCTTTCTATGCAAAGAGAAAATAGCAATTATTAAAAGGAAAAGAGAAAAGGGGCATGTAGATTTGAGCAGCAGTACATTCGAAGGAAAGAAAAAGACAGAGAACGGAACAAAGAGGCTGATCTTCACAGCAGTATCTATCTTGCTGGAGATCGTCTTCCTTCTCTTTCTGTTCACAAAGGTAAGTGAATACGCAACCATTATTGACTGGGCAACAAGAATCGTGGCAATCTTTCTTGTGCTTGGACTTTACAGCATGGATAAGACTTCATCAATGAAAATGCCATGGATCATACTGATGCTTGCATTCCCGATTCTAGGTGTGAGTCTGTATCTTCTCGTAGGTCTGAACGGAAGCACGAAGAAGATGCGGGTGAGATATGAAGAGATTGATAAAAAACTGCTCCCATATCTTCCGGATAACAGACAGATTCTCGAATGGATGAAAAAAGAGAGTCCGCAGGCGGGGGCAATCGCTTCTTATCTGACGAATTACTCTTGTTACCCGGTTTATCAGAACACAGATGTTACATATTATGATGAGGCGATCAAAGGGCTGGATGCACAGCTGGAGGATCTTTCAAAGGCAGAAAAGTTCATCTTTATGGAGTATCATGCCATCGAAGACGAAGAGGCATGGCAGAGGATTCAGACGGTACTTGAAGACCGTGTGAAAGCAGGCGTAGAAGTTCGTATCTTCTATGATGATATGGGATCAATCTGGTTTGTGAACATGGATTTTGCAACAAAACTGAAGTCTTTAGGAATCAAATGTCGTGTATTTAACCCGATTCTGCCGGGACTGAATATGTTCCTGAACAACCGCGATCACCGGAAGATTACTGTAATTGACGGAAAGGTTGCTTACACAGGTGGATACAATATGGCGAATGAGTATTTCAACATCACACATCCGTATGGAATCTGGAAAGATACCGGGATCCGTATGGAAGGAGATGCGGTCAAGTCTATGACAGTAGCATTTCTGGAAATGTGGAATGCAGCCGGAAATGTAAAGTCAAAAGAACTTGTACCAGAGAAATATGTGATCCACTATGCATACCAGGCACAACAGCGTGGTTATGTCCAGCCATATGCAGACAGTCCGCTCGATGGTGAGCAGGTAGGCGAGGAAGTATATATCAGTATGGCGAATAAAGCAGAGAAATACTGCTGGTTTATCACTCCGTATCTGATCATTACAGACGAGATGACGCATGCACTCACACTGGCAGCAAAGCGTGGTGTTGATGTACGTATCATAACACCGGGTATCCCAGACAAGAAGATGGTCTACAGTGTGACCCGTTCCTTCTATCATAATCTGGTTAAGCATGGAGTCCGTATCTATGAGTGGACACCGGGATTCTGTCATGCGAAGATGAGTGTGGCAGATGATAAAATGGCGACCTGTGGAACGATCAATCTCGATTACCGCAGCCTGTACCATCACTTTGAGAATGGATGCTTCCTGGCAGATTGCGACGCAGTGCTGGAGATTCGGGATGATCTGATCCGCACGATGGGAGAAAGCAGAGAAGTGACAGAGCAGTATAAAGAAGGAAGAAGTGCGGGCTTAAGACTCGGACAGCTGATCTTACGTCTGTTTGCGGAGCTGCTCTGATATTATTACCGGTTATACGATGTGCGGACAGCAATCTGATAATATCGTTTGTGGGTTGAATTTGCATTGGATTGATTGTATAATGAACTTGATTGTTGAGAAATTAACAATAGGTTTTTTATGAAATGGATGGTCTGCCGGTCAGAAGATACTGAACCCGACAGCCGGATATGAACTTTATTTTATGAAGGAGGAATCAACGATGATTACCTGGAACAATTTGGATAAGCTTACTTCTTATCAGGAACTTGAGAAGACAGAAAGTGTAGATCTCGCAGCAGTGATGGCCGGAGAGAACGGAGCAGAGCGTGTGAAGAACTACAGCGTTCCGATGGCAGAAGGATTAGCATACAATTATGCAGCGAAGAAAGTGGATGACACAGTTCTCGCAGCTCTTGAGAAACTGGCAGAAGAAGCACAGCTGACAGAGAAGTTCGAAGCACTTTACAACGGAGAAGTTGTGAACACAGGAGAGAAGCGTCTCGTACTTCACCACATGACACGCGGACAGCTTGGAGATGCTGTTGAGGCTGACGGTGTAGACAAGCGTACTTTCTATGTAGAGCAGCAGAAGAAGATTGCTGAGTTCGCGAACAAAGTACATGCTGGTGAGATCACAAACGGTGCCGGAGAGAAGTTTACAACAGTTGTTCAGATCGGTATCGGCGGAAGTGACCTCGGTCCTCGCGCAATGTACCTTGCACTTGAGAACTGGGCAAAGAAGAATGATACATTCAAGATGGAAGCAAAGTTCATCAGCAACGTTGACCCGGATGATGCGGCAGCAGTTCTGAATTCTGTAGATGTTGCTCACTCTATCTTCGTACTTGTATCCAAGTCAGGAACAACACTTGAGACTCTGACAAATGAGTCCTTTGTAAAGGATGCTCTTAAGAATGCAGGACTTGACGCATCCAAGCATATGATCGCAGTAACAAGTGAGACTTCACCACTTGCAAAGAGTGATGATTACCTTGCAGCCTTCTTCATGGATGACTATATCGGAGGACGTTTCTCATCTACATCAGCAGTTGGCGGAGCAGTACTTTCCCTCGCATTCGGACCGGAAGTATTTGCACAGTTCCTTGAAGGAGCAGCAGCTGAGGATAAACTGTCCCTCAATAAGAATATCAAAGAGAACCCGGAGATGCTCGATGCATTGATCGGTGTATATGAGAGAAATGTACTCGGATACCCAAGCACAGCAGTACTTCCTTACTCTCAGGCACTGAGCCGTTTCCCTGCACATCTGCAGCAGCTGGATATGGAGTCTAACGGAAAATCCGTAAACCGCTTTGGTGAGCCGGTTGATTATGTAACAGGACCGGTTATCTTCGGAGAGCCTGGAACAAACGGACAGCACTCCTTCTATCAGCTCCTTCACCAGGGAACAGATATTGTGCCGCTTCAGTTCGTAGGATTCAAGAACAGCCAGATCGGTACAGATGTTGTGATTCAGGACAGCACAAGCCAGCAGAAACTCTGCGCGAACGTAGCTGCTCAGATCGTAGCATTTGCATGTGGTAAAGAAGATGAGAACCGCAACAAGAACTTCGAAGGAGGACGTCCTTCAAGCATCATTATCGGAGAGCAGTTAACACCGGCATCTCTCGGAGCACTGCTTGCTCACTTTGAGAACAAGATCATGTTCCAGGGATTCCTGTGGAATGTAAACAGCTTCGATCAGGAAGGTGTTCAGCTCGGTAAAGTCCTTGCAAAACGCGTACTTGCACATGAGACAGACGGAGCCCTGAGAGTATTCAGTGATCTTCTGAACATCTAATAGAATCATATAAGTAAAAAGTATAGGAATCGTGCTGTCGGCGGAGAGTTCTGCTGACAGCACGATCTTTTATATATTAGGAAAGTGCTTTCCTAATATATAAAAAACGCTCCGCTTAGGATGCACACTGCGGCGTATAATGTAAGTGTCGCAAGCGACCGCCGCAGGCGCAAGAATGTGCCGAGGCACATTCTTTGTTCAAGCAGGGATTTTGTAAAAGAGAGAGGAAGCAAATGAAAAAGCGAAGGATCAAAGGAATTCAGATGATTCCATATGGACTTCTGGCCGGAGTTATGACAGAAGATTCAATAGAAGAGAGGCAAAGAGAAGTCCGCCTGACAGAGATTTCATCCGAAGGATTCCGTATCCGGCTTTGCAGGAGAGGGAAAGCAGAGGAGAACATTTATCCGAAAGCATTCAAGATCTGCTTCTATCAGATGGATCAGGCAGAGTATCGGGAGATTGAGATTCGTCATTTTCAGATAGAGGCCGGGGAACTGACAGAATTCTATCAAGCCTATGATATTTTCACAGCTCAGGAAGATTATAAAGAAGCCTTTCAGAAGCTCTGTGTCGAATACAGCCGATACATTTCGCTCAAGCTGGAAGAGGATGATGCACATCTGGCGCAAGAAATGACCGGTTATCCCGCGCAGGAAGAAGAGGAACATTTCAAGAATGAAACAGAACAAAATAAAGAGTGGTTTCAGAATGCGGAGATCTTCCGAAATCTGCCGGCAGAATTAGCAGTAGAACTGGATCATCCGAAACTATACGAACAATATCTGACCAGACCGATTGAACGGTTCATGAAAGAATACTGGCAGCAGCACGGAATTAAAGATGCGCGGATCCTGGGAAGACAACCGGACCGGTTGTATATCGGCAACCAATTCTGTCCACATCTATTTCCGAAAGAAGAACAGTTCTTTGCGCTTCTTGAGAAAGCAGATAAAGAACGGATGGAAGTGACCGTTGCCTTTTCCTTTATTCGGGAAGACAGGCTTGCACAGACAGAACAGCTGTTGACACGCCTGGATCAGTGGTGTGAACAACAGGAGACTTTCGAGGCGGAGAAGAAACGACTTGAGATTGTAGTCAATGATTGGGGACTGGCACATCTTGTGAAGCGGACAGAACATCTGATCCCGTGTCTTGGGACGCTCTTAAATAAGCGGAAGAAAGATCCAAGAATGTTCTACAAGATGGGAGATAAGACGCTGTTGGAACAGAATAATCTGAATGCAGGATTTTATCGCACCTATCTGGAAGAAAGCTTTGGAATCAGCTGTTATGAGTGGGAAAGCTGCGGTTATACACAGGAAATACCGCAAAAGATACAGAATCATCTACACGTGCCGTTCTATCAGACAAATACGTCGAGCTATTGTACACTTTGCGCTGTACTGGAACACGGTGAACGTGGAAAACAAAGGGAGAGACAAGAATGTCCGGCACCGTGTCTGGAACATAGCTTCTTCTATCCAAAGCATTTATATATGAAGGGAAAATACAACAGTCTGTTCGCATTGGATAAACATCTGCTGGATGAACCGGAGCAGTTGAAGAGAGAACTCGGAATAAAATGGAACCGCCTTGTGGTCAATCTATTGTGAAATGTGAAAAACAGAAGGATGATGGAAGAATGGAGACACAGAAAAGAAAACAGAATGAAAAAGAAAAAGCAGAGCGAAGGATGAAAATTGTTGCAGGACTTGGCTCTGTGGATGAATATATTCCATATGTCCTGGCAGGAGCAGACGAATTGTTCTGCGGATATGTGCCATATAACTGGACAAAAAAATACGGAACCGTACTTCCACTGAACCGCAGGGAAGTGCTGGCTTATAATGTGCAGCTTGGTTCTTTCAGTGAATTAGAGATCCTCTCAGCAATGATCCGGAAGTACAGAAAGCCGGTACATATCGCGATGAATTCCCTCTATTATATTCCGGAACAATATGAAGAGATTGCAGACATTGTGAAACAGTGTATGAAAATCGGATTCGACAGCTTCATCCTTGCCGATCCGGCATTGATTTTGTACCTGAGACAGAAAGGCATATCCTGTAAGATCCATCTTAGCGGTGAAGCCGGAGAAATGAACCGGGAGGCAATCAAAGTTTTCCGGGAAATGGGAATCGGTCGGATCATCTTCCACAGGAAAAATACAGTTGCATCGATGCGGCAGATGATAGAAGCTGTAAATGCAGAAAAACTGGAATTCGAGGCCTTTGCATTGAACGAATTGTGTCAGTTCACAGGAGCATTCTGCAATTCCCTTCATTGTGACGAGATGGGTTATCTGTGTAGGACGACTTACTGGGGAGATGCTGAGATGGAAGAGCGTATGGAACGAGTGAGAAAAAGAACATTGGAGATAGAAGAGCAACAAGAGCAACAATATCTCTGTGGGAAGAGTGGATGTGCTCTGTGTGCGCTGCCACAGCTGGAGGCGGCAGGGATTACCCATCTGAAACTGGTAGGACGAGGAAATTATGTGGAAGATATGATCCGGGATATTCGGAATCTGAAGGCTGCGTTGGGGGTTCTGGAGGAGAATCAAAGAGAAGAAAAAGAGACAGGGAGATATATCGATCAATTGAATAAGAAAATATTTGATGGTCAGCCGTGTGGAAATAATTGTATTTATAATCCGGGGCAGTTTCTTTGAGGTGTATGGGGAAAAAGAGAAAAGTTTGGAATAGAAAAAGAAAGCGTATTTCGTGGAGTAGATTACTCTACGAATTTTTACGGAAAGCCTTGGAAATCAATGGTTTTCAGGTGTCTGACCAAAAAATTGACGGTAAATAAATGCTGTAAAATTGTAATTATAATTAATTTTTAAATACATGTGATTATAAAAATACGAAGTGACTTAGCTAAAATAAGATAATTATTTTTAATTTTCTGATCTGATAGCTTGGAAATTGACTGACAATTGACCATAAATTTGACGGCGAATAGATAAAAATCCATTCAAAAAAGGAGATTAAAATGACGAAAGTGTCTGTTTTTCGACTTTTTTTGCTAAGAGATTGTATAAATTCATGAAATGAACGTATACACATTGACAGAAATGTTTGAAAAGAGTAGACTATATATGATAATTATACTAAGATTTGAAACAATTTAAAGAAAAAGCGTATTTCGTAGAGTAATCTACTCTACGAAATTTTTTGCAAAAAGGGTGAAGGCTTATGGGAAGAAGACCAGCAGATCTGTCAGGAAGAAAGTTCGGTATGTTGACAGCCAAGTATGCGACAGAGAAAAGAGATAAACGGGGCTCCGTTTATTGGCATTGTGTCTGTGATTGCGGAAATGAAGTTGACGTGACGGCAGCAGGTCTTGTGCATGGTAATTATCATAGCTGCGGTTGTTTACAAAAGAAGAACCGTCAGGAAATTGCGCAGAGACGACATCTCGTAGACGGAACCTGTGTTGAAGTACTAGAAAAAAGAAAAAGCAGAAAAGATAACATGAGTGGTTTTCGTGGCGTTTTCCAGTTGAAGAATTGTAATCGGTATCGTGTGGATATCGGATTCAAGGGAAAACGCTATTATGTTGGTCTTTTTGATAATTATGACGAAGCGGTGCAGGCAAGACTCGCGGCAGAGAATCTGATCCACAATGGTTTCATTCAGAAATGGAAGGAATGGAATGAGAAGGAGAAGGAAGATCCAAAGTGGGGGAAGGAGCATCCGCTTGTGTTTGATGTGAAGAAAGAGGATGGGGAGATTCGGGTGAGTGTGTGATATGACACAGGGCTTATAAAAAAGAAATACTATCTGTGAAGAGCAGATGTGTACATAGATTTGGTAGTTAACAAAAATGGAGGAATACATATGAGCACAGTTACTTTAGATAATAAAACGATTTTAGTCACAGGTGCGGCCGGTTTCATAGGCTCCAACCTTGTGAAACGAATTTATCAGGAGGCTCCTTCAGCTACGGTAATTGGTATTGATAATATGAATGCCTACTACGACGTGGCACTGAAAGAATTCCGCTTGAATGAGCTGGCCAAGTATCCCACATTTACTTTTGTCAAAGGCAACATCGCTGATAAGGAACTGATTACGGAGCTGTTCGAGAAGTACAAGCCGTCTGTGGTAGTTAACCTTGCGGCACAGGCTGGTGTGCGCTACTCCATCACCAACCCGGATGCTTATGTGGAATCTAACTTGGTCGGCTTCTTTAATATCCTCGAAGCCTGCCGTCATTGTGAGAGTCTGGAGCATCTGGTTTATGCGTCTTCTTCCTCTGTCTACGGTTCTAATAAGAAAGTTCCGTATAGCACGGATGACAAGGTTGACAATCCGGTTTCCCTTTATGCAGCTACTAAGAAATCTAACGAGTTGATGGCTCATGCCTATTCGAAGCTCTATAACATTCCTTCCACTGGTCTGCGCTTCTTCACCGTATATGGTCCGGCAGGCCGCCCTGACATGGCCTACTTCGGCTTTACCAATAAGCTGGTGAAGGGCGAAACCATCAAGATCTTCAACTACGGCAACTGCAAGCGTGACTTTACTTATGTGGATGACATCGTTGAGGGCGTTGTCCGTGTGATGAAGAAGGCTCCGGACAAGAAAAACGGTGAAGATGGTCTGCCGATTCCGCCGTATGCCGTTTATAACATCGGCAATCAGAATCCAGAAAACCTGCTGGACTTCGTGCAGATTCTGAGTGAGGAGCTGGTTCGTGCAAAGGTTCTGCCGGAAGATTATGACTTCGAGGCGCACAAAGAGCTGGTTCCGATGCAGCCGGGTGATGTGCCTGTGACCTATGCAGATACCAGCGCACTGGAGCGTGACTTCGGATATAAGCCGAGCACAAGTCTGCGGACTGGTCTGAGGAACTTCGCTGAGTGGTACGCTGAGTTTTATAAATAAGAGATTAGAGGGATAAAGAAATGAGAGAGTTTAAAGATTTAAAGATTGCTGTTGCTGGAACGGGTTATGTTGGTCTTTCCATTGCTACGCTGTTATCTCAGCACCACAAGGTGACTGCTGTAGACATTATTCCTGAAAAAGTAGAACTTATCAATAATAAGAAATCTCCGATTCAGGATGAATATATCGAAAAGTATCTGGCGGAAAAGAAGTTGGATCTGACAGCAACTCTGGATGCAAAGGAAGCATACAGTGATGCTGATTTTGTAGTCATCGCGGCCCCTACAAATTACGATAGCAAGAAGAATTTCTTTGACACCAGTGCTGTGGAAGCAGTCATCAAGCTGATCATTGAGTACAATCCGGAAGCCATTATGGTTATCAAGAGTACGATTCCTGTTGGTTACACTGCAAGTGTTCGTGAGAAATTCCACTGCGACAACATCATTTTCAGCCCGGAGTTTCTGCGTGAGAGCAAGGCTCTGTACGATAATCTTTATCCTTCCCGTATCATTGTTGGTACTGATGTGGATAATGCTCGTCTGGTAAAGGCGGCACATACTTTTGCAGAACTCCTGCAGGAAGGCGCAATTAAAGAGAACATTGACACTTTGTTTATGGGCTTTACTGAGGCAGAGGCAGTTAAGCTGTTCGCCAATACCTATCTGGCACTGCGTGTCAGCTACTTCAACGAACTGGATACCTATGCTGAGATGAAGGGGCTGAACACTCAGCAGATCATCAACGGTGTTTGCCTGGATCCTCGTATTGGTACTCATTATAACAATCCGTCCTTTGGCTACGGTGGATACTGCCTGCCGAAAGACACCAAGCAGCTGCTGGCGAACTACGCCGATGTACCGGAAAACCTAATTGAGGCTATTGTTGAGAGCAATAGAACTCGTAAAGACTTCATCGCCGACCGTGTGCTGGAGATTGCTGGTGCTTATGAAGCGAATGACAGCTGGGATGAGAGCAAGGAAAAAGAAGTTGTTGTTGGTGTATACCGACTGACCATGAAGAGCAACAGTGATAACTTCCGCCAGAGCTCTATTCAGGGTGTCATGAAGCGCATCAAGGCAAAAGGTGCAACTGTGATCATCTACGAGCCGACTCTGAAAGATGGCGAGAAGTTCTTCGGTAGCGTTGTGGTTAATGATTTGGATGAGTTTAAGAAAATGAGTCAGGCCATCATCGCAAACCGCTATGATAAGTGTCTGGATGATGTGAAAGAGAAAGTTTACACCAGAGATATTTTCCAGAGAGATTAAGAAAGACGAGGGATACAGAATGAAAGGCATTATTTTAGCAGGTGGATCGGGCACTCGTCTGTATCCATTAACGAAAGTTACGAGCAAGCAGCTCCTACCTATTTTTGATAAACCGATGATTTATTATCCGATGTCCGTTCTGATGAACGCTGGCATCCGTGACATTTTGATTATTTCCACACCGCAGGATACCCCTCGCTTCGAGAACCTGCTGGGTGATGGACACCAGTTTGGTGTAAACCTGACCTATGCTGTTCAGCCTTCTCCGGATGGACTGGCACAGGCCTTTATCATTGGCGCCGATTTTATTGGAAATGATTCTGTGGCTATGGTGCTGGGTGACAACATCTTTGCCGGTCATGGCCTGAAGAAAAGATTGACTGCCGCAGTAGAGAACGCTGAGAGTGGCAAGGGTGCAACCGTGTTTGGCTACTATGTGGATGATCCGGAGCGTTTCGGTATTGTGGAGTTTGACAAGAATGGCAAGGCCATTTCTATCGAGGAAAAGCCAGAACATCCGAAAAGTAACTACTGTGTGACTGGCTTGTACTTCTATGATAATCGTGTGGTCGAGTTTGCCAAGAACCTGAAACCGTCTGCCCGTGGTGAGCTGGAGATCACTGATTTGAATCGCATCTATCTGGAGGACGGCTCCCTGAACGTGGAACTGTTAGGTCAGGGCTTCACTTGGCTGGATACAGGTACACATGAGAGCCTGGTGGATGCCACCAATTTCGTAAAGACTGTCGAGCAGCATCAGCATCGTAAGATTGCCTGCCTGGAAGAAATTGCATACCTGAACGGATGGATCAGCAAGGATGAGCTGATGGAAGTCTATGAGGTCATGAAGAAGAACCAGTATGGTCAGTACCTGAAGGATGTCATGGACGGCAAGTATCAGGAACATCTGTATTAAAAAGGGAAAGTGTAGAGGAGAATAGATCATAAATATTATTGTTACCGGCGGTGCTGGTTTTATTGGTAGTAACTTTGTATTCCATATGCTGAAGAAGTATCCGGATTACCGGATTATCTGTCTGGACAAGCTGACCTATGCAGGCAATCTGTCCACGCTGGCACCTGTTATGGACAATCCGAATTTCCGCTTCGTGAAGGCTGACATCTGTGACCGTGAAGCAGTGGACAAGCTGTTTGAAGAAGAACATCCGGATATCGTAGTGAACTTTGCGGCAGAATCTCATGTTGACCGTTCCATCGAAGATCCAGGCATCTTCCTCCAGACCAATATCATCGGTACCAGTGTGCTGATGGACGCTTGCCGCAAGTACGGTATTCAGCGTTATCATCAGGTTTCTACCGATGAGGTTTATGGTGACCTGCCGCTGGATCGTCCTGACCTGTTCTTCACCGAGGATACTCCGATCCATACCAGTTCTCCGTACAGCAGCTCCAAAGCTGCCGCTGACTTGCTGGTTCTGGCTTACCACCGCACCTACGGTCTGCCTGTGACCATTTCTCGTTGCTCCAACAACTATGGCCCGTATCACTTCCCGGAGAAGCTGATTCCGCTGATGATTGCTAACGCACTGGCTGACAAGCCGCTGCCTGTTTACGGCGAAGGCTTAAATGTCCGTGACTGGCTGTATGTAGAAGACCACTGCAAAGCTATCGACCTGATTATCCACAAGGGTCGCGTTGGTGAAGTCTATAATGTCGGCGGCCATAACGAGAAGCAGAATATCGAGATCGTGAAGATCATCTGCAAAGAACTGGGCAAGCCGGAGAGCCTGATCACACATGTTGGTGATCGTAAGGGTCACGATATGCGTTACGCCATCGATCCGACTAAAATCCACAACGAGCTGGGCTGGCTGCCGGAGACCAAGTTCGAGGACGGCATCAAGAAGACTATCCAGTGGTATCTCGATAACCGTGAGTGGTGGGAGACCATCATCAGTGGCGAGTATCAGAACTACTACGAGAAAATGTACAGTAATCGCTAACGAGGAGGAAAGAACATGAGGCTTTTTGTAACAGGCGTTGGCGGTCAGCTGGGACATGATGTGATGAACGAGCTGCTGAAGCGCGGTCATGAAGGCATTGGCTCTGATATTCAGGAAAACTACAGCGGTGTGGCTGATTGTTCTGCGGTAACAAAAGCACCGTATGTGGCTCTGGATATTACTGATAAAGATGCCGTTGAGAAAGTAATTGCAGAAGTAAATCCGGATGCCGTGATCCACTGTGCAGCGTGGACTGCTGTGGATATGGCAGAGGACGACGATAAAGTGGCGAAAGTTCGTGCCATCAATGCTGGTGGTACGCAGAACATTGCAGATGTCTGCAAGAAGCTGGACTGCAAGATGACCTATATTAGCACGGATTATGTGTTTGATGGCCAGGGCACTGTGCCTTGGCAGCCGGACTGCAAGGATTACAAGCCTCTAAATGTGTACGGCCAGACGAAATTGGAAGGGGAGCTGGCAGTCAGCCAGACGCTGGAGAAGTATTTCATTGTCCGCATTGCATGGGTGTTTGGCCTGAATGGTAAGAACTTTATCAAGACCATGCTGAATGTCGGCAAGACGCACGATACTGTCCGTGTGGTCAATGACCAGATCGGCACACCGACCTATACTTATGATTTGGCTCGACTGCTTGTCGATATGAATGAGACTGATAAATACGGCTACTACCATGCCACCAACGAGGGTGGCTACATCAGCTGGTACGATTTTACGAAAGAAATCTACCGTCAGGCTGGATATAAGACGGAAGTCCTGCCGGTGACCACGGCAGAGTACGGTCTGAGCAAGGCAGCTCGTCCGTTCAACAGCCGTTTGGATAAGAGCAAGCTGGTGGAAGCTGGATTCACTCCGCTTCCGACTTGGCAGGATGCGCTGAGCCGTTACCTGAAAGAGATCGAGAAGTAAGAGGAGATAGAGAAAATGGGACAGATTAAAGTTGAGAAAAATGTAGGCGGCATCGAGGGCCTCTGTGTTATTGAGCCTGCTGTTCATGGTGATGCCCGTGGCTATTTCATGGAAACCTACAACGAAAAAGATATGAAAGAGGCTGGCATTGACATCCACTTCGTGCAGGACAATCAGTCTATGTCCACAAAGGGCGTGCTGCGTGGGCTACATTTCCAAAAGCAGTATCCGCAGTGCAAGCTGGTGCGTGCTGTGCGCGGCACTGTGTTTGATGTTGCAGTTGACCTGAGAAGTGATTCTAAGAGTTATGGCAAGTGGTATGGTGTAACCCTGTCGGCCGAGAACAAGAAGCAGTTTCTCATCCCGGAAGGTTTTGCGCATGGATTCCTGGTTCTGAGTGATGAAGCAGAGTTTTGCTACAAAGTCAACGACTTCTGGCATCCGAATGATGAGGGCGGCATGGCTTGGAATGACCCGGAAATCGGCATTGAGTGGCCGGAACTGAAAGGCGAGTACAAGGGAAACGCAAGTGCAGAGGGCTATACGCTGGAAGATGGCACTGCACTGAACCTGAGCGATAAGGACCAGAAATGGCTGGGACTGAAAGATACTTTTAAATTTTAAGAACACAGGGGTAGGAAGAATGCAGCGGGAAAACGAAGTACAACACGTATTTCTGGTAGGAGCTAAGAGCTTGGGTGCTTATGGCGGATACGAGACTTTTGTTTATAAGCTCACAGAGTACCACCAGAACAAGAAAAATATTAAATATCATGTGGCGTGTAAAGCTAACGGTGACGGCTGCATGGACGAAACAAAAGTGGATGGTGTGACCATAATCAATGATCATGAGTTTGAATTCCACAATGCACATTGTTCCAAGATAGATATTCCTCAGATTGGACCTGCACAGGCAATTTATTATGATGTTGCGGCATTGAAGGCTTGTTGCAAGTACATAAAGGAACATCGGATTAAACATCCGATCGTTTACATCATGGCTTGCCGTATCGGACCTTTTGCTGGTCACTTCTATAAAGAAATCCATAAGCTGGGTGGTATTGTGTACCTGAATCCAGACGGACACGAGTGGATGAGAGCAAAGTGGTCTGCACCGATTCGAAAATACTGGAAGATTTCTGAACAGATGATGGTTAAATACTGTGACCTTGCTATCTGTGACTCAGTGAATATCGAGAAGTATATCCACGAGTGCTATGACGGAAAAGGCATCAAGGGCAGAAATCCGAAGACCACATTTATTGCGTATGGTGCAGATCTGACCCTCAGTAAATTAGCTGATGACGATGAGAAGCTGGTGAACTGGTATAAAGAAAAAGGACTGACGAAAAAGGACTACTACCTTGTCGTCGGTCGTTTTGTACCAGAGAACTCTTTTGAAGTTATGATTCGAGAGTTCATGAAAAGCAAGAGCAAAAAGGATTTTGCTATTATCACAAATGTGAATGAGAAGTTCCTAAGTGAGCTTGAAGAAAAACTTCATTTCAAGAGCGATAAGAGAATCAAATTTGTTGGCACTGTTTATGATCAGGAGTTGCTGAAGAAGATTCGAGAGAACGCCTATGCTTATTTCCACGGACATACGGTCGGTGGTACGAATCCGTCCCTGATTGAAGCTCTTGGTAGTACAGATCTGAACCTGCTGGTTGATGTTGGTTTTAATAAAGAAGTCGCAGAAGATTGTGCACTTTATTGGAGCCGCAAGCTGGGGAGCCTTGCAAAGCTCATTGATAAGGCTGATCAGATGAGTACAGATGAAATTGCAGAGATGGGCCGGAGAGCCAAGAAGCGTGTGGCAGAAGAGTACACATGGGATAAGATCTGCGGACAGTATGAAGATGCGTTTATAAAATAAGTTGGGAGAAAAATATGAGGATTATTATAGCAAACTACCGCTATTTTATAGCTGGTGGACCAGAAAAATATATGTTTAAATTTATGGATGCGGCAGAAAAAATGGGAATTGAAGTGATTCCATTCTCTGTTAATAATCCCCAGAACGAAGAAACTCCGTACAGCAAATATTTTGCAAAACCGCGTTCAAATCAGATAATGTATGCGGACACGAAAAAATCTATTAGTAATTTGATTGGAATGGTAAGAGCTACAGTATGGAACTATGATGCGGAAAAAAGGCTTAGACATTTGATTCGTGATACTAAGCCTGATGCGGTATACATATTACACGAAGTAAATCATCTTTCACCTTCTATTATTCGAGCGGCAAGAAAAGAAAAAGTTCGTGTTGTACATAGAATTTCAGATTTTTTTATGTTTTGTCCAAAATATGATTTCTTATGCGAAAATGAAATATGCGAAGCCTGCTTACACGGAGATTATAGAAAGGCAATTGAGCATAGGTGTGTAAAGGGCTCAAAAGCAGGTACACTCTTGAGAGTAATGGCAATGAAGTTGTATGCAGCTACTAAAGTATTTGATGATGTTGACCAATATATTTGTACATGTGAATTCAGTAAAAATAAGTTGATTGAAGGTGGAATTTCAAAAGATAAAGTTACCTGTGTTCCGACATTTATTGACGCAACATCAATTACGCCATGCTATGAAGATGACAAATATTTTCTGTTTCTAGGTCGAATGGCACATCAAAAGGGACCTATATACGCAATTGAAGCCATGAAGTATTTGAAAGATACAGATTATGTTTTGAAAATAACAGGTCAAATATCTGATTCTGAGGAAGATCAAAAAATTTGGAATTATATCAAAGAAAATAAACTAGAAGATAAAATAGTTTTTACTGGATTTAAACATGGAAAAGAATTACAGGAGTTGATATCTCATTCGACGTGTATTGTGTGTCCTGCAATATGGTATGAAAACATGCCGAACACAGTTATTGAAGCATATGCTTATGGAAAACCTGTGGTAGCTTCTAGGATTGGCAGTTTGGCTGAGATAGTTGAAGATAACAAAACAGGCTTGTTGTTTGAAATGAAAAACAGTAAGGATTTCTCAGATAAATTGAGAAAATTTATAGCTGAACCCACACTAAGTATGACGCTAGGAATAAACGCAAGACATAAAGTTGAGGAAGATTATGCTGTAGAGAAACACATGAATAGTGTTATAAGAATATTAGAAGGAAAGTAATATTGAGGTGAAATATATGGATTTTAAAGAGGCACTCAAGGATCCTAAGAAAATCATTTTTTCATTAGGAATGAAGGGCAAACTCGGCTTTATAACCGATGAAAAATATCTAAAATTGATGTATTGGGCAAATACAGGAAAAAAACTTAATTTAGAGAATCCAGTAACATTCAATGAAAAACTTCAATGGCTAAAGTTGCATAATCAGAACCCGGAATATAGCAAAATGGTAGACAAATATGAAGCAAAGAATTGGATCACAGAAAAAATTGGAGACGAATTTATTATCCCTACGCTCGGTGTTTGGGATACTTTTGACGAAATTGACTTTGACAAATTGCCAAATCAGTTTGTTTTGAAGTGTACGCATGATTCTGGAGGTCTTGTTATTTGTAAAGATAAGAGAACATTAGATAAAGTCAAGGCAAAGAAAAAAATTGAAGCTTCACTAAAAAGAAACTACTTTTTGGTAGGAAGAGAGTATCCATATAAAGCGGTAAAACCGAGAATTATTGCAGAAAAATATATGGTTGATTCGAATCCAAAAGAAAAAGAGGAATGTCTTACAGATTATAAATTCTTCTGTTTTGATGGTCAACCTAAAATAGTGTATGTTGGAAAAGACAAATCTGAAGATCCCAGAACAGACTTCTTTAACATGAATTTTGAACATCTTCCGATAAGGATGCGTGATCCAAATGCAGATGTTGCACCAGAAAAACCTGTGATGTTTGAAAAAATGAAATCTCTTGCTGGAATATTGTCAAAAGGATGTCCTCATTTGCGAGTAGATTTCTACTTGATTAATAATCAAATTTATGTTGGTGAACTAACATTTTATCATTGCAGTGGTTTTACGGAAGTAAAACCCGATGAATGGAATAATATAATGGGGTCATGGATTGATTTGGATTGAGTTAAAGCGTATTTGTATCAATGAGGCTAAAGGAGAGTAACGATGAATGTGTTACATTTACTTGTTAAAGGAGAAGCTGGTGGAATAGAGAGTTTGTGTCGAGACTATGCTAATTATTCAAACAATAAGAATGTGTTTGCTTTCTTAAAGGGCGTAGATTCGGTGAATGCAGTAAAAATGAAGAAAAGTGGTCATACGGTTATAGAGCTTAACTATAGTTCCCAAAAAGCGATAGGAGTATGGAAGAATCTTAATAAACAAATAAAACTGTATTCAATAGATGAAATAGTTGTTCATCACGCTTCCCCGATTTTGTATTTATTTGCTTGGGGGCTTAAACTGAAGAACTCTTATTTGAAGATTGTAGCATATGCACACTGTGAAGCAGAAGATATGCTTTCTGGATCTGGAAAGCTTTCAATTAAAGATAAGATAATTGTTCATTCATTTGCAAATAGTGATAAGGTAATTGCAATTTCATCTGCCGTAAGATCTAGCCTGATAGAGTGTTTTGGATTACAGGAGAATAAAATTTGCGTTGTATACAACGGGGTAGATTTAAGCAGATTTAAACCCAATTATAACTGCGAAATGCATAATCCAATTAGACTTTTATATGTTGGAAGACTTGTAAAAGAGAAGGGTGTACAGAATATATTGTTTGCTTTATCAAAACTTTCAGAAAAAAGCGATAATTGGAGTTTTGATATTGTTGGAGCGGGAGAATATCGTAATAACTTGGAGGATTATACGAAAAAATTAGGACTAACAAAAAAAGTTCAATTTTTAGGTACAAGAGACGATATTCCAGAAATTTTAGAAAAACATGATATTTTTGTGCATATGCCTGCTTACGAAGAAGGATTTGGAATAACAATTATTGAAGCTATGGCGGCAGGACTTGTGTGTGTGTGTGCAGGAAGAGGTGGAATTCCTGAAATTATTGAAAATAACATAAGTGGAATTTTAGTATATTCAAATCAAGAACTTTGCGATGCATTGGCAGAAATTTTTATGTATAAAGATCAAGAAACACTTTGTAAAATAAGAAGAAATGCAATAAGACGAGCTGAAAATTTCGATATAAAAATTTTTTCAAAGAATTTGGATACTCAACTACTTTTAATATAGAAAATGCGTCGGGAGGGGAGAACATATGGTATCAGTCGTTGTTCCTATATATAGGGTGGAGAAATATTTAAGAAAATGTGTTGATAGTTTACTTCAACAGACCTATAAGAATATTGAAATTATATTAGTGGATGATGGATCACCAGATGCTTGTCCTGAAATATGCGATGAATTAAAGAAAACAGATGATAGAATAGTTGTCATTCATAAAAAGAATGGTGGACTGTCAGATGCTAGAAACGCTGGAATTCAGATTGCCAATGGCACTTATATTACATTTATTGATTCAGATGATTATGTCGGCATCCACTACATTGAAACACTCGTAAAAGCAATAGAAGACGGTAAGGCTTCCGTAAGTATTTGTGACTATAACAATGTCTATGACGATATGGGGATGGAAAGAGAAGAAAGCATTTGTAATATCTTCAGTAATAAGGAGTGTATCGAAAAAATTTACCATCCAATTTGTCATGGAATGGAGTTTGTTGCGTGGGGGAAATTATACAAAACAAGTTTGTTTAAGAATAATGAGATTCTGTACCCTGTAGGAAAAATACATGAAGATACTTTTACAACTTATAAATTACTGTACTATGCGGAGAAAATAGTATATGTGAATTATGTTGGCTATTTTTATCGACAGAGAGAAAATAGCATAATGTCTTCAACATTTAATATGAAAAATTTGTCAATAGTGGAAGCTACGAGAGAAGCTTGTGATTTTTTTTCTAATAATGGCGAAAAATATCTATTTGATTGTGCTGTAAATTCACACTTTAAAACTTACATTAGTACTTTTTCAGAAGTGCTGAAAAATAAAAATAGAATAGATGAATACAAACAAGTAAAAAATGATCTGCTCTTTCAATATCATGAAGACATAAAACACTATTTGGACTCTTCTGATATTGGGGCTGGACATAAACTGTTTTATAGATTGTTTGAGAAAGCTCCGGTATTAGTGGTGGAAATCAATAGAATTTTTTTGAATCGATAACAGATATAATTAGGAGAGTGAAAATGAAAGTTTCAATAATGTCAATGCAGAGAATTGCTAACTATGGTTCTTTTCTACAGGCATATGCTCTAAAAAAAACAATTGAAACATTAGGGCATCAGGTTGATTTTGCAGATTATAGAGTACAACCCTGTTTAATACAGCCACAAAAAGTAGAGCAAGGTAAAGATACCTATATAAAGGATAAGGCATTTCGGTTAATGAATGCAATTAAGTGTTTTGCATATAAGATTCCTTTTGATCAACATAAACAGTTCTATCAGAATTACTCTGGTAAATATCTTCAAATTATTGGTGTGTCTGATGAACGAAGAGAACGCCCTGATACAGATGTCTTAGTAATAGGTAGTGATGAGGTGTTCAATTGTGTCCAATCAAATCCGGATGTAGGATGCTCGATGGAGTTATTTGGAAAAGATTCAAGGGCAAAAAAAATTATAAGTTATGCAGCATCATTTGGAAATACAGGAATCAAAGAATTAAAACGTTTTGATGTTCAAGATGAAATTGCTGAATTGTTGAAAAAATTCACAGCGATTTCGGTAAGAGATAAAAATAGTGAGGTTATTGTAAAAGAATTAGTGGGTAAGATGCCTCAGAAGCATTTGGATCCTGTCTTGATATATGATTACACAAAAGAAGTTACATCTTGTACTTGTTACATGCCATTTGAAAGGTATATGGTGGTCTATGCTTACAGTAGCAGAATAACTAAACAGGAAGGAAAGGAAATTAAACACTTTGCAAAGAAGAATGGATTGAAGCTGATTGCTATAGGCGGAGAGCATTCATTTTGTGATGTGTCAATTTATCCTAAGCCATTTGAAGTACTATCAATTATTAAGAATGCAGCGTATGTTGTGACAGATACCTTCCATGGAACTGTATTTTCGATTAAATACAATAAACAGTTTGGAACATTGATAAGAAAAGGTAATGGTGAAAAATATGGGAACTATGAAAAGTTAAACGATTTGTTGAGTACATTTAACTTAAACAATCGAGAAATAAAAACAATTAGTGATTTGGATTTTATCTTGAATTCCAAGATTGATTATAAATCAGTAAATGAAATTATTGCGGTAAATAGAAAAAATACATTGGAGTATCTAAAAAGTAATATTTAGGAGAATATAAAGTGAGTTGGAAAGTTTCACCTAAAAAGGTAATGGTTACATTGTTACTGATAATGATAACAGTATATCATTCAATGACAATGTTGTATTATATAAGTGGTATGGATTCAAGTTTCCTAGAGAAGAGGTATATTATAGGCACAGCAACAATGATCTTGGCAATATTTATTATTGCCGTATTCAAGTTGCATAGATACCTAAAAATGCCATTAGGTCTTGGCGTTGTTTTATTATTACTTTTTGTTTTCCCTATAATAACTGCAAGAATGAATTATCAGGAAATATATCATACTCTAATATCTCAAACATTGATGTGGATTCCGATTTGCGCTGCAAGCTATTATTCGGTATTGTACTATGGTGAATTTCCAGTTAGTAAGAAGATGCTGTATTTTTTGTATGCAATTCTTATAGGATTATCATTTCCCCTGATTGCTATACATCTGTCTGGTGCAGGTCTAAATGGGTCAGTAATTTTTTCTACCTATCTAGTATTGACAATTGTACCGTTACTTTTACAGGCAACAGAGTATAAAAGTCGCTATTTACCTATTCTTTGTTCATTGATTGTTATTGCCGCAACAACCAAACGAACAGGAATGTTGGCGGCCAGTATCGGATTTGCAGTCTTTTATTTAACGGATGGTAAATCGAAGAAACCTATTAAAAAGAGATTGGAGCGAATTGTTAAAATTACCATCTTGGGATTGATTGTTATAGCGTTTCTCGTACTTGTATTGAGTAGGTTTGGAATTGATGTTTTAGGCAGATTTAGTGAATTGAGTTCAGACGGTGGATCTGGACGAAATATTGTTTGGGCAAAGGTACTTGCAAGTTTTTCAAATAGCGATTTAAAGAGAAAAATATTTGGACACGGTATTAATTCAGTTTTTCAAACGGTTACCATATATAGTGATGTTAGAATTAAGGCACATAATGATTTTATAGAGACTTTACATGATTATGGATATTTTGGTCTATTTCTGTTAATAGCATTTATCGCAATGCTCTTTAAAGAATGGTACTATCAGTTTAGAGAGCATACGGAACAGCTTGCAATATATTCATTTTCAATGATAGTTACAATCTTTTTTGCAACTTTCAGCTATTTCTTTATTGAGTCAACAGTTATTAATTATATGGCTGTGTATTGGGGAATAGTATTTGCAAAAAGAAAGTTGCACAGGGAGGGATTGGAAGAATGACGGAAAATGATAAAAATTTGATAAGCGTTATTATTCCATTATATAATGCAGAAAAATATCTAAAAAATTGCATAACGAGTGTTGTAGGACAAACTTATAGAAATCTTGAAATTATTCTTGTAGATGATGGATCAAACGATAATTCTTTAAGCATTTGTGAAAAATTTGCCTTACAAGATAACCGAATAAAAGTCTTTCATCAGAATAATGGCGGCGTGGCATCAGCGAGAAATAAGGGACTATCTGAGGCATCAGGAGAATTCATAGCTTGGGTAGATAGCGATGATTCAATTGAGCCGGAGTATATAGAAAAATTGTATGACGCTGTAAAGGAATATAATGCTGATATCTCAATTGCATTGAAACAATACAAAAAACAAATAAAATACATACATAGTAGAGAGAAAATTGTTCAAGAGTACTTGATGGGCAACCTCACAGCTTATTTGTGGAGCACTTTGGTAAAAAGAGCACTTTATAATGAGTTGAGATTTGAACAGCTTAAAATAGGTGAGGATGCCCTTATGCTTTGCCGGTTATATTGCAGAGCAGAAAAACTTGTTGTATTTCAAAGCAATGGATATCATTATCTCGAAAGAATTGATTCGGCATCGTCTAAAAGATCTTTTTCCATTTTGAAGATGTGGCTTTGGGGCGTAAAAGAACAAAGTAAAATCGTTGAAGATAACTGTCCATCTTGCTTGGTTTATATGAATTATAAAAAGACAATATATGCACTGTCATTTCTGATTTGGACAAAAGGACTGCAGGATGTAGGAGTAACATTATTCAGAAAAGAATTATGGGATATGTTTCATGATAGTATACATAAACTGCCAATATTTCATATATCCTTAAGACAATATAAAAGGGTGATTGATTTATATTTGGAGGCAAGAACAGTACGTTAAAGAGGAAAATAATATGGTGACTGTATGTGAAAAAGACCAGTGTGCAGGATGCATGGCTTGTTTGGAAGTTTGCTCAAAAAATGCAATTAATATTAAAGATTCCATAAAATCATATAATGCTATTATTGATGAAAAACGGTGTATTAATTGTAATGCGTGCAGAAACGTTTGTCAGGTTAACAATAATGTAGATGTGTCGAAACCTATAATATGGAAGCAGGGATGGGCATCAGATGTAAATATAAGAAAAAAAAGTTCTTCAGGTGGAGCAGCTGCGGCTATCGCAAGAAGTTTTGTGGAAAATGGAGGCATTCTCTGCAGCTGTTGTTTTTCACAAGGTGAATTTGTGTTTGACTTTGAGGATGACATAAACAAACTTGCAAGATTTTCAGGCTCAAAGTATGTGAAAAGCAATCCTAAAGGAATTTATAAAAAAATTAAGCAATTATTGCAGTCAGGTAAAAAAATTTTATTTATTGGATTACCATGTCAAGTAGCAGCGGTCAAGAGATTTGTAGGTAAACGATATGAAGAGAAGTTATACACGATTGATTTAATTTGTCATGGCTCTCCGTCACCTATGTTGCTTGAACGCTTTTTGAATGAAAAGGGATATAATATTAAGCAAATTGGAAATATAGAATTCAGAAGTAAAACTAATTTTGCATTAAAAGGAAAAAGGATAAGGCTTGAACCTGTCGGTGTACAAGATTTATATACGTATGCTTTTTTAACCTGCATGGATTACACGGATAATTGCTATCGCTGCAAGTATGCTAGATTAGAAAGAGTGTCAGATATTAGTATTGGTGATTCTTGGGGAAGTGACATCAAGGAAGAAGAAAAAAAAGGAATCTCGTTAGTTCTTTGTCAGACAGAAAAAGGAATGGATTTATTGGAACAGTCTAAAATGACTTTGGAGGCCGTTGATTTAGAAAGTGCTGTAGCATCAAATCATCAATTAAAACATCCATCGAAGCCAGCTGTTAAGAGAGATAAATTTATTACTTTACTGCAGAAGGGCAAAAGGTTTGATTTGAGTTTTTTCATGTGTCATCCCAAAGTTGTGGTATTAAAACAGCTTGACAGAATAAATAGTCATTTGAAAAATGGGGGGGGTACGAAGGCATAAGCTATAGTATCTCAATCGTTGAAAAGTAATATTTTTTAGAAATAGGATGGGGTGACCAATGAAGAAGATAGCTATCGTAACATTGAGTGATTTTAATAATTATGGAAATAGGTTACAGAATTATGCATTAGAGAGAATTATTACGAGTCAAGGATATGATGTTGTTTCATTGGTTGATTTCCGACCTAATCTCCTTAAAACTTCGGTTAAGACGATTATAAAGAAAGATGGCATCAAATTCACAGATAGGATGAAAAAGATACGAAGGCTAAAAAATTTTCTAGACTTTGACAAAAAGTATGTAAATACATTTCCTGTCAATGCAGGAGAATTTAGTAGCGTATCTGATGATGAGTATCATTGCTTTATAGTTGGAAGTGATCAGGTATGGAATCCAGATTGGGCAAAATATACTTATGACAGAATGTTTTTAAGATTTTGTTCTCCGACTAAACGTATTTCATATGCTGCGAGCTTTGGAGTTGATAAAATTCCAGAAAAATGGGTTGATAAATATAAAGCTGGACTTATAGATTTTAAGGCACTTTCAGTCAGAGAAGATAAGGCTGTTGATATTGTTAAAAATACTATCGGAATCACTTGTCATAAAGTACTTGATCCAACAATGCTACTGGAAAGAGCAGAATGGGATAAAATTAAAAAAATGCCAACAAAAATAAATGGGAAGAACTATATTTTAACTTATTTTTTGGGCGGAAGAACGCGAGAAGTAGAAAAAGTAATATATCGATATGCTAAATTGACAGATAGCGCAGTAATAAACTTGCAAGATTATAATACGCCTTACTATACAGTAGGGCCAGATGAATTTGTTGGTCTTATTAGCAAAGCCAAGATGGTTTTGACAGATTCTTTTCATGCTACTGTTTTTTCAATAATATATGAAAAGCCATTTGTTGTGTACGACAGACATGGAAGCGGCAAAAAGATGGGCTCAAGGCTCTCTTCGTTACTGGAGATGTGTGGCTTAAATGATCGAAGAGCTTCTGCATTGGATGAAAAGATGTTGTTACAAGTTGATTATACAAATGCTAGATTAGCAATTCAGAAAGAAAAAGTCCACAGCCTAAAATATTTGAATGAAGCGATTCAAAGCTGTGGGGATAGCGTGGGTTAATATGAAGATAGAGAGAACAAAAAATGCAAGTAGAAATATTCTATTTGGAATAATTTTGAAAATTTATCAAATTGCAGTTCCGTTTTTGATGCGTACTGCCATGATATATTTCATGGGGGTTCAATATCTTGGACTAAATAGCTTGTTTACATCAGTGTTGCAAGTTTTGAATTTGGCAGAACTAGGAGTTGGATCTGCTATGGTTTACAGCATGTATAAGCCCATAGCAGAAGATGATACAAAAAAAATTTGTGCATTGATGAAACTTTATAGGTTATATTATAGAGTAATTGGCTTTGTTATTGGTGGCGTAGGTCTTGTTTTAACTCCGTTTGTTCCAAAGCTAATAAGTGGTGACGTTCCAAGTGGTTTGAATATTTATATTCTATATTTGATGAATTTAGCTGCAACAGTGCTTTCGTATTGGCTATTTGCTTACAAAAATAGTCTCCTTCAAGCGCATCAGAGAGTAGATGTTGTTAGCAAAATAACACTTGTTACAAATACGTTTCAGTATGCGATTCAGATATTGATTTTAGTACTTTCTCATAATTATTATTATTATGTTCTTGCTATATTGGCAACCCAAATAATAACAAATATTTCCACAGCGATTGTTGTAGATAAAATGTATCCAAGATACAATCCTGAAGGAAATCTGGATAAAGATGAAATCCAACAGATTAATCACAAGATAAGAGATTTATTTACATCAAAAATTGGATTCGTAGTTGTCGACTCGGCTGATACAATTGTCATCTCAGCGTTTCTTGGGTTGACAGCATTAGCAATATATCAAAATTATTTTTACATTTTGAGCTCTGTTATGGGATTTATAGCTGTTGTTTTTACCTCGTGTACAGCTGGAATCGGAAACAGTATTATTGTGGAAACCGCAGAGAAAAACTACAATGATCTAAAAAAATTTACTTTTTTAATTTCATGGATATCCGGAATGTGCCTTTGTTGTTTCCTTAATCTATATCAACCGTTTATGGAGTTATGGGTTGGCAAAGATTTAATGCTTAGCATGGGCGCGGTAGTATGTTTTTGCGTTTACTTCTATATCCAGGAGATAAATAAACTCTTTAATACCTATAAAGATGCTTCTGGAATTTGGCATGAAGATAGATTCCGCCCACTTGTTGTCGCACTGACAAACCTTTGTCTCAATCTTCTTATGGTTAACTTTTGGGGGATTTATGGTATTCTTCTTTCAACTGTGTTTGCAACCTTGTTTGTAGGTATGCCATGGCTCTTACATAATCTTTTTACTACGGTATTTGATAAAAAGTATTTAAGCGGATTTTTAATAAACTTAGGCCGATATGTTGCTGGAGTAGCATTGGTAGGTGTGATTACGTATTTAATTTGCAATCGCATATCTTTTTCAAATCTTTGGCTAACATTGGTAATAAGAGGACTCATAAGCTGTTTGATTCCAAATGCTGTGTTTTGGGGTTTATATCACCGCTTGAGAGAGTTCAAAGAGTGTGTGAAGCTGGTTGATAAGATGACAAAAAGGAAATTTAGGTTAAGCGGCCTAATTTTAGGAGAAAAGTGATGTCAAATAAGATTTTAAATACATATGCGGCATATGCGTTTGATGATTTGATTCGTAAACAAAGTTCATCGGGAGCGATATTTTCATTGATCGCAGAAAAAATATTGTCCCTCAGTGGAATTGTATATGGAGTTACGATGACCGATGACTGCAAAGGGGCAGAATTTGTTCGTGTTGATAATATCGAGCAGTTACACCTATTACGTGGCTCTAAGTATATTCAAGCTAAGGTTGGTCAAGCCTATAAGTCTGTCAAAAACGATTTGAATAGTGGAAGAATTGTATTATTTTCTGGTACAGGATGTCAGAATAACGGTCTAAAAAAATACCTTGGAAAAGACTATGAGAATCTATATTGCATCGATATGGTATGTCACGGTGTTCCATCTCCAAAATTGTGGAGACATTATCTTGAACATATAGAGACTATAAATAATGCAAAAATTATTGGCGTGAATTTTCGATGTAAGGATCAAGGATGGAAGAATTTTGGAATGGAAGAAATTCAGCACGACAAAAAGAAAGTATATATTCCTAGTAGTCAAGATTCTTTCATGAGAATGTTTTTGCGAAATTATTGTTTAAGACCTTCTTGTTACGAGTGTGAAGCAAAACTGGTAAGATGTGCGGATTTGACTCTAGCAGATTTCTGGGGAATAAATTTTGTTGCACCAGAAATGAATGATAATAAAGGTGTGTCACTTGTAATTATCAGAAGCCAGAGAGGACAAAGTTTGTTTGATACTATTCAAGAAAAGCTATGTTATAAAAAGGTGGATTATAATGCAGCAATTAAATATAATCCATCGGAAATAACTTCGGCCCCAAGACCAAAAGAGCGTAATAAGTTCTTTTCAGATCTTGAAAAGAAAGAATTTATTAAAATGGAAAAAAAGTATGCAGCAGACGCAAAAATACCACTAAAACAAAAAGTGAAAAACATATTAAGAAACGCATTATTGCGTAAAAATAACGGGGGGGGGTACAGTAATGTAAAAAATGTCTCCGGTTATGGGATGCTTTTCACATTTGACATGATTGACAAGAAATAAAGGGAGAAATACAATCTTGAGAGCAGAGCAGAGCAGAGCAGAGCAGAGCAGAGCAGAGCAGAGCAGAGCAGAGCAGAGCAGAGCAGAGCAGAGCAATTGATGTCGTAAAGTTTTTAATGGCAATATGTGTCGTTGCTATTCATACACAGCCGCTGCAAAGTGTAGATGGAATTGGGAAAAATTTATATGAAACGACTGTGGCATTATCCGTTCCATTCTTTTTTATGTCGACAGGATACCTGGTATTTGGAAAATTAATTTTGCCATATGACTGTGAATATAACAAGAAAAAGGCAAAAAAACAAATACTGAAAATGTTAAGGGCTTATTTTATTTGGAGTATACTATACCTTCCTCTTGCGTTCTACGGCTTTTTCTCTGTTGATAAATATGGTATATTCAAATCCGGTATTTTATATATTAGAAATATTTTGTTCCAAGGACAAAACTATTTTTCTTATCCGCTTTGGTATTTGCTGGCAGCTATATATGCATCTATTGTATTTTATTTCCTTATCAGAAATGGATTTCAGACATCTAGGGTTATTTGGGCTATTAGTATTTCCTTTATAATATCGAAAGGCACTGATTATCTGGTCATTAATCAGAATTCTTTTCACGGGTTCAGTAGATTGCTTGCAGTGTGTTTAGCAAAAACCTTTTCTGAAGGAAGAGTGTTTTCTGGAATATATCTAATGCTTATAGGAGCATTAATACAGAAGTATAGCAAGTGGATTAATAATGCTATGGTCAGATATTCGTGCATTATATTTGTGACTCTTTTTATATTTGATGTTTTTATTGACAATGTATTTTTGCGACTTAGCGTTTGTGTGGCTTTTTTTATCTTTGTTCAGAATCTTAAAGTTAAAAAAGTGACTGATGCACAGAGTCATTTTTTAAGACGAATGAGTACAGTCGTCTTTTATGCACATATGATAATTTTTTTCCTCTGGGGTTTAATTGATGGGAAAGAACCATCATATGGATTTACAGGATTTATAGCAAGTTTAGTTGGAACTGTTGTATTGGCGGTGATTATTAGTGCCAATAGAATAAAGAATAGTCGTTTAGTTAGAGAGTTGTTTGGCTAACAGTAAAGGTGAAGATGAGAAAAATGGAAAAAGAATTACCAGTACTATATAAAAGAAAAGAAGAATGCTGTGGATGTACAGCTTGTTATGCCATCTGTCCGAAAGAAGCTATTTCTATGGTAGAGGACGGAGAGGGATTTGAATATCCACAGATTGATGAAAGTAAGTGCGTGCGGTGCTATCAGTGTTTGAAAGTCTGTCCATTCAAGGTAGCGAAAGCTAGTGGAATGTGATATACTGGGAGCGGTAGCTCCCTACGCTGCTCGAATAATATCACACACCTCTCCGTGGTGGGCAGCAGGCAACGATCTATTATGATCGGCGAAGATGTGATAGATTTTTATGTTAAATTGAAAGAAGATGAACATATGTTATCACCAGAGTTGAAAAAACTTTTAAATGACCTCCGGGCAGGAGAATCAAATATAAGAATTGATCGAGAAAAAATCCAAGCTGAACTTGAGACTCTCGATAATACACCCGTATTTCTGAAGCATAGCCTTTCGATGTCAACGAGAGTGTGCCCTACTTGTGGGAGGGAGTTATGATGGATTATAGAGAATTAAGAAAACTAAAAGCTCAGCTAATAGAAAAAGAAAATAAAACAGAGGACGAACTTCATTTATTGATGGAACTTCAGTCGTTAAGTAAAGTAATTGATACAATCGAATTCTCCTTACAGATGTCGGGAGATGTGTGTAAAACCTGTGGGAGACCGTTATAATGGAAGGACATTTTCTTGTATGTGAAAATGAAGAAGAGGAATTTGATATCAGTTTCCAAGTTAATTCAACTATGGATAGTGTTATTCCAAAGGATCAACAAGAGCTGTATGTAAAAGCAGAATCTGCCTGCAATATCATTAAAGCATTAGAAAATACGGATAAACAAACTAAGAAAAAGTATTTTGATAAGCTACTTTCCTTGTCTCAGGTTGGACTTGTGGCAAATCCGGCACAGACAGAAACAGCAGAATTTGCATTAATGAAGTTGAAAGATGAAATAGTTCTTGTAGAAGGAAAACGTATCAAGAACCACTATATGAAATATTTAGGGATAGATGCCTTAATTATTGGAGCAATAGCAAGTGTAGTGCTAGGAATATGTTTCTATTTTACAAGATGGATAGGATGTATTTCAGTATTATGTATTATAATTGGTGCCTTAACAGGAACATGGGTTTCATTTGGTGCAAGAAAATTTGAAATAGAATTTGAGGATCTTGCTTCATTGGAAAAAGACAAAATGACGCCAGTTATCCGTCTGATTTATATTGCAGTTGCTTCGTTGATTTTTGCACTATTAATGAATGTTGGTCTTATAGATGTAAAAATTGGAAATGTAGATATTTCCAAGGCTTTTACAGATATCAAGCCTGCACTTGTAATTGGCGTTTTATGCGGTTTGGTTGAAAGTAAGATTGGAATACAGGTCTACAATAAGGCGGTTTCCCTGTTGGTAGATGATAGTGAACAATAATAGTATATTGCCCTCATTCTAACACAGTGCTATACTTAAACAACTATAAAAGGAAAGAGGTTATCACCATACCCAGAATGAAAGGCAGCAAAAACCGTCCTAAAACCAATATCACCAAAGGCTACGCAACCTAGATTGCGGAGAAGCAGGAGACTATTGTGTCTCTGAATATTGAGATTGCATCCATCCAGAAAGCGATTGAAGAGCAGAAGAACACATTGAAAGAGAAGAAGACTGCTCTGAAGAAGGCCGAAAAAGAAGTGGCATCTCTGGAAGCGAAGAAGGTAAAGGCAGATGCTAAGGCTGCTGAAGAAGCTAAGAAGACCGAAGCGGAGGCTGTGCTGAAGAAGCTGCTGGCAAGCGGTATGAGTGCGGACGAGATTCTGGAAAAGCTGAAATAAAATAACCCAAGAAAAAATGAATGCCGTGTGGACAAACTGAACTCCAGGAGTTCACACGGTAATTTTTGAAGGCCGCTATATAGTTTATAACGAAAATAAGAATTGAATAGAAATAAAAGGAATGGAGCGTGAGAAAATGAATTTATCAAAAATACATCATATTGCAATCATCGTATCTGACTACGAAGCTGCTAAGGATTTCTATGTGAACAAACTGGGATTCTCTGTTATCAGAGAGAACTACCGTCCAGAGCGTAAGGACTGGAAGCTGGATCTTCGTGTCAATGAGCACACAGAACTGGAGATTTTTGCTGAGGAAAATCCGCCGAAGCGTGTGAATCGCCCGGAGGCCTGTGGTCTACGTCACCTTGCGTTTTGCGTTGATAGCGTGGAACAGACGGTGAATGAGCTGGCGGAGGTAGGGATTGAATGTGAGCCAATCCGCGTGGATGATTACACCGGCAAGAAGATGACTTTCTTCCACGACCCGGATGGACTGCCGCTGGAGCTGCACGAATAATCATGGGAGAGAAAAGAGCATATAAAGCCAGAAAGCCTGGTGGAGGCAGGAAGAAGCTGAAGCCGGAGTACGATGCCGGGAAAAATCTGAAAGAGCAGATGGAAAGTGCAGTGGCGCTTTATGAGGAAGACTGCTCCCTCCAATCCATCGCTGATGCTCTAGCTCTAAACCCCATCAAGGTACGGAAGCTGCTCATCACGGCAGGTGTGTATGAATCGGAAGTGGCGGAGAAGGTACAGGATACTTTTGAAGAATATAGAGAAACACAAGACTACAAAACCTCCATACTCTCAACGGCAAACACCCTTGACCTTTCCAAAGCTTCCGTCACCTCGTACCTACCATATCAGAAAGGTGTGTACTTCCCAAGTACAGAGAAAGAAAAGATCAGTGTTGGGGCAGAGCGGCAGCGGAGATATAGAACAATGAAGCGGTGGAGGGCTGATCCGACAGAAGAAAACTTCTGGGGTGTGGTTCTGACCTATGCTGGAGTGAAATTCAAAACCTACTCTGGCTTACCATTCTCTTACGAAATTAAAAAAGGCAGGAATGGCGAGTATACAAAAGAACTGTGGATCGACCGCCGAGAGAAGAGTAAAAGCCTGGCGTGGAGTTCTATAATTTTGGCACTGGGAAATATAAAAGGGGAGGTAGTAGACCGCCCGAAAGCTTTGGGCGATATCCGGGGAGTGACCTACATATACGGAATGTTCTATCGGTTCGGACTGATCGATGTGCCGGACAAGGTAAAGGAGAAGATGGGTCGTCCCAAAGACCGCAAAAAATAGGTTGCTATGTACAGAAGTGTGCGGTAATATGTGCCGTAACTGAGGATGTGAATCTCAGTTGGGAAGGATGGTAGCATTATAGAAAAATTGAAGGAAATGCTGGAGAAGTACATTAATAAAACGGAGCCGGAGTATTATCCGCCGGTGGAGAACCTGCTGGATCTGATCTACGAGCATTACACGGAGAATAATCCAGTAGAGAAAAACACAGTTGCCGGGAAAGCAGCAAAGGCCAAGGAAAAGGAACTGGAAGAGTGGCTGTGTGGCTTGGATGGTATGGATAGGCTGGTAGATGACTACGTCGGAGATAAGATTCCGCTCTGGGAAAAGATCATGGACCGACAGGGAACGGTGTGTTGTGCATGGGAAAAGACCGCTTTTGAGGAAGGCCTGAAAGTCAGAATTCGGCTCATGATGGAAGTGTATAGTTTATGACGGAAATAAAGTGAACTCATGGAGTTCAAAAAAGCCCTCGCTTGTTATGGCGAGGGCGTGTGTTTTTATTTTTCAGGCTTTTCAGCTTTTTTCTTCTTCGGTGCAATTTTGTGGCCTGAGTAGATTGCCATGCCCATGCAGACCAGAGAGCCACAAGCAAAATACTTGTGAGCCTGCGTCAGTTTCTTGCAGCCCGTGTAGAAGCATCCTGCCATGCAGCCAAGTGCGCCGAGTGACCAATATTTATGTGCTTTCATTTTGTGTGTCCTCCTCATTATCTGTGGTTATTATCCGCCCCATCTCATCGATGGAGTCCGAACTACCAGTTTTTCTTAATAGTCTAACAATTATAGACAGCATTAATACAGGACAACTGTATGTGCTGTTAGACGATGAGAAAGTTGCAGCGTGTGTCATAGCAAACGATGAAAAAGTCGATGGCTATTCAGATGCGCCGTGGCAGATTGATTCGGATGAGTGAAAATTGGATCTACTGTAAGCAGAGAAATATGCTATATGGAGCAGCTATTTTGAGATTGCAAAAAATATCAGAGCATAAAAAATTCAGCTTGCAATAATAGAATTCTCATGTTAATCTAATACCACGCAGTTATCATTCTGATGAACTGCAAAAAGATCTATGAACCAAATCGGTAATTATTCAATAAGCTCAGATTTCCGAGCAGATAATCCGATGACAACCAAAAAAATGAATATTGTTTGAAGATTATGTGATGGAGTAAGTTTCTTAAATATCTGATTTTAAGGGATAGTTACTTCCATAGAAAACTATCTTGTGTTAAGATAAATATAACTTTAGAATTCTTTTCTTCAGGCAATCATTCATCCCACAGAAGAGAGGAGAATTCTATGAAAGAAATGCATATCTTAGAATTGTCAAAACTTCCGCCGGAAGAGAAAAATGAGACAAGCCTGTTGCAGTGGATGCGCTTTCTTGGAGGAAAAACCAGAAAGGATTTTGAAAAAATGGCAAAGAAAAATTCTGAATTGGAAGAAGCATATGACGTGTTGGATAAATTAAGCGCAGATGAAAAGAAGAGGTTAGAATACGAGACAACTTGTCATTTATCCAGTAAGATGGTAGAATCAAAATACATTGGAGCGCGTGATATTTTTTGACAAGATGCATCTTTGCAGTTGCAGCGGTAAAATGTCGGAGAGGAGTGGATGACATGACTTTTTTAAATATTCCGAAAGGAAGATCGGATTTCGAGACAATTCGTAGAGATGGATTTTACTATGTCGATAAGACAGGATTGATTGGTGAAATCCTGAAGTCATCCGGTACTCAGGTTACATTAATAACTCGTCCCCGTCGCTTTGGAAAGACGTTGGGAATGAGTACACTTGAATGCTTTCTGGATATTCAAAAAGATAGCAAAGGTTTGTTCGAAGGTTTGGAAATTTCAAAACAAAGAGATATTTGTGAGGAATGGATGAATCAGTGGCCTGTGATGAGCTTGAGCCTTAAGGCGGTTGAGGGAAATGATTTTTCAACTGCGTATATGCAGCTTGTTTATGAAGTCGGAGAGCTTTTTAAGAAGCATGAATATCTCATGGAAAGCCCTGTGCTGAATGCAGAAGAAAAAAGGAAGTTTGATGACATTCGGTATGGACGAGCGGGGAAGATCGAAGTAATGCGTTCGCTTCAAATTCTCTCAGAGTTTTTGAGCAAGTATTACAATAAGAGTGTAATACTTCTTATTGACGAGTATGACGTTCCTATGGCGAGAGCAACCAGCAATGGCTATTATAAAGAAATGCTTGAAATAATGAAGGGATTTATGCAGGCATTAAAAGATAATCAGTGCATTAAACTTGCTGTTATTACTGGCTGTCTGAAAATTGCAAAGGAAAGCATTTTCACAGGTACAAACAATTTTGTCTCAAACACGATTACATCCTCTCGATTGAATGAGTACTATGGATTTGTTCAAAACGAAGTTGATAGAATTCTTGAAGATGCAGAAATCAAGGGTAAGGGAGATATTATGAAGAAGTGGTATGATGGATATCATTTTGGAGATGTCGATGTTTATTGCCCTTGGGATGTGATGTGTTATGTTGATGACCTGCAGAAGAATCCTAATGCAAAACCAGATGAATACTGGAAAGATACAAGTGATAATGCAATTATTCGTTCATTTATTGATTATGCGGGTGCAAGCATTACGAAGAAGCTTGAAACACTGATGAATGGTGGATATATTATTCAGAGAGTGGATGAGAATTTAACTTACGACTATTTACATTCTTCTGAGGAAAATCTGTGGAGCTTAATGTATTTGACGGGATATTTAACGCAGGTTAGAGATTATAAAAATGATGATGACTGGCAAGACAACATGGTGGCATTGAAAATTCCAAATTTGGAAATCAAGCAAATTTTCGAGACAGAAGTTTCTAAGTGGTTTGAGGATAGTTCTAAAAAATGGAATAGAACGGAATTGTTTTCATCTGTATGGAGTGAAGATTGTGATAAAATAACAAAAGAAGTGAGTGCGTTATTAAGGAGAACTATAAGTTACCATGATTACGGAGAAGACTTCTACCATGCATTCTTAAGTGGTATTTTTGCAGGAGCCGGATATCAGGTGGATTCAAATAAAGAACACGGAGAAGGCAGAAGTGATGTTGTTGTCTGTGATACCATCAATGGTCACGTGGCTATTTTCGAGGCTAAACGTGCAAGGTCGGTAGATGAATTGGAATCCGAGTGTGAGAAAGCATTGCGGCAAATTGATGAAAGAATGTATGCAAGGGATTTTGAGGACGAGTATGACAGTGATCATATTCATTGCTATGGCATTGCATTCTATAAAAAGCGTTGCCTGGTAAAGAAAAAATAATAAGATAAACAAAAAACAGGAGTCGCTGCGTACAACACGGGTAACGCAAACCGACTCCTGTTCCATTTTCACTTAATCACCGATATCAGTATGTCCCTGCTCGAACTCCCATTGGAGACCGTATTTGTCAATAAAGTAGAAATAGCGCACTTCACTGAGGATTTTAGCTGTCTGCTGTTTCCTTTCATCCATTTCTTTCATATCCTGATCGAAGAAATGAACTTCATCCGGATAGGTCTCGCTGATCTGGAATACTTGATAATCGTCAGTCTCATTGATCAGTCGTGTATCCGGCATGGATTTAATATGTAAAAATGCTTCGTCGATGTTCGTGATTTTCAGTGCTACATGACGTGCGCCGCTGACATCGTTGGCAGCGAAGAAGACAGGTTCTTTTCGTCCTTCCGGTGAATGGTACTGCATGAGTTCCAGTGTCAGTTTTGTGCCCGGTACATTTACAAAAGCGATAGAGACATTGCCGTCGGCAGCTTCTTTGACAAATCCGCCGGCTTTAAAGAAACCTTCGTTTCTCCAGTGGGACAGGTAATGATCCGGTACAACGCCCAACAGTTTCTGGTAATAGTCAACCGCCTCCATCATATCATCCACGAAAATACATACATGGGATAATCCGGCGAATTTTGGCATAGCAGCCTGTACATTTGAGTTCATCATTTAAATCAGATCCTTTCTTCATAAATTTGGGTCACAATGATTAACGATCCAAAGAATGTTTTATTATGTGTAAGTATAAAAGAAAAATGTAGAAAAAACGTGTTCCTTTCGTGAAACCATGTTTTTTCTGCGTGAAATAGTGATCTGATTTTCTGCAAAGATCAGCAGTTAAGGATGACGCATGCTGTCAAAATACCGTCTTCCATCTGATAACGGATATTTCCATCGTATTTATCAATAGCCATCAGGATACTTTCTATCCCGGTTCCTTTTGGCTTGATGATATCATTTTCGATCACAAGGTCCGTTTTACAAGGGTTACTGCACACGATCACAAGTTTCTCCTTTTTCATACGGAGATTTACTGTGATCTCATCCCGGGAACCGCATTCGATACATCCGTTTACTGCATTTTCCAGAAGATTTGAAAGAATCGCAACAAAATCCATATCTGCAATTGTTATATGCTCCGGTGTGTCGGCAGTTATAGAGATCGCAATTCCTTCTTTCTGTGCTTGATTATAAAAATTGTTTAAAATGGCATTGACTGTAATATGTGGGCAAAAATCAATCTGACTTGCCGCATCCAGGCTTTGGATAAATTCTTCTATATAATGTATCGCTTCTTGTGGCTTCTGTTGTTTCAGAAGCAGGTCAATGTTTTGCATGTGATGTCGAAAATCATGGCGCATGGCTTTGGCGGTTGATGCATGTTCTTTGGCCATGGCAAGCTGTCCTTGCAGGTATTGTACATTTTGAGTGATCAGTTCCATCTTCACTTCGGCATTCATGTGTTGGATCGTGCCAAATACAATCCACAGTACTGCACAATAAATCATCATGGTTGTGATAAACAGGATTATCTGTTCAACGGTATGACCATCACGCATGAGGAAGTTGATAAGCGTTGCAAACACGGTTAAAAACAGAAAGGACACGAGGGAAATAGAGTACCAGGTCCGTTTTCTGTCTCCGGGCACTGTACGCATATAAGGACGCGCAAACCACAGATACAGCAGGACTGCAGGAACATTCAACAGTATTCGCACCAAGCTTCGTATGTACATCTGTTTTACAATGGATAAATCCGGAAATAATCCATCACAGATTAAAATAGAAAGGCAAATGATGATGCAGAACAAATTTGCATAAGTAACGATCAAAAATATTTTTTTGCTGAAACTATCAGATGAAGTATATAGGAAAAGTAGAATTGCTGGCAGGATGGTTCCGACAAATGAAAATGGAATCACATACGGAGAGTCTTTGCCAAGCAGGGAATATGCAAGTATGGCCCATACAGTGAAGAATATAGCGTAAAGTCCATAGAGCAGAACCGTTTTTTTGATCGGATATTTTCGTTCTGTCATAGAAGCAAACCAGATGATATGTGCTACAACAGTGAGTATTGAGGTAACAGCCAGATGATTCATTGTATCATTACATCTCCTTCAGAGTGATCGAACTGCTGCTGAGTTCGGAATTGATAATTTGAGTATACCGTATCGTCAAGGGGATGTCCACTTTATTATTTTTCTAAAAATGATTGGAAGAGTCAGATTTATAGTGTATGATAAGAATGCAGGGTTAAGCTGTCAGAATTTACAACAGGAGGTTTACATCATGGAAAAAGCAAGGGTGTATTATACTGATTTCCGGGCGAAGCTTGGCGAAGGTCTTCCAACGAAGCTGAAACGTCTGATGAAGAAAGCAGGAATCAGTGAGATTGACATGGAGAATAAATTTGTGGCGATTAAGATGCATTTTGGAGAGATGGGGAATATCAGTTATCTCCGTCCGAATTATGCCAAGGCGGTTGCAGATGTCGTGAAGGAGCTTGGAGGAAAGCCATTTCTCACAGATTGTAATACACTATATCCGGGCAGTAGAAAGAACGCACTGGAGCATCTTTACTGTGCATGGGAGAATGGATTTACACCGTTGAGTGTCGGATGTCCGGTGATTATCGGAGATGGCCTGAAGGGAACGGATGATATTGAAGTTCCAGTACAGGGAGGAGAGTACATAGAGAAAGCGAAGATCGGACGTGCCGTGATGGATGCGGATGTATTTATCAGTCTGACGCATTTTAAAGGGCATGAGACGACAGGTTTCGGTGGTACGATCAAGAATATCGGAATGGGATGTGGTTCCAAAGCCGGTAAGAAGGATCAGCATTCTGTTGGTAAGCCGACGATCGATCAGGAAGCCTGCAGAGGATGTAAGAGCTGTCTGAGAGAGTGTGCGAATGATGGCCTGATTTATGATGCTGATGCAAGAAAGATGTCTATTGATCTTGAACATTGTGTCGGATGTGGAAGATGTATTGGGGCATGTAACTTTGATGCAATTTCATTTATGGACAGTGCGGCGACAAAGGTATTGAACTGCAAGATGGCAGAGTATACAAAGGCGGTTGTGGATGGAAGACCGAACTTCCATATTTCACTGATCGTTGACGTATCACCGAACTGTGACTGTCATCCGGAGAATGATGCACCGATCCTTCCGAATATCGGTATGTTTGCCTCTTTTGATCCGCTGGCACTGGATCAGGCGTGTGCAGATGTCTGTCTTAGCGCAACACCGTTGCCGCACAGCCAGCTTGCAGATCGTATGGAAGAAGAGAATTTCTGCGATCATCATGATCATTTTGAGAATACGACACCGAATTCAGAGTACAAGACTTGTCTGGCACATGCAGAGAAGATCGGTCTTGGAACAAGAGAGTATGAATTGATCTATATGAAATAAATGTCAGATAAAAAACGTATTGTAGCAAATAAGCTTTACAATAAAAATGTTTTAGGAGGAATTGAAGATGAGTGAATTAAGAGTTGAGAGAAAAGAAAACATGGCTGGTGGAAAGGGACACGTTATCATCAAGCACATTCTGGAAGAGAAAGAATTAAACGGAAAGTGCAAGATGTATGCAGAAGTCACACTGGAACCGGGATGTTCTCTTGGATATCATGAGCATCACAACGAGAGCGAGACATATTATATCCTTCGCGGGGAAGGAAATTATGATGACAATGGACGTATCCGCCCGGTGAAAGCAGGAGATGTGACATTTACACCGGATGGAATGGGACACGGACTGACGAATACAGGGGATACAGATCTTGTATTTATGGCGCTGATCATTTTGGATTAATACATCGCATTTTTTGAGACTGGCCCGTAAATTTTAAAAGTGCATCCGGCAATGATTTCGTGATCGATTTCATTGCCGGGTGCACTTTTTGTAAAGGGAATATTGTGTTCTAATTGGAACTTTTGTATTTTCTGATCAGGCAGGAGATGACTCCAGCTGCACACAGTCCAAACAATACATTGTGGAGGGAACCGTATACATCAAGAGCTCCTTTCACTCCGTAGATCACTTCCGGTGAATCAGGGAGCAACGGGCTGAAGAGGAATGCGGCATAGGAAACCGCAAATACAAGGATAAAAGACCACAGGCCTCTTCCGGTATCTTCTCTCCAGCTGGAGACTCCGTCACGTACGCGGACGCGTGTCATTGACCAGAGAAGGGAGATGAATTCGAAGAACAGGAAGAGGGCAGCTACACATAAGTAAGCGGCCAGAGTCTGGGAAATCTTCTGTGTCTGGATTGCCTCCTGGATATCTCCGTACGGTGTGCTTGCACGGTAAAAGTTGTAAAGTACAAATGCTGTTGTGGCCAGAATTAACACAATAGAAAGCTGCTGAAGCAATGTGCTTGTGAGCCTTGATAATGCCTTTCCGCCTTTTTTGATCGGTGCGGCAAGTTTTACTCCGCCACCGGAACGTTTCCTGCCGGAGGAGCGTCTGTCGTAGTCGCGATCATTATATGAATCATTATAAGGATTGTTGCGATTTGATCGTTTGTTAGGAGTGTTATAATCATCCTCATAATAATCATCCTCGTAATCTGCATCCTCTTCATAATCATCGTCATATTCAGGAAGTACTTCTTCGAACTGGCTGTCTTCGGAATCGTTAAAGTTATCTCGGTAATCGTCTGCGTTCATAACGATCGTCTCCGTGTTAGAATCAGGTCTGTTTATTTGTTTTGTATCTTCAGAAGTATGAAAATTGATTTCCGGATCTTCTTCATATGTAACTTCAAAATCATCATCGAAAATGTCTGAGAAATCATTCTTCGGGCTCATATCATTTACCTCACTTTCCATTTGAAACCATGTCATTGCATGTATCTCACTATGTTATAACGTTTTCCGTGTTTTCTCAACCCTTTCAAATATGAATTTAAAAATTTTTAAGATTTTCAGTGTCTGAAATATCTGTTATACTGGAATGGCGATGTGATTGATAAAAATGCAGAAAAACAGAAAGCAGGGAAAAGAATGAACTTAATTAATATAGAACATATTTCTAAAATATATGGGGAGAAAGTGATTTTTGATGATGCATCGTTTGGTGTTCAGCAGGGGGATAAGATCGGGATCGTTGGAATTAATGGAACCGGAAAGTCAACTCTTTTGAAGGTGGTTGCGGGAGAGGAAGTGCCGGATGAGGGGCAGGTTGTTCGTCAGAATGGTCTGAAGATTGCTTTTGTTCCGCAGAATCCGACATTTCCGGAGGGAATGGATATCCGCTCCTATGCACTTCAGGATGCAGATGCGGAGAGCTGGCAGGTGGAGAGTAATCTGACGGAACTTGGGATCACGCAGTGGGATCAGAAGATTGACACTTTATCCGGGGGACAGAAGAGACGTGTGGTTCTTGCGAAGATACTTGCAGGAGACTTTGACGTACTTCTTCTGGACGAGCCGACGAATCATCTGGATCAGGAGATGATTTCCTGGTTGGAAGATTATCTGAGATCTTACCGTGGAACTGTTCTTATGGTAACACATGACCGCTATTTCCTTGATCGTGTGACGAACCGTATCCTGGAGCTGAGCCATGGAAAGATGTATGGATATGATGCAGATTATTCCGGATTCCTTGAATTGAAGGCGCAGAGGGAAGAGATGGAGCTTGCAAGTCAGAGAAAGCGTCAGAGTATCCTTCGGATGGAACTGGAATGGGCGAAGCGTGGATGCCGTGCGAGAACGACAAAACAGAAGGCAAGACTGGAACGTCTGGAAGCGTTGAAAGCAGGAAAAGCACCTGTGACGGATCAGACGGTGGAACTTGATTCTGTAGAGACAAGAATGGGCAAGAAGACGATTGAACTTCATCATGTCAGCAAGCGTTTTGGGGAGAAGAAGATTCTGGATGATTTCAGTTATATTGTGCTTCGCAATCAGCGGCTTGGAATTATCGGACCGAACGGCTGTGGAAAATCTACGATTCTTAAGATGATTGCAGGTGTACTCAAGCCGGATGCAGGAGAGATTGAGATCGGCGAGACGATCAAGATCGGATATTTTGCACAGGAAGAACAGCATATGGATGATTCCCAGCGTGTGATCGATTATGTGAAGGATATTGCGGAGTATGTGACGACAAAGGACGGACAGATCAGTGCGAGCCAATTGTTGGAGAGGTTCTTATTTACACCGGATATGCAGTATGCACCGATCGGTAAGCTTTCCGGAGGGGAGAAGAGAAGGCTTTATCTTCTTGGTGTTCTTGCGGAGAATGCGAATGTTCTGTTGTTTGACGAGGCCGGAAATAATCTGGATATCCCAACACTTACGATCCTTGAGGACTATCTGAATTCATTTACAGGAATCGTGATCACTGTATCACATGACAGATATTTTCTGGACAATGTAGTTGACCGTATCTTTGAACTGGATGGAAACGGCGGGATCCGACAGTTTGAGGGAGGATACACGGATTATGTAGAGGCGAAGAAACGCAGATTCGGAGAGGAAAGCAAAGATATCAGAGGAAAGTCTGAACTTAAGCAGGAAGAAAAGTCCACGGAAGAAGAGACGCAGAAGAAAGGAAAGAACTGGAAGGACGGACAGCGCCAGAAGGTGAAGTTTTCTTTCAAGGAGCAGCGTGAATATGAGACAATTGATGAGGAGATTGCAAAGCTGGAAGAAAAAATAGCCTCTCTCGACCGTCAGATTGCCGCAAATGCAACGAATTCAGTGAAACTGCGTGAGCTGATGGAAGAGCAGGAGAAAGTAAGAGAGCAGCTCGAAGAGAAGGAAGAGCGCTGGATGTATTTGAATGAACTGGCAGAGGAATTTGGTCTGTGATGAAAAATCTCAAAAAGAGGGTTGACAAAGCCGGTTCTAGTTGTTAATATTAAGTAAGTAAAAAACAGAACGCACTCTGTTTTATACAAATCATGGAAGGAGCGAACCAGTCATCTTAGTCAGTCATAATATTTTCGCTTCCTGAAGTGAGAAAGAGAGGATACATATGAGAAGTCAGGTATTTTCACTGCTCGTAGATAACAATTCAGGTGTTTTGAGCAGAATTTCAGGACTCTTCAGCCGTCGTGGATACAGCATTGACAGTATTACGGCAGGTATGACAGCAGATCCTAGATTTACAAGGATTACGATTGTTTCATCCGGTGATGAGCAGATCCTATCACAGATTGAGAAGCAGCTCCGTAAGTTGGAGGATGTTGTGGATATCAAGGCTTTGAAAGCAGAAGAATCCGTTTGCAGAGAGTTGATCATGGTGAAGCTTCGTGCGAATGCCGCACAGCGTGGTGAGATCATCTCGGTTGCAGATATTTTCAGAGCGAAGATTGTAGATGTGGAAGAAGATTGTCTGATCATTGAATTGACAGGTACACAGAATAAGCTGGAAGCTTTCCTGAATCTTCTGAAGGATTATGAGATACTCGAACTGGCAAGAACCGGAATTACCGGACTTTCCAGAGGCAGCAAGGATGTTGCATTTTTCTGATCCGGTCAGGATCGGAGAACCGCAGGGAGAGCCTGTGGAACAGATAAAGCTAGTAAAGGGCAAGACCTTTCACTATATAGGATACCCCCGAAGAGGTCGGGAGCATTCTACTCTATATTTTAAATTCAATTAGGAGGAATGCAAAATGGCAGCAAAAATTTATTATCAGGAAGATTGTAACCTTTCTCTTCTCGAAGGACAGAAGATCGCTATCATTGGATACGGAAGCCAGGGACATGCACATGCACTGAACTTAAGAGAGTCAGGATGTGATGTTATCATCGGTCTGTACGAGGGAAGCCGTTCTTGGAAGAAAGCAGAAGAGCAGGGATTCAAAGTATATACAGCAGCTGAAGCTGCAAAGCAGGCTGACATCATCATGATTCTGATCAACGATGAGAAACAGGCTAAACTTTACAAAGAAGACATCGAGCCAAACCTTGAAGAGGGTAACATGCTTATGTTCGCTCACGGATTCAACATCCATTTCGGAACAATCGTACCACCGAAGAATGTTGATGTTACAATGATCGCACCTAAGGCACCAGGACATACAGTAAGAAGCGAGTATCAGGCTGGAAAAGGAACACCTTGTCTGGTAGCTGTAGAGCAGGATTACACAGGAAAAGCTCTTGACAGAGCACTTGCTTATGGTCTTGGAATCGGTGGAGCAAGAGCCGGAGTTCTTGAGACAACATTCAGAACAGAGACAGAGACAGACCTCTTCGGAGAGCAGGCTGTACTTTGTGGTGGTGTATGTGCACTTATGCAGGCTGGATTCGAGACTCTTTGTGAGGCTGGATATGATCCGAGAAATGCATACTTTGAGTGTATCCATGAGATGAAGCTGATCGTTGACCTGATTTACCAGTCAGGATTCGCTGGAATGAGATATTCTATCTCTAACACAGCTGAGTACGGTGATTATATCACAGGACCTAAGATCGTTACAGCTGAGACAAAGAAAGCTATGAAGAAAATTCTTTCTGATATCCAGGATGGTACATTTGCAAAAGACTTCCTGCTTGATATGTCTGATGCAGGTGGACAGGTTCACTTCAAGGCTATGAGAAAACTTGCTGCTGAACACCAGTCAGAGAAGGTTGGAGCTGAGATCAGAAAGCTTTACAGCTGGAGTGATGAGGACAAACTGATCAACAACTAATCAGTTGTCTGAGATTATAGAATAAGATAATAGAAGACCGGTACTTTCAGGTTAAGACTTGGAAGTGCCGGTCTTTTTCTCGCTCATGTGCGTATCCTGAGCGGAGCGTTTGTTATATATTAGGAAAGTACTTTCCTAATATATAACAAAAGGCGCATCTGCCATGACGGTAGCAGATGCGCCTGAAAATTCTATTCTCTATTTATAATTAAGCGATAGAGTCAACAGCTTTGGAAAGACGAGCGATCTTTCTGGAAACTGTTTTCTTGTGATAAACACCCTTGCTTCCAGCTTTGGAAATCTCAACGATTGCTGTGTGAAGAGCAGCCTTAGCAGCCTCTACATTCTTCTCAGCTACAGCTGTCTCTACTTTCTTTACAGCTGTTTTAACCTTAGATTTGATTGCTTTGTTTCTAGCAGCTTTTGTCTCTGTTACTAAAATTCTTTTCTTTGCAGATTTAATATTAGCCAATGTGTGCACCTCCAAAATATTCTATCATATGATTTTCAAATGTGATTCATGTGTTCAATAGACTCGGACACGGACGTTCTATCGAAACATACTCATTTATTCTAGTCCAACAAACGTGTTCTGTCAATACATATTTTACAAAAAAATGCTAAAAATAGGCTGTAATAAAACGAATCGTGGTTACAGTATACAAGAATCTATAACCTGACACGGAGAAAAGGGAGGCTATGATGAAAAATTACAGTGTGCGTACGGATCTTGCACTTGAGGAGAAGGAACGGTTTGCATCTGACAATGTAGAAGTGCAGGGAGTTGTTCTGGAGGAAGAGTATGACGAGGAGAATGAGATCCGGCTGACCCGTGTGGTGATCGAGACGGAGAATGGAGCGAAGATCATGGGAAAACCGACAGGCATTTATCTGACACTGGAATCTCCGGATCTGGCATTGGAGGTGGAAGAAAATAGCAGGGTATTACAGGAACGGATCTGTGATTGCATCCGGGAATTGATTTTTCATAAAATTTCCTGTAAAGATGGAAAAGAATTAAAGATTCTTTTTGTCGGGCTCGGTAACAGAGCGGTGACACCGGATGCGCTTGGCCCTTATGTTGCAGATCATCTGGAGGTAAACCGGCATATAGTAAAAGAATACGGAAAATATGCGATGCGCACGGAGCAATTGATTGTTCTTAGTGCAATTGTTCCCGGCGTGATGGGACAGACGGGGATGGAAACGGCGGAGATTGTCCGTGGAATTGTCCATGAGACGAAGCCGGATCTGATCCTTGCAGTGGATGCACTTGCTGCGCGAAACAGCAGACGATTGAACCGGACGATCCAGATTGCCGATACAGGAATTCATCCAGGTTCCGGTGTTGGAAATTACAGGAATGCAATGACGGAAGAATCCCTGGGGGTTCCTGTGATTGGAATCGGAGTGCCTACGGTTGTTGATGCGGCAACGATCGTCAATGATACGATGGAAAATTTCATCACTGCACTGGAGCAGTCGCAGGCATTAAGGAGTACAGGAGAGATTTTGCGCTCTTATAGTGCGGCGGAAAAATATGAGTTTGTAAAAGAATTGATCTCCCCACATTTAAATGGAATGTTTGTGACACCAAAGGATGTGGATGAAATGGTCCATCAGATCAGTCATACGATAGCAGCGTCCTTGAATCTTCTTTTTTCTGATATAAATGCAGGAGAAAGTGAATAGAATGATAGAAATGAGCGGAAGGACTCTGCAATGCGTGTGTATAAGAAAAAAACAATCCGACGTATGAAATGGTATGGGGTGATTCTGGCTCTGGCAGGTATTCCGTTAGGAATTGGGATGGGCCGGTCATTGGAAGAGGGGAGAACATTTTTATTAGAAGAAAGTCAGATTTATGCGCAGAAATTGTACCTTCCGCTTTTTTCTTATCAGAAAGAACAGGAATCAGAAAGGGAAGAGATCTTCAGGCTTCCACTTCATGTGTGGATGCCGTTGGCAGGATATCTGGAAGATCAGACAGAAAAAAGGGGAAAGGAAGAACCGGCGGAAGTATTGGAAGATGAGGAGACGATCGCATGGATTCTTCAGTGTCAGGCAAATGATGAACATGCGGTAGATGAAGAGGGAAAACTGGTCGGAGCAGAGACGGAAACTCAGGAAAGTGCTGTAGAACAGCCGGTTCCGGGAATGGATCTTTCTATTGAGCGGCTGCGTGATTTTGAATATCTGACAAGCAATCTTTATACAATAGACAGTTCTACAATGATCGGACCGGAGCAGCTTAATGTGGATGATCTTTTAAACCGGAGTATGAAGATAGATCAAAGTACAGGAGGGCCGAAAATTCTGATCTTTCATACGCATTCACAGGAAGAATTTGCAGACTCCATACCGGGTGATCCATCTACAAGCATCGTTGGGATTGGGGAATATCTGACGCAGTTATTAAATGCGGATGGGATTGAGACGCTTCATGACAGCGGAGTGTATGATATTATTAATGGGAAACTTGACCGCAGCAGGGCATATGAGAATGCAGAAAGTGCAGTACGGCCGGTTCTGGAAGCGAATCCGACGATTGAAGTTGCAATCGATCTTCACAGAGACGGTGTAAATGCGGACACACATCTGGTAACGGAAGTAAATGGAAAACCGACTGCGAAGATTATGTATTTTAATGGATTGAGCAGGACACGGACAAATGGCGATATTGCCTATCTGTATAATCCATATATCCAGGATAATCTGGCGTTCTCCTTGCAGATGCAGATTGCATCGGAACAGTATTACCCAGGATTTGCAAGGCATATTTATCTGAAAGCTTACCGTTATAATCTTCATCTGCTGCCAAAGTCTCTGTTGATCGAAGCAGGGGCGCAGACAAATACGGTGGAAGAGATGAAGAATGCAATGGAGGTGCTGGAACGGACATTAAAGAGGGTAGTTACAGAATAAACGGTTGTCGGACAGTTACAGTCTTCTCTTGTCAGAAGAAGGTTGACAGAACATATGAGCGAAAAAGAAGTTGAAAATCAGATGGTTAAATGATATCATACTTGTTGATTGACTGTATAGAACAGTTTGAGTTCGAGAAAGAAGGAGAAAGAGTAATGGCGGGAAATAATACATACGATGCAGGGAGTATCGCGGTATTGGAAGGTCTTGAGGCAGTACGGAAACGCCCGGGAATGTACATAGGAAGTGTTTCTACAAAAGGACTGAATCATCTGATCTATGAGATCGTGGACAATGCAGTAGATGAGCACCTGGCAGGATTCTGCAGTGAGATCCAGGTGACATTGGAAAAAGACGGATCTGCAACCGTTTCAGATAACGGTCGTGGAGTTCCGGTTGATATGCATCAGAAGGGTGTATCTGCGGCTCGTCTGGTTTATACGACACTCCATGCAGGTGGTAAGTTTGATGATTCTGCATATAAGACAAGTGGTGGACTTCACGGAGTAGGTTCCTCTGTTGTAAATGCTCTTTCTACTTATATGGATGTGAAGATCAGCAGGGATGGATTTGTTCATCATGACCGGTACGAGAGAGGAATCCCGGTGATCGAACTGGAAGATGGACTTCTTCCTAAGATCGGAAAGACGAGAAAGACGGGAACAACGGTAAATTTTCTGCCGGATGATACGATCTTTGAGAAGACGAAGTTCAAAGCGGAAGAGGTTAAGAGCCGTCTGCATGAGACTGCGTATCTGAATCCGAATCTGACGATCGTGTTTGATGATAAGAGAGATGGAAGTGTTGAGCACATCGTTTATCACGAACCGGAAGGAATCATTGGATTTATCCAGAATCTGAACCGTAAGAAAGAAGTACTTCATGAACCGGTTTATTTTAAAGGGGAAGCAGACGGGATTGAAGTAGAGGTAACACTGCAGTATGTGAATGAGTTTCATGAGAATGTACTTGGATTTTGTAATAATATTTATAATGCAGAGGGCGGAACACATCTGACAGGATTTAAGACAACCTTTACAACTGTCATGAACCAGTATGCGAGAGAGATAGGAATCCTGAAAGAAAAGGATGCGAATTTTACCGGTGCGGATATCCGTAACGGAATGACTGCAATTGTATCCATTAAGCACCCGGATCCGAGATTTGAGGGGCAGACGAAGACAAAGTTGGATAACCCGGATGCGGCGAAAGCAGTCAGCAAGGTGACAGGAGAAGAGATTGTTCGTTTCTTTGATCGAAATCTGGATACACTTAAGACAGTTCTTTCCAGTGCGGAGAAAGCTGCGAAGATCCGCAAGACAGAAGAGAAGGCAAAGACCAATCTCCTGACAAAGCAGAAGTATTCTTTTGACAGTAACGGAAAGCTGGCAAACTGTGAGAGCAGAGATCCGGAGAAGTGCGAGATTTTTATCGTCGAGGGAGATTCCGCCGGTGGCTCTGCGAAGACAGCGAGAAACAGAAATTATCAGGCAATCCTTCCGATTCGTGGTAAGATCTTAAATGTTGAGAAAGCAAGTATTGATAAGGTGCTTGCCAATGCAGAGATCAAGACGATGATCAATGCATTTGGCTGCGGATTTTCTGAAGGATACGGAAATGACTTTGATATTACAAAGTTGAGATATGATAAGATCATCATTATGGCCGATGCCGATGTCGATGGTGCACATATTTCTACCTTATTGCTCACCTTATTCTATCGCTTTATGCCGGAGCTTATTTTTGAAGGACATGTATATATTGCGATGCCGCCACTTTATAAGGCAATGCCAAAGAGTGGAGAAGAAGAGTATCTGTATGATGATAAGGCACTGGAACGTTATAGAAAGACACATACAGGTCCGTTCACACTTCAGCGTTACAAAGGTCTTGGAGAGATGGATGCGGAGCAGCTCTGGGAGACAACACTGGATCCGGAGAGACGTATGTTGAAACGAGTAGAGATTGAGGATGCCCGAATGGCTTCAAGTGTAACGGAGATGCTGATGGGAACTGAAGTACCGCCGCGTCGTAATTTTATCTATGAAAATGCGACAGAGGCAGAACTGGATATCTAAGGAGAAGAAGAATGAGTAATGAATCACAGATCATAAGGACAGAATATTCTGATCTTATGAAGAAATCTTATATTGATTATGCGATGAGTGTTATTATCGCCAGAGCACTTCCGGATGTCCGTGATGGTCTCAAGCCGGTTCAGCGTCGTACACTTTATGATATGTACGAGCTTGGTATCCGTTATGATAAGCCTTATCGTAAGAGTGCACGTATCGTCGGAGATACGATGGGTAAATATCATCCGCATGGAGACAGTTCCATCTACGATTCTCTTGTAGTAATGGCGCAGGACTTCAAGAAGGGACAGGTTCTTGTTGACGGGCACGGTAACTTTGGATCCATTGAGGGAGACGGAGCTGCTGCGATGCGTTATACAGAGGCGCGCCTTACGAAGTTCACGCAGGAAGTATGTCTGGCCGATCTGGATAAGAATGTTATTGATTTTGGTCCGAACTTTGATGAGACGGAGAAGGAACCGCTTGTGCTTCCGATGCGTGTGCCGAACCTTTTGATCAATGGTGCGGAAGGAATTGCAGTCGGTATGGCGACAAGTATCCCGACACATAATCTCTGCGAAGTGGTCGATGCGGTCAAGGCATATATGAAAAATGACAAGATCACTACAAAGCAGCTGATGAAATATATCAAAGGACCGGATTTCCCGACCGGAGGAATTGTGGTCAATAAGGATGATCTTCCGGCAATCTATGAGAGCGGACAGGGGAAGATCAAGCTGCGTGGAAAAGTGGAAGTGGAAGAATTAAAAGGCGGCAAGAAGCAGCTTGTGATCACAGAGATCCCATACACGATGATCGGAGCCGGAATCGGAAAGTTCTTAAACGACGTATGCAATCTTGTGGAATCCAAGAAGACGACAGATATCGTTGATATTTCAAACCAGTCTTCAAAAGAAGGAATCCGTATCGTGATCGAATTGAAGCGTGGTGCGGATGTTGAGAACCTGAAGAATATGCTTTATAAGAAGACACGTCTGGAAGATACATTTGGCGTAAACATGCTGGCGGTTGCGAATGGCAGACCGGAGACTTTAAGTCTGAAACAGATCATAGAACATCATGTGGATTTCCAGTTTGAGCTTGCAACGAGGAAATATACAACTTTGCTTGGCAAAGAGCGGGAGAAGAGTGAAGTTCAGGAAGGTCTGATCAAAGCATGTGATGTGATCGACCTGATCATTGAGATTTTACGAGGAAGTAAATCTGTAAAAGATGCGCGTGCCTGTCTGGTAAACGGTGAGACGGAAAACATTAAGTTCAAGTCTGCGATTTCCAAAAAGATGGCGGCAATGCTCCGTTTTACAGAACGTCAGGCAACGGCAATTCTGGAGATGCGTCTTTATCGTCTGATCGGTCTGGAGATTGAAGCACTTCAGAAAGAACATGAGAAGACATTAGAAAATATTGCCCGTTATGAAGATATTTTAAATAACTATGATTCTATGGCAGGCGTGATCATGGAAGAGCTTGACAGTTATAAAAAAGAATTCGGAAGAAAGCGTCGTACCGTTGTGGAGAATGCAGAAGAAGCTGTTTTTGAAGAGAAGAAGATTGAAGAGCAGCAGGTTGTCTTTCTGATGGATCGCTTTGGTTACGCGAAGACAGTGGATACCGGAGTCTATGAGAGGAATAAAGAAGCTGCAGACAAAGAGAATAAATACATTGTGCATTGTATGAACATTGGAAAACTCTGTCTGTTTACAGATGAAGGCAAGATGCATCAGGTGAAGGTGCTTGATCTTCCACATGGAAAGTTCAGAGACAAAGGGATTCCGATTGATAATGTAAGTAATTATTCAAGCAGTGAAGAACAAATTGTTATGATCTGTGAAGAAGAGCAGATGTGTTATTCAAAATTATTGTTTGCAACAGCACAGGGAATGATCAAGCGTGTGGATGGAAGTGAGTTCCAGGTATCCAAGCGCACGATCGCGGCAACAAAGCTGCAGGAAGAAGACAGGCTTGTCGCAGTGAAGGTTGTGACGGAGTATCAGAATGTTGTCCTTCAGACGAAGAACGGATATTTCCTGAGGTTTTTATCTGCGGATGTTCCGGAGAAGAAAAAAGCAGCTGTCGGTGTCAGAGGAATTAAGCTTCAGAAGAAGGATGAATTAGAAGAAGTTTATCTTTTTGAAGAAGGAACAGAGACGAAGATTACTTATGGAGAAAAGACAGTTTCACTGAACCGCCTGAAACTGGCGAAACGGGATGGAACAGGAACCAAAAGCCGCTAGAAGTCTTGCCGGAAGCGGAGACGGTGAAGAAAGAGAAAGTTAAGGGGATTTCTAAGGTGTTGTAAGAAAATGTGCAAAAACCCTTGATTTCCTCAAAGAAAAGTGCTAGAGTAAATATAGTTACATAAGGAATTGGCAGAAGAGTGGACGAAAGTTCACTCTTCTTTGGTGATATGGAAAATTCTTTATGAATCAGATCACAAACTATATTATAGAAGAAAAGGAGTTTGACGCAGCGTGTCCAGAAGAGAAGATTATGAACAGCAGACAGAAGCACTTCTCGAGCCTATCGTAGAGGAACTCGGGTTTGAGCTGGTAGATGTAGAATATGTGAAAGAAGGAGGTACCTGGTACCTTCGCGCGTATATTGACAAACCAGGCGGAATTGCCGTGGATGACTGTGAGGCAGTCAGCAGGAGATTCTCCGATATCCTTGATGAGAAGGATTATATTGAAGACTCCTATATCTTTGAAGTAAGTTCTCCGGGACTTGGAAGACCACTTAAGAAAGAGAAGGATTTTAAGAGAAATCTTGGAGAAGAAGTAGAGATCCGCACATACCGTGCAATCGACCGACAGAAAGAGTTTGTCGGAATTTTAAAGAGTTATGATGAGAATACAGTGACCATCACATACGAAGATGAGACAGAGCAGACATTTGACAGAAAAGAAATCGCTTTGATCCGTCAGGCTTTGGATTTTTAATTTAGGAGGAAAGAAAAATGAACACAGAATTACTCGAAGCATTGGATATTCTTGAAAAAGAGAAAAACATCAGCAAGGATGTCATGTTGGAGGCCATTGAAAATTCACTTTTAAGTGCATGTAAGAACCATTTCGGAACATCCGATAATATTAAGATCGTTATGGACCGCAACACATGTGACTACTCTGTATATGCAGAGAGAGAAGTTGTTGAAGAAGTATTTGATCCTGCAATCGAGATCAGTCTTGAGGATGCAGAGAAGATCAATCCGGCACTTCATATCGGAGATATCGCACAGGTTGAGCTTCATTCCAAGGAATTCGGACGTATTGCAACACAGAATGCAAAGAACCTGATTCTTCAGAAGATCAGAGAAGAAGAGCGCAAGGCAGTATTTGATCAGTATTTCGAGAAAGAGAAGGATATCGTAACAGGTATCGTACAGCGTTATATTGGCAAGAATATCAGTGTGAATCTTGGAAAAGCAGATGCAATCCTTACAGAGAACGAACAGGTGAAAGGAGAGCATTTCGAGCCGACAGAGCGTATTAAGCTTTATATCGTAGAAGTTAAGAACACACCAAAGGGACCAAAGATCCTTGTATCCCGTACACATCCGGAACTTGTAAAACGTCTGTTTGAATCAGAGGTTGCAGAGGTAAAGGACGGAACAGTTGAGATCAAGAGCATTGCCCGTGAGGCTGGTTCCCGTACAAAGATGGCTGTATGGTCTAACGATCCGAATGTTGATCCGGTCGGAGCTTGTGTTGGTATGAACGGTGCAAGAGTAAATGCAGTCGTAAAAGAGCTTCGTGGTGAGAAGATTGATATCATTAACTGGGATGAGAATCCGGCACTTCTGATTGAGAATGCACTCAGCCCGGCGAAGGTTATTTCTGTTATGGCTGATCCGGATGAGAAGATTGCAGGAGTTATTGTTCCTGATTATCAGCTTTCACTTGCAATCGGTAAAGAAGGCCAGAATGCAAGACTTGCAGCCCGTCTGACAGGATACAAGATCGATATCAAGAGTGAGACACAGGCAATTGAGTGTGGAGATCTCCCGGAGAACTACATGGAGCAGATGGGTATGGTCGGAGAAGAAGGCTATACAGTCGGAGAAGAGGAAGAAGAGTACGATGATGTTCCGGCAGATGCAGCTGATGAAGACGGAGCAGATGAGATTGAATTCGTTGAGACAGACGAAGAGTAAGATCTGAGGGAGTGAATTGTTTGGCAGTAAAGAAGAAAGTACCTATGCGTAAATGTGTAGGCTGCGGCGAGATGAAACCAAAGAAGGAACTGATTCGGATCCTCAGAACAGAGGAAGAAGAATTTGTCATTGACACAACCGGAAAGAAAAACGGACGTGGAGCGTATCTCTGTCCGCAGAAGGCATGTTTTGAGCAGGCTGTGAAGAACAGAGGACTGGAGCGTTCCTTTAAGCAGGCAATACCGCAGGAAGTATATGAACGGCTGGAAAAGGAGATGGATGAGATTGGCTAGAGATAAAGTACTGTCTCTGATCAGTCTGGCAACGAAAGCGGGGCGCTGCGCAAGCGGTGAATTTATGACAGAAGGACAGACAAAGTCCGGAAGAGCAAGCCTTGTAGTTGTTGCAGAAGACGCTTCAGATAATACAAAGAAAAAATTCCGTGATATGTGTAAATTTTATAAAGTTCCAATGATAGTTTACGGAGATAAAGATACCTTGGGGCATGCGATGGGAAAACAATTCCGTGCATCTCTGGCGATATTAGACGAAGGATTTGCAAAAGGAATATTAAAAGAACTGAAATCCCGTACCTGATGAATGGGAGTAGAAGACAAAGGTTCCCCGTTGATTGCTTGAAGGAGGTAGATTTATATGGCAGATGAGAAGATGCAGAATGAAAATAAAAAGAGTTTAAACACCAGGGAGGATAACGTGGCAGAAGATATTAGAAGAGAAGCAGCTGGCAAAGATGCTGAGATGGCTGCAGATAAAACAACAGAAAAAGAGGGTGCTCCAAAGAAGAAAAATCTTGCATTTGTAGTTCGCCCACAGAATTCAAAGAACAGCAGCAGACTGCAGGGAAAACGTCCGGGACAGGGACGTCAGGGAAAGAACCAGGGTCGTCCAAACGGTGATGGAAAACGCCCGGCAGCAGGACAGAGCCGTTCGAATGGTGAAGGAAAACCGGCTCGCACAGAGAAACCGGCAGCAAGAAGTGAAAGACCGGTTCGTGCAGCAGAGGACAGACCGGCACGTCCGGCACAGAACGGAACACGTTCTGAGAGACCGCAGGGACCAAGAACAGAAAGAACAGGACGTCCGAGCGGTGAGGGAAGACAGGTACGCTCTGACAGACCGGGACAGAAACCATTTGGAGACAGACGTTCTAATGGCGAGAACAGAGGCGAAAACAGAGGACCACGTCAGGACAGAGACGGACGCGGACAGCGTTCTGACAGAGGAGGACGTGACGGATTCCAGGGACGCGACAACCGTGATGGAAGAGAGAACCGTGACGGAAGAGACGGACGCGGACAGGGACAGCGCTCTGACAGAAGAAATGACAATCGCAGAAACGACAGAAGTGACGCTGCACCGATCGTAGAACAGCAGAAGACACAGAGAAACAAAGCGAAAGACAAAGAAAGAGACAATAAGAAAAAAGAATACAGAGACGAAGCTTTCGAAGGAAAAGGAAGAAAAGGCAAGAAGCAGAAACCGGCAGTGGAAGTGAAGAAGCCACAGGTGAAGGAAGAGAAGCAGGAAGAGCAGATCAAACAGATCGTGATTCCAGAAGTTCTTACAATCAAAGAGCTTGCTGATAAGATGAAGATCGTTCCTTCTGTTATTGTTAAGAAGCTTTTCATGCAGGGCAAGATCGTAACTGTAAACCAGGAAGTTGATTACGAGACAGCAGAAGAGATCGCAATGGAATTCGATGTTCTCTGTGAGAAAGAAGAAGTTGTAGATGTGATCGAAGAACTTCTGAAAGAGGATGAAGAAGACGAAAGCCTTATGGTAAAACGTCCTCCGGTTGTATGTGTTATGGGTCATGTTGACCATGGTAAGACATCTCTTCTGGATGCAATCCGTAACAGTAATGTGACAGGCCGTGAGGCTGGTGGTATCACACAGCACATTGGTGCATCTGTTGTTGAGATTAACGGAGAAAAGATCACATTCCTCGACACACCGGGACATGAGGCATTTACTGCAATGCGTATGCGTGGAGCAAACTCTACAGATATCGCAATCCTTGTAGTTGCTGCGGATGACGGTGTTATGCCACAGACAATTGAGGCGATCAACCATGCGAAAGCAGCAGGAATTGAGATTATTGTTGCGATCAACAAGATCGATAAGCCAAGTGCGAATGTTGAACGTGTAAAACAGGAACTGACAGAATACGAACTGATTCCGGAAGACTGGGGCGGAAGCACAATCTTTGTTCCGGTATCAGCGCATACACATGAAGGAATCCAGGATCTTCTTGAGATGATCCTTCTGACAGCAGAGGTTATGGAACTGAAAGCGAACCCGAACCGTGCCGCACGTGGTCTTGTGATCGAGGCTGAGCTTGATAAAGGTAAGGGATCTGTTGCAACTGTTCTTGTACAGAAAGGTACACTCCACGTAGGAGATGCGATCGCAGCAGGAAGCGCTCATGGTCGTGTAAGAGCGATGATGGATGACAAGGGAAGACGTGTGAAAGAAGCAGGTCCGTCCCAGCCGGTTGAGATCCTTGGTCTGAATGATGTTCCGAATGCGGGAGAAGTATTCGTAGGATGTGAGTCTGATAAAGAAGCAAGAGCGTTTGCAGAGACATTTATTTCCCAGAACAAGGTAAAACTTCTGGAAGAGACGAAGTCCAAGATGTCTCTGGATGATCTGTTCAACCAGATCCAGGAAGGTAACCTGAAAGAACTTGATATTGTTGTTAAGGCTGATGTTCAGGGATCTGTAGAGGCAATCAAGCAGAGTCTTCTGAAGCTGAGTAATGATGAAGTTGTTGTTAAGATCATCCATGGCGGTGTTGGTGCAATCAATGAATCTGACGTTATCCTTGCATCTGCATCAAATGCGATCATCATTGGATTTAACGTTCGTCCGGATGCAACAGCGAAAGATATCGCTGAGCGCGAGGGTGTTGACTTAAGACTTTACAGAGTTATCTACAATGCCATCGAAGATGTAGAGGCAGCCATGAAGGGTATGCTTGATCCTGTCTTTGAGGAGAAGGTTCTCGGTCATGCGGAAGTACGTCAGACATTCAAGGCATCAGGAGTTGGAACAATTGCCGGTGCGTATGTGCTTGATGGTATCTTCGAGAGAAACTGTTCTGTTCGTCTGATCCGTGACGGAATCGTTGTATTCGACGGACCGCTGGCATCTCTGAAGCGTTTCAAAGATGACGTGAAGGAAGTCAGAACAGGATATGAGTGTGGTTTCGTATTCGAGAACTACAATGACATTAAAGAAGGCGATCAGGTTGAAGCCTACAAGATGGTAGAGACAGAACGCAAGTAAGAATAAAAGATGCCGACATTTGCAGAGTGTTGTAATTGTCAGCAGGTGACAGAATTGTTACTCGTGCAGGGGTCATACATTGCAGGAGTAACTTTTCTGTATAAAAAAGGAGTTAGAACATGAGAAAGAACAGTATTAAGAATACAAGAGTCAATGCAGAAGTACAGCGTGAGCTGAGTAATATCCTGCGTGGCGGGATCAAAGATCCACGTGTTGCACCGCTGACATCTGTTGTTGCTGTTGAAGTAGCACCGGATCTTAAGACATGCAAGGCATATATCAGTGTTCTCGGAGACAAGAAAGCGCAGGAAGATACGATCAAAGGTCTTCAGAGTGCAGAGGGATATATCCGCAGAGAACTTGCACGTACAGTGAATATGCGCAACACACCACAGATTACATTTATCGTAGACCAGTCCATTGAATATGGAGTAAATATCAGCAAGAAAATTGACGAAGTGACAAGAGATTTGAAGGATGGAGCTGAGGAATAGATGATCGTATTAAACGATGTATTAAAAGGGAAACACAGTGTAGCCATTGGCGGACACATTCGTCCGGATGGGGACTGCGTTGGTTCTACAATTGGATTATATCTTTATCTGACCACTTATTATCCGGAGATTGAGACAGATCTGTATCTGGAGGAGATTCCGGAAGCATTTCAGATGATGGGACACTGGGATGTGCCGAAGCATGAGATTGTAGAAGGCAAAGTTTATGACCTTTTCATCAGTCTGGATTGCGGGGACGAAAGACGTCTTGGTTTTTCCGAGCCAATGTTCCAAAATGCAAAGGAAACTTTATGTGTGGATCACCACGTCAGTAACGAGTCTTTTGCAGACACGAATTATATCGTGCCGGATGCAAGTTCTACTTCTGAACTTGTTTTCCGTCTGCTGGATGAGGAGAAGATTACGGAAGAAATCGCATCTTTCCTTTATATGGGGATTGTGCATGATACCGGAGTGTTCCAGTATTCCTGTACTTCACCGGAGACAATGGAAGTCGGTGCTGCACTTTTAAGAAAAGGGATCAATGGAAGCGCGATCATTGACGGAACATATTTTGAAAAATCCTATGTTCAGAATCAGATGCTTGGGAAGGCACTTCTTGAGAGTATGATGATCCTGAATAAGAAAGCGGTTGTTTCAGTGATACGTTTGAAAGAAATGGAGTTCTTCCAGGCAAAACCGTCTGATCTGGATGGAATTGTCAGCGTATTGCGTCAGACAAGAGGTGTGGAGGTTGCAATCCTTCTTTACGAGCTCGAACCGCAGACATTTAAAGTAAGCCTTAGATCAAAAGAAATCGTTGATGTAAGTGCAGTTGCGAAATATTATGGTGGTGGCGGTCATGTGAGAGCAGCCGGTGTTACAATGAAAGGTTCCCCGTATGATGTGATCAACAATCTGACACTTTTAATTGAAAGACAGCTTAGAGCGGCAGAAGAGAAAAACGAGGAAAAATGATAAACGGAATAGTTAATATTTACAAAGAAAAAGGATATACTTCCCATGATGTGGTTGCAGTTCTTCGAAAAGTTGTCGGACAGAAGAAGATCGGTCATACAGGTACGCTTGATCCGGATGCAACGGGAGTCCTTCCGGTGTGTCTTGGAAGAGCAACAAAGGTTTGTGAGCTTCTGACAGATCATGATAAGACCTATGAGGCTCTGCTGCTTTTAGGAAAGACGACAGATACGCAGGACATTTCCGGAGAGGTTCTGGAGGAGAGGGATCCGGGCAATCTGACGGAAGAGGAAGTACGTTCCTGTATCGAATCATTTATCGGAGAATATGATCAGATTCCGCCGATGTACTCTGCGTTGAAAGTGAATGGGAAGAAGCTTTATGAGCTTGCCCGTGAAGGAAAGACTGTGGAGCGTAAGAGTAGAAAAGTCCAGATCCATGGAATTCGCATTCTGGAGATGAATCTCCCGCATGTGCGGATGGAGGTGGACTGTTCTAAGGGAACATATATCCGTACTTTGTGCCATGACATTGGAGAGAAGCTTCGGGTGGGCGGCTGTATGGAAGAACTTGAGCGTACGAAAGTCGGCCGTTTCCTGAAAGAAGATGCGGTAACACTGGATGAAGTGCGACAGAAGATGGAACAGGGAGAAGGTGCAGAACTTTTCACTCCGCTGGATCAGATCTTTGCGGAACTGCCGGCCGTTACTGTGACGGATGCGAAGGCATGGATGTCTTATAACGGAAATGATCTTCCGGAACATTTTCTGTTAGAAAAAGAAGAGTGGACAGATGGACAGGAAGTCAGAGTATATGATTCCAGAAAGAATTTTATCGGTCTTTATCAGTATCGTGCACCGAAGAAGCTGTTCCATATTAAGAAAATGTTTCTGGATCCTGAAGCAGAGAAAATTGAGAAATAAAGGACGAATAAGACAGACATGCAATATATAAAAGGATTAGATGCCTTTGACGGAAGAAATCACACAGCGGTAACGCTTGGAAAGTTTGATGGATTGCACAGAGGACATCAGAAGCTGCTCAACAGAATAATGAAATATGCGCAGAAGGAAGATTGCGACAGTGTCGTTTGTGCCTTTGATATGGACAGAGACTGTCTGATGACAAATGAAGAGCGAAGAGCATTTCTTGAGGACAAGGTAGATTATCTGATCGAGATTCCATTTACGAGAGAAATGATGGAGATGGAAGCAGAGAAATTTATCGAAGAGATCTTATATAAGAAGCTGCACGCATCACACATTGTTGTCGGAACAGACTTTAACTTTGGCCATGAAAAAAGAGGCAATCATCAGATGCTGGAGAAATATGCAGCAAAATATGGCTATACAGTTGATGTGGTCGAGAAAGCATATTACAAAGACCGGGAGATCAGCAGCACTTATATCAGGGAACTTCTCCTCGATGGAAATGTTCCTCTTGCAAATAAGCTTCTGGGGTATCCGTATGAGATCACCAGTGTTGTGGAACATGGACAGCAGCTTGGAAGAACACTTGGATTTCCGACAATGAATCTTGCACCGCAGGAAAAGAAAATCCTGCCAAAGTACGGTGTCTATGCCTGTCGCGTCCTTGTGGATGGTGTATGGTATGGCGGTGTGGGAAATGCCGGGGTGAAACCGACCGTTGCGCTAGAGAAAAGACGGTTGTTCGAAGTTTATGTTTACGGATATGAAGGCGATGCTTACGGGAAGACTGCCACAGTGCAGATCCTGGAGTTCGAACGTCCGGAAACGAAATTTCATTCGGTTGAAGAACTCAAAGACCGCGTGATGAAAGATATGCGGTACGGAGAGGAATATCTGAAAAATCATCCATTCGATGAAAGATAAAAGATTTTAAATTTGTGCTTTACAAGCAGATATCTCTGTGCTATACTATCCGAGGTATCAAATCAGCCGGTGTTCGGTAATCGGATCACTCCGACCATTGCTTAATGCCAGGCGGTTTAACTAAGAATTTTAAGGAGGATATTACAATGATCGCAAAAGAGAAGAAACAGGCTATCATCAAAGAATTTGGAAGAACAGAGGGAGATACAGGATCACCGGAAGTACAGGTTGCTATCCTTACAGCAAGAATCAACGAGCTGACAGATCACTTCAAAGCTAACCCGAAGGATCACCACTCAAGAAGAGGACTTCTTAAGATGGTTGGACAGAGAAGAGGACTTCTTGCATACCTCAAGAAAGTAGATATCGAGAGATACCGTGCTCTGATCGAGAAACTTGGTCTGAGAAAATAATAAGATTTTCCAAAAAAGAAGATCAATTGACAGATCAGAAGCTGCATCTGATGATGTGGTTTCTGGTCTGTTTCTTTTTGTCTGAATTTTTGGTACTTTTTGTTCTTTTTTTGGAAAACTATTTACTTCTTATTATGGAATATGATATAATTTAAAAGCTTGTGGGCAGAGAAGAACCGAGACCACTGAAAAGTGTATTATCAATCGATCACAGTGGGCTTCAATTGCTATGGAATAGTACATTTTTCAGTAGTTTCGGAGCGAATTGTTCTGCTCATATAAAACGAAGATAAGATAAAAAGGAGAAAACCATGTATAAAAAGTTTGAAATGGAACTGGCCGGCAGAACACTGCGCGTGGATGTTGACCGTGTGGCAAAACAGGCGAATGGTGCAGTGCTGATGCATTATGGTGATACAACTGTACTGTGTACAGCAACAGCATCTGACAAGCCGAGAGAAGGAATTGATTTCTTCCCACTCAGCGTAGAGTATAATGAGAGAATGTACGCTGTAGGAAAGATCCCGGGAGGATTTAATAAGAGAGAGGGTAAAGCATCTGAGAATGCGATCCTGACAGACCGTGTCATCGACCGTCCGATGCGTCCTCTGTTCCCGAAAGATTATAGAAATGACGTAACACTTGAGAATCTTGTTCTTTCTGTAGATCAGGATTGCAGTCCGGAGCTTACAGCTATGCTCGGTGCAGCACTTGCAACAAGTATTTCTGATATCCCGTTTGACGGACCAATCTCTACAACACAGGTTGGACTCGTTGACGGAGAATTCGTATTCAACCCGACAGCAGCACAGAAGGAAGTATCTGATCTTGCATTGACAGTTGCTTCTACAAAGGAAAAGGTTATCATGATCGAGGCCGGTGCGAAAGAAGTTCCGGAAGCGAAGATGATCGAAGCAATTTTTGCAGCACATGATCTGAACCAGAAAGTGATCGCTTTCTTTGACACGATCGTTGCAGAGTGTGGAAAGCCGAAACATGAGTATCAGAGCTTTGCTGTTCCGCAGGAACTCTTTGATGCGATCCAGGAGATCGTTCCGGCTGCTGAGATGGAAGAGGCTGTATTTACAGATGACAAGCAGACAAGAGAAGAGAATATCCGTGTGATCACAGAGAGACTTGAGGAAGCATTTGCAGACAACGAAGAGTATCTTGCGAAGCTTGATGAGGCTGTTTACCAGTATCAGAAGAAGACAGTAAGAAAGATGATCCTCAAAGATCATAAGCGTCCGGATGGTCGTGCGATCGATCAGATCAGACCGCTTGCAGCAGAAGTAGACCTGATCCCGAGAGTTCATGGTTCTGCTATGTTTACAAGAGGACAGACACAGATCTGCACAATGACAACACTTGCTCCACTTTCTGAAGCACAGAAGCTCGACGGTCTTGATGAAGCAGAAAAGACAAAGAGATATATGCATCACTACAACTTCCCGTCCTACTCTGTAGGAGAGACAAGACCTTCCAGAGGACCGGGACGTCGTGAGATCGGACATGGAGCACTGGCTGAGAGAGCACTTCTTCCGGTACTTCCAAGCGAGTCTGAGTTCCCATATGCGATCCGTACAGTATCTGAGACATTTGAGTCTAATGGATCTACATCACAGGCAAGTGTCTGCGCATCCAGTATGTCACTGATGGCAGCAGGTGTGCCGATCAAGTCTGCTGTAGCAGGTATCTCTGCAGGACTTGTAACAGGTGAGACAGATGATGATTACCTTGTACTGACAGATATCCAGGGACTCGAGGACTTCTTTGGAGACATGGACTTCAAGGTAGCAGGTACTCACGAAGGTATCACAGCAATCCAGATGGATATCAAGATCCACGGATTGACAAGACCGATCATCGAAGAAGCAATCGCTGCTACAAAGAAAGCAAGAACTTACATCATGGATGAAGTTATGAGTAAAGCAATCGCTGAGCCTAGAAAAGAAGTTGGAGAGTTTGCACCGAAGATCATTCAGATGCAGATCGATCCACAGAAGATCGGTGATGTTGTCGGACAGCGTGGTAAGACAATCAATGCAATCATCGACGAGACAGGTGTTAAGATCGACATCGATGATGAAGGAAATGTATCTATCTGCGGTACAGAGAAAGAGAACATGGAGAAAGCTGCGAAGTACATCCAGACAATCGTTACAGATTACGAAGCAGGACAGCTTTTTGAAGGAAAGGTTATCAGCATCAAAGAATTCGGAGCATTCGTTGAGTTTGCACCGGGTAAAGAAGGAATGGTACACATTTCCAAGCTTTCTAAGCAGAGAGTTGACAAGGTAGAAGACGTTGTAAGCATCGGTGATGTTGTGAAGGTTGTATGCCTTGGTAAAGATAAGATGGGAAGATTTAGCTTCAGCATGAAAGATGTTGCAGAATAAGAATCAGAAAGAATAAGAAAAGAGGAACAGAATTCAGGAAACTGGGTTTTGTTCCTCTTTTCTTGTATGCGCAAGGAATACTTTAAGAATCTTATCCATATATTGTGTAGAGAGGAGGGGTACGGACAACAACTGGAGAGGTGGACAAGATGGAAATGGAAAGACAGAACAAGAAGATGCAGGTCTGGAATCTGCTGGCAGAAAAAATCCGTAAGCTTGTAGAAGAATCCGTCAGTAATCCGGAGGAACTGCAGGAGATCAGGATACGTACAGGTCAGCCGCTGCTGATTCAGATGAAAGGGCAGGAACGGGTTCTTCCGGACCCGGTACACCCGTATCTGGTTACGAAAGAAGATATTGGTGAGACAATGGGATATATTTGTCATTATTCGCTCTATGCATATGAAAATGAGTTGAAACAGGGATTTATTACAGTGGAAGGAGGTCACAGGGTCGGGGTGGCAGGAAAAGTAATTATAGAAAATGAAAAAGTAAAAAATATACAGTATATTTCTTCGCTAAATGTAAGAATTTCTCACGAAGTACTTGGGTGTGCTGACGCATTGATTCCATATATTACGGAAAATAAACAGATTTGCCATACATTGATCATTTCTCCGCCGTGTTGCGGAAAGACTACTTTGATCCGTGATCTGATCCGTCAGATATCGGATGGAAATGAATACATAAAAGGGTGTTCTGTCGGTGTGGTAGATGAAAGATCGGAGCTTGGTGGGTGTTATCTTGGAATCGCGCAGAATCATCTGGGTACAAGGACTGATATTTTAGACTGTTGTCCGAAAGCGGAGGGGATGATCATGTTGATCCGTTCTATGGCGCCGCGTGTGATCGCAGTGGATGAGATCGGCACAAGTGAGGATATCCATGCCATTGAATATGCCATGCAGTGCGGCTGCCGGCTGATCGCGAGTGTACACAGCCTTGATATGGATGAGGCTTCTAAAAAGCCGATCCTGGGTGATCTGATCCGCAGAAGAATGTTTCAGCGTTATGTTGTGCTTGGACAGGATCACGGTCCTGGCAAGATCCGGGAAATCTACGATGAGCGGGGGCGTGTGCTGTGCAGAAATTAGTCGGATGTTTTCTGATCCTGTTGGCGACGACAGGAGCAGGATGGATGTATGGAAAAGAACTTCGGAATTATCTGGAAGAATTGAGTCATTTTCGCAGAATTATAGAACAAATAAAAGGCGAATTACTGTATGCAGGACTTCCGCTTTCGGAAATTTTTTATAATATTGCATCAAGAGAGAAGGAACCCTATGAAAACTGGCTGATGGATCTGGCATTTCAATGTCAGGGCACACAGGAAAAGCGGTTTGCTGACTTGTGGACAGATACGATAGGAAAAGATCTTCCGGAACTGAAATGGAGAGGGAAAATGAATCCTCTGATCTGCGAACCTGGGGAACTGCTTGAAATAGGAGACAGAGAAGGTGTAGTTCGTCTGCTGGAGTATCATTTGAAAAGGCTGGATATGGAAATTGAAAAGAGAACTGCGGAAACGTCTGAGAAGAAAAAGCTCGGTAGCTGGCTGGGGGCAGCAGGCGGGATTTTTCTTGTGATCCTTCTGCTTTAAAAGGGTGGAAACAGAGGGAGAGGAGGGAGAGTATGAGTATCAATCTGATATTTAAAATTGCGGCGGTGGGAATTCTTGTATCTATTCTGAGTCAGGTTTTGAAGCATAGCGGCAGAGAGGAACAGGCATTCCTGACAAGTCTTGCAGGGCTGATTCTTGTATTATCCTGGGTTCTCCCGGCGATTTATGACTTATTTTCTTCGATCCGGCAATTGTTTTCTCTTTAAGGAGGGCGGAACAGAATTGAACAGTATACAAATCGCACTTTTTGGTGTCGTTGGAACATTACTTGCTTTGCAGTTTAAAAGTGGGAAAAGTGAATATGGCATTTATGTAAGTCTTGCAGTCAGCCTGTTTTTATTTCTTTGTATGCTTTCACGACTTGAAATCTTTGTGCGGACAGTAAAGAAAATTGCAGATTATATAAAACTGGATGCCGGACAGATGAGTATTCTGTTGAAAATGGCCGGTGTGACTTATGTGGCTGAATTTGCATCCGGAATCTGTAAAGATGCAGGGTATCAGAATATTGCTGTACAGATTGAGATTTTTACAAAGTTGACGATCCTTGCGATAGGAATGCCGGTACTTCTTGCGCTGCTGGAACTAATCGGAGATTTTCTGATATGAAAAGGGAAAAATATTTTTGGAAAAAGCTCTTCTGTTTTGTGTTTTTATTTACAGTTGTGACAGGATGTGGCAGCGTGTATGCAGCAGAGCATGGTACAGCGGAGGAAAAGGAAACAGAAGATCATTCCGGGATGTTGGAGGATGAGCTGGAACAAATGGAAGAAAGTCTGCTGGATGAATTTGATTTCAGACAGATCGATCAGTTATCAGGAGAGACAGAACTGGGAGAAAAAGTTCGGTTTCGTGATCTTACAGAGATGCTGATCAGCGGAAATACGAAGGAATTGGGAGAAAGATTTCTTGAGTTTTTTTCAGGACAGGTGTTCTCTGTTTTTCAGAAAGGAAGGAAGAATCTGGCGCGCCTGCTGCTGATTACAGTGGCGGCTGCATTTTTCTCGAATTTTACAAGTATCTTTCAAAACAGACAGACAGCGGAAGCGGGTTTTTATATTTTGTATCTTGTTGTGATCGCAATCTGTCTGGAAGCATATCAATCGATGAATTTATATGCCGAAGAAAAAACAGGAGAGCTTGTCCAATTGATGCAGGTGTTTTGCCCAAGTTTCTTTCTGGCGGTTGCATTTACCGGAAAGAGCAGTTCGGCGTTGATGTTTTATAATACAACACTGTTCCTGATCTATCTGGTGGAACTGCTTGTACTTCATTTTCTTTTACCGGCGGTGAAGATCTACGGGATGGTGAGGGTCTTATCCTGCCTGACCGGAGAAAATCTTTTCTCAGAATTTGCAGAACTTCTGGAAAAATGTATCCAATGGAGTCTGAAAAGTATGATTGCCGCTGTGAGTGGGATCAGTCTGATCCGGGGATTTTTGAATCCGGCAATTGATTCTTTGAAAATGACTGCTGCAGGACGAACACTGGAGGCGGTTCCGTGGATCGGAGATGTTGCCGGAGGTACAATGGATGTTGCATTAGGAGTTGCAGTACTGCTTAAGAATGGAATCGGTGTAGCAGGAATGATTTTTATAGCTGTCCTGGCACTTATTCCACTGGTGGAATTTCTGATATTGGCATTTTTGTACCAACTTGTGGCGGCATTAGTCCAACCGGTTTCTGACCGGAGAATTACAACATGCATATCTGGAGTTAGTTCTGGTTATCAGCTTATGGTGAAGGTAATAGCATCCACAACACTGTTGTTTGTCTTAAGCATTGCACTTGTGGTGGCTGTAACATCTTAAGGTTTCAGAGGAGAGAGGAGGAATCTGCCGGATGCTTACACAATGGATACAAAAAATCATTTCAATGCTTCTCGTTATGAGTGCAGTTCTGCAGGTGATTCCGGGAAAGGATTATGAAAAATATATTCGTTTTTTCTGTGGACTTGTCCTGATCCTGCTTGCACTATCCCCTGTTGCGGCGTTGAAAGGACTGAAAGCAGAGCAGTTTTATCAAAGGGAAGTGTATCAGCAATATGAGAAAGAAATAGAGCGGATGTCGGATTCTATAAAACGGGAGGAAATCGGAATTGGACAATAATTGGCAGGAGTGGAAAGAAAGGATCGTGGGATACACAAGGAAGATAAAACAGGCGGATCGTGGTCAGAAAAGAACAAGATTAGCCATTTTATTCCTGTGTGGACTGCTGCTTCTTGTAGTTGCGGTTCCGGTTCCGAAGACAGGGGAGGTGGATAAGGATACAAAGATTAACGGGGAATCCGGGAAAGGAGAGACATATGAGACAGATTCCATGGCAGACTATGAAAAATATCTGGAACAGAAGACAGCGCAGACACTTGGTGTCGTAGATGGGGCGGGAAAGGTGACGGTGATGATCACATTAAAGTCTACAGGACAGAAGGTGGTTGAAAAAGATCAGCAAAGTACACATCAGACGACGAAGGAAGCAGGCAACCAGGGAGAGACAAGAGAAAGTGAAGAGAAATCTTTGGATAAAACGACCGTGTACAGTCAGGGGACAGACGGAACGCAGATCCCATATGTAAGTAAAGAAAATGCACCGGAAGTGGAGGGAATTCTTGTAATAGCAGATGGAGGTGGGAATGCAGTTGTCGCGAAGAATCTGACAGAAGCTGTGCAGGCATTATTTGGTGTAGAAGCGCATAAGATAAAAATAATGAAACGTGCGCCTACATAAAAGGAGGTTTATCTTAATGAAAGGGAAAGTGAAGAAAAACCAGTTGATCATTGTGGCACTTGCGGTTATGATCGCGGCAGCAGGATATCTGAACTACACGGGACGTCTGTTTGGCGAGAATGCGAAAGGAACAAAAGAAGCTAATGCAGATCTTACAAATCAGGAACTTTTGGATATTTCACAGGAAGATACAGAAGCAGGAAGCGAAGAAATTGAAAGTAATGATTCTGAAACAGAAGGAACACCTGGAGAGGCGGTTCTCACAAATGGTTCAGCCCAGACTACGGTAGCCCAGGCAAAAGTTACAAGAGAACAGGTGCGTGCCCAGAATAAAGAAACACTGCAGTCGATCATAGATAATACAGAGCTCAGTGAAGAGGAAAAGTCAGATGCAGTTGCACAGATGGTGGAGCTTACAAAACAATCAGAGACAGAGATGGAAATTGAGACATTGATGGAAACAAAAGGATTTTCAGAGGCAGTAGTAAGTCTGGGGGAAGATAGTGCAGATGTTGTTGTAAATGCAGAGGAGCTTACGGATGCAAACCGTGCCCAGATTGAGGATATTGTGACAAGAAAGTCGGATGTAAAGCCGGAGAAGATTGTAATTACACCAATTCATGAATAGAAAGTATATTTTTGGAAAAACTTTTTATAAAAGATTTGCTGTCAGAGAGGACTTGTGATACACTATTTACTGGTTTATTATGTAACTGTCTACGGGATGCCTGCGGACAGTTACCTATTGCGTGAAAATGATAGGAGATTAGAAATGTCAGAAATTACGAATGAGATAAAGAAAAGAAGAACATTTGCCATTATATCCCATCCGGATGCCGGTAAGACAACATTGACAGAGAAATTCCTTCTGTACGGAGGAGCCATCAACCAGGCAGGATCTGTTAAGGGAAAAGCAACTGCGAAGCATGCGGTTTCCGACTGGATGGAGATTGAGAAGGAGAGAGGTATTTCTGTAACTTCTTCTGTACTTCAGTTCAATTATGGTGGATACTGTATTAATATTCTGGATACACCGGGACATCAGGACTTCTCAGAGGATACATACCGTACTTTGATGGCAGCGGATTCCGCAGTTATGGTTATCGATGCATCCAAGGGTGTTGAGGCGCAGACAAGAAAGCTGTTTAAAGTCTGTGTGATGCGTCACATCCCGATCTTTACATTTATTAATAAGCTCGACCGTGAGGCGAAAGATACATTTGAATTGCTAGATGATATAGAGAAAGAGCTTGGAATCGCAACTTGTCCGATCAACTGGCCAATCGGTTCCGGTAAGGAATTCAAGGGAGTTTACGACAGAGCAAAACGTGAAGTTGAGCTGTTCTCAGATACGAAAAAGGGTACTGCGATGGGTGAAGTGAAGATGATACCGATCGACGCACCGGAGACAGAAGAACTGATCGGAGCAGATGCAAAAGACATTCTTGCAGATGAGATTGAACTTCTGGACGGAGCAGCAGCTGAGTTTGATCAGGAACTGGTTGATAAGGGACAGCTTTCACCGGTATTTTTCGGATCCGCTCTTACCAACTTTGGTGTAGAGACTTTCCTGAAGCATTTCCTGAAGATGACAACCTCTCCGCTTCCAAGAAAATCAGATCATGGCGAGATCGATCCAATGACAGAGAAAGATTTCTCAGCATTTGTATTTAAGATCCAGGCGAATATGAACAAAGCCCACAGAGACAGAATCGCATTCATGAGAATCTGTTCCGGAGAATTCGAGGCCGGTATGAGTGTTTATCATGTGCAGGGAGGAAAGGATGTGCGTCTTTCCCAGCCGCAGCAGATGATGGCAAGTGAAAGAAAGATGATCGATAAGGCTTACGGCGGAGATATCATCGGAGTATTTGACCCGGGTATCTTTTCAATCGGAGATACATTGACAACATCAAAAGAGAAATTTGCTTACGAAGGAATCCCGACCTTTGCACCGGAGCACTTTGCACGTGTCCGTCAGGTTGATACGATGAAGAGAAAGCAGTTTGTAAAGGGAATCAATCAGATTGCACAGGAAGGTGCGATCCAGATCTTCCAGGAATTCAACACGGGTATGGAAGAGATTATCGTAGGTGTTGTAGGTGTACTTCAGTTTGATGTATTGAAGTATCGTCTCCAGAATGAATATAATGTGGAGATCCGTCTGGAGAATCTGCCATATGAGTACATCCGTTGGATCGAGAATGAAGAGATCGATATGGATCGCTTGAGCGGAACATCTGATATGAAGAAGATCATGGATCTGAAGGGACGTCCGCTTCTTCTCTTTGCGCACGAGTGGAGTATCCGTATGACAGAAGAGAGAAATGAAGGACTTATTTTGTCAGAATTCGGACGTTCATAAAAATCTTTTCAAATAGAAAGATTTTTGATATAATGTAGAAAGAATCAGACAAAACAGGAGGTTTTGATTATGGCAAAGGACGAAAGAAATATTTATACAATACAGAACGACGCAAGCAAAGGTGAGATTAAGATTGCAGATGAAGTTGTAGCGATCATTGCAGCGCTTGCTGCCACAGAAGTGGAAGGTGTTGCTTCTATGGCCGGAAACATCACGAATGAACTGATCGGAAAGCTCGGAATGAAGAATCTTTCCAAAGGTGTGAAGGTTGATGTACTGGAAGGTATTGTGACTGTATCCTTGGCATTGAACCTGAAGTACAATTACAGCATCGTTGAGGTGTCTGCAAGAGTGCAGGAGAAAGTTAAGAATGCAATTGAGAATATGACAGGACTTGAAGTGGCTGATGTGAACATTAAGGTTGCAGGAGTCGAGATGGAGAGTCAGGAATAAAAGCGAACAGGAAAGGAATCAGCCAACATGGTTAGAAAAGAACTTCGCGAGCACATTTTCAAGATGTTGTTTCAGATAGAATTTAATGATCCGCAGGAGATGCCGGAGCAGATTGAATACTATTTTTCTACACTGGAAGATGCAGCGGATAAGGATAAAGAATATATTAAGAGAAAATATGCGGCAGTACTTGAGAAGACAGAAGAGATTGATGAACTGATCAATGCCAATGCAAAGGGATGGAAGACGACAAGAATGAACAAAGTAGATCTGTCTATTCTGAGACTTGCGGTATATGAGATGAAGTGGGATGACGAGGTACCGGTAGGAGTTGCGATTAACGAGGCAGTAGAACTGACAAAGACGTTCAGTTCAGATGAGGCTCCGTCATTTATTAACGGAGTACTTGGCAAGATTGCGCGTTCACTGGAAGAGACGAAAGAATGAAAAATGTCTATACGGTGAAGCAGGTTAATTCTTATATTAAGAATATGTTCACCCAGGACTTCATGCTGAACCGAATCTATGTAAAGGGTGAGGTGTCTAATTTAAAGTACCACACATCAGGGCATATATATTTTTCATTGAAAGACGAGTCCGGCACGATAGCCTGCGTGATGTTCGCAGGCTCAAGGTCTGGGCTTTCTTTTCATATGGAGGAAGGACAGCAGGTAGTAGTGCTGGGGGCGGTCAGTGTCTATGAGCGGGATGGAAAGTATCAGCTGTACGCAAGAGAGATCATTCTGGACGGTGCGGGACTTTTGTATGAAAGATTCGAGGCACTGAAGAAAGAACTCGAAGAGATGGGAATGTTTGCAGCAGAGTACAAACAGCCGGTTCCACGCTATGCACGTACGATCGGGGTTGTGACCGCACCGACAGGAGCAGCGATCAGAGATATCATCAATGTGGCAAAGAGGAGGAATCCATTTGTCCAGATCCTGCTTTATCCTGCACTGGTACAGGGGGATGGTGCCGTGAGCAGCATCGTGAAAGGAATCCATATGCTGGAAGAGAAGCAGGTGGATGTCATGATCGTCGGAAGAGGCGGAGGAAGCATTGAAGATCTGTGGGCATTCAATGAGGAGGCTGTTGCACGTGCGATTTTTGACTGTCGCGTTCCGGTGATCTCTGCAGTCGGACATGAGACAGATACAACGATTGCCGATTATGTGGCAGACTTAAGAGCACCGACACCATCTGCAGCGGCAGAGCTTGCAGTGTATGAATATTCTGAAGTGAAAGAACAGATTCTTAATTGTGAGAGTTTACTTCGAAGAGCAATAAATCAGAAGCTGCTAAACGAGCGTGTGCATTTGGAACACAGCAGATTGAAACTTCAGACACTCCATCCAAGACAGAAACTCAATGAGAAGAGACAAAGAACGGTTGACGCTGAGAATACACTGCGCTCGCTTATGGAGCGGCATCTGACAAAAGAAAAGCACAGACTCGCACTTTGTGCAGAACGGATGAAGGGATTGTCTCCACTTGAGAAATTAAGTCAGGGATATTCTTATGTCTGCAATGCACAAGGACAGAATATAAAGAAAACAGATCAGGTAAGAGAAGGAGATTTGTTGCAGATTTATGTAACGGATGGACAGATTGAGACTTACGTTACAGACACTGTAAAACTAGAAGGGGAAAGAGGACAAAGTTCCCATAAACAGTAACCGGGAGGAAATGATGAAAGACACGAAGAAGATAGAACAGGCTGCAAGTCTTGAGGAGTTATTTGAGAGACTGGATCGCGTCATTGGCGGACTGGAAGGAGAGGAACTTTCTCTTGAAGATTCTTTTAATTTATATCAGGAAGGCATGGAACTTGTGAAGTGTTGTAATCGTACAATTAACGATGTGGAAAAGAAAGTTCTTGCTTTGGATGAGAATGGAGAGAGTCATGAATTTTAAAGAAGAACAGAAAGAAAAAGTAGAAAAAATTGAAGCGATACTCAGAGAATATCTTCCGGAAGCAAACGGATATCAGAGTGTGATCATGGAAGCAATGGAATACAGTCTGATGGCAGGAGGTAAGCGCCTTCGCCCAATGCTGATGATGGAAACATACCGTCTGTTTGGTGGAGAGACAGAAGTGATTTATCCGTTTATGGCAGCAATGGAGATGATTCATACCTATTCACTGGTTCATGATGATCTTCCGGCAATGGATAATGATGAGTACCGTAGAGGAAGAAAGACGACACATATCGTTTATGGAGAGGATATGGGAATCCTTGCGGGTGATGCACTTTTAAACTATGCATTTGAGACAGCATGCAAGGCATTTGAGCAATTTCCGGAGGAAAGCCTTAGAATCGGACAAGCGATGAGAGTTCTGGCAAGAAAGGCCGGAATCTATGGTATGATCGGTGGACAGGTTGTAGATGTGAAAGAATCCGGACATCAGATTGATGAGGAAGTTCTTGCTTTTATTTTCAGATTGAAGACAGGTGCACTGATCGAGTCTGCTATGATGATTGGAGCAATCCTTGCGGGAGCATCAAAAGAAGATGTAAAGAGTATGCAGAAAGTCGCAGGAAAGATCGGAATGGCATTCCAGATCCAGGACGATATTCTGGATGTGACAAGCACGACAGAGCAGCTGGGCAAGCCGGTACATAGTGATGAGAAGAATGAAAAGACAACATATGTAACACTTAAAGGAATCGAACAGGCTCATAAAGAGGTGGAACGTATGACAGAAGAAGCAATCGATGAACTGAAAAAGTTCCCTGCAGGGGATAATTTCCTTGAGCAGCTTTTAAAATCTCTTGTATATAGAGAAAAATAAGATTGTCGGTGAGGAGGAACTTATGGCACTTGAAAAGATTCAAAAGGCCAACGATATAAAAGAACTGACAGAGGAAGAGCTGAAAGACTTATCGGATGAGATCCGGCAGTTTCTGATCGAAAAGATCAGTGTGACCGGAGGACATCTGGCATCCAATCTCGGAGTTGTTGAGCTTACAATGGCATTGCATAAAGTACTTCATTTCCCAGAGGATAAACTGATCTGGGATGTGGGACATCAGTCTTATACACACAAGCTTCTGACAGGAAGAAAAGAAGGATTTGATGATCTTAGAAAATACGGAGGAATGAGTGGATTCCCTAAGAGAAAAGAAAGCAAATGTGATGCGTTTGATACAGGACACAGTTCAACTTCAATCTCAGCAGGGCTTGGTTATGTGGCCGCAAGAGAGCTTCAACAGGAGCATTATAACGTTGTATCTGTGATCGGAGATGGTTCTATGACCGGCGGTATGGCATATGAAGCATTGAATAACGCTTCCAGATTGAAAAGTAATTTTATCATTGTACTCAATGATAATACGATGTCCATTTCCAAGAATGTTGGTGGTATGTCAAATTACCTGAATGGGCTTCGGACGACACAGGTATACTCAGACCTGAAGAGAGGGGTCGAAGATACGATCAAGAGGATTCCTGGCAGGGGAGAACGGATCGTCCATCAGGTGAAGAAGACGAAGAGCGGGATCAAACAATTATTTGTTCCGGGAATGTTTTTTGAGGATATGGGAATTACATATCTGGGTCCTGTAGATGGACATGATCTGAAGACATTAACAAAGACATTGAATGAAGCAAAACGGGTAAATCATGCAGTTCTTGTACATGTTGTGACGAAGAAGGGAAAAGGTTATCTTCCGGCAGAGACGAATCCGTCAAAATTCCATGGAATGGGACCTTTTGATGTGACAACAGGAGAAACGATCGGAGGGTCGGGGAAGGATTCTTATACAGATATTTTTTCCAAAGTGCTTGCAGATATCGGAAAGAAGGACGAGAAGGTTGTAGCCATTACTGCAGCGATGGCAGACGGAACCGGACTTTCCAGATTCGCAAAGCTATTTCCGGAAAGATTCTTTGATGTAGGAATTGCAGAAGAGCATGCGATGACATTTGCAGCAGGACTTGCTGCTGGTGGAATGAAGCCTGTTTTTGCGGTGTATTCATCTTTCTTACAGAGAGCGTTTGACCAGACGATTCATGATGTCTGTCTTCAGAATCTGCCGGTTGTGATCGCAGTAGACCGCGCAGGTCTTGTTGGAAGTGACGGAGAGACACATCAGGGAGTCTTTGATTTATCATTTTTATCATTGATCCCGAATCTTTCAATCCTGTCACCAAAGAACCGTTGGGAGATGGCGGATATGGTGCGCTTTGCAGTAGATTTCCAGTATCCGGTTGCACTTCGTTATCCAAGAGGAGAAGCATATGAAGGACTGAAGGAATTCCGTGCTCCGATCGAATATGGAAAGAGCGAACTTCTATATGAAGAGAGTGAGATCGCGGTAATGTTTGTCGGACATATGTCTTTCCTTGCAGAACAGGTGCGTGAGGATCTTAAGGCAGCAGGGTATCAGTGTAGTCTGATCAATGCAAGATTTGTGAAACCTCTGGATACAGAAAGGATCCGGAAGATTTCAGAAAATCACAGGATCCTTGTGACAATTGAGGAAAATGTGCTTACAGGTGGATTTGGTGAGCAGGTAGAAGATTTTGTGATGCGTGAGGGTATCCCATTGAAAGTTCGCACAATCGGTATTTCAGACGATTATGTTGAACATGGAAATGTAGATGTCTTAAGAAAAGAAGTTGGTCTCGACAGAGAGAGTATTGTAAAAAAGGTCATTGCAGATGATCGGAGAATAAAGGAAGAAAAGTAACATGAAAGAACGTTTGGATGTATTGCTCGTAAAGAGAAATCTGGCGGATTCCAGAGAAAAAGCAAAAGCAATTATTATGTCAGGAAATGTATTTGTAGAAGGTCAGAGAGAAGATAAGGCCGGAACAACATTTCCAGAGGAGGTAAATATTGAGGTACGCGGACATGTTCTCCCCTATGTGAGCCGTGGAGGTCTTAAGCTTGAGAAAGCAATGAAAGAATTCCATGTAACAGTAGATGGAAAGGTCTGTACAGATGTTGGATCTTCCACTGGCGGATTCACAGACTGTATGCTTCAGAATGGAGCAAAGAAAGTATTTGCCATCGATGTGGGAAGAGGACAGCTGGATTGGAAGCTGCGTCAGGATCCGAGAGTGGTATGTATGGAGAAGACGAATATCCGTTATGTGACTCCGGAAGATCTTGGAGAACCTGTTGATTTTTCGTCGATTGATGTTTCGTTTATCTCTCTCACAAAAGTGCTTGGTGCAATCAGAGCATATTTGACAGATGATGGAGAGATCGTAGCATTGATCAAACCACAGTTTGAAGCAGGACGTGAGAAGGTTGGAAAGAAAGGTGTTGTGCGAGAAAAGAGTACGCATCATGAAGTAATCGAGAAAGTGACAGAATTTGCGGTATCAATCGGATTTTCTGTACTTGAGATCACATTCTCTCCAATCAAGGGACCAGAAGGAAATATCGAATACCTTGTACATTTGAAGAAATGTCCGGAAGAGGAAGCAAAGATTGAGACAAAGGAACTGGATCAGATAGTGGATGAAGCATTCGCTGCTCTGACAAAGTAAAAAGGTGATGGTATGGAATCTTTTTATATCATAACAAATCAATTAAAAGACAGAGATTATTCTGTTACGATTGAGATAAAAGATTATATTGAGAGAAAAGGCAAACATGTTATTCTTGCGCAAAAGGACGAGGAAGGATTTATTGTTCCGGGAACGATTCCGGAGAACGTTGATTGCGGACTGGTTTTAGGTGGGGATGGAACTCTGATCCGTGCAATACGTGACCTTGAAGGAAATAAACTTCCGCTTCTTGGAATCAATATCGGAACGTTGGGGTATTTGGCAGATGTAGAATTGAAAGATTATAAATCTGCGATTGACAGACTTTGCGAGGAAGAGCCTAAAGTTGAGAAACGTATGATGTTGGAGGGGAAAATGTCATCCGGTGAAAAAGATCTGGCGGTAAATGATATCGTCCTGACAAGAGAAGGGAATCTTCGTATTGTTCAGTTTAATGTATATGTGAATGGGACATTGTTGAACACATATCAGGCAGACGGTGTGATCATCTGTACACCGACGGGAAGTACAGGATATAATCTTTCCGCAGGTGGGCCGGTGGTAGAGCCAACAGCAAGTCTGATAGTTATCACTCCAATCTGTTCCCATGCACTTAACACAAGCAGTGTGGTGCTTTCAGCAGAGGATGATGTTGAAGTTGAGATTTGCGAGGGCCGTTATGGAAGGCAGGAGAAAGTAGCTTTATGTTATGACGGCGCTGTACAGAGACAATTGGTTAGCGGAGACAGAGTGAAGATCAGAAAATCAGATGCCAAAGCGCATCTTGTAAAATTAAGTGAAGAAAGTTTTATGATAACAATGCGCGAGAAGATGAAAGGAAATTGATACTATGAAAGTGAGCCGACATGCAAAGATAATTGAATTGATCAGTCAGTATGACATAGAGACGCAGGAGGAACTGGCAGAATATCTGAATAATGCCGGCTTCAAGGTCACACAGGCAACTGTCTCCAGAGATATCAGAGATCTGAAGCTGACAAAGTTGTCTGTAAACGGTGGGCGTCAGAAGTATATTGTCCATAGACAGGAAGATGACGGAATGAACGAAAAATATATCCGTGTGCTTTGTGACGGATTTGTTTCCATGGATATGGCACAGAATATCCTTGTAATCAAAACAGTTGCCGGAATGGCAATGGCGGTTGCTGCTGCAGTAGATGCAATGAAATGGAATGAAGTGGTCGGATGTATTGCGGGAGATGACACGATCATGTGCGCAATTCGTACAGTTGAAGATACAGCTGTAGTAATGGAGAATATAAGGAAATTGGTTTCAAAGAAAGCATAGGTGATATATGTTACAGAATCTGTATGTGAAAAATCTTGCTTTGATTGATGAAACAGAAGTAGAGTTTGGGGAAGGATTGAATATTCTGACCGGTGAAACCGGAGCAGGAAAGTCAATCCTTCTTGGCTCTGTTACGCTTGCACTGGGTGGAAAATACAATGCACAGATGCTTCGAAACGGGGCAAAAAGCGGATTGGTAGAACTTACTTTTTACATCAAAGAAGAAAAGATTTTAAAGAAGCTGGAGGCCTTGGACATTTATCCGGAAGACGGATATCTGACATTGAGCCGCCGCCTTTTAGAAGGCCGAAGTGTCAGTAAGATTAACGGTGAGACAGTGAATATGAGCGTCCTTAAAGATGTAGCCAGTCTTTTGATCGATATTCATGGACAGCATGATAATCAGACATTGCTTCATCGAAAGAATCATTTAACACTGCTTGATCTTTATGGAAAAGAACAGACGGATCCGTTAAAAGAAAAAATGGCTTCCTGCTATCAGGAATGGAAGGCAGTATGTAAGAAGGTGGAACAATCTTCGCTGGATGAAGAGAGCCGAAGAAGAGAACTTTCTCTTGCTGAATTTGAAGTGAATGAGATTGAAGAAGCAGCTCTTAAAGAAGGTGAAGATGAACTTTTAGAAGAACAGTATCGCAAGATGACAGATAGCAGAAAACTCACAGAAGGAGTTGCAGAAGCGTATCAGTATACTGCAGAGGACGAACGTGGAAATGCAAGTGATTACTTAAGCCGTGCAATCCGAAGCCTTCAGGAAGCAGCATCTTTTGATGAAAAGGGAAGCCAGCTTTATGATCAGATCGTGGAGATCGATAGTCTGCTGAATGATTTCAACCGGGATCTGGCAGAATATGCAAAGAGTTTTGAATATTCGGAAGAAGAGTTTTCAGAAGTTGAGTCCCGCCTGAATGAAGTGAATCATTTAAAGGCAAAATATGGAAACACTGTCAGTGATATCCTTGCATATTGTGAGGAAAAAAGACAGAGACTATCGGAACTGGAAGATTACGATTCTTTTATGCAGGAACTTTTGGAGAAACAGAAAAAGGCAGAAAAGCAGATGGAAAAGGCTGCGATGGAACTGCATGAAGTGCGTGAACAAAACGCAGTTAAATTTGCCGAGGAAATTGTTCATCAGATGTCGGAACTGAATTTCCTGGATGCACGTTTTGAAATTCGTTTGACAGAAGCAAAAAGTTATTCTGCACAAGGAAAAGATGATGCAGAGTTTTATCTGTCGGTTAATCCGGGAGAACCTGTGCGTCCACTGGGGGATGTCGCATCCGGAGGAGAGCTATCCCGTATTATGCTTGCAATCAAGACTGTACTTGCAGATGAAGAAGATACACCGACTTTGATATTTGATGAGATTGATAGTGGAATATCAGGAATCACAGCAGGTCGTGTCGGAGAGAGACTGCAGTTGATTGGAAAGAGCCGTCAGGTAATTTGTATTACACATCTTTCACAGATCGCAGCGGCAGCAGATATTCATTTTTGCATTCATAAAGAGGCAGAAGATAATTCTGTGAGAACACAGATCGAGAGACTTGATCAGGAAGACTCTGTTGCAGAGCTTGCAAGGCTTCTTGGGGGAGCAAATGTGACAGATGGAATCATAGACAGTGCCAGAGAAATGAAGAAACTGGCAAAAAGAGAAAAATAATACCAGTGTGAAAAGAAGAAGATCCACACATACTAAGAGCAGATGCAAACAGCATCTGCTTTTAATATTTGCAAGAGAGGAGTGTGGATCATGAAAGAACGCAGGAAAAGGAATATGAGCAGGACAGGTCTGTTGTTTCTGTTCTGTCTGTTGATGCTATGTGGCTGTGCACAGATTACGGGATTTATGGAAAATACGGAAGTCAGTGGCCGGGAAGTGGAAAGTCTGGCTGCGGAAAAGGAAGACGATACGGTTCTACTTGGAGGAATGCCGGTTGGAATTTATATGGAAACGGATGGTGTACTGGTTTTAGACACGGAGAAAATGACGGGGATGGATGGAAAGGAATATACACCTGCACAGGGCGTAGTGGGTTCCGGTGATTATATTACAGAAGTAAATCACCAGAAGATTGAGGGGAAAAAACAGTTGATGGATCTGGTGGAACATCTGGATGGAGAGAAGGTCCTTCTGACAGTCAGACGCGAAAATACGATATTAGAAAAGAAATTGACTCCTGTGCAGATTTCAAAAGGAAATTATCGACTTGGAATCTGGGTGAGAGATAATGTACAGGGGCTTGGGACAATCACATTTTTGACAAAAAATAACAGGTTCGCAGCACTGGGACATGGTATTCATGATATTGATACAAGTACACTTCTTACGATCAAAAGAGGAACGCTTTATAGAACCAGTATTCAGAAAGTGCAAAAGGGAAGCAAAGGGAATCCCGGAACAATGGAAGGGATTATTGTTTATAATCGGTTTCATCGGCTTGGAGTGATCGAGAAAAATACGGATGCAGGTATTTATGGAGAATTAAATTCAGACAGAAGCTGGATAGGAGAGGAAGTTCCGATACAGGTAGCAAAAAAAGAGGAAATAAAGACGGGAGAGGCAAGGATTCGCTGCTACATTGATGGTGAGGTGAAAGAATACACAATCTGTATAACACAAATTGACAAAGAATCCGACCAGGTGAACAAAGGAATGGTAATTCAGGTGACAGATACGGAATTGTTGGAAAAGACAGGGGGCATTATTCAGGGGATGAGCGGGAGTCCCATCATTCAGAATGGAAAACTGATCGGAGCTGTAACGCATGTGTTTGTACAGGATTCGACAAAAGGATACGGTATTTTTATTGAAAATATGTTGAAAGAGGAAGAATCGTGAAAAGGGTCGAAAAGGATGTCGAAATACTACTGCAAGATTTTCTTGAATACGACAAAAAAGCTGGAATATAATACACGAGTGGTGTAACAAGACAAACGTTCTCAGAAAAAGGAGAGAAGAAGATGGAACATTTGAAAATAGCCATTGCTGATGATAACCAGAAAATTTTGGATCTTTTGGATCGTGTGATCGGGATGGAAAAAGACATGAATCTGGTCGGAAAGGCGAAAAATGGTGAAGAGATGTGTCAGATCATCAAAGATAAACAGCCGGATGTTGTTCTTCTCGACCTGATTATGCCGAAAATGGATGGATTGACGGTCATGGATCGGATCAATCATGACAAAACTGTCAGCAAGCATCCGTATTTTATCGTAATCACAGCAGTTGGACAAGAAAAGATTACAGAAGATGCTTTTAATAAAGGTGCAAATTACTATATGATGAAACCGTTTCAAAATGAGATGTTGTTAGAACGAATCCGAAGTGCGGGGCGGATGTCACACGGTATGGAAACAAGAAACTCTGAGGCGGCAGCTGAAAACAGAGGAGAAAGTCTGGAGACACGAGTGACAAATATGCTGCATGAAATCGGAATACCGGCTCATATTAAGGGGTATCATTATCTGAGGGATGCGATTATGATGGCTGTAGATGATATGGATGTGCTCAATGCGATCACAAAGATCCTGTATCCAACCGTTGCAAAGAAGTATCAGACAACATCAAGCAGAGTAGAACGTGCGATCCGACATGCGATTGAAGTGGCATGGAGCAGAGGAAAGCTGGACACTCTGGATGAACTTTTTGGGTATACGGTAAGCAATGGAAAAGGGAAACCGACAAATTCTGAATTTATTGCTCTGATCGCAGATACAATACAATTGGAATACAGACATGGGAAATAAGAAGTAAAATACAATGAGAAATCCTTTGCATTATGATAAAAATGCGGTATAATATTTTATAAGTAATTGCCGAAAGAGGGCAAGTGAAAGTGGAGGATCTAAGTATGAAAAACATTTTGTTCGCTTCATCAGAATGTGTACCATTTATAAAGACCGGGGGTCTTGCTGACGTTGTAGGTTCACTTCCAAAAGATTTTGATAAAGAGAAATATGACTGCCGTGTAGTTTTACCTAAGTACATGTGTATGAAACAGGAGTGGGTAGAGCGCCTGGAGTATATCACAAACTTCTACATGGATTTTGCAGGAGAGGATCGCTATGTCGGAATCTTTAAGACAGAATTAAATGGAGTTACATTTTATTTTATTGATAATGAATTTTATTTTTCAGGATTTGCTCCATATGATGGAGATCCGAAGTGGAATATTGAAAAATTCTCTTTCTTCTGTAAGGCAGTTTTAAGTATTCTTCCGGTTATTGGGTTCCGTCCAGATTTGATTCACTGTCATGACTGGCAGACAGGTCTGATTCCAGTATATCTGGATAATTTCCGTTTCTTTGGAGAATATTACAGAGGAATCAAGACAGTTATGACAATACATAACCTGAAGTTCCAGGGGGTATGGGATACAAAGACTGTACAGGGAATCACAGGACTTCCGGATTATTATTTCGTTCCGGATAAGCTTGAGGCATATAAAGATGCTAATATGCTCAAAGGCGGTATTGTTTATGCAGATAAGGTGACAACAGTAAGTCATAGCTATGCAGAAGAGATCAAGACACCGTTCTATGGAGAAGGTCTTGACGGACTGATGGCAGCAAGATCAAATGATCTTTGCGGTATTGTGAATGGTCTGGATTACAATGACTGGAATCCAGATACAGATTATAGAATCGCAAAGACATTTAACGTTGAGAATTTCCGGAAAAACAAACCGGTGAATAAGGCTGCTCTTCAGGAAGAACTTGGACTGGATAAAGACAATCATGTAATGTTGATCGGAATCGTTTCCCGTCTGACAGACCAGAAAGGATTTGATCTGATCGATTATATGATGGATGAGATGTGTCAGGATGCAGTACAGATTGCAGTACTTGGAACAGGAGATCCGAAATATGAGAATATGTTCCGTCATTTTGCATGGAAGTATGCAGGAAAGGTTTCAGCGAATATTTTCTATTCCGATGATCTTTCTCACAGACTTTATGCCGGATGTGATGCATTTCTTATGCCATCCTTATTCGAACCATGCGGACTCAGCCAGCTGATGAGTCTGAGATACGGAACACTTCCGATCGTTCGTGAGACAGGAGGATTGAAAGATACTGTAGAACCGTACAATGAGTTTGAGAAGACAGGTACAGGATTCAGTTTCTCCAATTATAATGCACATGAGATGCTGAACACCGTACGTTATGCAGAAAGAATTTATTATGATAAGAAGCGTGACTGGAACAAGATGATCGAGCGCGCGATGGCTCAGGATTTCTCATGGATGAATTCTGCAAGACAGTATGAAGATCTGTACAGAAGTCTGATCGGAGAATAAGAATTATAAGAAGTAACAAAGAAGTAATACAAGAGTAACACAAGAGCAAGGAGTAACAGACCCGATGAAAATTATTGACAAACTGAACCAGAAAGGCATCCACATTTCTTTTGAGGTGTTTCCGCCGAAGACAGATGCAGGATTTGACAAAGTATTATCAGCAACAGATGAGATTGCCAAACTGAACCCATCTTATATCAGCGTAACCTATGGAGCCGGTGGCGGAACAAGCAAGAACACAGCGAAGATCGCATCCCATATTAAGGATGATCTCGGAGTGATGAGTCTTGCACATCTGACATGTGCTTCATCCACAAAAGAAGAAGTTGGAGAGGTAATTGAAAACCTGAAGGCTCATGGAATTGAGAATATTCTCGCTTTACGAGGAGATATTCCGGAAGGCATGACATTCCCTGATGGAGATCGATTCCATTATGCTTATGAACTGGTACAGGAAATCAAGAAACATGGGGATTTCTGTATTGGTGCAGCATGTTATCCGGAAGGACATGTGGAGCAGGAACATAAAGAGGATGATATCCGTTATCTGAAACAGAAGGTAGACAGTGGAGTTGATTTCCTTACAACACAGATGTTCTTTGATAATGATATCCATTATAATTTCCTGTACAGAATCAGAGAAGCAGGGATCACAGTTCCGGTTCTGCCGGGAATCATGCCAATTACCAGTGCTGCTCAGATGAAGCGAAGCCAGGAACTTTCCGGAACAGTATTTCCGAGAAGATTTCTTGCAATATTAGATCGCTTCGGAAGTTCTCCGGAGGCGATGAAGCAGGCAGGAATTGCTTATGCGACAGATCAGATTATTGACCTTCTTGCGAACGGTGTGAATAATATTCATATTTATTCTATGAATAAGCCAGAGATCGCAATTGCGATTATGAATAATCTTTCCGAGATTATCAAGTGTTAAGAAAGTGAATGACCAGATGATAGAGACAGAGAAGAGAGTACGTGAAGCAGTTCGTTATCTGGGATTTGGAAAAAATGAGGCAGATGAACGAACCTTGGAACTGATCCAACAGTCTTTCAAAGACCTGGAACAGGAAGCAGGGCCTAAGTCCATCTGCCAAATTTTTGATCTGAATCATACAGATGACGGAAGATTGGTTATTGGACAGATGGAGATTCGAAGTAAGAGCCTGAGTAGAAATCTGAAAGGATGCCGTCAGGTTGTTCTTTTTGGAGCAACACTTGGCGCCGGAGTTGACCGGCTGATGCGCAGGATTTCTTTGACAGATATGGCAAGAGCAGTTATTTTGCAGTCTTGTGCAGCAGCAATGTTAGAAGAATATTGTGATGAGTGTCAGAAGAAGATTGCGGCAGAACTTGAAGAAGAACATTTGTATTTAAGGCCGAGATTCAGTCCCGGATATGGAGATTTTGATATCTGTTATCAGGAACCAGTCGTACGAATGTTGAATTGTGCAAAGACAATCGGGTTGACTTTGACAGACAGCTTTATGATGACACCAACAAAGTCGGTAACAGCAGTAATTGGAATCAGTACACAGAAGGACAGATGTCCAATCTCAGGATGTGAGGTCTGTACAAAAAAAGATTGTGAATACCGACGATAAGCAAGAGATAAGAGAGGAAGGATTGATACAAGAAGATGATACGAGAACGCCTGGGAAAAGAGTTATTATATTTTGACGGCGGAATGGGAACCTTGCTTCAGGCAAAGGGACTTCAGCCGGGAGAGTTACCGGAGACGTGGAACGTTACACATGCGGATGAGATCAAAAACATTCACAAACAATATATTTCAGCAGGAAGTGATATTGTACTTGCAAACACATTTGGAGCGAATGCATTGAAATTCCATTGCGATGATTTTCCATTGGAAGAAATTATCCGTCTTGCAATCAGGCATGTGAAGGATGCGGCTGAAGAGGCAAGTGGTGGAAGAAGAATCTACACAGCACTGGATGTCGGACCGACAGGAAAGCTTTTAAAACCGATGGGGGATCTGGATTTCGAGACAGCATATGAGACATTCAAAGAAGTTATGATCCTCGGAGAGAAAGCCGGTGCGGATCTGATCCATATTGAGACCATGAGTGACACTTATGAACTGAAGGCAGCAGTGCTTGCAGCGAAAGAGAATACATCTCTTCCGGTTTTCGCTACGACGATTTTTGACGAGCGTGGTAAGCTTCTGACCGGAGCAGATGTTCCGTCTGTTGTGGCAATGCTTGAAGGATTAAGGATCGATGCCCTTGGAATCAACTGTGGAATGGGACCAGAGCAGATGCTGCCGATCCTGGAGCAGATCATGAAGTACTCCTCTGTGCCTGTGATCGTCAAACCGAATGCAGGTCTTCCTAAGCAGAAAGACGGAGAAACTTATTACGATGTTTCTCCGGAAGAATTTGCTTCTGTTATGCGTCATGTTGTTGATCTTGGGGCAGTTGTGATCGGGGGATGCTGCGGAACAACTCCTGCACATATTGCAGAGATGGTGAAGCAGTGTAAAGACATTCCGGTGAAGCCGATTGAGAAGAAAAGTTATACTGTAGTATCTTCTTATGGACAGAGTGTGTTCCTTGGAACCGGATCAAAGATTATTGGTGAGCGTATTAATCCAACCGGAAAGAAACGCTTTAAACAGGCGCTTAAGGAACATGATCTTGATTATATTTTAAAAGAAGGAATTGCACAGCAGGATAACGGTGCACATATTCTGGATGTTAACGTAGGACTTCCGGATATTGACGAGCCGACATTGATGAAGGAAGTTGTTCAGGAACTTCAGAGTGTGACGAATCTTCCGCTTCAGATTGATACCGTTGATACGGTTGCGATGGAGAACGCACTTCGCATTTACAATGGTAAGGCGATGGTCAATTCAGTCAGTGGAAAGCAGGAGTCAATGGATGCAGTGTTTCCACTGATCCGGAAGTATGGCGGTGTTGTGATCGGTCTTGCACTTGATGAAGACGGAATCCCGGCAACAGCCGAGGGACGTGTACAGATTGCGAAGAAGATTATCGCAGAAGCAGCAAAATACGGTATCGAGAAGAAAGATATTGTAATTGATGCCCTGGCAATGACAATCAGTTCAGAACCGGAAGGAGCAAAGGTGACACTTGAGACACTTCGCAGACTTCGTGACGAAGTTGGTGTGTGTACTGTGCTTGGTGTATCAAATATTTCTTTCGGTCTCCCAAGCAGACCGATTGTAAACTCCATCTTTTATACGATGGCAATGCAGAATGGTCTGAGCGTTGGAATTATCAATCCGAACTCAGAGGATATGATGAAGGCATGGTATGCATACCATGCGTTAATGAATCTGGACAGCAACTGTGAGAATTATATTAATAAATATGCACAGCAGCCGGGAACAGCTCCGGTTTCCGCAACAGGTTCAGCTCACAAGATGACACTGAAAAGTGCAATTGAAAGAGGGCTTCGTGAAGAGGCGAACAGCATTACATCTGTGATGATTCAGGAGAAAGATGGTCTGGAGATCATTAACGAAGAGCTGATCCCGGCACTGAATACGGTAGGTGAAGGATTTGAGAAGGGAACAGTCTTTTTGCCTCAGCTACTGATGAGTGCTGAAGCGGCCAAGACAGCATTTGCGGTGCTTAAAGAGAAAATGGATAGCAGCGGAGAAGTTCAGGAGAAGAAAGGAAAGATCATTCTTGCTACAGTAAAAGGGGATATCCATGATATCGGTAAAAATATCGTGAAGGTTCTGCTTGAAAACTATAGCTTTGATGTGATCGATCTTGGAAAGGATGTTCCGCCGGAGACAATTGTTGACACAGTACTTGAACAGGATATTCATCTGGTAGGATTAAGTGCTTTGATGACAACAACTGTCGTGAGTATGGAAGAGACGATCAGACAGCTTAGAGAGAAAGCTCCGCATTGTCTTGTGATGGTAGGAGGCGCTGTACTGAATCAGGACTACGCAGATATGATAGGAGCTGATTTCTATGGCAAAGATGCCATGCAGTCGGTTCATTATGCACAGAGAGTTTTTGGAACTGAAGAATAGGAGGAGATCAAAAATGAGAGGATTACAGACACCGGTTCGTGCAATTCGAAGACAGGTATTTACAGAAGTTGCCAAGCTTGGATTTAAAGCAAATGCAGAGACATTGGTAGCAGATATGGAAGCAATTCCATATGAAATCGTAGGAGAAGATTCAGAAGTAAAATACCGTGAGAGCATTTATCGTGCAAGAGCAGTCGTAAGAGAAAGACTTCGTCTTGCGATGGGACTTTCCCTTCGTCCGGAGAATAAGCCGGTCCACTTGACAGCGGGAGTTGAGGCCAGTAATATTTCTGAGAAATATTATGAGCCGCCGCTGATGCAGGTGATTCCGTCAGGCTGCGAGAGCTGTGAGGAGAATAAATACGAGGTCAGCAATGTATGTAAGGGCTGCCTTGCACATCCTTGTCAGGAAGTCTGTCCGAGAGGTGCTATTTCCATGGTGAATGGAAAGTCATTTATCGATCAGGATAAATGTATCAAGTGTGGAAAATGTAAATCTGTCTGTCCATATGATGCGATTGCCAAGAAAGAACGTCCTTGCAAGAAAGCATGTGGAGTGAATGCAATTACATCGGATAAATTAGGACGTGCTTATATTGATGCTGACAAATGTGTTTCCTGCGGAATGTGTATGGTAAGCTGCCCGTTTGGTGCGATCTCTGACAAGTCTCAGATCTTCCAGCTGGCTCGTGCACTTTCAGAAGGAGAAGAGATTGTGGCTGAGGTAGCACCGGCATTTGTAGGTCAGTTTGGACCGAATATTAATGTGAGAAATTTCAAGGCAGCTCTTGAAGAACTCGGATTTTCAGAGACATATGAGGTTGCTCTTGGAGCGGATATCGGAGCAATTGCGGAAGCACATCATTATGTGAATAAAGTGACAACCGGAGAACTTCCATTTCTTCTGACATCCTGTTGTCCATCCTGGGCAATGCTTGCAAAGAAGTTCTTCCCGGATCTGATCGATCAGATCTCACAGGAACTGACTCCGATGGTTGCAACAGCACGAACAATCAAACAGGAACATCCGAATGCAAAGGTTGTATTTATCGGACCTTGTGCAGCGAAGAAGCTGGAAGCTTCCAGACGTACTGTGAGAAGTGATGTGGATTTCGTTGTTACATTTGAAGAATTGCAGGCAATGTTTGATGCGAAGGGAATTGATCTGACAGCTTATGAGGCAGAGTCTTCTTTCCATGATGCGACAGGAGCCGGACGTGGATACGCCTGTGCAGGAGGAGTTGCAAAGGCAATCGAAGAATGTATTAACGAGTATTACCCTGGAACGCAGGTTAATATCGAGCATGCGGAAGGTCTGGCAGAATGTAAGAAGATCCTGACACTTGCCAAAGCCGGAAGAATGAACGGATGTCTGATCGAGGGTATGGGATGTCCTGGCGGATGTATCGCAGGAGCTGGAACGAATATTCCAATCCCGACTGCGAAGAAGGATGTCGCAGCTTATGTCAAAAACTCAAGCAGAGCACTTCCACCGAAAGAACTGGAAGAAATTGAACTGAAATAAGGAAATTAATAAAGCAATACAATGGCCTCCGCTTTACAAACGGAGGCTGTTGTGGTATATTACAAACTAGGCTTTTTATGAGCGAAAGAGGAGGATGGATGTATGCAGCCATACGGAGTAAACCAATTAAGAAAAATGTTTTTGGAGTTCTTTGAGAGCAAGGGACATCTTGCAATGAAGAGCTTTTCTTTAGTACCACATAATGATAAGAGTCTTCTCCTGATTAATTCAGGAATGGCTCCGCTGAAACCATATTTCACAGGACAGGAGATCCCGCCGAGAAGAAGAGTGACAACATGTCAGAAATGTATTCGTACAGGAGATATCGAGAATGTCGGTAAGACAGCACGTCACGGTACATTCTTTGAGATGCTTGGAAACTTCTCTTTTGGAGATTATTTCAAGAATGAAGCAATCGAGTGGTCCTGGGAGTTCCTTACAGAAGTTGTGGGACTTGATCCGAACAGATTATATCCTTCAGTATATGAAGAAGATGATGAAGCGTTCGAAATCTGGAATAAGAAGATGGGAATTCCGGCAGAGCGTATCTTCCGTTTTGGCAAGGAAGATAACTTCTGGGAGCACGGTTCAGGTCCATGTGGTCCGTGTTCTGAGATCTACTATGACCGTGGAGAAAAATACGGATGTGGAAAACCGGGATGTACAGTAGGATGTGAGTGTGACCGTTACATGGAGATCTGGAATAACGTATTCAGCCAGTTCAACAATGACGGACACGGCAACTATACAGACCTGATCCAGAAGAACATTGATACAGGTATGGGACTTGAGCGTCTTGCCTGCATCGTACAGGATGTAGATTCTATGTTTGATATCGATACAATGAAAGCACTGAGAGACCATGTATGTAATCTCTCCGGCAAGCAGTACGGAATAGATCATGAGACAGATGTTTCTCTGCGTGTTGTTACAGACCATATTCGTTCCGTAACATTTATGGTTTCTGATGGTATCTTACCTTCTAACAGCGGTCGTGGATATGTTCTCCGCCGTCTGTTAAGACGTGCATGCCGTCACGGAAAGCTGCTCGGAATTGACGGAGCATTCCTTGTAGAGCTTGCAACAACTGTAATTGAAGGTTCCAAGGATGGATATCCGGAGCTGGAAGAGAAGAAAGAGTTTATCTTTAATGTAATTGCGAAAGAAGAAGCGAACTTCAATAAGACAATCGATCAGGGACTTGCAATCCTTGCAGATATGGAAGCTGAGATGGAGAAGAATGGAGAGAAAGTTCTTTCCGGAGAGAATGCATTTAAGCTTTATGATACTTATGGATTCCCAGTCGATCTGACAAGTGAGATCCTGGAAGAAAAGGGGCTGACTTATGACGAGGAAGGATTCAAGAAAGCACAGGAAGAACAGCGTGCGAAATCAGAAGGAACATTCGGAACTCATTCTTATACAGGAAAAGAAGTTTCTGTATACGATCAGCTGGATGCAGCACTTGCGACAGAATTTGTCGGATATGACAATCTGACATTTGATTCTAAGGTTACAGCTCTTACAACAGAGACAGAAGTTGTTGATGCACTTTCTGACGGAGAAAAGGGAACAATCATCGTTGAGCAGACTCCATTCTATGCAACAATGGGTGGACAGGAAGCTGATAAAGGTGTGATTCGTACAGCCGACGGAGAGTTTGTTGTAGAAGATTGTATTCACCTTGCAGGAACAAAGGTTGGACATGTAGGACATGTTGTAAAAGGAATGATCAAGATCGGTGATGCGGTAACTCTTGAAGTTGACGCAAAGAACCGTGCACTTACAGAAAGAAACCACAGTGCAACACATCTGCTTCAGAAAGCACTTCGTACAGTACTTGGAAGCCATGTAGAGCAGGCAGGATCTTTTGTGAATGCAGACAGACTTCGTTTCGACTTTACACATTTCTCAGCAGTAACACCTGAGGAACTGAAGAAAGTTGAAGAGATCGTGAATGAGCAGATTGCAAATGCCCTCGCAGTTGTGACAAAGAACCTTCCAATCGAGGAAGCAAGAAAGACGGGAGCACAGGCTCTGTTTGGTGAGAAATACGGTGATGTTGTACGTGTCGTAGATATGAGCGGATTCTCCGTTGAATTCTGTGGTGGTACACATGTTAAGAATACATCAGAGATCACAGCACTGAAGATTATTTCTGAGAGTGGTGTAGCAGCAGGTGTTCGTCGTATTGAAGCCCTGACATCTGAAGGACTTATGAACTACTATGCTGAGATGGAGCGTCTTCTCAAAGAAGCAGCACAGCTTGTAAAAGCAACTCCGGAGAATCTTGCAGAGAAGATCACACATCTTCAGGCAGAGAACAAGTCTTTGAAGGGAGAAGTTGAGAGTCTTAAGAGCAAGATGGCTCAGAGCGCAGCAGGAGACATCCTTGACCAGGTGAAAGAAGTAAAAGGTGTGAAGCTTCTTGCAGCACAGCTTGACGGTGTTGATATGAATGGACTTCGTGACCTTGGAGACCAGCTCAAAGAGAAGCTTGGCGAAGGTGTGGTTGTACTTGCATCAGGAAATGACGGAAAAGTAAGCCTGATGGCTACAGCAACAGACGGAGCAATGAAGCAGGGAGCACATGCCGGAAATCTTGTGAAAGCAATCGCAGGTCTTGTTGGCGGAGGCGGCGGTGGTCGTCCGAACATGGCTCAGGCAGGTGGAAAGAACCCAGCAGGAATCCCGGATGCACTTGCAAAAGCAGAAGAAGCACTGGCTGATCAGATTAAATAAAGTCATTGTAAAGAGAATCTGTCTGTGGCAGATTCTCTTTTGTGTAGAAACGAGAAGAAAGTGTAAAAAAATCGGTAAAAATCATAAAAAGCAGTTGACGTTTTGAAAAAATATGTTATAATAATATCCAGTGCAATAAATATACCCGAACAGTCGTATGATGCACAATACAAGGCTGGAGGGGAGGTTAGGTGTGAGACTATGTCAAATGTAATCGTTAAAGAAAACGAAACGTTAGATAGCGCCTTACGCAGATTCAAGAGAAACTGTGCAAAGGCTGGTATTCAGCAGGAGATTCGTAAGAGAGAGCACTACGAGAAACCAAGCGTTAGACGTAAAAAGAAATCTGAAGCTGCTAGAAAACGTAAATATAACTAATATGTGCAAATGGACAGAGTACTGGAAACAGTACTCTGTTTTTTGATATTCGTACAGAGTCAGGCAGTCATAGATAGACAAAGAGGCGTTATGCTTGCATAAAAGCCTCTTTGTCTATCTATGGCTATGTGGCGGATACGCCACAGCGATAAAAAGCGAAGCATTTTAGAGCTGCCTGGCTCAAAAAGGGGAATGTGTAGGAACACCGGAAAGGAGCGTTATACTTGCATAAAAACCACCATTTTCCTATCTGTTTACTCGACATATAACCTTAAATATGCTGAAAATTGCAATTTGATACATTAGTTCATGCAGTTTTATCAACTTAAAGTGATAAAACTTTAAAATAATGCAATTAATGATTGACAATCTTTCATTTAGCTTATAAAATAAACGAGTAGACAACGGTGTCTGGGATAACAGATTGCTTGTCAGTCTGTTTTTTCTTGTTTTAGAAAAGACATTAGTTGACGAAAGATACAATAGTATCAGGGAGATAGGAATCCCAATCTATTTATTCTAGGAGGTAATTAAGATGTCATACGTTGATGAAGTGATTGATTTAGTTGTAAAGAAGAATCCTGCTGAGCCGGAATTCCATCAGGCAGTAAAAGAGGTACTGGAGTCTCTTCGTGTTGTGATTGAAGCAAATGAAGAAAAATTCCGTAAAGAAGCTCTTCTTGAGAGACTGGTAGAGCCTGAGAGACAGATTAAGTTCCGTGTACCGTGGGTAGATGACAAGGGTCAGGTACAGGTTAACACAGGATACCGTGTACAGTTCAGTAGTGCGATCGGACCATACAAGGGAGGTCTTCGTCTTCATCCATCTGTAAACCTTGGTATTATCAAATTCCTCGGTTTTGAGCAGATTTTCAAAAACTCCCTTACAGGACTTCCAATCGGTGGAGGTAAAGGTGGATCTGATTTCGATCCTAAGGGAAAATCTGACAGAGAAGTTATGGCATTCTGCCAGAGCTTTATGACAGAACTTTGCAAATATATTGGTGCTGATACTGATGTTCCAGCAGGAGATATCGGTACAGGCGCAAGAGAGATCGGATATATGTTCGGACAGTACAAGAGAATCCGTGGATTATATGAAGGAGTTCTTACAGGAAAAGGACTTTCCTATGGTGGATCTCTTGCTCGTACAGAAGCTACAGGATATGGACTTCTGTATCTGACAGATGAGCTTCTGAAACTCAATGGTATCGAACTTGCAGGTAAGACAGTTGCTGTTTCCGGTGCTGGTAACGTTGCAATCTACGCAATCCAGAAAGCACAGCAGCTTGGTGCTAAGGTTGTTACAGCAAGTGATTCTACAGGATGGATATATGATCCGGACGGAATCGATGTAGCAGCTCTCAAAGAGATCAAAGAAGTAAAACGTGCAAGACTGACAGAGTACAAGAACTACCGTCCGAATTCAGAGTATCACGAAGGAAGAGGAGTATGGAATGTTAAAGTTGACATCGCTCTTCCATGTGCTACACAGAATGAGCTTCACCTTGAAGATGCAAAGGCACTTGTTGCAAACGGATGTATTGCAGTATGTGAAGGTGCTAACATGCCTACAACTCTCGAAGCTACAGAGTATCTGCAGGAGAATGGTGTTATCTTTGCACCTGGTAAAGCAGCTAACGCCGGTGGAGTTGCAACATCTGCACTTGAGATGTCCCAGAACAGCGAGCGTCTGAGCTGGACATTCGAAGAAGTTGATGCAAAACTGAAAAACATCATGGTTAACATCTGCCACAACATGGTTGATGCAGCTGAGAGATACGGATTCAAGGGCAACTACGTTGTAGGTGCTAACATTGCCGGATTTGAGAAGGTTGTAGATGCCATGACAGCTCAGGGAATCGTTTAGGATTTAAGAAAATAGATTGAGATTTTCATTTGATCGATTGATAGAATAGAAAGGATACCTTATGGATAGAATGTCTGTAAGGTATTCTTTTTATATATTAGGAAAGTGCTTTCCTAATATGCAAAAAACGCTCCGCGATCTTTTAATGTTAAAATCCTGAAAATATTTCCTAAAAAGAAAATAAAGTTTATTGACATTATCAGGAAAAATGAGTATAGTTTATTTTAGTAAAAGGGAGTAACTGGCGCTTTAAGTAGCGTTTGCGAGCCGTCAATACGATGGAAGAAGTCCATCCGGATCGTGATGAAATAGTGAGACTTTTATTGCATGTAAAAAGCGGTGCAATAATTGTCTCTTTTTTTATTCGCACTGCAGATGAATCAGGATTATGGGTCACAAAAGAAGAGTGAACAATAACCAATAACCAGTTAGGAGGAAGGGCAGTGAAACCATATTATCAATTATCGGGAGAAGAAGTTTTAAGAGAAGTGAATGGCTCGGAAGAACCATTAACAAAAGAACAGGTCAGTGAAAATCAAAAGAAATACGGACCGAATGAACTGACGGAAGGAAAAAAGAAGACAACATTTCAGATTTTTTTGGAGCAATATAAGGATTTTCTGGTGATCATCCTTATTATAGCAGCGATCGCATCAGGATTTATGGGAGATATTGAGAGCGCAGCTGTTATTGTTATCGTGATCACAATGAATGCAATTCTGGGAACTGTGCAGACAGTAAAGGCAGAGGCATCTCTGGCAAGTTTGAAGAAATTATCCGGTCCGGAAGCAAAAGTCCTTCGTGATGGAGTGGTTGTCCCAATTCCGTCTGCAGAAGTTACTGTTGGAGACATTATTATGTTAGAGGCGGGAGACTATATTCCTGCAGATGGACGTATTCTCGAATGTGCGAGCATGAAGGTTGACGAAAGTGCATTGACGGGAGAGAGTCTTGGTGTCGAGAAGACGACAGATGTGATTGAACAGGACGAAGTTCCTCTTGGAGACCGTATTAATATGGTATATTCCGGAAGCTTTCTTACGTATGGAAGAGGATCTTTTGTAGTTACAGAGATTGGTATGAATACAGAAGTTGGTAAAATTGCAAGTCTTCTGAAGACTACCTCTGAGAAGAAGACTCCATTGCAGGTGAATCTGGATCAGTTTGGGCAGAAATTATCAATTTTAATTCTTGTATTCTGTGCGATTTTGTTTGGAATCAGTGTTTTTCGCGGTGAGAATATTGGAAATGCATTTCTTTTTGCAGTTGCGCTTGCCGTTGCAGCAATTCCGGAAGCATTGAGTTCAATCGTTACAATTGTTCTTTCTTTTGGAACGCAGAAAATGGCGAAAGAGCATGCAATTGTTCGAAAGCTGCAGGCAGTGGAAGGATTGGGGAGTGTATCCATTATCTGTTCAGATAAAACCGGAACCCTGACACAGAATAAGATGACAGTAGAACATTATTATGTAGATGGCCAGAGCGTTTCCACAGACAAGATCGATCTCCGGGATCCGTCTCAGAGCAGACTCCTTATCAGCAGTATTCTTTGTAATGACTCTACGAATATTGACGGCGTAGAGATTGGAGACCCGACAGAGACAGCATTGATTAATTTAGGAAGCAGTCTTGGTCTTGACCCGGAAGAAGTCAGAGTAAAGTATCCAAGAGAAAGTGAGAATCCATTTGATAGCGATCGTAAGATGATGGCAACAAAGCATTCATTAAACGGAGTACCAACGATGATTGTTAAGGGAGCAGTCGATGTTCTTTTGGATCGGACAGACTGGATTGAGATGAAAGGGGAGACTTATGAGATCACAGAAGAGACAAGAAGAGTGATCGAAGAGCAGAATCAGAAATACTCAAGAGAGGGATTACGAGTTCTGGCATTTGCTTATAAGGAAGTATCAGATGAGACGGAGCTTACGTTGGAGGATGAAGATCATTTGATATTCCTGGGACTGATCGCAATGATGGATCCGCCGAGAGAAGAGTCAAAAGCTGCTGTAGAAGAGTGCAAATGCGCAGGAATCCGTCCGATCATGATTACAGGAGATCATAAGGTGACAGCTGCTGCCATTGCAAAGAGAATTGGAATTCTTGAAAATGAATCCGAAGCCTGCGAGGGTGCAGAGATTGACAAAATGTCTGATGAAGAACTGAAAGACTTTGTTGAAGGGATATCTGTTTATGCAAGAGTTTCTCCTGAACACAAGATCCGTATCGTGCGTGCATGGCAGGAGAAAGGAAACATTGTATCCATGACCGGGGATGGTGTGAATGATGCTCCGGCACTGAAACAGGCAGACATAGGAGTGGCGATGGGAATTACCGGAAGCGAAGTGTCAAAAGACGCTGCAGCAATGGTTTTGACAGATGACAATTTTGCGACGATTATTAAAGCAGTAGAGAATGGAAGAAATGTATATCGCAATATTAAAGCATCCATTCAGTTTCTGCTTTCGGGAAATTTTGGAGCAATCCTGGCAGTGCTTTATGCTTCACTGATGGCACTTCCGGTACCGTTTGCACCGGTTCACCTGTTGTTCATTAATCTGCTGACAGACAGTCTTCCGGCAATTGCTCTTGGATTGGAACCACATTCGAAAAATGTGATGAAAGAAAAACCACGACCGATAAATGAATCCATTTTGACGAAAGACTTTTTGATCAATATCGGACTGGAAGGGTTATCAATCTGTACGATGGTCATGATCGCATTTACAATTGGATACAAAGATGGCAATGCACTACTTGCAAGTACAATGGCATTTGCAACGCTTTGCTGCTCAAGATTGTTCCATGGGTTTAACTGTAAATCAAATCGTCCGGTTGTATTTACAAAAAGAGTATTTAATAACATTTACCTGATCGGCGCTTTTGTAATTGGAATGATTCTGATCACGCTTGTTGTGACTGTTCCTGGACTGCATAACATCTTTAAAGTGCAGACACTGACATTATCGCAGTTACTTACTGTGTATGGTCTTGCAGCATTGAATCTTCCGATTATACAGACGATAAAGGCAATTCGTGCAAAATTAGAAAAATAGGAGGAACAACAGTATGAAGAAAGTCGAGAAACCAAAGAAGCCATTAATCTTTTACTATTTGATTGCTTTGATTATTCTCGTGCTTCTTAACACATTTCTTTTTCCGAATATTCTAGGAAAGAATAAGGTGAAAGAAGTCGATTATGGAACTTTTCTTACTATGGTCGAGGGAAAAGAAGTATCAAAAGTAGAGTTGAATGGAGACACTATTTATTTTACAGATAATAGCGAGGAACCGAAATATTATGAGACAACAACATTTGATGATCCGAATTTAGTGAATCGTTTGGAAGATGCAGGTTGTGAATTCGGAAGAGTTGCACAGCAGGAAATGAATCCGCTTCTTAACTTCTTTCTTGTATGGATTCTTCCAATTTTAATCTTTTGGGCACTGGGGCAGTGGCTCGCTAAGAAGATGATGAAAAAGATGGGCGGAGGAGTAGCCGGAAATCCATTCATGCAGTTCGGAAAGAGCAATGCGAAGGTTTATGTGGAATCTACAACAGGAATCACTTTCCAGGATGTAGCCGGAGAAGATGAAGCGAAGGAACTGCTGACAGAGATTGTGGATTTCCTTCATAACCCGCAGAAATATACGGAGATCGGTGCAGTATGTCCGAAAGGAGCACTTCTTGTAGGACCTCCGGGAACCGGTAAAACTTTGCTTGCAAAAGCAGTTGCAGGAGAGGCGAATGTACCATTTTTCTCAATTTCCGGTTCGGAATTTGTAGAGATGTTTGTTGGTATGGGAGCTTCTAAAGTACGTGATCTTTTCAAACAGGCGAATGAAAAAGCACCTTGTATTGTATTTATTGATGAGATTGATACAATTGGTAAAAAGAGAGATAATGCAGGATATGGCGGAAATGATGAGCGTGAGCAGACATTGAACCAGTTACTGACAGAGATGGATGGATTCGATGCATCTAAGGGTGTTGTGATCCTTGCCGCAACGAACCGACCGGACAGTCTTGATCCGGCACTTCTTCGTCCGGGAAGATTTGACCGCCGTATTCCGGTGGAACTTCCGGATCTTAAAGGACGTGAGGAGATTCTGAAAGTTCACGCGAAGAAAGTAAGACTTGGAGATGACATTGACTTTAATGCAATCGCAAGAGCCGCATCAGGAGCATCAGGAGCAGAGCTTGCAAATATGGTAAATGAAGCGGCACTGCGCGCAGTCAGAGAGAACCGTAAATATGTAACGCAGGCAGATCTTGAAGAAAGTATTGAAACTGTTATCGCCGGATATCAGAAGAAGAATCAGGTACTTTCTTCCAAGGAAAAATTAATTGTTTCTTATCATGAGATCGGTCATGCGTTGGTAGCAGCATTACAGACGAATTCAGCACCGGTTACAAAGATTACGATCATTCCGCGTACATCAGGTGCTTTGGGATATACAATGCAGGTAGAGTCAGAAGAACGTAATCTGATGACACAGGAAGAGCTGATCAACAAGATCGCGACACTAACCGGAGGAAGATGCGCAGAAAAACTGATTTTTAATTCTATCACAACAGGCGCATCGAATGATATCGAGCAGGCAACAAAGCTTGCAAGAGCAATGATCACGCGTTATGGAATGAGTGACCGGTTTGGTATGGTTGCTCTTGAGACACAGAACAATCCATATCTGGGAGGAGACAGCAGTTTAAGTTGTTCCCCGCAGACAGCAGCAGATATTGATCAGATGGTTGTAGATATCGTAAAACACGGATATGATACAGCGATGGATCTTTTGGAGAAAAACCAGAAGAAACTTCATGAGCTTGCAAAATACCTGTATGAGAAAGAAACAATTACAGGAGAAGAATTTATGCAGATTTTGACGAGAACAGAGACGTTGGAAGAAGCAGAAGGGAAGTAACAGATGGCAAGAAGCAGAAACAAGAAAACAGAGATTGAAGAAGAAATAGAGAAGCGGATACCGACAACCCGTTACAATCCGGATTATAAAGTCGGATTGACAGCACAGCAGGTGCAGGAGCACAGACTTCATGGCTGGGTAAACAGGGCAGTCGATCCTCCGTCGAAGACAACGAAAGAGATTATACATGAGAATGTATTTACTTACTTTAACTTAATCTTTCTTGTTCTGGCTATTTTGTTATGTCTGGTTGGATCCTTCCGGGATCTGACCTTTCTTCCGGTTATTATTGCAAATACGTTGATCGGTATTATACAGGAAGTGCGTGCCAAAAAAGTGCTGGATAATCTGACCATGCTAAATGCACCGAAAGCGACTGTAGTGCGAGATGGTAAAAGATCGTTGATTGATGCAGAAGAGTTGGTAGTTGATGATATTGTCATATTTAAAGCCGGCGCACAGGTATGTGCGGATGCACAGGTTTGTGCAGGTGAAGTACAGGTAAATGAATCTCTGCTGACAGGCGAGTCTGATGAGATTACAAAACATGCCGGAGATCAGCTGATGTCAGGAAGTTTTATTATTTCCGGTCAATGTCATGCAAGACTTGATAAAGTCGGTGAAGATTCTTATATTTCAAAGCTTACACTGGAAGCAAAAGAAATGCAGAATGGTGAGCGGTCAGAGATGATCCGCTCGCTGGATAAATTGGTTAAATGCGTCGGTGTGGCAATCATTCCGATTGGAATCGTACTTGTTGCACAGTCTCTGGTATTCCAGAATGCATCATTCCATTCAAGTATTACGTCAATGGTAGCGGCTGTGATCGGAATGATTCCGGAGGGTCTTTACCTTCTTGCAAGCGTTGCACTTGCTGTCAGTTCAATTCGGCTTGCACAGCAGAAAGTATTGCTTCATGATATGAAATGTATTGAGACACTTGCGCGTGTTGATGTACTTTGTGTAGATAAGACTGGTACGATCACAGAAAATACGATGAAAGTACAGGAACTTATTCCAACGGAGCAGTACGATACGGAAAAGATGGGATCTCTTCGTCTTATGGTCGGAGATTTTGTTTCAGCTATGACAAACGATAATATCACAATGGCTGCAATGAAAGAATATTTTACACATTCTTCAGGCGCAAAAGCAATTTCCAAGACAGGATTTTCATCTGCGACAAAGTACAGCAGTGCTACGTTTGAAGATAAGACATATGTTCTTGGAGCGCCGGAATTTGTACTTCTGGATGATTACGAGCAACATAAGGAAAAAATCACAGAGCTTGCATCTACAGGTGCCCGTGTTCTTGTATTTGGTACTTATGCAGCGGAGATTGATGGAAAAGCACTGACAGAACCAGTAACACCGTTGGGCTATATCTTACTTGCGAATCCAATCCGTGAGGCGGCAAAAGAAACATTCCAGTACTTTGCAGAGCAGGGAGTTGAAGTGAAAGTTATTTCCGGAGATAATCCGGTTACAGTTTCCAAAGTTGCAAAAACAGCAGGAATTAAAAATGCTGAGAATTATGTGGATGCATCAAGTCTTGAGACAGAAGAAGATATTAAGAAAGCGATTCTTGAGAAGACAGTGTTTGGACGTGTAACTCCAAACCAGAAACGACAGTTTGTTCAGGCACTAAAAGAGGCCGGAAAAACAGTTGCAATGACAGGTGATGGAGTGAATGATGTGCTTGCGCTGAAAGATGCAGATTGTAGTATTGCAATGGCATCCGGAAGTGATGCGGCAGCACAGGCTTCTCAAATCGTACTTCTGGAGTCAGATTTCTCTTGTATGCCGCAGGTTGTATTAGAAGGAAGAAGAGTAGTCAATAATATCCAGCGTTCGGCGAGCCTGTTCCTGGTCAAGAATATATTCTCTTTCCTGCTGAGTCTTTTCTCGGTAGTATTTATGTTTACTTATCCACTGGAACCATCACAGGTATCACTGATCAGTATGTTTACGATTGGTATTCCGGCGTTCTTCCTTGCACTTGAGCCGAATAAGAATATCATTAAAGGACATTTCCTGACAAATGTATTCCTGAAAGCACTTCCGGCAGCACTTACAGATGCATTGGCGGTTGGGGCACTGGTTGTCTTTGGAAAGACATTTGGAGTAGGAGAGCAGGATATCTCAACAGCAGCAACGATGCTTCTGGCAATTGTAGGATTTATGATCCTCTATAAGATCAGTGCACCGATGAATAAGCTTCGTGCAGGGATTCTTGGCGGATGTATCGCAGGATTATTATTCTGTAGTATTTATTTGAATCAGCTGTTTGCGATTACCGGAATGACAACAAAGTGTATCATGCTTTTTGTTGTATTTGCGATTGCAACAGAGCCGGTACTCCGTTATCTTACGATTCTTCTTGGGAAAGGAAGATTCTATTACAGACGTTTGCGCGGAAAAGCGCCGTTAGAGGAAGAAGCATAATGTGCAGTGAAAAATAAAAAAGCAAATGTAATTATTCAGAACGAAAATAAGATAAAAATCAAGCGGCAGTAGGGAATTATTAATCCTTACTGTCGCTTGATTTTGTCTTACTTTTCACATTACATTCTTATAGTTTGCAATTGATGAAGTTAATTATGTAGCTGGTCAATTATTCTGTATAAAGAATCAATCAAAGAAAGTCTCATGCAGTTTACGTACTGCGAGATCTGCATAAGCTTCATCAATCAGAGCTGTGATACGAATCTCAGATGTAGTAACCATCTCTGTGTTGACATCAATACTTGCGAGTGCACCGAACATCTTCGCAGCAACACCTGAATGAGAACGAATACCGGCACCGATGACAGAAACTTTGGCAACATTTTCATCAGAATCCAGTTTCTTAATGCCAAGATAGTCTTTGTTTTCATTTAACAAATCCAAAACACGGAGCATGTCTGATTTTGCAACAGTGAAGGATACAGATTTTGTACCGTCTTTACCAAGAGACTGGATCATGACGTCAATGTTCAGTTTATTCTTATCTAAAAGATTTAAAAGACGGAATGTGCTGTTAGGCTCGTTCCCGAGACCGGCAACACGGATTTTGGCTACATTTTTATCGGCTGCCACACCACTGATTAACATTTTTTCCATTTTTGTTTTCTCCCTTACAATTGTTCCTGAATTGTGGTTTAAGCTAGAACATACTAGAAGTTCTACACCGTATTTTTTCGCAATTTCTACACATCTGCTGTGAAGGACTTTCGCACCAAGAGAGGCCATCTCAAGCATCTCATCATAAGTGATCTCCGTCATTTTATGAGCGTTTGGAACAACGCGTGGATCGGCGGTATATACTCCGTCTACATCTGTGTAAATTTCACAGACATCGGCATGGAGTTCAGCAGCAAGAGCAACCGCTGTTGTGTCAGAGCCGCCGCGGCCAAGAGTTGTGATATCTTCATACTTATTGATTCCCTGGAATCCGGTTACGATGACGATCTTGTTCGCATCAAGCTCTTTACGGATACGCTCGGAATCAATTCTCTTGAATCGTGCATTTTGATAATTTGAAGTTGTATGCATTGGAACCTGCCATGCATTCAGTGACACTGCACTGACGCCCATGGAAATCAGAGTCATTGCCATTAAGGATACAGAAACCTGTTCACCGGTTGTGAGAAGCATATCTAATTCCCTGCGGGAAGGCTGCTCTGTGATCTGTTTTGCTGTTGCAATCAGATTATCTGTAGTCTTTCCCATAGCAGACAGGACAACAACAACCTGGCTGCCTTCGCGCTGCTTTGCGATACAGCGGTTTGCTACGTTGCGGATGTGCTCCAAATCGGCCACGGAGCTTCCGCCAAATTTCATTACTGTCAGCATATTTTTATCTCCCTTATATTCTCTGACGAATCTGTGTTGCTGATAACATATAGTGTGAACAGTAACAGCAAAAGAGTCAGAGAATTTTTAGTTACTGTTCATAGTGGGTGTGAGCAGCAACTTTATACGTAGATAAGTATAGCAAAAAAAAGAAATAAAATACAGAAGAACATTTGTTCTACATATACTTGCAGTGTCATAAAGTGTGTGTTATACTGCAAATGAACAGAAAGCAGGTGAATAAAGATGACTCCAAAAGAAGTAATACCAAAAGTGCAGCAGGACCTTTTTACAATGCAGGATCTAAAATATCGGGATTTTCACGCAAAACTGATGCCAACAGTAGAGAAAGAATCAGTGATAGGAGTGAGAGTTCCTGTACTTCGAACTTATGCAAAGAAATTCGGGAAGACAGAAGAGGCGAAGCAGTTTCTTAAGATCCTGCCACATCAATATTATGAAGAGAATAATCTGCATGGGCTTCTGATCGAGCAGATTAAAGATTATGAACTCTGTATAGAAGAACTGGAGCGCTTTCTGCCCCATATAGATAACTGGGCAACCTGTGATCTTCTGGCAGTCAGAACAGTGAAGAATCATCTGAATTCTTATATCAAAAAGATAGATCGATGGCTGGAATCAGAGTATATATATACGATCCGATTTGGAATCAATATGCTGATGCGCTATTATCTGGAAGAAGAATTTAAGTTAGAATATCCGGGGAAGGTTGCCGCAATCCGTTCAGAAGAGTATTATGTAAATATGGCCAGGGCATGGTATTTCGCAACAGCACTTGCCAAAAAGTATGATCAGGTTCTTCCATTTCTAGAAGAACAGAAGATGGACGTATGGACACATAATAAGACAATCCAGAAGGCAATCGAAAGCTATCGGATCACGCCGGAACAAAAAGAGTATCTGAGAACTTTGAAGATAAGACAATAATGTTTGTAGGAGGAGAAACAATGGCAGAAAAATTAAGAGTACTTATGATTAATGGAAGTCCAAGAGCAAACGGAAATACTAGTGTAGGACTAAAAGAAATGGAAAAGATTTTTCAGGAAAATGGAGTAGAAGTAGAGACAGTAGTTGTTGGAAATAAACCTGTCCGTGGATGTGTTGCCTGTGGAGGATGTGCTTCCAAGCAAAAATGTGTTTATGATGATGTAGTTAACGAACTGGCTTTGAAATTCGAGAAAGCAGATGGACTGGTTATCGCAAGTCCAGTCTATTATGCATCCGCAAATGCAACATTGATCGCCTGTCTTGACCGCCTGTTCTACAGCACACCATTTGATAAGACTATGAAAGTAGGAGCAAGTGTTGTCTGTGCAAGGCGCGGTGGATGTTCAGCAACATTTGACGAGTTAAATAAATACTTTACAATTTCTGGAATGCCAGTTGCTTCCAGTCAGTATTGGAATAGTATTCATGGAAGAATACCAGGAGAAGCAGAGCAGGATGGAGAAGGAAAGCAGACTATGAGAGTCCTCGCCAGAAACATGACATTTCTTATGAAGAGTATTGCCTTGGGTAAAGAACAGTTTGGACTTCCGGAGAAAGAAGAACGAATTGCAACACATTTTATTAGGTAAAGAAGAGGAGAATTAAAATGAGTTATGTATCTTTTAATGATGTGATAGAATTAAATGGAATTCTTAAAGATAAAGGTCTGAATTTCCGAATTCATCTCAGGGACACTTGTGGAAGACAATCCTTCTGGATCGAACCACTCGGTAATTGCGCCTGTGAAGGACGATATGATGAGATGTATCAGGTGGTAGAAGAGTACCTCGAAGGAAAAGGATTTTCCGTGCAGTACGACGATCAGAAGATGAATTTTGTGGTATAAATTTGTATTTAGATGTTTGAATTCTGAGTGATGAAGCAAAAACTTTTGTTGGATAAGGGCGTGATATGGATACTTTATTGCATCGGACACCGGCCCGCTCCTCTTCATCCCTTTGAATGAATGTAACGAAAAAGCCCAAACAGGCATCGTGAGTGATTTCTGTTTGGGCTTTTTCTAACATTCAGAACAAAGTGTATTCAGAACCGCTCCTGCCTTAAAATGTGTCCTCAACAATAAAGTATCCACATCACTTACATTATCCAGGACAGAAGGGATTGCCGTGGAACGAATTCAACATTTAAATACAGAATTCCGGACGGAAGTAAAAAAGGAACGCTATCGACTGAACCTGAGTCTATCTTCTCGTTAACGTGCAACAAATCAAAACTTGTATGAAGTCTTTCAGATTCGTCCCGTTAAGCAAACACTTCTGTTTGGAATAAAGAAGCGAGGATGGTGCTATATTGTTGAGGACACATGTAAGGCAGGAGCGTTCCGAATACACCTTGTTCAGTATGTTAGTAAGAGCCAGACAGGCACCACTCACGGTAACTGTTCTGGCTCTTACGTTACATACTTTCAAGGGGATGAGGTAGAGCGGGCCGGTGTCCGATGCAATATAGCATCATCCTTGCGGCCTTATTCAATACCACATCCTTTGTTTCAATAGGGAGAATCAGACAGACAAATATAAATTTATTTCGACTTCACTTCTCTCCACAACTCATTATACAGCGCCTCATTTTCATCTCCGAGGAAATTAAACGTCTCACAGTTTTTCAACTGATCAATATCAGGGAATGCAATCGTGCTGTTTCTCATGTAGTCATCCTCGATCAATGCCTGCCCGGCAGAGTTAGGGATGGAGTAAGTGATGTATTCAAAATTCATTTTTGCAATATCCGGTCTACAGAGGAAGTTGATGAATTCTTCTGCATGTTCTTTATTCTCTGCATTTTTTGGAATAACCCAGGAATCAATCCAAAGATTAGAACCTTCCTTAGGAATCACGTAATCGAGATTTGGATTCTCCTGCTGGCAGTAGAGTGCTTCGCCGGAATAAATTACTCCGAGAGCTGCTTCATTTCCAATCATTTTATCACGTACCTGGTCGATAACATATGCCTGCACAAGAGGTTTCTGTTCAATCAGCAGATTTTTGGCAGCCTGAAGTTCATCCAAGTCTGTTGAATTTAATGAATAGCCCAGGTATTTTAAAGCGACACCAAAGGCATCTCTTACACTGTCCTGCATAAGGATGCTATCTTTATATTTTTCATCCCACAGAACACCCCAGCTGTCAATTGGCTCATCTACCATTTTCTTGTTATAAAGGATTCCGACAGTCCCCCAAAGATAAGGGACAGAATATTTATTATCAGGATCAAATCCTTTGGCAAGATCCATATATTTCTGATCGATATATTTCAAATTTGGGATGTTGTCATAATTAATCTCTTCCAAAAGATTATTCTCAATCATTCTCTGAATCATATAATCAGATGGACATACGACATCGTATGCAATCGCTCCCGACTGAATTTTTGGATACATGATCTCGTTTGTCTCAAATTCTTCATATACTACATCAATACCGGTTTCTTCTTCAAACATATCAATAACATCAGGATCAATATAATCACCCCAGTTATAAACAATTACCTGGCCTTGTGAGGAGATAACATCGTTCTTTCCATAAATAAAACCACCGATGATAATAAGCACAGCCATAGCAACAGGTACCAGACGTTGGAAGAAAAATCTTCCAAATTTTTGTGCTTTTCCGAAACGCTTTATTTTTACTACTTTTTTCTTTTCGGCAGGTGACATATTGATCAGGATCAAAAGTAACAGCACTGTAACAAACATAATGGTTGAAAGTGCATACATTTCAGGCTTGATTCCTTTACGGACTTCACTGTAAATCTTGGTTGAGAGTGTATCAATACCAGGACCTTTTGTGAAATGCGTGATCACAAAGTCATCCAGAGACATTGTAAAGGAAAGCAGAAAACCGGAGAAAATTCCAGGCATAATATCTGGAAGTACTACTTTGAAGAATGCATAGGCCGGAGAAGCTCCAAGGTCCAGTGCAGCTTCATAAGTTCTACGGTTCGTCTGTTTTAATTTTGGCATTACACTTAAGATGACATAAGGTATGTTGAATGTAATATGTGCCAAAAGGATTGTTTTGAATCCAAGTGTGAAGCGGAATGCAATGAAGAGAAGCATCAGGGATACTCCTGTTACGATATCGGCATTCAGCATAGGGATGTTTGTAACTCCCATAAAAAGGGTACGCATTCTTGAATTCATTGCCTGCATGCCAAGTGCGGCACAAGTACCGATCAATGTTGCAATCAGTGCAGAGAGCAATGCAATGATCAGTGTTGTGTACAATGCATTCATAATCTCTTTGTTTTGGAAAAGAGACACATACCATTTTCCGGTGAATCCGCCCCATTTGGAGCGTGTTTTAGTATTGTTAAAGGAGAGGACCATCAAAGTCACGATCGGTGCATACAGAATAATGCAGATCAGTGCCAGATAGATCTTTTTTGCTATAGTTTTCATTAAAATGCTGTCCCCTCCCCGTTTTTATCATATTTGGCGATCACAGCCATACTTGCGATGATGAAGATCATCAGCACCAGGGATAAACCGGAACCGGTATGCCAGTTGCTTCCCTGTTTGAATTCCTGCTCGATCACGTTTCCAATCAGAAGAATCTTGCTTCCACCGAGAAGGTCGGAAATAACAAAGGTCGTCAGCGCAGGTACGAAGACCATAGTGATACCACTGATAATTCCAGGAATGCTCAAAGGAAAGATGATCTGTGTAAATGTCTGAAATTCATTGGCTCCAAGATCTCTTGCTGCGTAAATGACATCTTTATCAATCTTTGCCAATACATTATAAATGGGAAGCACCATAAAAGGCAGGAAGTTATATACCATACCTAATACAATAGCTCCCGGTGTATTGATGATAGACTGCTGTGGCAGATGGAAGAATGCAAGAATGCTGTTGATCACACCATTTTTTTCAAGCAGTGTCTGCCAGGCGAGTGTACGCAGAAGAAAGTTCATCCACATAGGAAGAATAAAAATCAGTACGATAAGACTTGTCTGGTTCATGTTTTTTTCAGATAAAATCATTGCAAGAGGATATGCAAGAACCAGGCAGATCAGTGTGCTGACCAGGGAAAGCAGCAGTGCAAGTCCGAGTGCTTTCAGATTCTCAGGCGAAGCCATCATTGCAATGTTAGACCAGGTAAAAGTCCCTTCTTTATCTGTCAGACCATAATAAAAGATCATGAGCAGTGGGATAATAATAAATGACACGGACCAGAAAAGATAAGGCCCGGCAAGTAATTTTCTATTCTTCAACAGCAGGTGCCTCCTCATCTTCAGATTCTGGTTTTTTCATAATCTGGATGTCAAAAGGATCTACTTTGATTCCGACTTCAGTTCCTACAGGGAACATATCTGTGCTATGTACGAGAAGTTCATAGTTGTTGGCAAGAACTTCCATCTCGTAGTGAACGCCCTTAAAGATCAAGTTTGTTACAATTCCGTCAATAACACCTTCTCCAGGTTTGACAAGATCAATATCTTCCGGACGGATTACAGCATCGACCGGACGGTTATGACCAAATCCTACGTCTACACATTTCCAGACAGCACCGAGCATACGGACAACTTTGTCTTCGAGCATGGTTGCAGCAATAATATTACTGTCTCCGATAAAATCAGCTACGAATGCATTTTGCGGTTCGTTATAAATATCTTCCGGGGTGCCGATCTGCTGGATGTATCCCTGATTCATAACGACAATCGTATCAGACATTGTAAGAGCTTCTTCCTGATCGTGCGTTACATAGACAAATGTAATTCCAAGTTCATTTTTTAATCGGATCAACTCATATTGCATATCCTGGCGAAGTTTTAAATCCAATGCACCAAGTGGTTCATCAAGAAGAAGAACCTTTGGTTCATTTACAATCGCACGTGCGATTGCGATTCGCTGCTGCTGACCGCCACTTAATGAGTCAGGAGAACGATCCCCGTATCCTTCCAGATTGACAAGCTTTAAGGCATAATGAATCTTATCGCGGATATAGCCTTTAGATTTACCTTTGATCTTCAATCCGAAAGCAATATTTTCTGTAATGGACATATGAGAGAAGAGGGCATATTTCTGGAATACGGTATTCAGCTGACGGCGGTTTGGCGGAAGACTGTTGATATTTCTTCCATCAAAAATAATATTACCGGAGTCCGGTGTCTCAAAGCCACCGAGAATACGTAACAGTGTTGTTTTTCCACATCCACTAGGACCAAGGAGTGTGAGAAATTCGTTCTCACGGATATAAAGATTTAATTTATCAAGGATTACATTTTCGTCATAGGATTTGGTAATATCTATGATATCGATCAGTTTATTAGACATTTTTATCCTCCGTATATAATTGTTTTATCTGATTCATCCGGCTGACTGCATTACGCAAGAGCAGATCAGCGAGAGTGAGTGCGGTCATTGCTTCCACAACAACAACTGCGCGCGGTACGATGATTGGATCATGACGTCCGTGAATAGAAAGTTTGATTTCTTCGCCTGAATTATTTACAGTGTGCTGCATCTGAGAGATCGAAGGTGTTGGCTTGATCGCAGCTCTTAAGATTAATTGAGAACCATCACTCATGCCACCCAAAGTTCCGCCGGAATGATTCGAAGTTTTCATAACCTGTCCTTGTTGCATGCAGAAAGGATCATTGTTTGTGCTTCCGGTAGAAGAGGCACTCTGAAAGCCATCGCCGATTTCGACACCTTTTACGGCTCCGATAGACATGATTGCCTGTGCAAGTAAAGCGTCCAGTTTATCGAAGACCGGTTCACCGAGACCGGCTGGAAGATGGTCAACACGGCATTCGATCAGACCGCCGCAGGAATCCATCTGCTCCATAAGAGTAGAAACGTATTCAGCAGCCTTTTCGGCAGCATCTTTATTCGGCAGATAAAAACTGTTATTTGTAATCTCAGTAAAATCATAATCAGCTTCATCTACAGTGACAGGACCAATGGATTTTGCATAAGTTGTCAGCAAGATTCCTAATTCGCCAAGTAATTTTGAAGCAATTGCACCGGCAGCAACACGGCCGATCGTCTCGCGGCCGGAAGAACGTCCACCGCCACGGTAATCTCGGAAACCATATTTCTGATCAAAGCAGTAATCTGCGTGTCCCGGACGATAAGATGTCGCAATATTCCCATAATCTCTGGAACGCTGATCCTGATTCCGCACGAGAAGAGAAATAGGAGTTCCGGTTGTGGTTCCTTCAAAGACTCCGGACAGAATCTCGACAGAGTCAGATTCATTCCGCTTCGTTGTATATTTACTCTGTCCCGGTTTGCGTCGATCTAAAAATTGTTGAATATCCTGTTCAGATAAAGGGATGCCGGCAGGACATCCATCTATAACTACACCAACTCCGGGACCATGGGACTCGCCCCAGGTAGTGACTCGAAATAAAGTACCAAATGTTGAACCACTCATAATATATCTAAAACTCCTTTCGTTTGTATCAATAAGGTATACAAAAAGTGCGTATAAAATGCTCTTTTGCATATCATATATCATTCTTTTCCGTATCATACCCCCAGATACGAAACATATAGTTGCGTTTCATAACTGAGGGTACAGTGCAATTATATAGGAAGAAAGAGGTGTACGCAAGTTAAATTGTTGTAGAATTCAACAGAAAAATAAATTACAAAAGTATTTCTAAAAGATTTCGTTCGAATTAACAATTCAACATATGTTTAATTTGTGCGTATTTCATGAAAGTTTGGGGTGTACATTTTGGAAAAAGCGTAATATAATGAAGTCTGAATCAAAAAGAAGCATTAATCCAAAAGACGAGGGTGAGAATTAGAATGTCTGAAAAGAAAGTAGTTAGAAGACGCAAAGTAAGAAGAAAGAAAAAGCAGAAGACAATGGATAAGAAGATCTGGATGATTATCGGTGGTATTATTGCTGGTCTTGTTATTGTTTATCTTGCAATATCAGTCTTTTTTATGAGTCATTTCTATATTAATACGCAGATTAACGGAAATAACTTTTCTGGTAAGAATGCGGCGGCGGTAGAGAATTATATTAAAAATCAGGTGGCAGATTATAAACTGACAATTGTAGAACAGAATAATATGACAGATGCAATCGAAGGATCGGATATTTCACTTGTATATAAGGAAAATTCAGATATAGAGGATGCGCTGAAGAAGCAGAATGCATTTTTGTGGCCACAGGCATTTTTCTCAAAAAGTTCAGCTGAAGTCACAATTGAGGTCGGATATGATGAAGCGGCGTTGGAGTCAAAGATTGAATCCGTACAGGCTCTGAATCAGGAGCAGACAGATCCACAGTCTGCTTATCCAAAGTATGATGGGAACAGTTTTGTTGCTGAACCTGAGGTTTATGGTACGAAAGTAGATGTGGATACATTTACGGCAAAAGTGAAGGATGCGATCACAAACTTCAAGAGTGAATTAAATATGATGGATGAGAAGTGCTATACTATGCCAAAATACACTTCAGAGTCTCCGGAAGTTCAGAAAGCCTGTGATGCGATGAACAATTATCTGAAAGCCAGCATCACTTATAAGATGACAAACCAGAATGTGGTTGTGAACAAGGATCTGATTTCAGGCTGGGTAACATATGACGATGATATGAATGCAACGTTTGATGAGTCAAAGGTAAAAGAGTGGCTTCGCGAATTTGGGAAGACTTATGATACGGTTGGAACGACAAGAAGTATTACAACTCCGGGAGGAAAAACCGTAGACGTTTCGGGAGGTACTTACGGCTGGTCAGTTGACGAGGCAGCAGAACTGACTGCGCTTGTTGACAGCATTAAGAAAGGTGAGGTTGTCGAGAAAGAACCTGCTTATGCACAGACGGCAGCTACACATGACGCGCAGGATTGGGGAACGACTTATCTGGAAGTAGATATCCCGGCTCAGCACATGTGGTATGTGGTTAACGGAGCTGTACAATTAGAGACAGACGTTGTTACAGGACTTCCTACACCGGAGCGAGAGACACCGACAGGAGTTTATTCGATCCTTGAGATGAAGAGGGATAAAGTTCTTACAGGAACAATAGATCCTTCAACAGGAAAGCCAATTTATCAGACGCCGGTAGCATACTGGATGCGTGTGACCTGGACAGGAGTCGGATTCCACGATGCGACATGGAATCCAAGCTTTGGAGGAAGCCGTTATCAGACGAATGGTTCTCATGGATGTATCAATATGCCATTAGACCAGGCGGCAAGTCTTTACGGAATGCTTAGTACGGGAACACCTGTTATAATACATAATTAAAGGAAATGCAAAGATAAATATAGCCTGCCATAACTATTGGCAGGCTTTGATAGTCTGAAAACCAAAAAGAAAAGAAGAGGAAAAAAGCTTATGTATGAACTTTTAAAGAAAGACGGGCGTGCGAAAAGAGGACGCTTTACAACAGTTCACGGAGTAATTGAAACTCCGGTTTTTATGAATGTTGGAACAGCAGCAGCAATCAAAGGAGCAGTATCTACAGATGATCTGAGAGGGATTAAGACGCAGGTGGAGTTGTCTAATACATATCATCTTCATGTTCGTCCGGGAGATGAAGTTGTGAAGAAACTCGGAGGACTTCATAAATTTATGAACTGGGATAAACCGATTCTGACAGATTCCGGCGGATTTCAGGTATTTTCCCTTGCAAAGTTGAGAAAGATCAAGGAAGAAGGAGTTCATTTTAATTCACATATTGATGGTCATAAGATATTTATGGGACCTGAACAGAGCATGCAGATTCAGTCTAATCTTGCATCCACGATTGCGATGGCATTTGATGAGTGCCCGTCCAGTGTGGCAGATAGAAAGTATATGACGAATTCTGTAGAGCGTACGACGCGCTGGCTGAAGCGCTGTAAGGATGAAATGGCAAGACTGAATTCTTTGCCGGATACGATCAATCCACATCAGATGCTGTTTGGAATTAATCAGGGTGGAATTTATGAGGATATCCGAATTGCACATGCACAGCAGATCGCAGAACTGAATCTGGATGGTTATGCAGTGGGTGGACTTGCAGTAGGAGAGAGCCACGAAGAGATGTACCGTATTCTTGATGCAGTGGTTCCGCATCTTCCGGAAAACAAGCCGACTTATCTGATGGGTGTTGGTACACCGGCTAATATTCTGGAGGCAGTAGATCGAGGAGTGGATTTCTTTGACTGTGTATATCCGTCAAGAAACGGACGTCATGGGCATGTATATACAAATCATGGAAAGATGAATCTGTTTAATGCCAAGTATGAACTGGATGACCGTCCGATCGAGGAAGGATGTAACTGTCCGGCATGTAGAAGCTACAGCAGAGCGTACATCAGACATCTTTTGAAAGCAAAAGAGATGCTCGGAATGCGTCTGTGTGTACTTCATAATCTGTATTTCTATAACACAATGATGGAAGAAATCCGTGATGCGATTGATGCAGGGGAATTCCAGGCATACAAGAAGAGAAAATTGGAAGGCATGGAACAGAAATAGTGTTTCTGATTTAACTTTATAGAAAATGTATAAAAATAAACTTAAATATACATGGAATATTAGAAAAACACTTGAATTAGAAGCTGTTTTTGTGTATAGTAGATTTATTGTCTATTAGTACTTAAAAAGTACTGGACAGATAGGTTTAAGAAATAGTCAGGAGGAAATTTCAATGGGAACAGTAGGTATTATTGTTGTTTATGCTGTTATCCTCGGTGGTATGTGGTTTCTTCTGATGCGTCCTCAGAAAAAGGAGCAGAAGAGAATCCAGGCAATGCTCGCTGATATGGAGATTGGAGATACAGCGCTTACTACAAGTGGATTTTATGGTGTTATCATCGATATTACTGATGATGACGTGATTGTTGAGTTCGGTAATAATAAGAATTGCCGTATTCCTATGCAGAAGGCTGCGATCGCTCAGATTGAGAAGCCAGGTGCTGAATAAGAGGAAAAATGAGACCGGAAGGAGTGTGACTCTTTCTGGTCTTTTGCTTTATATAAAAACGTGCCCGAAAAGTACAATTTCGATAAAAATACAGAGTGCCCTCTATTTTTTCTCTCGAAATACTTGAAACAGCGAAAAAAATGCGGTATGATAAAAAAAGATTTTTACATTTTGGAAGGATGAGTTAGATATGGAAATGAAAATTGGAGTAATCAAAGGAGATGGAATCGGTCCTGAGATCGTAGATGAGGCAATGAAGGTGCTGGATCAGACAGCGAAAGTTTATGGTCATTCTATTTCCTACACGCAGCTTCTGATGGGAGGAGCATCAATTGATGTGAACGGGGTGCCGCTTACAGAAGAGACTCTTCAGCTGGCAAAGGACAGTGATGCAGTTCTTATGGGTTCCATTGGTGGTGATGCGAAGACTTCTCCATGGTATCAGCTCGAACCATCAAAACGTCCGGAAGCAGGTTTGTTACAGCTTAGAAAAGGACTGAACCTTTTTGCAAACTTAAGACCGGCAGTTCTCTACGATGAACTGAAAGGTGCGTGTCCATTGAAGAAAGAGATCGCGGACAGAGGATTTGATCTAATGATCATGCGTGAATTGACAGGCGGTCTTTATTTCGGAAAACGAAGCACAGAAGAGATTGATGGTGTCCTTACCGCAAAAGACGAACTTACTTATAATGAAAATGAAATCCGCAGAATTGCAAAACGTGGCTTTGATATTGCAATGAAGAGAAACAAGAAGGTCACAAGTGTTGACAAAGCGAATGTACTTGACTCTTCCAGACTTTGGAGAAAAGTTGTTGAGGAAGTAGCGAAGGACTATCCGGAAGTTACATTAGAACATATGCTTGTTGACAACTGTGCAATGCAGCTTGTGAAGGATCCGGCACAGTTTGACGTTGTCCTGACAGAGAACATGTTTGGAGATATTTTATCCGATGAAGCAAGTATGGTGACAGGTTCTATCGGAATGCTTGCAAGTGCAAGTCTGAACGATACAAAATTCGGTCTGTATGAACCAAGTGGCGGTTCAGCACCGGATATCGCCGGAAAGGGAATCGCAAACCCGATCGCAACAATTCTTTCAGCAGCAATGATGCTGAGATTTTCATTTGATCTTGATAAAGAGGCAGATGCGATTGAAAATGCTGTTGCAGCAGTATTAAAAGACGGATACCGTACAATCGACATTATGTCTGAAGGAAAAGAGCAGATCGGAACAGCCCAGATGGGAGATAAGATCTGCGAATATATTAAGTAATTAGCAGTTGTTACAGAAAGAGAGGATTTTAAAATGAGAAGTGATACAGTTAAAAAAGGAATTCAGCAGGCACCACATCGTTCTCTGTTTAATGCACTGGGACTTACAGAAGAGGAATTAGATCGTCCACTGATCGGTGTTGTAAGTTCTTATAATGAGATTGTACCGGGGCACATGAATCTGGATAAGATCACAGAAGCAGTTAAACTTGGCGTGGCAATGGCCGGAGGAACACCAATCATGGTTCCTGCTATTGCTGTCTGTGATGGTATTGCTATGGGACATATCGGTATGAAATATTCTCTCGTAACAAGAGATCTGATCGCAGATTCTACAGAAGCTCTTGCTATGGCACATCAGTTTGACGGACTTGTAATGATCCCAAACTGTGACAAGAATGTACCGGGACTTCTGATGGCAGCTGCCCGTGTGAATGTACCGACAGTATTTGTAAGCGGCGGACCGATGCTTGCAGGACATGTAAAGGGAAGTAAAACAAGTCTTTCCAGTATGTTTGAGGCAGTAGGTTCTTATGCAGCCGGAAAGATGAATGACGAAGACATTTGCGAATTTGAGAATAAAGCATGTCCGACTTGCGGATCCTGTTCCGGTATGTATACGGCAAACAGTATGAACTGTCTGACAGAGGCTCTTGGTATGGGGCTGAAAGGAAATGGAACAATCCCAGCTGTTTATTCTGCAAGAATCCAGCTTGCAAAGCATGCAGGTATGCAGGTGATGGAGCTTGTAAGAAAGAATATCCGCCCGAGAGATATTATGACAGAAGATGCAATCCTCAATGCACTTACAGTTGATATGGCACTTGGATGCTCTACAAACAGCATGCTTCACCTTCCGGCAATCGCACATGAGATTGGTATGGATTTCGAGATTGATTTTGCAAATGCGATCAGCGAGAAGACTCCAAACCTTTGTCATCTTGCACCGGCAGGTCATACTTATATTGAAGATCTGAACGAAGCAGGTGGAGTTTATGCAGTTATGAATGAGCTGAATAAGAAGGGACTTCTTCACACAGACTGCATGACTGTAACAGGAAAGACAGTAGGAGAGAATATTGCCGGATGTGAGAATAAGAATCCGGAAGTTATCCGTCCAATCGACAACCCATATACTCAGACAGGCGGACTTGCTGTATTGAAAGGAAATCTTGCACCGGACGGAAGTGTTGTAAAACGTTCTGCAGTATGTGATGAGATGCTTGTACATGAAGGACCGGCAAGAATCTTCGAGAGTGATGAAGAAGCGACAGAAGCAATCAAGACAGGAAAGATCAATCCTGGAGATGTTATTGTAATCCGTTACGAGGGACCAAAAGGCGGCCCTGGAATGAGAGAGATGCTCAATCCTACATCTGCGATTGCAGGATACGGACTTGGGTCTACAGTAGCTCTTATCACAGATGGAAGATTCAGCGGAGCATCCAGAGGTGCTTCTATCGGACACGTATCACCGGAGGCAGCAGTTGGCGGACCGATCGCACTGGTAGAAGAGGGAGATATTATCAAGATCAATATTCCGGAACTGAAATTAGAGCTGGATGTATCGGATGAAGAACTGGCAGCAAGAAAAGCAAAATGGCAGCCAAGAGAACCTAAGGTTAAGACAGGATACCTCGCAAGATATGCTTCTATGGTAACATCAGGTAACCGCGGAGCAATTCTCGAAGTACCGAAGGCAAAATAAAATAAAGAACCAGGAGGAGAGTACGTCATGCAGTTAAATGGAGCAGAAATCGTGATCGAATGTCTGAAAGAACAAGGCGTTGACACTGTATTTGGCTATCCGGGTGGAGCAATTTTAAATGTATATGATGAACTTTATAAACACCGTGATGAGATCCGTCACATCCTGACTTCTCATGAGCAGGGGGCAGCACATGCGGCTGACGGATATGCGAGAGCTACAGGAAAAGTGGGGGTCTGCCTTGCAACAAGCGGACCGGGCGCAACAAATCTTGTAACAGGAATCGCAACAGCATATATGGATTCTATACCGATTGTTGCAATTACATGTAATGTCGGTGTCCCATTACTTGGAAAAGACAGTTTTCAGGAGATCGACATTGCTGGAGTAACAATGCCAATTACAAAATACAGTTATATCGTTAAGGATGTAACAAAGCTTGCAGAAACAATCAGAAAGGCTTTTCGTATTGCTAAGACTGAAAGACCGGGGCCTGTGCTGATCGATATTCCGAAGGATGTTACTGCAAAAGTTACAGAGTATGAGAAGGAATATCCAGGTGTATATAACCGAGAGGTGATCCATTCAGAAGAAGAGGATCTCAAGAAAGCTGTTGAGATGATCAAAGAAGCGCAGAGACCATATATTTTCGTAGGTGGTGGAGCTGTTCTTTCTGAGGCAAGTAAAGAACTTTATGAATTTGCACAGAAGGTAGATGCACCGGTAACAGATTCTCTGATGGGGAAAGGAGCTTTCCCGGGAACTGATGAGAGATATACCGGAATGCTCGGAATGCATGGAACAAAGGCGTCGAACTTTGGAGTAAGTGAATGCGATCTTCTGATCGTAACAGGAGCAAGATTCAGTGACCGTGTAACCGGAAATACTGCAACATTTGCAAAAGATGCGAAGATTCTTCAGATTGACATTGATCCGGCAGAGATGGATAAGAATGTCATGATCGATCTTGGGTTAGTAGGTGATATTAAAGCAGTCCTGAAGAAAATAAATGAGCATCTTCCACAGCAGTCTCATCCGGAATGGATGAATAAGATTAAAGATTACAAGGCGAAATATCCATTAACATATCATAAGGATGTACTTACAGGTCCATTTGCAGTAGAAGAAATTTATCGTCAGACAAATGGAGAAGCAATTATCACAACAGAAGTCGGACAGCATCAGATGTGGGCAGCACAGTATTATAAATATACGAAACCAAGAACACTTTTAACATCAGGTGGTCTTGGAACAATGGGATATGGTCTTGGAGCAGCAATCGGTGCGAAGACAGGATGTCCGGATAAAATTGTTGTAAATATTGCCGGAGACGGATGTTTCCGTATGAATATGAATGAGATCGCAACAGCTGTAAGACATGATGTTCCGATTATCCAGGTTGTAGTTAATAACCATGTACTCGGTATGGTTCGTCAATGGCAGGATCTTTTCTATGATGAAAGATATTCTGCGACAGTTCTCCGTGATGCAGTTGACTATGTGAAGCTTGCAGAAGCGATGGGAGCAGTAGGACTTCGAGCTACAACACAGGAGGAGTTTAAAGAGTGCTTTGCGAAAGCATTGACATGTGGAAAACCGGTTCTGATCGATTGTATGATCGACTGTGATGATAAGGTATGGCCTATGGTTGCGCCGGGAGCACCGATCAGCGAAGCATTTGATGAGCAGGATCTGAAAGCAAAAGAAAACTAAAAATAATAAGTTTCAGCCACATAGTTGTATGGCTGATAAATAAAGGAATATTTTATTTTTATGTGAGAAAATCTGTGAAAACGGAGTTTCTATAGATACACAATAACAGGAGGTAATTAAAAATGAGTAGAGTGTATAATTTTTCAGCGGGACCGGCGGTTCTGCCAGAAGAAGTACTGAAGGAAGCGGCAGCAGAGATGCTGGACTACAAGGGAACAGGAATGTCTGTTATGGAGATGAGTCATCGTTCCAAAGCTTTCGAGGAAATTATCACAGAAGCTGAGCAGGATCTCAGAGATCTGATGAACATTCCGGATAACTATAAAGTACTGTTTCTTCAGGGTGGAGCGTCACAGCAGTTTGCTATGATCCCTATGAACCTGATGAAGAATAAGGTTGCTGATTACATTGTCACAGGACAGTGGGCTAAGAAAGCAGCTAAGGAAGCAGAAAAATATGGAAAGGTAAATGTTGTTGCATCCTCAGCGGATAAGACATTTTCATACATTCCAGACTGCTCCGATCTTCCGATTTCAGAAGATGCAGACTACGTATATATCTGTGAAAACAATACTATTTACGGAACAAAATTTAAAACACTGCCAAACACAAAAGGAAAAGATCTTGTGGCAGATGTCTCCTCCTGTTTTCTTTCCGAACCTGTAGATGTAACAAAATATGCAATGATTTATGGTGGAGTTCAGAAAAATATCGGACCTGCCGGTGTAGTGATCGCAATCATCCGTGAAGATCTGATCACAGAGGATGTTCTCCCGGGAACACCTACAATGCTCACATATAAGACACATGCAGATGCAAAATCTCTTTATAATACACCACCGGCATACGGAATCTATATCTGTGGTAAAGTCTTCAAATGGCTTAAGAAGATGGGCGGACTTGAAGTAATGAAAGAACGCAACGAAAAGAAAGCAAAAGTTCTTTATGATTTCCTTGATCAGAGCAAACTGTTCAAAGGAACTGTTGTTCCGGAAGATCGTTCTCTTATGAATGTACCATTCGTGACAGGCGATGCAGATCTGGATGCAAAATTCGTTAAGGAAGCAAAAGAAGCTGGATTTGAGAACCTGAAAGGACATAGAACTGTAGGCGGAATGCGTGCCAGCATTTACAACGCAATGCCATATGAGGGTGTTGTTGCACTTGTAGACTTTATGAAGAAATTTGAAGAGGAGAATCTGTAAGATGTTTAAATATCATTGCCTGAATCCAATTTCTGCCGTTGGCATGAATAAGTTGGATGAAAATTATGTAAAGACAGAAAATGCGGATGAAGCTGACGTGATTCTTGTCCGCAGTGCAAAAATGCATGAGATGGAATTCGGAAAGAACCTGAAAGCAATCGCTCGTGCGGGAGCCGGAGTGAATAATATTCCGCTTGATAAATGTGCAGAGGAAGGAATTGTTGTATTCAATACACCTGGAGCGAATGCGAATGGTGTAAAAGAACTTGTGATTGCAGGAATGCTTCTCGCAGCCAGAGATGTCGTTGGTGGAATTCAGTGGGTACAGGAATTCGAGGAAGATGGAGATATCGCAAAGATTGCTGAGAAGAAGAAAAAAGCATTTGCAGGAACAGAACTTTCCGGAAAGAAACTTGGTGTGATCGGACTTGGAGCAATCGGAGTTCTTGTTGCGAATGTAGCAACACATCTTGGAATGGAAGTTTATGGATATGATCCATATGTTTCCGTAGATTCTGCATGGAGACTTTCCAGAAGTATCCATCACGCAACAACAGTAGATGAAATCTATAAAGAGTGCGATTATATCACAATCCATGTACCTGCACTTGACAGCACAAAGGGAATGATTGATAAGAATGCAATCAGTCTGATGAAAGAGGGCGTTGTAATTCTGAACTTCGCCAGAGATGTTCTTGTAAATCAGGAAGATATCGTTGATGCACTTGTAGCAGGTAAAGTACACCGTTATGTAACAGATTTCCCAACAAAGGAAATTGTAGGTGTAAAAGGCGCAATTGTAATTCCGCATCTTGGAGCATCTACAGAAGAGTCAGAAGACAACTGTGCACAGATGGCTGTTGCTGAGATCCGTGATTTCCTTGAGAACGGAAATATTACACATTCCGTTAATTATCCGGATTGCAACGTGGGAACAAAAGCTGACGGAGACAGAATTACAATTCTTCACCGTAATGTGCCGAATATGATCGGTCAGTTTACAACACTTCTTGCGCAGGAGAATCAGAATATCGCACTTATGACAAATAAGAGCAAGAAGGAATATGCATATACAGTAATTGATGTGGACGGAAGCGTTTCTGATGAAGTTGTAAGTAAACTGGAATCAATCACAGATGTACTTGGTGTGCGTGTGATCAAATAAAAAGTAAATGAAGTGTAATTTGGCTAAGCTGATTTTGAAAGCTAATTTATAACGAAAAGAACAGGGTGGTTTTTCTATGTGAGAGACCACCTTTTTGTATACAATAAGTTGATAAATAAGATATGGCACAAAGCATATAAAAAATGAACAGATAGTATAGAGAAGTATTACACAAAAATGGATACATTTTTGTGTAATGATATCGGCATGAAATCATCTTGACAATATTTGTATAATCGTATACAATCATACAAAAAGAGAATAGGAGGAAATCATGGAAGAATATCAGGACCGTTCTCTGGGAGGACGTGTTTTTAAGAGACTCCGTGAAGATATCCTCAAAGGCAGATACAAACAACAGGATGAACTCAGAGAGGCTACCATCGGGAAAGAACTCGGGGTTAGCAGAACTCCAGTAAGGGAAGCGTTAAGACAGCTTGAATTAGAAGGTCTTGTGACGATTGTACCGAATAAGGGTGCTTATGTTACCGGAATCAGCCAGAAGGATATCTGGGATATCTATCAGATGCGTAAGTATCTGGAAGGAATGTGCGCCAGATGGGCAGCGGAACATATTACAGAAGACCAGTTAGAAGAATTAGAAGAGACTATTTTACTTTCAGAATTTCAGATGAAGAAAGAAAATGGATACAATAAAGAACAAGTGACAGGATTAGACGGAAGGTTTCATACGATATTATATGAGGCTTCCGGAAGCAGGATGTTGTGTCATGTTCTTACAGATTTTCACCGATATGTTCAAATGGCAAGAAAGTCCTCGATCAATGTGAAGGCAAGAGCCGAGAAGTCAATTGAGGAGCATAAAGCGATTCTTCAGGCAATCAGGGACAGAAACCCGGATCTGGCAGAACAGCTTGCAAAGGAACATATTGTTCATGTCATGCAGAATCTAAAGAAAATAGAAGAAAAACATAATCAGGAGGAAGCAAAAGATGGAAAAAATTAAGATGACAACACCACTGGTAGAGATGGATGGAGATGAGATGACAAGAATTCTCTGGAAGATGATCAAGGATAATCTTCTTGAGCCATATATTGATCTCAAGACAGAATATTATGATCTCGGCCTGGAACACAGAAACGAGACAGATGACCAGGTAACAGTTGATTCCGCACTCGCAACAAAGAAATACAAAGTTGCCGTAAAATGTGCAACAATCACTCCGAATGCAGCACGTATGGATGAGTATGATCTGAAAGAAATGTGGAAGAGCCCGAACGGAACAATCCGTGCGATCCTTGATGGAACAGTGTTCCGCGCTCCAATCGTTGTAAAAGGAATTGAGCCATGTGTAAAGAACTGGAAGAAACCAATTACAATTGCAAGACATGCTTATGGAGATGTATATAAAGGATCCGAGATGAAGATTCCGGGAGCGGGAAAGGTTGAACTTGTATACACAGCAGAAGATGGAAGCCAGACAAAAGAACTGGTTCATGAGTTTGATGGACCTGGAATCGTACAGGGAATGCATAATATCAATAAATCCATCGAAAGCTTTGCAAGAAGCTGCTTTTCCTACGCTTTGGATACAAAACAGGATCTGTGGTTTGCAACAAAGGATACAATTTCTAAGAAATATGATCATACATTCAAAGATATCTTCCAGGAAATCTTTGATGCAGAATATGCTGATCAGTTCAAAGAAGCAGGAATTGAGTATTTCTACACACTGATCGATGATGCTGTTGCCCGTGTTATGAAATCAGAAGGTGGATATATCTGGGCATGTAAGAACTACGATGGAGACGTAATGAGCGACATGGTATCTTCCGCATTCGGTTCACTTGCTATGATGACATCCGTACTTGTTTCTCCGGACGGATATTATGAATATGAAGCTGCTCATGGAACTGTACAGCGTCACTATTATAAGCACCTGAAAGGTGAAGAGACATCTACAAACTCAGTTGCAACAATCTTCGCATGGACGGGAGCTCTCAGAAAACGCGGCGAGCTGGATGGAAACAAAGAGCTGATGGACTTCGCAGATAAACTTGAGAAAGCAACAATCGACACAATCGAAGCAGGAGAGATGACAAAAGACCTCGCTTTGATCACAACAATCGAGAATCCGACAGTACTCAATAGTGAGGAGTTTATTAAAGCAATAGCGAAGAGACTGTAATTGTTGATCAGGATTCATTTGATTGAAATATATACTTTATGTCGAATGAGGGCGTGAGGAAACAGCTTTATTGCATCAGACACCGGCCCGCTCTACCTCATCCCTTTGAAAGTATGTAACATAAGAGCCAGAACAGTTACCGTGTGTGGTGCCTGTTCTGGCTCTTATTAACATACTGAACAAAGTGTATTCGGAACGCTCCTGCCTTACATGTGTCCTCAACAATAAAGCTGCTTCTTCACTTGTCTATTCATAATAGATAAATGTATCTCATGTGTTATGAATCCGGAAAACAATTACAGATGATTAAGAGAGAAAGAGAAGAGGAAGGTGATCGACAAAGATTCACCGTCTCCCGGCTGTTAATTCTGTATTTGTCTTCTGGATTCGTTTTGTTTGGGATAAAAACTTCTTCTTTAGATAACATAGCGGAGGCACGTTTTATGGTTGCTTCATCCACGATTAAGGCATAAGAGCGGTTCCGAATACACTTCGTTCTGTCTGTTGGCTTGGGACAGACACAAACCACACACGGTGAGTGCTCTGTTCCAAGCGTTACAGACATTCGAAGGGATGAGGTGGAGCGGGCTGTGTGGATGAAGCAACCATAGAACGCGCTTCTGCGGATGTTAGTGCAAAAGTGGAAACTTTATTCGGAACAGAAGAATCCAAGCTCGACAAAAACAATGTCCTGTGAAAAAAATGTCAATTTGCGGAAAATATGAATTGAAATTTCAATCGTCCTAGTATATAATACAATAGGCAGAAATTTTGGTTTATTTTAAAATTATTTTATAAGTATGGAGGGCTAAAATATGAGCTACAATGCAACAGAAAACTCAGCAAGCAGACGAATTGCCACACTGCTTGATGAGGGAAGCTTTGTTGAAATTGGCGGAGCTGTTACAGCTAGAAGCACAACTTTCAACTTGCAGGAGAAGGCAGCTCCTTCTGACGGTGTTATCACTGGATATGGAGTGATTGACGGTAACCTGGTTTATGTATACAGCCAGGATGCTGACGTTCTGGGTGGAGCACTCGGAGAAATGCATGCGAAGAAGATCGCAAGAATCTATGATATGGCTATGAAGATGGGAGCACCTGTGATCGGACTGATCGACTGTGCAGGTCTCAGACTTCAGGAAGCTACAGATGCACTTGAGGCATTTGGAAGCCTTTATCACAAACAGGCACTTGCATCAGGTGTGATTCCGCAGGTTACAGCAATCTTTGGAATGTGCGGCGGCGGTCTTGCAGTTGTTCCGGGACTTACAGATTTCACATTTATGGAAGCAAAAGACGGAAAACTTTTCGTTAATTCTCCAAATGCACTGGAAGGAAATGAGATTTCCAAGTGTAACACAGCAAGCGCTGAGTACCAGAGCAAGACAGCAGGTCTTGTAGACGGAATCGGTGCAGAGGCAGAGATCCTCGGACAGATCCGTGATCTTGTATGTATGCTTCCGGCAAACAACGAAGATGATATGTCTTATGAGGAATGCACAGATGACCTGAACCGTATCTGCGCAGACATTGCTAACGCATCAGAAGATACAGCAATCGCACTGGCACAGATTGCTGACAATCAGATTCTGGTTGAGACAAAGAAAGACTACGCAAAAGAGATGGTTACAGGATTTATCCGCCTGAACGGAATGACAGTTGGTGTTGTTGCAAACCGCTCTAAAGTATACAATGCAGAAGCTGAAGTAGAGGCTGAGTTCGACAGCGTTCTTACAGTAGACGGATGCAAGAAAGCAACAGATTTTGTAAACTTCTGTGATGCATTCTCAATCCCGGTTCTTACACTGACAAATGTAACAGGATTTGCTGCTACAGTAGAGTCAGAGAAGAACATGGCAAGCGCAGTTGCAAAACTGACATATGCATTTGCTAACGCTACAGTACCGAAGGTAAATGTAATCGTTGGTAAGGCATTCGGAAGTGCTTACGTTTCTATGAACAGTAAGTCAATTGGTGCAGATCTTGTTTATGCATGGCCAACAGCAGAGATCGGAATGATGGATGCGAAGCTTGCAGCACAGATCATGTACGCAGACGCAGATGCTGAGACTCTTAATGAGAAAGCAGCTGAATACAAAGAACTTCAGTCAAGCCCGAATTCAGCAGCAGCAAGAGGATATGTTGATGCGATCATCGAGCCGGCAGATACAAGAAAATATGTGATCGGAGCATTTGAGATGCTGTTCACAAAGAGAGAGGACCGTCCGGCTAAGAAACACGGAACGGTTTAGTGAGGTGAGGCGAAGTGAAGAAAAAAATCAGTTTATTAGGACTTATCCTCATTCTCGTTCTTAGCTTCACAGGATGTGGTAAGTCTGAGACAACAGAATATGATCAGGCAACATTAGAACAGTATGCTGAGTTTGTTGTTCAGAATTTCGAAGCGATGACAACAGAGCAGCTTGACAGCTTTTCTGATATGCGTGATCTTCAGCTTGACACACAGCTTATGAATGCAGGACTTCCGGTTGATGGAGAGGACTTCCTTACAATGATCAGCTCCTGGGAAGCAGCAGAAGAAGAGTGCGGTGCTTATGTTGAACATGGCGACTGGACAATGGAAGTAAAGAACGATGGAGTTTCACTCACATCTGAAGCAAAATATGAAAACAGAGATGCAGACATCGTCTTCAGTTTTGACGAAAAGGGCAACATGGAGAGTATGGATGTTTCTGCTCATTATTCAACAGGAGAAATCCTTGAGAAAGCCGGTCTGAATACGGTACTTGGTATGGGAACTGTATTCGTTGTATTGATTTTCATTTCATTCATTATTTATCTGCTTGGATACATTCCGAAATTTCAGGAGAAGTTGGCAAATAAAGATAAGAAAGTGGAAGAGAAGAAGGAAGCACCTGTACAGGCAGCTCCAGCACCGGTAGCTGCAGCAGAAGATGATGCAGAACTTGTAGCAGTAATCGCAGCAGCAATTGCAGCAGCAGAGGGAACTTCTACAGATGGATTTGTTGTTCGTTCTATTAAGAGAAGAAAATCAAACAGATGGAATTAATCAGGAGGATAATTAGATGAAAAACTATACAATCACAGTAAACGGAAATGTATATGATGTAACAGTAGAAGAGAATGGTGCAGGCGCACCGGCAGCAGCACCGGTTGCAGCACCTAGAGCAGCAGCACCGGCAGCACCGGCAGCAGCACCGAAAGCGGCAGCAGGCGCTGGAAGCATCCAGGTAAAAGCTGGAGCAGCAGGTAAAGTATTCCAGGTTCCTACATCTGTTGGACAGAAGGTAGAGGCTGGAGATACAGTTATTATCATTGAAGCAATGAAGATGGAGATCCCAGTTGTTGCCCCAGAGGCAGGAACTATTGCCAGCATTGATGTGGCAGTAGGTGATGCTGTTGAATCAGGAGCTGTACTTGCTACATTAAACTAGTAACTGAACCAGGAGGTTTTTACAAATGGAATATATTTCAAATACATTGGGAAACCTCGTAGAACAGACAGCGTTCATGAATCTTACATTTGGTAACCTGATCATGATTGCTGTTGCCTGCGTGTTTCTCTATCTGGCAATTCGCCACGAATTTGAGCCACTGCTTCTTGTTCCAATTGCCTTTGGTATGTTGCTTGTAAATATCTATCCGGATATTATGCTTCATGCTGAGGATGCAGCGAACGGAACTGGTGGACTTCTGTATTACTTTTATCAGCTTGACGAGTGGTCCATCCTACCTTCTCTGATCTTCCTTGGAGTTGGAGCGATGACAGACTTTGGTCCGCTGATCGCAAACCCGAAGAGTTTCCTGCTTGGTGCAGCAGCTCAGTTCGGTATTTTCGCAGCTTATCTTGGAGCTATGGCTCTTGGATTTTCAGACAAAGCAGCAGCTGCTATCTCCATCATCGGTGGAGCTGACGGCCCGACATCTATCTTCCTTGCAGGTAAACTGCAGCAGACAGCTATCATGGGACCGATCGCCGTAGCAGCATACTCCTATATGTCACTTGTGCCGATCATCCAGCCACCGATCATGAAACTTCTCACAACAGAGAAGGAAAGAAAGATCAAGATGGATCAGCTTCGCCCGGTTTCTAAGCTTGAGAGAATCCTCTTCCCGGTTATCGTTACAATCGTTGTATGTGTGATTCTTCCTACAACAGCTCCACTTGTTGGTATGTTGATGCTTGGTAACCTGTTCAAAGAGTGTGGAGTTGTAAGACAGCTGACAGAGACAGCTTCCAATGCCCTGATGTACATCGTAGTTATTCTTCTTGGTACATCTGTAGGTGCTACAACAAGTGCTGAAGCATTCCTGAACTGGAATACAATCAAGATCGTTATCCTTGGTCTTATAGCATTTGCATTCGGTACAGCTGCCGGAGTTCTCTTCGGTAAGTTAATGTGTGTCCTTACACATGGTAAGGTTAACCCGCTGATTGGTTCCGCTGGTGTATCTGCGGTTCCTATGGCAGCTCGTGTATCTCAGAAGGTTGGTGCTGAGGCAGATCCTACAAACTTCCTTCTTATGCATGCAATGGGACCGAACGTTGCCGGAGTTATCGGTACTGCAGTAGCAGCCGGAACATTTATGGCTATTTTCGGCGTTAAGTAAATTAGGAGGATAAATAAATGGCAGAAATTGAAAAAAAACCAGTTAAAATAGTAGAAACTATTCTGCGTGATGCACATCAGTCTCTGATTGCTACCAGAATGACAACAGAGCAGATGATGCCAATCGTTGAGAAGATGGACAAGGTTGGATATCATGCTGTAGAGTGCTGGGGTGGAGCAACATTCGATGCTTCCCTCCGTTTCCTGAAAGAAGATCCATGGGAGAGACTTAGAAAGTTCCGTGATGGATTCAAGAATACAAAACTTCAGATGCTGTTCCGTGGACAGAATATCCTTGGATACCGTCCATACGCTGATGATGTTGTAGAGTATTTCGTACAGAAATCTGTGGCAAACGGAATCGATATCATTCGTATTTTCGACTGCCTCAATGACATGAGAAATCTTCAGACAGCTGTAAAGGCTGCGAACAAAGAGAAAGCTCATGCACAGGTTGCAATGTCTTATACACTCGGTGATGCTTACACAATGGAATACTGGGTAGACCTTGCGAAGAGAATCGAAGATATGGGTGCAAGCTCAATCTGTGTTAAGGATATGGCAGGACTTCTTGTTCCATATAAGACAACAGAGCTTGTTGGGGCATTGAAAGATGCAGTAAATATCCCGATCGAGATGCATACACACTACACATCAGGTGTTGCTTCTATGACATACATGAAAGCTGTAGAGGCAGGAGCTGACATCATCGATACAGCAATGTCTCCATTCGCACTTGGAACATCTCAGCCGGCTACAGAAGTTATGGTTGAGACATTCAAGGGAACACCATACGATACAGGACTTGATCAGAGTCTCCTTGCAGAGATTGCTGACTACTTCCGTCCAATCCGTGATGATTCTCTTGAGAGCGGACTGCTCAATCCGAAGAACCTTGGTGTTAATATCAAGACTCTTCTGTACCAGGTACCGGGAGGAATGCTTTCCAACCTGACATCCCAGCTGAAAGAGCAGGGAGCAGAAGATAAGTTCTACGAAGTACTTGAAGAGGTACCGCGTGTACGTAAAGATCTTGGTGAGCCACCGCTTGTTACACCATCTTCACAGATCGTTGGAACACAGGCTGTATTCAACGTACTGATGGGTGAGCGTTATAAGATGATCACAAAAGAGACAAAGGATGTTCTTGCAGGTAAATACGGTAAGACAACAAAACCGGTTGATCCAGAACTTCAGAAGAAGGCTCTTGGAGATGAAGAACCGATCACTTGCCGTCCGGCAGATCTTATCCCGGATGAGCTTGATACACTTCGTAAAGAGTGTGCACAGTGGATCCAGCAGGATGAGGATGTACTGACATATGCACTGTTCCCACAGGTTGCTGTTGACTTCTTCAAATACAGACAGGCTCAGCAGACAAAAGTAGATGCTACAGTAGCAGATACAGAGAACGGATCTTATCCGGTATAATCCTGACTGATTTAGTTAGATTATGAATTGAATAGAAAGACCAGAAGATAACAGATGGAAAGATTTGTGTTTTCTGGTCTTTTTCATTTGTAAGGAAATTTATTTGGTGGTATCATAGATGTGTACAATTTTGAATAATCAAGTTTTTGTAATATGAGTTTGATTGTTGGAATATATGGAGGCAGATATGAGTGTTTTAGACAGAATAGAGCGATTACGAAATGTAATGGAACAGCAGAAAATAGACTGCTATATCATCCCTACAGATGACTATCATCACAGTGAATACGTCGGTGATTATTTTAAATTCCGCGAATATATAACGGACTTTACAGGATCAGCAGGTACCGCAGTTTTTACAAAGGATAAAGCGGGACTCTGGACAGATGGAAGATATTTTATTCAGGCAGAAGCGCAGTTGCAGGGGAGTGGGATCACGCTTTACAAATCAGGAGAACCTGGTGTTCCAACGATAGAAGAATTTTTAAAAAGTGAGCTAAAAGAAGGGGATGTTCTGGGATTTGATGGTCGTACAGTGACTTATGCACAAGGAAAACGATATTGTCATATAACAGATGAGAATGGCGCATCATTGAAATATAGCTTAGATTTTGCACAGAATATCTGGAAGGAAAGACCTGAAATGTCTATGGAATCTGTATTTTCTCTAGCGGATGAATATACAGGTGAAAAAATTGGATCCAAATTAGAACGAATCAGAGAAATAATGAAAGAAAATGGATGCAATGCACATGTTTTATCGAGTCTTGATGATATTGCATGGCTTTTAAATATAAGAGGAAATGATATTGCGTATTGTCCACTTGTTCTTTCTTATGCAATCGTTTATAATAATTCAGTTGAGCTGTTTGCTGACATTAGAAAATTCTCTGACGATATTGTGAATTCATTAGCAGAAAATCAAGTGAAGATTTATCCGTATGAGGATATTTATCACAAAGTTTCAGAAATGACATCAGAAGATAAGGTCCTTTTGGATTCTTCAATCATGAACTATAGTCTTTATCAGGCCATTTCCAAAGAGACGGTGATTATTGATAAGCAGAATCCGGAAATTCTGATGAAGTCAGTTAAAAATGAAACACAGGCAGAGAATTTGAGAAAAGCACATTTGAAGGATGCGGTTGCACATACAAAGTTTATGTACTGGTTAAAGAAGAATATTGGCAGAGTGGAGATTACAGAGCTGTCTGCTTCTTCCAGGCTGGAAGGATTGCGTGCAGAGCAGGAGCATTTCCTCGGACCAAGTTTTGGCCCGATCAGTGCATATGGAGAACATGGGGCAATTGTTCATTATAGTGCGGATGAGAAAAGCAATGTCCCTTTAAAAGAAGGAAAGCTTTTCATGACAGATACAGGTGGTCATTATCTGGAAGGGTCTACCGACATTACGCGTACGGTTGCACTTGGAGAAGTGGGGAACCTTGAAAAAGAACATTTCACACTGGTTGCAAGAGCAATGCTACGCCTGGCGAACACTGTATTTCTCTACGGATGCAGTGGTGCGAATCTGGATTGTATTGCAAGAGAGATCTTTTGGAAAGAAGGACTGAACTTTAATCATGGAACGGGGCATGGTGTTGGTTATTTATTGAATATCCATGAGGGACCGATCAATTTCCGTTGGAAAGAGGGAGAGAGGTCGGCTCCGGCATTGGAAGAGAATATGGTGATCACAGATGAACCGGGAATCTATATTGAGGGTTCTCATGGAATTCGTCTGGAAAATGAGCTGCTTGTCAGAAAAACAGTTAAGAATGAGTATGGACAGTTTATGAATTTTGAAATTCTTACTTATGTACCAATTGATCTGGATGCAATCTTGCCGGAGAAAATGAGTACAGAGGAGAAAGAAATGTTGAATCATTATCATAAGCAGGTTTATGAAAAGGTGTCCCCTTACCTTTCAGAGGAAGAACGAATCTGGCTGAAAGAGTACACGCGGGCTGTGAAGTAATCAGCAAGGCAGAGGTATGACAGAACTCTTATGTATCTGTTGAAGCTGCTGGACGGATAATGAAATATTTAGGGATTAGGAATAGTGTAAAAGAATGGAAACATCAGAACGCAATATTGAAGCGAATATGAATGAGCTGATCGGAAGGATCGAAGCAAAATATGAGAAGATGAGCAAGGGGCAGAAGCGCCTTGCAGAATATGTGAAAGAAAATTATGATAAGGCTGTATTTCTGACAGCAGCGCGTCTTGGAGAGATTGTGGGTGTCAGTGAATCTACGGTTGTACGATTTGCAACCCAGCTGGGATATAGGGGATACCCGGAATTTCAGAAAGCGTTGGAGGAACTTGTCCGTAATAAATTGAATTCAATCCAGCGTATGGAAGTGACCTATGGACGAATTACACAGAGTGAGATTCTCGAAACCGTTCTTCAGTCAGACATTGAGAAAATCAAGATGACCTTGTCTGCAATCGATCATAAGGCATTTAACTGGGCAATTGATACCCTTTTAGAAGCAAAGAGAATCTATGTTGTGGGAATCAGAAGCTGTGCACCACTTGCTTCTTTTATGGGATTTTATCTGAATCTTGTATGCGACAATGTAATTACAGTAAATACAAACAGTTCCAGTGAGATTTTTGAACAGATTATTCGAATCGGAGAAGGGGATGTGATCATAGGAATCAGTTTCCCAAGATATTCGATGAGAACATTGAAAGCATTGGAATTTGCGAGCAATAGAAAGGCAAAAGTAATCACACTTACTGACAGTATCCATTCACCTATGAATCAGTATTCTTCCTGCAATCTGATCGCAAGAAGTGATATGGCATCTATTGTCGATTCACTTGTTGCACCATTGAGTGTGATCAATGCACTGATTGTTGCGATTTGTATGAAAAAGCAGAAGGAAGTTGTCTCGACATTAGAGACGTTGGAGAAAATCTGGGGTGAATATCAGGTTTACAGCGGAGAAGAAAGCAGCCAGGAAGGTGGCAGCGCAGGAACGAACGAGTCTTACAGACAGAATAAAGGAGAAGAATAGAGCATGAGTAATGTGATCGTAGTGGGCGGCGGGGCTGCCGGGATGATGGCGGCAGTTTTCGCTGCAAGAAATGGTCAGAATGTTCAGTTGCTTGAGAAGAATGAAAAGCTTGGGAAAAAGCTGTTCATTACAGGAAAAGGACGCTGCAATATAACGAATGCCGCTGATATAGAAGATTTATTTACGGCGGTGACAAGTAATCCGAAATTTTTATACAGTGGATTTTACAGTTTTACAAATCAGCAGGTGATCGATTTCTTTGAAGAACTTGGTGTGAAGACGAAAATTGAACGTGGAGAACGAGTTTTCCCTGTTTCAGATCATTCTTCTGATGTGATCGCAGCATTTTCAAGAGAGTTAAAATCATTAGGAGTAGCTGTTTCTCTTCACACAGAGGTGAGAGAACTGCTTTGTGAGCAGGATAAAGTGTGTGGGGTTTTATTAACTAATGGAAAGAAAATGAAGGCAGATGCTGTGATTGTTGCGACAGGTGGTATTTCCTATCCTTCTACGGGTTCTACAGGCGATGGATATCGTTTTGCGAAAGAAACAGGGCATAGAGTGACAGAACTCCTTCCATCACTTGTACCGATGGAAGTCAGACAATGGTATGCGAAAGAATTGCAGGGATTATCTCTTCGAAATATAGAAATTTGTATCACAGATGGGAAGAAAAAACTTTACGAAGAATTCGGAGAAATGCTTTTTACACATTATGGTGTAACAGGACCGGTTATTCTGAGCGCGAGCAGTGTGGTGGGAAAAACTTTAAGAAAAAAAGAACTTACACTTCATATAGACTTAAAACCGGCATTGAGTGAGGAACAACTTGATAAAAGAATCCTCAGAGAGTTTGATGCAAACCATAATAAACAGTATAAAAATTCAATCGATTCACTCTTTCCGGCAAAATTAAAGCCTGTTATGATAGAACTCTCGGAGATTGAACCTGAGAAAAAAGTGAATGAGATTACAAAAGAAGAACGACAGAGACTGGTTCATCTGATCAAGGATTTTACAATGACATTGACAGGGCTTCGCAGTTATAATGAAGCAATCATTACAAAAGGCGGAGTATCTGTAAAGGAGATCGATCCGGGAACAATGGAATCAAAAAAAATGAAAGGATTATATTTCGCCGGAGAGGTGCTTGATCTTGATGCAGTGACCGGAGGATATAATCTTCAGATTGCGTGGTCAACAGGGTATCTTGCCGGAATTAACGCAGGATGTGATTGAAATTTTACTGGGGAATGTCTGAATCCTGTGACAGGAAGAATAGATGTTGCTGGTCGCACATCGTGTGAACAGTAACGAATAGATTTGAAAATGGAATGTGGAAAGAAAAGATGGAGGAATAAAAATGGGATATAATGTAGCAATCGATGGACCGGCAGGGGCAGGGAAAAGTACAATTGCAAAGCAGGTTGCAAAAGAAAACGGATATATTTATGTAGATACCGGCGCAATGTACCGTGGATTGGCCATTCACTTTCTGAATCTTGGAATTGATCCAAAAGATACAGAAAAGATTATAGAGGCCTGCAAAGATGTGGAAGTAACGATTGGTTATGAAAGCGGAATCCAGCAGATCTATGTAAACGGAGAGAATGTTACAGCAAAGCTTCGTACAGAAGAAGTTGGAAATATGGCTTCTATGACATCTGCGATTCCGGAAGTCAGAGAAAAACTTCTGGAACTTCAGAGAACGCTTGCAAGAGAGAAGGATGTGATCATGGATGGAAGAGACATTGGTACCCATGTGCTTCCGGATGCAGATGTAAAAATCTATCTTACAGCAAGCGTAGAAATCAGAGCAAAGAGAAGATATAAAGAGCTTGTTGAAAAGGGAGTACAGTGCGATCTGAAAGAGATAGAGAAAGATATTGAAGAAAGAGACTACCGTGATATGACAAGAAAGATCGCGCCACTGAAAAAAGCAGAGGATGCAATACTTGTTGACAGTTCGGATATGACACTGAAAGAAGTTGTAAACACGATTTCCAGATATTGTCATAGATAAATTTGCAGGAGTTGGATAGAATGAAAGTAATAAAGGCGAAATCAGCTGGATTTTGTTTCGGCGTTAAGCGTGCAGTGGATACAGTTTACGAACAGGTGGAAGAGAATCAGAATCTTCCAATCTATACGTATGGTCCGATCATCCATAATGAAGAAGTGGTGAAAGATCTGGAGCAGAAAGGTGTGATTGTTCTTCGCAGCGAAGAAGAGCTGGATACACTGGAAAGAGGAACCGTTATTATCCGCTCTCATGGGGTGGCAAAAGATGTGTATGACAGACTGGAAAATAAGAAAATCCAGATTGTAGATGCTACGTGTCCATTTGTTAAGAAGATCCATAATATCGTGCAGAAACACAGTGAGATGGGCGAGAATATTATTATCATTGGAAATCCGGAACATCCGGAGGTTCAGGGAATTAAGGGCTGGGCAGGAGATCATGTAGAGGTCTTTCAGACAAAGGAAGAAGCAGAAAATTATTCTTGTGAGCAGGGAAAAAAGATTTGTATCGTTGCCCAGACGACATTTAATTACAATAAATTTAAAGAATTAGTTGAAATTCTTGAAAAAAAGAGTTATGATGTAAGTGTTTTAAATACAATCTGTAATGCTACGAAGGAGCGCCAGACAGAAGCGCAGAGCATAGCAGAGACGGTGGATGCTATGATCGTTATTGGTGACAAACATAGTTCCAATACCCAGAAGTTATTTGAAATATGCCGCAAAGCATGTAACAATACGTACTATATACAGACACTTGGCGATTTGGATTTGAATCAATTAGGGTCAGTGGAAACGGTAGGTATTACAGCAGGGGCATCCACGCCCAACAATATAATTGAGGAGGTTCAAAATAATGTCAGAATTATCTTTTGAACAGATGTTAGAAGAGTCATTTAAAACAATTCACAATGGAGAGGTTGTCGAAGGTACAGTAATCGACGTGAAACCGGATGAGATTATCCTGAACATTGGATATAAAGCAGACGGTATCATCACAAAGAGCGAATATTCCAACGATCAGTCTCTTGACCTTACAACAGTTGTATCCGTAGGTGATACAATGACAGTTAAGGTACTGAAAGTAAATGACGGAGAGGGTCAGGTTCTTCTTACATATAAGAGACTGGCTGCAGAAAAAGGAAATGAGAGACTGCGCGAAGCATATGAAAACCACGAAGTGCTGAAAGCTACAGTTACACAGATTCTTGGCGGCGGTATTTGTACAACAGTTGATGAAGTAAGAGTATTTATCCCGGCAAGCCTTGTTTCCGATTCTTATGAGAAAGATCTCAGCAAGTATGAAGGACAGGAAATCGAATTCGTAATCAGCGAGTTCAACCCGAGAAGAAACCGTGTGATCGGTGATAGAAGACAGCTTCTTGTAGCAGAGCGTGCTGAGAAGCAGAAAGAGCTGTTCGCGAAACTCAATGTTGGTGATACAGTAGAAGGAACTGTTAAGAATGTAACAGATTTCGGAGCATTCGTTGACCTTGGTGGTGTTGACGGACTTCTTCACATCTCAGAGATGTCATGGGGAAGAGTTGACAATCCGAAGAAAGTATTCCATGTAGGAGATACACTGAAAGTTCTTGTAAAAGACATTCATGATACAAAGATTGCGCTCAGCCTGAAATTCCCAGAGACAAATCCATGGGTAAATGCAGCAGAAGATTTCGCTGTAGGTACAGTAGTTACAGGAAAAGTTGCACGTATGACAGACTTTGGTGCATTCGTAGAACTTGCACCGGGAGTTGACGCACTTCTTCATGTATCCCAGATTTCAAGAGCTCATGTTGAGAAACCATCTGATGTTCTTGCAATCGGACAGGAAATCACAGCTAAGATCGTTGATCTTAACGAAGCAGAGAAGAAGATCAGCCTGAGCATGAAAGCTCTTGAGGCTGACAACGCTGGAGAGACAGAGGAATAAGATATAAATTATTTTTTAGAAGAACCTGCCATTGGCAGGTTCTTTTTCTGTTAAAAATTCGACAAGATGTATAGCGAAAGATACAAGAATTATTACATATTTGCTAGATTTTCAGAGCGCATTCTAGTAAAATAAGTATTACAAAATTAAAATATTATTGTTGTAATGACAATGATAAAAGAAAGGAAGGAAATGAGATGGGGCTTTTGACATTTAAAGGCGGAATCCATCCAGATGATGGAAAACGTTTTTCAAAGGATCAGCCGATCAGACCTGTAGTACCTCAGGGTGAACTGGTCTATCCACTTTCACAGCATATAGGAGCACCGGCTAAACCGGTAGTTAAGAAAGGCGATTGTGTGCTGAAAGGACAGTTGATTGCTGAAGCGGGAGGATTTGTATCTTCTCCGATCTATTCATCTGTCTCCGGTAAAGTGAAAGGATTGGAACAACGTTTTAATCCAACTGGATCCCAGGTGGAGTGCATTGTTGTAGAAAACGATGGAGAGTATAAGGAAGTTGAATATGAACCGGTAAAGCCTTTGGAAGAGATGACAAGGGAAGAAATCATTAATAAGATTGGAGATGCCGGAATCGTAGGAATGGGTGGTGCAGGATTCCCTACAAAGGTAAAGCTTTCTCCGAAGGAACCGGATAAGATAGAATATATTATTGCAAACTGTGCTGAGTGTGAACCTTATATCACTGCAGATTACAGAAGAATGCTCGAGTATACAGAAGATCTTGTCAGCGGAATGAAGGTCATCCTTTCTTTATTCCCAAATGCAAGAGGTGTTTTTGCTGTAGAGGATAACAAGAAAGATTGTATTGAAAAGTTACAGAAAGCAGTTTCCGGCGATCCAAGAATTGATGTGAAAGCATTGATGACAAAATATCCACAGGGGGCAGAACGTCAGTTGATCTATGCAGTGACAAAACGAGCAATCAATTCTACCATGCTTCCGGCAGATGCAGGATGTATTGTTGATAACGTGGAGACTTTGATTGGAATCCACAATGCGGTAATCAAAGGAAAACCGTTGATGGAACGTGTTGTTACAGTGAGCGGCGATGCAGTTGAAAAACCAGGAAACTTTATGGCTCCTTTTGGAATAAACCACAGAGAGCTGGTTGAGGCAGCAGGAGGTTTGAAAGCGGAACCGCAGAAACTGATCTCCGGAGGACCGATGATGGGATTTGCCATGGTGACAATGGATGCACCGGTTACAAAGACTTCTTCCTCTATTCTGCTTTTTAAAGAAGACGTTGTGGCAAAGAGTCTTGAGACTGCATGTATTAACTGTGGAAGATGTGTGGAGATCTGTCCAAGCAGAATTATTCCATCCAGACTTGCAGACTTTTCAAAGAGAAAAGATGAGGCATCTTTTGTTGCATGGAATGGATTGGAATGTGTGGAATGTGGTTCCTGCAGTTATGTCTGTCCGGCGAAACGTCAGCTGAAACAGGCAATTGGTTCAATGCGTAAGACAGCATTGGCGAATAGAAAGAAGAAATAAGAGAGGTTGAAGTAAAGTGAACGAGAAATATAACGTATCTTCTTCGCCGCATATCCGTGATAAAGTGACAAGCAGCAACATTATGCTTTATGTTGTGATCGCACTTCTTCCGGCTACATTTTTCGGAATCTGGAATTTCCGTCATGAGAATGCCTGGATTCTTGTAGTTGTTACAACGGCAGCGGCTGTTTTATCTGAGTATCTTTATGAAAAATTAATGCATAAGCCAATTACGATCAATGATTTCAGTGCGGTTGTAACAGGACTTCTGCTCGCATTGAATCTTCCTCCGACACTCCCGTGGTGGATGGGTGTGCTTGGTGCAGTATTTGCTATCATTGTTGTGAAACAGTTGTTTGGAGGACTTGGACAGAACTTCATGAACCCTGCATTGGGAGCACGTTGTTTTCTGCTGATCTGTTTTGCAGGAAAGATGACTTATTTTGTTTACGACGGAGTGACAGGACCGACTCCTCTAGCAGAACTGAAAGCAGGAGAAACAGTGAATACATTGTCTATGCTTCTCGGAAATATCAGAGGAACAATCGGAGAGACTTCTGTAGTTGCAATTATGATCGGTGCAATGTTCCTGATTCTTATGGGTGTAATTGATCTTAGAATTCCTGGAACTTACATTGTGACATTTGTGATTTTTATCACATTGTTTGGAGGACATGGATTCGATCCTCAGTACATCACAGCGCATCTTTGTGGTGGTGGTCTGATGCTTGGAGCATGGTTTATGGCAACAGATTATGTAACATCTCCGATCACGAGCAAAGGAAAGATCCTTTTTGGAATCTGTCTTGGATGTCTGACGGGTCTGTTCCGTCTTTTTGGTGGATCAGCAGAAGGAGTTTCCTATGCGATCATCATCAGTAACCTTTTAGTTCCATTGATCGAGAAGGTTACTCTTCCAAAACCATTTGGTAAAGGAGGAGAGAAGTAATGAATAAAATTGTTAAAAACACGTTGATTCTGACAGCAATCACTGTTGTTGCAGGTCTTCTTCTCGGAGTTGTATATGGTGTGACAAAAGATCCGATCGCGAAAGCACAGGAGGAGGCAAAACAGGAAGCATTTCGTTCTGTTCTTTCAGATGCAGAGACATTTGAATCGGATACAGAATTTGATGCTGATGCAGCTTCTGCTCTTCTGAAAGAAAATGGATACACTTCAGATGATATTTCTGAGGTGGCTGAGGGAAAAGACGCTTCCGGCGAGACAGTTGGTTATGTTGTAAATGTTACATCACATGAAGGATACGGCGGAGACATTGATATTTCTGTAGGTATCAGGGAAGATGGAACAGTAACAGGTATTGAAATGCTCAGTATCAGCGAGACAGCAGGTCTTGGAATGAAAGCTAAGGAAGCAGATTTCAAAGATCAGTTTAAAGATAAGAATGTAGAAAAGTTTACATATACAAAGACAGGAGAGTCAGGAGATGACATGATCGACGCCATCAGTGGTGCTACGATCACAACCAATGCTGTGACAAATGCAGTAGACTCTGCACTTGTATATTTTCAAAATGAGTTAGGAGGCGGAAGTAATGAATAAATGTACAGAACGGCTGTATAACGGCCTTGTAAAAGAAAATCCGACCTTCGTTCTTATGCTTGGTATGTGTCCGACACTTGCGGTTACAACATCTGCGATCAACGGTGTTGGTATGGGACTTTCTACAACAGTTGTATTGATCATGTCTAACATGTTGATTTCTATGTTGAGAAAGATTATTCCGGATTCTGTCAGAATGCCGGCATTCATCGTTATTGTTGCTTCTTTCGTAACAATTGTACAGTTCCTGATGGAAGGATTCGTTCCAAGCCTTTATGATTCACTGGGACTTTATATTCCTCTGATCGTTGTAAACTGTATCATCCTCGGAAGAGCAGAGAGCTATGCTTCAAAGAATCCGGTTCTTCCTTCTATCTTTGATGGAATCGGTATGGGACTTGGATTTACTGTGGGTCTTACAGCAATCGGTATTGTCAGGGAACTGATCGGTGCAGGTAAGATCTTTGATATCCGTGTTATGCCGGAATCTTACGAGCCACTGACAATCTTCATCCTTGCACCGGGAGCATTCTTTGTCCTTGCAGGTCTTGTTGCTTTACAGAATAAAGTAAAGAACAATATGGCAAAGAAAGGAAAGAAGGTTCCGGAGACAGTCGGATGCGGAGAAGGCTGTGCAAGCTGCGGGAATGCTTCATCCTGCAGTGGAAAGATCTTCCCGACAGGCGAAGAAGACGCAAAGAACGAATAAAGGAGGGGACAGAAAGTGAAAGAATTATTATTAATTGCAGTTGGTTCAGCATTTGTAAATAATGTTGTCCTGAGCCAGTTTCTTGGTATATGTCCGTTCCTCGGTGTATCCAAGAATGTGAAGACTGCTGCCGGAATGGGTGGAGCGGTTGTATTCGTTATTACGATCGCATCTTTTGTAACTGGATTGATCTATAAGTTTATTCTCGGAAATCCAAATATCATGGGAGGAGAATTATCTTACCTGAATACGATTGTATTTATTCTTGTTATCGCAGCACTTGTACAGTTTGTAGAGATGTTCTTAAAGAAGGCGATGCCATCATTATACAATGCGCTCGGTGTATATCTTCCGTTGATCACAACGAACTGTGCAGTTCTCGGAGTAGCACTGACAAACGTACAGAATGGCTACTATGATGACATGAGTGCAGGTATGGGGCTTCTCACAGGTGTCGTAAATGGATTTGCTACAGCTGTCGGATTCCTTGTATCAATTGTGCTAATGGCCGGAATTCGCGAGAAGATTGAATACAATGATATCAGTGAGTCATTTCAGGGGACTCCGATCGTGCTTGTTACAGCAGGACTGATGGCAATTGCATTTTTCGGATTCTCGGGATTAATTTAGGAGGAAGAGCAAATGAGTATGACAGGAATTATTTTGGCGGCAGTAGTCGTCGGTGGAACCGGTTTATTCATCGGTGTTTTCCTCGGAATCGCAGGTAAGAAGTTTGCTGTAAAAGTAGATGAACGTGAAGAAGCGATTTTAGGCGTTCTCCCGGGAAATAACTGTGGTGGATGCGGTTATGCAGGTTGTTCAGGACTTGCAGCTGCAATCGTAAAAGGTGAAGCAGAAGTCAGTGGATGTCCGGTTGGTGGGGCACCTGTTGCTGCAAAGATCGGTGATATCATGGGTGTTGCAGCAGGCACACAGGAGAGACAGACCGCTTTTGTAAAATGTGCCGGAACCTGCGAAAAAGCAATTTTAGATTATGATTACACAGGTATTCAGGATTGTACGATGGCAAGCATGATGCAGAATGGAGGAGCAAAGGGATGTAATTCAGGATGTCTTGGATTCGGTTCTTGTGTTGCTGCCTGTCCATTTGATGCAATTCATGTAGTAGATGGAATTGCTGTTGTTGACAAAGAAGCATGTAAAGCATGTGGAAAATGTATTGCAGCATGTCCAAAACACCTGATCGAGCTGATTCCATATGAGCAGAAGACATTTGTACGCTGTAATTCCAATGCAAAAGGAAAAGTACAGTTGACAATCTGTCAGGCCGGATGTATCGGATGTCGTCTCTGTGAGAAGAACTGTGAAGCAGGAGCAATCACTGTAACGAATTTCCTTGCACATATCGATGCAGATAAATGTACAGAGTGTGGTGTTTGTGTAGAAAAATGCCCGAGAAAGATTATTACGTTACGTTAATAATACGACAGGATTTTATTGAAAAAAGAGATCAGAAAAGGAAGCTGAAGATTTAAAATGATCAGCTTCCTTTTCTTTAGTTATCAATATCAGTGATTAAATTGACAGAGTCACTGCTTTTATAAATCGTATTGTCATCAGTAATAAATACAGCCTCTATATTATCCATACTTCGGATAAGTTTTAATCCTTCATCCAGTCCAAGTGCATAACAGGTTGTGCTTAAGGCGTCCCCGTCAACCGATTTGTCAGAGATGATCGTGACCTGGTTTAAATTATTTTCTATTGGATATCCTGTAGAAGGGTCAAGGATATGATGGTAAATCTTTCCGTCTTTCTTAAAGTACCGTTCGTAATTTCCGGAAGATACGATGGACTTATCAGATACCGGAAGGACAGCCATAACTGTCCCGTCTTCTGCAAATGGTTTCTGGATACCGATCCGAAAGTTGGAACCATCCGTTTTTCCACCGAGTGTCAGTATGTTACCACCGAGATTGATATAGGCATGTTCTATTCCTTCTTCTACAAGATAATTCTTTACCTGATCTGCAATATAGCCTTTGGCGATACCACCCAGATCAATCTTTGCATAAGGATCTGACATTGTTACCGTTGTTCCGTTGACCTCTATAGTTTTATAATTGATATGAGTAACTGCTTCGGACAGCTGCTCTGCGTCAGGGATGCTATGATCCGCATTATCGTGAAAATTCCAAAGATCACTGGCAGAAGCGATTGTGATATCAAATTTTCCGCCGGAAAGATCCCCATAATATTTTCCCAGTTCAATTAAATCAGCAGTTTCTTTCGATACAGAAACGGAGGCACCTTGTGCCTGATTGATCTGACTGATTTCACTGGAATCGATCGTAGGACTTAAGAGTTGTTCATATTTCTCACAGATATCTTTGCAGCCATCCATGATCTTAGAATCTGCTCCCCAGACTTCAATCTTAACAACGGTGTCGAAATAGGTTCCTGTCATAGAAAGCGACTGTGACTGATCTTTTGTGGAACATCCGGTCAGCAGAAAAGAAAATGTAAGGAAACAAGCCAGTATTTTTTTGTGTTTCATAAAATCTCCGTTCTTAATATAAATGAATGATGTGTTTATTATAACGAGGTTTGAATAAAAATACAATCGAACATGTGGTTGCATTCAAAATATGGTTGTGCTATGATGAATTAGCAAAACCATTATGGAAGAAAGATGGTGCGGAATGAAGAAGAATGACTGGATACTTACAGCAGCTATTTTTTTTGTAGCTGTTTTAACGTTTGGTTTACAGCTCTTAAAAACTACAGATGAATACAGTGAAGTAGAGATTCAGGTAAATGGCGAGTTGTATGGAAGATACCGCCTGGAACAGGATCAGGAAATTGATGTAAATGATAAGAATAAAGTGCTCATAAAGGACGGAAAGGTTCGTATGGAAGATGCTGACTGTCCGGATCAGATTTGTGTAAACCACAGAGCAATTTCAAGAGACGGGGAAAGTATAATCTGCCTGCCGAATCAGACTATAGTAACGATCCGTGGCGGAGAGGAACCGGAGGTGGATGAGATTGCACGGTAGAAAAGTAGCGATATTTGGCGTATTTACAGCATTGGCATTGATTTTTAGCTATGTGGAACTTTTGATTCCGATTAATTTCGGAATACCGGGAGCAAAACTTGGTCTGGCGAATCTTATGACAGTGCTTGTTCTGTACAAGATGGGGATAAAAGAGGCACTGGCACTTTCCGTGACAAGGATTATTTTATCGGGCTTCATGTTCGGAAATCTGTTTGGTATTCTATATAGTTTATCAGGAGGACTTTTGAGTTTCCTTGTTATGGTTCTCCTTAAGAAATCAGACAGGTTCAGTGTTGCCGGAGTCAGTATTGGTGGAGGTACAGCACATAATATCGGGCAGCTTCTTGTTGCAATGGTTGTTGTACAGACTTATCAGGTCGGGTATTATCTGCCGGTTTTGTTAGTGGCAGGAGAAATGACCGGGCTGCTGATCGGACTTGTGGCAAAAGAAGTTTTAAAAAGGATCCAGGGAATTTCTCTGGTATAATTATTATGGAAGCGTTGCGGTTTTGGTGCAGCGGGAAAAGGATAGAGGAAGATGATATCATATATTAGAGGTGAACTGGCAGCAGTCCAGGAGCAGAAAGTGATTGTTGAAGCGGGTGGAATCGGATACGGAATTTATATGTCGCAGCAGACATTATCAATGCTTCCGGCAGTTGGGGAAGAAGTGAAAATTCATACATATCTCAACGTGCGTGAGGATGCAATGCAATTATATGGATTTCTAACAGGCGAAGATCTTCAGGTTTTCAGACTGTTGATCGGTGTCAGCGGGATCGGACCGAAAGCCGGGTTGAATATTCTTTCCTGCCTTTCTCCGGATGAACTTCGTTTTGCCGTGCTGGCCGGAGATGTAAAAACAATTTCATCAGCTCCTGGAATTGGGAAGAAGACCGCGGAAAAGCTGATTCTGGAGTTGAAAGATAAGATGAGCATTGAGGATGTTCTGGAACAGGCAGCACATGGCAGTGAACAGTCAAAAGAAATTGAGGCGACAGATACCGGAATGCAGGCGGAAGCGGTACAGGCACTGACAGCACTTGGTTATGGAAGTGCAGAGAGTTTACGTGCAGTGAAGAAGGTATCTGTTGATTGTGCGAGTGTAGAAGATCTTTTGAGAGAAGCGTTAAAGAATCTGCTCTGATCAGATATAAAAATTTGAAGTAAAGAGTTATGAAATGAGAGGTCAGTTATGGCGAAGAGAATTATAACGACAGAGAATCTGGAAGAAGACAGTAAGATAGAGGGACAGTTAAGGCCGCAGCTTTTATCAGAATATATCGGACAGGAGAAAGCAAAGAAGACGCTTAGTATTTATATAGAAGCAGCGAAAGCAAGGGGCGAAGCACTGGATCATGTGCTGTTTTACGGACCGCCGGGGCTTGGTAAGACAACACTGGCAGGAATCATAGCGAATGAGATGGGTGTAAATATGAAGATTACTTCCGGACCGGCAATAGAGAAACCGGGCGAGATGGCTGCAATTCTGAATGGTCTGCAGGAACATGACGTATTATTCGTGGATGAGATTCACAGACTTAACCGTCAGGTGGAAGAAGTGCTTTACCCGGCAATGGAAGATTATGCGATCGACATTATGATCGGAAAGGGACCGGGAGCAAGGTCTGTTCGTCTGAATCTTCCCAAATTTACACTGGTTGGGGCAACAACAAGAGCAGGAATGCTTACAGCACCGCTCAGAGACCGTTTTGGTGTAGTGCATCATTTGGAGTTATATAATGAAGAAGAGTTGAAGACGATCATTCTGCGTTCTGCACATGTTCTAGGTGTAGAGATTGAAGAAGAAGGTGCTATGGAACTTGCCAGAAGATCAAGGGGAACACCGCGACTTGCGAACCGTCTGCTGAAAAGAGTGCGTGACTTTGCACAGGTTAAATATGATGGTGTGATTACAAAAGAAGTAGCAAATTATGCATTGGATCTTCTTGACGTGGATAAATTCGGATTAGATCATATTGATCGTAACATTCTGATCACAATGATTGAGAAGTTCCAGGGAGGACCGGTAGGACTTGAGACACTTGCCGCATCGATTTCAGAAGATGCAGGCACATTAGAAGATGTTTACGAACCGTATTTGTTGAAAAATGGATTCATTCAGAGGACTCCAAGAGGTCGTGTTGTAACAGAATTAGCTTACCAACATCTTGGAATTCCGAGAGAAGTATAGAAATTCTGAAAAAATAGTTGGTTTTTGAGGATAAATAGTCTATAATAGAAGAATAGAAACTCGAGGAGGAAGCTATGAGTTCAGCAAAACATTTTACAGAAGTATTAATCGGAGGAAAAGTCTATACTCTCAGTGGCTTTGAAGGAGAAGAGTATCTGCAGAAAGTATCTTCCTATCTTAATCATAAAATCACAGAATGTACGAACAGTGAAGGATACAGAAAACAGAGTGCAGACACAAGGAATGTCCTTCTTGCACTTAATATTGCAGATGATTATTTTAAAGCAAAGAAACAGGGAGATTCCCTGGAAAGCGATATCGAGCTCAAAGATAAAGAGATGTATGATCTGAAGCATGAATTGATTTCAGCCCAGATCAAACTTGAGAATGCTGAGAAAGAGCTTGCAAAGATGAAAGAAGAGAATAATGACCTTCAGATGCAGATTGTTAAGCTCGAGACAGAGATGAAAAACCGAAGAAGGTAAATGAGAAAAGCTGTCACTTTGGCAGCCTTTTTCATTTACGCGAACAACGAGCCAAAGTCCGTGCTTGCACGAGACCTTGGCGACTGTCGCGATAACTTGAGAAACTCGCGGAGCGTGTTTCTCATAGTTTACGCGAATTATGTGAACATAATAATAAAGAGAAGGATAATGACAGAAGAATGAGAAAAGACCGACAGGTGGAGATTCTGGCTCCGGCGGGATCCTTTGCATGTTTTCAGGCAGCAATGAATGCAGGTGCAGATGCCGTTTATGCGGCAGGAGCACGTTTTGGAGCAAGAGCATATGCAAACAATTTTACACAGGATGAGCTGATCGAAGCGATTGAGCGTGCTCATATTTATGGGAAGAAGTTTTATCTTACAGTAAATACATTATTAAAAGATCATGAGATTGCAGAACTGTATGATTATCTGGCACCATTATATGAGAAAGGTTTGGATGCGGTGATCGTTCAGGATACGGGTGTATTCCAATTTATCAGAAGCAATTTTCCGGATCTTGATATCCATGCGAGTACACAGATGACAATCACTGGTGCGGCAGGAGCGAAGTTTTTAGAGAGTCAGGGGGCGGCAAGAGTTGTCCCGGCAAGAGAGCTTTCGTTGGAAGAAGTTCGACAGATTCATGAAACAACGGACCTTGAAGTAGAGTGTTTTGTTCATGGAGCACTTTGCTATTGTTACTCCGGACAGTGTCTGATGAGTAGTGTAATCGGCGGTCGAAGTGGAAATCGTGGTCAATGTGCACAGCCATGCAGACTTCCTTATACAGTAGATGGTCAGAAGAAATATTTTCTTAGCCTGAAGGATATCTGTACGTTGGAATTAATTCCGGAACTGGTTGAAGCCGGGATTGACTCATTTAAGATAGAAGGACGCATGAAGAAACCGGAATATGTGGCAGCAGTAACAGCTATGTATCGGAAATATGTGGATTTATATTTGAAAAAAGGGAAAAGTGGTTATGCGGTGAAACCGGAAGACCGCGAAAACCTGATGGATCTTTATAATCGCGGTGATTCAGATACCGGATATTATAAGCAGCATAATGGAAGAGAAATGCTGGCACTGGATCGTCCGAATCATGCCGGAGTAGCAGCAGCCAGATGTCTGTCGCAAAATGGACGTGAGGTCACAGCTCAGGCTTTGACAGATCTGCATGCACATGATGTTCTTGAAATCGGTAGCGGGAAAGATAATTATACACTTGGCAAGAAGATCACAAAGGGAGAAAAGTTACGTTTTCTTGTGCCGAAGGGGATGCGTTTTAAAGAAGGCTTTGTTTTTAGAAGAATCCGAAATGAAGAACTGATTGAGAGTCTGGATCAGAAATACAGGAAAGAAGACCGGCAGGAGGAGATTTATGGATTTTTGAGCCTTCAGGTTGGATATCCGGCATCTTTTACGGTCTGCTGCAGGGAATTTTCTTATACAGCATATACAGAACATGCAGTTGAACGTGCACAGAAGCGCCCATTGGAGGAAGAGAGAATTCGCACACAGCTTGCGAAGACAGGCGGTACGCTATTTTTCCTGAAAGATCTGGAAATATCTATGGATCAGGATGCATTTCTTCCGATGCAGCAGCTGAATAGTTTAAGAAGAGCAGCACTGGATGGATTGAGAAGAGAGATCGCAACTGCTTTTTACAGGGAATGCAATCCTTCAACGACACAGGTAGAAACATTTAAAGAAGAGACAGGAAAATGGAAATCTGAACAGATATTCTGTGTTTATTGAAACAGAGGAACAGTTAGAGGCCGTGTTCAGCTTTTTGAATCAGAAAGAGGAACTTTATGGACAGGGAACTCAAAGGATTGGCCGGATTGCATTAGATTTCCGGTTGTTTGGCACAGGTTTTTCAGACACACATGTCAGAGACAGGATTGATTTTTGGAGAAAAAGTGGAGTTGAATTGTATCTGGTATTTCCACATATTTTCAGAGAGAATGCGCAGGAATGGTTTGGAAGACAATTTGAAAACTTTAATCAATTGCCAATTGACGGCGTTGTTATTCGAAATTTTGAAGCTTTCTTTTTCTTAAAAGAAAGAGGATTTGACAAAAAGATTATATTAGACCATAATCTATATATCTTTAATCAGTATGGCAAAGAATTTTGGAACCAGCAAAAAGTTGAGGATTTTACAGCTCCGTTGGAGCTTAACAGCAGAGAATTAAGAGAACTTGATATCAGAAACGGTGAACTTCTTGTTTACGGAAGAATTCCGGTTATGGTATCTGCACAGTGTATTGAGAGAACAACTTCAGGCTGTTCTAAGAAACCGGGAGTACGAGTGCTTCAAGACAGAAGAGACGAAAAATTCTTTGCGCGTAACTATTGTGATCTCTGTTATAATGTGATTTATACGGAAAATCCGATCAATCTAAGACAGGAATGGGACAGAGTGAATGAATTGTATCCAAAGATGCGCCGTATCCAGTTTACTCTGGAGGATAAAGAACAGACAGAAACAGTTCTGAATACATTTTTCTTAACAGATGAAAAAACTGTTGCCAGAGGAAAAGAAGATACAGGTTTTACAACAGGACATTTCAACAGAGGAATTATTTGAAGCAGGTGAAATATGGCTAATATTATTATTCAGGTATCCAAATACCTTATCATCATCTTGATGGCGGCATATACTTTTTCCTGTTTTTCAATCTTTACGAGAAGTTATGAAGATGAGGAAAACAAAGTATTGATCCGTCAGGATGTACTTCTATTTATGATACAGATCACTGCATTTATTGCAATGTATTTTGCAACGCAGGATCTGAGGATGATGTTCATATATGGTGCACTGGCAGTGATTGTGATGGCAGTCATCTTATTATACAATCTGATCTACCCGAATGTTTCAAGACTGGTTGTCAATAATATGTGTATGTTGATCACAGCGGGAATGATCATGATCACAAGGCTTTCCGCACAGAGTAAGTCTCCTTATGGAATTGCAATCCGTCAGCTGGTATTTGTTGTTGTTGGTATTGTTTTTGGTCTTATTGTTCCGGTTCTGATCCGGAAGATGACTTTCCTGGAGAACTGGACTTATATCTATGCAGCAGTTGGAGGAGCAGCACTTCTTATCGTTGCATTGTTTGCAGCAACACTTGGAGGAGCAAAGCTGAGTTTCAATATTGGACCTGTGAGTCTGCAGCCTTCTGAGTTTGTTAAGATTCTGTTTGTATTTTTTGTAGCAGCAAGCCTGAATAAATCGACAGAATTTAAGAATGTTGTTGTTACGACTGCGATAGCGGCAGCACATGTTCTGATCCTTGTATTGTCAACAGATCTGGGAGCTGCATTAATCTTCTTTATTGTGTATCTGATTATGCTATATGTTGCGACAAGGCAGCCGTTATATGCAATTGCAGGTGTGGCAGCAGGGTGTGGAGCTGCAGTGATTGGATATCATCTGTTTTCCCACATTAAGGTCAGAGTTGCGGCATGGCAGGATCCGTTTGCAGCTTATAGCGAAGGGGGATATCAGATTGCCCAGTCGTTGTTTGCGATTGGAAGTGGCGGCTGGTTTGGAACAGGGTTATTCCGTGGTCAGCCGGATACGATTCCAGTTGCAGAGACGGATCTGATCTTCTCTGCAATGACAGAAGAAATGGGACTGATTTTTACACTGTGTCTGATCCTTGTATGCGTCAGCTGTTATGTGATGTTTTTGAATATTGCGATGGAATTGCGTAATTTCTTCTATAAATTAGTAGCACTTGGTCTGGGAACCTGCTATATTTTTCAGGTATTTCTGCAGATCGGAGGAGTGACAAAGTTCATTCCGTTAACCGGAGTAACACTTCCATTCGTCAGTTATGGTGGAAGTTCTCTGTTAAGTACGATGATCATGTTTGGGATTATTCAGGGGCTCTACATTGTCAGAGAAGATGAAGAAGCAGAAGAAGAGCATCAGATTGAGATGCAGCGCGCAAGACAGAGAAACCGCAGCAGGCAGAATGAAAGACGCCGCCAGAGCAGTTCGAATGCAAAATCAGGAAGATCCCGTCAGGATGGACGTGACAGACGAAGAGAATATGATGGAGATAACAGAGACAGAGCAAGACAAAGAGAAAGGGATTTAAGAAATGAATCGGGAAGAACGACCGGTAAGAAAACAACAAAAAGCAGACCGAGATTCGAGGATGTCCCGGAACAGCGGCAGCAAAGACAGCGGAGAACGCGTTCGGAACAAAGAGTTCGCTAGAGTCACTTACTTTTTCGTGATTCTCTTTATCGCGTTGATGGGATATCTTGTATATTTTATGGTCGTGCGGGCAAAACTTGTAGTGAACAGTCCATATAATCAAAGACAGGATGCTTATGCAGATACGATTATACGAGGAAGCATTGTTGATAAGAATGGAAATGTGCTTGCACAGACAGCCGTTGGGGATGATGGATCAGAGACGAGAGAGTATCCTTATGGAGAAGTGTTTGCTCATGTGATCGGATACAGTGATTCCAAACTTGGAACTACGGGCCTGGAATCGGTAGAGAATTTTGAGCTTCTGACATCAAATGCATTCTTTCTTGAAAAACTGCAGAATGAATTCAGTGAAAAGAAGAATCGAGGAGATACAGTTGTAACAACATTGGATGCAAATCTGCAGCAGGCGGCTTATGATGCGCTTGGATCAAACAAAGGTGCGGCAATCGTAATGGAGGCGAGTACGGGAAAGATTCTCGCCATGGTTTCCAAACCGGCATATGATCCGAATAATATTTTAAGTGACTGGTCAGAATTGAATTCAGATGAAGAAAACAGTCCGCTGTTGAATCGTGTGACACAAGGATCTTATGCTCCAGGATCGACGTTTAAAGTGGTTACAACACTTGCTTTTATGCGTCAGAACAGTGATTATCCGAATTATACATATGATTGTAATGGAGAGATTTCACAGGGAGATATTACAATTCACTGCTTTAATGGAAATGCACATGGCTCAGAGGATCTGAGAAGTTCCTTTGCAAATTCCTGTAATTCATCTTTTGCCAATATTGGTCTTGGCCTGGATCTGACGCAATACCGTCAGACGGCGGAAGATTTATTGTTCAATAAATCGCTTCCGGGTGTACTGAATGCAGCGAAGAGCTCTTTTGCACTGGATCAGAATTCCAGTGAGGGAGAAGTAATGATGACGGCAATGGGACAGGGAAAGACAACCGTAAGTCCATATCATATGGCACTGATTGCCGAGGCAGTGGCGAACGGTGGAACCATGATGCAGCCATATCTTGTGGAAAGTGTGACGAATTATACGGGCTCCCAGATACGAAAGAATGTTCCGAAAAGTTATAAGAAGGTCATGACATCGGATGAAGCTGCACAATTGAAAGAGTATATGACAGCTGTTGTAGAGGAAGGAACAGGATCTGTCTTAAAAGGAAGATCCTATACTGCTGCAGGAAAAACGGGAACAGCAGAGTACAGTATGTCAGATGGAGAAAAGACACATTCCTGGTTTATGGGATTTACAAATGTGGATAATCCGGATCTGGTAATCAGTGTGATCACAGAAGGTTCGGATGGAAGTTCCAGCGGAAAAGCAGTGGCAATCGCCGGGGATATTTTAGACGCCTATTACAACTAATGGGAGGAGAAAAGATGCAGACAAAATTTTTCTGTGATTTATATGTCAGCGAAGGCTGGGAAGAGAAAAAACTGAAATTAATAAAAAAATTGCAGAAAAATAAACTGCAGCCTTCTGTCTATGTAATTACGCTTTCACAGGGAAAGCAGAACCATTTAGAATATTATTCGTCGCTTCTTTTAAAGCAACATATATTTGACAATGCATCTTTATTTATTGTTGGAATTGCGAATGGGTATGATGGCGCATTGAGTCTGATCGAAAGGATTGCGGAAGAAGCATATGAGAAGACGGGAGAGGTAAACTTGAGAAAGTTCCTTTTGGATCGTCAGGAAGAGTTTGAGAAAAAGGAGATTCGAAGCGTATGATACATATCCTGTTTCTTATACTGAAAATAATTGGATGGATTCTTCTTTTTTTGCTCGTAATTTTACTCTTACTGATTTTAACAATCTTGTTTTATCCGGTGAAATACAGATTTTCTGCAAAAGGGGAGAATACACTTGATACCCTTGTGGCATATGGAAAGGTCAGTTGGCTGTTTCATCTGATTTCCGGATCAGCGTCTTATGAACATGGAGAATTAAAATGGAAGCTTCGTCTTGCCTGGAAGAAATTTGACAGTTCGGAAGAGGAACAAAAGGAAACGTCAGAGAAGCCGGTGGTTTCTGAGCCGTTGGAAAAAGAACCTTTGGAAGGTAAGAAGACGGAAGTAAAGAATAATCCACCGGAAAAAGATGTGAAAATTGCGAAAGCATCAGAAAAAGGGACAAAGATAGAAAAAGAGCCAGGGATAGAAAAAGAATCAGGGACAGAAAAGACGAAAGTTCGAGAGGAGCGCAGGCCCGAAAACGTACAGACGGAATCTAAATTGAAAAAAATCAAATATACATTTCAGAAACTCTGTGGTACTATAAAAAAAGCAGGAGAGAAAAAAGAATTTCTGACCGCTTTTTTAACTTATGAGAAACATCAACGGGCATTCGAGGCAGTGAAGAAAGAATTATGCCATCTGTTACATGTTCTGAAGCCTAAAAAGCTTCAGGCGAATGTTACATTTGGATTCAGTGATCCTTCCTGGACAGGATATATGTTAGCTTTTCTGGGGAGCATTTACGGACTGATTGGTGAGTATGTTCAGATTCAGCCGGATTTTGAAGAACGAAAGCTGGAGGGAAATGCATCTGCAGAAGGGAAGATCCGGGTTATTTACTTTGCTGTTCCTGCATGGAAGCTGTTTTGGAATAAAGATGTGAAGATTACCTACAAACACATTAGAAAATATATAAAATGAGAGGAGTCAGGATTATGGCAGACGGAAACAAATTTAAAGAAACAGTAGAATCACTCTTTCAGGGAATGGACAGCGTTGTTTCATCAAAGACAGTTGTCGGAGATGCGATCCATATCAATGGAACAATCATTCTTCCATTGGTAGATGTTTCTTTTGGTATTGGAGCAGGTTCTTTTAACGCTGAAAAGAAAGACAGAGCAGGCGGTGGAATCGGTGGAAAGATCACACCGAGTGCTGTGATCGTTATTCAGGATGGAAAGACGAAACTTGTGAATATCAAGAATCAGGATACAATTACAAAACTTTTGGATATGGTACCTGATGTGGTAGACCGTTTTACATCAAAAGATGAAAAATTAACAGAAGATGATGTAGCAGATATTCTGGATGGAGAATAAAATAGTTACTAGAATATAGAAAATATTGGGAGCAGTATTGTGAAGAAAGTTTTTGGATTTGCATTGTTTTGGTTTGCAGCAGGAATGATCGTCATGATGCTGCTTTCTGATGTCTTATGGGGAACTGTGATCGCAATTACTGGTATTGTACTGGCATATTGTTTGTTTTGCAGATAAAAAAAGAACTTTATCCGAAGAAACAGATAAAGTTCTTTATACCGTGTCATATTGAATCATCAAACGAGAATTAAGCACGCTCAACGAGTCCTGATCTCAGGCAAGAAGTACAAACGTACATTTTCTGAGAACCGCCCTCTGTCTTAACTCTTACAGACTTCACATTTGATTTCCACATTTTTGGTGATCTTCTATGAGAGTGGCTTACATTGTTTCCAAAATGAGCACCCTTTTCACAAATAGCACATTTAGCCATGACTGCACCTCCTAACAATCTAAACTGGTCTTTTAGACTCATAACAATGATATTCTATCAGAAACTTTCGAGTAATGCAAGTGTTATTTTAAAAAAATCAAAACTGTATTGTAAAAAACAAAAAGTAATAGTATAATAGTCATGTTATATATGGAAAGAACCTATAGAATTGGAGGGAATATATGATGAAGGGAAGTATGAGTACAGATCTTGGAATCATTACAATCAATCCTGAAGTCATTGCAAAATATGCAGGCTCAATGGCAATTGAGTGCTTTGGCATAGTAGGAATGGCAGCAGTTAATATGAAAGATGGCCTTGTGCATCTTTTGAAAAGAGAAAGCCTGACAAGGGGAATTCATGTTGAGATCACAGAAGATAATGTAATTACGCTTGATTTTCATGTGATCGTTTCCTATGGAGTGAATATTCTTTCAGTTTCTGACAACCTTATGAATAATGTAAAATATAAGGTAGAAGAATTTACTGGTATGAAAGTAGATAAGATCAACATCTTCGTTGAAGGTGTCAGAGTGATAGATTAAGGAGGAACAATTGTGGCTGTTAAAACGATAAACACCGAATTGCTTCAGAAGATGTTTCTTGCGGGAGCAGCGAATCTTGAGGCAAAGAAGGAGTTCATTAATGAATTGAACGTATTTCCGGTGCCGGATGGTGATACAGGAACAAATATGACACTGACGATCCTGTCAGCGGCAAAAGAAGTAAAGGCGCTGGAGAATCCTGATATGGTGGCGATTGCAAAAGCAATTTCTTCAGGCTCTCTTCGTGGAGCAAGAGGTAACTCCGGAGTTATCTTATCCCAGCTTCTTCGTGGCTTTACAAAGGAGATCAGGGAACATAAAGAGATTGACACAATTACACTTGCGAAGGCATGTGAACGTGCAACTGCAACTGCTTATAAGGCTGTTATGAAGCCGAAGGAAGGAACAATTCTTACTGTAGCAAAGGGAGCATCCCAGAAAGCGGCAGAGCTTGCAGAGACAACAGAAGATCTGGATACATTTATTTCAGAAGTGATCAACTATGCGCAGGAAGTTCTTGAAAAGACACCGGAGATGCTTCCGGTATTAAAAGAGGCGGGCGTAGTAGATTCCGGTGGACAGGGACTTCTGGAAGTGATGCGTGGTGCATACGATGCATTCCAGGGAAAAGAGATTGATTATTCTGCGATCGAGGCAAGTGCCGGCACAAAGATGGTGAAGCCTTCTGAACAGGCGGAAACAGAGATTAAATTCGGATATTGTACAGAGTTTATCATCATGCTGGAAAAAGAATTCACAGCGAAAGATGAGACAGAGTTCAAAGCATATCTGGAGTCTATCGGAGATTCTATCGTATGTGTAGCGGATGATGATATTGTTAAGATCCACGTACACACGAATGATCCGGGACTTGCAATCCAGAGAGCGCTGACATACGGACAGCTCTCACGTATGAAGATTGATAATATGAGAGAAGAGCATCAGGAGAGATTGATCAAAGATGCGGAGAAGCTGGCTGCACAGCAGGCTGAAGCGAAAAAGGCTGAGCCGCGCAAAGAAGTCGGATTTATTGCAGTTTCTATCGGAGAAGGAATGAATGAGATTTTCCGTGAGCTTGGAGCTGACTACATTATCGAAGGCGGTCAGACAATGAATCCAAGTACAGAAGACATGCTCAATGCGATCGATCAGGTGAACGCAGAACATATCTTTATCCTTCCGAACAACAAGAACATTATTCTTGCTGCCAATCAGGCGCAGACACTGACAGAGGATAAGGATATTATTGTTGTGCCTTCCAAGACAGTTCCGCAGGGAATTACTGCGATCATTAACTATATGCCGGATGCAGACGCACAGACAAATCTGGAAGCAATGATCGAAGGAATTGGAAATGTGAAGACAGGACAGGTTACTTATGCAGTCCGTGATACACACATTGATGACAAAGAGATCCATGAGGGAGATATCATGGGAATCGGAGACAGTGGAATTCTTGCTGTCGGACAGTCTGTGGAAGAGACAACAAAAGAGATGCTTGCACAGCTGGTGGATGAAGACACAGAGCTGATCAGCCTGTATTATGGTCAGGATGTACAGGAAGAGAGTGCAGAGAACTTTGCACAGGAGATTGAAGATTTATATCCGGATGTAGATGTTGATGTACATTCCGGTGGACAGCCAATCTACTATTATGTACTTTCTGTTGAATAAGGAGAACTGTCAGTAAAGAGACAGAACAGCAGTACTGTATTAAAATCAGGAACAGACCGGGACATTTGGGAAAAGTGTTCCGGTTATTTTGTTTAGGAGACAGACATAAATGAGTAAAAAATCAGGAGTTGGAACAATCAAAGGTGTGGGCGAAAAAACGGAGAAGCTCTTCGAAAAAATCGGAGTTTACACAGTGGATGACCTGATTCATTATTATCCGAGAGGGTATGAGATTTTTGGAGAACCGGTTCCGATCAGTGAAGTGGAGGAAGGCAAAGTCTGCACGATCTGCGGCAGTGTTTTTGGGCGTGTACAGGTTTCTCCGGGAAAAGGAAGACAGATCACGACTGCATATTTAAAGGATCTGACAGGAACAATAAAGGTAATCTGGTTTCGAATGCCGTTTTTAAGAAATACACTTGGGCGAAAAGGAGTAGTTGTTCTCCGCGGCAGGGTTGTGAAGAAAAGAGATTCCCTTGTGATGGAACATCCGGAAATTTACGATCCGGCAGTCCGTTATCAGGAAAAGATCAACACCATGCAGCCTGTTTATGGATTGACAGCAGGTCTGACAAACAATGCAGTAATCAAAGCACTACGTCAGGCATTAGAACAGGTGCGGGAACAGGATGACTTTCTTCCGGATGAATTTACGAAGAAATATCATTTCCGGCCTTATGAACAATCTGTGCGGGAGATGCATTTCCCGGAGAATAAAGAAGCATTTCTTGCGGCAAGACAACGATTCGTTTTTGAGGAATTTCTTGTTTTTATTCTTTCTCTGCGCCAAATTAAAAATACACAGGACAGGATGAAGAACGGATTCCATTTTGAAGATCAGCCTCAAATCAGCGAATTCCTGAGACAACTGCCGTATGAACTGACGGCTGCGCAGCTGCGGGTATGGGATGATATGCAGAAAGACATGAAAAGTCAATATGTCATGTCCAGACTTGTTCAGGGGGATGTTGGATCAGGTAAAACAATCGTGGCAGTTCTTGGATTACTGTTTGCAGGATTGAACGGCTATCAGGGAGCGTTAATGGCACCGACAGAGGTACTTGCAAGACAGCATTTTGAAAATATCAAAGACATGTTGGAACAGTATCAGATCCCACTGCGGGCAGAACTTTTGACCGGATCTATGAAAGCAAAAGAAAAGAGAGAAGCTTATGCCCGGATTGAGAGTGGGGAATCATCAATTATTATAGGAACACACGCATTGATACAGGAGAAAGCAATCTATCACAATCTGGCACTTGTGGTGACGGATGAACAGCATCGTTTTGGCGTAAAACAAAGAGAAATGCTTGCAGGTAAAGGAAACCTGCCACACATTCTCGTAATGAGTGCGACACCGATTCCGAGAACACTTGGAATTATTCTTTATGGTGATCTGGATATTTCTGTGATCGATGAGCTCCCGAAGAACCGTCTTCCGATCAAAAACTGTGTTGTGGATACAGGATACCGTCCGAAGGCCTATGAATTCATAAGAAAACAGGTAGCGCAAGGACGTCAGTGCTATGTGATCTGTCCGATGGTTGAAGAAAGTGAAGCAATGGAAGCGGAAAATGTTATTGATTATTGCGAGATGCTTTCAGAAACATTAGGGGATTCAATCAATGTCAGCTTTCTGCATGGAAAGATGAAGGAAAAAGAGAAAGATGAAGTGATGAATGCATTTGGAAAAAATGAAATCCAGGTGCTTGTTTCAACAACAGTTGTTGAAGTGGGAATTGATGTGCCGAATGCGACAGTAATCATGATTGAAAATGCAGAACGTTTCGGGCTGGCACAGCTTCATCAGTTAAGAGGAAGGGTTGGTCGTGGAAAGTATCAGTCCTATTGCATTTTCATGACAGCATCGAAATCAAAAGAAACGAAGGAACGGTTAGATATCCTGAATCATTCAAATGATGGTTTCTTTATTGCAAGTGAAGATCTCCGACTGCGTGGCCCGGGGGATCTTTTTGGAATCCGGCAGAGTGGTGTGCTTGATTTTAAAGTTGCCGATGTATTTCAAGATGCAAAGCTGCTTCAAAACGCAAGTGAAGAGGCAGACAGACTTCTTCTGGACGATCCGGAACTGGAATTCCCTGAGCATTGCAAATTGAAAGAACATTTACGGATAAAACTGGATGAGATTATGCTGGAAACAACATTGTGATGTTTGCGGATTACAGCAATTGTACAGCAATGGAGCAATTCGGCTGCATCAGTGATTGCCAGAAGTTACCAGTTTAAAATTAATTTTCCTCCACATACTAACAGCGTAACAAAGCTAAATAGTAAAGTTACAAAATGCAAAAGGAGGAAAAAGATCATGGCAAGTCGTTCATCTAACAAAACAGCAGTACCTGAGGCGAAAGGAGCTATGAACAAGTTCAAGTACGAAGTAGCATCCGAGTTGGGAGTTCCGTTAACAGACGGCTACAATGGAGACCTCACATCAAAACAGAATGGTTCTGTCGGCGGTTATATGGTTAAAAAGATGATTGAACAGCAGGAGAAGCAGATGGCAGAAAAGTAACAGGCGAAGAAAAATCGTCTGCAGAAGCGGTCTGCATCAGACAGAAAAGCGGTTCAAAAACTGTCATGTACAGTAAAAAGAACACAAGAAATGAAAAAGAGAAAAGCACTCGGCATTGACCCGGGTGCTTTTTTCTGCTAAAATTCACCATAGTTAATGACAGGAGGTGTCGATATTTGAGAGTAATTGCAGGAAGCGCAAGAAGCCTAAAACTGAAGACTCTTGAGGGGATAGAGACAAGACCGACAACGGACCGGATCAAAGAGACTTTGTTTAATATGATAAGTCCGCAGATGTATGACTGTATTTTCCTTGATTTGTTTGCAGGAAGTGGCGGAATCGGAATAGAGGCTCTCAGCAGGGGAGCAAAAGAAGCAGTATTTGTAGAGAAAAATCCTAAGGCGATGGAATGTGTCAAGGAGAATTTGAAATTCACACGTCTGGAGAAGAAGGGACTTACACTGACAAAGGATGTGATGAACGCATTATATCAGTTGGAAGGTGAAAAGGTTTTTGACTTTGTATTCATGGATCCACCGTATAATATGGGATTTGAGAAAAGAGTTTTGGAATACCTTGCAGGATCGGATCTGATCTATGAAGATACGGTGATCATCGTAGAAGCTTCGTTAGATACAGATTTTGGATATCTTCCAGAACTGGGATATTCTTTGATCAAAGAGAAGAGATATAAGACAAACAAGCATGTATTTATTGAGAAAGCCGGAAAGGAAGAAGTATGTTAAAAGCAATTTATCCGGGAAGTTTTGACCCCGTTACCCGTGGACATTATGATATCATTTGCAGATCTTGTAAAATCGTAGACAAATTAATTGTCGGAGTACTGAATAATAAAGCAAAAATGCCGTTGTTTTCTGTAGAAGAACGTGTTAAAATGTTAAAGGAAGTGACGAAAGATCTGCCGAATGTTGAGATTATACCATTTGATGGATTGCTGGTAGACTTTGCGGAACAGATAGGTGCAGATGTGGTTATCAGGGGATTACGTGCGATTACCGATTTTGAATATGAGCTGCAGATGTCGCAGACGAATCAGAGGATGAAGCCTGATATAGAGACCATGTTTCTGACAACAAGTATAGAATATTCTTACTTAAGTTCGACTACAGTGCGGGAGATTGCCGCTTTTGGGGGAGACGTATCACAGTTTGTGCCGGAAGCCGTCGAGATCGCACTCAGAGAAAAGATGAAAGAAAAAAGGAGAGTGTAACAATGAGCAGCCGTATTGAACAGATCATTGAAGAAATTGAAGAATATATAGACAGAGATTGTAAGTTTCAGCCGTTGTCTACAACAAAGATTATTGTAAATAAGGAACATCTGGATGAGTTACTTCGCGAACTTCGCATGAAGACACCGGATGAGATCAAACGTTATCAGAAGATTATTGCGAACAGAGATGCGATTCTTGCTGATGCAAAGGCAAAAGCAGATGCAATGATCGAGGAAGCACAGGTTCAGACAACAGAGCTTGTCAGTGAGCATGAGATCATGCAGCAGGCATATGCTCAGGCAAATGAGATCGTAACTCAGGCAACAGCACAGGCACAGGAGATTCTTGATAACGCAACAATGGATGCAAATACAATCCGTGTTGGTGCGATCCAGTATACAGATGATCTTCTTGCAAATGCAGAAAGCATTATCGGACATACTTTGGACAGTTATACAACAAAGTATGACGGATTGATCAATTCTTTACAGGAGTGCTACGATACAGTCCGCTCTAACCGTTCAGAACTTGAAGTTCCATCCGATGACGGATATTATGATGAGAATGGACAGGGAGACCTGATGTAGTCATTACATTGTATTATAAAAATTTCAGATAGAGAAATGTCAAAAGACTGACTGCCAGTGCGGCGGTCAGTTTTTGTATTATATAAGAAGAGAGTTTAAGTCCTGTACCGGCAATCATGGATTGTGTCTGGGCAACGGAACACCATCCACCAAAAGAAGTAAGTGCGAGAAGCAACGGATAAAGAATCTGGGGGTGGGAAAGACTTTGAGACAGGAGAAGAATTCCGTTTGTCATCTCAAGAGAAGATTTTAGGAGAAGAAAACCAGGTGAACGAATCGGCAGAAGTTCCAATAATGCAAGAAGTACAGAAAAGATCATCAGGTAACCTCCGACTTTTACAAGCGTTTCTGAACTGTTCAGGATACAAGATTCTAACACGGAAAAATTCATTTTGTGCGTCAGTGGTTTTGAAAAAATGGAATTCTCCTGTGTGAAAACTTCGGACATTTCCGGGAAAATCCAATCTTTATTTTTGATGAAATGTCTTAGAATCCGTTGAAGAAAGCTTAAGAGGATCATAGTTCCGAAAAGAAGCAGTAAAGCGGGAATGCAGAAAGCTTTCTGATGAATTGTATTTAAAACAAGAAAAGTAATAATGAAAGATGGACTTGCATTATTACAGAAGGACAGCAGGTAAGAAGCTTCTTCAAGAGAAATTTTTCCTTGAAGAAGAAGGTCGGCAATGATTTTTGCACCCATTGGATAACCGCATAAAAAGCCGGACAGAACGGCGAAACTTCCATAGAAGGAAGTTCCAAAGAGCAGATGGAAAGGACGGAAAAGCAGACGGGAGACAACAGCAGCACCATCTGTTTTCAACAAAAGTCCTGTAACAATAAGATAAGGAAAAAGGGTCGGTATCAGAATCTGATACCAGAGAAGCAGGCCATCACAAGCTCCCTGGAATACAGTTTCAGGAAAGAGCAGCATCGTAAAAAACAGTGAAAGCAGTATGAGAGCCAGAAGCATAGGAAACCTCCTTTTACAAAAATATTCTATGAAAAGAAAAAAGAAACTATACCGGAGCTATGGAAATATGATATAGTTAAATGTAAAGTATTTTGATCTTGATATTGCAAAGGAGCAAACAATAAATATGAATTTACCAAAAGTATTTGAAGAGAAAATGAAGGATCTTCTTGGTTCTGAATATGAAGCATATACGGCATGTTATGATGAACCGCGTCACTATGGTCTGCGCGTGAACACAGCGAAGATTTCTGTGGAAGATTTCCTGAAGATCGCACCTTGGCCGTTAGAGCCGGTTCCGTGGATCCATAATGGATTCTATTATGACGGAGATAATATCCAGCCGTCGAAACATCCATATTATTTCGCAGGACTTTATTATCTGCAGGAGCCAAGTGCCATGACACCGGCAGATCGTCTTCCGGTAGAGCCGGGAGACCGTGTGCTTGATGTCTGTGCAGCACCTGGAGGCAAGGCCACAGAACTTGGGGCAAAGCTTGGAGGAACCGGTGTACTGGCTGCGAATGATCTGAGCAGTTCCAGAGCAAAGGGACTTTTGAAGAATCTTGAATTATTTGGAATCGGAAACGTGCTCATCTTAAGTGAAGAGCCTGGAAAGCTTGTTTCTTATTTCCCAGAGTATTTTGATAAGATTTTGATCGACGCACCTTGTTCCGGGGAAGGCATGTTCCGTAAAGAGAAAAAGATGGTGAAAGCATGGGAAGAACACGGACCGGAGTTTTTTTCAAAGATCCAGAGAAGCATTGTGACACAGGCAGCCCAGATGCTGCGCCCGGGTGGAATGCTGCTTTATTCCACCTGTACATTTTCACCGGAAGAGAATGAACAGACGATTGAATATCTGCTTCAGGAATATCCGGAATTTAAGATCTGTGAGATGGAAGGTTACGAAGGATTTGCAGATGGAATGCCGCAGGTGACAGAAAGCAAGAATCCGGAACTTGAAAAGACGGTTCGTATTTTCCCTCATCGTATGAAGGGAGAAGGACATTTCCTCGCACTTCTTCAAAAGGGTGAAAAACAGGAAGAAGGAAAGAGACTTCCGGAGAGTGGGAAGAACAAGAAGCTTCCGGAAGAATTGGAAGAATTTCTTGGTCATATTGATCGAAAATTCGATTCCTCTCGCATGGATCTGCGTGGAGAGAAAGTATATTATATGCCGGAAGGACTTCCGACACTTCGTGGAATCCGTTTCTTAAGAACAGGCCTACTGATGGGTGAACTGAAGAAGAATCGTTTTGAGCCGAGTCAGGCACTGGCGATGAATCTGAAAAAGGAAGAATATGATCAGGTGATCGATCTTCCATTAGAAGACGAACGCGTTATGAAATATCTGAAAGGCGAGACTTTGGATGTGGAGGATCTTGTGAAGCCGAAAGACAAGGGATGGTATCTGATCTGTGTGGATGGATATCCGCTTGGCTTTGGAAAGCTTGTGAATCAGATGCTTAAGAATAAGTACCTTCCGGGATGGCGGTGGAACTCATGAAACTGAGACTGGATAAATATCTGGCAGACATGGGAATCGGAACACGTACAGAAGTGAAGAAAGCAATCACAAAAGGACAGGTTCGAGTTAATGAAGAGACGGTAAAACGTCCGGAAATCAAGATTGACACAGAAAAAGATCATGTGTTTTACCAGGGACAGATGGTTGCTTATGCAGAATATGAATATTACATGTTAAATAAGCCAGCCGGGGTGGTTTCTGCAACGGAAGATAAAAATGACAGTACTGTATTAGATTTGATTGATGAAAAGCAGAGAAAGGATCTCTTTCCTGTCGGAAGATTAGATAAAGACACAGAGGGACTTTTACTGATCACAAATGATGGCGAACTTGCACATCAGCTTTTGTCACCGAAGAAGCATGTAGATAAAGTCTATTTCGCCAGAATCGATGGAAAAGTTACGGAAGAAGATGTGAGAAGATTTACAGAAGGACTTGAAATCGGGGAAGAGAAACCGACACTTCCGGCTCATCTGGAAATTCTGAAAAGTGAAGAGATTTCCGAAATCCGACTGACAATCAGAGAGGGAAAGTTTCATCAGGTGAAACGAATGTTCCATGCAGTCGGAAAAGAGGTTATTTATCTGAAACGCCTGCAGATGGGAAGCCTTTTACTTGATCCGAGGCTTGCATTAGGAGAATATCGAGAATTAACAGGACAGGAACTGGAAGCATTGCGTGACTGTTCATTATTACGTTAAACAGGGAGAAAGCATGAAAGGAAATTTTTTACCAATTACCAGAGAAGAGATGAAAGGGAGAGGATGGGATCAGGTAGATTTTGTCTATGTATCAGGAGATGCCTATGTCGATCATCCATCTTTTGGTCACGCAATCATTACACGTCTTCTGGAATCCAGAGGATATCGTGTTGGGATCATTGCACAGCCGGACTGGCGTAAGCCGGAGAGCGTGCAGGTGTTCGGAGAACCAAGACTTGGATTCCTTGTCTCTGCAGGAAATATGGATTCTATGGTAAATCATTATTCTGTATCCAAAAAGAGAAGAAAGACAGACGCCTATACACCAGGCGGCGAGATGGGAAAACGACCGGATTATGCCTGCGTAGTATATGGAAATCTGATTCGTCAGACTTATAAAAAGACACCGATCATTCTGGGCGGTATCGAAGCAAGTCTTCGAAGAATGGCACACTATGATTACTGGTCAGACAAGCTGAAACGTTCTGTACTGCTCGATTCGGGTGCAGATGTGATTTCTTATGGAATGGGCGAACATTCGATCGTAGAGCTTGCAGAAGCACTGGATGCCGGGATACCGGTTGAGGATATCACGTATATAGCCGGTACGGTTGTAAAAGCAAAATCATTAGACAGTATTTATGATGCGGAAATCCTTCCGTCCTTTGAAGACCTCAAAGCGGACAAGATGAATTATGCCCGCAGCTTTTACACACAGTATCTGAATACGGATGCATTTAACGGAAAACGTCTTGTAGAACCATATTCTGATCATCTGTATGTAGTACAGAATCCACCGGCAGCACCACTGACACAGATGGAGATGGATGATGTTTACTCTCTTCCCTATCAGAGGACTTACCATCCGTCTTACGAGGCAAAAGGCGGAGTTCCTGCAATCAAGGAGATTAAATTCAGTCTGATCAGCAACAGAGGATGTTTTGGAGGATGCAGTTTTTGCGCATTGACGTTCCATCAGGGAAGAATTGTCCAGGTAAGAAGTCATGAATCTCTGATTGAAGAAGCAAAAGAAATTACAAAAGATAAGGACTTTAAAGGATATATTCATGATGTTGGCGGTCCGACAGCAAATTTCCGGCATCCATCCTGCAAAAAACAGATGGAGCATGGCGTTTGTAAAACGCGTCAGTGTCTGTTCCCGTCTCCGTGTAAGAATCTGGACGCAGATCACAGAGATTATGTCAGTCTGTTGAGAAAGTTGAGAGATATTCCAAAAGTTAAGAAGGTGTTTATCCGTTCAGGAATCCGCTTTGATTATCTGCTCGCAGATAAGAAGCAGGAGTTTTTAAGAGAGTTGTGTGAATATCATGTCAGTGGACAGTTGAAGGTAGCACCGGAGCATGTGGCAGGGCCTGTCCTGTCTCTGATGGGAAAACCAGAGCACAAAGTCTATGAAGAGTTTACAAGACAGTTTTATAAGATGAATGAGAAAATCGGGAAAGAACAGTATCTGGTTCCGTATCTGATGTCCTCCCACCCTGGTTCTACTCTGAAGGAAGCGGTAGAACTTGCAGAGTACTGTCGTGATCTTGGCTATATGCCGGAGCAGGTGCAGGATTTTTATCCGACACCATCAACTCTTTCCACCTGTATGTATTATACCGGGGTAGATCCGAGAACGATGCAGAAGGTTTATGTTCCGAAGAGTCCGCATGAGAAGGCAATGCAGAGAGCGTTGATCCAATATCGTAATCCGGAGCTGTATGATCTGGTGATTGAAGCACTTCATAAAGCAGGAAGATCTGATCTGATCGGATTCGGACCGAAATGTCTTGTGAGACCGAGACAGGTGCGTGGTTCAGGAAATGATAAAAAAGCCGGCAGAAAGGAACCGAAAAAAGGATCAAAAGGTTCGAATGGTCAGAAAAGACAAAACAATTCTGAATACAGAGGAAGAGTTGAAGGGAAAAATAAGAAGAAATCTATCAGAAATGTTCATTCTAAGAAGAATAGAAAATAGGTAGATTTAAGTATCTGACAGACAGGATTCAAGAAAGGAAGCAGGATGAAAATTGCAATCGTAACCGGAGCATCTTCGGGAATGGGAAGAGAATTTGTACGTCAGCTTGGATATTTTTATAAAAATCTGGATGAGATCTGGGTGATCGCCAGGCGCAAAGAGCGTCTGGAAGCGCTTGCGAAAGAAAGCAGAGTTCCTCTTCGGATTTTTGCGGGTGACCTTCAGAAGAAAAAGGTATATAAGGAATTGAGAGATGCACTTGAGAAAGAACAGCCGGATTTACGAATGCTTGTGAATTCAGCAGGATTTGGCAAGTCAGGAAGTGTAGAAGAGATTTTGTCTGAAAAATTCCGGATCCAGACAGATATGGTGGATGTAAACTGCCGGTCTCTTACAAGAATGACATTGCTGTGTCTGCCATTTCTGCGTGCTGGCAGCAGGATCGTCAATCTTGCGTCCGCATCTGCATTTTGCCCACAACCGTATTTCTCAGTATATGCGGCAACGAAGTCTTATGTCTTAAGCTTCTCCAGATCATTGGGAGAAGAACTGAGAAAAAAAGGAATTGTCGTCACAGCAGTCTGCCCGGGTCCGGTTGATACAGAGTTTTTCAAGTTTTCCGGGAAACCGCAGAATATCTTGAAGAAACTGACAATGGCGAAGGCAGACAGAGTGGTTCATCAGGCGTTGAAGGACTGCAGATCCGGGAAGTCAGTCTCCGTTTATGGAATCCCAATGAAATTAACTTACTTTGGAACAAAACTGCTGCCGCATGGATTTCTCGTGCGTATGCAGCAAATATGAATTTAGAATAGGATGAAAAATGAAGAAAATACAAAAAGGAAAACCAGGTTATTTGAATTATAAAAGAAAAGTGGAGATTTTAAGAACAGTTATTTATTTTGTAATCGTTCTGGCAATTTTTGCTCTTGGTTACTGGCAGACACATACGAGGCTGAATCTTCTGACAGTTGTTGCTATCCTTGGATGTCTTCCGGCATCAAAGGCACTTGTAGGTGTGATCGCGCGTTATCCATATCAATCAATTGAACTGTCACAGGCGAAGGAAATCGCAGGAAAATCAAAACATTTAACAGTTTGTTATGATCTTATAATTACAAGCAAAGAGCATATCATGCCAACAGACTGTATCGTAATTTCGGGACACAACATTTACGGATACACACATTATGAGAAAGTAAATACAGATGAACTTGGAAAGCATATCAAGACAATTCTTGCGCAGAATCAGTACACAGGTTTTACTGTTAAGATCTTAAATCAGTATACACCGTTTCTGGCCCGCGTGGAGGGACTTGAAAATATTGCTGTAGTAGAGCAGGAAGATACGAAAGCAAGAGAACAGGAAATCCGTAATCTTATTCTGAATATATCAATGTAAAGAGGAAAAGACGATGAGAGAGATCAGCATCCAGAAAAATGAGGCAGGACAGCGCATGGATAAATTCCTTGCAAAGTATCTCAATAAAGCGCCAAAAAGTTTTTTCTATAAGATGATGAGAAAAAAGAATATTACCCTGAATGGAAAAAAAGCAGTTGGAAATGAACAGCTGAAACAGGGGGATGTGATTAAGTTATTTCTTGCGGAAGAGACGATTGAGAACTTTATCGATCATTCACAGTTTTCGAAGAAAAAAGCGTCCTCTGCAAGAAAACAGACAGCGGGAAAGAAGGTACAGTTAGATATCTTATATGAAGATGAGGCTGCTGTATTTATCAATAAACCGGTCGGAATGCTCTCCCAGAAGGCATCCCCGACGGATACTTCTCTTGTGGAGTATTTTATTGATTATCTGTTGGAAAATGGGAAAATCACAGAAGAAGAACTGCATACATTTCATCCATCTGTCTGTAACCGTTTAGACAGAAATACAAGCGGAATTGTGGCAGCAGGAAAAACACTGCAGGCATTACAGGGATTAAGCGAGATGTTCCGTGACCGTACACTTAAGAAATATTATCTTTGTCTGGTAAAAGGGCAGGTAAAAGAGAATCAGAGGATTCATGGTTATCTCGTCAAGAATGAAAAGACAAATAAAGTTACGGTGAGTCAGAAAAAGCCGGCTGAACAGACAAAAGATGGGAAAGAGGCATCAGCAATCCATACCGAATACAAAGTGCTTGCACGAAATAGAGAAACAACACTTCTTGAAGTTCATCTGATCACTGGTAAGACACACCAGATCCGTGCACATCTGGCATCCATTGGGCATCCGATCGCAGGGGATTACAAATACGGGAACCGGTCATTTAACGATGTTTTGAAAAAGGAATACGGACTTCGTTCCCAGCTTCTGCATGCTTACCGTCTGGAATTCCCGGAGAACTGCGAGGGAGATATCAAACAGCTTTCAGGAAAGATCATCAAAGCACCTGTCCCGGCCTTATTTGAACAAATCTGTAAAGCGCAGGGAGTGATGTGAGATGGCAACATGGAACTCGAGAGGACTTAGAGGTTCGACACTGGAGGAATTTATCAATCATTCGAATGAAAGATACAGTGAGATGGGACTTGCACTGATGCAGAAAATCCCGACACCGATCACTCCGGTACGTATGGATAAAGACCACAGACAGATCACACTTGCGTATTTCGACAAAGCAAGTACGGTAGACTATATCGGAGCAGTGCAGGGAATCCCGGTCTGTTTTGATGCAAAAGAGTGTAATGTAGATACCTTCCCACTTCAGAATGTACATGAGCATCAGATGGACTTTATGGAAAAGTTTGAACGGCAGGGCGGGATTGCTTTTTTTCTGATCTATTATACAGCAAGAAATGAGCTTTATTACATGCAGTATACACAGATCCGTAAGTTCTGGGACCGCGCGCAGAGTGGGGGACGCAAGAGTGTCCGGCTGGAAGAATTAGATCCTGAATGGTTTTTTCAACTGAAAAATGGCTATTTTGTGCCGTATCTGGATTTAATTCAGAAAGATTTGGAAACGAGGGATTGACAGAATCCTACAAAGTCCGTATAATTACAAACAGGTTTTAACGTGGTAGCACACTAAAGTGAAAAACCAAGAAAAGACAGGAAGGTGAACGAGACATGGAGCAGAAGTTACATACCCCGGAAGGCGTTCGGGATATTTATAATAGAGAATGTGCCATTAAGCTGGCATTGCAGAAAAAGCTGAATACTGTATTGCATTTATATGGATATCAGGACATACAGACACCGACATTTGAATATTTTGATGTATTTCGTAAGGAGATTGGTTCGACATCAATCAGAGATCTTTATAAGTTCTTTGACAGAGAGGGGAATATTCTGGCGTTACGTCCGGATATCACACCGTCCATTGCAAGAGCAGTGGCAACACTGTTTGAGACAGAGAATTTTCCGATTCGTCTTTGCTATGCAGGAAACACATTTATCAACCATTCCAGTTACCGTGGCCGCCTGAAAGAGAATACGCAGCTTGGTGCAGAACTGATCGGTGTGGACTCTATCGAGGCAGATGCAGAAATGCTTGCAATGGTCGTGGACGGACTTAAGAAAACAGGCCTGAAAGAATTCCAGGTAAGTATCGGACATGTTGATTTTATTCAGAGTCTTTTCGAGGCAACGAATCTGGAAGACGAACAAAAAGAAGAGATCCGTACATTGATTGCGAACAGAAACTTCTTTGGTGTGGAAGAGATTCTCGATCATTATGAGATTGCCGATCAGGTGAAAGAAGCGTTTCATCAGCTTCCGGAACTGACAGGTGGACCGGAGATCCTTGCAGATGCAGGACGCATTGCTCCGGGTGAAGCAGCAAGACTTGCGGTAGAACGTCTTCGCCAGATTTATGATCTGCTGAAGATTTACGGAGTAGAGGATCATGTAACTTTTGATCTGAGCATGAGCGGAAGTTATGGATATTATACAGGAATCATTTTCCGTGCCTATACTTATGGTACCGGAGATGCAGTTGTACGTGGAGGACGTTACGACCACCTTCTTGAGAAGTTTGGAAAGAAGACACCGTCGATCGGATTCGCAATCATTCTGGATGAACTTATGAGTGCACTGGATCGTCAGAAGATCAAAGTAGAGACAGGACACCGTAATCTGCTTGTTTATACGGATGCAACGGAACAGTGGGCAATTTCCCTTGCAAGAACATTTCGTGCAAAAGGAAAAAATGTTGAGATGATGAAGAGAAATTCCTGGGATGAAAGAGAGACTTTTGAAGCGTATGGAAAGCGTTCTTCTGTTGCAAGTATGCTTTACTTAAGAGAGGACCGGAAGATTGAAGTGATCAATCTTCAGACAGGAGAAGAGAAGCTGGTCAATACAAAAAAGAAAACAAAGCAGCAATAAAGGAGCAGATCAATGAGATATTTAACATTTGCCCTTACAAAGGGAAGACTTGCAAAGAAGACACTGGAGATGCTGGAGCGTCTTGGAATCACATGCGAGGAAATGAAAGATAAGGATTCCAGAAAGCTGATTTTTGTAAATGAAGAACTGGGATTGAAATTCTTTCTCGCAAAAGGACCGGATGTGCCGACTTATGTAGAGTACGGAGCAGCAGATATTGGAGTTGTCGGAAAAGATACGATTATCGAAGAGGGACGTAAAGTCCATGAAGTCCTGGATCTTGGATTCGGAAAATGCAGGATGTGTGTGTGTGGATATGAAGAGGCAGCAGAAAAACTGAAACATCATGAACTGATCCGTGTGGCAACGAAATACCCGAATATCGCGAAAGATTATTTCTACAACAAGAAACATCAGACAGTAGAAATTGTGAAATTAAACGGTTCGATCGAGCTTGCACCGATCGTTGGCTTATCTGAAGTCATCGTAGATATCGTAGAAACCGGTTCTACATTGAAAGAAAACGGACTGGTCGTACTTGAAGAAGTGTGTCCGTTGTCAGCACGAATGATCGTCAATCCGGTCAGTATGCGAATGGAAAATGACAGGATCAAAGAGTTGATCACTAATTTAAGAAATCTTCTGAGGGAGGAATAGACAAATGCGTATAGAGAAACTGAATGAGAACACGAAGAAGAATCTTCTGGATGATCTTTTAAAGAGAAGCCCGAATAACTATGGAAAATTCGAGGCAAGTGTTCAGGAGATCCTGAATGCAGTGAAAGAAAAAGGAGACGAAGCTGTATTTGATTATACAGAGAAATTTGACGGAGTCAGACTGGACGCAGAGCATCTTCTTGTAACGGAAGAAGAGATCGCAGAAGCATATGAGCAGGTAGATGATGAACTGATCGCTATTATCAGAAAAGCACTGGTGAATATCAGAGACTATCACCAGAAACAGATGCAGTACAGCTGGTTTGACAGTAAACCGGACGGAACAATTCTTGGACAGAAAGTGACAGCACTCCAGAGAGTCGGTGTTTATGTTCCTGGCGGAAAAGCAGCTTACCCATCTTCTGTACTTATGAATATCATGCCGGCGAAGGTTGCAGGTGTAGATGAGATCATCATGGTAACACCTCCAGGAAAAGATGGAAAGGTAACTCCGACAACACTGGTTGCGGCAAAAGAAGCCGGTGCAGATAAAGTTTACAAGGTTGGTGGAGCTCAGGCAATTGCAGCACTTGCATATGGAACAGAGTCTATTCCGAAGGTAGATAAGATCGTAGGACCTGGAAATATCTACGTAGCTCTTGCTAAGAAAGCGGTTTATGGATTCGTAAGCATTGACTCAATCGCAGGACCAAGTGAGATCCTTGTTCTTGCTGATGAGACGGCAAATCCACGTTTCGTGGCAGCAGATCTTCTGTCTCAGGCAGAGCATGACGAGATGGCATCTGCAATTCTGGTTACAACAAGTATGGAACTTGCAGAGAAAGTATCTGCACAGACAGATGCATTTGTAAAAGAGCTTTCCAGAGGCGAGATCATTCAGAAATCCCTGGATAATTATGGACATATTCTCGTCGCAGAGACAATGGAGGATGCAATCGATGCAGCAAATTCTATTGCTTCCGAACATCTTGAGATCGTGACAGCGAATCCGTTTGAGGTGATGACAAAGATCCGTAATGCCGGAGCTATTTTCATCGGAGAATATTCCAGTGAGCCGCTCGGAGATTATTTTGCAGGACCGAACCATGTCCTTCCGACAAACGGAACAGCGAAATTCTTCTCACCGCTATCTGTAGATGATTTTATTAAAAAATCAAGCATTATTTCTTACTCAAGAAATGCACTTGAGAAGATCCATACAGATATTGAGAAATTTGCAGAGGCAGAACATCTGACAGCACATGCAAATTCAATCAAAGTAAGATTTGAAAAATAAGAGAAAAGGAGCTGTGAGTGTAATGCAGAACAGAATCGGAAGCTGCAAAAGAAAGACAAAAGAGACAGATATTGAACTGACGATCAATCTGGATGGACAGGGAAAGAATCAGATTGATACAGGAATTCCGTTTTTTGATCATATGCTGGATGGATTTGCAAGACATGGATTATTTGATTTAAATGTTAAGGTGCGTGGGGATCTTGAAGTGGATTCCCATCACACGATCGAAGATACAGGAATCGTACTGGGACAGGCAATCGCACAGGCACTTGGAGATAAGGCCGGAATTAAGCGATACGGATATTTTGTACTGCCAATGGATGAGGTTCTTGCTCTTGGAGCAGTTGACCTTTCCGGCAGACCGTATCTGAACTTCCAGGCAGATTTTACAGTACCGGTGCTTGGAACAATGGATACAGAGATGGTGCGTGAATTTTTCTATGCAGTTTCCTATAGTGCTGCAATGAACCTGCACCTTAAGATCCTTGATGCAGGGAATAATCATCATATGGCAGAGGCTTTATTTAAAGCATTCGGAAAGGCTCTGGATATGGCGGTATCAGAAGAGCCAAGAATAAAAGAAGTATGGTCTACAAAGGGAAGCCTTTAACGGCGTGACAGAAGGAGTAAGAAGAAATTATGTATAAAAGACTGACCCCTTGTATTTTTATAGAAAGAGGGAAAGCGGTGCAATGGTTCGATGACAGAACTGTGATCGCAGATGATGTGATGGAACTTGCACGCCACTACAATGAAAGAGGAGCGGATGAACTGATTATTTTCGATCTGTCAGACTCAGATGAAGAACATGATGAGACGATCAACCTCCTCAAACAGATCAACCGTGCAATCAGTATTCCAATGGTTGTCGGAGGAAACATCAGACGTGCAGAAGATGTGAAGAAGATTCTTTATGCCGGAGCAAAACGTGCAATGCTGAATTTCTCAAAAGCACTTTCCATTGAATTAATCGAGGAAGTATCCAAGCGTTTTGGAAAAGAGAGAATCGCTGTATCATTAAATGATTTCGATGCATTGTTTAAACAGCAGCATCTGATCGAAGCATATAGTACAGAGATGATATTTATGCATCGCCTGGATCTGAATTCTGTTGTAAATGTTACAGAAACGCAGTGTGTTGTTGTCACGGATACGATGGATGAAAACGAGATCCTTAATATTTTAAAGAGTGATGGTGTAAAAGGTGTATCAGGAAGATTCATCAGTCGTCTGGATATGGACTTTAATAAGTTTAAAGAAGTTTGTGCAGAAAATGGAATTCAAATGACTTCCTTTGAAAGCCAGATGGATTTCGGTGAGTTTAAATTGAATTCAGACGGATTAATTCCAGTGATTGTTCAGGATTATAAGACAAATGAAGTCTTAATGATGGCATATATGAACGAGGAGGCATTTGAGCATACTGTGAAAACCGGGCGCATGACTTACTATAGCAGAAGCAGAAAATGCCAGTGGATCAAAGGTGAGACATCCGGGCATTTCCAGTATGTGAAATCTCTTGCAATCGACTGTGACAGAGATACGATGCTTGCAAAGGTAGAACAGATCGGAGCAGCATGCCATACGGGAAACCGCTCCTGTTTCTATACAACAATTGTTGGAAATGATTACGATGCCAAGAATCCGGTTCAGATTTTTGAATCCGTATATCAGACAATTGCGGATAGAAAAGAGAATCCAAAAGAAGGTTCCTATACGAACTATCTTTTTGAAAAAGGTCTGGATAAGATCCTGAAAAAGGTTGGAGAAGAGGCGACAGAAGTTGTGATCGCTGCAAAAAATCCAAATGTCGAGGAAGTGAAGTATGAATTATCTGATTTCCTTTATCATGCAATGGTTCTCATGGTAGAAAAAGGGATTACCTGGGAAGACATTACAGGAGAACTGGCTGACCGGTAGAAAACGCTGTATCAGATTTTCCTGGAAGAATAAAGCAGAAGAAACTTTCATAAACTAGAAAAAAAGAAGATGGAGAGGATCTTTCGTGCAGGAAAAAGAATCAGAAGTCCGTAGGCGTAGATTGTGGGAAGAAAATCGCAGACGACAGCGGAATACCGGTATGATAACACCGGCAATTCATCCAAGATATGGTCGTTTATATCGGGAATTATATCCGGATGGTCTGGAGCAAAGTGCAGGAAATGGAGCAGAAGATCTGGATAAGAAAGAAAATAGCAGAGGAAGCTTTACTACCAGATTGATCCTGTCCACTTTTCTGTTTCTTGTGTTTCTTTATGTCAGTCAGAACAGTGTAGAACTTCAAGGGATAAGCAGCCATGAGATTATAGAGAAGATTCAGGAAAACCATGATATTTTCTTGATAGACTAAAAGTGTAATCTTGACACGGAAACAGTAGGTTGATAAAATATTATTGACGTTTATTTTATAGTATATGAGAGGCGTTGATTGGATTCAGCGCCTTTTTCATTGCATGAGAAGGAGGAAATGAGAGATGATTAAAGTATGGATAGCCGGCTCAAACGGCCAGATCGGCCGAGCGCTGAACGACATTCTGGATCCATTAGAGATCGAAGTGCTGAATACGGATGTGGATGATCTGGATATTACAAACACAGAGGAAGTTCTTAACTTCGGTATTGTGAACCGTCCGGATGTGATTATCAACTGCTGCGGTGTTACAGATACCGATCTGTGCGAAAAAGAACCGGAACATGCTTACCGGGTAAATGCACTTGGAGCAAGAAACTTAAGTATCGTCGCAAGAAAGAATGGCGCAAAGATCGTCCAGCTTTCAACAGATGACGTATTTGACGGACAGAGCAAGAAACCGTATACAGAATTTGATGATACGAATCCACTGACTGTTTATGGAGCATCCAAAAGAGCTGGTGAGAATTATGTGAAAGAATTCACACACAAGCATTTCATTATCCGCAGTAACTGGGTTTACGGAAAAGGTGGAAATAACTTTGTTAACCGTGTGCTCGAAGTGGCAGAACAGGGAAAAACACTTTCTGTAGCAGGAGATCAGTTTGGTTCCCCGACAAGTGCCAAAGATCTCGCAAGAATGATCCTGTATCTGATCAGTACGAATGAATATGGTACTTATCATGTAACTTGCAGTGGAGTCTGCAATCGTTACGAATTTGCTCAGGAGATCTTGAGATTGTCAGGGAAAAACGTTGAATTAAAGGCAGTTCCGACAGAACAGTCAGACCTTTCTTCTGTCAGACCACCGTATGCGGTATTGGACAACTTCATTCTCCGTATTATTGATATGTATGATATGCCGGATTGGAAAGAGTCATTAGAAGAGTATATGAAAGAAAGAACGGAGAATTAGAATGAAAAATAAGAATGTGAAAGATGAAAAGAAAGAGAAGAAAATTGGTCTGACGACCAAGATTTTCATTGCTCTGCTTTTAGGTGCTGTTTTTGGAATTGTACTTTGTTATCTGATTCCAGACAGCAAGGTAAAAAATGATATTATTGTAGAAGGAATCCTCTATGTGATCGGACAGGGATTCATCCGTCTGATGAAGATGCTTGTTGTACCGCTTGTATTTTGTTCCCTTGTGTGCGGAAGTATGGCAATCGGAGATACGAAGAAGCTCGGAACAGTAGGTGTCAGAACATTGGTATTCTACCTCGCAACAACAGCTCTTGCTGTAACAGTTGCTTTATCAGTTGGTAATCTGATCAATCCGGGTATCGGACTTGATATGAGTGCAATCAAGACAAGTGCGTCCACAGTTGAGACAATGGAAGCAACTTCCCTGACAGATACAATCCTAAATATCATTCCGGACAACCCGATCAATTCCCTGGCAAGTGGAACAATGCTTCAGGTTATCGTATTTGCGCTGATCATTGGTGTTATCCTTGCGAAGATGGGTGAACGTGCAGAGACAGTTGCGAACTTCTTCAGCCAGTTCAATGACATTATGATGGAAATGACAATGATGATCATGAGCCTTGCACCAATCGGTGTATTCTGCCTGATCAGCCGTACTTTTGCTACAATCGGATTCAGTGCATTTGTTCCGCTGGCAAAATACATGATCGCAGTACTTTTGGCACTTGCGATCCAGTGTCTGGGAGTATATCAGATTCTGTTAAAGATTTTCACAGGACTGAACCCGATCCGCTTCATCAAGAAATTCTTCCCGGTTATGGCATTTGCATTCTCTACAGCGACATCAAATGCGACAATCCCGCTTTCTATTGAAACACTTTCTAAGAAAGTCGGAGTTTCCAAGAAGATTTCTTCCTTTACGATTCCGCTTGGAGCAACAATCAACATGGATGGTACTTCCATCATGCAGGGTGTTGCAGTTGTGTTCGCAGCACAGGCGTTTGGAATCCATTTGAGCATGGCAGACTATATTACAGTTATCGGAACAGCAACACTGGCATCTGTCGGAACAGCCGGAGTACCAAGTGTTGGTCTGGTTACACTGACAATGGTATTTAACTCTGTCGGACTTCCGGTTGAGGCAATCGGTCTGATCATGGGTATTGACCGTATCCTTGATATGACAAGAACAGCTGTCAATATCACAGGTGATGCTGTATGTACAACAATCGTTGCACATCAGAATAAAGCTCTGGATAAGAAAGTCTTTTATGAGACGGAGTAAAAGTGAATAGATAGTACATGTATTGTCTATGGTATAGAATGATATAAGTGAAACCCCTGGTTTACGTCTGGAATGATGTGAAACAGGGGTTTTACTTATATCATAACGAACTTCTATGTCCTATTTATGCGATACATAGTACAATACAATCATACAGATATTCAATATTTGAAAAAAGATTTGTAATATTTGCAAATGCAAATTACACAAGCAGTTTTCTTGTGATAAAATAGTTTCAGTACAATAGCAAAGATGACAAAGAAAAGTAAATTACTTTATGGAGGAAAATATAAAATAAAAGAGCAGATAGAAAAATATTATACGAAACATCCCGATGAATTTGGAAATGAAAGAGAAGCTTGCAGTAATCAATGAAAGGTATGGTGATTCGTCTAGCAATAAGGAGGATACCAGATGGTATTATCTCGCACTGATGCTCATGGATGGAGTCATTTATGCAAAACATTGGATAGACGATAGTGTGTGGGAAAAGAAGGTTGATATGATGAGAATACTTTTTTGTAACATAGCGTGGATGAAAGAGTATCGAGGAAATGAAGATGGAAAGGATATTCCATTAAATGGTGGAAGCTATGTTGATGAGACAGGAGATGCACATGAAAAATATAATTTTACACCAGTGAATATGGAGGGCAGGGAAGGCTTATATTGTCTGGGATTTTTCGAGACAAAATCACATAATGGCAAAGATGTTAATCAAATGCGAATTGAGAATATTTCGGGATGTGATCTATTAAAAAAAGAAGAATCAGTAGATGATGTGCTTGTTGTTTATTGTGCAAAGCATCCGGCACATAAGTTTACGACGGTCGTGGGATGGTATAAACATGCTACAGTTTTCAGACATTATCAAGAGGCAGTGTTTGCTCCAGAAGATATACAATATTACAATGCAATTGCAAACTCATCTGATTGTGTCTTACTTCCTGCAGGGATCAGATCAAGAAAGGTACAATGGGAAGTTCCAAGAAAATCAAATGGTTGGGCTTATGGATTTGGACGGGCAAATGTGTGGTATGCAAGTGAAGAAGATAGCAGGTTACAAGATTATCTTAAGAGATTAGTAAAACAGATTGATGAATATGATGGCGAAAATTGGATTGACAAATACGCTGAGTAATGAGGTACATGTATTATGGGAAACGAATCAGGTGAATGGATTATGCATGGCATGAAGTGGGACAACCCGGAATGTATCCATTCCGTAGATGAAGCAATCAAGTATATAAATGAACTTGGCTTTTTACCATTATTTAAGAATGACATAGATGGGTTTTCGCTTGAAGAAAGAACTGTTCCAGAGTACTGGTGGAGTGATGATCTAGAGATTGATCCATGGATGTGGCGGGCTATTATAGCAAGGCGGCATGATATCGTCTATGGGAAGTTCTTTGATAAGAAGGCAGGATTTATATCAAAAAAGTGGCTTCCTGTATTTGCTAATTATCGCCGGGATGGATATGATTTTGATGCATTATATGATGATGGGAAAGCACCTAATAAGCATAAAAAGATAATGGTCAATTTTATGGAAAATAATGCTGATTCAGAGATTTATTCCAATGAATTGAAAAAACAAGCTGGATTTGGTAAGGATGGAGAAAAGGGATTTGATGGTGCTATAACGAATCTTATGATGCAGACCTATCTGTGCAACTGCGATTTTAAGAAGAGAGTGAATAAAAGAGGTATTGAATATGGATGGGATGTGGCAGTGTATTCATCCATTGAGCATATCTATGGATACGATTATGTGACTTCCTGCTACAAGGATAATCCACAGGATTCATGGAAACTTCTTGTAGACTATATGCATGAGATGTTTCCGGATGCAACGGATAAGCAGATAAGGAAAGTGTTAAAATAAAACAGTGCATTTTTGAGGTGAATATACATAAATGAATGCTAAAAAATCCGCAGATTATTGCAAGCTGATAGAAAATGTAAAAAACAAATATCGTAAAAATCCTATATGTGCTAAGAACCTGACACTTGGCTGGTGCGATTTACGTCATGGAGAAGATTTGTGTCAGGAAATTAACCTATGGACATATTGGCAAGGGAGAGATTACGCCAAGAAGACACCACATATTAAGTATATGCTGATAGGTCAGGATTTTGGACCGCCTGAAAAGGAAGAGATAAAGGGTACGATTGCAAATGTCCGTAAGATGAATGATGGTATAGATGTGATGTTCCATGATAAAGTGAACTTGAAAGCAAGGAATTCACAGACGGATAAAAATCTTGTCAGATACTTTGAACTGCTTGGAAAAGAAAAAATTGATAAGAAAAAATATCCGGATTTGTTCTTTTGCAATTGTAATTTGGGTTATCGCAGAGATAAGTATTCTGGAAATATGACCAGAAAGATATTGGCAAATGATGCAGCCGAAATAAAATCATTGATTGATATTATAGAACCGGAAAACATAATCTGTTTGGGACTTGATACATCTGTGGTTGTAATACAAACTCTGATTGATAAAGAGTTTTCCTGTAATAGAGTATCTGAACTTATAGGAACTGGAGAACCTTATATTTATGGGGAAACACATATATACCCTGTAGCACATCCGGGGTATTGGGGTACAAGAACAAGAGGGGAAGATAATGTTATTGCAGATTGGATGAGAATTAGAAAATAAGGAGGTGCCACAATGCCATTTAAGATTGTCCGCAACGATATAACACGAGTAAAGGCAGATGTGATTGTGAATACTGCCAATCCAAATCCGATATGTGCAAGTGGCACGGACTTAGCAATATATGAGGCAGCAGGAAAAGAAAAGCTTCTCGCAGAAAGAGCGAATATCGGCAAAATTGCAAGAGGTGATATTGCTGTCACTGGTGCATATAGCCTAAATGCAAAATATATTATTCATACAGTAGGACCGGTATGGACGGATGGATTGCACCATGAATTTGAAATTTTGGAGGATTGCTATCGTAAATCATTGCAAAAAGCATTGGAACTTAAGTGTGAGAGCATTGCATTTCCATTAATATCGACAGGAGTATATGGATTTCCGAAGGATAAGGCATTACAGATTGCTGTGTCAGTATTCAGTCAGTTTCTTACCGAAAATGAAATTGAAATTATACTGGTAGTGTTTGATAAAAGGTCTTTTCAACTTTCCAGTCAGATTGTAGGTGATATTGATTCTTACATAGATGCTAATTATGTCAGGGAAAGTCATAGAAAAGAATATCCAGTGCGAAGCAGAAGTGGTGCTCGCAGGAGAGAATTGTCAGAGGAAGCGTTCTATGAGGAGATGCTTCAAAGAGAGGCAGAAGATAACTATCCACTTGAGGAAGATACAGGGGTAGCGCAGCCTTGTATGCTGTCAGCAGACATTTCTTTGGAAAATCAGCTTGCAAATATCGGAGTTTCATTTCATGACAAATTATTTGAGCTGATCGATGAAGCACATATTGATAATAAAGATGTGTGGAAACGGGCAAACCTTGATAGAAAACATTTTTCAAAGATTCAATGTGACCAGAATTATCATCCAAAGAAGAAAACTGTAATGGCACTTTGTATTGCACTGCAGCTTGATCTGGAACAGTCAAAAGACTTGCTTGCCAGAGCAGACTGGGCATTTAGTCCAAGCAGTAAGGTGGATCTGATTGTACAGAAGGCTATTATAGATAAGCAGTATGATATTATGCAGCTGAATGTGACATTATTTAAGTATACGAATGAAATTCTTGGAGTATAGGAGAAAATATTCATGAGTAGAGAGACAGATATCAAACTTTTAATGGACAATTGGGAAGAAAAACATAAAAATAACGGATATAAACGTTTTATCAGAGATGGTATAGTGTGTGAAGAAAAATGGGAAGCACAGCATACACCAAGAGTATGTTATTTCTTAAAGGAAGCATACACTTCTAATGAAAATGGTTATAATCTGGTAGAAGATTTGCATGATTGTGAACGTCCATGGACCATGTGGAGAAAAGTAGCCATATGGACTCAGGCTATACATAACGCGTTTAATGAGAACATCTGTGAGTATGATGATGAGGTTTTACGTTCTAAGGAAAAAGAAATCATAGACCGGATCGCTGTGGTCAATGTGAAAAAAAGTAATGGCGGAAGCAAATCTGAATATGAAGACTTGAAAAAATACGCACTTGAAGACAGGCTGGAAATAAAGCGTGAATTGGAAATTATACAACCTGATATCATTGTATGTGGGAATAATCTCAGTCTATTGAAACTTGTATTAGGGGAAGAATTACAGAATGATGATACATGGGATAATATGTTGGCGCTTTGGAAGGACACATTGGTGCTTGATTATTATCACCCTGCTGTGCATTATCCTAATCGGGTTAATTATTATGCTTTAATGGCAATTTGTGATGTAGCAAGGGAAAAATATGGTATACCAGTATGGTCAGAACAAAATGAAAAATGTTAGAGAAATTAATGTCGGTGCAATATTGTGCCGACATTTTTGTTTTTTGAAAGTGTCGCCGGAATAGCGACCATATGAAGCTACCTTTTAATTATACTCATATTGTAACAGAGAAAGAGAGGTGCCGGAGTAATCCGGGGATTGGAGGCATATATGTACGGAGCAATTTTAGGAGATATTATAGGAAGTCCGTTTGAGTTTGACAGAGGTGATAAAACAAAGAACTTTGATTTGTTTAGTGAAGGCTGTGATTTTACAGATGATTCTGTTATGACAATAGCGGTTGGAGAAGCTCTTCTTGCAGTTGGACCGGAAGCTACAATAAAGGAAATTGAAGATGCGGTAGCATCCAATATGCAGGATTGGGGAAAAAGATATCCACATGCAGGTTATGGTGGAAGCTTCAGACATTGGCTTAAAGAAAATAAACCGAAGCCATACGGAAGCTATGGAAATGGTTCAGCCATGAGAGCGTCAGCAGCAGGCTGGCTTTATGATTCAATTGAAAGAACAAGAGAGGTAGCAAGAGCGACAGCAAATGTGACACATAATCATCCGGAAGGAATTAAGGGTGCAGAAGCAACAGCAAGCGCAATATACATGGCAAGGAATGGCTCTTCAAAAGAAGAAATCAAAGAGTATATAGAGAGGGAGTTTCACTATAACCTTGATAGAACACTTGATGAGATCAGACCTGAATATCACATGGATGAGACATGTCAGAGAACAGTACCGGAGGCAATCATCGCATTTCTGGAATCCAAAGATTTTGAGGACGCAGTGCGTAATGCAGTATCACTTGGTGGAGATACTGACACACTTGGCGCTATTACAGGCAGTATTGCAGAAGCATTTTATGGAATTTCGGATGTATTGATTGCAGAGTGTAGAAGCCGGCTTGATGAAGGCTCGATGATGGATATTCTTGATGAGTTTGATCATACTCTTGGTAGAGATAAAAATGCTGATTCAGATGACAAAGAAGATGATAGAGCTTTTAATCAGCGGATATGAATATTATGAGAATGAAAGGAAGAAACAAAGATGATGAGAACAATTAAAGTTATAGGAAAAGGGAAAATAGCAGTAAAGCCGGATATGATCCGATTATATGTAAACAAGGAAGAACTTTGCCATGAATATGAAGATACTCTTCGCAAATCAACAGAAGATACAGAGCTACTCAAGGATTTATTTGAAAAACTTGGATTTCAGAGAAAAGATCTTAAAACAGTATATTTTAATGTTGATACAGAATATGAAAGCTATCAGGACAGGGATAAGAGTTGGAAGCGAAGATTTGAGGGATATAAGTATATTCATCATATGAAAATAGAGTTTGCTTCTGATAACAAAAAGCTGGGACAGGTGCTATATGCTTTGGCACATAGTTCATCAAAACCGGAGTTTTCTATTGAATATACTGTAGCTGATGTAGAAAAATGTAAAAATGAGCTGTTACATAAAGCAATTGAGGATTCCATTCAAAAGGCACAGGTACTTACAACAGCAGCGAATGTGAAACTGGGTGAAATACAGGCGATTGATTATTCCTGGGGAGAGATAGATTTTGTAACAAAGCCAATGAATGAAATGAGATTAATGGAGTGTACGGAATGTGAAATGAGTGCACCGGCAGCATATGACATAGATATTGAAGCAGACGATATAGATGTTACTGATACAGTAACTGTAGTCTGGACAATAGCTTAGGTCTGAGAAAACCTATGGTATTGTGTTTGGTGAAAAGGGGAAATAGTGGTATAATTCTATTATTGATAAATTTTAATAACAGGAGGCTTATACCATGGAACGAGTAGTAAATTTTTTAAAAGAAGCAGAAACGTATTATTTAGCAACAGTGGAAGGAGACCAGCCAAGGGTAAGACCTTTTGGAACAGCACATGTTTTTGAAGGAAAACTGTATATTCAGACCGGAAAGGTGAAGGATGTTTCAAAACAGATTCACGCAAACCCAAAGGTGGAAATCTGTGCATTTAAAAATGGCGAGTGGCTTCGTGTAGCCGGAGAACTTGTAGAAGACGACAGAAGAGAAGCGAGACAGTCCATGCTTGATGCTTATCCATCTTTACAGAATATGTACTCAGCAGATGATGGAAATACAGAGGTGTTCTATTTTAAGAATATGACAGCTACATTTTCATCATTTACACATGAACCGGAAGTAGTGAAGTTTTAAGGACAACATAAAATGGAGAAAAGTAAGAAGAAAAAAATATATAAAAAGATAGATGCGGTCAGTTTTTATAAGAGTATTGTTGATCAGGACAGGGCATCCGTTGTTATATGCAATCTTAAGCATGAGATTATTTACATGAATCCGGCAGCTGTTATCAGCTATGCGAAGCGAGGCGGCGATAAACTTATTGGAAGAAGTCTGTTAGATTGCGATTTGTGGTGATGGAGTAGGCAGAAAGGAAAATAAATGAGAAAAGCAATCGTATATGCATCTGTACATCATGGAAATACAGAAAAATTAGTAAAAAACATAGCAGAAGAGTGCCAAGTTGATTTGATTGATGCTGTAAAACAGTCAGATGCGGATCTGAGTAGTTATGATATGATTGGGTTTGCATCAGGAATCTATTTTTCAAAATTTCATCAGTCGATATTGGAATTTGCAGAGAAGAATCTACCGGACGATAAAAAGGTATTTCTGATCTGTACTTATGGTGGAAGTGCGAATTACAAATCCATAGAGCAGATTTTGGACAAGAAGCGTTCTAAAGTGATAGGAAAATTCGGATGCAAGGGCTATGACACATTTGGTCCATTTAAACTGGTGGGTGGTATTGCCAAAGGGCATCCAGATGAAGAAGATATAAAAAACGCAGTGGAGTTTGTAAAATAAGAATAGCAAAAAGAGAGAAGAGGATGCCATGGAATCGTTGATTTGATGATTCCGTGGCATCCTCTTTTGGAGGGGAAACTGGATTTATGATATTGTGGATTTTAGAACTTGTTTCTTATCTTTCGGTACTCTCTTGGGGAATATCCTTTCAACTTGTGGAAAAGCCGGCTGAAATAAAGCTGATTATCATACCCGACGATTTTAGAAATTTCATTGATGGAATAGGTTGTTGTTTCAAGTAACATCTGGGCATTGTTAATTCGGATTCCCACAATAAACTGCATTGGTGTAGAACCTGTGTATTTTTTGAAGTTTCGGATAAACCAGCTGACACTCATTCCACGTGAGGCAGCATAATCATCTATGCTAATATTCTGGTTATAATTTTCACTGAAAAAGGTAACTGCGTTATCCATCTCGTGATCCAGGTATTCATTTTTCGAGATATGTTCCCTGGTCAGTTCCCGATGAAAGATGATAAGAAGATGACGGAGCAGAAGGACAAGCATTTCCTCATAATTATCTTGGCAACGCTGAAGCTCGATGATAATACGCTTGAAAATCTGTTCGTATTCCATAGAGGTTCCGACCTGAAATACACGCTCTTTATCCGGGAATCCATATTGCCGTAGGATATTTTTTACATTGTCGCCTGTAAAATGAATCCAGTATACTTCTGTCTTATCTTTTCCATAATATTCATATTTCTGAAGTTCCTTCGGTCTGTACAGTACAATATTACCGGCGGGGACAATCGTTTCGTTATCCACATTGTCAAAATGAAAATGCCCACAACCAGCAGTGATATAGATAATCTGATAATCCAGGCGTCCCCTTGGACGGTAGGTTGGTAACTTTGGATGGCTGGAAAGGCGGTAAGTACCGCAACTTCCTACAACCAGTGGGCGACTTTTGTCTTTGAAATCCATATGGGAGTGGTTTAAATAACCGGTATTCATATACATATGGTAGCACCTCTTTTCCTTTTTTTGTTATTGTATCATTTAGTGCATATTTTGTCTAATCCAATTCATAGACATGTTTTGCAGATTAGGATAAGATATATATAGCAAAACAGAGAAGCGTAAACATAAAAGTAAAAGACAAGGTTTGCTGTGGAAAAACAAAGTGCAAAAAAATGTATATGTATTAAAGGAGAGTTATTTATGATTGTACCACGTTATTATGAGGATTTAAGTGTACTGCATGAAAATACAATGCCAGCCAGAGCCTATTTTATTCCGGCATCCAAAAGAATGGATAACCTGGTGGAGCACAGGGAAGAGTCAGACCGAATGCAGTTATTGAACGGAACTTGGAAGTTCCAGTATTTTAACAGTATCTATGATGTTCAGGAACCCTTCTTTGAGAAAGATTATGATACAGAAAATTTTGATGAGATTCAGGTTCCGAGTGTATGGCAGATGGCAGGATATGACACACATCAGTATACAAACATCAGGTATCCGTTCCCATTTGATCCACCGTATGTACCACAGGATATTCCATGTGGAACATATGCACATACCTTTGTTTATCACAAAGATGAAAATGCACCAAAAGCTTTCTTGAATTTTGAAGGAGTAGACAGTTGCTTTTATGTATGGATCAATGGCTCTTATGTAGGGTATAGCCAGGTTTCTCATATGACCAGTGAGTTTGATATCACCGACCTCCTTCTGGACGGAGAGAATAGCATAGCGGTTCTGGTCATGAAGTGGTGTGATGGTTCCTATTTGGAAGATCAGGACAAATTCCGTATGAGTGGTATTTTCCGGGATGTGTACATTTTGAAACGCCCAAAACAGGCAATCAGTGATTATCATATTAAAACAAGAATTGAGGATATGCTTGCGAAAGTAGAAATTGAAATGAAATTCTACTCTCCGTTAAATGTAAAAATTTCGATTGAAGATAGAAACGGAGCAGTTGTAGCACTAGGAAGTATTGCTGAAGAAGGAACAGCTGTATTGGAAATCGCAAGTCCGGAACTTTGGAATACAGAAAATCCATATCTATATAAACTGATTCTTGAAACAGAGAATGAAGTAATTGTAGATCACATTGCATTAAGAAAGATAGAGATTAAAGACCAGGTTATTTATTTAAATGGACAGAAGATTAAATTCCGTGGTGTCAATCGACATGATTCTGATCCGGTTACTGGATTTACAATCAATCTGGAACAGATTACAACCGATCTTACGTTAATGAAGCAGCATAATTTTAATGCGATCCGTTCCAGCCACTATCCGAACGCACCATTTTTCTATGAAATGTGTGACAAGTATGGATTCATGGTAATAGATGAAGCAGATATTGAAGCTCATGGTCCATTTATGATCTACAGAAAAGAAGACACCGATTACAATCGGTTCAAACGATGGAATGAGAAGATTGCAGATGATCCGGTATGGGAAGAGGCAATCGTTGATCGAGTAAAACTCATGGTGGAACGTGACAAAAACCGTTTCTGTATTGTTACGTGGTCAATGGGAAATGAGAGTGCTTATGGCTGCAACTTTGAAAAAGCACTGGAATGGACAAAGAATTTTGATCCAGACCGTATCACACAATATGAGAGTGCAAGATACCGTAATTATGATGAAACATATGATTACAGCAATCTGGATGTGTACAGCCGGATGTACCCAGCGCTTTCCGAAATTCAGGAATATCTGGATAAAGATGGAAGCAAACCCTTCCTTTTGGTAGAGTACTGTCACAGCATGGGAAACGGACCTGGAGATTTTGAAGATTACTTCCAGATGATTCAGGATAATGATAAAATGTGCGGCGGCTTTGTCTGGGAATGGTGTGACCATGCGATTGCTCATGGAACTGCTGAGAATGGAAAGACTATATATGCTTATGGGGGCGACCATGGCGAAGAAATTCATGATGGCAACTTCTGTATGGATGGATTAGTATATCCGGACAGAACGGTACATACAGGACTTTTGGAATACAAGAATGTTTATCGCCCGGCAAGAGTTATTTCCTATAACAAAGAAAGCGGAGAACTGGTGCTTCATAACTACATGGATTTTGATGACTTGAAAGATTATGTGAAGATTAGTTATGAGCTGACACAGGATGGTCTTGTGATCAGCAAAGGCATACTTCCGGAGTTTTCTGTGGTACCACACGGGGAAGGAAAAACAAACCTGAAGATCAATGTTCCAGAGAATGGGAAATGTTATTTAAAACTTATTTACCATCTGAAAAAAGAATTGCCACTGTTGGATGAAGACCATATTCTTGGATTTGATGAAATTGAGGTAAGTAAAGAGGATACAAAATGTAAACTTGCAGAGAAATGGATACCAAAAACAGTAGTGGACTCTGAATTACAGGTAAATGAAAATGATACACAGATTCATATCAAGGGGCGTGAATTTGCTTATACCATAGACAAACGTACTGCACTCTTTACAGAGATGAAATTCGCAGGGCGGGAATACTTGAACCATCCGATGGAATTAAATATTTGGAGAGCTCCAACAGATAACGATATGTACATCAAGTCTGAATGGAAGAAAGCCCATTATGATAAGGCTTACACAAGAGCCTATACGACAGAGGTTGTGCAGGGAAAACATGGTGTGAAGATTACAAGCCATGCTTCCGTTGTGGCAGAGACAGTACAGAAGATACTTGATGTGACGATTACATGGAAAATAGAAGCTGCTGGAAAGATTGATGCAGATATTGCAGTAACAAAAGACGATGAATTCCCGGATCTTCCGAGATTTGGTGTGAGGATGTTCCTGGATAAAAAACTTTCAGCTGTAAGATACTTTGGAATGGGACCACAGGAAAGCTATTGTGACAAACATCAGGCTGCGAGCCACGGTTTGTATCAGGCAAATGTAGATGATTTGCATGAGGATTATATTCGCCCACAGGAAAATGGAAGCCATTATGATTGTGAATATGTAGAGCTTAACAACAGCCGATATGGAATTGTGGTCTCTGCGGAAAATGCCTTCTCATTCAATGCTTCTTATTATACGCAGGAAGAACTTGAGGAGAAAACGCATAATTATGAATTAATAGAATCAGATAGTGTAGTATTCTGTGTTGACTATGCACTAAATGGCATTGGTTCTAACAGTTGTGGTCCAGTTGTATTGGAGCAGTACCGATTTGATGATGTATTATTCCGGTTCCAGTTTACACTGATACCGTATATAAAGGGATAATAAAGTTTCATGTAACCCGTAAACAAGGAAAGAGAGTCTGATTGTAATGTAAAGTCCGGATATACAGAGCAATCAGACAAAATCAGAATTAGATATCATACGGTTAGCCATATTGAGATTCTAAGTGCGATGAAGATGAGGAGCAAAGAAATTCGATGGAAGAAAAAAAGTATTTGAAATGGTATAACAAAATTGGATACGGATCAGGTGATATTGCAGGTAATGTAGTCTATGCGTTTCTGACATCTTTTATGATGGTCTATCTGACGGACTCGGTAGGACTTGCCGCAGGTGTCGTAGGTACCCTGATTGCCGTATCAAAACTATTTGATGGTTTTACGGATATATTTTTTGGATCAATGATTGACAAAACACACAGTAAAATGGGAAAAGCGAAACCCTGGATGCTATATGGATATATTGGTTGTGCCATTACGCTGATCTGCTGTTTTGCAGTACCAGTCAGCTTGGGAACAACGGCTAAATATGCATGGTTCTTTATCTCTTACACACTGTTAAATGGTGTGTTTTATACAGCAAACAATATTGCTTATTCAGCACTTACGTCACTGATTACAAAGAACAGCAAAGAGCGTGTGCAGATGGGATCTTACCGTTTTATTTTTGCGTTTTCAACAAGTCTTCTGATTCAGGCAATTACAGTTGGATTTGTAGATAAATGTGGTGGAGATGCTGCAGCATGGAGAACGGTTGCTATTATCTATGCAATCATTGGTCTTGTCGTAAATACGATTTCAGCACTTTCTGTTAAGGAACTTCCTGAGGAAGAACTTAACGAAGGAGAAGTAAAAGATGATAATGAAAAGTACGGAATGGTACAGGCATTCAAGCTTCTTGTTAAAAACAAATATTACATGATGATTTGTGGAACATATATTTTACAGCAGTTATATGGTGCCATGATTGGAGCTGGCATTTATTACATGACATGGGTACTGAAAAATAAGAATTTGTTTGGACAATTTGCATGGGCAGTAAATATTCCACTGATCATTGCCCTGATTTTCACACCGACATTAGTTGGTAAGTGGAAAGGTATGTATAAATTGAACTTAAGAGGTTATGTCTTAGCAGTCATCGGTAGAGCACTTGTTGTTGTTGCAGGATATATGGGCAGTGTTCCGTTGATGATGGCATTTACAGCTCTTGCAGCCTTAGGTCAGGGACCATGGCAGGGAGATATGAATGCAGTTATCGCATCCTGCTCTGAGTACACTTATCTTACACAGGGAAAGAGAATTGACGGAACGATGTACTCTTGTACTTCTCTTGGCGTAAAAATCGGTGGAGGTATTGGAACCGCTGTTGTTGGATGGCTGCTTGAGTTCAGTGGATATATCGGAACAAATGCAACTCAGCCGCAGTCTGCACTCGATATGATGCAGTTTATGTATCTTTGGCTTCCGTTAATCTTTGATGTATTGATTATGTTTGTACTTTCAAGAATGAATGTAGAAGATGCAAATAAAAAACTGAAAGCAGAAAAAGGAATTGTTACAGATGAAGTAACAGATGCATCAGACATAAATTAGAATTAACAGGAGGAAGCACTGTCTAGTCATTGCTCGATGAGACAGTGCTTTTTTCTATATATAGACAAACGTTGCAAAGGGGAGTATTTCATGCAATTAAAATATGTTGACACAAAAGAGGAGATCATAGCAATAAATAGGAAGTCAAAACATATTGAACCACATCTTCATAATGCACTGGAGATCGTTTGTGTAACAAGTGGAGCATTAGAACTTGGTGTCGGACAGGAACTATACCATATGGAAAAAGGAGATATAGGCTTTGTATTTCCAGATGTTATTCATCACTATCAGGTACTGACACCCGGTGTAAATAAAGCGACTTATCTGATTGCATCGCCATTTACGATAGCCAAATTTGCAGATATCATACAATCCATGGCTCCTGAATACCCAATCATCAAAGCGGAAAAGGTTGAACCGGAGGTATATAGGGTTATAAATGCAATTTTAGAGACAGAACAGTCGGATATTACTGTTGCACAGGCATATCTTCAAATTGTGTTGGCACGCTGCATAGGAAAATTAAATTTGGTAGAAAAGAGTAATGTGGGGAGCAACGATCTTATTTACCAGACAGTTTCCTATATATCAGCAAATTTTAAGAAGAAGTTTTCTCTGGAAGAGATGGCAAAAGATCTGGGGGTGAGCAAATATGTTTTATCCAGACTCTTTTCCAAAACATTCCATAGAAACTTTAATCAATATCTTAACGATGCAAGGCTGAACTATGCATGCCAGCGTTTGGAAAATACGAGTGATTCTATTACAAATATTTGTCTGGATAGTGGATTTGAAAGTCAGAGAACATTTAACCGAGTATTTAAAGAAAGATATAAAATATCACCGAGTGACTACCGGAGTACATGTCTGAAAGATATGACTGTAACAAGCTTAGCAAGTTAACAATTACATAAAAAGAGAAAATAGGTTGCTTTTTTTATCGTCAAAAGATATGATGTTAAAAGTAGCATTTACAATTTTGTAATATAAATGCATAAGTACAAAATACAAGGAGAAATCCATGAGAAAACTAGCATTAGATGATGATATTTTATTAGAAATTGAGAAACCTGCCCGTTACATCGGCGGAGAGGTGAATGCGGTGATGAAGAACGTGGAAGACATCGACGTACGCTTTGCGATGTGTTTCCCGGATGTCTATGAGATCGGTATGTCGCATTTGGGGATTCAGATTCTTTATGATATGTTCAACCGCAGAGAGGATGTGTGGTGTGAGAGAGTTTACTCTCCATGGCATGATCTGGATAAAGTGATGAGAGAACAGCAGATTCCGCTTTTTGCACTGGAGTCCCAGGATCCGATCAAGGATTTTGATTTCCTCGGAATCACAATTCAGTTTGAGATGTGTTATACGAACATTCTGCAGATCCTTGATCTGAGTCAGATACCACTGCATGCAAAGGACAGAACTTTAGACGATCCATTTGTGATTGGTGGTGGTCCGTGCACATACAATCCGGAGCCGATTGCAGAGTTCTTTGATATCTTTTATATCGGAGAAGGAGAAACAGCTTATGATGAGCTGCTTGACGCTTATAAGGAATGGAAAGGCTCAGGAAAGAGCCGCCGGGAGTTCTTAGAACGTGCAGCGCAGATTGAGGGATTGTATGTACCGCTTTTTTATGATGTTGAATATAATGAAGACGGCACTTTGAAATCATTTACACCGAATAATGAATATGCACCGGCTGTAGTTAAGAAGCAGATCGTTATGGATGTAACAGATGCACCGTATCCGATGAAACCGGTTGTTCCTTTTATCAAAGTAACGCAGGACAGAGTTGTTCTTGAGATCCAGAGAGGATGTATCCGTGGGTGTCGTTTCTGCCAGGCAGGAATGCTTTACCGTCCGGTCAGAGAAAGAAATGTTGAGCGATTGAAACAGTATGCGCATGATATGCTGCAGAATACCGGTCATGAGGAGATTTCTCTTAGTTCATTAAGTTCCAGTGATTATTCTGAATTGAAAGAACTGGTAACATATCTGATCGATGAGTTTAAGAATAAGGGAATTAATATTTCTCTTCCGTCTCTTCGAATCGATGCCTTCTCTCTTGATGTAATGAGTAAGGTTCAGGATATCCGCAAGAGCAGTCTGACATTTGCACCGGAGGCCGGATCACAGAGAATGCGTGACGTGATCAATAAAGGTCTGACAGAAGAAGTGATTTTAAATGGAGCCGGAGAAGCTTTCGAAGGTGGATGGACAAAGGTAAAACTTTACTTTATGCTTGGACTTCCGACTGAGACTGAGGAAGATATGAAGGAAATCGCGCATCTGGCAGAAAAGGTTGCCCGCAGATATTATGAGATCCCAAAAGACCAGAGACATGGAAAATGTCAGATCACGGCAAGTTCTTCTTTCTTTGTACCGAAGCCGTTCACACCGTTCCAGTGGGCTCCGATGTGCAAAGCGGAAGAATATATGAGACGTGCACATCTAGTGAATGATGAATTTAAAGAACAGTTAAACCGTAAGAGTCTGAAATATAACTGGCATGATGCGGAAGTTACGGTTCTGGAAGGTATTATGGCCAGAGGTGACCGTAAGATCAGCAAGGCGATCGAGGAGGCATATCGTCTGGGATGTTTGTTCGATTCCTGGACAGAGAGTTTCCACAATGAACTTTGGATGCAGGCATTTGAGAACACGGGTGTTGATATTGATTTTTACAATCTGCGTGAGCGTGGAGAAGATGAATTGTTCCCATGGGATTTCATCGATATCGGTGTGACAAGAAAGTTCCTGCGCAGAGAATGGAATCGTGCGATGGAAGAAAAAGTAACTCCGAACTGCCGTATGCAGTGTTCCGGATGTGGTGCAGCAAAATTTGGAGGAGGTGTCTGTTATGAAGGCAAGAATTAAATTTAGAAAATATGGTTCTCTCCGATTCATCGGACATCTTGACGTGATGCGTTTCTTCCAGAAAGTGATGCGTCGCGCGGATATTCCGATTGCATTTTCAGGCGGATATAGTCCGCATATGATTATGTCATTTGCTAACCCGCTTGGAATCGGACTGACAAGTGACGGAGAATATTTTGATATTGAATTAACAGAAGCAGTCAACAGTGCAGATGCAGTCAGAAGGATGAACGAAGCCTGTCAGATCGAGGGAATCGAGATCGTAAGTATCCGCAGAATTGCTGAGGAGAAGAAAATGACAGGAATGACAATCCTTGCGGGAGCAGATTATCTGACATCTGTGAGAAAGGGAGCATTTCCGGAGGGCTGGAAAGAACGATTTTCAGAATTTATGGAACAGCCGGAGATCCGGATCGTAAAGCAGACGAAACGAAGCGAGAAGGAAGTTGACATTAAACCATTGATCTATGCATGGGAACTGCGGGGCGATTCTGTTTACCTGAAAGTGGCAGCAGGAAGTGTAGAGAATCTGAAACCGGATCTTGTGATGGAAGCATTTTGTCAGTTCCTTGGAATTGAACCGGACAGCGTGAAATTCCAGCATCACAGACTGGAAATGTATACAGATCGCAGTGAAGATGGATCCCTGATTCCATTAGAGGCAATGGGCGTTGATATGACAGGCGATGAGGAATGAGAAGAAACAGATGAAACGAAAAGTTTTGATAGAGAAAAAAGAAAATCATGTGTGGACCTTTTTTCTGGAAGAGGATCAGATTGCTGAGATTCACTGTGCAAAGTCCGACGAACAGGAAAAGGTACATCAGATTGGCGATATATATGTCGCCAAAGTACAGAATATCGTACAGAATATAGGGGCAGCTTTTCTTGAGATCGAACCTGGCGTTAATTGTTATTTTGATTTAAGAGATGCACAGAATGCATTTTTTACGCATAAGATTGGGAAGAAGCCACTTTGCATCGGTGATGAACTGGTAGTTCAGATCAGCAGGGAAGCTGTAAAGACAAAGGTTCCGACAGTGACCGGTAATATCAGTCTGACAGGCAGATATGCCGTTTTGACGCATGGTAATACAAGAATAGGTGTATCTTCTAAAATTTCAAAAAAAGACAGGGAAGCCTATAAGGAGCGCCTTCAGGAATATCAGAATGACCAGTATGGTCTTATTATCAGAACAAATGCAAAAGATGCTGCATTCGAAGATGTCCTTAAAGAGATTGAACAGCTGAAAGCGGAATATGAACATCTTTTAAAATATGCTGCTTCCAGAGTGTGTTTCTCATGCCTGAAATCTGCTCCACCGTCCTATATTACAGATCTGAAAAATGTCTATATGGATGGCATGGAAGAAATTCTTGTGAATGATGCAGAAATATATGAAAAGATTTGCAGCTATTTCAAGAAAGAAATGCCGGAGACTCTGGAACTGGTTCATTTCCATGATGACAGTGGTTATCCACTTGGAAAGATTTATAGTACAGAAACAGCGGTTGAACATGCCTTAGCAGAAAGAGTCTGGCTGAAACATGGAGGATATCTGGTGATCCAGGTAACAGAGGCGCTTACCGTGATAGACGTAAATTCCGGGAAAAACGTCCGTAAAAAGGGTGATGATGAGTCTACATTGAAGATGAATCTGGAGGCAGCGAAGGAAACAGCCAGACAGATACGTCTTCGTAATCTGTCTGGAATCATTCTGATTGATTTTATAAATCAGGATGAGGAAAAGAATGAGGAAACTTTATTAAAAGAATTCCGATATTTTCTTGCGAAAGATCCGATCCAGACAACATTAGTTGATATTACAGCACTTGGACTTGCTGAGGTGACGAGAAAGAAAGTGCGTAAGCCGCTGCATGAAGCAGTAAGAGAGATGGAATAGCAGATGCATTTGCAGGCAGAGACAACAGAGGAGATGCTAATATAATGAGTAAGAAAGAACTAAAAACAAATGCAATGAGAATCTTGGACAGGAACAAGATCCCATATGAATATGAAACCTATGAGTGTGATGAATTTGTCGATGGAATCACAACAGCAGATAAAATCGGTCTTCCGCATGAACAGGTATATAAGACGCTTGTGACGGTTGGAAAAACAGGCGGGCATTATGTGTTTGTTATTCCAATTGCGGCGGAGCTTGATCTGAAAAAGGCTGCGAAGTCAGTCGGGGAAAAATCAGTAGAAATGCTCCATGTGAAGGATATTACTGCGGTGACCGGTTATGTGCGTGGTGGCTGTACGGCAATCGGAATGAAGAAGCAATTTCCGACTGTGATCGATTCCAGTGCACAGCATCAGGAATACATTTATGTAAGTGGCGGGAAGATTGGAATGCAGATCAAATTGAAACCGGATGATCTGAAAAAGGCTGCACGGGCGGAATATGGAGAGATCACGTTTTAATTGATTATTATTAATGTTTATAAGAAATTCCTATAAGTTTTCTTATTTAAAAGTTTACAAGAACTGTGGAACACTGTATAATAATGAACCGATAATGCAGAAAGCAGTATTGTTACTGTTCACGGGAAACTCGAAACAGCAACGCAGAATTACATTGGAGGAATAGCAAGAATGAAGAAAGTAGTAAAGTTCGGCGGAAGTTCTCTTGCGAGCGCAGAACAGTTTAAAAAAGTTGGAAATATTATCCGTGCAGAAGAATCCAGAAGATATGTTGTACCATCTGCTCCGGGAAAGCGTTTTTCAGCTGATACAAAGGTAACAGATATGCTCTATGGCTGCTATGCGGCTGCTGAGAATGGTGAAGATTTCACAGAGAAGCTTGCAGCAATTAAAGATAGATATCAGGAAATTATTGATGGACTTGGTTTAAAGTTCTCCCTGGATGAGGATTTTGAAGTGATCCGCAAGAACTTTTCTGAAAAAGCAGGAAGCAATTATGCAGCATCCAGAGGAGAATTCCTGAATGGTAAGATTATGGCTGCATATCTTGGGTTTGAATTTATTGATGCAGCAGAGGTTGTTCGTTTTGATGAGAATGGAGATTTCCAGTCCGAGATCACAAATGAAATTATGTCTGCACGACTTGAAAAGGCTAAGAATGCTGTTATCCCGGGATTCTACGGAGCAACAGAGGAAGGACGTGTAGTTACATTTTCAAGAGGTGGTTCTGATATCACAGGTTCTCTTGTGGCTCGTGCAGTCAATGCAGATCTTTATGAGAACTGGACGGATGTATCAGGATTCCTGATTGCAGATCCAAGAATCGTAAAAGGATCAAAATCAATTGAGACAATTACATATAAAGAGCTTCGTGAGCTTTCTTACATGGGCGCAAGTGTCCTTCATGAAGATGCGATCTTCCCGGTAAGAAGAGCAGGAATCCCGATCAATATCCGTAATACAAATGCACCGGCAGACAAAGGAACACTTATCGTAGAAGCAACATGCTGTCAGCCGAAGTACACAATTACAGGAATCGCCGGAACAGATGGATTCGCTGCGATCACAATTGAAAAAGCGATGATGAACTCAGAAGTTGGTTTCTGTCGTAAAGTACTTCAGGTATTTGAAGACAATGGTGTTTCTATCGAGCACATGCCATCTGGAATTGATACAATGACAATCTTTGTCCACAAAGATAAGTTTGAAGAGAAAGAACAGCAGATTCTTGCAGGAATTCACAAAGCGGTAGATCCGGATCACATTGAGCTTGAGTCTGATCTTGCACTGATCGCGATCGTAGGTCGTGGAATGAAGTCTACAAGAGGAACAGCAGGAAGAATCTTCTCTGCACTTGCTCACGCACACATTAATGTCAAGATGATCGACCAGGGATCCAGTGAGCTTAATATCATCGTTGGTGTACGTCATGATGATTTTAAAAATGCGATCAAAGCATTGTATGAGATTTTCGTACTGACACAGATTTAAAACCAAGAAAGGCTGAAAAGAGATGAATATTTTATTTTTTCTGAAACCGAAGAGTGAGGTTGCTTTTATTTATGATTACAGCACATTACGTCAGGTTTTGGAAACAATGGAATTTCATAAATATGCATCCATTCCAATGCTGAATAAGGCAGGGGAATATGTCGGAACAATGACAGAAGGAGATATCCTCTGGGGAATCAAGAAGTATACGAATCTGAACCTGAAAGAGGCAGAGACAATTTTTATCCAGGACTTCCCACGAAAAGCAGATTATGAGGCTGTATCGGCAGATGCTGACATGGAGGATCTTCTTCAGAAAGCGATGAATCAGAATTTTGTTCCGGTTGTGGATGACCAGAAGAAATTCATTGGAATCATAACAAGAAAAAGTATTATTGAATACTGTTATGAAAAAATAAAAAAATTAGATGAACCCTATTGACAAATCTAAATTTGCAAGTTAATATATATGAGTATGCCGCACAACGAGGTATTTAAGTTCTGATTTCAGACACCATAGTTGGCGAGTAATGATAATAGGAGGTGCCATATGTACGCGATTATAGCAACAGGTGGTAAACAGTACAAAGTAGCTGAAGGCGATATCATTAGAGTAGAGAAACTTGGGGTAGAAGCTGGTGAGACTTATACATTTGACCAGGTACTTGCAGTTAACAACGACAAGATGGTTGTTGGTAACCCGACAGTTGAAGGTGCAACAGTTACAGCTTCTGTAATCGGTGACGGTAAAGCTAAGAAAGTTATCGTTTACAAGTATAAGAGAAAATCTGGATACCATAAGAAAAACGGTCACAGACAGCAGTACACAGAAGTAAAGATCGAAAAGATCAACGCTTAATCTGTTTCTGATGATTAAGGTAACCATTTATAAGACCGAACGGCAGGAATATGCTGGGTTTGATATGGAAGGTCATGCGGGATATGCAGAAGCCGGTGAAGACATTGTCTGTGCCGGAGTATCCGCTCTCGTGATCAATGCGCTGAATTCAATCGAGCGTTTTACAGATGATGAGACAAGCTGCGTTTCGGATGAAGATACCGGAAGTATTGAGTTTCGTTTTGACGGAATACCATCACATGATGCCACATTATTGCTGGATTCCATGATTCTTGGTCTGGAAGAGATAGAAGACAGCAATGACTACGAGAAATATATCGACATAATTTTCAAGGAGGTGTAATTACCATGATGAAAATGAATCTTCAGTTTTTCGCTCATAAAAAAGGAGTTGGTTCTACAAAGAACGGTCGTGACTCCGAGGCAAAGAGACTGGGCGCTAAAAGAGCAGACGGACAGTTTGTAAAAGCTGGTAACATTCTTTACAGACAGCGTGGAACAAAGATCCATCCAGGACTTAACGTAGGACGCGGTGGAGATGACACTCTGTTTGCACTTGTAGACGGTGTAGTAAGATTTGAAAGAAAAGGAAGAGATAAGAAACAGGTTTCTATCTATCCAGTAGCTGAGTAATCAGTTTTGGCTGGAAAGTTCCGACGGAATCTTTTCACTCGCATACATGGCAAAAGGAAGCCTCAGACGTTTTTTAAGGTCTGAGGCTTTTTCTTTCAAAGAAATCTTTTATTGTCAGATGATGAAAAAATTTACGCATATATGATGTGAATAAAGATACAGAAACAGTTGTTGATACAAATTAAGAGGAGAATAATATGTTTGCAGACAGAGCTAAGATATTGATCCGTTCCGGTAAAGGCGGAGACGGTCACTGCAGCTTCCGCAGAGAACTGTATGTACCAAACGGCGGACCGGACGGTGGAGACGGTGGACACGGCGGAGACCTGATCTTCGAAGTAGATGAAGGGCTGAATACTCTTGTTGACTACAGACATAAGAGAAAATTTGCTGCCGAAGATGGGGAACAGGGCGGAAAGCGCCGCTGTCACGGTAAGGACGGAAAAGACCTTGTTCTTCGTGTGCCGGAAGGTACAGTAATTAAAGAATCTGTTACAGGAAAAGTTATCGCTGATATGTCCGGAGAGAACAGACGTCAGGTTGTCTTAAAAGGCGGCCGAGGCGGGCTTGGAAATCAGCATTTTGCTACTTCTACCATGCAGGTTCCGAAGTATGCACAGCCAGGACAGCCGGCAAGAGAGCTGGAAGTGAATCTAGAATTGAAGGTGATCGCAGATGTAGGTCTGATCGGTTTCCCAAACGTTGGTAAATCTACATTGCTTTCCCGTGTTACAAATGCGGAACCGAAAATTGCGAACTATCATTTCACAACATTGAATCCGAATCTTGGTGTTGTCGATCTGGATGGAGCAAAGGGATTCGTTATGGCTGATATCCCGGGACTAATCGAGGGTGCATCCGAAGGTGTTGGTCTTGGACATGAGTTCCTTCGCCATATCGAGAGAACAAAGTTAATGATCCATGTTGTTGATGCAGCCGGAACAGAAGGACGTGATCCGGTTGATGATATTCATAAGATCAATGCAGAGCTTGCTGCTTACAATCCGGAAATTGCGGAACGTCCGCAGGTAATCGCAGCAAACAAGACGGATCTGATCTATGATCCGGAAGATGATCCGGTTCAGCGCTTGAAAGATGAGTTTGAGCCAAAGGGAATCAAAGTATTTCCTATTTCCGGAGCTACAGGAAAAGGAATCTCCGATCTTCTCTACTACGTAAGTAACGAGCTTCAGAAGTTGGATCAGAAACCGGTAGTATTCGAGCAGGAATACTTCCCGGATGATGAACTGATCTATGAAGATCTTCCTTATACGGTAGAACAGGCAGATGGAATGTATGTAGTTGAAGGTCCGAAGATTGAGAAAATGCTTGGATATACGAATCTTGATTCAGAGAAGGGATTTGCATTCTTCCAGAAGTTCCTGAAAGATTCAGGTATTCTTGCAGATCTTGAGAGAGCTGGTATCCAGGAAGGTGACACAGTTAGAATGTACGGACTTCAGTTTGATTATTATAAATAAGGAGAATATTATGACTACAAAACAGAGAGCCTATTTAAAAGGACTTGCGATGACAATGGATCCGATTTTCCAGGTTGGAAAAGCAAGTATGAATCCGGGGCTTACGGAGGCAATTGCCGAGGCACTGGAAGCACGTGAGCTGATCAAGATCAGTGTTTTAAAGAACTGCATGGATGACCCGAGAGAAATCGCAGAGACACTTGCAGAGAGAACACAGTCTCAGGTTGTTCAGGTAATCGGAAAGAAAATCGTTCTTTACAAAGAAGGAAAAGACGATAAAAAGAAAATTCAGCTCCCAAAATAATTATTTTTTCAGCTTCTGAGTTATTATATGATTCGGAAGCTGAATTTGAATATAGGAAACTCGCAGAGCGTGTTTTCCATAGTAGAAAAGGAACGGGTACAGACAATGAAGATTGGTATTATGGGTGGTACATTTGAGCCGATTCATATCGGTCATCTTCTTCTTGGTGAGTTTGCCTATGAAGATTTTGGACTTGATGAGATCTGGTTTTTACCGAATGGAAATCCTCCACACAAAGAGACACTCGATACAGAAGAAGCAATGCATCACAGGATCGAGATGGTTCGTCTTGCAATAAAAAGTAATCCGAATTTCTCATTGAATCTTTCAGAAGCGGATACGAAGAAGCATTCTTATACGTATCAGACAATGAGGCATTTTAACGAGATCTACCCAAACGATGAATTTTATTTTATTCTCGGAGCGGATTCTCTGTTTGCTTTTGAAGAGTGGAAAGATTTCAGAAAAATTTTTACGACCTGTACGATTCTTGCAGCAATGCGTGACGACAAAGATGCTTCAGCAATGAAGGGACAGATACGATATCTCACGGAAGCATACGGAGCGCATATAGAACTGCTTCGCGCACCGTTGGTAGAGATTTCCTCCACTACAATAAGAGAAAGGGCAGCAAAGGGACTCAGCGTGCGTTATATGGTGCCTGATGTTGTCGCGGATTATATCAAAGAAAAGAATCTATATATTTAAAGCATATTTTATCTGCACTTGTCAAAATGACTAGATGCATTCAAGCCAAAACATGCATCCTCCGTGTCAATCACTTCGCTGATTGACACGGGAGTGAACAGTAACCAGAGAGGAGATAGAACACGATTATGAAAGAAGCTTTCGTTGACATTAGAAAACAACTGGAAAAAAAGCTGAAAAAAGATCGTTTTGAACATACAATCGGAGTTATGTATACAGCAGCATCTCTTGCAATGCGTTATCATGAAGATATCGATGATGCTATGATGGCAGGACTTCTGCATGATTGTGGAAAGTATGGTTCTGCGCAGGAACAGGTTGAGAGATGTCAAAAACACGGTATTCTGCTTACACAATCAGAACTTGAGATGCCGGCATTGGTCCATGCGAAACTGGGAGCATATTTCGCGGAGAAAGAGTATGGCGTGACCAATAAAGGCGTTTTAAGTGCAATTACATGGCATACAACAGGACGACCGGAGATGACAATGCTTGAGAAGATTATTTATATTGCTGATTATATTGAACCGAACAGAAAGATAATTCCTGGTCTTCAGGAGATCCGTGAAACTGTGTTTGTCGATATTGACCACGCAATCTGTCTTTGTGCAGGGAATACGGTTAATTATCTGCGTAAGAATGGTAAGCCGGTAGATCCGATGAGCATTGAAACTTATCAATATTATAGCGACAAAGGAGAATAAAAGATGAATCAGTCAAAAGAAATGGCAAAGCTGGCATATACAGCCCTCAGTGATAAAAAAGGAGAAGATATCCAGATCATCGATATCTCAGGCGTGTCTGTACTTGCAGATTATTTCCTGATCGTAAATGGAAACAGTGACAGTCAGGTGAATGCCCTTGTGGACAATGTGGAGGAAGAATTGCATAAAGCAGGATATTCTCTGGTACAGAGAGAAGGAAATGCATCCGGAAGATGGGTGTTACTTGATTTTGGTGATATTATTGTACACGTCTTTGATCGTGAGAACAGACAGTTCTACAATTTGGAGAGAATCTGGAAAGATGGACATCATGTGTCTGTTGAAGATCTTGAAGCATAAATAGTGAGAATTATAAAAAACTGGCAGAAGAGTAGTGGAGTACTACATTCTGCCAGTTTTTTATACTTTGAGTTCTAATTAAAAATCCTATATCCAGTAATGAGATTTAATACATACGGATAACACCGATTACCTTACCCAGGATAGTGACATCTGTAAGAATGATCGGATCATATGCATCATTTTCCGGCTGCAGGCGGATAATACCTTCTTCACGATAGAAAGTCTTGACTGTAGCGCCATCTTCAATCAGTGCAACTACCTGTTCCCCATTTTCAGCAGATGGAGTCTGCTCAACAATAACATAATCCCCACTCAGAATTCCTGCATTGATCATACTTTCACCTTGTACCTGAAGCATAAATGTCTGCTTGTTTGGCATATATTCTACAGGAATAGGAAAATAATCTTCAATATTCTGTTCTGCAAGAAGCGGTTCGCCGGCAGCGACACGGCCTATGATCGGAATATTCACCATCTCTCTTCTTGTCAGGTTGAAATTATCATCCAGAATCTCAATTGCACGAGGCTTGGTAGGGTCTCTTCTTATGTAACCATTCTTTTCCAGCGTCTCCAGATGCGAATGAACGGAAGAGGTAGACTTTAAATTCACAGCCTCACAGATCTCACGAACTGCCGGTGGAAAGCCTCTTGTTAAAATCTGGTCTTTTATATATTCTAAAATCTCTTTTTGCTTAGGAGTAATATTCCCTTCTGACATATTGTTCCCTCCGAATCTACTATAATCATAAGAACATAATAACACAGCATTTTTTAGAAAGCAAACATTTGTTGCGAAAATATGTTCGGTTTTATGAAGTAAAATGCTTGACAAACATTTGTTCGAACGATATAATGAAAACATAAAAGAACAGATGTTCGATACATAGCAATAACAGAAGATAGGTATACAGTAAGCGAAAAGAGAGGAAAAGGATTATGAAAAAGTATTCAGGAAATCATTCAGTAAATTCAAAGAAGAAACATGGCGTTATTCGTCATTCTGGTTTGGTAATATGCAGTATTCTTTTTATTCTCTGTAGCTGTATGTACTTTGGAATGTTCCGAGTTTCGGCAAAGGAAATAGATCAACAGAGAACCTCAGATGCTATTGAGATCTGTTACACAAGCAGATTAATTGAACCAGGTGACAGCCTTTGGAGCATTGCAGAAGAAACAATTACAGACGGATATGGCTCCGTAAGCGAATATGTAGAAGCACTTAAGGTAATGAATCATCTTGATTCAGATACGATTCATGCAGGTCAATACCTGATGATCGCTTACGAAAAATTATAAATGGTATCAATATACACCCTATGTATTGATATATACACTCCCTGAATCCGAAGAAGGTTGCTATCTGCTTTCCAGAAATAGCGCTTTAAATAGCAGCAGATAGTCTCTTCGGATTTTATTAACAGAAATCAATCTATACGACAAATACCGATTTTTCCAAAAGATCTAGACGAAAAACAGTACTTATGTTAAAATATATAAGAAATATAGGATTTCAGTACATTTGAATCTATAAAGGAGCTTTTAATATGGCAGAAACTTCTAACAGAAAAACATATCATGAACAGACATATATAGATAACACATTACGTCTCAGAGAGATCCTGAAGACATTGCCTCCATTTGCAAAGGATTATTTTCGTGCGGTGGAACCAACGACATCTGCGCGGACCAGGATTTCTTATGCCTATGATATCCGTGTTTTCTTTCATTTCCTTATGGAGAATAATCCGGTTTATAAAAATTATACGATCGAACAATTTGAGGTACATGATCTGGAACGCCTGGAGCCTGTAGATATTGAGGAATACCAGGAATATCTGAAGGTCTATAAGAATGACGAAGAAAAATGTATCACGAACACAGAAAAGGGACTTGCAAGAAAGATGTCTGCGCTTCGCAGCTTTTATGGATATTATTTTAAACGGCAAATTATCAGCAAGAACCCTACGTTGCTTGTGGAGATGCCAAAGATGCACGAGAAAGCGATTATACGGCTTGATACGGATGAAATCGCAATGCTCCTGGATTATGTTGATCATGGAGGGGATAATCTTACAGGTCAGCGGAAAGCATATTTTGAAAAGACAAAAAATCGAGATCTGGCAATTCTGACGCTTCTGCTTGGAACAGGAATCCGTGTATCAGAATGTGTTGGACTGGATCTCCAGGATATTGATTTTAAGAATAACGGAATTACTGTAACACGAAAAGGTGGGAATCAGATGGTTGTGTATTTCGGTGAAGAGGTTGAGAATGCATTAAAGACGTATCTTTACACGACCAGAAAGCAAACTGTACCACTCTCCGGTCATGAAAACGCACTGTTCTTGTCTACCCAGCGAAAACGTATGGGCGTTCAGGCAGTTGAAAATATGGTAAAGAAGTACGCCAGGGAGGTCACTCCGAATAAGAAGATAACTCCACATAAACTGCGCAGCACTTACGGAACAGCACTTTATAAAGAAACCGGAGACATTTATCTTGTCGCAGATGTTCTGGGGCATAAAGATGTCAATACAACAAAGAAACATTATGCAGCAATCGATGAAGACCGACGCCGTCAGGCGGCAGGTGCTGTAAAGCTTCGTGAAGTATAGGAAGTAAAAAAAATAAGAATAGATAAAAAGGATACAGAAAGAATGCACTACTGCTCTTCTGTATCCTTTGCACTATACATTTTAATAAATAAGATTAAACAATATTTCTGGCTTCTTTTTCAATACTTTCTTTTAAAAGAATATACTGTTCAATTGCTTTCGCTGTACCTTGTACTCCGAGTTCAGAACTGTTTAAGCAAAGCTCATAGCTGGCTGCCTCGCCCCACTTCTTGTTTGTATAATAATTGTAATAGCTTGCTCTCTTTTTATCCGTCTTATTGATCAGATCTTTTGCTTTTGCATCCGTAAGATCAAGTCTTGTTGCTACACGACGAATACGATCTTCCATATCTGCACGAATGAAGATGCTGACAACATTTGGATAGGATTCAAGTGCATAATCTGCACAACGGCCTACCAGGACACATGGTCCCTCATCTGCAATCTTTTTAATTGCATCAAACTGTGCAAGAAAAACTTTGTGATTGATAGGCATCTCAGTGTATGTGTTGCCGGCATATCCCATAGAATATGTATCCATCACAAGAGAATATAGAAAACTGTTCGTTGGCTTTTCGTCATGAGTCTCAAATAATTCCTCACAGATACCACTTTCTTTTGCTGCACGCGCAAGCATTTCCTTGTCGTATAATTTAATTCCAAATGCCTCGGCAACGAAATGTCCGATCTCTTTTCCACCACTTCCGTACTGACGTCCGATTGTTATAATAGTATTTGTCTTCATAATAAGCCACACTCCTTTTCAAGTCTATGCGAAATCTTATATATATTATAACCAAAAAGATGAAAAAAGACAATGTCAATTCACTATTTCCTATACTATTTCCTATACTTAGTTTTGCTTTCTTAATTTATTTAATAAATCTTTAAAATAGTCTGGCAAAGGTGCGTCAAATTCTATGTATTCTCCTGTAGATGGATGAGTGATACCAAGGATTTTTGCATGCAAAGTCTGTCCCTGGAGTTTATAAGGACATTTTGCAGGACCATAAATCTCATCGCCCAGAATTGGATGTCCGATACTGGACATATGAACACGAATCTGATGTGTCCGACCGGTTTCAAGCTGGCACTCAATGTAGGTAAAATTACCAAATCTTTCCAATACACGGTAATGAGTGACTGCATGTCGCCCATTTGGTGCTTTTGTACTCATCTTTTTACGATCTGTAGGGTGCCGACCAATCGGAGCGTTTACAGTGCCTGTATCCTCCTTCAGATTGCCATGTACGATAGCGTGATACTTTCTTGTGATAGAATGTTCTTTTAATTGTTCTGCAAGAATCTGATGGGCTTTATCGTTTTTACAGATCAGAAGGGAACCGGTTGTATTCATGTCAATCCGATGGACGATTCCCGGACGGATTACACCATTGATTCCCGACAGGTTTTCTCCACAGTGATATAGAACCGCATTGACCAGCGTATGACTGTAATGTCCCGGTGCAGGATGTACAACCATTCCTTTTGGTTTGTTAACGACGAGAATGTCATCATCTTCATAGAGAATATCCAGAGGAATATTTTCAGGCTGAATATCAAGTGGTTCCGGGTCAGGAATCTGAAGAATGATAGTATCCCCTGTTGTTAACTTGTAATTCGCTTTAACCGGTAATTGATTTACAAGAATTTTTTTTTCTTTAATTAATTTCTGGATATAAGAACGGGAAAGGCTCTCTATTCTCCCGTCAAGGAATTTATCGATCCTTTCCCCTGTAATATCCGCATTAAAATGAAGTTCTTCCATAAGCTTTCAGAATCCTTCCTGTTGTGCGTTTTTATCTGTTCTTAAAATTTAAAAACTCAAAATCGTTGTCGTCCTTATAATAAAATAAAATGAGAACAATAAATAAAATACATGCAATTACAACATAGCAGTCTGCAACATTAAAGATTGGAAAATCAATCAGTCGGAAATAGAAAAAGTCAACAACATAATCAAGTTTCACACGATCGATCATATTTCCCACAGCTCCGGATGCAAGCAGTACAGCACAGATACGCAGTGGTCTGTAATGTGGTGTAAATGGCATCTTCTGGTACAGATACAAAATAACAGCAAGTATAATAATACCTCCGACTACAAACACAATCTGTCGATTCTGCATAATACCAAATGCAGCTCCGCGGTTCTCAAGATAGCGAAGTTCAAAAACTCCGGAAATCAAAGAGAAAGACTCGAGACGGCGTAAAATAGTAGATGCAAGATATTTGGTCCATTGGTCAAGTGCTAATGTGAGCAGAAACCCAATGGCAGCGAAAAGATAACTCTTTGTCTTTGTTTTTGTATTATTCATGAGTCGATAAGCTCCTCTTTTCTAAGCTTTTTAGATTATACATATTTCTGAATAGTTACACTGATCCGATTCTTTTTAGTGATTTTCCCCGCTTCCTCAAAACGGAACTTACCTAATCCGCGTACAGAGATAAGATCTCCTTCTTTTACCTGATATCCATTGCTTGTAATCAATTTGCCGTTTACAAAGACCTTTGCGCCTTCAATGAGTCCGGACAGTTTACTTCTGGAAGAAGAAAATGCAAGTGGAAGTAGACTGTCTAAGCGAACAGATGAAACAGTTCCTTTTATCTGCTGGAAATCAGGTGTGTAGTTTATCATATCTAAGTTGATGACAGAACTATCTATAACAGTGTGGCGAACCCGGGTTAAGTCTTCTGTTACAACAGATACAAGGTCCTTATTGATAAAAAGAAGTGCTGAATCTTCTGTCACAAGAATATCTCCGGTTTTTGAACGGTCAATCCCAAGATTTAATATGGAACCAAGAAAATCCCTGTGAGTCAGGTCTTCAGAAAATCTTTTATTTTTTGGTTCTATTTTCACAGCACAAAACGGATAATCAATCTCTTTCGGAGTAATATCAGATACCCCATAACGCAAAGAAAGAGCCTCAGGGATAAATGCAGCCATCTGACGCTCCGCCATATCATACCCGCCAAAGAGGACATATCTTGAATAAAGCTTGTTCTTTGGCAGGGTATGCAGGATATTCTGATCATTCAGGTTAAGAAAATCCGAATATGTAACAATTTCACGTTCAAAAGCAATTCTGGAAAGTTCAATAAATCTGTGTTCCAAAAGCTTTGTTTCTTTTTTCTGATTTTCTTTTATCATAATAATTCTAAAATCCAGTTCCTATAGTTGAAGTTAAATTCTAGTATCTTCCACGAACACTTGGTGTTTCCATAGATCCACTGAGAAGATCCTGAAGATCACCGGAAATATCAACATTTGTAGGTGTAACAAGGAAGATATAGCTGGAAATCTTCTGAAGGTTTCCGCTGATCGCAAATGCTGCTCCGGAAATAAAATCAATAATTCTCTGTGCGATCTCAAGATCCATACCTTCTAAATTAAGGATTACAGTACGGCCTGCAAGTAATGTCTCTGTGATCTCACGGGAATCATCTACAGAAGTTGGTTTTACAACGCATACTTCCATGTTTCCGCCGTGTTTTGCAGCAGGACGCATTGGTGTAACCTTGCTGGAAGCAGAAGGCTGAAACGTCTTATCTTCATCAGCATCAAAGTCATTGAAAGATTCCTCTTTATTATTCTTCTTACCGAAGAAAGAACGACGCGGTTTTTCCTCAAAATCACCGTCATCTGCAAAATCATCATCATCATAAAATTCATCGTCATCATAATCGTCATCATTCAACTTCATGATGTCAAGAAATTTATCAAATACACCCATTTTTACACTCCTATCTTGTCCCCTTTTTCAGGTGGCGCTCTTTTTTATTCATACGATCCAACGAAAAAATGATACTATTCAATTACTGTTCAAAAATATTGTAAACAGTAACTCATTCATCAGGTTAATAAATTAAGTCAGATATTATAGTTCCTTGCACCAAAGATACCAGTTCCAACTCGAACCATAGTTGCTCCCTCTTCTATGGCAACCTCGTAATCATTGGTCATTCCCATTGAAAGTATGTTCACATAAACATTATCAATGTTTTTCTCATTAATGTCAACAGATAATTTATGTAAATTTGCGAAAATTTGACGATTTTCTTCCGGGTTATCGACAAAAGGTGCAATTGTCATCAGTCCGCAGACCTTGATATGTTCGAAATTTGCAATCTTTTCAATAAACGGGAGAACTTCTTCTGTTTTAAGTCCAAACTTACTTTCTTCCTGAGCAACATTTACTTCGATTAAAATATTAGCTGTAAGATTATGTTTTGCAGCTTCCTTTTCAATTGTCTCTGCAAGCTTGAAAGAATCGACAGAGTGGATCAGATCTACTTTATCAATAATATATTTTACCTTATTGGTCTGCAGATGTCCGATCATGTGCCAGTGGATATCATCAGGAAGTGCATCGTATTTGGCTGTGATTTCCTGCACTTTATTCTCACCAAACACACGGACACCGAGATCGTAAGCTTCCTGAAGCATTTCTATCGGTTTTGTCTTACTTACGGCGATCAATGTAACTTCTTCCCGCTTGCGTCCGGCACGGTCACAGGCTGCCTGAATCTTTGCTTCTACTTCTTTTAACTGTGTTTCTAGCATAAGTTATCTCTCCTTTTTTAAATTTGATTATCCTCTTTTGAATTTTGTATCCAATTTCCAAAGGACTACAAAATCAAATCACTGAAATACAACATCATCAGAGGAAACACCGGCTCCGTTTTGTACGATATGATCGTAATTAGAAAGTCCGTAAGAATCTCCTTCCTGAACAATGTAATATTCGTCGCTTTCACATAAAATGGATACTTTTTTGAAAATAGCGTATCCTTTATTGATATTGTAGACGCCCTTTAATGGCTTTTGGGTATCAATCGTATAAGTATCAGAAGAATCCGGTTTTACAATCACTGTTCCGGATTTCAGCTGATCTCGACTTAAATAAACTTCTCCATCGTCGGAGGTGTCATAGATATCAACAGCCTGAAATGAGGCAGTTCCTTTTGAATCCAAAACCATAACACCTTCTAAAGAGCTGTTACCTCCGTTTGTAATGTAATCATGAGGAATTACAAAGAACTGCTCTTCTACTACGGAAGATTTTGGAATCTTCAGGCCACACTCATCTTCTAAGATAAGTTCTATGTTCAGAAAACGCTCTGATGCATAACGAATCATAGAGTTGTCAAAGGTCAGAACACCATAGAAATTCCCATCTCGTTCAAGAACAGAGAAAGCGGACCACATCTTTTCACTGTCTTTATCTATGCGGACCTGCACATTCTGTAAATTAGATTTCTGAAATTCTTTTGCGGTGTCTTCTTTTAAAGGTATCACTACGGACCAGTTTTCACTGGTAATCAAGCGGTAAGCCGGTGAACCGCTTGATATCTTCATCTGATCGGTAAGCTCAGTTACTTTATAATTTGTTTTATTAAAATTATCTGCTGTAAAATTGTCAACAGTTAAGGACTCTAAACCATCAATCGTATGGGAAACAATTCCGTCCTGTCCGGCAGAAGAGGTTGTGACAGTTTGTCCGCTGCTCTCAATTACAGATGCAAGCTGCGCAGTTTTAGTTGTGCAGTATGCATTTTGCAATGTATTTTGCAGCTCATTCTTTAAGGTATAGATACTTGAAAAGTTGGAATTGTCATAGTTTTCATTGAATGTCTGAAGTTGTGTCACAAGTCCTGATTGAACATCAGGACTAAGATCTGCAGTTGAAGATGATTCCGTAGATGAATCATCAAAATTCAAAGCATTCTTTGAAATTGCATAAACAGGTGCGCCATATTTGACTTTGCTGTTCCCATTCTGATAATAATTAATGTAGCCGCCCGATTCTGCATTTACAGTTGTTTCCTGGCGGATAATCAATCCGGTATAGGTATTATCCTTCACAATACTGCCCTCCCGCACTTCATAAATAGAAGGCTTATCTTCTAAAAGATATGCGGTAATAGTAACAATAAGATAAATAAATACAACTGCAAACAGAAACATTCCAATATTAAATTCTTTTTTTGCCTTATATCTTTTTATATTTACAGACTTGTTTTTTTTCTTTGCCAAGATAAAAATATTACCTCCTGTCATTTCTGCTTTAACTTTGTTAGTATATCATTTTTTTGTGTATATTTCCAGCCTTTCAGGGGAAGAATACATATTAATAAATTAAAGAGCGTTACTGAAAACAGGAAACGGTAAAGGAGAATATTACATGAAATAAGATAGAAAAAAACCATGCGGACAGATTAAAAATGAAAGCTTCTAATTTGTTGTTCTGTGCCACATGGCTTTTTCGTATCGGTTATTCTTTATTCTGTTTTAGTTGTTTCTCCAGCCTCAAGAAGCCGGTTCATCTCCTGGTAAAGAAAACTCTTATCTTCAGCCCCCATAATAATGGAAATATAAGGATTCTTTTCCAGATCTTCGCTATAAAGGATCACACAGCATCCTGCTTCATCTGTGGTACCGGTCTTACCGCCAAATACACGAATCCCTTCAGGGGCATTGATCTTCCCTGAGGAATAATAGTTGGTTGGGACTACATCAAATGTTCTTGTTGTACCATCTGCTCCGGTAAGATTCATTGTATAAGAATCCATGGAAATAATGTCCATAAATCTCTGATCCTGAATGCAGGCATTAAAGATCAGATACAGGTCATATGCTGTTGTATAGTGGTTTTCATTATGAAGTCCGTGAGGATTCACGAAATGACTGCCAGTGGCACCAAGAGCTTTCGCTTCTGAGTTCATAAGCTCAGCAAAAGCTTCTACACTTCCGGAAATATGTTCAGCGATAGCAACACCACAATCATTACCTGAACGAAGTAAAAGACCACATAATAAATCATAAAGTGTCACTGTATCACCAGGCTGCAGGTTGCAGACTACTTCATCAGAGGCAAAGCCTGAAACACTGTCAGAAACAGTTACAATGTCATCCATATTACCGTACTTAAAAGCAAGGTATGCAGTCATAAGCTTTGTTGTACTTGCAGGATATAATTTATCATAAAGTTTATATCCATATTCAACTGTTTTATCATTTAGATTGAATAATCCTGCAGCATGAAGAGAATCCTCATCATCAAATCCAGTGAGAGCCACATCATCAGCAGCGACGCATAAATCATCAGCAAACAAACTTCCCTGGTATAAATTAGAGCTATAAGTGGCTGTCTCATATGTCCGGACAGGATCACCACCATATTCTTTGTAATACCAGACTCCGCCGACAGCTCCGGACAATACAACAATAAGACATGTGACAGGAATAAGTATGCGGCTGACAGAATGCCGTTGCTTTCTTCGTCTTCTCTTCTTTTTGTATGGTTTACTCATATTATCGATACATCTCCCGCCAGTCAAGGTCGCCTCTGTCAAGAGCAAGGATCAATGCTTCAGCAGTTGCGATATTTGTTGCGATCGGAATGTTATAAATATCACAAAGCTTAACAATGTCATTAACATCCGGTTCATGTGAGTGAGGTGTCAGTGGATCACGGAAGAAAATCAAAAGATCCATCTGATTGTGTTCAATCTGTGAGCCGAGCTGCTGTTTTCCTCCGAGATGTCCAGCAAGATATTTGTGAATGCTTAAGTTTGTTACATTCTCGACCAGTATACCGGTGGTTTCTGTTGCATATAAATTATGCTTACTGAGTATCCCACGGTATGCAATGCAGAAATTCTGCATCAATTTTTTCTTCGCATCATGCGCTACTAATCCGATATTCATAGTGGTATCCTCTCTTTACTGATATTTATTAGGCTGTAAGCCTACATTTAATACAAAACCGATTCCCATGAAAAAACATACTACGGAAGTCAGTCCATAACTGACAAATGGGAGGGACAAGCCTGTATTTGGAAAAATCATTGTAGCTACACTGACGTTAATAAAGCTCTGGATTCCAATCAGTGAAGCAACGCCTCCGCAAATGATCCGCCCTCCTGTATCTTTGGCCTTCAAACCAATTAAGATACACTCTATCACAATTAATAATAACAAAATTATGACTCCACAACAACCCACAAATCCTAATTCTTCACCAATAATTGCAAAAATAAAGTCTGTTTGTGGCTCAGATACGAAATTTCCGTTCTTAACGGATGTTGTTGCGTCATTATCATACCCTTTTCCGGTCAGCTGTCCTGACCCAATTGCCATAACGGAGTTTAACTGCTGGTAAGATTCGTCGTCGGCATACTTTTCAGGTTCCAGCCATGCAAGGATACGTTCCTGCTGATAGTCTTTTAGGAATGGCTGGTTTGGCTGTATTGCAACAACAAGCAGTATGATGATCGTCGGTATTGTGATTACAAGAACAGTTCCAATGAGTTTGTAGCTTAATCCTCCAAGGTAAAGAAGGACAGCAAACAATGCGGCAATACAAATTGTTGTAGACAAGTTTGGCTGCTTGTAAATCAATGCAAGTGATGGAAGGATTAAAGCAATTGCCTGAATAATCGTTTTGGGTTCTTTAATCTTTTGCTCTCGTTCCATTAAGAATTTTGCAAAGAACAGAATCATAAGGATTTTTGTAAGGTCGGAAGGCTGGAATTGTGTAAATCCAAGGTTCAGCCATCTTCTCGCGCCATTTACTTTTGTTCCAAAAACCAAAACGGCCAGGAGCATAACAATATTCAGAGCATAAAGCGGCCAATATAGGTTTAAAATCCATTTATAATCAATGAAAGAGATAATAAACATAACAATCAGACCAAGACAAACGCCCATAATCTGACGATTCATTAAATCAGGTCTTGCACTTCGGACCATAAGGATTCCGACCAGTGAAATCAGAGTGACCAGAAAAACCAGACTGATTTTATAATCTCTAATATTATAACGCTGTTTCAAATTAGTAAAAAATGATTTCAATGTTTTTCTCCTGTATATTTTATATGTATATCCGTGCGTGTTATTTTGACATCAAATTGTTCCGGGGAGATTTCTATGTATTTAGAAATCGTCTGATATAAATCCGATGTCAGAAATTCTATCATATCGGGTGTACATTGAATTCTGTCAGTAATTAGCAAATTTCGCAACCTGTCTTTTGCAATTGTAACAGAAGGTACACTCATAATGTGACCTCCTAGTTCTTATGAAAAAGACTGGAGAGTTTACTGCGAAGTCCGGGTTTATGATTAAAATCGGAAATCGGGACTTCTTCTCCTAACAGACGTCTACAGATATTCTGGTAACATTTTCCGGCTAAGGAATCTTCGCCGACTACCGGTTCTCCCTGATTGGTTGCAACAACAACAGACTCATCATCCGGGATGACTCCGAGCAGATCAATCGCTAGAATCTCTGTGACATCTTCTACAGACATCATATCACCTCTGCGAACCATGTCAACGCGCAGACGATTGATCAGAAGTTCATTTTTCCGGATTCCGGAAGCTTCAAGTAATCCAATAATTCTGTCAGCATCACGAATTGAGGAAACTTCAGGTGTTGTAACAACAATGGAACGCTGTGCGCCTGCAATTGCATTTTTAAAGCCCTGTTCAATTCCTGCCGGACAATCTAAAAGAATGAAGTCATAATCATCTTTTAGTTCGTCAATCAGTTTTTTCATCTGTTCCGGTGATACGCTTGTCTTATCTTTTGTCTGGGCAGATGGGAGCAGGTACAGATTTTCAAATCGCGTATCTTTGATCACTGCCTGTTTCAGACGACATTTGCTTTCAATGACGTCAACAAGATTGTAGACAATGCGATTTTCAAGTCCAAGAACAACATCCAGATTTCGAAGTCCGAGATCTGTATCAATTACAAGAACTTTTTTTCCTGCTGAAGACAGACCAATTCCAATATTCGCTGTTGTTGTTGTTTTTCCAACACCGCCCTTTCCCGATGTAATGACGATTACTTCACCCATGTTGAATATTCCTCCTATTTCCCATGCTTATGTCTTTCCAAAGATTTATTCTATCAGTGGATCAAGGTAAATTCTTTTTCCGTCAACAACTGCAATTTGCGGTCCGTTGATGGAAAGGCTGTCCTGATAGATCAGTTGACGTTTTGCTTCAATATCTCCGATTACAAGTCGCTGTGGCTGCATGGAGAGAGCAATGATAAAAGCATTCCTGTCACCGGCAGCTCCCGCATGAACAGATCCATAGAGAGTACCGAGAATGATAATATTTCCTTTTGCAACTACTTTAGCTCCGAATTCAACATCTCCTAAGATCACAATGCTGGATTCGGATTCAAGAAGCTGTCTTCGCTTTAATGTTCCGCGATAGAATTGTCCATCTGATTTTTCACGTTCAGATAAACACTGTGCTACCGCTCTTTTGTAGATCAGTTCCTTGCGTTCATCATGATCAATGATACAGATAATCTCAAGGTTTGTCGTCTGCGTAATAACCTGTATTAACTGCTCCTCTTCGCTGATGGAAAGTGTCCTTCCGCTAAATGAAACTGCCATCTTTGCATTCTTGAAAAAATCAGCAGATTGTCGGAATTTCTCTTCTACAGCTTTTAAAAGATCCGGGAATGGGAGTTTGGCATTAAGCCGCAGCTCTATACCGGAATGACTGCTTTTTATTGTTACCAGTTCACTCATGATCCCATCCCCTTTCGTTATCTTAATTAATCACCGGCTCCTGCAGTTCCTAAAGAAGAAGCATATCCTTGAAGCAGTTCATCGGCGGATTCTGGATTGAAGTACACTTTTGTGATATCTCTTCCAATTTCAGCTGCATAGGTAGACGCATATCCATTTGCAATGCGGACAGCAATTGAAATTTCAGGTGAATCTGCCGGCGCATAACCGACAAACAGAACATTATCTGCATGTATCTTACTATACTGGGCAGTTCCGGTTTTTCCTCCCATGGAAATATCCATTCCGGCGAAGGTGGAGCTGCTTTTTACCATGCTTTCCATTCCATTGTGTACCAGATCCCATGTACTTGAGCTGATCTCATCCATCTGATTTACAACTTCCGGAGTATAATCTTTAATCAGTTTTCCATTCGAATCGGTTGTTTTATCAATGAGAGAAAGACTGTAAACAGTTCCTCTGTTTGCAACAGCTGTCACATAACGGTTGATCTGGCTGACAGTATAGTTGTTGGTACCCTGTCCAATGGCAGATCGAACAGAGTCAGAATCAGAAATCTGAGGTTGTGATTCAGGAATTTCGATTCCTGACGTCTGGTCAAATCCAAACATTTTTGCATATTTTGCCAGTTTTTCAAGACCGGTATCACTGTCATAGTTACCATTCGAGTCTTGTCCAAGACGATAACCAACTTCATAGAAGAAATCATTACAGGAATGCTGCAGTGCACCTACTACATTCAGACTTCCATGAGCACTTGGATAAATCCAGCATTTTGGACTTGGTGTGATCTTGTCAAATACACCTGAACAACTGATATAGGAGTTTCCGTTAATTACCCCTTCTGTCAGACCGGCTACAGAAGAAAGCATTTTATAAGTAGAACCTGGTGCTGTCTTCTCCTGAGTCGCTCTGTTGTAGAAGGTACGTGACATACCCATGCTCAACTTCACATAATAAGAACGATCCATTACGTTTGAGAGACGATTATTGTCATATCCAGGGTAAGAAACACATGCTAAAACTTCTCCGGTATTTGGATTTGTTACAACTGCACCAGCAGAACATGGCTCAAGTGCCAGTTCACCAGGTGTAAGTTCAAGGTTTTCCAGCTTGCTCTTGATCCAGGAAAAAGCATTTGTCTTTCCGTTGAGTAATCCGTTATATGTCGAGTCATCCATAGGAAGAATACCCTGTTCATATACGATAGCACAAACTTGTTCACCAGTAACACTACCTGATTTTATAAGATATTTGTAGAGAAGTTTGTCGAAATTACTGTCATCTGCTAAATATTCTTTTAAATATTTTAAAATCTCCTGATAAATCTCTTCTGAACTGGAATAAGAACTGCTTCCAAGTTTGGAAGTATCGATCCAGTTTTTAGAAATCGCATAATTCAGGTAAGTATATAAATTGATTGTCTCATCTTTTGCCCATGCAATATAAGTAGCATCATTCTTATCAATCTGATCTGACATAAGGATGCCTGTATCCTTTGTCAGCAGGGTATCACAGATGTAATCCATATATGCTTTCATTTCATTGGAAAGATCTGTATATGCGCTGGCCTGTGAGTTCTGAAGTTCTGATTCGAGCTCGGAAATCGTCGCCGTCTTCTTTTCCTGAAAAATGGAATAAACCTGCTGCTCGGCAGTTTTTGCATCACTGCTTGAAAAGTGTCCGGAATCGATGACGGAATTTCCAATCAAATTATAATATGCATCACTGACCGGGATGATCAGATTCTTAGAGTCATCTACACTGGATGTATCGTATTCCAGAACATTCTGTAGTTTGGATAAAACAATTCCGGCAATCTTCTCTTCCAGAAGTTTATAAGTACTTTCCTGAAGATTTTTATCAATCGTCAGATATACATCATTTCCGGCTTCAGGATCTTTCCGGCTGACAGTATCAGTTACACGTCCGAGGTTATCTACATACACGGTTTTTTCACCTTTTGTGCCCTGAAGGACATTGTCCATGCTTTGTTCAATGCCGGCCTTTCCTACAATATCAGACAGAGAGTACTTTTTCTTTTCATCCTTGTCCAGCGCATCATATTCATCCTGGGAAATCTGTCCGGTATATCCGATAATAGATGCAAAATACATTCCATCGGTATATTTTCGGATAGAATCTTCTGAAATGTCAACACCGGTAAGAACGTCCTTATTCTCCATAATTGCTGCTGCTGTTTCGTCACTTACATCGGATGCAAGAACTGTATCAATATACTGCTGATATGCATTTAATGCCATTGCATAACGCATGTTGATGATCTTTAAAATATAAGCAGGCTCTAATGTGCTGTCATCAAGGCCATATCCATATTTTTCATCGGTACAAAGATAATGAATGATATCTGCTGCACTTTGGTTCTGCTGCTTTTCTGTAAGCTCATCTATTGTTCTTTTTCCATAGACATCTGCAATAAAACGGAGCTTCTGGGTATCGCTTGACTGTGTAAACTGATAGGTTCCGGAGGAATCCAGGATGATACCAAAACTTGAAACAACAGAATCTCCATTTGATTCTACGATAGAAAGAACCTGATCCAGGATTTTATTTAATGCCGCATTTTTTTCAGAACGTTTATCTGTTGTGATGGAGTTTTCAACGGTTGACAGATTAATTGTCACGGAATAAGCCAGCTGGTTATAAGCCAGCAGATTTCCATTACGGTCATAAATATTTCCGCGTGTTGCTGCAACGGATGTCGTCCGGCGGATAGAATATTCGTAGTTTTCAAGATAATCAGACCCTTTTACGATCTGAAGATAGAATAATCTTCCGATCAGGATGGAAGAACTGACACAAAATATAATGATCAAAGTAACGAGTCTTGACTGCATCAGGTAAGCTCCGGCTTCTTTCAGACGGTCTAAAATATTTCTAAACAAATTTACTTGCACTCCTTTTTTCTTCTGCTTCAAGTTTGTGGTTAATAAATAAAATCAGTGGGTATAATCCCAGTGTGATCACGATTGTGTAAATCAGTTCAGGAACGATGATGCGGTTGAGATAATATAAAAAGTTAAAATCACTTCGCAACATGAACATGAGCAAATAAATGATGATACCGTAGAGAAATTCGCTGACAGAAATCAAAAATAACGGCAGCTTGATATCTTCATCAAAATAAAGCTGTTCAAATAATCCGTTTACAAAACCGATTACCAGGTAAAGTAATGCATAAAATCCCAAAATTGTACCAAACTGAATATCTGTGATAAGGCCGGCAAAGAAACCGACCAGCATTCCTTCTTTCTGCCCACGCATAAAACCAAAGGATGCTGTGACAATCAGAATCAGGTTAGGTTTAATTCCGGCAAGTTCCAGATGATTGAATAAGGTACACTGGAGCAGATATGCTGCAAGTACGATCAGTACAGTTACAGCAACTCTTTTAAATTTCATTAATTTCATGAGTATTCACTCCTATTCGCTCTGATTGGATCCAACCAAATCCGCTTTCGTTGTTGTGATAACAAGAACTTCCTGAAGATTTTTAAAATCTACAGCCGGTGTAATATATCCGGAACGAGTCAGATTGTTAGAGTCGACCGTTACTTCACTGACATATCCGATCAGGATTCCCTGCAGGTATTTATCACTAATATAAGAAGTGACGATCTGGTCTCCGACAGAAACCGTATTATCATTGTTTTCCATCTGACCAAAACGAATCTGGTTATCACTCATAAGTGACAGATCTCCACTTACGATACAACGGTCAGAAGTAGAAAGTACCATTGCACTTACATTACTTGAATCATCGATAATAGAACGGACTTTTGCCCAGGTTGGACCAACTTCTGTGACAATGCCGACAAGACCGCTTCCGGCCATTACGTTCATATCTGCGGCAATACCGTCTTTACTTCCTTTGTCAATGGTAAATGTACTGAACCAGTTTCCGGAATCTTTCCCGATTACATGCGCAGCAGTTTTTTTGTAATCCGCATAGTTCTTGTCCAACTGATATAATTCCTGCAGTCTCTGAAGCTCATAACGTTCTTGTTGTAGATTGTTATTTTCTGTAATCAGAGAGTCAACCTGTTTTTGAAGCTTTGTATTTTCTGCGCGTACCTGTTTCAGAGTTTGGAAATTGTCTTTCATATCTCCCATCCAGCCACCAATCTGATTGATTCCCTGCTGAAGAGGGATAACGGTTACATTTGCAACAACTTTAAATGGACCTCCTACTTTGTCTGAAAAGGAAGATAACAGCATCATAAAAATGCAGAAAACAGAAAGTCCTATAAGTAAATATCTGTTCATAACAGAAGTCTGATTCTTCTTTTTTTTCATATTATCTTAACCACCTATAATCTTCGTCTAACATGGAGTAACTTAATTTTCTATACAAGGTCTTATTCAGTATGATCCTCTGCAGACCTTTGACGGCACAGAGTTCAGGGTCTGTTTTCATGTGAACCGGCAGACCGATACTTTCTTCCAGATAAGTAGAAATCCCTCGCAGATTAGCAAGTCCTCCAGTAATATAAATCCCGTTTTTATTAATATTTCTCCGGACATCGGGAGGCGTACGGTCGAGCATGGAATGAATGGCCTGTACACATTCTCTCAAAGGTTCTTTGATCGCTGCCCGTACAAGACTGATTGGAATGTCAATGTGCGACGGACCGCCGCGCATCATATCTCTGCCGTATACAGTAAGAAAGCTTCCGGTGGACTGGTCAAAAACTCCAAATTCTTTTCGCAGCCGTTCGGCAGTCGGACGTCCAATTATAAAATCTTTAGAATGACGGACAAGATTGGCAATTGTACTATCCAGCTGTTCGCCACCGATCTTAAGCAGACGGTTCATAACAATACCACCGTAGGAAAGAACGGAAAGTTCTGTTGTTCCTCCACCTAAATTGGCGATAAAAGCTCCTGGTTCTTCCAGAACATCAATCCCAAGTCCAAGTCCGTCTGCAAGACCGCGCTCTACAATTCTTACTGATTTTGCTTTCGCTTCAGAATGAAGCACAAGATCATAGAAAGCCTTCTTTTCTACTTCTGTGACATCTGTAGGAACAGCGATCACATATTCTGCCCCACGGATAAACGAACGCTCTTCCTTCAAAAGATCTCCGAGAAGATATTGCATGTCATCAAAACGGGCAATGACACCATTCTTCATCGGAAATATGATCTGTATATTTCCCGGAGCCTTTTCATACATCTCATAAGCATCGTCTCCGACAGAAAAAATATATTTTTTATCTTTCATGGCAATTACATTCTTGGCATGCCATATGCGGTCTTTTTTCTTATCAAAAATCTTGATATCATAAGTTCCAAGATCTAACCCATATACATTCCTGGCCATAAATACACTCCATCCCCTTATCTATTTGCAGATTCTTGAGAAAAGAATCCTTTCTCCCTTAAACTGAAATAACAATTATCTCCAATAATGATGTGATCGAGAAGTTCTATACCGATCAAAGCCCCTGCTTCACGGATGCGCCGGGTTGTCAGAAGATCTTCTTTGCTTGGTGTCGGATCTCCACTCGGATGATTATGCAAAAGAATAATGGATACGGCATTCTTCTGCAAAGCTTCCACAAACAGTTCTCGTGGAGAAACAAGTGTGGAATTTATGGTTCCTGTTGAAACATCCATCTCACTGATCAGCCTGGATCTGGTATTCAGAAGCAAAAGCTTCATTACTTCCCGTTTCTTATGCCGAAGATCTTCCATATAATAACGTGCAATACTGTCCGGAGAGGAAAAATCCAATCCCAGTGAGGCTTCTGCTTTCGCCATACGTCTTGCAAGTTCTGCCAGACAAAGAATCTGGATGGATTTTACCTTTCCGATTCCTTTGATCTTCAGCAGCTGTTCCATAGACCACTGTGGGATGCTGAGAAGTCCTTCAGAGCCAAATGGTGGATGCAGAATCTTCTGGGCAAGTCGGAGCGAATTCTCCCCTTTCGTTCCGGTACGAAGTAAAACAGCTAAAAGTTCCACATCTGTCAGATGTTCTGCACCGTACTGCTCGCATTTTTCATAAGGACGGTCTTCAAGATACATCATTTTGATTGTTTCTGTATTTCTATTTTCCATGTGAATCATATCACTGCGATGACATAATACAACGATTCATTTTAGCACAGTTTCAAAAAAGTGTATAGAGAAGATACCAAAAAACCACAAATTTCATAAATGATTAAGATTTATATTTTTGAATGATTGCCTCGGCGACCTTCATTCCGTCCATCGCTGCGGAAGTGATTCCACCGGCATATCCGGCCCCTTCACCACATGGATAGATCCAGTCACAGGAAGCACAGACAAAGTTCTCATCCCTTTCAATTCTTACAGGGGAAGAAGTTCGGCTCTCCACACCGGATAATAATGCATCATTATCTGCAAAACCATGAATCTTATGATCCATTGCTGTGATTCCATCCTCAAGCGACTGTGCGATTTCTTCTGGAAAGATACCACGTACATCCCCAAAGACAGAAGCCCCTTTCATGCAAGAATGAACCATACCATAAGAAGTTGTAATCTGATCTTCTTTAAAGTCGCCAAAACGTTGGACAGGAACTTTTCCCTGTCCTGCCTGATAAGCTTTTTCTTCTAAGCTGCGCTGGAAAGAAATTCCGGCAAGCGGATGGTCAGAACCGAAGTCATCCGGAGTAACTGTGACAATCACAGCACTGTTTGCATTTTCTCCGGCACGGTCATGATAGCTCATTCCATTGACTGCAAGACGATGCTCTTCAGAAGAAGCATTTACAACATATCCGCCCGGGCACATACAGAAAGTATAGACTCCTCTTCCATTGTCCAAGTTCTCGGTCAGTTTATATGCTGCTGCCGGAAGATCATTTCCCCGATCTCTTCCATATTGAGAATGATCGATCAATGTTTGTGGGTGTTCGATACGGACTCCGACGGCAAATGATTTTGCGCGCATCGGAATCTGATGCTTATAAAGCATTTCAAATGTATCACGGGCGCTGTGACCGATCGCAAAAACGGCTGCTCCGGCAGATACTTCTTCTTCTGCGGAATTCTCTGAGAGATGAACAAGTTTCAGTGTTTTTGATGTCAGATCAACATCTGTGACCTGTGTATGAAAACAGAATTCACCGCCAAGCGAAATGATCTCCTGACGCATCTGGCTCACAACATCAATCAGGACATCCGTACCGATATGTGGCTTATGTGCATATAAAATATCTTCGTCCGCTCCGAATTTTACGAAAGTCTCAAGAACGAAACGGTTACGTCCTGTCTTATCTTTTACAAGTGTATTTAATTTGCCATCAGAAAACGTACCGGCGCCGCCTTCACCGAACTGGACATTGGAAGAAGGGTCAAGCACACCGGTCTCCCAGAAACGATCCACATCCTTCTTACGTTCTTCTACACAGGCACCACGTTCAAGAACCAAAGGACGGTATCCTTCCAGTGCGAGCAGATAAGCGCAGAATAGTCCGGCAGGACCGCTGCCGATGACAACCGGACGGGCATTCAGAATCTCTGTTCCGTGAGATGGAATCTGGTAATGCTTCTCTTCTACTTTCTGGATGTTTCCTTTACAATGCTTTAAAACAGCATTCTCATTGGAAACAGTGACATCAACCGTATACACATAGAACAACTCCGGTTTTCTGCGTGCGTCTAATGACTGACGGTGAATCCGATAAGTAAAAGAGTCCCCTTTCTTTAGATGAAGTGTCTTTTGTATCTTCTTTTCAAGAGCTTCTTCCGTGTGTGGAATCTGCAGTTTCAGCTGATTAATTCGTATCATTTATCTATCCTTTCTTTCAGGAAATCTAATATTAAAATATATCATCCAGATATTGGTTACAAGTTAGCAGCAGGCAATTATGCAGATGCGGCGGAGTGTCCTGCAACATAACCGCTTGCCCACGCCCAGGTGAGATTATACCCACCGCAGATTGCATCTACATCGACCAGTTCTCCGGCAAAATAAAGCCCGGAAACAAGTCTGGATTCCATTGTTTCTGGATTAATCTGTGTCGTATCAACGCCGCCACAGCAGATCTGTGCCTGTTCATAAGAATTTGTCTTAATTACAGGTGATTTGAATTCCTTGATCATCCATGACAGTCTCTGAATATCTGCATCTGTAAAGTCGCCGCATAGCTTCTCTTTCTTGATCTTGGTAAATTTCAGCCATACAGCGGCCAATTTTTCATGAAACAGGCCGGTAAAGAACTGTTCTGCTGTCTTTTCCGGCTGGCGGTTGGCACGTTCTTTCAGAAGAAATTTTACTTCATCAACCGAATATTCCGGAAGAAAATCCAGTATGGCAACAACTTCCTTCTGCTCATATAATGCTTTCGATGCATAACGGCTGATCTGGAATACCGGAATTCCTGAGATTCCATAGGCAGTCAATTGAAGTTCACCGGTATCGGCAGCAGTTAATTTACCGTCAACAAATAACGAAACTTTTCCCTGTGCACGCACTCCGGCAATTGCACGGAAATGCTTTCCGGTACAATGTAAAGCACAAAGAGCGGGAAGTACAGGAATTATCTGATGCCCAAGCTGTTTGGCTAAAGCGTATCCGGAACCGTCAGAACCGGTGGAAGGTGCAGCTTTTGAACCATTGCAGAGAATCACTTGATCTACGGTTAAAGAACCGTGTGATGTCTGCAAGGAAAATCGTTCATTTGTTTTCTGTATTCCAGTACAGGAGATTCCTGTACGTACATCAACTCCAAGACGGTATACTTCCTGTTCTAATACATCACGGACTGCACTTGCCTGATCGGAGAATGGATACAGATATCCATTTCTGTCTTTTGGATAGATTCCAAGTTCTCGGAAAAAAGCAATGATTTTTTCCACCGAAAACTGATCCAGTACCCGCGTGATAAAGTCAGGCTGCTCCGAACGATAACAGGAAGCGTCCTGGTAAGTGTTTGTATAATTACACCGGCCATTTCCTGTCACTAATATTTTCTTTCCCAATCTATCATTTTGCTCCAGAAGGAGAACTTTCGCTCCTTTTCTGGCAGCGAAAATGGCGGCCATCATTCCTGATGCACCGCCACCTATAATTGCAATTGTGTTCATTAAAATTCATATCCTCTTACTTTCTTAGCAGATTACATCTGTCTGAATTTTAACATAACAATTGATTCAACTCAACTGAATTTTCGATAGAATTCTCTCGAAAAATTGTTTTACAGAAGTTCTCTCACACGCTCGATAGAAAGAACGCCTGCATCAATAACGCTCTGCAGTGATTTGAGAATACCAAGCTTTGCATGATACCATGTGAGTCCACCCTGGAAATAAACAGCATACGGTGGTTTTACCGGTCCATCTGCACTTAATTCAATGGAAGAACCCTGAACGAAAGCACCAGCTGCCATGATCACATCGCTGTCATATCCCGGCATTGCCCATGGTTCCGGGCTTACATAACTGTCTACCGGAGCAGCTGCCTGAATTCCCTTACAGAATGCAATAACACCTTCTGCTGATCCAAGTGTAACCGCCTGGATGATATCATGACGGGATTCAGAACCGTTCGGAATTACCGGATATCCTAAAGCTTCGTAGATATTTGCTGCAAAAGTAGCACCCTTTAAAGCACCGCATACAACAGTTGGTGCAAGGAAGAATCCCTGATAGAAGGACTGTGTAACACCAAGTGTAGCACCGACTTCTTTCCCGAGTCCCGGAGAAGTCAGACGATAAGCACAGTTTTCGATCAGATCAGCTCTTCCGGCAATATATCCGCCGATTGGGGCAAGTCCGCCACCCGGATTTTTGATCAGAGAACCGACGATCATGTCTGCACCGACATCACTTGGCTCGATACGCTCAACGAATTCACCGTAACAGTTATCTACCATACAGATGACATCCGGGCGACGCTCTTTGATAAATGCGATCAGTTCGCCGATTTTTTCTACGGAATAGCTTGGACGTGTCTGATATCCTTTGGAACGCTGGATCGTTGCCAGTTTGATTGTTTTATCTTCCAGAGCTTTTTCAATCGCAGGATAATCAAAATATCCATCTTCCAGAAGCTCTACTTGTTTATAGGAGATTCCATATTCTGCAAGAGAGCCGTTAGACGGGCGGATTCCGATTACTTCTTCAAGTGTATCATATGGTTTGCCAACCGGAGATAACAGTGTGTCTCCAGGACGAAGATTCGCTGCAAGCGCGAGGGCAAGTGCGTGTGTTCCGCAAGTGATCTGTGGGCGCACCAGAGCGGCTTCTGTATGGAAAACAGAGGCATAGACATCCTCTAAAGTATCTCTTCCCTGATCATTGTATCCATATCCGCTTACATAGTTAAAGCATCCTTCACTTACGCGGTTTTCCTGCATGGCATGAATTACTTTTAACTGATTGTATTCAGCGTTTCTGTCAAATTCCTCAAATCGCTCTTTTAATTTCTCCTCTGTTTTCTGTCCGAACGCCCAGACTTCTTTGCTGATTCCTAGCTGTTCATAAATTGTTTCTGTAGTTGGTGTATTCATTTTTCTTCTTCTTTCTTTTTAAGTTTTTTATTGTTGATTTGCATGGCAAAGCTGCATTTTATCTAAATGCAGCCTGATGTCCTAATGAATGATTTCTTTTTCCTTTAAAACAGTGAGCATCTGTTGGATCAGTTGTTCATCTTCTCTTCCAATCTCACTTTTATCAAGCCAGATGACATCTCGTTCTCTTCTAAACCAGGTCAACTGCCGCTTGGCAAAATGTCTTGTGTCTCTCTTAATAATGCGTACGGCTTCTTCCAAAGGATACTCTCCTTCAAAATAACCAAACAGTTCTTTGTATCCAAGTCCCTGCATCGCAACACTTTCTCTTTTAAGTCCGCGCAATCTTAACGCATTGACTTCTTCAAGAAGTCCTTCCTGCATCATCAGATCGACACGTTTATCAATCCGGTCATAGAGAATCTTACGATCATCTGTCAGCACAAAATATGCGGAGTTATAAGCAGATTCTTTCTCTCGTTCCGCCTCATTGTGCTCGGAAATCTTCTGTCCGGTCTGCTGATAATATTCCAGCGCGCGGATCACACGTTTTACATTATGAAAATGAATCTGTTCCGCAGATTCCGGGTCTACTTTTTCAAGCATTTCATGAAGATATTCTGCACCCTGGGTTTTGGCAAGTGCTTCTAACTCTTCCCGATAAGCAGTATCGGCATTATTTTCTGTGAAATCAATGTCGTAAAGTAATGCCTGAATATAGAATCCTGTTCCACCGACAACGATCGGAATATGTCCCCGCTGATAGATTCCTTCCATTGCTTCTTTTGCCATCTGCTGAAAGAGAACAACGTTAAAATCCTCAGACGGATCAAGAACATCTACCAGATGATGCGGCACACCGTCCATCTCTTCCGGACGGATCTTGGCGGAGCCGATGTCCATCTCCCTGTAGACCTGCATAGAGTCAGCAGAAATGATCTCTCCGCCGATCGCTTTGGCAAGTCCGATGGAGGCAGCAGTCTTCCCGACAGCAGTTGGTCCGGTCAGAATGACAAGTGGGCGTTTGTTTGTCTGTTCCATCTATATTTCCTCGATTCCATTTATACAATTCGTTTAAATTTCTTTTCCAGATCACGTTTTGTCATGGCAATGATTGTCGGTCGTCCATGCGGACAGTGATATGGATTGTCCAGTGTCAGGAGTTCGCCGATCAGTTTATCTACTTCCTGTGCAGAAAGACGGTTATTCCCCTTTACAGCAGCCTTACAGGATAAGGATGCAACCTTCTCATCGATCAGCTCCGGTGTCATAGAAGTAGAAAGACCTTCGGTCAGGTCATCGATCATCTCCATCAGAAGTTCTTTCTTGGCAATACTGAACAGATTGTCAGGTACTGCACGGACTGCATACTCTTCTCCACCAAAAGGTTCAATCTCGAAACCAATGCGTGAAAAGCGGTCCATATTTTCATTCAGAAGCTGTGCTTCCTGCATGGATAAGCTTAAAATGATCGGAGGACTTAAGTACTGAGAAGTAAATTCTCTGCTTTTCATTTCACGCAAGGTACGCTCATACAAGACGCGTTCATGAGCCGCATGCTGATCAATGATGTAGAGATTATCTTTAAATTCTACGAGCCAGTAGGTGTCAAAGACCTGGCCGATCAATTTATATTCTGCACGGATATCTCTTTTTAAGAAATTTTCTTCAAAGAGATCCATCTGCGTACCGTTTTCTGGTTCTGATTTTGCGTCGGTTATTTCACAATCAGATACTGCATCGGTGCTGGTGGTGGCAGTTTGCATTTCAACAGCTGGTTTGGATTTTTGAACTGCTGCCGCAGTTTCCGGTGCAACTGTCTTATCTGCTGCTTCAACGGCGTATTTGACATGTTCAGCAATTTTGTCTTTCTGTTCATCTGCACGGAAAATCTCTTTCCGGTCTGCAACTTCGGCGGAAGAAGAACGATTATGGTAAGAAAGTACGCGCTCCTTCATCTTACGGATAAAATAATCCTCATCTTGAACATCATCCTTAACCGTTTCCCTGGATTCTTTGATCAATTCCGCAGCTGTTACTTTTTCATTCTCCTTACGCGGACGAAGAAGAAACGGACTGCCGGTATCCTCTTTATCTTTGGTCGAAGCGGATGTGAATGTCTTTTTCACTCGCTCCGGTCCTTCGGCTTGTCTCTCCGGTTGCTCTACCGGATCAGGAACTTCTGTTTTCTGGATCAGTTCCGGTTCCAGCAAAGTCCTGTGTACGGCTTCAAAGACGGTATTATAAACCTCCTGCTGCCGTGAGAAGCGAAGCTCCATCTTTGTCGGATGCACATTGATATCTACATTTTCTCCACTCAGATGAAAATGCAGAACTGCAAATGGAAACTTGTGCTGCATCACAAAATCACGATAAGCGTCTTCCACGGATTTGGAGATCATTGCACTTTTGACATAACGGCCGTTTACGAAGAAATTTTCAAAGTTACGATTTCCACGTGTGATGATCGGCTTGCCGAGAAAACCTGTGATATGGATACCATTTTTCTCATAATCGATCTCAATCAGGTTAGCCGCTACGTCACGGCCATAGACATTGTAGATCACATCTTTCAGTTTTCCATTTCCGGAAGTACGAAGTTTTTCCTGTCCGTTATTCAAAAACTGAAAAGCAACTTCCGGATGAGACAGGGCAAGGTGCATCAAGAGATCCTGCACATGTCCGGCTTCTGTCATTGGTGTCTTTAAGAATTTTCTTCTGGCAGGAACATTGTAAAATAACTGATGGACGAGGAAAGTTGTCCCATTTGGCGCACCGGTATCTTCCAAGGATACTTCTTTTCCACCTTCAATGACATAACGGGTACCAAACTCTGCATCGGCAGTCTTTGTGATCAGTTCCGTCCGGGTAACAGCTGCAATACTTGAAAGCGCCTCTCCACGAAATCCCAAAGATGCGATATGAGACAGATCTTCCACTGTCTCAATCTTGCTTGTAGAATGCCGCAGAAAAGCACGCTGCACTTCATCCTGCGGAATGCCACAGCCATTATCTGTAATACGGATGAAGGAAATACCCCCGTCCTTGATCTCTATTTTTACAGAAGTAGATCCTGCGTCGATCGCATTTTCAACGAGTTCCTTTACAATTGAAGCAGGACGCTCAATCACTTCACCTGCGGCAATTTTATCAATTGTGATCTGGTCTAATACATGAATGTGTGGCATATTTCCGCCTTTCCTTTTACCAACGGTTCTTCAGCTTATTCTGTAACCGGTAGATTGTATTTAAAGCATCGATCGGTGTAAGATTTCCGACATCGATATTTTTCAATTCATCAAGTACGTCATCATCTTTTACAGTGTCAAACAGAGACATCTGTGCCATATCGACTTCGTCATATTTTTTTGCCTTACTTTTTTTCTTTGCAGTATGTTCCTTGGCCGCGATCTCACTGACGCGGTTTGTGATATCCTCATCGCTGAGTTCCTCTACGATTTCCTTCGCACGGGAAATGACAAGATCCGGAACGCCGGCAAGTTTTGCAACCTGGATACCATAACTCTTGTCAGCACCACCTTTTACGATCTTTCTTAAGAATACGATGTCATCGCCCTTTTCTTTTACAGCAATACAATAGTTGTTGACATTATCAATCTTTCCTTCGAGTTCTGTCAGTTCATGATAATGTGTAGCAAATAAAGTTTTTGCTCCCAACAGTTTGCTGTCGCTGATGTATTCTACAACAGCCCAGGCAATTGACAGACCGTCAAATGTACTTGTTCCGCGTCCGATTTCATCAAGAATGAGAAGACTTTTTGAGGTTGCATTTCTTAAAATATTGGCAACTTCGGTCATCTCAACCATGAATGTACTCTGTCCGGAAGCAAGGTCATCGGATGCTCCGACTCTGGTGAAAATACGGTCGGAAAGACAGATGTTCGCGCTCTCTGCCGGGACAAATGATCCGATCTGAGCCATCAGTGCGATCAATGCAGTCTGACGCATGTAAGTTGATTTACCTGCCATATTCGGACCTGTGATGATTGAAATTCTATGTTTCTTATCATCCAGATAAGTATCATTGGCAATAAACATATCATTTGGAATCATTCGTTCAACGACCGGGTGACGGCCTTCTTTAATATCAAGGATTCCTTTTTCATTGATTTTCGGACGGACATAGTTGTTGCGCTCTGCAACAAGTGCAAGAGAACTGAACGCATCCAGTGCGGCAACTGCTTTGGCAGTTTGCTGGATTCTCTCCACCTGTCCGGCAATCGTTTCACGGACTTCACTATAAAGCTCATATTCCAGTGCATACAGTTTATCTTCCGCACCAAGGATCATGTCCTCAAGCTCTTTGAGCTCCGGTGTGATATAACGCTCAGCATTCGCAAGTGTCTGTTTTCTTGTATAATAATCCGGTACAAGATCCTTGTAAGAATTCGTCACTTCCAGATAATAGCCGAAGACTTTGTTGTATTTTATTTTCAGGTTTTTAATCCCTGTTTTCTCTCGTTCATCATTCTCAAGTTTTGCAAGCCAGTCTTTTCCGTCCGATTTCGCCCGGCGAAGCTTATCAACTTCTTCGTTATAACCGTCGCGGATAATATTTCCCTCTTTCATAGCAAGCGGCGGATCCTCACGAATGGCTTTCGTGACGAGCTCGCAGAGATCTTCTAATGCATCCAGATCTTCATAAATCTCTTTTAAAAGCGGTGCCTGCAGATCCTGTAAAATATAGCGGATCGGTGGCAGCATCTCCAGAGAACCTTTGAATGCGGTGAGGTCTCGCGGATTCGCAGAACCGTAAGTGATCTTCGTGATCAGACGCTCCAGATCGTAGACCGGAGATAAATATTCCCGGATCTCTTCACGGGCAATGGCCTGATTTTTCAGTTCTTCTACTGCATCCAGTCTGCGGTTGATCTCGGATTTATCGATCAAAGGCTGTTCTACATTTTTGCGAAGCGTACGTGCGCCCATTGCAGTACGTGTTTTGTCAAGAACCCAGAGAAGGGAACCACGCTTCTGCTTCTCACGTAAAGTTTCGCACAGCTCCAGATTTCGACGTGTAGAACTGTCAATCAGCATATATTTTCCTGTGATATATGGTGTAATATGTGTCAGGTTGGAAAGTGAATTTTTCTGTGTCTCAAATAAATAGATCAGAAGTGCTCCGGCACTGATGATTCCACAGTCATAATCAGCAAGTCCAAGCCCTGCAAAATTCTTTACTTTGAAATGCTCAAGCAGCTTATCTTTGCAGACAGCATCATCAAAATACCAGGAATCGAGAGAATAAATCGTGATTCCAAGCTTGTCTCTCATCGCATCCAGATCCATACCGCTCATATAGAACGCTTCGTTGCAGATGATCTCAGACGGACTGAATTTATAAATCTCATCCATCAAGCGACTGCTGTCCGGAAGTTCTGTGACAAAATAATCTCCGGTAGAAATATCTGCGATTGCAACTCCATAGCGGTCTGCAATATAGACGATACACATGATGTAATTATTCTTCGTTTCATCTAATGCCTGTGTATCCAGATTCGTTCCGGGTGTAACAATTCTTACAACCTCACGTTTTACGATCCCCTTCGCAGTCTTTGGGTCTTCTACCTGTTCACAGATTGCGACTTTGTATCCCTTCGCAACAAGACGGTTCAAGTAACCTTCTACGGCATGGTATGGGATTCCGCACATCGGGGCACGTTCATCCAGACCACAGCTTTTCCCGGTCAGTGTGATTTCAAGCTCTCGGGATGCAGTCAAGGCATCGTCAAAGAACATTTCGTAGAAATCGCCGAGGCGATAGAATAAGATACAATCCTTGTACTGCTCTTTCGTCTCGCAATAAATTTTCATCATGGGCGTTAACTTATCTATGTCAATATTTTCCATCAATTTCTCCTTAGTTTTCAAGGGTTTTCTAAAAACTCTTTAGAATGTAAGTTCGCAAATCATTCTAACAAATTTTAACATGAATTTCAAGCTGATGTTGAAGATGTTGAGAACGTAGAAATGTATCATTTTGTCGGAGTACCTATATCGCAATGTGCGAAGAGAGCGAACTGAAGAATATTCGTTTAATATTCTTGGGTTCGCTCTCTTCTTTTAATTTGAAAAAATTATTATTTCATTTTTCATAAACAACTTCTAACTGTCCGGCATCCATTTCGCACACTGTATCACACAACCATTCCATTTCCATCACATTGTGTGCAGCTAACAGGATAGTTGTCCCTTTTTCTTTCAATTCAACAAAGAGTTCGCAGACATCCTGTGCTCCTCTTTTATCCAATCCATTGAATGGTTCGTCTAAAATTAATAATTTTGGCCGCTCCATGATCGCCTGTGCAATTCCAAGGCGTTCTCTCATCCCGAGTGAATATTGACCTACTTTCTTTTTAGAAAACGGATCAAGACCAACTCTTGCGATTGCATCCCGGATCTCAGTATCTCCTATTTTTCGATTAAGTTGTGCAAGTCGTTTTAAGTTTTCATATCCACTGATATATGGAAGAAATCCTGGACTCTCAATAATCATTCCGGTATTTTCCGGAAAATCAATATCTTTTCCAATTCTTTTTCCATAGACATATACGCTCCCTCTGTCAGGTTGAAGAAAACCGCAGATGCATTTGAACATTACTGTTTTACCGGAGCCATTAAATCCTATGATTCCGTGGATTTTTCCTGCCTCAAAGGTATGACTGATTCCTTTTAATACTTTTTCTTTGCCAAAAGATTTTGTTAGATTTTTAACTTTCACAGCAGCTTTCATAATTTTCCCCTTTCTTATTCCGTCAGGATTCATCAACCTGAGAAAATGTAAAATTATATCGTTTGATACATTTTCTCGAGATGAAAAGCAAAATACATATCACTGCAAGGAATAACAGGATGCTTATTTTTATTTGTGGCAAATAATCATATCCGAAATTATGCATTGGAAATGTTGCGTGATTTAAGGGTGATAACCATCCGCAAAGAATATTTGCCCGATAGGAAAGCCCTCCACCCAAATGAAAAACTTTTTGAAAAATATCCGGAGTCAGAAGAATTCCATAAAGATTTATCAGGAGTGCGCCAACAACGCCTCCAGCTCTTCCCTTCTGTAGATTTAATACAAGCATGACTGAAGTAATAAATAATGAATAGAAAAGCATAAGAAATACAACACAGATTGCACATTTATATGGTGTTGTCATTTCCATTGTCTTTATTGATACAGGAACCGTAAGATGATTATTACTTCCATATCCAATGCTTGCAGCGGTCTGGCTCCATACATTTCCAACATAAGCCCAGGGACTTGCAATTAGAAGTTCTGTCAGGCAGAGGAAGACGGTATAAAGGCAAGTAGCCAGGATTACATATAGGATCTGACTTGCCATCCATACGCTTCGCTTTGTCCGGATCAGCCAATAGGGCGTCATCTGATTTACAAAAGGCATATCTGCAAATAATAACAGCAGTAAAAGGGATGAAAGCATCACAGACTGCGCATCACCGAAGGTCCAGATCAGTGGCTCGAACATTTGCACCGGTGTCTGGAATGTCTGTGCCTGCTCTAAAATCTGATTTGTCAACATCAGACAAAGTACAAATCCTAATGCAAAAGTCATCCAGATTCTCGGATTTTTGTCCCAGTCAGAGAAATTTCTTTTTGTTAGAAGAAAGATTTGATGAATGTCCGTTTTAAATTGCGTTTTTTTCATGCCACCACTCTCCTTACCACGCATTTACGCAAAGCCAGTGCCAGAAGACTGCTGATCAGAAGCAGAGCCAAAAGACAGAATCCGTTTCCATAATATGCCGGGCTTGCCCACTGCTTTGGACTTAGGAAAAAATAATTGCGGTAATATCGTTCTTGAAACACTGTTAGTACATAATATAAAATAAATGGAACAGCACAGCTCAGATACTTATTTTTAGTCAAAACTGCTGTCAGTGAACCGCATAAAGACCACAATGCTCCATTTAGAAAAAGTCGGATAAATCCAATTCCTGTGATACTTATTACCTCTGATATATTTTGCAAAGTATTCAGAGTCGGGATATTTCTACAGATAACTATAAAAACAACCAATGCAATTCCTGCCGCTGAAACGGAAATGGCACCACCTGTGAATGCGACTCCAAAACTTTTCATCCAAATATAATTTCTTTTTCCTATTCTGTTAATAAGAAACCATGCATAGCGGCTGTGTAATTCTTCCTGTATATCTGCGGCTGTTGCCAGAGGAACCAACAGTGGAAAGAAAAGCAAGGCTTTTTCTGAAGTGATTGCATAGGTGAAGATGCATAACCAGGCTTTCCCTTCTGTTGATCCACCGAAAGCGATCAGATGATTTCGATAAGGAAGTGCAACAATCAAAAGAACCGCACACAACGCCAGTACAGAGATATAAAATCTTCGGTTTCCAAAGTCATATTTCAATTCTGTTCTGAAAAGATGTCTTCGTTTCATATTCTATCATCTCCAATAAGAACCTATTCTTCCACCGTCTGTTGCATTTAATACAATGTAGTCGGTCTGATATCCTTCTATTTTTCTTCCGGCTGTTCCAAGTTCGGCAGTTGCATCTTGACTCTCGCTTATAGTGAAAAACCATGCCGGAACCAGCCAGGCATTTTGTGGATTCTTATATGCCGGTATATAAGTATATCCCAGTTCGACAGTTGCAACATCATAACCAAATATCGTCTTGCTCTCTGCAGGCTGACTGGAAGGGTAAAGATATTTCACCTGATCGATCAGGCGGTTTTCTATTTCATCAAATGCAAGGAGTTTTACATTTTCTGTAACTATCTTTTCTTCCTGACTCATACCCTTCCATTTGAAGGAACGGATTCCATCTTCTGTCACTACAATATAAATCTGCTCTACCGGCATGGAAGGTGCATATGCAAATCCACTATCATCTGAATATCCTCCGGTTTTATCCTGATTTATTTTTAATCCGGAAACAGAAGGAACGTAAGTAAGACGATAACCTGTTTTTCCAAGATTTGGATCAGCATTCCATAATGCTTCCTGTTGTTCTAATATAGTGGCTTCCGGATAATCAGACTGTGCATACCAGAGGATTTTGTCTGATGACAACAACTGCATATTTTCGAGGTTCAGATCTTTCAGAATTTTTTCAGCTTCATCTTCTGCTGTCTCTTCTAAGAGAGTGGTTTCTTTCATCTGGTCTTTCAGTGTTTGTAGTTTCTCCATAAAAGATTCTTTTACGCTTCCTGCAGGAACTCCATATTCGTCTGTGCGATTCTCTATTGCCAGATAGTTTTCAATAGTTGCCAGTTCGATCCCATTTCCTTCTGACCAGGAGAAGATACTATAATTTCCTGCTTCCGGATCGTAAGTTTCTGCATTGATCGTACCCTTTGCATCTGCACCAACCGTTGCCTGAAAATGAATCTCCATTCCATCCTGCTTTGTGGTATCCGGAAGAATATCATATCCGTAAGCTTCCAGTGATTTTCTTTTTGCTTCATACGCCGGATCTGTCTTTTTTGATGTGTATTCAATCTGTCCAATTTCCTGCAATGGTGTCTGCTCCGGCGCAAGAGGAAGAACTTCTTCCACTAACTTTTCAAGCCCTGTTAAATCATACTCCACACTGTCGTCAGCATAGAATCCTTCCCTGTTCTTAATCTTATCTAAGAGGTTCTGATAGTATTCTCTGGTAAGTTCCTGTGTCTGATACAAAGTCTCTCCGCCTTCAAAATAGGAAATCAGTCCTTTTAATTGTTCAAGCTCCAGTTTTTTCTGACTGACTTCAATCACCGGAAGATTTCCTGTCGTAACAGATTCTAATTTCTGATCTGCGTGAAAAACTCCGCGGTCATTACTCCATGTTACTGTTGTGTCCCAGTGTTCCGGCAGATTCAGTGTCTGCGTCTCTCCATCTTTCAAAGGGTCTGCAATTACATCCTCGCTTAATCCTCCGGCCTTACTGACAACTGCACTCTGGTCAGGTGTCTTCTGACATCCCGCAAGTAACAGACCACAAGTAAGACTGACTGTCAGAATCGATGGTAAAATGATTTTAGTTCTCTTTTTCTTAATTGTCATGGCATCATTCCTCCATTTCCATTCCTGTTTGTGTGATACGAATTTTGTATCCTGAAAATTTGGAACAGGTTTTTTTCTTACATTCAGTTTAATCTTGTGGTGAAAGTACTGCAAGCGGATGGCCTTCAAGTACTGGATTACTGGACATGAGTATTTATAAACTATGAGAAACACGCTCTGCGAGTTTCTCAAGTTATCGCGGCAGTCGCCAAGGTCTCGTGCAAGCACGGACTTTGGCTCGTTGCTCGCATAAATCAAAAAATGTTATTGAAACAACAAACATTTCATCTTCCATTTCATATGCCAGATCTCCATCATATCGTGTGACAATCCGTTCCACACTTTTCAAGCCATATCCATGAAGAGATTTATCCTGCTTCGAAGTCAGAAAAGTATGTCCTGATTTGGCAGGAAGCTTATCGGTTCCATTCTTAATTTCAAGAAACAACATTTGCATATGCTGCTCAATCTTTATACTGATTTTCTTACGTTCTTTATCAGTCACTTTCTCACAGGCTTCCAGGGCATTGTCTAGCAGATTCCCAAATAGTGAACAGATCTCTCTTTCTTCCATCGTCAGACTGGATAGTGGTGTTACATCCAATTGAAAATCAATCCCTTTTTGTACTGCCAGGATTCGCTTTTGCCCAAGAATCAGATCCACTACATGATTTCCTGTATAAATCTGTGGATTGATTTTTACGAAATTTCTTCTGATTTCATCTACATAATTTTCCAGCTTTTCATATTCCTGATTTTTTACATATTCACTGATTACAAGATAATGATTCTTTGTATCATGAACGAGTTCTTTGTTCTGCTCGATGGAAGCTTTTATTTCCTCATATTTCTGTTTCTCCATCTCTTCTTTCATCAGAAGAAATGTATTTTGTCCCGTTATGTTTCTGTTTTTCCATATAAGAAATGTCATGACGCTGACAAGCACGATCATAGTAAGAAAACTGATGAGACTTCCTTTTAAGACATCCTGAATCACCGGAATTCCGGCTGCAGAGTACAGAAGCCCGTATTTTAAAAGTTTTTGATACTCCAGAACGAGTGCTGACAACAGTACGCCACATAAAACAAATACCCATTGAAAGGCTTCTATGTCTTTTTTCTTCTTCCAGCTTCTTATTTTGAAAATGATAAAAAAGAAAATAATTAATAACAGGCTTCGTATCACACAAGATACTTCATTTTCATGGTAACGGAAAAATAGAATCTGAGGGTTTTCTGCCTGATTCCCGTAAATAAATGCGAGAAGGTAGTAAATGATATATAAAAATAATGTCATTGCTGCTTCATACATAGATGCGATCCCTGTAAGAAGAATCAATTTCTTTCGATAGGCAAGGAAACTTCCTAAAACCAAAATAAAAATCGTCAACAGGTATCCATAAGCACTAAACACAGATCTTTTGACCCATACAGAAATAATTGTTGAAGTGACGATTAAAACAAAATAGAGAATCCATTTATCTTTCGTTTTCAGAGTCTTTCTGTCTATAACTGTTCCGAATAACAGATAATAGAAAAGGAAGGTTTCAAGAAAATTCAGTCCAATCCATATTCCAAGTGTATCCATCGTTACGAATTCCTCCAGTAGAGATTGATTTCTCGCTTTACTTCTGCAAGTCTTGCCTTACTTACCGGTACTTCATATCCTTTTTCGAGATAGATAGTGTCACCGCTTACTCTGCAAATCTGCTTTATATTAACAGCGTATCCACGTTCCACCAGAAGAAATTGTCTACTATTTAACATTTTCAGTGCATTTTCCAAAGAAGTTCGCTCTCTCACAACGCCTTGGGTAGTAACATAATTTACATACTTAGCACCTTTGGATTTATACAGATAAAGAATATCCTTATAAAGCAATTTCACCTGTTCTGTACCGTCTTTTATAATACAGAATTCTTTCTTTTGTTTTTGCAGCTTTTCAATAAGCTGTTCAGCAACTCCGGGAAGACGAAATTCTAGATCCTGTTTCAAAATATACTGATATGCTTCGATCCGATAACTTTCTGCCGCATATTCTTCATAAGATGTGATGAAGACAATGTACATGTCAGGGCAAATCCTTCGGACCAATTTCCCCAGTTCCACTCCATCCAGCTGTTGCATCTGAATGTCTGTAAATAAAATATCCGCTGTTTCGCCCTTCTGAATTTCCTCAAAGAAACTTTCGCCCGATGCATATAGTTTAATCTCTACTTCGTGTTGTTCCTGTATATTTTCCTTTAGAGTTCGGAGAATTTGTTCTCTTGTCTGTTCTTCATCGTCAACGATTGCAATTTTTATCATAAGTTGAATTCACCTCGCCTCACATAATCAGTATCAGTATAACATACTTCGAACACGCATTCATATTATGGCCATAAAATATATTGGTTTGGGACATAAAAAAACGAAAGGCTCCTGCAGGAGCCTTTCAGACTACGGACTTCACAAGTTTCCGTTTTCATCTAGAAGATATATAGCAAAGACATTTCCAAGTTGCAGAGGATAACTTTCCTTGATGATGCCATCAAATACAATACGAATATGGTCACCGGCATTCAAATCAGGGAGCTCACCACTTTCTACTATATTCGTTGTTACAGAGAATTCTTCATCAACAGGAATACCACTATCAAAGGATTCTGAACATTTTACCTTAATTGATTTTTTCTTTACTTCAAGAACAGTTGCATCAAAATATACTTGTTCTTTTTCCTGACTTGAATTCAAATCTGCTACAGCTCCATCATAGACCATTAATTTTATCGTTTCATTTTCAGGAACATCAGCGTATACACCTACAGTACATGCCTTGTTTTGGGATATCTGATACAAGGAACTAACACCGCCCGCTGGAATTTCTGCTGTTCTTTCTTCTTCATCCGGTATTTGTAGATGAACAATAATATTGAAATTATTGCTGTTTTGAAAGGTGAGTATTCCAGTTTGGGAGGATACTTTTTTATCAGAATATGTAACTACATAGTTATTTGTCTCAGAGGTTTCTGCGCAAGTAACAGAACAATCCCATTTGTCTTGCTGAGAGGTATCTTGTTTACTATTGAAAGTGATAAACTCATCCCACAATTCCTCAAAATTAACAAACTCATAATACTTTTCATCAACACCGAAATAATGTCCCGGACAGAGTGTAACTACGTCTTTTCCTTGGAAATAAAGCTTATAGTAAGTAACTGCTCCACTTGATAATGCTTGATTTTTATCAACTTCATCACCAAGCTCAACTTGATTCAGCAAATGGACGAACTCCTTCTTTTCCTGATCTGACAGTGTATAGGAAAAATTTCCATCTTTCCCACCTGTTGTGCCAGAAAGTTCGATTTTATCAATTTCAGACACATCTATAGTTCCAAATTCAATAGCAGAATGGGTGGTATTCTTTTGACAGCCGGACAATAGAGTTACCGTAATCAGTATGAATGATAGGATCATTTTTGAAACTGTTTTTTTACATTCTGTGTTAAACATTTTTCTCCCCTCCTGCTAGTGTATTGCCTCATTGTTCGTTATTTTATCAAGTTTGGCAAAGTATTTTTACCATTTTTCTTTGAATCAATTATAACATGAACAAGTTTGCTTTTCACTTGTTATATGATAAATAAACGAAAAAATGCATGAGTATGATTTTTCGTTTCATACTCATGCATTTTTTCTTACTTACTATCGGATGGGGCATCTGGAGGGGCACTTCCCTGAGGTTTCTCCATGTCTGCGTCAGGCTGTCCGTTCCCTGGTCCGCCTTTCATGTCACCTCTTTCTCCACCATTGCCAGGCATTTCTCCCTGAGCGTTACTTCCATAAACCAGACTATCCATGGTAACGCTCTGCTCTGCTGTTCCGGTTGTTATAGTATAAGTTTCTCCCTGTTGGATTTCCGGGGTGCTTATGATAATGGAAGAATATTGTTTTTCTGCTGTCCAACTAAGAAGTTCAGTGCTACTACTGTCAAGGAGTGAAATCTCTGTATTACCTTCCTGTTCATCAATATTTACCATAATAGTGCCCTGCGTTGAAGAAGAATCAAAATTTTGTGCCATACCCGAGGAACCGGATGCTGCAAATATGCCGCCGGTTATCTGTGCACTTCCATTGTAATCTAAGCTTCCATTTCCATCATTTGTAGGACCTGAAACATAGGTTTCTCCACCGGAAACTGTGATGTCTCCGTTGGAATCAATTCCGTCTCCGGAAGCATTTACATGAAGCACACCGCCAGAAATTTGAATATAGGCGCCTTCTGTGGATGCGAACTGGTCGTCTCCGCCCTGGAATCCTTCAGAACTACTACTACTATCGTTCCCGCCGGCAGCATTGATTCCATCATCAGATGCCAATACACTGATTTCACCGCCCGCAATATCAATACTCAATCCTTCGATACCCTCATAGCTTTGCGTAATGTCTATCTTTCCATCAGAAATAGTCACATTAGAAGCTGCATGAATCCCATCATCTCCTGCTGATATCGTATAAGTACCTCCAGCCAGATAAACGAACCCGGAACTGCTATCATCTTTATTTTGCGCATGGATACCATCTTTACCTGATACAATCGTATAAGATCCATTGGCAATACGCACGCTGTCCTTTCCTGAAAGTCCGTGACTCGCACTGGTGATTACGTAAGTTCCGCTTGTGAGAACGAGATCATCTTTGGATACAATTCCGTGTCCTTCCTGTGCTGTAACTGTAAGAGTTCCTTCCCCGTTCAGGGTCAGGTCTGATTTAGAAAATATAGCTGCATCGATATTATTTTCATCTATGGCAGTATAGGAACTTCCGTTATGCTCTAAGGTATTTTCTGTTCCGAAAGCTGTGGTAACGAATACCTTATCTGCCGAGCGGACATATAATGCAGCGGATTGATCGTTAGAGATGCTTACTCCATTAAGAACAATCTGAACTTTGTCAGCATCTTCTGCTTCTACAATAACCATTCCATCAGACAGAGAGCCTGAAAGAATATAGGTTCCTTCGTCTTTGATCGTTATGGTATTTTCCGTAATGGAAACTGCATCTGACTCACAGCTGGAACTATTGTCAACCAGAGAAATAGTGACACTTTCGGATTCGTCATATCCTACTTCTTTATCACGATCTGAAAACATATCGGAAGTATCTGTTTCGGTAACAGAAGAACTTGTCGTAGTAGATGATTCTGTAGTTTGCTGTGTTGTATTTCCAATTTTTGTGTTACAGCCGGATAGCATCAAAGCTCCCATTGTGAGAAATAATATAATTGTTTTTTTTCGCATCAGTTATCGCCTCCTGAATTCTTATAATTCTCCGACTATAGTTTCCTGTCTGCACATCGTAATTTCCAGGTTGCCGTTTCTGCACCGAAGAGCGTCAATCAGTTCTTTTTCTGTTGCAGGATCTTTTAATGTCAAGTTGTAAGTCAGCTTAAACAAGCTTCCCATATTTGTAGTTTTGATCTGTAGAATTTCATAATCTGTTGTATATTTCTTTAAAATCTTGTCAAATACTCCGCTGTAGTCCAAATCTTCCGGTATCGTGATATGTAAAGTTTTGTAACGTGCTCCGTGTTTTCTTGTTCCAAAATCCAGACGATTATACAGAAGCATGATACTTCCAAGAATTGCAGCAGATAGCAAAGCATACGCCAGATATCCCATTCCAGCCACTAAACCGGAACACATGGCAAGAAAAATCGCTCCGATTTCTTTTGCAGACCCAGGAACTGAACGGAATCGGACGAGACTGAATGCTCCGGCAACAGCCACACCGGTTCCTACATTTCCATTGACCATCATGATTACTACACAAACTACTGCCGGAAGCAGCGCAAGTGTTGCTACAAAGCTTTTCGTATATTTTGTTCCATACATATAAGTACCGGCTAAGATCAGACCGATCACTAAGGCACATCCCACGCATAATAAGAAGTCAGAAATAGAAATCACACTGGTCATATTGGTATCAAAAATTCCCTGAAATAAAGTATTAGACATTGTTGTTTCCTCCTTGTAAAGATTCTGCAAGCATACGCTGATAAGCAGAACCGTATTTTGAAAATGATGTTTTGTATAAATGATGTTTCGTAAGTACTTCACTCATCCAGAGTGGAATTCCTCCGGAAGTTTTAATTTCCATCAGTGTCTGATCATTTCCCAGTAAAGAAAATCCATAGATTTCGCTGCCAAGGGAAAAATCATTTCTCCGATACAAGATATTCTCATCAAAAGTTACACGAAAATCACTGCCGTCCAGAGAATAATAAGCTTCCCGTTCATAGGATAAAAATACGGATGGATGAAGATTTTCATAGTAATCGCGGAAATATTGAATTTCATTTCCAATCTGTGAATGAACCGGGAGTGGTTCTCCAGTCTGAAAACTGTCCATAACCTTCTCTTCCGGAAGCTGTAACCTGCGTTTGTATACGACAGATTTATATTTTTTCTTGATTTCTACAAATACCGGATCTGTTTTCTTTACGGGTTTATAACTCCGGATCCGAAGCTTTTCTTTGTACACCGGTTTTTCCAGAGAACGCCGGATCAGCCGAAACGTATCAGTATCAAAATAAATATTTCTTATGACGGTCCTTCCGTAATCATCCAGCTTCATATAAGGCTCCATTGCCAGAAGAATCTGCTCTTTTTCCTGTCTGTTCAGCGGATATTTCAATTCGTAACGCTTAAAAGTCATTTGATAAGCCATCGTTTTCCTCCTGTTTTTTATTTTACATACATAAGATACTCCCGTAACCTTAATTAAACTTAAAAAAATGTAACTGTTCAGAGCCAAGCAAAATTTCATAAAACAGGTGTAAAATGCTTGCATTTTTAAGACTGTTTTTGAAATTTTATTTGGCGGATACGCCACACCGACGAAATGCGTAGCATTTTGGAGGTTGGCTCTGAACAGTTACAAAAAATTAAGTTTAGAAAAGAATATGAAAAAAGCCCGTATCAAACGTTATGTTTGTACGAGCTATGTAAATCAGTTATGTTGGAAAAACCACGGTAATCTTTAATGATTTTTCATCTTTTGTTTCTGCGCTTATCTTCCCATGATGGGACTCCACAGTTGCGGCAGCAATGGAAAGTCCCAAACCATATCCTCCGGTCTGAGAATTTCTGGAGGCATCTGTGCGATAAAACCGGTCAAACAAATGAGAAATCTGTTCTTTGGAAATAGATTCTGTTGTATTAAAAACAGACAGATAAATACGATTTTTCTTTTTTTCTAAAGCGAGTGAAAGAGTTCCATTTTCGTTCGTGTATTTTACTGCATTGTCAAGAAGAATTGTTATAAGTCCGCGGATTGCTTTCTCATCTCCGTTCATAGAAATCAGTGGTTCAATCTTGTTGTCCAGATTAATTTGATGCACTTTTGCTGGAGCCTGAAAGGTATGGCATACCTCTTCTACGATATCTGACAGTGGAAATTCTATTTTTGTGTCTCTGCTTACACCTTCTTCCATTCGGGAAAGCATAACAAGAGCATTGGTCAGATCGGCAAGCCGGCTTGTCTGTGCCTGTATATCCTGCAGCCATTCGTTTTCACCGAAGTCCATTTCTAAAATCTCTGCATCAGCATCAATAATGGTCAACGGGGTCTTTAATTCATGACCTGCATCTGTAATGAATCGTTTCTGCTTTTCGTAATTATCGGAAAACGGTTTTACGATACGTGCTGACAAACCAAGCATTAAAATAAGTACAGATAAGAGTCCGACACCGGATACACTAAAGGTTGTAAGCAAAAAGTTGTGAAAATTATTTAATTGTCGTCTGCAATCCAGGAAAATAATGCGTACATTGCCGTCAGACGAATACATACGATATCTGTAATTATCCTGGAATCCTTCTTCTGATTTTTTGTTCCATACTTTGGAAGCATAGTTCACAGCTGTTTCAGTATCGACAGATGCAATCTTTGAAGTATCTGTTAAAATAATCGTTCCATTCGCGTCATACAAAACAGAAAAATATCTGGATTCGTATGGAATTTCTGCCGACATACCATGAGGATCATCTGTTTTCTCTCTTGGTTCCATTCTTGGAAAAGTTCCATCATTTTCCTCTAAGATATCAAGAATCCGGTCAGCATCCGCCACAATCTTCTTATGATTTATAATACCTACAATCCCTCCGATTACAAAAAGGACAAGGAAAAGAGAGACCATAGAAGTAGCGATCAATTTAATACGAAGTTTTTTAATCATGTCAGCTCCTCCAAAGAATATCCGGCATTTCTTGTTGCTTTAATCTGAATGTCTGCGTGGAGGGCTGTTAATTTTTTCCTTAAATACGAAATATACACCCATACTACGTTGATTTCTGTATCGCTGTCATATCCCCAGATCTTTTCTAAAAAACGTTCGGAAGGAATCAATTGATGAGGATTGGACATTAAAAGCTCTAACATCTGAAATTCTTTATTCGCGAGTCGGAAACTGCCCTTTGCTGTAGATAGCTCAAAGGTTGCCTGATCTAACGTAACATTTCCAAAAGTCAGCTTAGATGTTGTCTGTGCCGACTGAGTTCTTGTGATAGCGCGAATTCTTGCTAACAGTTCTTTGGAATGAAAAGGTTTTGTCAAATAGTCGTTCGCTCCGGCATCCAGTCCTTCCACTTTATCATCAACTTCTGATTTTGCTGTCAATAATAAAATCGGAATCAGATTTCCCTTCTCACGGACTTTTCTCAATACCGTGAGTCCATCGACCTTTGGCATCATAATATCTAAGATCACTCCGTCATAATTATCTGTTTCCAAATATTCCAAAGCACTTTGTCCGTCGTAAACAGCATCTACGGAATAATTATTTCTCTCCAGAATGGCTGTCAGCGCCTTTGATAATGCCTTTTCATCTTCAGCTAATAATAAGCGCATGTGTAGTACTCCATTTTTAGTGATTCTCTAGTCTTCCCATATAGTAAAATCCTTTGCATTCATCAAGATGAACGTCAACCAGCTGACCGATCAGGCTTTCATCCCCCGGGAAATGAACGAGCAGGTTGTTGCTCATACGACCTGTCATCAGATGCTTATCATGTTCGTTGACACACTCTACAAGAACAGTCTGTACCGTTCCCTCATGAATTGCACATTGTTCTGCGGAAATTGTCTGAACCTCATGTAAAAGACGATTGAAACGATCTTTTACAACGTCTTCCGGAATCTGATCTTCCATTACAGCAGCAGGTGTTCCGGTACGTTTTGAATAAATAAAAGTAAACGCACTGTCATAGCGCACTTTTCTTACAACATCAAGGGTCTCCTGGAAGTCCTCTTCTGTCTCACCAGGGAAACCGACAATAATATCTGTAGTAAGTGATATATCCGGAACTGCTTTGCGGATCTTTTCAGCAAGTGCAAGATACTGTTCTTTGTCATAATGACGGTTCATGAGTTTCAGGATCCGACTGCTTCCGGACTGAACCGGAAGATGCAGATGTTTACAGATTTTTTTTGATTTACTCATCACTTCAATCAATTCATCTGACAGATCCTTCGGATGTGAAGTCATGAAACGGATTCTTTCAAGTCCTTCAATTTTTTCAATCTCCTGAAGAAGCTGTGCAAATGTCATCGGTTCTTCAAGGTTCTTTCCATAAGAATTGACATTCTGTCCAAGCAGCATGACTTCTACAACACCATCTGCAACAAGACGTTCAATCTCACGGATGATTGCCTTCGGTTCACGGCTTCTTTCACGTCCACGTACATAAGGTACAATACAGTAACTACAGAAGTTGTTACATCCAAACATGATATTTACACCAGATTTGAATGGATATTTTCTTTCAACCGGAAGATCCTCTACAATCTTGTCTGTATCTTTCCAGATATCAATGACTGTTCTGTCAGACTGTATTGCAGATGTTAAAAGTTCTGCAAATTTGTAAATGTTGTGTGTGCCGAAAATAAGGTCAACAAAGCGGTAGCTCTTTTTTAGTTTCTCAACAACTTCCGGTTCCTGCATCATGCATCCGCAAAGTGCGATCATCTTATGTGGATTCTTTTTCTTAATGGAACCAAGTTGTCCAAGACGTCCATAAACACGAAGGTTTGCGTTTTCACGAACAGTACAGGTATTGTAGATTACAAAATCCGCTTTCTCTTCATCCGTTTCTTCTGCATACCCAACCTTCTCTAAAATACCAAGCAGTTTTTCAGAGTCCCTCGAATTCATCTGACAACCAAATGTCGTCACACACGCAGTTAATGGACGCCCCAGTTTCTCAGACATTTCAGCAACATATTCTTTTGCTTTTTCCATAAAATAATACTGGCGTGCAGGCTCTTCCAACGGAGCATTCTCCACCAGCTTTACATTTTCAATTATTTCTTTCATTCTCATTTCCTTTATACAAACTGATTGCAGGATGCATCATAAGCATAGTCAATCAGATCTAGTTTATCTGTAAGTTCTTTTTTATTCACTTCCATCTCTTTACATAACTGATCCAGTGATGGATAAAAATCTCTGAGCTTTGTATTTATGACGCTCAGAAGGATGACAGGATCCTGTGGTAAATTCTGTAACATGATCCTAGTTTCCTTTCTTGTTCATATATTTTTCGCCATACTTCTCACCAAGATTAACAATACTTCCATCTTTTTGTTCCATGTCAATATTGTTCAGCTGGCTTCTTAAGTTCACCCGGATAAGTTCCATATATTCTTTACGAAGAATCTTCTGTTCTTTCGCTTCTTCCGGAGTGAGTCCTTCCGCTTTTGATTTTTTATATAATTCATTGATACGATCAATCTTCTTTTGTTCCATTGTCTATCTCTCTCCTTTTTCTTGTTCCGTTTAATGTTGCGATATTCTTTACTGTTCACTCCCGTGTCAATCACTCCGCTGATTCTGTATTATACACGATTCTGTGCACTTCGTCCACTTTTTTAACTGGAATAATTCTCAAGAAAACCATACAGTTCTTCGGCAGACTTAAGATAGATTCCATTTTTCAGATCCTGTTGTACTTCATCCGGCAGATTATTTACGGATAGGCTGGTTGTTTCGTAAAGGGTTGTCCCATCTTGCAGATAGACAGCAACATATCCATGCAGCTCTTTCAGATAATATGCATCATCTGAAACAGACTCTCCTTTGGCTGAACTGCGTCTGGTTTGAATGGAATCATTTTTTTCATTTTTAGTCAGTTCTATAGCTTTTTCCTTTTCCAGTAGATTGTTGTAACTAACCTGATAACCTGCAATCAAACATCCGGTAATCAGAAATAAAACAGAAAAAAAGCCAATCATGTATTTTTTCATCGCAAATCGCTCCTTTTTTCATACAGTATTGGCTTTTTTATTTTTTTTATTCTTCTACTTTTACGGCTGGAAGCAGATGGAATTTCTTAGAAATTCTCAGGATACGTCCACCCATTGGAAGATCAAGGATATCATCTTCAGAAAGTGTTCCGATCTTCAACATAACAACCGCATAAACAAGTATTGCTACAATCAGTGAAATGCATACTGGAATTACACGACCGCCGATCAGTGTATCAAACAGTCTGAATACGCCGAAAGTTACAATGCCCATCACTGCTGCTGCAGCGAATGGTTTTCCGAAAGTGCTTACAAAATCGATTTTGAAACCGCTGACTTTTCGAATCTTGAGCAGGTTCAAAATACTCATTGCAAGTGCAAATACAATATTTCCACCCACCAGTGCATAGACGTTCATCTTGAATACAGTCATCATCAGTACAAATGCTACCAGATGAATTCCAAGAGCTGCTGCAGCATTCTTTGCGGGACTTGTCATGTAGTTTAATCCATGAAGAATGGAATTCGTTACAGAGGAAAGTCCATACAGTACAACAACGATAGCTCCTGCCATCAACAGACGCGCCGGTGTTGCACTGGAGTCATTGTACAGCAGAACCATAATTGGGGAAGCAAGTACAAAATAACCGATACAACTCGGAATAGCAATTACCATTGTAAGACGTAAAGTCTGGTTAATCTTACTGTGAACCTGTTTCTTTGTACCTGCTGTAACAACAGCTGTAAGACTTGGCACAAGAGATGTTCCAAGTGCGTTCGCAATTGCCATCGGGACATTGATCAGGGTGTCGTATTTACCGGTGTAAATACCCTGAAGAGCCATGTATTCTTTCTCTACATAGCCTTGTGACTCCATAACATGATTAAAGATTGTAAGGTCGATAATCTGGTTAATATTATATACAGCGGTACTGAATACAACGGGGATTGCTGTTAAAAGTAATGCTTTCAGAAGGAAAGAATAACTTTCAACATTCTGGGTGCGGTCTCTTTTAAGCTGTTTGCGTATTACATTTTTATATAAAAAAATGACAAACAAAAGAAATAACAATCCAGATAAAGAGCCGACAACCGTTCCAAGTGTACTTCCGGCAGCACCGTAAGCAGGTCCGAGAAGCTCCTCTCCGGATTTTTCTCCTGCTTTTGTTCCGATGCCAAAGAGGACACTTGCGCCGACAATACTGATCACGGCATTAAATACCTGCTCAATGATCTGTGAGATAGCTGTTGGAAGCATTGTTCCCATTCCCTGGAAATATCCACGGATAACAGCCATGACTGCAACGATCAGAAGTCCCGGGGCAAGAACCCGCAGTGCGTAAACGCTAAGTGGAGATTTCATTAAATGTGTTGAAATCAGTCCTGCTCCCAAAAAGATTGTCAGCGAGATGAATAATCCAACACCGATTGCAAAAGCAAGTGAACAGATAAATACACGGAATGCATTTCGTCTCTGACGCTTTGCAAGTCGGATCGATACCAGCTTGGATACGGCAGTCGGAAGGCTGAATGATGAAATCATCAGAGCGATTGCATAGACCTGATAGGCATATCCATAAAATCCGTTTCCTTCATCTCCTAAAATATTCGTCAGCGGAATCCTGTAGACTACGCCTATGATTTTTGTAAGTACAGCTGCTGCTGCAAGTATCGAACCCTGGACAATATAATCATCCTTTTTCGTTCGTTTTTTCGTTGTTTGTGCCTCAGTTTCAGACATAACTTCCTCCTAGTGTCCCATTCCTTAAAATCTATTTAATATATGTATCCTATCAGCGGAAAATACCGACTTTTTCCATGATTTCTTTCTGTTTCGCTTCCATGACAACACGTTCTTCATCAACCATGTGATCGTATCCAAATAAGTGAAGCATACTGTGTGCAATCAGGAAAGCATACTCTCTTTTGGGTAAATGTCCATATTCTTCAGCCTGGGATAACACTTTTTCCTTTGAGATAACGATATCACCAAGCATCAATTCTCCGGATTCCGGATTAAAGGCTTCTGCACTTTCTTCATCAATCACGGAAAAATCTCCCGGTTCTTCGTATTCGATCATAGGGAAAGAAAGTACATCTGTTGGGCGGTCAATTCCACGTTGTTCCAGATTCATTTCGTGAATCTGGGCATTCTCTGTTAAAAGAAGATTGATCTCTGCTTCATAAGGACAGTCTGCAAGTTCTAATGCAGCGTCAATAACTAATGCGGCAATCTCTTCTGTATCAAAGTCTAACTTTATATTCCCCTCTTCTTCGATAAAAAGACTCATCCTTTTTTCCTCCTGTTTTCTCTCGGTCTGGACGATTTCTTCTCATAGTCCTCATATGCTTTTACAATTTTCTGAACTAATGGATGTCTTACAACATCTTTGCTTGTCAGCGTACAGATGTTGATCCCTTCCAGATCTTTTACAACCTTTACAGCAACATCAAGTCCGGATATTGTTCCGGATGGAAGATCTTTCTGCGTAGAATCACCTGTAATGACAACTTTGGATCCAAAACCAATTCTTGTTAAGAACATCTTCATCTGGGCCGGCGTTGTATTCTGTGCTTCATCAAGGATAATGAACGCATTATCTAAAGTACGCCCGCGCATATATGCCAGAGGAGCAACCTCAATCAATCCTTTTTCAGAATTCTTAAGAAAACTGTCAGCTCCCATGATCTGATAAAGCGCGTCATATAAAGGTCTTAAATACGGATCAATCTTGCTTTGCAGGTCACCCGGAAGAAATCCAAGCTTCTCTCCGGCTTCAATTGCCGGGCGCGTCAGGATGATTCTGCTTACTTCTTCGCGTTTGAATGCTGTGATTGCCATTGCCATCGCAAGATAGGTCTTTCCTGTTCCGGCAGGTCCGAGACCGAAAGTGATCATTCCATTACGAATTGCATCAACATATTTTTTCTGACCTAATGTTTTAGGTTTGATTGGTTTTCCCTGAAGTGTATGACAGATCAGATCTTTATCAATAGAAACAAGGGTTTCTTCCTGATCTTCAAATACGAGCGAGATTGCATAGTCTACATTCTGTTCCGTAATCGTATTCCCTCGTTTAGCAAGTTCTACAAGCTGTGTAAGTACACGCTGGGCTTTCTGTGCAGCAATTGTATCTCCTACAATCTTGGTTGCACCGTCACGTGAAATCAATGTGACATGAAAAGTTCTTTCTATTTTCTTTATATAAGTATCAAACTGGCCAAATACATTCATCTCGTATTCAGCCGGAATATCAATGATCAGTTCCGACAGACTCATCCGGTTCGTTCCTTTCTAAAGTTATTCTTTCGGTCTCTGTTTCCTCTTCAATCTGCTGATTCAGATAGAGCGTACCTGAAGCCGTTGCCTTTTCGGCAGATATATATATCTTAACATTTTTTTCATTAATTTGAATACCCTTTTCCTCTAAATCTTTACAAAAATAGCGAAATCGACTGCTTAAAATTGTCTGCATCTCTTTTTTTGTATATTTTATTTTCTTGAAGCCGTATTTTTTTATTGTTTCATGCCCATAAAAAACAGGAAGTGAAAAATTTTCTCCCAGTTTTAACTGATGCTCTATACAAAGTTTTTCAGAAGTGTCAGATATTTTTGGTTTCCATGTTTCTAACCGGACAGATCCGATTTGAATAAATCCGGACTTTTTTGTTTCTTTTGTATATACTTTTTTATTATGATAACAGGAAATTATATCCAGATAAGAAATCTGTGTATCAGCGAAAATATCTGCATCGGCATGCGTATATTGATATCCGGTAATTTCACCACTGTCATCCAGGATGTCAATCCGTCCAGATACAAGTAAAGTTCCTTTCGTTACAGAATCCCCGATATGTACCTGGGGAATGCCGGTGCGTGTAATTAAATTTGTAATGATTCCATCAGTAGAAGCAATAAGATCAGCAGGTAAAGAATCTGTTTGAGTAGATGAGATGATAGGAAGCGCATCTTCATTTTCTTTTATCTGTATTTTTAACCGGCTACCATCAAGAGAAGCAGATACCCAAACGATATCATTATATTCCTTTCGAAGGGCTTTGACAATCCCCTGACAATCTACATTTTTCTTTTGCATTCCAGGATAAATCCCCTCTTCTTTCAGAAACGTTGTCAAGGTCGTGTCGGTCCATCTTTTATTTCCCTGAAAATGAATATCCCATAGAAATTGCGAGTAACAATCGATTAGAAAAATGCATAGGAAGATGCTGATAAAGAATAGTTTTCTTTTTCGGTAGCGATAAAGAAAAAAAGGAAAGCCATACCGTTTTTTTAGTATGACTTTTGTATGTGTTTTTCTGACATAAGGACGAATCTTTCGAAAATCAGATAAACTCAAGTATAATTCATAATTTGTTCCGATACGGGTCAATCCCCAGAATTGGATGCGGTGATAACAGCAGAGATTCAGAAATCGTTCTGGGGAGTATCCTTTGATCTGAATCTTCACATAACCGGACAAGTAGCGGATCAGGCAATGAATCACCCCGGATTCCTCCCCTCGGTAAATTCTAAAGATGATAATGCTCCAGTTACTTTCATCTCATCATTTGTGTAGTATTGAATCCGGAGTCGTTTTCCCTGGATCCGGATCTGTCCTGCCCGCGTCTGCACACGGATTAGTGTATCTGTGTATTCAATAATGCCCCGATAATTTTCAATGCATAATTCATTTCGTCCTAAAATGGTTATAACAGAAGCATTCTGAATCACATCTTTTGGGAGATCCATTGCGGATACCATCTTTTCTTTGATCTGCTCTCGGTTCATTGAAGTTTTTTATATAAAAGTCCTTTGTCATCAGTATATGAATATATCACGATGTCCTATACCAGTTGTTTTCTGTGACAGATCTCTATTTATGATAAGGTTCACCGTTGATGATACGATAACTTCTGTATATCTGCTCTAACAGAATGACCCGCATCAACTGGTGTGGAAAGGTCATCTTGGAAAAGCTTAATGCATAGTCCGATCTTGCGAGCACTTCTTTGCCCAAACCAATGGATCCGCCAATGATAAATGTGATATGGCTTGTTCCCTGAATTCCAAGTTGATTGATTTTTGCAGAAAGTTCTTCAGAACTAAGAAGCTTTCCGTTAATCTCAAGAGTGATCACATAGGCATCCTCTTTTACATATTTCATAATGCGTTCAGCTTCTTTATCGCGAATTGTATTTTCCACGACATCACTTGCATGGTCAGGTGTCTTTTCATCAGCTACTTCTATAATCTCCAGTTTGCAGTATCGGCTTAATCGCTTGCTGTATTCTGCAATTGCATCTCGCAGATATTTTTCTTTTATCTTTCCTACGGTTATTAATGTAATCTTCATTTTTCTGTTCTTTCTGAATAAATTTTAATCGTGCATGCCTGTTAACTGTTATTTTGATAAGCTGTCAGCAATTTCGTAAACATAGAGTTCGTGAAGAGCTCTTGTTGCGCAAATATATTCCGCCTGATTTTTAAGCGGATTTTCTTTTGCACCGCGAAGTGCGAAAACCTGGTCAAATTCCAGCCCTTTTGCAAGATAAAATGTGGTTACTGTGAGTCCTTTCTTAAATGCGGAACTGTTACGATCTACATAAGATACGTTGATACCACGAAGTTTCAGGAGACGGCTTAAGTCAAAAGCTTCTTCTTCTGTTGTTGTGATCAGGGCAGCAGTTTCAAAGTCTCCCGGACATTTTAAATGACAGACAAGTTCATCAAGCAATTCCGTATCTGTGTTAAATGTCTTTTCTACGACTTCTTTTCCATGGCGGTCCAGTAACTCAAGATCAGATACTCCACTGACTTTTTCCGCATACCGGGCAATTTCCAATGTGTTCCGGTAACTCTTTTTGATTTCAATCGTTCGGATCTCACGTCCAAGTAATTTAGGGAGAAATCTCAGTACATCCTGTTGCTTTGTATCCAGTGTCTGTGCACGGTCTCCAAGAATAGTCATTCTACAATGAAACAAGGATTCCAGAATGGTGTATTGCAGATAAGTGTAGTCCTGCATTTCATCAATGACAAGATGTTTAATGTTCTTATGAGTTGAATTCCCACCGGAAAGACGATATTTCAGATAAAGCATAGGAAATACATCTTCATAAGGGAGTTTTCGTTTTTCGTACGGAACTTCCGGCAACAGATCACAACCACAGTCATCGAGCATCCAATTATAAATAGTGTAAATATCTTTCGTTGTGTACATCTTGTCGAACTTCATCTGAAGCATCTCCTGATCATCCTCTGAAATATTTCTGCCTTTCAGAGTTTCCCAGGAATCGATAAAATAGTCTTTTACAGCATCCATACGTTTCAATAACGGAGTCTCTGTGAATTTATAATAGAACAATTGGATCAAGTCTTCTTCTGTCAATGTCATTCCACGGAACTCAATTTCTTTGAATTCCATCAGACGATCTTCCAGAATCGCAAGGAAACCTTCTATTTCACCAATAAAATCTTTGGATTGTTTCCAGTCAAAACGATTCTGAGCTGATTCATCCGGAAACTTCATCCGACGTTCCAACTGATCATAACGATCCTCACAGTCTGCTGCGACACCTTTTCGAAGCTCTTTGTAGGCGTAGAGATCAAAACTCATCTCACGGATATTCTCTTCTCCTAATTCTGGAAGAATATGTGAGATATAATCTGCAAATACGCTGTTCGGTGAAAGAATCAGTATGTTGGATGATTTCAGAGTGTCGCGTTCATGATATAAAAGATATGCAATTCGGTGTAAAGCAATCGAAGTTTTTCCACTTCCGGCAGCTCCCTGGATTACAAGGATTCGATCTTTCGTATTTCGGATAATTGCATTCTGTTCTTTCTGGATCGTGCGGACGATATTTTTTAATTTTACATCACTGTTTGTTCCAAGTTCTTTTTTCAGAATATCATCATCGATCTTTGTATCACTTTCAAAGGCATAGACAAGTTCTCCATTCTGAATCTTAAACTGCCATTTTGAAAGAATCTCTCCATCCAGTCTTCCGGCAGGAGCCTCATAGCTTGCAGGGCCTTTATCATAATCATAAAACAAACTGCTGACCGGAGCTCTCCAGTCGTAGATCAGAGGCTGCATGCCTGTTTTTTCGGCAAAATTTCCGATTCCAATATAAAACGGTTCAGGTTCGTCATCTCCATCATACATAAAATCGACACGTCCGAAAAAAGGTGCATCTAACATTTTCTCAAATCTATGTTTTAATTGCAGCTTCTCATTATTAGCGTTGACCTGATGCAGAAGTGCCTGCTGATTATCATAATCTTCGTAACCATATTCATCCATCTCCGTATAATTTTCCCAGTAATATTCCTGCATGTTATCAATCTCTTTCTGTCCATCAGAGAGAGACTGCCCTATTTCTTCCAGTCGTTTTTGTAACTTTATCTCAACCTCTTCAAGGAAGCATCTTCCATCAAATCGATTGTCATTGCTGTTATAATTCGTCATATGTTTTATATTTCCCCCAAAATAGATTTTTGCTTCTTAGGTTTATTGAAATTTGCAAATATTTGGTTTATTATTTTACCATATCTTCGAACAGGTTGTCATCTAATTTGAGCAAAATTGCTGATAAAATGGGTAACAGTTCTGAAAAGCTAATACATAAAAATATCCTGACAAGCACAGAGTTTTCTGTATCCTGTCAGGATATTCTGTTTTCAAATTCCGATTATCTCAAAGAAGCTTACGCCCCTATGTACAATCTTCCTTCTATTATTTATTTCTCAGATATTCATCAATACCTTTGGCACCTGCTTTACCAGCTCCCATAGCAAGGATAACTGTAGCAGCTCCTGTAACAGCATCTCCTCCGGCGAATACACCTTCTTTAGATGTCTGTCCATTCTCTTCCTCTGCAACGATACATTTTCTGCGGTTTGTCTCCAGACCTTTTGTTGTAGAAGAGATCAGCGGGTTTGGTGATGTACCAAGAGACATGATAACTGTATCTACTTCGATGTCGTACTCAGATCCTTCAATTTCAACCGGACGTCTTCTTCCGGAAGCATCTGGTTCGCCAAGTTCCATCTTGATCACTGTCATGCTTGTGATATTACCGTTCTCGTCAACGTTGATCTTCTTCGGATTAGTAAGAAGATCGAAGATGATTCCTTCTTCTTTTGCATGATGAACTTCTTCAGCTCTTGCTGGAAGTTCTGCTTCACTTCTTCTGTATACTACATGAACTTCTGCGCCAAGACGAAGAGCTGTTCTTGCAGCATCCATAGCTACGTTACCACCACCAACAACAGCTACTTTCTTACCGGCAGCGATCGGTGTATCGTAATCATCACGGAAAGCTTTCATCAGGTTACTTCTTGTCAGGTATTCATTTGCGGAGAATACTTCGTTTGCATTCTCTCCCGGAATTCCCATGAACATTGGAAGTCCGGCACCGGATCCAATGAATACTGCCTCGAATCCTTCTTCTTCCATCAGCTGATCGATTGTTGTGGATTTACCGATAACAACGTTTGTCTCGAATTTAACACCGAGCTCTTTTACTTTCTCAATCTCTTTTGCAACGACTTTCTGTTTTGGAAGACGGAACTCAGGAATACCATATACAAGTACTCCACCGAGCTCATGTAATGCTTCGAATACTGTTACATCATATCCGAGTTTTGCAAGGTCTCCGGCACATGTAAGTCCGGACGGGCCAGAACCGATAACGGCTACTTTGTGACCGTTCATAGTCTCAGCGCCTTCTGGTTTAATATCATTCTCAAGTGCATAGTCAGCAACGAAACGCTCCAGTTTTCCGATAGAAACAGGCTCGCCTTTGATTCCACGGATACATTTTCCCTCACACTGGGATTCCTGCGGGCAAACACGTCCACAGATAGCCGGAAGTGCACTGGATTTACCAATGATCTTGTAAGCTTCTTCAATGTTTCCTTCTTTTACCTGATGGATAAATGCCGGAATGTTGATGGATACAGGACAACCCTGGATACATTTTGCATTCTTACAGTTAAGGCATCTTGTAGCCTCTTCCATTGCTTCTTCTTTGTTATAACCGAGACAAACTTCTTCAAAGTTTGTTGCACGTACTTTTGGATCCTGCTCTCTTACAGGTACTTTTTTCATCATATCAGCCATTATTCGTCACCTCCACAATGTCCGCATCCGCCGTGATGTGTATCGCCTTCCTGAAGCTTCAGCATTGCGCGTCCTTCTTCAGATTTGTACATCTGGCTTCTCTTCATTGCCTGATCAAAGTCAACAAGGTGTCCGTCGAACTCTGGTCCGTCAACGCATGCAAATTTAATCTCATCTCCAACCTGAAGACGGCAGGCACCACACATACCTGTTCCGTCTACCATGATCGGGTTCATGCTGACGATTGTCGGAATCTCAAGTTTTTTTGTTAAGAGACAGACAAATTTCATCATAATCATCGGTCCGATCGCAACGCAGACATCGTATTTATTTCCGTTGTTTACAAGTTCTTCTACCATAGTTGTAACCATTCCGGCGTGTCCGTAGGAACCGTCATCTGTACATGGGTAGTAATTACCTGCAACAGCTTCCATCTGATCTTCAAGGATCAGCATATCTTTTGTCTTAGCACCAACGATAACATCAGCATCGATTCCGTGTGCTTTCAACCATTTTACCTGTGGGTAAACCGGAGCAGCCCCAACTCCACCGGCTACAAACAGCATCTTCTTATTCTTAAGGGACTCAAGGTCTTCATGAACAAACTCAGAAGCGCATCCAAGCGGACCTGTAAAGTCACGGAAACTGTCTCCGGCTTTGAGTTCTCCCATTTTCACTGTAGAAGCTCCAACTTCCTGGAAAACGATTGTGATTGTTCCTGCTTCTCTGTCATAATCACAGATTGTCAGCGGAATACGTTCGCCTTTCTCGTCCATTTTAACGATGACAAACTGACCAGGCTGACAGTGACTTGCTACACGTGGTGCATGAACATTCATCAGATAAATCTTATCAGCCAGTTTTTCAGCTTTTAATATCTTATACATGTTTCTCCTCCTTGTAAATAAATCGACGTTATTGTCTTCAAACATTGTGTAAACAATAACAACTCGCTCTTTGTTAATAATACGACACTTCAGCTATGAATTCAAGTAAAACATACGGGCAGACACACAATTTCATGCATCTACCCGTATTGTTTAAGACAAGTTTACAGCGTTATCTTATTTTATAAGAACACTGAAACCTTTATTAATTTTTGATTTTAGAAATCAACTTCTGTTCCGTAGTATGTACATGTGAGAAGTTTAGCCATAGCAGCCGGATCGATTGCACGTGGGTTGGATCCTGTACAGGCATCTCCTACAGCCAGTTCTGCAATCTTGTCAACTTTTTCTTTGAATTCTTCTTCATTGATTCCGAAGTCTTTCAGAGTCTTAGGAATGTTCAGTCTTACATTGAACTCATCAATCTTCTCAACAAGGCTGTTGATCAGAGCCTGCTCAGATGTTCCGGCAAGTCCCATTCTGCGTGCGATTTCAGCATAACGTTTTGCAGCTACAGCGTCTTTGGCGTTGTATTTGATAACGTATGGAAGGTAAATTGCGTTAGCACATCCGTGCGGAATATGTCCTGTAGAGAATGCAGCACCTGTTTTATGAGCCATTGAATGAACGATACCAAGTAATGCATTAGAGAATGCCATTCCTGCAAGGCACTGTGCATAATGCATCTGCTCTCTTGCAACCATATCACATTTGTAAGATCCTGGCAGATAATCAAGAACCATCTCAATTGCCTGCAGTGCAAGTGGATCTGTGAAAGGTCCGTTCAGTGTGGATACATATGCTTCAATTGCATGTGTAAGAGCATCCATACCTGTATATGCAACCTGTTTAACCGGGAGTCCTGCAACAAGGTCAGGATCAACGATTGCAACATCCGGTGTGATGTTGAAGTCAGCCAGTGGATATTTCACACCAGTCTGATAGTTTGTGATAACTGAGAATGCTGTAACCTCTGTAGCTGTTCCTGAAGTTGTAGGAATTGCTGCAAATTTAGCTTTCTGTCTCAGTTCCGGGAAGCTGAATGGTGTGATCAGGTCTTCAAAGGAGATCTCCGGGTACTCATAGAATGCCCACATAGCTTTCGCTGCATCGATTGGTGATCCACCACCCATAGCAACGATCCAATCCGGCTCGAAAGCACGCATTGCTTCTGCACCTTTCATAACAGTCTCAACTGACGGATCTGGCTCAACACCTTCAAACAGCTGAACTTCCATTCCGCCTTCTTTCAGATAATTAACTGCTTTATCCAGGAATCCCTGACGTTTCATAGAACCGCCACCAACTACAAGAATGGCTTTCTTTCCTTTCAGGTTCTTCAGTTCTTCCAGACATCCTTTTCCATGATAAATGTCTCTTGGTAAGCAAAATCTACTCATAACAAATCTCTCCTTTTTTATGTAGTATTGTTATTTTTTTAACAGGTATTATTATAACTCTGTATACGAAAAAAAGCAACCCTATTTTGGAAAATTTATATAACATTTTCCAAAATCAAGGTTGCTTTCTAGTTACTTTACACAGTTTACTTAATATGTAGTAATATAGTTTCGTGTTGTTGCTTCCGTTGCTTTTCCATTTTTATCGTTCACGAGAATTGCTGAAAAAGTTGTTTGTGAATTTTCTGGCATATCAATGGGGTCAGTATATTTCTCAGAGGATGTGGTTGGAGTTGAACCGTCCAACGTGTAGTATGCCGTATATCCATCCGGTACCGTAATCGTGATCTGAGTGGCTGTACTATATTGTCCGGTTGATGGAGAAACTGCCGGAGCGTCTACAAGTGGAAATTCAATGGAATATTTCGCACTGGAAACAGCACTTGGTATTCCCTTTTTATTAACAGCAATTGCACGGATCTCTGTGTCACCTTCGGACTGAAGCAAAACAGCTTCTTTGTATTCTGTACTTGACTCCGTCGGATCAGAACCATCCGTTGTATAATAAATCGTTCCGCCTGTAGCAGATGTTAATGTTACCTGCTGTACTTCATCATAGGTTCCTTCTTTCAAACTGAATTCAGGAGCAGATGAAACATAATCATTCATAGCAGATAATACATTCTTATCTTCACAATCCTGCAGGAGATCAGAAATCTTATTCGGCTGTTCTGTTTTCTCATAGAATTTTACTGCAGCTTTATAGAGATTTACATTCGACGGTTGTGTCTCCAGTGCGTTGAGATAGACGCTCTCTGCACTGTCCAGATCATCCTGGGCAACATAGATATTAGCAAGTCCGGTATAAGCCTCTGCCTTTGATTTATCCTTTATAATTGCTCTGTTAAAATAATTCTCTGCAGAAGTATAGTTACTATTCTGCAGTGCGGCATTCCCTTTTTTGATCATGCCTGTATAGGAATTCTGATATCCGATATAAATTCCGACACCAATCAGAAGAATGAGCAGGAAAAAAACCGTAAGTAATTTTTGGCGTTTTTTTCTGGCAGCTTCTTGTTTTTTGATCTGCTGCAGGCGTCTGCTTTCAGTAGATGTCCGGCGCAGATTCTCTGTTGACTGACGGGCATCCTGATAACGCTTTGCATCTGTTTTCTGACGTTGTCTTTGCGCTCTCTGGCGCCGTAGCTGCTCTCTTCGCTCTTCTCTTACTTTATCCAGTTCCGCCTGGCTTAAGACGCGTGTGGAATTAGGATTCGATCGTTGATTTTGCCGATTTCTGTTTTGTTGGTTTTGGCTCACATTCTGTCTTCGGACTACATCTGCCTGGATCTGACGTGTAGCTCCGGCTACTGAGCCTTTCACTTCGCGTGCGAGTACGTCTTCCAGAGGGTTATAATCTGGTACAATCTGTACTTCAGCACCGCATACGGGACAAATCAACTGATCGTCTGGTATATTTGCTCCGCAATGTGTACACCTCATTTACAAGTTCCTCCTACTTACGAACTGTTTCAACACAATTATTCATCAGCATCGCAATTGTCATTGGACCAACACCACCCGGTACCGGCGTGATTGCAGAAGAATGAGGTTCAACATCCGCAAAATCAACATCTCCGCAAAGATGGTTCGCTTCATCACGATGCATTCCTACATCGATGACAACAGCTCCCTCTTTGATATATTCAGATGTGATAAAACGCTCTTTTCCAATTGCAACAATCAGGATATCTGCTCGTTTTGCTACTTCTTTAAGATCTTTTGTTCGGGAATGTGCAACGGTTACAGTTCCATTTTCACGAAGCAAAAGGGCTGCCATTGGTTTACCGACGATATTGCTTCGTCCAATGATCACACATTCTTTTCCTTCAATCGAAATATTGGATCTTTTCAAAAGCTGAATGATTCCGGCCGGAGTACAGGATAAAAATCCTTTTTCTCCGATCCAGAGTCTTCCAACACTTACAGGATGGAATCCATCTACATCCTTATCCGGTGAAATCGTACGGATGATCTTATCTTCATCAATATGATCCGGTACCGGAAGCTGTACAAGAATTCCGTTTACGCTTTCATCTGCATTTAACTCTTCTACTAACTTGATCAGTTCTTCTTCCGAAGTTTCTTCCGGAAGTTCATATGATCTGGATTCTACCCCGATATAGGCGCATGCCTTTTTCTTGTTTCTGACATATACAGAAGAAGCCGGATCACTTCCCACCTGAATAACAGCAAGGCAAATATCAATGCCTTCTGCCTTAAACTGTGCTACTTCTTCTTTCAACTCATCTTTAATCTGCTGAGAGATTAATTTACCATCTATCAACTGTGCCATGTGTATCTCCTTAATTAATTATCTAACTCCATGAAAATAACTGGTATTGCCGGTCACAAAATACCATGACCGGCAGCCAATCATAAAAAACTTTAGAAAAGTCCAGTGATCTTTCCGTCATCTGTAACGTCGATTCCGTTTGCAGCAGGAACTTTTGGAAGTCCAGGCATTGTCATAACAGCGCCCGTCAGTGCGACAACAAAACCGGCTCCTGCACTTACATATACCTCGCGGATATGAATATCAAAGTTTTCAGGTCTTCCAAGCTTTGTAGCGTCATCTGAAAGAGAATACTGATTCTTTGCCATACAGATCGGGAAAGAACCAAATCCCATAGATTCAATCTTGGCGAGCTGTTTCTCGGCTGCAGGTTCATATACAACATCATGTGCGCCGTAAATCTCCTGTGCGATTGTACGAATCTTGTCTTTCAGAGAAAGCTCATCATTATAAAGCGTATGGAAATCACTTTCTTTTGTCTCAAGTGTCTCAAGAACCTTCTGCGCAAGATCTAAACCGCCTTCTCCGCCTTTCTCCCACACTTCTGAGAGGGCAAACTCGCATCCGCGTTCACGACAGAATTTTTCAATAAATGCATTTTCAGCATCCGTATCTGTTACAAATGAATTCAGTGTAACGATTACCGGTACACCGTATTTCTGAATATTTTCAATATGTTTCTCAAGATTTACAATACCTTTTGCAAGGGCATCCAGGTTCTCTTCTGCAAGGTCAGCCTTCGCAACGCCACCGTTATACTTTAATGCACGTACTGTTGCAACTAAAACTACTGCATCTGGTTTCAGACCTGCCATACGGCATTTGATATCAAAGAATTTCTCAGCGCCAAGATCTGCACCAAATCCGGCTTCTGTGACAGTGATGTCGCTTAACTTCAGAGCCATCTTTGTTGCACGTACACTATTGCAGCCATGTGCAATGTTTGCAAATGGACCACCATGTACTAATGCCGGTGTATGCTCAAGTGTCTGGATCAGGTTTGGCTTGATCGCATCTTTCAGAAGTGCAGCCATAGCACCTGTTGCCTGAAGATCATCTGCTGTAACAGGTTCTCCCTTGAAATTGTAAGCAACAATGATTCTTCCAAGTCTGCGTTTAAGATCAGCAAGATCATCTGCAAGACAGAGAATCGCCATGATCTCAGATGCCACTGTAATGACAAAATGATCTTCACGGACCATACCGTCTGTTTTGCGTCCAAGTCCGACAACAATATTTCTGAGAACACGATCATTCATATCGACACAACGTTTCCATACAACCTGTCTTGGATCAATACCAAGTGTATTTCCCTGCTGGATATGATTATCGAGCATTGCTGCAAGAAGGTTGTTTGCTGAAGTGATCGCATGAAAATCTCCTGTAAAATGCAGGTTCAGATCTTCCATAGGAACGACCTGGGCATATCCGCCACCGGCTGCTCCACCTTTGATTCCGAAACATGGTCCGAGAGATGGCTCACGAAGTGCGATCATTGCTTTTTTTCCAAGTTTTGCAAATGCCTGTCCGAGACCTACAGATGTTGTAGTCTTACCCTCTCCGGCCGGAGTAGGATTGATTGCTGTTACAAGTACAAGCTTTCCATCCTCGTTATCTTTGATTCTGTTCCAGAGTTCATCGGAAAGTTTTGCCTTATATTTTCCATAAAATTCAAGTTCATCTTCTGAAATACCGGCCTGTACCGCTACCTCTTTGATGTGTTTCATTTCTGCTTCCTGTGCAATCTGAATATCTGTTTTCATCTTTCCCTCTCCTTTGTATCACTTTTGGTGTTTTTAGATTTTACGAAGTCTGATTCTGCATATATTCTGCAAATTCTTCTTTTGTCATAAGCACTTTTCTTGGTTTTGTTCCTTCCTCCGGACCTACAACACCGGCTTCACATAGCTGATCCATAATTCTGGCAGCACGGTTGAAACCAATCTTGAACATCCTCTGAAGCATACCAATCGATGCTTTTTCCTTGTCGATGATCAGATTCCCTGCATCTGCAAAATAGACATCCCTGCTGTTCTCGCTGTCCTGCTGTCCCGGAAGCATCCCCTGCCCCGGAAGATCTGCGCTGCTCGAAATCTGTTCTTCTAGTTCATTACTGTACGAGGTATTTCCGTTCTTGTCAATCAAATAATCAACAACTTTTTGAACTTCTTCGTCCGAAACGAAAGATCCCTGCACCCTGACAGGTTTTGGATATCCGGATGGATAAAAGAGCATGTCTCCCTTTCCCAGGAGCTTTTCGGCACCATTCATATCGATAATGGTTCTTGAATCGACACCTGATGATACAGAAAAAGCAATTCGGGAAGGCATGTTTGCTTTGATCAATCCGGTAATAACATTTACAGATGGTCTCTGTGTTGCAAGAATCAAATGAAGTCCCGCTGCTCTGGCCAACTGTGCCAGACGACAGATAGCACCTTCTACTTCTCCCGGAGCAACCATCATAAGATCAGCAAGCTCGTCAATGATAATTACAATCTGAGGAAGCTTTTTCTGAATCTCCGGTCCGGTTTCCCCATGTTTGACCTTTTCATTAAAGCCCTTTAAATCACGTACATTGTACTGTGCAAAAAGTTTATAACGCTTTTCCATCTCAGCAACTGCCCAGTTCAAAGCACCTGCCGCCTTCTTCATATCTGTGACAACCGGAATCATCAGATGTGGAATTCCGTTATATACACTTAGTTCCACAACTTTTGGATCGACAAGGATCAGTTTAACATCATCAGGATCTGCCTTATAAATAACACTCATGATCAGAGTGTTGATGCAGACAGATTTACCGGAACCCGTTGCACCTGCAACAAGAAGATGCGGCATCTTGGCGATGTCAGTCACAACAACCTTTCCGGCAATATCTTTACCAACTGCAAATGAAATTGGCGATTTACTGTTTTTGAACTCTTTTGACTCCAGCAGATCTCCCAGCATAACCGCTGTATTTTCACTGTTCGGAACTTCGATACCGACCGCGGCTTTACCAGGGATTGGAGCTTCAATTCTCAGATCTGCAACTGCAAGATTTAACTTGATATCATCTGCAAGTCCAACAATCCGGCTTACTTTTACGCCCTGTTCCGGTTGAAGTTCATATCTTGTAACAGATGGACCACAGCTTGCGTTTGTTACATGTACTCCAACTCCAAAATTCTGTAGTGTCTGTTCCAGTTTTAAAGCCGTGGCACGAAGGTGTTCATCCGAATCACCGCCGCCTTTCTTCCCCTTCTTTAACAGATTCAGCGGAGGTGTATGATAAACCGGCCGTGGTTTTTGCTCCTGTTCCCGTATGGTCTGTTCTACACTGGCTGTCTCTGCGGCAACCGCCTGCGCGTCTTTTTTGCTGCTTTTTCTGGAATGCTCCTGTTTTATCTCCGGGCTATTTTCAATCATAGGATCCGCAGCCGGATCATGTTCAGAACTCATCTCGTTTTCTTGTCGGGAAGCGGGTGTCTGTACCGGTTCAAGGTGCAGTGCATCGTCAAACGGAATCTCTTCCTGTACATCCATTGCCGGTTCTGCTCTGTTAATGACAAAATGATCTTCAAAGGAATCCGTCAGATCTTTTGAATCCGGCTCTTTCTCCGGGACAAGTTCTGTCATTTCAGGTGATTTTGGAGTCCGCCCAAAGCCACCAACAGGTGATTCTTCCTCTGAAAGAAGCGTTGTGGCGAACGTAATACCTGATGCTTTAAGGTCTGTCCGCTTTGTGCGTTTCTTTTTTTCACTTGGAGAAGATGCATCTGCCTGTAAAGTTTCGACTTTTTCTCTTTGCTTCAACGCAAGTGCCTCTTTGCGGGCATCCCGCTCCAGTGTACGGATCTCAGCAGTTTCCTGATGTTTCCGTTTCACTTCCTGGTAAGCTTTCTTTCCATGTCTTCCAAGTGGAGCTAATAAAGAACGTTCTGTTACCAGAATGATACAAATGATTGAGAAAATGATCAAAATAACATAAGTACCTGCTTCTCCGATCAGTGGACATAAAATACTGATCAGAATTCCGCCAAGTAACCCACCCGCATTTTTATCAGCACTGGAATCTTTGTAGTAAGATAAAACAGATGTCCCGGCAGTATATGGATGAAACATCAATTCTAAAATTCCACAAAGGAGAATGACAAGAACAATTGCGGCACCTACTTTTATGTAAGCATGAGGATTTCCTTTATTGGAAATATAAAAAGCAACTGCTCCGAAAAATACAAATGGAAATAAATATGCCATTGCTCCTACAAGTCCAAATCCTACAGAAGAAATTGCTCCTCCCGCTATGCCACCCATACCAAAATTACTCAGGATAAGAAGGATGCAGATGGCAAGGGAACCCAATAGAAGAATCTCTGAACGGATTTCCTGACTTTGTGCTGTATTTATATGATTTGAAGTTCTTTTTGTCTTACTGCCAGAACTTTTCTTTGTGGAGGCAGAAGCTTTTTTTGCTGTCGATGTTTTCTTAGTTGTTGCATTTTTTGCTGCTTTCGCTGTGTTGTTCGTAGAACTTTTTTTCGTATTTGTAGATTTTGCAGCCATCTGATTCCCCCTTAATTATTATACCATTGTACTGATTCAATCAAACGATAGATTGAATACATACTATTTCAAGTATAACATCAATTAAAATTCATGTCATTACAAAATTTCTTTGATCAGATGCCATTTTTTTGTTCTATATTTACATTTCCGAAGGTTTTTCCCGTTTTTCATCAATCAATTCATAGAGTTTTTTAAATGCCTGGTGAATGCCTCCGACTTCGTCGATGATCCCTTCTCTTACAGCTTCTTCTCCTTCTAACAGTGTTCCTACATCTTTTACAAGCTGCGTAGGGTTCAACATCAGATCAACAAGACGTTTTTCTGTGATTTTAGAGTGTGCAGCAATAAATCCGGCAATTCTGTCCTGTGTACGTTCCATATTTCTCAGACTCTGTGTCACACCGATAAAAGTACCGTTTGAACGAACCGGATGAACAACCATGGTTCCTGTCGGTACAATAAAGGAATAATCTGCCGAAACAGCAAGAGGACCGCCAATAGAATGACTTCCACCAAGGACAAGAGAAACGGTTGGTTTTCCCAAAGAAGCTATCATCTCCGCAATTGCAAGTCCAGCTTCCACATCTCCACCCAGTGTATTTAATAAAATGAGAACCCCCTCTACTTCATCGCTTTCTTCAGCTTCAGCCAGTTGTGGAAGTAAATGTTCGTACTTTGTTGCTTTTGTATTATTTGATACTGTTTCATGTCCTTCAATTTCACCTATAATTGTCAGAAGACGAATTTTGTAATTCTTTTTATTTTCATTTAACATTAACGCACCAAATTCTTTGATTTCATCTGATTTTTGCTTTTTTTCCTCGCTCATATAAATATGCCTCCTGTTGAAAGTAAATAAATACTATTACTAGAATGCACAGAATACGGGGAAAATATGTATTGTATCCAATTCCGCATATCAATCTCCACAATTTAAGCAAAAGAGCTGACTACTGTTTAAAACCTACAATTCGGATACAAAAAACAGGAGGTATGGATACAAAATCATGAGAATCCATACCTCCTGAATCATATGTTATTTATATTAATCTTCCAGTGCCTGTTCTACATCGGCAATCAGATCTTCAATATTCTCAATTCCAAGACTGAAACGAATCAGATCTGGCTGTACACCTGCTTCCAACAGTTCCTGCTCATTCATCTGTCTGTGTGTATGACTTGCAGGATGAAGTACGCAGCTTCTTGCGTCTGCTACATGAGTTACAATCGCAACCAGTTTCAGTTTGTCCATCATCTTAACTGCTGCTTCTCTTCCGCCCTTTAATCCAAAAGTAATAACACCGCAAGTTCCATCCGGCATATATTTCTGAACAAGATCATAATCCTTGCTTCCCGGAAGTGATGGGCAGTTTACCCATGCCACTTTCTCGTGTCCCTGGAGATACTGAGCCATCTTTACAGCGTTCTCACAATGTCTTGGCATTCTCAAATGAAGACTCTCAAGTCCAAGGTTCAGAAGAAATGCATTCTGTGGAGACTGGATCGATCCAAGATCTCTCATCAGCTGTGATGTTGCTTTTGTTATATAAGCAGCTTTGCCAAACTTTTCTGTATATACAATTCCGTGATAAGTCTCATCCGGTGTTGTAAGTCCGGCAAATTTGTCTCCGTAAGCAGCCCAGTCAAAGTTACCGCTATCAACGATTGCACCGCCAACACAGGCTGCATGTCCATCCATGTATTTTGTAGTTGAATGAGTAACAATATCTGCACCCCATTCAAAAGGACGACAGTTGATCGGTGTTGCAAATGTATTATCTACGATTAACGGAACATGATGTGCATGTGCAGCTTTTGCAAATTTCTCAAAATCAAAAACAGTCAATGCCGGATTGGCAATCGTCTCTCCAAAAACAGCTTTCGTATTCTCCTGAAATGCCGCATTCAGTTCTTCCTCTGTGCAGTCTGGGTCTACGAAAGTTGCTTTTACTCCCATCTTACGGATTGTATGAGCAAACAGGTTGTAAGTACCGCCATACAAGGCAGAGGCACATACGATATGATCACCTTCTTCAGCAATATTCATAATCGCATAAAAGTTTGCTGCCTGTCCGGAAGAAGTCAGCATTGCTGCTACTCCACCCTCCATATCACAGATCTTTGCTGCTACTGCATCATTCGTCGGATTCTGAAGTCTTGTATAAAAATATCCGGACTCTTCAAGATCAAAAAGTCTTCCCATCTGATCACTGCTGGTGTAACGGAATGTTGTGCTTTGTACGATCGGGAGCACACGTGGTTCACCGTTTCCCGGATTGTAACCGGACTGTACACATTTAGTTTCCATCTTGTAATTACTCATCATTGTCCCCCATTTCTTATAACTGATTATTCGTTCCAGTTATGGTATACGTCCTGAACATCATCATCTTCATCAAGAAGATCAAGTGTTTTCTGGATGTTTTTAATATCTTCTTCTTTTGTAAGATCAACATATGTCTGTGGAATCATTGTAACTTCAGCAGAAACCATAGGGATTCCGGCTTCTTCCATCTTCAGACGAACATCACTGAAGTCTTCCGGTGCTGTTAATACTTCGTAGCTGTCTTCTTCTTCGTTAAAGTCTTCAGCACCTGCATCAAGTACAGTCATCATAAGATCATCAGAGTCCATATCGCACTCTTCTTTATCAATAATGATCTGTCCTTTTTCATCGAACATGAAAGATACACATCCAGGTGTTCCTACGTTTCCGCATCCCTTTGTAAATGCATTTCTTACATTGGAAGCTGTACGGTTCTTGTTATCTGTAAGAGTCTTAACGATAATAGCAGTTCCGTTCGGTCCATATCCTTCATATGTAATACGCTCATAGTTATCAGCAGTTCCTTCTCCGGCAGCTTTTTTGATATTTCTCTCGATTGTATCATTCGGCATGTTGTTTGCTTTTGCTTTTGCAATAACATCACGAAGTCTGCTGTTGTTTGTCGGATCAGCACTTCCACCTTCCTTAACAGCAATTGCAAGTTCACGTCCAATCTTTGTAAAAATCTTTCCTTTCGCTGCATCATTCTTTTCTTTCTTATGCTTGATATTCGCAAATTTAGAATGTCCTGACATATTCTGATTCTCCTTTTCTATTGTATCAATGTATTTTATATAAATTCACTTGCATTTACAGATACACACTAAGTTCTGTAAAGCACTATCCTTATGATTTTACCACGCTTTTTTTGTTCTGTAAAGAATTTGGTTGGATTTATGTAGTAAGATCCAGACTGATTCTTATTGCTTGGTCAATTTTTTTCATTCGTTCCTGATCGATATGACAGACATATTCTCTCAGTCTTTTCTTGTCAATTGTACGGATCTGTTCCAGCAGAATGACTGAATTTTTCATAATATTATAATCATTTGTACAGATTTCAATATGTGTCGGCAATTTTGCCTTATTCATCTTCGACGTAATTGCGGCACAGATGATGGTTGGACTATGTCTGTTGCCTATATTATTCTGTATTATAAGTACCGGCCGGATTCCACCTTGTTCGGAACCAACGACAGGACTAAGATCTGCGTAATAAATGTCGCCCCGCTTAATTATCAATTCATTCACACTCCGATATTCCAGTTACTTTTCGTATTTGTTCTCTGATTCTTCTCAGAACCTTTTGTTTTTTTCTAAGAACATACTAAAGTATCTCCGGTTTTATCGGATGTATGCATGTCAACCGGATTCTTTCAATAATTCCGGTTATTCGAAATAATCAATCTGTTTTACGATCGTACCGTTTTTATAATACTCTCTCGGAACACGCTTGCTCAGATCACAGACAAATTCATAATTGAATCTTCCACTCAGATCAGAAAGATCCTCTACACGGATAACGGCGTCATTGTCTTTTCCGACCAGAGTAACCGGATCCATGAATTTTGCTTCCGGAATCTCTGTTACATCTACCATAAACTGATCCATGCAGACTCTTCCTACAATATCTGCACGTTTTCCATGGATAAGAACATATCCTTTATTTGAAAGGGAACGCGGATATCCGTCACCGTATCCGACAGGAATCGTAGCGATCCGCATCTTCTTTGGCGCAACGAAAGTTCCACCGTAACTGATGGAAGTTCCTTTTTCCACATCCTTTACAAAGCTGATATGGCTGATTAATTCCAGTGCCGGTTTCAGGTCAACAGCATCTTTTTTCACTTCATCTGACGGATACATTCCATAAATAGAGATTCCGGCTCTGGCAAGATCATGCTTCATATCTGGAAAATCAATAATTCCGGCACTGTTATCACAATCATAATAGGAGATCTGGACTCCATTTTTTTCTAACTGTTCTTTCATCCAGAGGAATTTTTCATGTTGGGCAAATGTATAAGACTTGTCAAATTCATCTGCCTTTGCAAAGTGTGTGAACATTCCTTCCATTTTAATATTAGGAAGTTTGCTGATTCTGGAAATTGTCTCAACACTTTCTTTGCTTACTTTGAATCCAATTCGTCCCATTCCTGTATCGATTTTTATGTGAAGAAATGCGGTCTTTCCTGACCTTACGGCAGCCTCAGCCATTCCCTTGGCCATTTCTTCTGTATAAACTGCTGCACGGATTTCTTTTTCAACCATTTCTTCATACTCATCAGGAAAAACACAGCCAAGAATCAAGATTGGTTTCTTGATTCCATGTGCTCTTAAAGTTCTTGCTTCTCCCATGCATGCTACAGCGTAGCCCCAGATATAAGGCGTTTCCTCAAACATTTCCGCAAGAGGAACTGCTCCGTGTCCGTATGCATCCGTCTTGATAACAGCTATTAAACGTCCCTCCTGACCAATGCGATTTTTCATCTGTTCCATATTATATGCAATTGCGTCCAGATTGATCCGGGCACATACTCTGTTATACTGTTTCATAATTTATCTGCACTCCTTTGCATTCTTCATTGCATCGGCCATACCCTGAATCAGGTCTCTGGCTAATACGCTGTAACTTCCTTTGCTCTTTTTCGCTTCATCTCCACCACAGGCATGTAGGAAAACTCCCACAGTAGTGGCTTCAAATGGTGCCATATGCTGTGCAAGAAGTCCTGCAATCGTTCCGGCGAGAACGTCTCCGGAACCACCTTTTGCCATAGAGTTATTACCAGCGAGATTTACAAATCTCTGCCGATTTGTCTGTGCGACAACAGTACGACTGTCTTTTAACACACAGATTATGGAGGATTTTGTATCCGGTCCGGATTGTTTTATGATCTGATCAAGTGCCTGGAAGCGATCTTCCATGATCGTATCAATACTCCATCCGGTCAGCCTTGACATTTCTTTCATATGTGGAGTTAAAATCACAGGTGCACAACATTGATTTAATAACTCTATATTCCTGTTCAGTAAATTAAGTCCATCGGCATCTATGACACATGGACAGGATACATTTTTCAATACATTTTTCAATATCTTTTCGGAAATCTGTCCCATTCCAAGTCCACAGCCAATACAAACCACATCAGCCCAGTCAAGAAGATGAGACAGTTGACTGTCATCATAAGAATCATAGCAGGATATGATTGCCTCCGGAAGAAGTTCCTGCAGTGCCAGACGATTTTCACTTGCTGTATAAATCTGTACTAGACCGGCACCAACTGTATAGGCAGCACAGGCAGAAAGAAATGCAGCACCAGCCATCCCGGGACTTCCGGTGATCATAAGAACTTTTCCATAACTTCCCTTGTGCGAATTCATCATTCTCGAAGGAAGAAGTTTTCCAAGATCATTTTTGTCAAAGGTATAACAAACATCCAGGCGATTCGAAAAATATTTCGGATCAATTCCAATCGCAACCGGAATGCTCTCTCCTGCATACGACTTGCCAGGGAAAAGCTCACAGCCTAATTTTACACATGCCATACATACTGTAAGGTCGGTTCGAAATGCTGTCCCAAGAATCTTTCCTGTTGCAGCACAGATCCCGGATGGAATATCAACAGCAACTTTTTCTGCATCCTGAAGATTCATCCAGTCGATCACATCTTTATAATGTCCTGTGATTTCACGGCAGAGTCCAACACCAAATACAGCATCAATTATTACAGTATATTCTTCATCCGGGAATTCTGTGAATACAGAAATCCCCATATTTTCTACAATCTGTTTCTGACATCGACATTCTTCACTTAAAGAAGCTTCTTTCCCTGCAAATAGTACATCTGCATGCTTTCCCTGTTCGGTTAAGAGCCTTGCTACTGCAAATCCGTCTCCACCATTGTTGCCGCTTCCACAAACAATCAGACTTTTTTCTGTGGAAATATTTTTCTTATGCATTGTCTCGACAATCTGAAGTGCTGCACGTTCCATAAGTACAAGGGATGGAATCCCAATTTCATGAATTGTGTGTGCATCAGCTTCACTCATCTGCTTCCCATTTGGAAGATATCTCATGCTTATCGCCTGACCTTTCTATCATTATTAATTCCTTTTAACATGAACAGATGCTGCGAAACCTCCTTTTGTCAGTTGGTCCCACAGCATCCTTGCAGCTTTGCTAGATTCTATTCTTTATCCTGCTGACAAAGGTTGTAAGATAACTTCATCAGTGTGTCAGATAAATGTACGTTCTCAACGACCACATCCTTTGGAAGGGAAAGGTCTGTATGTGCAAAATTCCAGATTCCCTTCACACCGTTATCTACCAGAATATCAGCCACTTCAATTGCTTTTGATTTTGGAAGTGTCAGTGCAGCAATTTCAATGTCATTATTCTTAAGAAAATCTTCCAGTTCATCAACCATACGTACAGGAATCCCCCTGATCGTTACGCCTTCCAGTCGAGGATTCACATCGAAAAGACTTTTCAGAATAAATCCGCTTCTTTCGAAGGAAGCATAGTTTGCCAGTGCCTGTCCTAAATTACCGGCACCAATGATAATAAAATTATGACATCTATCCAATCCTAAGATCTTTCCAATCTCTGTATAAAGATATTTCACATTGTATCCGTACCCCTGCTGGCCGAATCCACCGAAATTATTCAAATCCTGACGTATCTGTGAAGCCGTTACATGCATCTTCTTACTCAAGTCACTGGATGAAATTCTCTCTACGCCAGCCTCCAGCAGATCTCCCAGATATCTGTAGTACCTCGGAAGTCTGGAAATGACTGCGCGTGATATCTTTCTCTGTTCCAATTTTTAGCCCTCCACTCTTAAACTACTCTTTATTATATAAAAGAGTTAAAGTTCTGTCAAACTTTTGTTTTGCAAAAACCTTTAAAATCCATATATTTTCCTTGTATTTTCGACATTTTTCTATATAATGATAATGTTAGAAGTCAAAAAACGAGGTGAAAATATATGATACTCGCATGTCACAATATAGAAAAAGCGTTTGGGGAACGCGAAATTGTACGAGACGGCTCCTTTCATATTGAAGATCGTGAGAAAGCTGCTCTTGTCGGTGTGAACGGCGCCGGGAAATCAACAATCCTTAAGATGATCATCGGAGAAGAACCTCTTGATGGTGGAGAGGTTATTCTCGCGAAAGGAAAGACACTCGGTTATCTTGCGCAGCGTCAGGATTTAAAATCCGGAAATACCATTTATGAGGAAGTAAAAAGTGCAAAAGCGGATATTTTCGCAATGGAAGCTCAGATTCGTTCCATTGAACATGAACTGAAGCATCTGGAAGGTGAGGAATTGCAGAGCCGCCTGGAGACCTACAATCGTCTACAGTCTGAATTTGATGCAAGAAACGGTTATGCCTGCGAAAGTGAGATTACAGGTGTATTAAAGGGACTTGGGTTTACAGAAGACGATTTTAATAAACAGACAGATACACTTTCAGGAGGTCAGAAGACCCGTGTTTCTCTCGGAAAATTACTGCTTACAAGTCCGGATATCCTCCTGCTTGATGAGCCGACAAACCACTTGGATCTGAATTCCATTGCCTGGCTGGAAACATATCTGATCAATTATTCCGGAGCGGTATTTATCGTCTCCCATGACCGTTATTTCCTGAATCGTGTTGTCACAAAAGTTGTTGAGATTGACAATGCACAGGTTCGCATGTACCTTGGAAATTATAAAGATTATGCAATGAAAAAACAGCAGATCCGAGATGCACAGCTGAAAGAATACATGAATCAGCAGCGTGAGATCAAACATCAGCAGGCTGTTATTGATAAATTAAAGTCTTTCAATCGTGAAAAATCAATCAAACGTGCAGAGAGTCGTGAGAAAATGCTTGACAGGATTACGCCATTGGACAAACCGGTTGACAGTACGAAAGAAATGCATTTTACGCTGGAACCATCGCAGATCAGCGGAAATGATGTTCTTACAGTGGAACATCTCTCAAAGCAATTTGACAGTCAGGTTCTCTTCCGTGATATCAGTTTTGAAATCAAACGTGGCGAACATGTCGCTGTGATTGGTGATAACGGAACCGGAAAGACAACACTTTTAAAGATCATTAATCAGGTTATTGCAGCGGATCAGGGCGAATTCACACTTGGATCCAAAGTGACGATTGGTTATTACGACCAGGAACATCACGTACTTCATGATGATAAGACCATTTTTGATGAGATTTCTGATGACTATCCTGATCTTACCAATACACAGATCAGAAATACACTCGCTGCATTCCAGTTTACCGGAGATGAAGTGTTCAAAGAAATTCATACGTTAAGCGGTGGAGAAAAAGGCCGCGTATCACTTGCCAAACTTATGCTTTCGGAAGCAAATTTTCTAATCCTTGATGAGCCAACCAACCATCTGGATATTACTTCTAAAGAAATTCTGGAAGAAGCATTAAATAACTACAGCGGAACGATACTTTATGTATCCCATGACCGTTATTTTATCAATCAGACCGCCTCCCGGATCCTTGAACTGGTGAATCAGACATTTGTTAATTACATCGGAAACTACGATTATTATCTGGAGAAAAAAGAAGCACTGACACTTGCTTATGCTTCTGGAAATGAAACAAATGCAGAAAATGTATCCAATTCAGGCAATTCTGCTGCATCCACTCCTGCTTCGGATTCAAAATTAAGCTGGCAGGAACAGAAGGAACAGCAGGCACGTGAACGTAAACGTAAAAATGAGTTGAAGAAAACAGAGGAAGAAATTGCAAAACTCGAAGATCGCAACACAGAGATTGACGAGGAACTGACGAAAGAGGAAGTTTATTCGAACTCTATTGAGTGCCAGAAACTTTCAACAGAACGCGCTGCAAATGAAGCAAGATTAGAAGAATTGTATGAATTGTGGGAAGAATTAGCAGAATAATGAATCTGCATAACAGTAATCGCCTGACAGCTACTACTTATGGTAACTGTCAGGCGATTTGTTTTAAGATTACATTTTCAAATTTAGTCAAACTCGAATCGGGATCAAGGTTTGTTTCTATACTGTACCGGTGTGATATTATACAGTTTTTTAAATGTTCTGTTAAAATGCTCTACATTCTGATATCCCACAGATTCTGCAATACTTTCTACAGTTGCACTGCTGCTCTTAAGCATTGCTCTTGCCTTTTTCATACGGATTTCTTTCAGAATATCTCCGAATGTCATTCCTGATTTTTCTTTAATATATTTTGACAAATATGGTTTTGAAAGGAAGAACTTCTCAGCAAGATCGTCCAATGTAACTTCTTTATAATTTGCATAAATATAATTTGTAATATCTAATAATCTTTCATCCTTGCATGTCTGGGATCTCTGTACGCTATCCAATTTATTCACTGCAACAACGAGTGCTTCAATAGATGCTTTGATAATATCGGCATCAACTCCGACACCCCAGTAACGCTTCTTGTTGGAAATAACACCGACATAAGCAACAGCTCTGGAAGAAGATCCTTTTGTCAAAGAATGCTCCTCGTAAAATGCAAGTTCAAATTCGATATCAAAATAATGCTTGATTGCATTGCTGACAGCATCCAGACGTCCGTTTCCAACACCTGTGATCTTGCGGTTACTTCCATTGTGGTGAATCGTTGCTTCTGCGACAATTCCATCTTCTTGTTTAAAGTGGCATTCATCAACACTGAAAATTGGTTTCGCATTGATGTAATGGTCTTCAAAGATATGATATACATTGTCTGGTGTAAGTTCTTCGTGAGCCTTGTCGGAAACATCTTTTACAAGATATCCGACTTCTTCTCTCATCTTTTCCGGTAAGCTGATTCCAAAGCTCTGCTTCAGGATATAGTTTACGCCACCCTTTCCTGACTGGCTGTTAATACGAATTACATCGGAATCGTATCTTCTGCCAACATCCTGTGGATCGATCGGGAGATATGGAACAGTCCATGTCTGACAGTCATGCTCCTCTCTCCAGGTCATACCTTTCGCAATCGCATCCTGATGTGAACCGGAGAATGCTGTAAATACAAGATCTCCTGCATATGGCTGGCGCGGAGAAACTTTCATTCTTGTCACGCGTTCATAGATTTCACAAATGTCACTCATATTAGAGAAATCAAGTTCCGGATTCACACCCTGAGAAAACATATTCATTGCAAGTGTGATAATATCTACGTTACCTGTTCTCTCTCCGTTTCCGAACAATGTTCCTTCGATTTTATCAGCACCGGCAAGGATTCCAAGCTCAGCATCTGAAACTCCTGATCCTCTGTCATTGTGCGGATGCAGAGAAAGAATTACATTCTCTCTGTCGCGCAGATGCTTGTTAAAATACTCTACCTGACTTGCGAATACATGAGGCATAGCATTTTCCACTGTTGTAGGCAGGTTGATGATCGCTTTGTTATCAGCTGTTGGCTGCCAGATCTCAAGGACTGCGTTGCAGACTTCTAATGCATAGTCAACTTCTGTTCCCTGAAAACTTTCCGGACTGTACTGGAATGTAAAGTTTCCATCTGTTTCTTCTGCTAACTCTTTCAAAAGTTTTGCACCGTCAATTGCAATCTGCTTTACCTGCTCTTTATCTTTCTTAAATACCTGTTCTCTTTGTGCAACAGATGTTGAATTATATACATGGATAATAGCATGTGGAGCACCTTTGACAGCGTCAAAAGTTTTTCTGATAATATGCTCTCTTGCCTGTGTCAGAACCTGGATCGTAACGTCATCCGGAATCATGTTCTGCTCGATCAATGTTCTTAAAAACTGATATTCCGTCTCAGACGCAGCTGGGAATCCGACTTCGATCATCTTGAATCCTACATCCACAAGCAGCTGGAAGAATTCCAACTTTTCATCCAGACTCATCGGCTCGATCAGTGCCTGGTTACCATCTCTCAAGTCAACACTGCACCAGATTGGTGCTTTGTCAATTGAATCTTTCTTTACCCAGTCATAACATGGCTCAGGTGGCATAAAGTAAGTCTTTTCGTATTTCCTCCAGTTTTCCATAATGTGTACCTCTCTTATATTTAATCAATTTAGTTGTTGTTTTTTAACACTCGTTTATATTAGCACAGGAAAGTCTTAGATTGTAGTGATTATTTTAATCACCTCACTTGATCTTTTTTAATATTTCCTGCTTTTTGGTACGAATTTTTTATAGAAAACAGGTGGAAAATATATTCCACACATTTTTTTAAGGTTCTCTTTTCTGCATTCTGTGTTGTATAGACGGGATATTCACGGATCAATTTGTCATTTAACGTGCAGCGAATCCTGCCGACTTGCATTCCTTTCCTTACAGGAGCATCCAACTGATCAGGAATCTCATAGTCAACAGAAATCGTTTCATCTTCTTTCAATAGGAAAGAAACAGGTGTCAGATTTGCAGTAAGAGGAATTTTGGTTCCGTTTTTACCGGGATAATCTATCGTATCTGAATGTGCTTTTATCCCATTATTAATAAATATCTGCCGGACAGGTAATTCAATTTCAAATGTCTTATATTGATAATGATCCAAAGCATAAGTCATAAGAGTTCTCATATCGGACCATTTATAACTCTTATGATTTGGCCATCCGCAGGCAAGGAGCGCAACAATAAATGTCCGCTCATCTCTACGCAGCGCACCGACATAACAATATCCGGCATCTGAAGTAAATCCTGTTTTTCCGGAAAGAGCGCCGTCCATCATATTTAAGAATGCATTATGATTATAACAGCTGAACGATCGTTTTCCTTCAACATCTTGAAACTGATAGGTTTCGGTACGCGTGATCGTAAGAAATTCTTCCTGTTTCTTAGAATTCATAATACAATAACGCATGATCCTTGCAAGATCTTCTGCTGTAGTGTGGTGGATTCCATTTGAATCTGCTGCATCTAATCCATTTGGTGTGATAAAATAAGTAGAATAACAGCCGATCGTCCGCGCTTTTTGGTTCATCAGATCTGCGAATTTCTCTACACTTCCGGCAACAGCTTCTGCAATTACAACCGCAGAGTCATTATGTGACTCCAGCATTAAGGAATAAAGAAGATCTTTTAAATAAAACCGTTCTCCTGCAACCATTCCAAGATGTACCTTTGGCTGTGCAGCAGCCTGATCGCTTACTGTAACAATCTGATTTTCTGAATCCATTATGCCGCTCTCTAATGCAAGGATGCAAGTCATAATCTTTGTTGTACTTGCCATTGCCCGTTCTTCCTGTCCATTTTTGGAAAATAAAATACGCCCACTGTCTGCATCCATTAAGACGGCAGACAGGGCGTATAATTGTTTTAGCTCATCTGGAACTACCTGACGTTCGTTAGAACTGACATTTATCTTCCAGTTTTGTCCTGCATGATCAGATGTAGTTCCAAAAACATGAACCGGAAAAGAAATTCCAATGATCATGCTGACAATCAGTATGCGAACAAAGAATAAATAGATTCTGAAATACCACTTTTTAAATTCTATCATCAATTGATTTCCTGTCTATATTGGAAGCTCCAGTCTTCTTTTAATTTTATGATTCCAATGTAAGTCGTAGAATTCAAAAATCAAATATCCATACGGATCTTTGCCTCATCTTCTGCTTCTTCTTTGAAATGTTCCAGCTGCTCCGGATTCAATGACGGAAGATCATCAATCGACGGTACACTGAATCTTCTTAAGAATTCTTCCGTCGTGCCGAAAAGAATTGGTTTTCCAGGTGCATCAAGTCTTCCGACTTCTTCTACCAGACCATATTCCACAAGTTTATTTACTGCATGATCAGACTTTACTCCACGGATCTTCTCTACCTCGATCTTAGTGATCGGCTGTTTGTATGCAATGATTGACATTGTCTCAAGAAGAACGTCCGTCAGAGTATATTTCTTTGGCTGCTTTGCCACACGAATCAGATAGTCATACATTTCTTTCTTTGTACACATCTGATAAGACTTGTCCAGTTCAATGATGCGGATTCCTCTGTTCTTTGATTCGTATTTCTTCATCAGATCCTGAAGTAATTCTTCGGTTGTCTGCTCATCCTGTTCGATTGCTTTCGCAATTTTACTTAGTTCAACAGACTCACCCATTGTAAATAAAATAGCTTCAATTGCAGCCTGAAGTGTTTTTACTCCTGCCATTTACACTACGTCTCCTTTTCTCTCAATCATGATCTCACCACAAGTAGATTCTTGTTCAACATAAATTTCACCCAGCTTCATCATTTCAAGAATCGCAAGAAATGTAACAACAACATGCATTTTACTCTTCTGCTTCTGAAGAAGCTGACGGAAACTGAACCGGCGATGTTCCTGTAAATAATCACGCACATAAAGGAACTTATCTGTGAGTGAAACTTCCTCTTTCTCAATCTTGCCAAATTTACTTCTTACCGGATCCACTTTATCTGTCTGCCGACGCATAACTTCCTGAAAAACTTTCTTTAACTGTACCATTGTCAGATCCCCAAGTAAAAGGTCAAGATCAACTGGCTCCACATATTCCAGAACTTCTTCCGGAATTGTCGGATTCTTATATAAAATCAGATCCGCATCTACCTGGCGGTCTCTGAGCTCATAAGACATGTATTTATACATTTTATACTGTAGCAGCTGTTCAACCAGTTCCTGCCTTGGATCTTCTTCCTCTCCGTCTTCTTTGACTTCTTTTGGAAGAAGCATCTTGCATTTAATATCCAACAACGTCGCTGCCATAACAAGAAATTCACTCATCACATTCAGATCTTCCCGTTGCATCTGACGGATATATTCCATGTACTGATTCGTAATCTCCACAATGGGGATATCGTAAATATCTACTTTATTCTTCTCAATCAGATGAAGGAGCAGATCCAACGGCCCTTCAAATACTTCCAGTTTTACCGGTATTCCCATAATAATCTCCTTTTATCTGCAAAGGGTGATTGTAATCACTTCTGCCGGATTGAACAGTCTCACATTAAATGTATGCGTTCCAAGCCCTTTGCTGACGATGATCGTCTGTTCTCCCTCCACGGTCATCTCTCCTGAATATTTTGGAAAAAGAAATGCCTGCGGAGTGATCACGCCGCCAATTCCCGGCAAGCGTACACATCCTCCATGTAAATGTCCAGACAAAATCAGATCGGAACCCCATTCCTTATAAGCTTCCATATAGGATGGATTGTGGGCAAGCAGAATGTAATAACTGTTGTCTGCAAAATTCTCTGTTGTCTCCTGCTGTTTTTCCTGATTTCCTGTAGTATGCTTTTCTCTCAGGCATCTGCGTACATCTTCAGCGGTGACATCCGCCTTGCGGAATTTTTTATTCACAATCAGTGGGAGTTCCAATCCGCTGATATGAATCTGTTGATTTCCCAACAGAATATCGCAACTTTCATTTTCCAGAAAACGAACCCCTTCTGCCTGTAACGTTTTACGATACTCTTCATAACACAAAGAATAGTTTTCCTGATTCTCTTTGATTCTCTGTTCATGATTTCCACTCGCATAATAAACCGGGCAGAGCTGCGGCAGACGACTGACAAAATCCAGTGCCTCTTGGTATCGCACGTCATTTTTTGCCACCAGCATATCTCCGCCAATCAAAATCAGATCCGGCTGCTCTGCTTTTATAACTTCGAACAATTTATTGTTCTGCTTACCATAAACATGGTTGTGCATATCACTTAAAAAAATAATTCTGTTCACCGAGTCTTTTTCTGCTGCGCAGGTTATCTTTGGTGAATGTACTTCGTAATGTGTTACACAAAAAGAATGCTGCTCCCGATACATTTCTGCTAATATAACTGCGCACACAATCAGAAAAAGAACTGTGAAAAAACCTAGGATGCTCATATCGTATGTATCTCGGACATCTCAGCTTCTGCAATCGCCACACCGGAACTTGATCCAATACGGTCTGCACCTGCATAAAACATCTTCCGTGCATCTTCCAGTGTATGAATACCACCGGATGCCTTTACCTTCATGTCAGAGCCAACCGTACGCTTCATAAGAGAAACTGCTTCTACAGTTGCTCCGCCGGTTGAGAAACCGGTAGAAGTTTTTACATAGTCTGCACCTGCATCACGGCTTACAAGACAAGCCTCCTGAATCTCTTCGTCTGTAAGCAGACATGTCTCAAGAATCACCTTTACAATCACGTCATCCCCGGCAGCAGCGACAACCGCACCGATATCTCTTCTTACATAATCCCAGTTTCCACTCTTCAATGCTCCAATATGGATAACCATATCCAGCTCTTCTGCGCCGTCTTTCACTGCTGCTGTTGCTTCTGCAATCTTCGCAGTTGTTGACATTGCTCCTAACGGAAAACCAATCACGGTACATACTTTAATTCCTGTATTTTTCAGAAGAGAGGCACAAAGCGCAACACAACTTGAATTCACACAAACAGAATGAAATCCGTACGTAACTGCTTCCTCACATAATCCACGGATATCTTCCTCTGTTGCATCTGCTCTTAATAATGTATGATCAATACGTTCTGTAATCATTAATTTAATCTGCCTCCTGTATTTTTATATCCATTGCGGGTAGTAAAATTTCATAAAACAGACTAAAAATTATTCTGAGCTACCCGCATTCGTACCCTTTATTATAAAACATTTTCCATGTTCCCGACAAGTGTTATAATAATTTCTTCCAAATCTTTTTTAGATAATCTCCAAAATCTGCCTTTTCCACAGGTGTTGCGGCAATCAGATTTATGGATCCAATTTCTTTCCCATTTATCCGATAACAAATCCGACCAACTGTTTCCCCTTTTTTCACAGGTGCTTTTACTTCATCTGGAATTTCTGTTATTTCTTCGACTTTAGATAAATCGGATCCTTCCGTATCTACATAAGTAAATCCTTCCTCATATTGAATCTTTAGATGATCTTCTTTGCCACCTTTCACCAGAACCACTGGCAGTTTCCGTTCTTTTGCTTTATAAATCTGACATTTCCCAAATCCATAATTCAATAAGGTTACCGCATCCTTAAAACGGCTTTTTGAATCTTCAGCGCCCATAATTACTGCGATCAGATCCACACCATTCTTACTTGCCGTTGCTGATACACAGAACTTTGCCTTTCCGGTGGATCCGGTTTTCAGACCAGTCGCATATTCGTACTGCCGGATCAGTTTATTTGTATTCGTCAGGCCAAATTCTGAAGATCCACGGGCAGTTGTATGCGTGATATTTTCCATCCAGACCGTACAGTAGTCCTTTATCTGCGGATATCTGTTCATCAGTTCCCGCGACATGAGTGCAATGTCTCTGGCACTCATCTCATGGCCATCTGCATCTAATCCGTTGCAGTTTACGAAGTTTGTATGTTTCATTCCAAGTCCTTTTGCCCGCGCATTCATTTGTTTTACAAATTCTTGTTCATTACCGCAGATACATTCACTCATAGTTACACATGCATCGTTTGCGCTTGCGACAGAAATGCATTTTAGCAGCGTACCTACCGTCTGCATCTCTCCAGGTTCCAGGAATACTTGAGATCCTCCCATAGAAGCTGCATACTCGGAAGTTGACACTTCATCATCAAGTGATATGGTTCCGTTTTCTAATGCATCAAAGATTAACAACATTGTCATGATCTTTGTAACACTTGCCGGTGGCCGTGCAGTATCTGCATCTTTTTCAAATAAAACCGTTCCCGTAGACATTTCCATAAGAATACCAGACGGCGCACTTATTTCTACTTCTTCCGCGTGGACTACACTTGTCGGAAATGTAATCCTATACAGCAGAAAAACAGTCAGCAGAATCACTGTAAAACCTTTCTTCATCTGCAATTCCCCCATGGACTATTCTTTTACCAGTATAGTAGCGATGGAGGGGAAATATGTCTGGAGAGAATTGACTTTTCAATTTTACAGGCGTATATTAGAAGTACTGTCCATTTTCTGTGATTTCAGAAAGATGGAATCTAATATTAGGAGGTCAAAATGAGCTCACGCACTTATTACGATATCTTAGGTGTATCCAGAGATGCAACTCTAGAAGAAATTACTTCAGCGAAAAATGCATTGGCTAAGGTCTACCATCCGGATGCCAATATGCATAAAGATATAGATACAACTGCTTTTATGCAGGAGATTCTGGAAGCCTACCGGGTTCTTTCCAATCCGGCGAAAAGAAAAGCTTATAATCTGGAAATTTTTGGAGTTACAGACCGTGTTTTTAAGACATTTAAACTTACGCCGGAAGATGAGAAAGAATCCGTTTCTTTCGTGACTTACTGGAATGCAGCAGTGCAGCTCCAGGATATCATTGATCAAAGTGTTCGTGTAATGGAACGTGCTTCCAAGACAAAGACACTCTCTCAAAAATTAATGAAAAAGCTTGGGAAAAATGATCCGGATGAGATGCACCGTGAACGCCAGCTCAGCCGCCTATCCATGCAGGCAATGCGTCAGATCACCACATTGAAAATAGCAGGAATTCCAAGCGAATACTGGAATATAGATGCCATGAACTGGGTACTGGTCCGTTGGGGACAAAGACAGGATACAGATTTCCGAAGTTTGTTCAAACGATATGATATCTACGTGGAGAAACACTATTCCACTTCCGAGAAGAAAAAACTGCATGCATATAAACGTCAGTTCCATCACAATTTGAAAAAGCTTCTTTCCTATGCATTGGAGGCATAAGAGACAGGGAGAAATATTTCCGGTATATTTATTAGAAGAATGAGGTACATCATGAAAACAAGAGTAGCATTTGTATGTTGGGGGAATATTTGCAGATCAACCTTAAGCGAAAGCGTGTTTACCTATAAGGTAAAAGAAAAAGGGTTGAGTGATCAGTTTGTAATAGACAGTTTTGCGACAAGCACAGAAGAAATCGGGAATCCACCGCATAGAGGTACCGTAAACAAACTAAAAGAAGTTGGAATTCCTTTAGTACCACATCGTGCAAAACAGATTACATTTTCCGATTATGATAATTTCGATTATATCATAGGTATGGATTCGATCAATATAAAATATCTTAACCGCATGCTTAAAGGTGATCCAGATGGTAAGGTTTCTAAACTTTTAGATTACACATCACGTAAAGGCGCTGATATCGCAGATCCATGGTATACTGGGAATTTTGATGCAACTTACAGAGACGTAAATGAAGGATGCGACGCTTTATTGGCTTATATTTTAGAGCAAAAATAATCGAGGGGGCAGATTTTGCTCCCTCTTATCTATTCCACTTTTATTTAATATCTAATCCAAATCTGTAAATCTCACTGATCCTGGCCTGTGCCTGTTCAGATTCTTTTTTCTTGATAAGCTCGTTACGGTCACTTAAAATAGCAAGCATTTCATCCACAACTTCTACATCCGGCAAATCAGAATAATGGGATAAATATCCGATCATTCTTGTTGCTGTATAATCGGTATTCAGATTTCTGGTGACAAGATCACATAAATTCTCCGGGTAACCTCGTTCCATCATCAGATTGTAGAGCTGCATGCTGATTTCTGTTCTTGGTTTCATGGGTGTTCTCCTTTTTTTGTTGTAACCATTCTATCATGTTACGTCCAAAAAATCATCTATATTTACATGTAATATCTGCATAAAATCCAGTGGGTTATTTTCTAACCGTCTATGCCTTCCAACCCTTGGTTTAACAGTTATTGAGCATCCCTTAATTGTTCTACAACGCTGCATTTTGCTGCATTGTCATACATCATGCAGGGGATCAGCAACCCCAGCAGAAGAAATACCGGAATTGTCAGTAGGACAGGCAGAACGGTAAACTGATACTCAAAGAACCAGAACATACTGCCCAGCATTTTCCCTGCAAGAGGTCCCACCGCCAGCGACAGAATAAAGGCCGCCGCTACGGAAGACATTGCGTAAAACAATCCTTCGTAGATCAGCATGGTTTTGAGCTGCCGGTTCGTCATTCCTACAGCCTGAAGCACAGCAAATTCACGGCGGCGGGAAAGAATACCGGTCATCATGGCGTTGAAGAAATTTAAGAGTCCCACCAGTCCGATGATAGCACAGAGGATACCACCGATCAGAAGGAACATCTGCCGGAACTGAGCAAACTCAGAGCGAGCTGTGGCCTTGCTTTCATACATCAAGGGTGAAAACTCACCGGCAGTGAGCTTCGATAGATATTGCTCTGCTTCGGCCTCGTCAACTTCGTCCGCTGTGTCGAACAGGTAGAGCATCGGAATGGCTGCACCACCGCTGTCCCTCTGTGCGGTGTCCACAGACAAAACTGCATCATAGCCAGCACCACCATAACGATAACCCATGGAATTTGGAAGTCCTACCAAGGCGCAGACCGTGTACTCTACATCTCTGGCTCCATACAATTTTGCCTGAAGGTACTCCTCCGGTGTATCTTCGGTGCAGAGTTCTCCGGTGCGGCTGTCGATATATTTCACATCATCCGCATAGGTAGCAGTAATCGTGTCTCCCACCTTGGGGTAGTATTCAGGATTGGGCAGATTGCCGTAATCATCCAAAGAAACCGCAATGGCAATGGCGTTATTGTCCGGCTCCAGCATAGGAGAAATATCTCCGTCGAACACTTGCAGCTTGTCAAACAGACTGTTATCCAGAGCCTCGATTCTGGTATCTCCCATCACCATATTGCCCCGGTGCTCCAGACGGCTCATATGGCTGTCCAACTGCTCGGCGCTTTCGTACCTTGCATAGTCCTGACGCAGAGCATCCTCCGTCATCCACAGGTATGCGGTTTTTCGCACAGCATATCCCGTGCCGGAAAGACTGGCCTTTGTGTTTGCTGCGATCTCCTCGATCTGTTCTGGCGTGATGAATTCATCTGCCGGGTTGAAACGGAAATAGTCGGGAGTGCTGACGATAAAATCAGCACAGGTCATGGAGGATACATACTTCTCCATGCTGAAGCCTCCCACAAAGGCACACAGCGCATTGAACAGTGTCACCGACAGTGCCAGAGACACCACCACCAGCACCGTCTTTTTCTTGTTTCGTCCCAGATTGGCAAAGGCCATCTGATGGAGCTTGGCTCCCCGGGTACTGCGCTGTTTTTTCTTAGTCTGCATTGCATCCGTATATTTGATAGCCTCCACCGGAGAGACCTTGGCTGCCATTTTTCCAGGCTTGGAACAGGACAAGAGCACCGTCAACAGGGCAAACAGCATGGAACCAAGGAAGATCACAGGCGAAGTGCTGATGGTGGTGATGCCTGCATCCAACTGGGTGGAGCGCAAGACAACAGGAACCAAAACAGCGCCAATGCCGTAGCCCAGCAGCAGCCCCGCCGGAATACCGATCAGACAAAGCAGAAGTGCCTGCTGGCGAATGATGCGTTTGAGCTGCCGGGGCGTTGTGCCAATGGTTTTCAGAAGTCCGTAAAACCGGATATCCCCTGCAACAGAGATCTGAAAAATGTTATAGATGATAAGATACCCCGTGAAAATCACCAGCAGCAAAAAAGCTGCTATGGCAATTATCAGCTCTGGATCGAGCTGCGACTCCAGCTGGGATGAGGTATATCCCCAATTGACGCCGATTCGGACGCTGTTGGGATCGGTATAGCTGTCCCATGTGTAACCAAGATCGGTATCCACCTGCTCCATCTGCCCTTGAATGTTTGTGCCGGAGGCCAGCATGACATTCAAATCGGTGCGGAAAGGCTGTAAACCTGTTTTCACTGCCTGCGCTTCGATGTCATCTGCGTAATCACGACTGATGTTGATGTAATGAACAGGCATTAGTTCATCATAGTCCCAATAGCCTACCAGCGTAAAGGTATCTGTTACAGTAAAGGCGGTTTGATCCTTGTCCGTAATGGAATAGGAAACCGTGACCTCGGCGCCCAGTTCCGGCGTTACGCCAAGCAGCTGCAACGCTGCCGTATCCATGGCTACCTCTTTGCCGCTTTCGGGCATCCGTCCGATAGTAGGGGTTGCATAGCTCCATTTAGTGCAGTTGGCATCCATGTAGCTGATCTCTGCCGGTATTTTGGCAAAGACCCCCTCCGCAGTGATACCGATTACCTTCCGTACCCCCGTAGCCTTCACCTTTGGGTGGGCAGCGATGCGTTCCGCCTGCTCGGGGGAAACATCCTTAAAGGTGCCGTGTGCATAGCTGCCTACCTGCCGAAACTGGTAGGTTTCATAACTGGCGTTCAATGACAAGACAATGGTGAACATGGACGTAAATAACAGCGTGGTCAGCGCAATGGCAAAAATAGCGATCAGATTGCGGCGACGGTTCGCATAAAGAGATTTTAAGCTGAGCTTTCGAATACATTTTCTGTTTTTGACATTCATCGTAGCCACCTCCCGTTAGTTCTCGGAGACGATCCGACCATCTTCGATACGGATAATGCGGTCTGCCATCTGCGCAATTTCTTCGTTGTGAGTGATCATTACGATTGTTTGGGCGAACTTTTGACTGGTGACTTTCAAAAGGCTCAATACATCCTGGCTGGTTTTGGAATCCAGATTGCCTGTGGGTTCATCTGCCAGAATGATAGCGGGTGCTGCCGCCAAAGCACGGGCGATTGCCACACGCTGCTGCTGACCGCCTGAGAGCTGATTTGGCAGCGCATCCAAGCGGTCACTCAGTCCAAGCATCTGCACGATCTGCTGCACAAAATTCTTGTTTACCTTTCCACCATCCAGTTCAATGGGTAAAATGATATTTTCATATACATTCAGCACCGGAACAAGATTGTAGCTCTGAAATACAAAGCCAATTTTTCTGCGGCGGAAGATGGTCAGCGCTTCCTCCTTCAGGGAGAAAATATCCTGTCCGTCCACCATGACCGTACCGCTTGTAGGGCGATCCAGCCCGCCCAGCATGTGTAGCAACGTGGATTTTCCGGAGCCGGACGTGCCGACAATTGCAACAAATTCACCCTTCTTCACACTTAAATCAACTCCATCCAACGCATGAACTGCGTTATTGCCGGAGCCATAAATCTTTTTCAGGTCTTTTGCCTGTAAAACTTCCATAAATGAGTACCTCCATGAAAAAATCTGTATGTATGAAAGGAAATGATCCTTTTACACATACAGATTATCGCATAGGATTCTTTCCACATTCTTGCGAGGGCGCAAAAAAATCTAACAGTTTTGAAAGAATTGTTGTTATTTCGGCAGAAATATGGAAAACGTACTTCCTTTTCCCGGAACGGAAGCAACCTTGATATAACCGCCCTCGCCGGATATGATCTGTCGGGCAAGATATAAGCCAATGCCCACACCTTCTTGTTTCTGCACATTATTTGAGCGGTAAAAGCGAGCAAATATCTTCGCTTGCTCACTTTCCGAAATGCCTGTGCCAGTATCCGATATATCGATCCTTGCAAACATTTCGTAACTTACGGCAGAAATCCTGATTGTGCCATGCTCCGTATATTTAATGGCATTGTCTACGATATTAGCCAGCGCTTCCGCTGTCCATTTGAAGTCGAATACAGCAAAAGCATCGGTATCCTGCAGTTGCAAAGACAATCCTTTTTCAGAAACCTTGGCGGTATATTGTTCTACTACGCTTTCAAGCAGCGGCTGTAGCGCTGCTTGCTGAGGGGCAAGTGAAATGATCCCGTTTTCCAGTCTGGAAAGCTTTACGAGAGAATCGATCAAAAATCGCAGCTTTTCCGATTGTTTGTACAGCGCCTCGACATTTGCCTTCGCCGATACAGGTAGCGCTTCCTCCATTAAAAGCTCGCTGTATAACAGCAGATTTGCTATCGGCGTTTTCGTCTGGTGAGAAATGTCCGCAATCAAGGATTTGATTTTGTCTTTTTCCTGCGCTACATTTCGAGAAGATGCTTCTGCGGCAGAAAGATAGTGTGCAAACTTTGTTTCCAAAGCAGACAGCTGACTTTCATCAAAAGTGGTTTCAGAAAAGGAGCCGGTCATGGCAGCATCCAGCATCCTTTCGATTTCTTCCATCGTTTTTCTGGCCTTTCTCCGCTCCCATAACACAACAGCTACCGCCGCCAGAAAACACAGCAGTATGATCACAATGCTGGTTCTACTCATCTTTTGTCACCCAGCTATAACCGATTCCATAGACGGTTTTAATGTATTTCTGTGCACCAAGCTTATCCCTCAGTCGCTTGATCGTAACAGACAAAGCATTTTCATCCACATATTCTGCGCCATCTGTCCAGATCCGGTCTACAAGGTCTCCACGTGCCATGGTTCGACCTCGGTTTTCAACAAGCAGGCGCAGTAATTTTTGTTCTGTTTTACTCAATTCCACTTTTGAATCTCCCGCATAAAAGGTCATCGCCTCAAAGTCAAATTGAAAAAGATCAATACAAATCGGCGCATTTTTATGGCTTGACGCTTGCTTTCGCAGTTGGGTATTCACCCTTGCCCGCAAAACCGAAAGAGAAAAGGGCTTGGTAATGTAATCATCAGCGCCTCTCTCCAATCCGTCTACGATGTCCAAATCAGTATCATTGGCAGTCAGCAGAATAACAGGAATCCAGGGCGTGTTTTCCTTGATCTCCCGGAGCAGCTCAAGCCCACTGCCATCCGGCAGATTAATATCCAACAGGATCAGGGATACACCGCCGCAAAGTAGCTGCTCCTTCGCCGTTTTTAGGTCTTGACAGGAAATGATCTGCCGAGCATCTGCTTTCAGCGCTTTGCATAACCCTTGATTCAAACCGATATCATCTTCAACAATCAGTAATTGCTCCATATATCTCACTCCCACTTTTTCTATATCTATCATTCGCTCCTCCTTATTATCAGAGCAATTTCAGCCATAAATTAGTTTGTTCCTCCTTATAAATATATTAATACACAGCATATATTACTGTTATATCTGAATTGTTTTGTAATCTTAGCATGAATATCAAGTGTTTTTAGCATTTCCAGAACCCATGAAGATTGCAGTATGCGTATACTTCTTCTACATATTCTCCATCGCAGAGGCAAAAATCCGCTACCGGCTCCTGACCTGGATTTAACTGTTTTCTGTATATTCCCTGGTTTGTATTTAATGTAATCCACTCAATGAAATGTTCTTCAAGCATTGGATGTTTTGTCTCTCCGACCACGACATGAACATGACTGCCTTCTACCGTATATACAGGTACATGCTTCTCAACAGCAGCATCTGTCACTCCGGCTTTTAATTCCTGCATAGGTTCTCCGCAACAAATTACAGGTACACCCTTATCCTTTACCTTTTCAACAATGTTTCCACAATGCTTACAAATACAGTACCTTACTTCCATGCCTTTTTCTCCGCCCATGTGTAAAATTTATAATTCAATTGTCTCCATAATCTTTTTCAATGAATCTGCAGATTCCTTAAGCTTTAACGCTTCTTCGCCACTTAAATTAATAGGTATATCAGACTCAATACCATCTGCACCTACAATAGCTGGCATACTTAACGATACTCCGTCAATATCATATACTCCATGAATCATGTGTGATACAGGAAGTATTGATTTTTCATCTCTCATAATTACTTCGCAGATTCTTTTTACAGACATTGCAATTCCATAATAAGTAGCGTGCTTTTTGTTTATGATCTCATACGCACTGTTCTTGACTGCTGTAGCTATTTCTGCCGTGTTTTCCTTGTGCTTGTAATGTCCACGCATTTCACACATTTCACTTAATGGAACACCAGATACATTGGCTGATGACCATGCTACAACTTCGCTGTCTCCATGCTCACCTACTATAAATGCATGAACGCTCCTACTGTCCACAGATAAATGCTCACCAAGCTTATATCTTAATCTGGCACTATCTAACACAGTACCCGATCCAATAACCCTGTTTTCTGGAAGTCCTGATAACTTTATGGCTACCTGAGTTAGGATATCTACCGGATTCGCAACTACAAGCATGATACCTGCAAAATTTCTCTTTGCTATTTCAGGAATGATTGACTTAAATATTGCTACATTTTTATTTACGAGATCAAGCCTTGTCTCTCCCGGTTTCTGTCCCGCTCCGGCAGATATGACAACAATTGCAGCATCAGCCACATCATCATAATCTCCGGCATATATTTTCATCGGACTCGCAAATGGAATACCATGACTGATATCCATCGCTTCTCCTTCTGCCTTGTTCTTATCTGCATCGATAAGGACAATCTCTGTAAACAAGCCACTCTGCATCAGAGCAAATACCGATGCAGAACCAACAAAGCCACAACCTATCATTACTGCTTTTTTTGAATTAATCACTTTCTTCTTCATAACAATCTCATCTCCTTAATAATTCTCTTCATGTACTTCAAAATAGCTCTGTGGATGATTACATACCGGACATACTTCAGGCGCCTTAGTTCCTACCACAATATGTCCGCAGTTACGGCATTCCCATACCTTAACTTCGCTCTTTTCAAATACCTGTGCAGTTTCAATATTCTTAAGAAGTGCACGATATCTTTCCTCATGGTGCTTCTCAATCTCACCTACTGCCCTGAATTTTGCTGCAAGCTCAGGGAATCCTTCTTCCTCAGCTGTTTTAGCAAAGCCTTCATACATATCTGTCCACTCATAATTTTCGCCTTCTGCCGCTGCCGCCAGGTTTTCCTTTGTATCACCAATTCCTGCTAATTCCTTGAACCACATCTTTGCATGTTCTTTCTCATTATCTGCAGTCTTTAAAAACAATGCTGACATCTGCTCGTAACCTTCCTTTTTTGCTACAGAAGCAAAAAAGGTATACTTATTTCTTGCCTGTGATTCCCCTGCAAATGCCTCCTGTAAATTCTTCTCTGTCTGTGTTCCTGCATATTTGTTTGCTGCCATCTCTTTTACCTCCGTTTTCTTTACTACTTTTTCAAAATCTGATGCCGGGTGCTTGCACAAAGGACATATAAAGTCATCTGGTAATTCCTCGCCTACATATTCATATCCGCAAATTCTGCAACGCCATATTGTCTGACTGTCCTCTGTTTTAGTAACTGTCACAGCTATCCATGCTGTTCCTCCTTTATCTTCTCCCTGCATTTGGGGCAAATGCCTTTAAACGAAATATCATAATCCAAAAATTCAATTCCATGAGTGTTATGAATTCTTTCCAGCAAATCCGGTATTGGATCCATATCCACATCAAAAACTTCACCGCACTTTATACATCTTACATGGTAATGATTTTTCAATGTAAAATCAAATCGGTTCGGTCCATCCGGAACTTCAACCTTTCTTAATGCACCTTCCTCTACCAATATATCAAGATTTCTATATACAGTTCCTTTTCCAATTGCTGGATATGCTTCTTTTATAAATTCATACACTTCATTTGCCGTAACGTGTCTTCTCATTTCGTATACGGTATTTCTTACAAGATCTTTTTGAATGGTATTTCTCCTACTTGTCATTTCTCCTCCTTATTAGGATTAGTTCTTAATAAGGATTATATACCACTATTATCCTGTTGTCAATAAAAATAGTAATAATTATCATTATTATAAAAACTGCCAAACTGAGCATCTTTTACCTGAATAACTATTTTATTTCGCGTTCAAATCCATCGTAACACCTCCTCCAGAACGAATAATCGTTCTGAATTTAGTATACTTGTGGATATCTTAAATATACAGAATTGCAAAACCAAGTTCTAATTCTATAGAACTATATTCAAAGTTTTTCTTTGCATTTTTGTAAAAAAGCGTTATGATTGAATCAGTTAAATCAAAGGAGGTATCAAATCATGAAATCACATAAATACTGGTCCTTAGGCGCACTTTTCTGTATGTTGGGATGCATTTATTCTGGAATCAAAAAATCTATGACTGCACATAAATACTTTGCCTATTCTTCATTGCTTTGTATGGGCATGTCCATTTATTCCGGTCACAAACTGGTTTCTCCAAAGAAGAAAAAAATCACTGAATCAAATAATAGTGAGAATAGTTAAATAAAAAATTGACCTTTATTCATCAAAGACAAAGGGGCTGTTGCAAAATAGATGAGTACTCAATCTATGGAGCAATAGCTCCATTTTTATGCCTAAAAACACAGGAAGCGGTCGCTCTGCTAAACCGGGAGTACCTACAGTCTTTCAGTGTATCGAAAGAAACCAGAACATACGATATTCAGAAGATATGCTGTTTTATAGAACGCCAGACTGTTTATGACTGGCATACAGCCAGTTTTCAGGGAAGGAATAATTATTGTAAAACAGATCCAGACGCTACGTTTATGCACATGAAAGATGATCACATGAGAAATGCAGAGCTAAAGCCGGGATATAACGTGCAGATTGGTGTAGATAGTGAAAATATTTTAAGCGAAAAGGGAATCTTATACCGGATGAATCGCTCGATACAAGTGGAGGGAGCATTCGGAGTTCTAAAAAATGACTATGAATTCCAAAGATTTCTGCTTCGTGGGAAAACCAAAGTGAAACTGGAGATTCTTTTATTGTGTATGGGATATAATTTGAATAAGTTGCATGCAAAAATACAGAATGAGCGAACAGGAAGCCACCTATTTCCAGTAAAAGAAACCGCATAAAAAGGCGAAAAACTGGTAGCTTTATTAAAGTACGCAAAAAATTGGAAAGAATCAACAGTTCAAAAGATTCTTTCCGATTTTTTTACATATGATAGAGCGAGGGCATCACTCTATCATCTAATCTGATGATTTTGCGACACCCTCTTCATACATTCATTATAGCTTTTATCATCCATTTTATTTGCCCCAAACAGCCGCTGCATTCGACCTTACAAGCAGTTCTTCCACAGGCAGACCAATCGGACAAATATCATGACAAGATAAGGACTTCCCGCATCCCTCAAAATATTTCTTCTTATATTCAGCAGAAATCTCATTCAAATGAGTGCTTTCCTGTTCTTCATTCAGAATCCGAAATGCGTTGACTGCAGCAACAGCGCCTGCGAAAGTCCCATTTGTAGAGAAGTTAGGACACACTTCAAGGCAGCAGCCACACATCAGACAGCGTGCCGACTGGTATCTCGGTTCATGTGTCCACGAACTCATATAAGCTTCACTTTCAAGCCAAAGGTTCAGTTTTTTCAAATTTTCAAACAGATTTGACCGGTCAACGATCAAATCTCTTACAAGCGGAAATTTGCTTAAAGGTTCCAAGGTGATTGTAGAACCTTTTAACATATGTAGAAATGTAGAGCATGCCAGCCTCGGACGTTCGTTAATCAGCATGGCGCAAGCCCCACATTTTCGCACCATACAGCTACATTCCCAGCTGATGGGAGTAACTATAGTTCCTGAGTTATCTTTCAAAGGAGTTCTACTGTTCAATTCCTTTAGAACAGTGGCAACAGAGCTGTTTTTGCTTCCGTCAAACTCAAATTCCTGCCAATAACTATCTGATTTCTGACTCTCCTGCCGCCTGATTTTTATTTTATATACCAAGTGAATCACCGCCTTTCTGGAACAGGTACAAAGGAAATCTGTATCTGCTTTCCATCAAATCTGGCTACCGTTGTTTTAAGGTAATCATTGTCATTGCTCTTCGGATAATCCTCCCGCCAGTGTGCACCACGGCTTTCTTTTCTTGCAAGAGCACTCTTTAGAACTGCCATGCCAAGCAATGGAAGATTTCCTGTCAGCGCTTGTACCGTTTGAATCCCATTTAACAACGTATTCTCATTTCTGACAACGCCCATAGTCTCCTGCATCACTTTGTTTAATTGCTTTATTTCTGAAATTTGAGACGCTGGTGGAAAATCTATCTGTGTCGCACAAGATAGATCTACTACATCTGCCTGTTCGCATGCTGATTTTGCCGCAACACGTCCTCCGTATAACGCTCCTAACAGAGAATTTCCACCAAGACGGTTGGCACCATGATATTGGGCACAGCATTCTCCGGCAGCGTAAAGATTCTGAATCGGCGTTCTGTGCTGCTCATCCACCAGAATACCTCCCATAAAATAGTGAATTCCCGGTAAAACAGACACCGGTTCCTTTCGTATATCTTTATGCAAATAGGTCATACAATCGTCTGCCAGACCAGATAGCTTATTTGAAATAATCTCCTCCGATATTTCCGTCATGTCAAGAAATACCTCTGATTCATGGCTGACCTTCCATATCTCTCTGGCGGTAATATCTCGTGGCATCAGATTTCCAAGCTCCGGGTATTTTTCCTCCATGAAATACCATTGTTTTCCATCTTTCATGGCAAACAACCTGCCACCTTCCCCTCTGGCCGCCTCGCTGATGAGCATGCGTTTTCCACCACATTTCACAGTTGTCGGATGATACTGGATCATCTCGCCATTTGCCAGAGGAACACCAAGCCGGAACAATTCTGCGGTGACTTCTCCTGTATTGCTCAGCGAACCCGTTGTATTTCCAAACAATCCGTGCATACCACCGGTGGCAACAATAACCGCATCCCCCGGTAATTCCACAGTCTCCTGACTGTATTCATCCCTGATTACGCAGCCACAACAAATATTGCCACACAGACGAAGTGTTAGGAAAGAATGATGGCTGAACCGTTCTACCATACCAGATGCTTCTTTCCTGCGAACAGCGTCTATCATAGCTGTCATGATCTGCTTCCCGGTATCGCTCTGTGCAAAAGCAGTCCGTTTCTTTTTCTGCCCGCCAAAATTTCGCAGATCCACATCATCATAGCCACTCATGTTAAATTTAACTCCAAGTTTTAGCAGCCAGTGCACCAGCTCCGGTGCTGCCTGTGTCATTCCCCAAACTGCATTTGGATCTGCCAGACCACATGCTGCCTTTATTGTATCTGTAAAATGTTCTTCGGGACTGTCGTTTTCATCTTTTGTATTCAAAGCTGCGTTGATACCGCCCTCCGCCATAACAGACTGTGCCCGCTCTGACGGAAGGGAGGAAACCAGTTTTACATTGCATCCATTTTCCGCTGCCTGCAAAGCCGCTGAAAGTCCTGCCAGTCCAGCACCTATAATAATAATTGTCTTACTCATAGATATTGCCACCCAATATAATAGAAAATAACTGCGCCCGCTATAAACAGAAGGAGCACCGAAAGAATCAAATAAATATCACCCCTTCGTTCTTTATAACTGATGATTCCCAGCGATACGAGCAATGGGCGGATATTGATAAAAATATGAACAAAGATTGCCGCCACGAACAAAAGCTGAGTTACCATCTTTACCGTTGTAAAAGGGAACAAAATATATGTCCCATTCTGCACCTTTCCAAACAAGCCAATATGGAAGAACAGCAGGATCAGTATTGCCAGCCCACTGGCTCGTCTCGCCCAGAATATGGCGTTCTGTTTCAGATACATTTTTCCGGATTGCTTCGCTGTCTGTGAACTCTGAACTGTCAGGATGACACCAATCACCGTATGCACAACAAGAATACCAACACCAATCCATGCAAGAAGTTTCCCTGCACTACTTCCAACTCCGTTCAGCATAAAGCTTCCCATGATTCCATGAATCATAAAAATGAGAAGCATTAAAACAGACAAAATCGTATTCCATTTTCTCATAAATTCCCGCTCACCTCATTTCTTCGCTGTCCATGATCATATAGTCCATCTGTGATAACGTTGTAACGTCAATAAAATCATCCGATGCCAGGAATACATCATACTTTCCACTTACCACTCTTGATAGCATCATTGTGTTACTGTACTCTTTCAGATCTACGGAAAAACCGGCCTGTTTCAATCTGTCACAGAGTTTCTTAGCATAACTGACAAGCGGATAATCCGTCTCAGATACATATAACCGAAAACTAATGTCCGTTTTCATGAGACCTGTTTCATTTGTTTCCGAATCGTCCAGTGCCAATTCTTTTAATTTATTCCGGGTGTTCTCGTTGTCGAGACCATCTGACATCATATTAATACCGAGAACATAAGAGCCTTCCAACTGTGCGGAGGCTTGAGCCGCCTTTTTTGACTTCGGTGTTGCTCCTGTGACTGCATCAATCATAGAAGGCGGTGAATGTAAAATGACACCAAAACCTACAAGAAAAACAATCGTAACAACTAACAGAATCAGTTTTCGTTTCACATTTCCACCTCATTTCCTATTTTTTCAAAATTCTCATTGCGTTCAAAACAGCAATTATGGTAACGCCTACATCACCAAATACAGCTTCCCACATTCCCGCAATACCAAGAGCGCCAAGAATCAGGAACACACTTTTAATCCCAAGAGCAATCACTATATTCTGCATGACAATCTGTTTTGTCGCTTTTGCTACTTCAATCGCGTCCACCAGCTTAGACGGTTCATCTGTCATCAGAACTACATCTGCTGCTTCAATGGCCGCATCCGAACCAAGCCCACCCATTGCAATACCAACATCTGCACGGGCAAGGACAGGAGCGTCATTGATACCATCACCAACAAAAGCCAATTTGCTTCCCGGTCTCTTTTTACTATCTAAAAGCTCAACCTTTTCCACTTTTTGGTCAGGAAGCAGCTGTGCATAATATTCATCCAACTGCAATTCTTCTGCAACGGACTTCCCAATTTTTTCATCATCACCGGTAAGCATGACTGTTTTTTCCACGCCGATATGTTTCAGGTCAGAAATTGCTTTTTTACTGTCCGGCTTCACTTCATCTGTTATCAAAATACATCCTGCATATTGACCATCTACCGCCAAATAAACTTTTGTACCTGCGTTTTCACAGGTTGTGTACTCTATACATTCTGTATCCATAAGTTTCGTATTGCCAGCAAACACTTTCTTTTCCCCTGCCATTACACTGATTCCATATCCTGAAATTTCCTTATAATCAGAAATCACTGACTGATCAATTTCTTTTCCATAAGCAGCAAGAATGGATTTTGCAATAGGATGGTTAGAAAAACTCTCTGCCTCTGCCGCATACTCCAGAACCTGTTCTTTTGAAAATCCATTTGCAGGCAAAATATCCGTCACATTGAAAACACCTTTTGTAAGTGTTCCGGTTTTATCGAACACAATAGCGCTGACATTATTAAGTGCCTCTAAATAATTGCTTCCTTTTACAAGAACACCTCGTTTAGATGCTGCACCAATGCCGCCGAAGAAAGTCAGCGGGATTGAAATAACCAATGCACATGGACAAGATACCACAAGGAAAACAAATCCTCTGCGAATCCACTCTGTCCAGCCTCCGCCAAGAATGATCGGTGGCAGAATCGCCAGAAAAGCTGCTAAGATTACAACCACAGGTGTATAATAACGTGCAAATGTAGTAATAAAATTTTCTGTTGGTGCTTTTCGGCTTGACGCATTTTCCACAAGATCAATAATCTTTGAAGCCGTAGATTCACCAAATGCTTTTGTTGTCTTAATCATTAAGACACCCGTCTGATTCATACAACCGGAAAGTGCTTCGTCTCCTTTATGAACACTTCTCGGAACTGATTCTCCTGTTAAAGCGCTTGTATCCAGCATAGAATCTCCATCCAATACCACACCGTCTAATGGAATTTTTTCACCAGGCTTTACAATAATAATCTCACCAATGGAGACATTTTCTGGAGATATGGTAATCAATTCCCCATTTCTTCTTACTGTAGCAAAATCTGGACGTATATCCATTAAGTCTGATATAGATTTTCTGGAACGCTTAACAGCCAATGACTGAAAAAATTCACCTACCTGATAGAATAGCATAACAGCAACTGCTTCTGGATATTCACCAATGACAAAAGCCCCAATCGTAGAAACACTCATCAAAAAATGTTCATCAAATACACGCCCCTTTGAAATGTTCCTCATAGCCTGCCATACAACATCTCCACCAAGAATAACATAAGAAACAATGAGAAAAGCTAACTCGATAGGCAGTGGCACTTTCGCAAAAACAGTCAATGCCATACCAATGGCATAGATTGCTGCACCAATCGCTAAACGAACTGTCAACTTCTTATCCTCATTGTTATAGGATTCATTGGCCTCCTGCTTTTTTTCCGGTATATAAGATTCCTGTACATTTTCAGAAACTTCCACATCTGGTTCATGGCTATGAACAATCGTTTCAATCTGACTGGCTATCGTATCTGCGGATGTCTGAGCAACATTGATTGTAAGCGTCTGCTTCATCAAATTTACCACTGAGGATTGCACTCCATCCAACTCTCCGACTTCTTTTTCAATTTTTGCAGAACAATTCGGACAATCCAATCCTTTTAACGAATAACTCTTTGTAACATTCATAACGGTTTCTTCCTGAACTTCCACATCTGGCTCATGGCTATGAACAATCGTTTCAATCTGACTGGCTATCGTATCTGCGGATGTCTGAGCAACATTGATTGTAAGCGTCTGCTTCATCAAATTTACCACTGAGGATTGCACTCCATCCAACTCTCCGACTTCTTTTTCAATTTTTGCGGAACAATTTGGACAGTCCAACCCTTTTAATAGAAATATGCGTTTCATGCTAATCTCCTTATAATTTGTTTAATTGTTCAATTACTCAACTATAATGTTAAAAAATATTATTTCTGCCAAAGATGCTCAAATCCCTTGTCAATAATCTCTTTCACATGATCATCTGCCAGCGAGTAGTAAACTATCTGTGCTTCTTTACGGAATTTTACCAGATTCGCAAGGCGTAATGCCTTTAACTGATGCGAAATTGCAGATTTTGTTACCCCCAGTAGCACTGCAAGATCACATACACACATCTCACTCTGTTCTAGAGCGTGTAAGATTTGTACTCTAGTTCCATCTCCAAATAGCTTAAACAAAGAAGCCAACTGGATATAATCATCTTTTGGCTGCATCTTGGATTTCACATCATTCACAATATCCTCATGAATTACATCGCAATTACAAATATAAGACGTTTTTGGCATATATTCACCTCCAAATAATAATAGTTGAACAATTACTCAACTATTATTATACTTATTTTTAAATTCATGTCAATAAGCTGATGTTAGTTCCCCATAAATTTTACAATTAAAACCAGCTCTTTATTCTTTTCTTAATCTTTTTTCCCAGTATACCGTTTTGGCTTTCTTGTCACACTTCCTGTAAATTCCAAATTTGTAACGCTGAGTTTATATGTAATTGTCATGGTTTCCATATTTTTTAGAACACATACCATTTCATTCGTTAATTCCGGCAAGCGTTTTAAACACGGAAGTTTCCTTTTGGCATTTGTATATACATGTCTTGCGTCAAAATAGAACTGATTATTTGTAAGAATAGATTTTTTGGCATTCTTATAAAAATCCTTGGCCGAAAGTCTTGTCTCCACTCCTGTTAAATGTAGAAAGTGATCTATTGGAAAAGAAACTTCAAAATATTCATCTCCACAAACATACAGAAATGTTTTACCTGCCAAATTTTGGCAGTATACGATTTCCGCCTCTGTAATACCTTGTCGTATTGCGTTTTTCTTATCTACCTTTGTTGCCACTTATACCTCACATGCAAAGGAGAGTGTGGCATTAAACCACACTCTTGTGAGAATTACTTTTGTAAAAGAGTTTTCTGCTGGTTGTCAGCCTCGATACCCAGTTAAGATACCCATAACGACTTGAAAATCATTAAGTCCCCCGCGTGGACTACAGCTTTATCCAAGCTGTCAGGCTCGATGCCCAGTTAAGACATCTAATGAGATGGAAGTTTACCCTGCTCCATCTGCAGCCCAACTTTTAACGATGCTCTTACATCGAGAACGTTTCTGTTCTTGCTTTTATTATACTCAATCATAAAAAAATCAACACAGATTAGCAAATTATATTATTCCGATCCGATCTTCCAAAGGTGTAAATAAGGTGTAAATTCTACACTTTCTCCCAAGAAACCCAATAAACTCAAGGCTTTCGTCCCATCCCTTAAACACTGCCGTGGCATACGAAAAGTACTTTTATCATAGTTTTGTTTCTCCTTAATTTGCCCAGAAACGCCCTGTTTTGCAAGGGTTTCTGGGGTTATAGTAAAATGCTCTGAAATTACAGATTGTGGCAAATCAGAGCAGAATTAAGCAAGTTGTTACTACCTGTTAGTAGTAAAATTGGTAGTAAAAAATAAAAGATTACTACTAAGGATTTTAGAGTCTTCCATGACATTTTTTATATTTCAGTCCACTGCCACATGGACACTTTTCATTAGGATAAATCTTTTTCTTTTTTCTTTCCTTTATAGGAAATTCAACCGGCAAAGGCACTACCCCTTTAGCAAGCAATTCTAATTCTCTTAACCTATAAAGGTATTCTGAAATAACCAAAATTGCTTGAAACATACTTAATGCTTCAATTTCAAATTCAAGCAGATATTCAGACAGTTTCTTTTCTCTCTTTTTAGGATCTGGAATATATATTATTTTTTGAGTTGATGTTTCATACTCAACATCATTATGTCCTATTGCATTCCGAAGTTTTTGATTATACTTTACATCTATCGTACGCATATAGAGTTCATTCTTGTTATATAAATGAAATCTATTAGCTTTTGTCGCAGCTATAAATTTATCCAAAGAAACAATTCCTGCATTGTTCGCAATAAAATCGTTCGCATCACCTCTATTTTTTATATTATCAATTGTCGCTGGAATAATCAAAAGATTTCCTAACGTCTCATATGCATCTAAATAAAACTGCTTTACATCTTCATACGTACTTGTTGTAGTTCCCTCCACTTCAAGATCTACACTTCCTTCATCACAAAATTGTAACGACAAAGCTGGAATTAAATAAGGATAAGCCACTATAAACTCGCCTAATAGAGTATTAATCTGTTCCTGCATCTGTTTTAACGAATATCCATCATGTGTATTAAGATATTCTATAAGACAATTCATTTTTTCTTTATCTAATTTCAGAATATCAGATCCAATTTGTGGAAAATCCAATATGACTGGTTTTAGCGGTAACAGGAATCCATGAACTTCAATCATGCGAACTGCTCTCATTATTTCAAGTTCATTTCTACACATAATATATTCTTCTGGAAATAGTTTCTTTATCTCTTGTTTAAGATATTCTTGATTTCCATTTTTATACAATTGTAAAACACGTTTATATTGAGGCCATATACTAGCCGTTTGTTTTAGCGTATTCACACTATTTCCAAAACTCTTATAATTATCAAAATCACCACTTTTCTGCTGATATCTTATAAATGGTGTAATAAAATTTTCCTGTAGACACCATCCATCACACATCTTAATTGTTGTGAATTCTCCTGAACACTCTACTACGTAATCTGGAATAGTTGTTGGAGCGGCATTAACTCTTTCAGCATTTTCAAATTCAAATTTAAGCCCCAAGGTATCTTGTCCAATCTTTACTTTTCCTTTTAATGATATACCACATTTTCCGCAAGTTACAGCAATAGGATGCTCATCAAGCCATCCAACCTGCAATCTAATTCTTGTTATACATCCGCAGACTTCACACCTAATAAATTCGTTATATACCAAGCTTTTCACTCCAATCTTTTATATTATTTCCCTAAAATCGCAGAAAACCACCAGTTTCATTATATATGTATAAGCAATTTTTTTCCACTCAAAAAACGCCCCAGCCTAAGCCAGAGCGTTTCCTATCTTCCATATCAAACTACCTTGAACATCTTCTGTGACATCGTTTTCTCTTTCTTCTGCTCAACCTCTGTCTGTGCCTTTCTAAACTCTTCCATCCGCTTCAATTCTTCCTCTGCGTCATCGAATCCGATATGTGTGTACACATTCATTGTGACTGATATATCCGAATGCCCCATGAGGTATTGTAGTGTCTTAGGATTCATTCCCAATTTCGCCATATTCGAGCAATAGGTGTGTCGGCATACATGAGGCGTGATGTTTGGCATCTGCACCCGGTAGATGTCATTGTATCTGCCAACCATATGGTTGAATCGGTGCTGCCAATGCATTGCCACAAGTGGCATTCCATTATCATCATAAAATAGGAATCCACTATATCCATCTATGGATTTCTCCACGTTCGGTGCATTTCTATCCTCGATAATTGCCTGAAACATCTGTGCCACATCCTCCGTGATTGGTAATACTCTTGTTCCGGCATCCGTCTTTGTGGTTTCTATGATGTATCGCATATCCGATGTTCGCTGCAACTGGTGGTCAATATTTACAGTTCTGTTCTCAAGATCAATGTCCTTCAGCGTCAAGCCACAAAATTCCGATATTCGCATTCCCGTATGAAAGAGTATGTACACTACTTCATAGTATTTGCAGTACACCACATCGTCATGCACAAACTTTAGGAACTTTCTCATCTGGTCTTTTGTAATTGCCTCTCTGGTAACTGCATCATTTACCAATACTCCGGCAAGCTGAAATCCAAATGGATTCTTTACCAGAATGTCATCATCCACCGCCATCTGAAAGGCTGGTCGCAGCACTCCCCGGATGGTATGAATGGAACTGTAGCTTTTCCCATCTTCCTGATGCAATTTTATAAGGAATAACTTTGCATCGGAAGTTTTCACACTCCGTATCGTCTTTTTGCCAAAAGTTTCCTTCGCAAGTAATCTCTGCACTGTAACATATCCCTGTTTCGTGCTTTGCCTTACTCCGGTCTTTGTTTTCAAATATCGGTCTACCAGTTCGCACACTGTCATCTGCCCGTCCACGATATTTACCAGCAAATCCAAATCCGTATTGACCTGCTTCTCCAATTTCCTGAGTGACAAGCATGGCTTTTATTTTCCATCTGCCCTTACGCTCTCTCCCGGTCTGAGGACTCTTCTTTTGGAATCCCGTCTTGTCGGTCCTCTTCTGCCTTTGCCATTAGCCTCGCCTCCTCAGCTCTGGATGGTGCAGCAGATATTTCTCAAATGTAACACGAAGAATCAGCTTGCGTTCTCCGTAGTATGCCAAGAAATCCACTCCATCCGTATTTTTCAATAAATCATAGAATTTTCTTCGGCTCAGAACGAAATAGTCGATTGCCTCAGAAGGATTCAAAATATTCCTTTCTGCCAAAAGTGGCTGTTTTCAAGGGTTTTCGGGGTCATCCTATGTTCGCTCTTATGCCCTGTTTCAAGTGGACTCTAACATTACTATTAGTTTTAATAATTAGAATTATTTTATCAACTTATAAATTTTTTCCAAGTTCATATGCCTTCTTCATTATATCCACATGATCCTCAGCTGTATTTGCTGCATCAATTCCACCGCCACCGACCATGCCTTTTAAGGAAGCCTTTTCAAAGAAAGAAGTTCCACATCATGCCCCGCTTCTTTTACTCCATTTGCACACTCATTTGCAAGTATATCAGAATTGCTCCCTCCTCGAAGACTTGTCGATATGATCAATACTTTTTTGCCATAATTAACCAACTCCGTTTTCTTCAAAAAATTTCTGGATTTTATCAAATGGGATTACATCCAGGTTATCGTAAAGATCTGTATGAACAGCCCCTGGAATTGTTAGCAGCTCTTTATTGGATGTGTACTTGCTGTCCTTAATCATATTTTCATAAGCATCTTTTCCAAAATAATAGCTGTGTGCTTTTTCTCCGTGAACAATGAGGACAGCACTTCTGATTTCATTACTGTACTTTAATATTGGCTGATTCATAAATGACATACATCCAATACTGTTCCAGCCATCATTGGAATTCAGGCTTCTTTTATGATAACATCTGCCTTTATAATACTCACTGTAATCTTTTACAAAGAAAGGGGCATCCTCTGGAACCGGAAGAGAAACACAACCACCAGCTCTGGAATATTCGCCTTTACAGTATTCTTGTGTTCTGAGGGTATTCAGCGACTGCTTCTTCGCATAACGTGCTTCTTCACTGTCCTCAGAATCAAAGTATCCATTCGCATTTACTCTTGTCATATCATACATGGTAGAAGCAACGATTGCTTTTATTCTTGTATCCAGCGCAGCTGCGTTAAGAGCCATTCCACCCCAGCCGCAGATTCCAATGATTCCTATTTTATCCGGATCCACATCTTCCCGAACAGAAAGGAAATCAACAGCAGCCATAAAATCTTCTGTATTAATATCTGGAGAAGCCATAAATCTTGGATAGCCTCCACTTTCCCCCGTAAAAGAAGGATCAAATGCAATTGTTAAATATCCTCTTTCAGCCATTGTCTGTGCATATAATCCGGAACACTGTTCTTTGACTGCCCCAAATGGTCCGCTTACGGCAATCGCAGGATATTTCCCAGATGTATTTTTCGGTTTATACAAATCTGCAGCAAGTGTGATTCCATAACGATTTACAAATATCACTTTCTCATGATCTACTTTTTCACTTTTTGGAAAAGTTTTATCCCATTCAGATACTAGTTTTAATTCTTCTGTTTTCAACATAAATATAACCTCCATATGCAAATTGTCTTATAAATATGCTTTTTTCAACCTTCCTATTTTAGTTTTCTATATTCTTCATCACTTACCGGTTCAAGCCATTCATTGGAATTATTTTCGCCCGGAACTTCTATTGCCAGATGTGAAAACCATTCATCCGGTGCGGCTCCATGCCAGTGTTTAACACCTGTAGGAATATTGATGCAGTCACCTGGCTTCATTTCTATAGCTTCTTTACATTCTTCCTGATAATATCCTCTTCCGGCAACGCATACCAGAATCTGTCCGCCTCCACTTTTTGCATGATGGATATGCCAGTTATTTCTGCATCCTGGTTCGAATGTCACATTGAAAATTCCAACCTGAGAAGTAGAAATCGGTGCAAGAAAACTTCTGCCCGAAAAATACTGTGCAAAGCCATTGTTTGGTGCACCAATTGGAAATACCATCTCTTTTGCATGCGCCCGCATCGCTTCCTCTTCGTATGGCAAATCTCCTTCGCCTGTTTCCCACACTTCCTTTGCAAGATTGAAAACAGCCCATGCTTTTGGCCAACCTGCATAGAATGCGGCATGTGTGATCACTGCAGCAATCTCTTTTTGTGTCACACCATGATTTTTTGCATTTTGAAGATGATATTTTAAAGAAGAATCCGTAATTCCGGAAGCCATCAGAGCAACCACGGTAATAATACTTCTTGTTTTTACATCGATATCCTGGTTATTCCAGTTTTCACTGAAAAGTACATCATCGTTAAAATGTGCAAATTCCGGTGCGAATTCACCCAGTGTATTTCTTCCTGCTGTCTGTACTATTTTTCCCATATTCTGTATACCTCCATAGCACTGTTATTTATAAAGAGTTTACCCACTCACTGATTTCCTGTTTTGTTCCACGATTTAACAGACTGCCTTCTGTGATCACCGCATCTGATGCGGATGTCTGCAATTCCTTTACAGTATTACCAAATCCACTTCCACCGGATGTTGCAAAAAGCACGATCTTTTTGCCGCTGAAATCATAAGTTTCCAAAAATGTATTGATGATTGTCGGAGCCACATACCACCAGATTGGGAATCCCAGAAAGATCTCGTCATAAGAACTCATATCGATCTCTTTTTCCATAATCTCCGGTCTGTATTTCTTATCACTCATTTCCACACTGCTTCGGGATTTTTTATTCATCCAGTCAAGATCTGCCTTTGTATATGGAATCTTCGGCTCAATCTCAAACAAATCCGCTTTTACTTTCTCTGCGATCATCTCTGCTACTTTTTTTGTTGTTCCACTTGCACTAAAAAATGCCACTAATTTTTTACTCATAATAAAAAGCCCCTTTCTATACGTATTTTTCACAAAAAATAGATGTATAAGATTTGCATTCATCTTACACATCTATTTTAAGCTCTATCGCTTCATTATGTCTAATGCTTATATTGAATTTTGTTTTATGCCTGAAAAGCATTAATCTCCTCGATCATTTTACGGACTGCCAAAGAATATGGGATATTCCGTCGCCAGGCAATCACCGTACTGGTCGTGATTTCAGGAAAAATTCTTCGCTGTACAAGAATATCCTCTCGCCAATACTTTGTTGCAGCACCCTCAATTGAAATTGGATACCCAGTCCATTTGCCGCCATAACTCCGGCATTCGTTCCGAGATTACTCGTAAATGCAATCTGTAATTTTGAAAAATCTTTCCCAAACCAGTTGGCAAGTTCACTTTGAACGTTCATTCTTTCCGGCAGGATCAAGGGCTTTCCAATAAGATCTTCTTTTTTTATAAACTCTTTTTCTGCCAGCGGATCATCCGGCCGCATTCCGACACACCAGTGATCGCAATCTGTGATCCGGATATAATCCAGCCCTTCGGTGTCCACCGGCTCCATGAATAATGCAATATCTACAAGTCCTTTGTTCATCATCTCATACACTGCATCTGCTGTTGCAGTATGCAATACAATCTGAACCAGCGGATATTTTTCTTTATATGTTTTACATATCTTCGCCAATGTCTCCACTGCTGCAAATTCACCGCATCCAATGGTTATCGTGCCCTCTACAACCTCTTCTTTTCCTTTCAGTTCCTCAAGCGTCCTTTCCTCAAGATTAAGAATCTCCAAGGCACGCCTTTTTAATAAAATTCCTTCATCAGTAAGCGATATTTTCTTCCCGTTTCGAATAAATAATGTTATTCCAAGGTCCTCTTCAAATGCCGCCATTTGTCTGGATAGCGTTGGCTGGGTAATATGCAATTGTTCTGCTGCTTTTGTAAAGCTCTGTTCTTTTGCTACTGTTAAAAAATAACGTAATAATCTTAATTCCATATCTTTATATTCCTACAAATTTTTAATTCTAAAAGTTTAAAACTATCGTTCTCTAATCTTCCTGACATTACGATTCATGAGGTGTCTTGCAATATGTCTATAAGCAAATGCTTTAAAAGCTGAAATTTCTTGATGATGTTCCTTCAACAGTTCATCTGGACAATCATAAACACCAAAATCCTGATTGATTCCTTCGCTCTGAATATAAGTATTGTTCCTATCAAATTCAATAATGAGATTTCTGAAATCCTTGACTGCTACTCCATAACCGCAAAATGCACCTGTACATTCCGAATTTTGTTCCTGTAACTTCTTTATGTAGGTTTTATCCAAAATGAAAGCTTCCAGTTCATACCACTGATTTTCAAAATTAATTTCTACCCAGCTATGAAAAATATTTTTTGGAGCATTACGGTAAACAAACCCGGTCATAGCTCCTTTCTGCAGGCTTTTATCAATCGTAAAACCATGTACTCTGCATGGAATATTGCAGGCACGTAAAAGTGCCATGAATAAAGTTCCTTTAGTATTACATTGTCCATAACCATCTGCAAGTACTTTTGAAGCTGAAATTCCGTCATCAATATTATATCCAAATAAAACATCATCTCTTACATAGTTGTAGATTGCCTTAATCCTTTCAAATTCACCCATTTCCTTCCATTTCATATTTTGAATAAGTTTTTGAATTGCCGGATTAGAAAAATCAAGCATTCGTGTTTCCCTAAGATACTTATCTTTCATTTCCTATCACCTTTCCCATAGGTTTTCTCACAACACAATGCATTCGCATACCTTTACGAATTTCAAATTTTTCTACTTTTAATCCTGCTTTTTTGCAACATTTTATGACTACATCTCTTGTTGGCACCTGGACATCTCCATGTCCGCATATATTTGCCAACGGCATTTCCAATGTATTCATTAGCCATACCAATACTTTATTGTCACTGGTCACATCTCTCAGTATCAATCTTCCATTTGGGCGAAGACATCTTTTCACACTGTCAAAAAATGCCTGTGGATTCGGATAATGATGGAAGCTCATAGAACAAATAATTGCATCAAATGAATCCTTTTCAAAAGGAAAGTTCTCACAGTCTCCTACAACAAATGTTGCATTTGAAATATTTTTCTTTTTTGCCTGTTCAATCATAGCCGGAGTCAGATCCAGTCCTGTATAATGTCGGTCTGGATATTTTTCTGCTAATAAAGAAATCATCGGAGCAGGTCCGCAGCCTGCATCTAATAAATCTCTAAATGACTCCTTCTCTAATTCTTCCAGAATATCCGGATAATCTTTCTTGCACATTTCGTAAATACCAGCATGGCTACTTTCATATCTTCCTGCTGCTTTTGTAAATTCTTTAATTGACAATTTTTTATATTCTTTATTTTTCATGCTTTTTCTCCAATCACAGTACCTTTTTCGTCTTGCATCCGCATTTCTTCATTCTTTTCATATAAGCATAAAACTGCTTATGCAATTCCCTCATTTCATCTGGTGCCTTCATAGCATGTTGATACATAAATTTTTCAATTCAATCAGTGCTTCATACAGCTGGTTTTCCCGAACAGTAAGCAAGACAAAATCATAAATATCATCGTTTGGTAGTTCTCTAAGAATCCTAATCTCTGCCTGATCACTTCCAACATGAAGATGTGGAATCAAATGATCAAGTGCGAGTAAAAACAATATACCAATCCAGAACCCAACAAACGGAATCAGTATACCTTCAAAAATAATTATTTTCAGCGGTATAGTATTAGTTCTATAGCTTATTGATTATATTGCCTAATATCTGTTATTCTATAATCTTTCACTGCGTTAGTTTTAACTAACTACCTAGTATAAAGAAAACCGTGCAAAAGGCAAACTGTAATTTCACACGGTTTTCTTATGCTTAAGTATATCACTTGCGTAATCATATAACAATATATTTCTTTCAACAATTTACAAAACTAGGCGGTGGAATTTACTCTTTCACACAAGTATTACTTTTTATTATTTTCTCTTGCCATAATTCCTGTAAATTGTTTGACACCGAAACGTCTCATAAACATTTCACATTTACACAGGAATAAATAGTAAATATTTAATCCGCATCCACTTAGTCCTTCATAATTTCCCTGTCCCTTAGAAATCAACAGATCAGCATTCTCAACCTCATCCATTGATTCCTTAGAGATTGCTCCAACCACATTACCTGGTAATCCGGTACCGTTTCCAAGTACCTTTTGTGCAACATCTTCCATGTGAATGTATTTTGCATCTTCCAGTGTAGCATCATTTAAAACTGGTTTGCCTCTTACAATCACAGTTATATGTAAATTAGGATTAATATCGCGAAGAGTTGAAATCAATAACTTATCTGTTACAATTTCTCCGCAGTTATCCGTAAAATAAACCAGCCTTTTCGCATTGACCAAATCGTTTTTAAAAACATCCAACAGCTTAGAATCTATATTTATATTTATTGCTTCATCTAATTGAGCTTTCAGCTCACCTTCATTTACATTTTCTAAAGCTCCAAAATCAATATAGTTTCCAACCATTGCATACTGTATTGCTGTTTTTAAATGATTTTCAGATGTATCAACTTTATTTTTTATATACGGAAATTGATCAAGCATTAATTGATTGTAATGCTGTTTGATTTCTGTATAATCCATCACATTTCCAAAAAGTTCCTGACGAAGATTATCCATTTTTTCTGCAACCTGTGGTGTAGATAACCCATCACTATTCTTTACAATCTCCTTCACCTTATATTGATATTCTGTTATCTTTTCTTCTGTTGCATTAACAGGATATTTATTGATATTTCGTTTTATCTGACATTTTTTACATTCTTCATTTATAACCATAATGTCACCTCCGTAAACTATGAGATAAACGGCCTACAGCTCTGTATATTTCACTGCATTTCCCTTTGCTTTATCTACCGGATATTTTGCTTCATTCTGTTTCATCTTCATATTTACGATTTCATCAGCATCAAGTTCCAATTTATCAAGAAGATTTTGTGAGTAAACAAGTACATCTGCCAGTTCTTCTTTTATATGCTGCAGATCATACTCTGTATCACTCCATTGGAAACACTCTAATAACTCTGCGGCCTCAATCACAATCGATTTTGCAAGATTTGCCGGACTATGAAATTGATCCCAGTCTCGATCTTCTGTAAATTTACGAATGCGCTCTATTGTTTTTTCTTTCATGAAATTCTACCTCATTATTTTTGTTTCAAAAGCTTTTTTAAATACTCTGCCAAGGCGGTATCTGTACAATATACATAACATCCCTTCATGCCTCTCGTCATAAGTGTCCGGTATGTATTTTTTATAATTTCATCTGCCACCTGATCAGCTTTTTCTTTATCTTTCTTCGCCAGTGTTTTTATTCCTTTTAATGAATTATCAGTTCTTGCACGTTTTGTGTAGTCGGTGATCACTTTACCATTTTCAAATCGCATATCGTCACCAATGATAACACCTACATAATCGAATTCTAGCCCTTGCGATGTATGAATACATCCGGCTTCATGAATGGACTCTTCACTGATTGCAAAAGCATCTCCGCCATCGAGATTCCAGCTTATAGAATAATCTCCAATTTCGATGTCATGATAATTTGTATTATTTCTGGTAGCCTTCGGCCAATTCCAACAATAACCTGCGAGAATTCTCGCTCTATTTCTGGCACGATTCTTTTCAACCACAATTGATTCCATCTCTGCAGGTGTATCACAGATACGAATATCGTAATCAATTCCGTCAAGATCATAATTGGCTGTATCACGAATTTCCAACGCCTGATCTAACCATGCCAGGTATCCGTCAGAACCATTACAGCGGAACTGAGAAACAAGCTGCATTTTAATAACTTCTGATTTTTCCAAGGCCGCCCACTTTTCTATTTCCGCGACACTTCCAATATCTGACAGTGTGACCCTCTGACTTTCATCAATAAAAAACACACTACAAGCAGCGGCATGAATAATTTCTTTTATCTGATTCTCACCCATGTTTTGGAACATACCGGATTTTTCATTAAGCCGGTGGGCTTCATCAGCCAGTAATGTTCCGACTGAATTTCTTGGTGCTTCGGTATAACTTCCGGAACCTTTAAAGAGATTATCTACACTATTTTTCCTCATGTGTCCCTTTAACTTGAACTGATAGACTGTTCTAGGTGCAGCATTTTTCGAAACATATTGAACAAATTGCATGCGATTCGTGAGTTCAGCCAGTAGATTAATTGCAACGACTGTTTTTCCGGTTCCAGGACCACCTTCAACAATAATCGTTCTTTTCTTATCATCTTTTTGACATTGACAGGAATAATCAAGAATACTTTCATATACAACCTTCTGTTCATCCAACATTACGAATTCTTGATTTCCTTTAAGCATATTTACAAGCGCGTCTTGAAGTTGTTTAGAAGGTTTAATTTTTCCATGTTCAATTTTCAGTAATGTATCCTCTTTGTCACCTGTTACAATTTGCTTTTTGATAAATGTACGAAGAGATTCTCTTTGCCCGTAAGTAAATGCAGGTGTTTCTTCCATAATATCCTGATATTGTTCTTTATCCAATGGATCATTTTCGCTTCTTGGATAATTATGAAGATACGCACAGGGATGAAGACCGATTTCGTTGTCTTGAACATATTCGTTATAATCCCTGATTAACGCTGCGTAAGACCATGCTTGATAACATGGATGTACAACTCTTCGGTTCGCTCCACCCGTATATGTTTCAACAATTGCATCCTGACCATCTATAGATGCTAATTTCTCCCATTGTTTCAATTCAACAATAACAACATTTCCTTTTCCATTCCATCCATAACCGGAAATAAGAAAATCTACCCGTTTTGAAGTCTGGGGAATATTATATTCAATCGCCACACCTGCATCCTTTGGAATATCGGAATCATTCAATGTAATATACATTTCTTTTAATGAATTCCGCCAGGCATTCAGCTCACTTAGTCCTGTCGTTCGGTTCATCTTTAATTTTATATTTTCATATAATTTTGTTTCCAAACGATCATTCTCTGTATCAATCATAAAATCACTTTTTGTACCTGCATAAATAAGCATGTATTCACCTCACACATCATATTGTTTTGTTCAATTTCAATACATAACCCTAAAGTAATCCAAATACGCTTTATACTTGTCCTGCGATGTCAGACAGGTATCGGTCAAATAACCTACACTTTTTCTAACGCTAAATCAAGTTAATCCTTTGTGTTCGTCAAATTTTCCATCTTAAACACATAATAACCTTCATAGTAATAACTGTGATCGATACCCTTCATATAAATTTCTCGATCATTTACATTGTCCGTAAGTGCATTTTTCAGAAGAAACTTTATTTCGATATCTTTGATCGGACTTCGCTCCATGGCAAGCAGATAATCCTCTTTATCCACCTTGCTCCAGTCAACCACATAGCCTATTTCTTTTTTCAACATCAAGTCAAGCCATATTCTCGTACTTCTTCCATTTCCCTCTCGGAACGGATGAGCCACGTTCATTTCAACATATTTTTCAACAATTTCATCAAAAGTTGACTGTGGCATTTTGTCTATACTCTGTAATGCTGTTTCCAAATACATTAGCGGAGCAAATCTAAAATTTCCTTTTGAAATATTAACCTTTCTTAATTTACCGGCAAAATCATAAATCTCATCAAAAAGATATTGATGGATCAATGCAAGACTTTTATAAGTCCCCGGTTCTAATGTCTCAAAAAAGCCACTTTCAAACATTTCAAGCGCTTTTTGCTTACTGATTTTTTCTTCCATTCTTGCTAATTCTGTAGAATCTGTAATACCTAATTTATTTTCAAGCATAATTTACCTCACATTCTTCATGCGATTACTTTTCCAGTCACAAATCTATCTTTATAAGTATACCGTAATATCGGCAATAAATCCATTTTATTATGTGATATCTTACTTTTGTTTTGCCGTATTTAAATGCTGCTTTATCTTCACAGCTGGTCTCAGTATTCGTCTGATTATCAACTGCAAAAATCAAACATCTCCCTGCAAATCATTTTCCCGCATGTTGTTTTGAAAATACTTTCATAAGCTTTTAAAGCAGCTTCTTTCGATAAACCATCCTCCATAATATTAACCAGGAAATCAGCCTCTACCAATATCTGATAATCAATTTCATCAATATTATTATATGTATGGTGATGTGCGATCAGATACTGGACCCGCTCAGATACATCCTGATCAAAGCCTAATTCTTTGAGCATCTTTTCTGCAATTGCAGGACCTTCTTTTTCTTGTAATTTTCCATTGCAGTTTCCATATTTTTCTTCGCAGGAATGAATTCCAATATCATGTGTTAAAGCTGCTGCTTCAATGATAAACAAGCATTCCTTATCTACATTTTCTGTTTCTGCGATCAATTTTGCATAACTATGTACTTTACAAAAATGTTGAATCCTCTTTGCATCTCCTCTGTATAATTCAATCATTGCCAAATGTAATTTATTTATCATTTTAATGCTTCCTCCTCTTGCACTATAGAATAGCTTTTGAATTGATTCTCTATTTTCCGTGACATATGTCACATTTTTATTCCTGAATCTGTGTCATTAGAAACGGTCAATTCAAAATGTTTTCTATTTGTTTTTAGATAGCCTTCTTTTTGTAACTTTGATATCTCTGTAGACATTGCCGCACGATCTATACAAAGATAATCTGCCAGCTGCTGCCGGTCAAAAGGAATATCAAAAGATAACGACGAATGTCTGATAGATTCTGCTGACAGATACGACAATAGTTTATCTCTGGTTGTTCGTTTCCCGACATGGGTAATCTTATCGTTCAGGATCAGTATCTTATTCGCCAGGACACTGACAAGGTTACGGATCAGTTTCTGATGATGCTCGCATGCCGTCGGGCAGGAAACAAGAAGTCTCTGGACATTCAGGGAAATAATTTCACAATCCTCATCTGCTATCACACTGATATTTAAAACAGCTCCCGGGCTTGCTGCATATGGCTCACCAAAGAAATCACCGGTATGGCATTTTGACAGAATATTTCGATGTCCCCAGAGATCTTCCTGAATCACAAGAACACAGCCTGACAGCACAAGTCCCATTACCTCGGTAGAATCTCCCGCTCTGAAAATATAAGAATTTCGTTCTTTGGAAATTATTGTTGCATTTACACAATGCAATATGGATAATATCTCGTTATCTGTAAGGCCTTTGAAGAATGGACTGTTTCTTAGAATAGGCAAATATTTTTTCAAAATCGTTCCTCCTGTTGGAAATCAAACATACAAGTTGTATTTATTATACTATGATTCTAGCAGAAACAAAAGTGAAATGTTATAAATGGAGGGTAAAAATGATAAGAAAGATTATTCGAATCGATAAAGAAAAATGTAATGGATGCGGTGTCTGTGCAGATGCCTGTCATGAAGGTGCCATTGACATCATTAACGGAAAAGCAGAATTGGTGAGAGAACATTTCTGTGACGGACTTGGTGATTGTCTTCCGGAATGTCCTACAGGTGCCATTTCTTTTGAAGAAAGGGAAGCTCCTGCATATGATGAAGAAGCCGTAAAAGAAGCTCAGAATAAGAAAATTGCTCAAAATCAGGCAATGTCTACGCACACCGGTTGTCCTGGTTCTAAAATCATGCAGATTCGGCGGACAGAAACACCTGAGTCTGTAAAACCATCTTCAACCGTAGATTCTGTATCAAAACTTCAGAACTGGCCAGTCCAGATTAAACTTGCACCAGTCAGTGCACCATATTTTGACGGTGCAAAGCTTTTAATCGCAGCCGATTGCACTGCTTACGCTTATGCAAGTTTTCATAAGGATTTTATTCAGAATAAGGTAACATTAATCGGCTGTCCTAAATTAGATCAGGTGGATTATAGTGAGAAATTAACTGCAATCATTCAAAATAACAACATCCAAAGCGTAACGATCGTAAGGATGGAAGTTCCTTGCTGTGGTGGTCTGGAGATGGCAGCAAAAAAGGCTCTTCAAAATAGTGGAAAATTCTTACCATGGCAGGTTATAACAATAGGTATTGATGGGAAAACTATAGAATAAAAAAGGAGAATGCAATAATGGATAAGAAAATGTTTTGTTTTCAGTGTGAACAGACAGTCGGATGTACCGGCTGCACAGGAAATGCCGGCGCCTGTGGGAAAAAAGCAGATACAGCCAGATTACAGGATGAACTGACAGGTGCGTTGATCAGCCTTGCAAGAGCTGTTGACGGTTCAACTGCTATTTCTAAAAGAACCGGGCAAATCATAATTGAAGGATTGTTTACTACAGTTACAAATGTGAATTTTGACAATGCATCAATTGAAAACATGATACAAAAAGTCAGAGCTGAAAAAGAAAGACTGGTTCCTGACTGCAGCAAATGTCAGTCACCATGCGGTAAAACAGATGAATACGATATGCAACAACTGTGGGATGCCAACGAAGATATCCGTTCTCTGAAGTCTCTTATTCTTTTCGGGATTCGTGGGATGGCAGCCTATGCCTATCATGCAAATGTTCTGAATTATGAAGATGCCGAGGTGAATCGATTCTTCTGCGAAGCATTGTTTATGATTGGTTATGGAGAGAGTGTGGAAACTCTGCTTCCCACAGTGCTCAAAGTAGGAGAAATCAATCTGAAGTGTATGGCACTTCTTGACAAGGCAAATACAGAAACCTATGGAATACCAGAACCAACCGATGTGACACTTACAATAGAAAAGGGGCCTTTTATTGTCGTGACCGGACATGATCTGAGAGACCTGCAGCTTTTGCTTGAACAAACAGAGGGAAAAGGAATCAACATCTATACTCATGGTGAAATGCTCCCTGCCCATGCCTATCCATTCTTAAAAAAATTCTCTCATTTAAAAGGGAATTTTGGAACCGCATGGCAGAATCAGCAGAAAGAGTTCGATCATCTTCCAGCTCCGATTCTCTACACTACCAACTGTCTGATGCCGCCAAAAAGCAGCTATGCTGACAGAGTATTTACAACAGAAATGGTTGCTTTCCCAGGTGCTGTTCATATCGATGAAAAGAAAGATTTTACGCCGGTTATTGAAAAGGCACTGGAACTGGGTGGTTACAAGGAAGATCAGATACTCACAGGCATCAATGGCGGTACAAAAGTGACAACCGGTTTTGGTCATGCGGCTATCCTGTCTCATGCAGGTACTGTAGTAGAAGCTGTAAAATCAGGAGCAATCCGTCATTTCTTCCTGGTTGCCGGCTGTGATGGTGCCAAACCGGGCCGAAACTATTACACAGAATTCGTAAAACAGACACCTTCTGACAGTATTGTCCTCACCCTGGCATGTGGAAAATTTCGTTTTAATGATCTTGAGCTGGGAGAAATCGGTGGTCTGCCACGGCTGATGGATATGGGGCAGTGCAATGATGCTTATGGTGCGATTCAGGTTGCTGTGGCACTTGCAGATGCATTTGGCTGTTCCGTAAATGAACTTCCACTCTCCTTTGTTCTCTCCTGGTACGAACAGAAGGCTGTCTGCATCTTGTTAACGCTTCTGCATTTAGGTATCAAAAACATTCGTCTTGGTCCTTCTCTTCCGGCGTTTTTGTCTCCTAATATTCTGAATTTCCTGGTGGAGAATTATGGCATTGCACCTATTACCACACCGGAAGAAGACATTAAAGCACTGATGAACCATAGCAAATAAAGTTTTAACGGTTCAGCACCTTTACAGTTGCATAAGCTTTCGAGTTATCTATAAATTCAACAAAGCCGATGCGGGATTCAAAATCCTCCACCGGCTTTATTGATTGTAATCCCCGAAGTGAAAACTATCTTATAATATGTACTCCATTTGTCTTTCTTTTGTTCGCATTCCCATTTTTTCATAAAATTTCTCAGCAGGAGTATTTCCTGCCCATACATTTAATGTTACTTCATAACATCCCAGCTGTTTCGCTTCACTTTTTACATATTCAAACAGACTTTCGCCAATATGCTGGCCTCGAGCCTCTTGATCGACACATAGATCATCAATAAAAAGAGACTTAAACTGCACCATATTATTTGAAAAGGGCTGCTCCTGTAATTGACAAAATGCATACCCCCTGCAAACATCATTCTCATCTACTGCAACATATATCGGCTTTTCTTTATTTTTCAGAAGCTCTGCCAATTCATCTATCGTATATTTTGTCGTACCCGGAATAAAAATATCTGGTCTTATGTCTGCATGAATTTGTAATACCTGTTTTAATAGCTCTAAAATTCTTGGAATATCTTTTTCTTCTGCTTTTCTGATAATCATTTTTACTCTCCCTTTATCATATTTGTTTTCTCCATCTACTTGTGAAAAAACAACGTCAATCTTATTATTTCTCTTTTAACTTTTACGCTCTTCTCTTCTGCTTATTTTATACATGCAGATTTTTCTGCATCTCTTCTTTAAATTCTCTTCCCTTGAACAAAATCACTGCTACAAGGAATAAGAAACATGTCAATGCTCCAAACATACTCACTGTTGGATTTTTCACCACCCCGCATAAAAGCAAGATTACCGGAAGGATTAATCCATATCCAGCGGCCATAATTTCATAAATAAGATACTCTCGTACCGGACTTTTCTGCACTTTAGCGATTACAAACATTGCTGCAAGTGTAGATACACTCATGATCGGCAACACAAGATCTACAGACCAGCTGTGCCATCCGGTCAGTGCATCCCATATAAAAGAGATGATTGTACCGATAATAAGCTGCCACATCGCATTTTTCAGCAGATTATAACGTTTGAAAAATCCGATTGACGAGGCAATCCACATCGTCACAACGCCTCCTGCTGTAAATAAAGTCCATCGAATTCTTGGGTGGAAATTCAAATCCGTAACAAGCATTGCCGCAACAATCGCAATACACAGAAAGCTATAGATCTTATAGACTTTCATTTCCTGTTCGCTTGGCTTACCTGTCTTTGGAAATTCAGGCTTTACTTTTTCAGATGTGATTCCCTGTTCTTTTAACAAGCGATAAAAGTTGCGTTCAATGTTCACTGTGTCGTATCTGGATGTAAATGCAAATGATAATTTATCCTGGAAGGAACACAAACATAATTCAAGCTTCGGGGTATTTGTATATACGCCAAATCGTTCAATATAAGGTAGATAACTTGCAGGCATTTTCACCGCGCTCATATTAGAAAAGATTGCTGTTGTATTCTTCTCCGAATATTTTGCACCTGCCTGAATACAAAGGTTTTTAAGTTCCAATGGCGCAAGCCTCAAAATCGGATGCAATTCCAGTGCTAGTAACTCACTGATATGTGCTGACATTTTTTCTTTCGTTAATTCTGTCTCAAAAAATTCTTTCGTATATTTCAGAACTGCTTCAAAGCTTTGATCCTGTGTTGTAAAATTATATCCCGGTTCGATCCAGTTAAAAAAATTCAACATCGAGGAAGACGGGAAAAACTTTCTTAGGTTAACCGGAACCATTAACACAACCGGCTTTTTCTTCTGCATCTTAGACATTTCTTCGTTTATTGCCATCATAAATAATGCTGTCAAAAAGATCGTCATGGATACTCCGAGTTCTCTGCTTCGCTTTAATATTGCCTGTACTGAGACAACAGATTCATGGACATGCAGATGATTTCCATCTTTCTTTTTCCTTCGCATCTGAAAAGCATTTAGTTTTCTTTTTTTCGGTCGTTTTTGATTTTTTGAATAATATTTTAAGAAACTGTCATCTTCCTGATCTTGTACAGTCATATCTTCCGGCAGTAATGTAATCTGTTCTAATCCTTCTTCTTTATGCACAAGGTATAAATAATTCTTTACCAGTTCTTTTAAGAATTCTGTTGCCCCTGTACCGTCTGTCAACACATGAAACACTTCAAAATTGATTCGTTTTTTATAATAAGTCACTTCGAATAGTAGGGTCTTCTTATCTCTTATATAGAGTCTGCTGCATGGCTCTTTATATTCTTCTTTAACAATCGGCCGTAGATTACACGGTTCAAGATAATGCCAAAAGAATCCCTTACGAAGTACCATTAAAAACGTAGGAAATGTTTCTATCGTCTGATTCAGTGCTTCCTGTAAAGCTTTAGGATTTACTTCTTCTTTTAATTCACAGTAAAATCGAAATACTCTTGTATCTTTTTTGTTACTGGCAGCAGAATATAATTTCGCTGCGTTGTCTAATTTCCTCCAGCGTGCGTTTTTCTTACTCACTGTGTTTCCCCTTTCAAAAATTCATTAATATAGGTGAAACTTTCCTGTACATGAAGCTGCTTGATCCCCAACGCGAAGTATCCATGTAATGCATCTTTAATCCGATGTATCTCCACATGATTTCCAGCCTCTTTCAAGCGTTCCCCATACGCTTCCCCTTCATCTCGAAGTGGATCAAATTCACATGTAAGGATCAATGTATCCGGCTGATTTGCTAAATCTTCAGCTATATATGGTGCAAAATAAGGATTCTTCTTATCCTCCTCATTTCTCGCATAAAGATCAATATAATCCTGCATTTTTCCGGCAGTCAAAAGATAATCGGATCCATTTTCCTTAACAGATACAAATGGTGAATTCTCTGTATAATCATTATAGGTAGCCGGATAGATCAGAATCTGTCTGTTTGGCATGAATTCTCCGCGGTCTCTTGCCATCAAAGATAATGCTGCGCAGAGATTTCCCCCGGCACTGTCTCCGATCAAAGTAATGTTTTCTGGTCTTATATTTAACATAAAATCTCCAGAATATACCGCTTTTGCAACAGCATAACAATCTTCCAGACCTGCCGGGAATTTATCTTCCGGTGCCAGTCTGTATTCAACTGCAACTACATATTGTCCGGTTGCATCCGCAAGCCGAGCGCAAATCCTTTCATAATTATCAATACTTTCTGTAACCCATCCACCGCCATGTATGAACAAAAGCAATTTTTTATTCTGAATATCATGCTTCTTTTCTTCAATTTCTCGAAAGCTTTTCTCGCTTGGAAAAAATATTCGAATCGGAACTGCATGACTTCCGTTATATATTTTCTCGTCTACTTTCTTATAAAAAATCTTCATTGGATCCAGTCGTTTTAAATCCGCCATATGACGAAATGCTTCCACTTCTACTCCATCAAAAGATAATGCTTTCAAAATTTTCTTTGCTGTCTGATTGATCAATAGTACATTCTCCTTATATCCGTTCTTATGTCTGTAAAAGACTACGAGTCCATTATATCATAAAGTGCTCTGAAAAATAAATTTAATGTTGAAAAAAGCACCAGCCAACTGAATGACTGATGCTTCTGACATCAAGTTACCTTTATTTTTTATAAACTGTGTTGCCTCTTGCAATCACTTCAACAAGCTGAAGTTCCTGATCAAGGATACAAAGATCCGCATCATAGCCTTCTTCAATCTTACCTTTTCCTTTGAGGCGAAGAATCTCTGCCGGATTAGATGTAATCGTAGAAATAGCTATTTCTAATGGAATTTTTGTTTTGAATACACATTCCTTTACTTCTTTCAGAAGGCAGCTGGACTGTCCAACGCCCATTCCAAGGAATTCACCATCACTACTGTACATCGGAAGGCTTCCCTGTCCATCGGAGGAAATTGTCATACGATCAGGATTTACTCCTGCATCTAACATACGTTTGATACCATTGCATACACGTACTTCATCACAGATAGTTTCCCAATAGTCAATATCTTCATTTCCGGTAAAATCTACTGCTCCACCCTTCAGTGCATACTCAATTGACTTACAGAAAAGCATCTCATTCCGGTTGATATGTGTTGGAAGTATTTGAGAAGCCGGTATCTCTGTCTCATCTACCACCCGTTCAATAAGATCTAAGCATCTCGGACTGTCGCCAAGATGAACATTTACAATACCAGCTTTCCCGGAAAGAACGCCACCAAGTCTTGTATCAGCAACGACACGTGCAAATTCTTCAAAAGTCGGCTGTGAAGAACGGTGATCAGAAATTGCGATTTCTCCTGTTCCAACAATTTCCTGAATCATCATAATGTCTTTTACAATACTGTCCGTCAGTGTGCGGACCGGAATCTGATAACTACCTGTATAGCAATATGCAGACATCCCCTGCTCATTCAAGCCTTTTGTCTTTGCAACCAGTGCACACATATCACGACCGATTCCATCTGTTCCAAGGCAGCCAACAACTGTTGTTACTCCAAACTTCGTAAGTCCTTCTATAGTTGCTTCTGGAGTACGGTTGGCGAATCCACCTTCGCCACCGCCTCCGAGTACATGAACATGACTATCAATGAATCCCGGAGTTAAAAGTAACCCCTCTCCATCGATCACTTCTGCATCAGAAAGAAATCCGTCTGCTGACATAGAACCTGCATCTTTAATCTTGACAATCTTGTCATTGATCGTCAATACATCTTTTTTCCCCAGATGCTGTGGGGCATAAACATCAATACTCTGAATTAATTTCATCTTAAATCACTTTCAATTATCAAATGCCTGTTTTAGAATCCAATTCCGACAGCGATCAGAACTGTAATAATTGCACCAATCATCAATACGCCGAGGAATTTCCACATGAATTTGATCCAGTTAGACCACTCGATCTTAGCAATTGCAAGAGATCCGATCAGACATCCTGATGTAGGAACGATCAGGTTTGTAAATGCATCACCAAGCTGGAATGCAACTACAGCTGTCTGACGTGATACACCTAACAGGTCTGACAGTGGAGCCATAATCGGCATTGTGATCGCAGCCTGTCCTGTTCCGGATACAACGAAAAAGTTGAATACGGACTGGAACAGATACATAAGTACTGCTGCAACTGCTCCGGATACTCCTGACAGTGCATTTGAAATATTATACATAATTGTGTTGATAACTGTAGGTGTAGTCGGATCAGATCCACCAAGAACCTGCATGATACCCTGAGCCATAGCAACAACAAGCGCTGCACCGATCAGATCTTTTGCTCCATCTTTGAAAGAAGTTGCAATATCATTCAATCTCATATCGTTCAGCTTAAAGATAACTCCGATCACACCGGAAACAATTCCCATAATAAAGAACTGTGTCGCGATCTCTGGCATGTAATATCCCTGAGTCATAACTCCCCAAATCACCCAGACTACGGTAGCAGCCAGTGTCAGAAGAACTAAAATGTGTCCAAGACCAAAGGAATGTCCTTCGTCAATACCTGTTTTTTCGTTCTGTTCACGGAAATACGCATCCGTCTCATATGCGATTGAGATTGTCGGAGTCTTTTTGATCTTTGCCGCATAGAACATCGTCATTCCACAGCCAAGAGCTGTAAATACTACCCACATTACCATACGGAATCCTGCTCCGGAGAATACGTCAATCCCTGCAATACCCTGTGCAATACCTACAGAGAACGGATTCATCCAGGATGAACCGAAACCGATCTGTGTCGCAACATAAGTAACAAGAACTGCGATAACGGAGTCATATCCAACCGCTACAAATAACGGACAAAGAATCATAGTAAATGGAAGTGCTTCTTCTCCCATTCCGAAAACTGCTCCACCAAGAGAAAACAGTACGAAAAGTACTGGAATCAACAGTTTTTCGGCTCCCTTTGCCTTACGGATCAATCCAATCAATCCGGATTCGATCGCACCGGTACGGATCATGATACCAAATGCACCACCTACTACCATAAGGAATGCGATAATCTCGATCGCAGAACTACTTACGATTCCGTTATACATATAGTTGAAGAATCCTGTTCCACCATCTCCGCTAAAGAGTGCTACTCCTTCTGTTACTACGTTCCCTGCATCATCTGTCAGATACTGGAAACTTCCGTCTTTGATTACTGTACGGGTTTTCTCAACACCATTAATCATGTATGAAATGTCCTGTGTTTCGTAAAATCCCTTTGGTACAAGAAATGTCAGAAGTGCTGCTACAACAACTACCAGAAAGATAATGATGTAGGTGTCAGGCACTTGAAATCCCTTGTTAAAAGACTTTAACCCTTTTCCTTCTTTTTTGCTCATTTTTGAGTTTCCTCCCACATTTTTTGATATACTATGTTAGTGTACCATAGAATGCCGAAAAAGTAACTAAAAATTTATATATTATGTCAAATTGTTTGTCATTTTTTGTATTTTTATACATTTTAACCGTAAATAAATCTGTGATAATGCAAAAAATTAACGCTTCTGTCATAAAAACAAAAGCGTTATGATATAAAATCAATTATTACGAGTATGAAATTACAAATGTCCAATCAGACTATGATTATGCTTTCCATAATCCATTAAGATTACAATAAGCATAAACTTTCACTTCGCTCTTTTCGAATACTTGTGCTATCTCAACATTCAACAGCTACTTTTATAACACCATCTCTCTTATTCTCAAAGAGATCATAAGCCTCTTCAATCTTACTGAGAGGATAGGTATGTGTGATAAGGGGTTCGGTATTGATCTTTCCTTCAGCAATCAGTTTTAATGTTTCTTCACAGTCGCATCCATCCACTCCACCGGTTTTAAAGATGAGATTCTTGCCATACATGTCTGGAAGTGGTAAGCTTTGTGCTTTATCGTAAAGTGCAACAACTGTCACAATCGCATTCGGTCTTGCGCATTCCCAGGCTAAACGAAATGTAGACTCTGCACCTGCAACTTCCAGGACAACATCTGCACCGCCGTGGTCGCTTGTATTCTTAACAAAAGTCTCACATTCTTCCGGAGAAATAGTAAGTACATCTGGGTAATGTCCATTGATAAAATGTATACGTTCCTCATCTTTTTCACACATAATAATGTGTTTCGGATGCTTCAGCATAACACAAAGTAATGTACAGATACCAGTCGGTCCTGCACCGATGATCAACACCGTATCATCTTCTGTGATTTCAGAGATACGAGTTGCCCAGTAACCGGTAGCCAGAACATCTCCAACGAATAATGCCTGTCGATCGGTAACTTCATCTGGAATCTTATTTAATCCCTGATCTGCGAACGGTACACGCACATACTCAGCCTGACCGCCATCAATACGACATCCAAGAGCCCATCCGCCATTCTGATCCGTACAGTTATTGACATACCCTTTTTTACAGAAATAACATTCACCACAAAATGTCTCAACATTTACAGTTACTCTGTCTCCCGGCTTCACATGAGTTACAGCTTCGCCAACTTCTTCAACAATTCCAACCATCTCATGACCAACTGTAATTCCTGGAACTGCACGAGGAACACTTCCATGCTTGATATGTAAATCACTGGAACAGATACTGGCAAGTGTAACCTTTACAATCGCATCCCTTTCATGCATAATCACCGGTTTAGGTTTTTCTGTTAATTCAAATTTTCCTTTTGAAACATATGTATATGTCTGCATCGTTTTCCCCCATCATCTTCAAAATAATATAAAGTTGCTTATTCTTTTGGATTATCTCCATCACGATAAGGTACAGTAGCTGCCGGAACAACCGTTGAAGCCGGTTCGGTATGTATATCCTGATCATCAAAGAATATATGCGCTCCAAATGCTGCAAGTACTTCTGTCTTGCTGACACCGCCTAAGAAGAACGCTTCATTGATTGATACGCCCCAGTTGCGGAGCGTTTTCACTGCACGTTCATGCGCCGGAGCATTTCTAGATGTAACCAGTGCGGTTCGGATTGGCTGAATATCCTTTTCTTTAAACAGCTGTTGTACATAAGACAGCTTTGTCAGGAAGTTAGCAAACGGACCTTTTGCCATCGGCGTGTTCGCATTCGCTTTCTCATGTTCTTCAAATGCCTGTATTCCGTTCTTCTGAAAAATCTTTTCAGATTCGGCTGAAAAAAGAACTGCATCTCCATCAAAAGCAATACGGATCTGATCTATCTTTTGCCTTGCATCCGCATGTGCCGCTCCAGTCAAAATAAGACCCGCTGCAATTCCATCGTTAATAGCCGATTGTACATCAACAGAATTTGCTGACAAAAACAAGTCTGTCTTAAAGGCTTTTAAATAGGGAGCAATTTCCGCTCCACTTGTTAAAGTCGCTCTTGTAATATCCAAGCCATAATACTGTATAGAATTAAAGATACGAAGACATGTGTTTGCATTGTTCCGTGACATAATGATCACTTCCACCAGTCTTCCCAATCCTGTGTTATTCAGTTTCAGAAAAGCTTTAATTAATTGGAAAGCAGCACCTTTCTGAAGAATCTCATTCTCATGTGCTACCTGGTAAGCCTCATATGCTTCAACGCCTTGTTCTTCGAATATTTTATTCTCCTGTTCAAGATTAAATAAAGCTCTCGAACTAATCCCTATTACAAGAGGTTTTGATAAATCATATGGCATATTTTATCGTCTCCGATCAAAAAAGAATCACGTATCAATCACATCTTTCTTACATTATACGTTTCCATACTATGAGATACAAGTAAGAATATATAAGAAAAGATTATTTTTTGAATTCCACTGCGTGTTTTCTCTTCCACAGTGGAAATAAGTTACGCTGACATACGTAATTCTTTCGTTCATCTATTGCAATCGCATGAAAGAATGTCTTCCACAGATCCGTATACTCATCTTCGTACTCTTCTGTCTTTCTCAATGTCTGAAATTCTTCATCTGTCAGATATCGGAGATAGTTCTCACCATCTTTCGGATGAACACAAGCTGTTTTGCGATTATCATCTATGATCATCCACTGTTCTGAAGGCATGCGGTCTGCAAAATGTCTGCCAACCAACATTATGACATCACTTTTTGGCTCCAGATGGCTGACATAGACGTTACTTGAATTCAATCGTTCAAATCGTGCGAACTCTCTGAAATGATGGCTTTCGTTAGACACTTTACGACGCAATTCTAATATCCGCATCACATGTGGATTCGCATATTGCCGTAGTACACTCTCTCCAATTTTGAATCCGACACGAAGGAAATTATAAATTGCCTGCAGTGCATCTTCCTCGACAGATAAAGTCACCAAATAGATATTCAGATATGCTTCATCCGAAATATCTCTCCGAATCGAGCGAATTACTTTTTCTGCTTTGGAAAGATCTTGGTCTACATGAATATATTCATCAAATATCGTCTGCTGAAATACAGGTTCTTTTTTTAATTGTATCTGGTCATGACCAATCAGTAAAGCTTCAGACCATGCATCATAGATACAGGTCATAATATCTTCCAGACGGTCTTTACAAGTAAATATCTTCATCAGCATACTCCAAAATCTGTCAATGTCATCTGGGTAAATGATTCATTCGCATGTTGTGTGTTCCATAGATCTTTCTTGTCTACACTTATTAGTTGTCGCGTAATATAAGATGCCTCAATAGGAGTATGGTACATCTGTTTTCCACCACACGTGATGAAATAATGTGCACGCTTTAATACTACTCCCATCTTCTTCAGGCTTGCATAATCAAGTCTGCCATAACGTCTTGCATAAGTGATACGACTTGCTGATTTCGGTCCGATTCCCGGAACACGAAGCAGTGTTGCATAACTCGCTTTCTCTACTTCTACTGGGAACTGCTCCAAATGGCGTAATGCCCAATCACACTTTGGATCAATCATTTCATTAAAATTCGGCTGTTCTGAAGATAATAGTTCTCTTGCCTGAAATCCATAGAACCGCAATAGCCAATCAGCCTGATACAGTCTGTGTTCACGTAAAAGCGGTGGTGGCGTTCCTATCTCCGGCAACACATTATCTTCGTTCAATGGAATGTATGCTGAATAGAAGACACGCTTCAGATCAAAGCCTTGATACAATGCCTGTGTCGTCTGCAATAATGTATAATCACTCTCACCGGTCGCACCAATGATCATCTGCGTGCTTTGTCCTGCCGGAGCAAAACTACGCTTCAATCGCGACATATCACGAGGTGCCAACTGGTTCGCATTCTCCCAGGTAAGTGCATGATCCAGTGACGTGTATTTTTTATAAGATTCTAATCGATTCATCTGAGAATTCTGAGAAATGGCTTTATCCTTCTTCTGAACATTCAAGCACTCAGAAAAATGTTTTTTCGAAGCATCAGAAAAAATACCTGCATTCAAAAACTTATTCCCGCCACTTCGCTCCATATAAGCTGACTTTCCGATTGCCATTCTGTGAGATGCAATCGTACTCTGCACCTTACCCATAGGATTCAGAATGTTCTGCATGGTCTTGTTTGGAGCCAATGTATGCAATCCTTCTTCCGTGGGCAATTCAAGGTTGACACTGATACGATCCGCAAGATATCCTGCTGCCGCAAGTAGTTCGTCGGATGCTCCCGGAATCGTCTTAATATGAATATAACCGTTAAAATGGTATTTTGTTCGAAGCAGCAATAATGTCTCGCACATCTTCTCCATCGTATACGTCGGATTCCTTAAGATTCCGGAACTCAAAAACAGACCCTCAATATAATTACGCTTATAAAACTCTACTGTTAAGTCACAGATTTCTTCCGGAGTAAAAGTAGCCCGCTTTACGTCATTGCTTCTGCGATTGATACAATACTTGCAATCATAAGCACAATGGTTCGTCATCAAAATCTTAAGCAGCGAAATACATCTTCCGTCTGCTGCAAAGCTATGACAAATGCCGCATGCCTCTGCATTGCCGAGCTCTCCTTTCTTTCCCCGCCGGCTGGATCCACTTGAAGTACATGCAACGTCATATTTTGCTGCGTCAGCAAGAATCTGCAGCTTTTCCTGTGTTGTATAATTACTATTTCTAATTTCTGTATTCATATTTCCATTATACAAACAGTTGTTCGATAATGCAAGTATTATTTCGAACAGGTGTTCTTTTTGTAACTGCTCAATATGTTTTGAGCATTCTTAAAGTACCTGAAAAATCAAGATTTTTTCTCTATTATCCTCACCCGGAAACAGATCTGAAGTATTAATCTCATCATAAAAAATCAACTGTTCCTGAGTCATTAAAATACTGATATATTCTTCTGAAGGATAATAGAAAAATAATAATATCTCTCTCGGATTTTCATAATAAGATTCGTAAATCCTTGCTAAAACTGACTGTAATATCTCTACAGAAAAAGGATTAAAAAAGTAACAGCGATCCACTTCCGACGGAACTTCATAATTTTCTGCACTGCATAATACAAACTCCGTGCGTGATGCGGAAACGGATACTTCTTTATTATCTGCTGCTCCTTTATAAATCCGTTCATCATACTCTACGCCTATTGTCTTGCATCTTGTTTGATACGAAAGATAAAAACATACCCGCCCTTTTCCGGTTCCATAGTCAATTAGAGTATTATTTTTCCTGATCAGTCCACTGTTTGCCAGGCGCTCCAATACCATATAAGACGTTGGTTCATAAGGATATCGATACTGATCTGAATGAGAGTCATCCCGCCCGGTTGTCTTTATCTTCAGGAGTTTATCCCATTGTGTTTCATTTTGATTCATTTCTTTCGATCCTTCATTTTTATGTTTGAAATATCCCCCGGTATTTTCCCAAGTTCTGTTACCATGTACATAATCTGGCTTCCTTCTTCTTTCAGCCACTTAATTGACTTTTTATAATCTGGGAACACCTTCTCCACCTCCGACCAGAATGCTTTCGAATGATTCATCTGTTTTCTATGGCATAATTCATGAACCACAACATAATCCAACACCTCAGGAGGCGCAAACATCAACAGACAGTTAAAATTCAAATTCCCCTTGCTGCTGCAACTTCCCCATCTTGTTTTCTGATTTCTGATGGTTATATTCCCGTATGTGACTCCGATTATTCTTGCGAAATATTCTACTCTAGCCGGAATTATTTTAAGAGCCTGGTCTGCAAGTGCCTTGATTTTATCGAGTGTTACATTTTCTACATTTCCCGATTCAACACTTTTCTTCTTTGCTTTTATTTCATTCATCTGTTTGCTTATCCAAGCTTCATTCTTATTAAGAAATTCCTCAATATATTTCTCTGTGACAACATACGGAGCCCTTACAGTGACACTTAGGTCAGAATTTACCTGAATAGCTATAGTTTTTCTTCGGGATTTAATTATCGTAACTTTCATAAATTGTCCCTTTATAATAAATTTTTATATATTCTTTTGCATCTGATTACGTACCTTATCAATCAACGTAACATCCGGCGGTTCTGTAAATGTCAGATAACTTGTCGTTAATATCTTTCCCGGTATACCTTTATCACGCAATTCAGCTAGTACTTGCTTTAACGGTACCAGTCCACCTTCGGTAATAAATGCCACGCTAATATAAAAAGCATCACAATGTCGAAACTCTCGCTCAATTGCAACAGATACTTTTGTAATCATTTATAATTTCTACAATATCATTTAATGTACTAACTCAAATTATATCATATATATGTTTGTCTGTGGAAATAAAGTGCATGGATTAGGATGGGTAGATTATTTAATTGTGAAATGATTTCCAAAATATATTCGTTTCTTTTTATTGACTTTTTGCTACTATGGGGGTACAATCGTAGCTAAGAAATGGGTTTTTTACTGAGTAATGTCTTCGGGCTGGAAAAGGGTGCTCGTTTCTTTTTTTATGTTCATTATATCATACAGATACATTTTACCATCTTTTGCATGTCGAATAACCATTATTACATTAAAAACATTATATCTTTCAATTTCCCCAACTTCATTAAACACTGGCAAAGCAAATCTTGACTCATAATGATACCAACCATACATTGCATCTATAGTATGTTTTTCTTTATAATTTTCAGTAAATTTCTTTCCGGCTGCAATTTCAATCAATTCTGGTAATCCCTGTGCGGCATTAGCTTTTGCCTTCGCATTTGCTCCGTTATCTTACCGATTATCAATTTTCTCTGGAAACATATCATGATTACTCATACGATTCCAGGCAACCTGCTCCCAGTTGGTACCTGGCTTTCCATAATTACAATACGGATCGATGGACAAACCTCCACGTGGAAGGAATTTTCCCCAGACTTCTATATATTTTGGTTCAAGAAGCTTGACAAGATCTTTCATAATTATATTGATCACATCTTCATGAAAATCTCCATGGTTTCGGAATGAGAACAAATACAATTTCAAGGATTTACTCTCCACAAGACGTTCGTCCGGAACATAGGAAATCGTGATCGTTGCAAAATCTGGCTGTCCGGTGATTGGGCACAGACTTGTGAATTCCGGGCAGTTGAACTTGACGAAGTAATCGTTTTCAGGATGTTTATTCTGAAATGCCTCCAATACAGACGGATCATAATCCATACGGTATTCTGTTTGCTGATTTCCCAATAATGTTAAATTTTCTTTTTCTCTCATTGCTTCCTCCTCCATCTCAACGCAGGGTCTTCTACGTGATTCGCCTGAAATGCTGCTGCGCGATCAATGCATGTTCCGCATTTTCCGCAAGGCTTCTCTCCACCTTCGTAACAGGACCATGTCAATTCATACGGAACTCCCAGTTCTAATCCAATCCGTACTACTTCGGCTTTGGATACATTTACAAAAGGAGCTTCTATTTTCAGTTGATGTCCGGATCCTTCCCAGATTGCTTCATTCATTGCCTGATTGAATACCGGTGAGCAATCCGGATAAGCAAAACCGGCAGAATCATCTGCATGAGCTCCATAATAAATCACTCCACATTCCTTGCTCAGTGCGATACTTGCTGCCGAAGAAAGAAATAACCCATTTCGGAACGGTACATATGTGCTTACAGGCTTATCGCCATTTGTTTTTGAAATCTGCTCTGCGTAACTCTCCTCCGGAATTTCTTCCGTGGACTGTTGAAGCAGTGAACAGTTGCTATATTGAAATATCTTGCTTAAATCCAGGAACAGATGCTCCACGCCATAATATTCGGCAACTGCTATTGCAGCCCTGATTTCTTTATCGTGCTTCTGTCCATAGGAAACCGAGAGTGCAATCACCTGCTCTTTCCCGTACTTTTTGATTGCCAGTCCTAATGCCGTTGTTGAATCAATTCCTCCACTAAAGAGAACTAATGCTTTCATCTCCATCACCTCACTACTTATTTATACGCCCCGTTCATTTGGATCCCAGATTACTTTATGCATCTGAATCTGCAGACGCACACCATTCAACCGATGTTTCAGCATAAATTCTACAATCTGCACTGGTTCTATGGATCCAAAAACAGGACTAAGATACACATGACACCTGTTTGTCAGATCATAAGTCTGAATCACGTCCAATGCTTTTAACAGATCCTCCTGGCTGCCGCACACAAATTTTACAGTATCATCTTTTCCTAGCAGTTCCATGTTCTCTGTTATCATATATTCTTCGCACCCGCTTGACGGTAACTTATAATCCATTGTAAATACCGGTCGTTCTTCACAAAATGCAGATAAATCAACTGCGCCATTTGTCTCAATTTCGACCTGTAAGCCGGCTTGTAAAAGAAGGTGGATCAATTCTCTAATGTCTTTTTGCAGTAACGGTTCTCCACCTGTAAGTGTCACATTGCGAATTCCGGTTTCTAAAACATAATTTAAAATCTCTTCTGGGGTTTCCTCTTCATATGGGCAATCCGGTTCATTGGCCCACATAGTATCACAATAGCTACAACGCAGATTGCATCCTTTGAAACGAACAAAGACTGCCAATTCTCCCGCCCGTGTGCCTTCCCCATTAATACTGGTGAATTTTTCTACTACTTTCATCTACTCTTCCTCATAAATCGCGCAATTATTCGGTGTCTCATATACTTCCACACAATGAACCTCATATCCCAATTCCGTTAATTCCTTGTAGAAATAATATGCGAAATTTTCTGCCGTTGGACGAAAGGAAACTTTCTCCAAATGAAAGTCCTCATTCTGAAGCGCAGCTACTGTTTCTGCTTTCAGAGATCCCACTTCGTAAATCAGACTATGGTCAAAGGAATCACAAAGCTTTTTCAGATCCTTTTTCAGATTACCAAAGTCCACTACCATTCCCCGTGTCTGTCCTTCTTGCTCCAACTCTTGACTTTTGATTTTTGCGACAATATTCCAACGATGTCCGTGGATATTTCTGCATTTTCCCTCGTATTTCCAGAGAAAATGTGCTGCGTCAAAACTGGCTTTTGTTTGCAAATAATACATATTTCAACTCTCCTGTATTTGAAATGTATGTACCTTTTAAGAGCTGTGTATCCTAAGCGGAGCGTTTTATATATATGGGAAAGTATTTCCTGAATAATATAAAAAGCTCTGCGTACTTCTTTGCACGCAGAGCCTAGAATCTTCTTAACTAGCCCTGGTTTTGTTTTTCGACAGGAAGGTACAAATGAACTGTCGGCTGTTTTTCACAGCATGAAAATTATACCACAGAAAATCAGTTTGTCAAATTGGTTTTTCTATTTTAACGAAATGGTGTCCTATTTCCCATATTCTATTCTCCCAGGAAATATCTTCCGTAAGCATCTGCTGCCTTAATTGCTGCGCATACAGTCTCAGGTGTCACCTCAAATGGCATGTTATGAAGTGTATCATTCTCTGCACAGGCTGCTGTCGCAACTGCCATAAGCTTCTCGTCTGTCACTTCTGTAATACCAAGTTCTTTTAATGTAACAGGAAGTCCCAGTTCAATGCACCAATCTATAATGTCTTCCAGTTCTTCTGCCGGAATGTCTTCCAGAACAAGCTGTGTGATTGTTCCAAATGCAACTTTCTCTCCATGATACATATGATGACACTCGTCCAAAACTGTGAATCCATTATGGATTGCATGTGCTCCTGCAAGACCGCCACTCTCAAATCCGATTCCACTAAGCAATGTATTAGCTTCAATTACCTTCTCAACAGCTTTTGTGCAGGCTCCTGCTTCCAGAGCAAGTTTTGCCTTCACACCTTCATTCATCAATGTATCAAAGCACAGTTTTGCGAGTGACATCGCTGCCATAGTAACATTTCCACCAGCACAAGTTGTTGCTTCGCTAGCCTGACAGGCTCTTGCTTCAAAATAAGTTGCAAGTGCATCACCCATTCCGGAAACTGTCAGTCTGACTGGTGATTTTGCAATGATTTCTGTGTCCATCAGAACCATGTTTGGATTAGCTGGGAGGAATAAGTATTCTTCGAATACGCCTTCATCAGTATAAATAACAGAAAGTGCACTGCATGGCGCATCTGTAGATGCAATTGTCGGACAGATCAGTACCGGTACTTCTTTGTAATAAGCAACTGCTTTCGCAGTATCAAGGATCTTTCCTCCGCCAATACCAATAACAACATCACAGCCCTTTTCATTCATAACGGCTATCAAACGATTAATTTCTGTCTTGCTACATTCTCTGTTGAAATACTCATACACTGGTTCAATATCATATCCTTCAAATCCAACTTTGAGAACGTCTTCAATACGTTTATACCCCGACTCTGTGATCAGTACAAGTGCTTTTTTACCATACTTCTGAGCATATTCACCCAGCTTTTTCATCTCACCTGCACCTTGAACATATTTGCTTGGACTACATAAAATATTTGCCATTTTTGTCTGCCTCCTAAACTCCTTATTTGTATGTTATTAAATTAACAATCTAAAGATATTGTAGTCCTTCTCAGCAAAAGTGTCAATAAAATCCAATTGAATTTTCTGTAAGAAATCGGCTATATAATCACTACTCACAGCTGTCTGTATCAAACAACCCTTTTATTCATCTCAACGTGCAAACACCCCTGCTAAAAATCCCCTCTTCTTCACCTGCTGAACTTCTGCCCCGCTTCTCATGATCAATGCAAACATTCCCATATTGCGAAGATCCTGCCGCAGGTTCACTGCCTGTTCTTCTGCCAAACCATCTTTTACTAAGAATGGCGTATCATTCAGGCTCACATTCTTCGGGAAGTCATATTTTCTCGCGATGCTTACAAACTCTGACCTCTTTCCAATGTAATCAACCATACTTCCAAGCGCGATCACCTGTTTTGAAGGATACACCGATGGATCTACTTCATACACTTCTTTTTCATCACCGACTGGTTCAAACTTATATTTTGCTGTATAGAAATCCAGTGCCTCCTCAATATAAGAACACGCCTCTCCGTCAAGCTCTTCATACAAAACACACGGCAAACTCGCTACAATTCTTCTTGTTTCTGTTTTTTCCACTCCTGTTAAAATCTGCAGAAATTTAGCAACTTCCAATTCTTTTCCGTTACAATCAATTAATGTTACTTTATAAAATAGTTCTTTGTTTATCATAGTCTTGCTCCATTATCATTTTTTATAACAAAAATTTTATTTTATTATAACTGAAACAGGGTGATACTGTCTACAGATTTTCTGTTTACAGCATCACCCTATATTTTACTTATTTTCTTACTGAATAAAATTTAAAAATTCTCAGATTTCATTTCCAGCCTGATATCCGCTGCGGATTGCTGCTGAGATATCTGCTGTTCTCTCACCGCTGCAGTCTCCAACATATACAAATGGAACTGTCAGCTTACTGTCGTCGAAGAGATTCTTCTTAGACCCGAGTGCATTCACAATTGTATCAGCTTCAATTGTAACCTCTGACTCGTCTTTTGTATTCACAGCATGAATCACATTATTCTCGATGGAATTCACTCTTGTATTCACATACTCTTTTACATCGTGTTCTTCAAAGTCCTTTTTGATCAGTGGCATTACTGTCTCGGATTCTCCTGTTGCAATCTGATCCAGCATCTCGACAATGCTTACTTTGAGACCTTTCTGTGCAAGGAATTCTGCTGTTTCAGTTCCAACTAATCCTCCGCCAAGTACTGCACATGCTCCACTCACTTCGCATCCTGCAAGAACATCCCAGGCAGAAACAACATTGCTGTCTGTAACAGACATTGGAAGATCCATGTTATGTGCACCGATGGCAAGAATTACATGATCAAACTTATTCAGCTCTTCACAATCTGCTTCTGTATTTAATTTCACATCTACAGAAAGTTCTGGTAGAATCTTCTCATAATATTCAATAGATCTTAAAATCTCGCTCTTTCTCGGTGGAACTGCTGCCAGATGGATCTGTCCACCAATCTTATCTGATTTCTCAAATACGGTTACTTCATGTCCACGTTTTGCTGCAACTCTTGCTGCCTCAAGTCCGGCGATTCCGGCACCTACAACTGCAACCTTTTTCTTCTCGTCTGCAGGTTTGATAAATATAGTTCCTTCGTTTCCGTTCTCTGCATTTAATACGCAGGAAATGTATTTACGTCCCTGAATTGCATCTACGCATCCTTTATTACAGTTCAAGCATTCTCTGATGCACTCTCCGGATATAGCTTTATTGGCAATATCTGCATCTGCAAGCATGGAACGTCCATAAGCTACGATATCGGCATCTCCGTCTTCGAGGATCTTCTCTCCTGCTTCTAAGCTGACAACACGACCAACTGTTGCAACCGGAACGGATACCAGTTTTTTCACTTCTCTGGCTACCGGAAGTGTCCAGTTATATGGAACATCTCCCATTGGCGGAATTGTATCTCCCATATTTCCTGTATGGTTCGCCTGAGCAACCTGAATCATATCGATTCCAGCCTCATCAAGCATCTTTGCAAACCGGACTCCTTCTTCTGCCTCAAGTCCGCCTTTTCCACGAAGTGATCCATCAGGATTTACTGTAATGATTGGCAGTTTATACTCAATCATAAGATCCGGTGCAGCTTCTTTGATTGCTGCTACTACTTCGAGTGCATATCTTGTACGGTTCTCAAGACTTCCTCCATACTGATCTTCTCTATGGTTCAGAATTTTTGAACAAAGGGAACCAAGGAGACGATCTCCATGTACTTCAATCGCATCGATTCCTGCTTTCTGCGCCTTTACTGCACATGCAGCGATACTGTTTTTAATATCTTCTAACTGCTCAACCGTTGCCTCTGTTACAAAATGCTGCATATCATGATGAAGTTTTGCATAAGCGCCTTTCGTAAGTCTGTCGCATTCTTCCATCTGTTTCTTTGCTTCTTCTGCATTTCCCTCTGCCTGTGCTTTTGCCGCAGCCTGTCTTGCAATACCTGCCTCCATGATCATGCGTCCAACTCCAGGAACATCATACTCCGGATGGAATAACTGAAGTGCAAGCTTACAGTCATACTTATGTAATGTGTCTGCCAGATTTTTATATACCGGAATCTGGCTGTCATCATAAAGCTTTGGTGTCGGTGAAGCTGTTCTTACAGGAGCTACATCTCCGATAACAACATATGCTGCTCCACCTTTCGCAAGTCTTTCATAGAAATTCAGACTTCTCTCCCCAATAGATCCGTCTCTTTCTTCATATCCTGTTGTAAGTGGTGGAAACATGATTCTGTTTTTAAAAGTAAGATTTCCAACTTTAATTGGTTCTGATAATTTATTCCCCATCTTTTTTCTCCTTTTTTCAATTACAGTTCTTCTGCCAGTTTATGTCCTGCAGCAATTGCATCTTTCAGAGTTCCGACTTTATCACAGTCTCCGATAAAATGAACTCTCTCTTCTGTAGTCTCTACTTTGTTCGGTGCATAACCGACTGCAAAGATCAGTGTATCCGCATCTGTGATATGATATTCCTGTCCGTCTTTCTCATAAGTGATCGTAGTCTCATCAACCTTCGTCACCTGACTGTTCAGTTCAATCTTTACACCTTTTCTCTTGAGTCTCATTGTCAGCTGACTCTTAGCTGCTCCGCCTTCACCCGGCATCAGTGATGGCGTCATCTCGATCACTGTAATGTCACGGTTTGCAGGGAACATGTCATCAATCAGTGGTGCAAGATAATCTGCTGTCTCACATCCGACCGATCCGCCTCCAAGAATAACAATCTTTCTTCCCGGATATTTTCTTCCTGCAAGTACATCATCTGCTGTCATTGTCTGCTTAAATACTTTGAATGGAGGGATTTCTTTCGGAACTGCTCCTGTAGAACAGACAACCTCATAATCCTTAAATTCTCCCGCAAGCATTTCCGGTGTTACTTCGCAGTTCATACGAACTTCAATTCCTTCATTTCTCAGACGACGTGCCATGAATTTAATCACTTTACAAAGTTCCTGCTTAGCGATTGGAACTGCTGCAAGTCTTAAAAGACCTCCGAACTCTCCACTCTTTTCACAGAGAACAACCTCATGTCCGCGTTTCTTAGCAACGTAAGCTGCTTCCATTCCTGCCGGACCTGCACCGATCACAAGAACTTTCTTCTTCTCGTCTGCTTCTTTGATCTCGTCAGACTCTACTGATGGATTCACTGTACAGCTGATTGGATTACCGAACATGATTCCTGTCAGGCAGCGTCCGCATCCGATACATGGACGGATATCATCTGTCTTTCCTTCTGCAGCTTTATTAACAAATTCACTGTCACACAGGTTTGGACGACCGATCATGCAGATGTCGGTCTTTCCGTTAGCAATAAGTTCTTCCGCTACCCATGGCTCGTTGATTCTTGCAACTGTAGATACCGGAATGTTCACATGCTTTCTGATCTCCTCACTTGCATGTGCATGCGGTGCAGGTGATGTGCCAGGTGCAGGCATGGAGCTTCCTCTCTTGATTGTATTTCCTCCGGAAACATGGATGAAATCAACACCTGTTTTCTCAAGCTGTTTGGATACATAGATCATGTCGTTCAGTGTCAGACCACCTTCACTGTACTCATCTCCTGAAATACGGACATCAATAATGAAATCATCACCACAAAGCTCACGAATCTTTGCAATTACTTCAAGTGTCAGTCTGAGACGTCCGTTAATGTCTCCGCCGTACTCATCTGTTCTCTTATTATAAAGTGGTGTGAGAAATCCGCCGAGCAGACCATGCGCATGTGCACACTGGATCTCAACTCCGTCACCACCCGCAATCTGGAAACGACGTGCAGCCTCTCCAAACTGCTGAACAAGTACATGCAGTTCTTCTACTGTTACTGCTCTCGGTGCTGACTTCGCATAATAAGGACCGACATTGGACGGTGCGATCAGCTGAGGCGTTCCCGGAATTGGAAATGCCATATAAGCCGGATGAAATAGCTGTGCTAAGATCTTCGTATCATACTGATGCACTGCATCTACCAGTTTCTTCCATCCCGGAATATAAGAATCATCATAGATTGACATATCTCCCGGTAAATATGTGTATACCGGCTCTACCGTTGTAACTTCTGTAACGATCAGTCCAACTCCCCCCTTCGCTCTGGCAGAATAATGCTCAACCAGCGCATCTGTCACATAGCCTTTATCTGCCATGTTTGTGGAAATCGGCGGCATAAAGATTCTGTTCTTTACCGTTGTCTTTCCAATCTTAATTGGTTCAAATAAATGTGGAAAATATTCATTCATCTTCTGTTCCTCCAATTTGTTTTCTTTTCCCGTTCTTTTATCATCTCGCTGCAGATTGAAATTGATAAATTTTTCACTATTATATTATACCAGTTTTTTTATAATTGTGGTGTTGTATTTGTATGATTTTTACAACTCATTCTCTTGCAATTCAATATAATTATGCAAATAATCAAAAAGAGTTTCTGAATCTTGTGAATTTTCACACAATCCAAAAACTCTTTTTGTTCATCTTGTTCTTTTGTCTTACGATTATTTTAACTTATAATCATTTCTGCTTCTGTGTATATCTTAACTTTAGACATTGAATACTGACGAATCTTTTTATCCAGTAAATCCATTGTAAGAAGAACACCTTCTATTTCAGATATTCTCATTTGTACCAACTTTAGATCCTGGTATATATAGTCAGGAATCATACCAAATCCGACAACTTTCACTTCCTGTGGGATGTTCACTCCATACTTTCGAAGCGCCGTCAACGCACCGATTGAAATCTGTTGATTTTCAAATAAAATTCCTTGCGGAAGCGGATTTTTTCTCAACCAGTCTAACAAAGTCTCCGTTATCTTTGGAATTTCATCTCCAAGATCAAGAATATGTTTTGCAGATGCAGTATCTTCGTTAGACTTTGTATTTAAAAATGCTTCTTTACGAACTCGATAATTATAATTATCTTTCCCTGTGCAGAAATAATAAATATCTGATGCACCTTCCTTGTACAGATAATCCACAGCACTTTTTAGCATTTGTCTATTGTCTGCACATACGCTGCTATACCGACTATCTGGAAGTTCACAGTCATAAAGAACCAATGGTTTTTTGATTCTTTCAAGCAGGTTTTGATCTTCTTCTTTTAATTCGGTTCCAAAAAGAAGAACGCCTGCCACAAAATCCATATTACATTCCGTAATTACTGCTTCTATTTGCGCAATGTCATCATTTAAATATGTCACTCCATAAAGATATCCAAGTCTTCTTGCTTCAGAATCAAATGTAGCAAGTACATCTGACCAGAGATCTGTTTCTGAATTACACGCAGCACCTTTGCTGTGATTAACGATCACTATTTTGATCATCTGATTCACCGGATGGCCAGACACTGTAACGATATTCTCTTTTACCGGGATCACTCCGTTATTCTTCTTCATTTCTTCCAGACATTCCAAAACCATTCTTCTGGTTTCTTCATTCACACCGGGTTTTCCATTCACCGCAAGCGAAACTGTCGCTTTGGAAACTCCGAGATGCCTTGCAATGTCTACCATCTTTATCTTCATGCGTGATGCCTCGTTTTTTCTAGATTGTAGTAAAATTAATTTCAAAATCGTCATATATTCAAACTTTAACTATTTCTGAAAATGAATACTGTTCGTAATCATTAATTCTTATATTCCTTTATTATCCTATATAACTCATTGTTTTATTATTATAACAAACTATCTTGAAATAAGACAGTTTTTTGTGGGTAATATTTATGGATTATATTTTTGTTGCTCTTCATTTCATACATGTAGCTATGAACACATTTTTAGGAAAAATGAAAAATAGACAATGAACACTTTGAATTGCGAACATTGTCTATTTTCAGCCTTTGATGTATGAGTCGGGTGTAGAAGTAATGTAGAAGTTAGCTACTTTTTACTACTTTCACCCACACTCAAAACCTTTAACTTTACTGGGATTCTTAGAATTTACCAGCCTTTGCAGCTTCTTCTACAGCAACTGCTACAGCAACAGTCATACCAACCATCGGGTTGTTTCCTGCTCCGATAAGTCCCATCATCTCAACGTGAGCCGGTACAGATGAAGATCCAGCGAACTGTGCATCAGAGTGCATACGTCCCATTGTATCTGTCATTCCGTAAGAAGCCGGTCCAGCTGCCATGTTGTCTGGGTGAAGTGTACGTCCTGTACCACCACCTGAAGCAACTGAGAAGTATTTCTTTCCAGCTTCGATACGCTCTTTCTTATATGTTCCTGCTACTGGGTGCTGGAATCTTGTAGGGTTTGTAGAGTTACCTGTGATAGATACGTCTACATTCTCTTTCCACATGATCTTAACACCTTCTACTACGTCGTTAGCTCCGTAGCAGTTAACTTTCGCACGAAGTCCTTCAGAGTATGCTTTACGGAATACTTCTTTCAGTTCTCCTGTGTGATAGTCAAGCTCTGTCTCAACATATGTAAATCCGTTGATACGTGCGATGATCTGAGCAGCGTCTTTTCCAAGACCGTTCAGGATAACACGCAGAGGTTTTTTACGAACTTTGTTTGCTTTCTCAGCGATACCGATAGCACCCTCAGCTGCTGCGAATGACTCGTGTCCAGCCAGGAATGCGAAGCACTCTGTATCTTCTTCAAGAAGCATTTTTCCAAGGTTACCATGTCCAAGACCAACTTTTCTCTGATCTGCAACAGATCCCGGAATACAGAAAGACTGAAGTCCTTCTCCGATTGCTGCTGCTGCATCAGCTGCCTTTGTACATCCCTTTTTGATTGCGATAGCAGCACCTACTGTGTAAGCCCACTTAGCGTTCTCGAAACAGATTGGCTGAATTCCTTCAACCATCTTGTAAACGTCAAGACCAGCTGCTTTAGTTACTTCTGCAGCTTCTTCGATGGAGTTGATTCCATACTCAGCGAGTTTTGCAAGAATCTGTTTTTCTCTTCTTTCATATGATTCAAATAATGCCATTGAAATAGTCCTCCTTACTCTTTTCTTGGGTCAATGATCTTAACAGCATCGTCAACACGTCCGTACTGTCCTTTCGCTTTCTCAAGCGCTACAGCCGGCTCGTCTCCAGCTTTGATGAAGTCCATCATCTTACCGAAGTTTACAAACTGATATCCGATGATCTCGTCATCTTCGTTCAGTGCGATTCCTGTTACATAACCATCTGTCATCTCAAGATAACGAGGTCCTTTTTTCAGTGTTCCGTACATTGTACCAACCTGTGAACGAAGTCCTTTTCCAAGGTCCTCAAGTCCTGCTCCTACCGGAAGTCCGTCCTCTGAGAATGCACTCTGAGTTCTTCCGTAAACAATCTGAAGGAACAGTTCTCTCATAGCTGTGTTGATAGCATCACATACAAGGTCTGTATTCAGAGCTTCAAGAAGTGTTCTTCCCGGAAGGATCTCAGAAGCCATAGCTGCGGAATGTGTCATTCCTGAACATCCGATTGTCTCAACAAGTGCCTCCTGGATGATTCCGTCTTTTACGTTCAGTGTGAGCTTACAAGTACCCTGCTGTGGAGCACACCAGCCTACACCGTGTGTAAGTCCGGAGATATCTTTGATTTCTTTTGCCTTTACCCATTTAGCTTCTTCTGGAATTGGAGCTGCGCCATGGTTTACGCCCTGGGCTACCGGACACATCATTTCTACTTCGTGTGAATAAATCATGTTAATACTCCTTTCAATATGTATGATTTTCTTCGTATACGGTACACTATTTTTTTCGCACAAAAACTGACAGCTCTGCATTATTTTTTAACACTGAACTGTCTGCGCGGTGAGAAGTTGATTTGTCACCTGCCACAAACTCTTTCTCCCTGCACCATATGTATTTATTTTCGCACAATTTGTCGCATTCGTCAATCACAACTTTGACAAGATTTTCACCATCTGAGGAAAAGAATTATATAAATATGACACTTGACAAATTTATGTATAAGAAAAGCAGCTTCTGTATCCTTTTGGAAACAGTTACTGCTTCAACTTAATCTTTTCTTATTACACCGGCATCTCTTCCATCAGACGTTCCTTCAGCATCTCCAATGCTGCGTTCACAGTATCCAATCTGTTCTCCATCCGACTTCCATTCCAACGACACTCTTTCACTGTCGTCTTCCCATTCAGATAACATCCAATATATACAAGACCAACCGGCTTTTCTTCTGTTCCACCTCCAGGCCCTGCAATTCCTGTTGCACTTAGTGCCGCATCCGCATTCGCAGCCTTTGCCGCACCCTCAGCCATCTCATGCGCTGTCTGTTCACTCACGGCACCGTAAGTTTCAAGTATCTCATGAGAAACGTGAATTAGACGTTCCTTTGCCTCATTCGAATACGTAACGTATCCCTCGTTCAGCACATCTGATGCTCCTGCCACATTGACTAACGTTCCTGCAATCAATCCACCTGTACAGGATTCTGCTGTTGTCACATGAAGTTTACGCTCTGCAAGAAGATCTACTACAACTTCTTCCAGACTTTTCTCACCTGCAGCTTTCTCTTTTAAAAACCACTCCAGATACATCTCTTACATGCCTCCCTTTGTAAGAACCTCTCTGTTTGCCCACACATAGTCTACCAGAGAAATCACAGTAAGTGCTGTGGCAATCCAGATCAGTACTGTTCCAACCATGTCGAATACACCGCCAAAATCAGCAATCAGAACAATGATCATTGCCATCTGGGATACTGTCTTGAATTTTCCCCAGTAATTTGCTGCGATAACAACGCCATTATCAGATGCTACCAGACGGAAACCACTGATAATAAACTCTCTTGCAATAATAACAATAACAACTGCTGTCGGAAGTTTTCCTGAAGGAATCAGACAGATCATTGCTGAGCAGACAAGAAGTTTATCTGCCAGCGGATCCATAAACTTTCCAAAATTTGTTACAAGATTGTATTTCCTTGCAATCTTACCATCCAGCATATCTGTCAGACTTGCAACAATAAAAAGTACAAGTGCGATCCATTTATTCGCAGCTCCGCCTACATCTGTCAACATAAAGAAAACAAAAAATGGAACCATTATCACACGTAATACTGTTAATTTGTTTGGTAAATTCATACTACATCAACTCTCCTATCAAATCATAATCTAATGCTCCGGTCACTTTAACCTTTGCAAAATCTCCGGAAATCAATTCTACGTCAGTATTGATAAAGATCAGGCCGTCTACATTCGGTGCATCACGATAAGTTCTTCCAACGTAGGCATTCTCATCTGCGACTTTACCTTCGATCATGACAAGAACTTCTCTTCCAATCATGTCTTCCGCTTTATCGAATGCAATTTCCTGCTGAAGTTCCATGATATCTGCCTGACGATCCTCTTTCACTTCTTCATCAATCTGATCTTCGAATGTGGCTGCCGGTGTATCTTCCTCCGGAGAATACGTAAATGCTCCAAGACGATCAAACTCAAGTGTGTCAATGAATTCCATCACCTCTTCATGCTGCTCCTGCGTCTCTCCCGGAAAGCCTGTGATCAGTGTTGTTCTAAGACAGATATCCGGAATTTCCTTACGAAGCTTCTGCACAATGTCGATCAGCTCCTGTTTTGAAGTTCTGCGTCCCATTCTCTTCAAGATGGTATCATTCGCATGCTGGATTGGGAGATCAAGATAATGACAGATCTTCGGTTCTTCTTTCATTACCTGGATCAGTTCCTCTGTGATTTCCTCCGGATAACAATATAAAATACGGATCCAACGGATTCCACTGATCTTGCAAAGTTCACGGAGCAGCTTTGGAAGAGATTTCTCTCCATAAAGATCTTTTCCATAAAGCGTTGTCTCCTGAGCAACAAGAATCAATTCTTTTACGCCCTGCTCTGCCAGATCCTGTGCTTCTTTCAGAAGGCGTTCCATCGGTACACTTCTAAAGTTTCCACGGATTTTCGGAATGATGCAGTACGTACAATGTTTGTCACATCCTTCTGCGATCTTCAGATATGCAAAATGTCCTCCTGTTGTTACAAGACGCTTCGTCTCCGGTAATGGAAGAGCATCAAGGTCAGCTGTCATAACTTCATGCTGTCCGGCAAGTGCCGCATCTACCGCATCCAGAATGCGATCATATGCAGTTGTTCCAAGAACTTCATCCACCTCCGGAATCTCATCAAGAATCTCCTGACGATAACGCTCTGCCATACATCCTGTAACGATCAATGCCTTTGCACTGCCATTCTTCTTATATTCTGCCATCTCAAGAATATTCTGGATGCTTTCCTCTTTCGCATCATGGATAAAACAACAGGTGTTGATCACAATAATATCAGCCTCCTGTTCATCATTCGTCATCTCGTAACCTCTTGAAGCAAGCATTCCAAGCATTACTTCTGTATCCACCAGATTTTTATCACATCCTAAGGATATAAAAAGTATCTTCATATATTAGTAAAACCTCCTGGTCATCCTCTCTAAAAAATATAAATAAATCTCACCTTCTGTGCATCATTTCATACATTCCATGCATGCACAAAACGTTCAACAACAACGTCAAAAGAGCAGATTGCATTTTCTGCATCTGCTCCGTTACTGTTCTGATTCTACTCTTCGTCAGTGTCCTCAGGTAAGATCTTAAGCTCACCTTCATTCAGTTCTTCGATTGCAATGGAAAGCGGCTTCTGTCCGTCTTTCGCAGGTACAAGCGGAAGTTCTCCGGCGATCAGCTGTCTTGCACGCTTAGATGTAGCCATTACGATAGAATAACGGCTGTTTACAACCTTAGAATCTCCCTCTTCAACGTCTTTGTTAACTACTTTCATCAAGTCAGTATAAGATGGATGCAGCATATTAATTTTCTCCTTTCAACTCTTCCAATTCTTCTTTTATGTCATTCATAAAATTCACATTGCGTGAACTTCTGTGGTGTTCTCCCTGGATAATAGAATGCATCTCTTCAACACAATCATCCAGTTCATCATTCACGACAAGATAGTCATAAGCGCTCATTCCCTCTGCCTCTTCACAGGCACGGTTCATTCTGGACTCAATAACCTCCATCGTCTCTGTCCCTCTTCCTACCAGACGGGACTTCAGTTCTCTGGCATTCGGCGGTGTCACAAACATCAGAAGCGTATCCGGGAACTTTTCTTTCACTTTCAGTGCTCCCTGAATCTCGATCTCAAGAATCACATCTTTCCCTTCATCCAACATCTTCTCAACATATGCACGCGGTGTGCCATAATAGTTTTCCACGTATTTAGCATACTCTATCAATTCATTATTGGCAATCATTTTTTCAAATTTCTCCCTGGAAAGGAAGAAATATTCTCTGCCATCTACTTCCCCGTCACGTGGACCTCTTGTTGTCGCAGAGATGGATAAAGCATAATTCTCCGGATATTTTCTCATTAATTCTTTCATCAATGTACCTTTTCCGGCTCCTGAGAATCCGGATACGACAATCAAAATACCTTTTTTATTCATGATCCTGCCCTCTTTTACTCTATTCTATATTCTGTATCTGCTCTCTGATCTTCTCGATCTCTGTCTTCAGACTGATCGCATGATTGGAAACCTCAATATCATTCGCTTTAGACAAAATCGTATTTGCTTCGCGATTCATCTCCTGCGCAATGAAATCCAGCTTACGCCCGATTCCTTCTTTCTCCTCCAATGTTGCTCTCATATGCTGAATATGGCTCTTCAACCGCACAACTTCCTCGTCTGTACAGATCTTATCTGCATACAGAATCACTTCTGCTGCCAGGCGGTTTTCTTCCATCTGTGTATCTGCCAGTAACTCAGCCACTTTCTCTTCCAGCTTCTGTCGGTATTCTGCCACAATCTGTGGAGAACGTTCTTCTACCGCAGCGACTTCCTGCTCCAGAAATGTAAGCTTCGCAAGAATATCTTTCTTCAGGTTCTCACCCTCTGTTATTCTCGTCTCAACAAACTGTGTAAAAGCCCCTTCCAGTGCTTTCTTCAGTCCATTCCAAAGCTCCTCTTCATCTTCCACTTGCTCTTCCATCGTAAGAACTTCCGGAAATCTTGCAAGTGCAGATACGCTGATGTCATTTTCCAGCCCGAATTCTTCTTCCATCTGCTTAAAATACTTCATATATTCTGCCGCGATCAATGGATTATATTTCACAGAGCTCTGCGCCTGTGACAGATCTTCATATGTAATAAAGATATCAACTTTCCCGCGGTTCGCATAAGACTTCAGAAGTGTCCGGATGGATGTTTCAAAAAAATTAAGTTTCTTCGGCATTCTGATGTTCACATCAAGATAACGGTGGTTTACACTCTTTAACTCAACGGTAAACTTCTTGGAATCCTGCTGAATCTCACATCTGCCAAAGCCTGTCATACTTTTGATCATTGTCTTCATCCTCTGTTTACTATAATCTAATCTATTATACATCAAATGTTTGTAAATGGTCAACAAGTCTTTTATAAAGATTCGATTTATGTTACAATTAAAAAATGTGAAAACAAACCTTTTATTCAGGAGGAAACAATATGGCTTTTGATGGAATCGTTGTGGCGAGTCTTGCCAGCGAATTAAAACATAAATTATTAAACGGAAGAATTTCAAAGATTGCACAACCGGAAGCGGATGAACTTCTTCTGACAGTCAAATCAACGGAAGGTCAGTATCGTCTGTCGATTTCGGCGGATGCTTCTCTTCCGCTGGTCTATCTGACCTCGAAGAATAAGCCAAGTCCGATGACTGCCCCAAACTTCTGTATGCTTCTTCGTAAACATATCAGCGGCGGCCGCATTGTTGATATCTGGCAGCCGGGACTTGAGCGTATTATTCATTTTACAATTGAACATCTCGATGAACTTGGTGACCTCTGCCGGAAAGATCTGATCGTCGAGATCATGGGAAAACACAGCAATATTATTTTCTGTAACGATCAGGGTAAGATCATTGACAGTATCAAACATGTATCTGCACAGATGAGTTCTGTCCGGGAAGTTCTTCCGGGAAGAGAGTATTTCATTCCGGACACCATGCAGAAAGTAGATCCGCTCACGGTAACTTCTGAAGAATTCGCAGCGCATCTGACAGGTAAACCAATGCCACTTGCCAAAGCAATTTATACAAGTTTTACCGGAATCAGTCCTGTAACCGCGGAGGAGATCTGCTCCCTTGCAGGAATGGATTCTTCTGTCCCGGCCCAGGAGTATTCTGCTGATATTTTACTTCATCTATATACACAGTTTGAGATTTATTTATCCGCGATCAAAGAAGATACCTTTTCACCCGGTATTTATTTCGATGGAAAAGAGCCAAAAGAATTCTCTGCTCTTCCACTGAGTCATTTTGTCAACTATACAAGGGTAGAATATGATTCTGTTTCCGAAGTACTTGAGACTTATTATTCGACACGCAGTCTCATTACCCGCATCCGACAGAAATCGGTTGATCTGCGTCACGTAGTTCAGACTGCATTAGAACGAAACCGGAAAAAATATGACTTGCAGCTACGTCAGTTAAAAGACACAGAAAATCGTGAAAAATATAAAGTGTACGGCGAATTGATCAACACTTATGGATACAATCTGGAGGAAGGCGCAAAGACTCTTGAATGCCTGAACTATTACACCAATGAAATGGTATCCATTCCGATGGATCCATTAAAGACACCGCAGGAGAATTCCCAGCGTTATTTTGCAAAATATAACAAGCAAAAACGTACTTTTGAAGCACTTTCTGTTCTTTGCAAAGAGACATTGGACGAGATCACTTATCTGGAATCCATTCAGACGGCACTTGATATTGCACTGACAGAAGATGATCTTGCTGAAATCAAAGAAGAGCTAACAAACTCCGGCTATATCCGCAGAAAATATACAAAGAAAAAAGTCAAGATAAAAAACAAACCACTCCATTACATTTCCAGTGACGGTTATCATATGTATGTCGGAAAGAACAATCTTCAGAATGAAGAACTGACATTCCACTTTGCAGTCGGAAATGACTGGTGGTTCCATGCAAAACAAGCTCCGGGATCCCATGTCATTGTCAAAACACATGGGGATGAACTTCCGGACCGTACATTCGAAGAAGCAGCCAAACTTGCAGCTTATTATTCCAGCATGCGTGGTTCCGATAAAGTTGAGATTGACTACGTGGAGAAAAAACAGGTCAAAAAACCAAATGGTGGGAAACCTGGATTTGTCGTCTATTATACAAATTACTCCATGGTGATTGACAGCGATATCAGCAATATAGAAGAACTTGAGTAATATGAAACCTGTATAATATGAAATAAGCGGTAATAACAAAAAGAAGGAAGACTTCAGCGGCATCTGCCCGGTCTGAAGCTTCCTTCTTTTTATATAGCTTCAACCATAGGATTTCTGGCAACGTTTCTTTTATTTCGCAGAATTCTGTATTTCATCCGGAACATGGATTTCATCCACCTTGTTATAGTCCGTAAACTGAAGCACGATCGAGTAAAGATTTACTTTCGTAGTCTCTCCGTAAGACTTATATAAATCTCCCATTACATCACTCATGTCTACAACGATCTTCGCCGGAAGCAGTTCTTCTTTGTAAATGTCAAAAATAACAGGGATTTTCAAATTACGGATTGCATCCTCCTCCGGGAGATTCACCAGATGATATGCTTCTACCATCTCTTTGCCAAGAAGACCCATAAGCTCCGTTCCTGTTACATCGCCATACAACTGATAACATGCCTTGCCATTTACTGTTGTCTCCTGCTCGGACAGGTGGAAAGACTCAAGCGCTTTCCCCTCCTGCGCGAAAATATTTCCGTCAATACCAAGGTGATTCTCGCTGCTTCCTTCTGCACTCTCTTTCTTCCAGGATCCATTCGTGCCACTATATGTCACTTGTTTTCCGTCTTCCTCCACCTGATAAAGTTCCAGATCTGCAGATACCTCAGAATCTTTGATCGTCACCCTGGCAGTTCCTTTCGCATGACCAGCCGGAGGCTCTGTCGTGTTCTCCAGGTCCATCTCCATGTTTACTTCCATCAGATTTAAAATATCAGACATCTGAATTGCCAGCTCCACATGGTTTGCTGAAGAAGTTACTTTCTGCATATTTTCCGAAGACTGACGAAAAATCTTCTTTGCATTCATCTTCCCGGCACATCCAGAACAAAACAGCACAACCGCAACAAGTACGACCAGTAACTGTACAGATATCAGCTTTTTGCAAAATCCACTCTTGTTTTTTTCTTCTGTTATTCCATTTTCCAAGCTCTGTTTGACTCTAAAAGCCTTCCACACAATGCATTACTCCCGTCCTGCCAGATAATCAATAAACTGCTGTGCTGTTCTTCCAGACAAACCGCCATGAGACAGTTCCCATGCATTCGCCTCAAGAAGCAGCTGCTCTTCCGGCATATTGATTCCATTCTTTTTCGCAAGTACACGCACGATCTCCTGGAATGCCTTCTTATCCGGTGAACCGAAATAAATCGTAACGCCAAATCTTGCAACCAATGACAGCTTCTCCTGTACTGTATCATTTGTATGCATATCTTCATCTCTGTCCTGCTTATCACGGAATGTCTCACGGATCAGATGACGGCGGTTTGATGTCGCATAGATCAACACATTCTTCGGTTTCTTCTCCAAACCACCTTCGATTACTGCCTTCAAATATTTGTATTCAATTTCAAATTCTTCAAAAGAAAGATCATCCATATAAATAATGAATTTATAATTTCTATTCTTAATCTGAGCGATTACATCATTCAGATCCTGGAACTGGTGTTTATACACCTCGATCATACGAAGTCCCTGGTCATAATACTGATTTAAAATAGCCTTGATCGAGGAAGATTTTCCTGTTCCGGCATCTCCGAACATCAGACAGTTATTTGCTTTCTTTCCTTCTACAAATGCTTTCGTGTTATCAACCAGCTTTTTCTTTGCATCTTCATAACCTACAAGATCATCAAGATGTACATGGGCAATGTTTGTAATCGGTATGATCTCCACATCAGAATTCTCCGGATGCTCCACGCGAAACGCCTTGTGAAGTCCAAGTTTACCAACTCCAAATTCCTTATAAAACTGCGTCAGTGTACGCTTGAAATGATCTACGTTCTGCGTTGCGGCAAGGGCACGGCTGAGATCACAGATTCTGTCCCTGACACGACGGTTGAACACTTTACCGCCACTGTTACCGCTCTTATAATCCATGATGATCTTCAGGCAGTCAGCGTCCAGACTCTTTTCCAGTTCCTCGAAATCATAGTCAAACATTTCCTTAAAAATAGCAAAATCATGAAGTGCAATCTCATTCAGACTACCTTCAATCTCTCCTACGATCTCACAGGAAGTGCTGTATGCATTCTCATCACTTGCAAGAAGAAATGTCAGATAAGTATGCCACAGATTCCCTTCAAAACCGTGGCTTACTGATAATTCCAAAAGTTCATTGATACAATCAAAAAGGAGTCCTCTTAAATCTTCTTTGTTATAAAATTCACTCTCATAATTATCAATCAGGAATGTGATATCCTTTAGAATCTCTCCATATTCCATATTTTTATACAGCATCAGTTCGTTTGTACGCATTCTAAATAACCTCTTTTCCAGTAAATCCCTCTGGAGCTTTCGCTCCACCTGCTCTGTATTCTGCTTTTCTATCTATTCTAAATCTAGTAATTTCCAAGAATTCTCAAATTCGTTGCTTCTTCTCTCAGTCCACGCAATGCATTCTTCACTGCTGCGTCCTCCAGACTTCCATCAAAATCTACAAAGAAACGATATTCCCACTGTTTTCCTTTCACAGGTCTTGATTCAATCTTTGTCATATTTATATTATTGTATACAAAATGTGACAGAAGATCATAAAGAGAACCACTCTGAGCCCCACTCTGATGCGGAAGTTCGAATTCAATACTGATCTTTGACGCATGCTTCAGATAAACCTTCTGATTTGTCACCACGATAAAGCGTGTACAGTTATCCGGCTCGTCATTTATATTATCTGCGAGAACTTCCAACCCATGAATCTTCGCCGCATAGGCACTACATACAGCTGCCTGTGCCTTATCTCCATCTTTTACTACTTTCTGCGCAGCGATTGCCGTATTCACTACGCTGATCTGCTGCCATTCTGCATGGTCATTCAAAAACCCTGTCGTCTGCATAAGGGCTTCTGCTTTCGAATAAACACGTTTGATATCTGTAAGTGTTGTTCCCGGAAGTCCTGACAAAGTATGCACTACCGGAAGGATCGTCTCAGCAACAATATAATTCTCAAATTCATCCAGAAGATCATACATCTCGTTCACCGGACCTGCAGATGAATTTTCAATCGGAAGAACCGCATAATCCGCAGCCCCTTCTTCAATCGCAGTCATCGCATCACGGAATGTTCTTACATGAAAGCAATTCACATCTTCTCCAAAGAACTGATGCATTGCTGCTTCTCCGTAAGCACCTTCTGTTCCCTGGAACACAACTCTGGCAGTATCCTTCTCAAGAGAATCAATCTGAATAAAAGGAAGCCTTCCAAGTGCGCCTGCTTCTACCAGCTTCTGATACTGCAGTTTTCTGCTCATAGACATCAGCTGCGTATATAATTCACGAACTCCGTTCTTATCAAAATCATTGTCAACCTTTGATGCCACATCTGTAAGTTTCTCCTGCTCCCTCTGCCGGTCATACACTTTACGTCCGGCTTTCACCTTATAATCTCCAACCTCACGGCAGACATTCATTCTCTTCTGATAAAGTTCCACCATCTGGTTATCTATCTTGTCGAGCTCTACTCTCAGTTCTTCAAGTGTTGCCATCCTAACTTCTCCTTACTAAAAAACTTCATCCATACTGCATCTCTTTTATACTGATTTGTAACACAATTAATTATAGTAAAAACACTGCATGAACAGTACCAAGTATAATACATTTTTTCCACAAAATCTATCCTTTGAAAAAAGTTTATTTTCCTGTTGAAAATCTTCTCGTTTTAGTATATCATGGTATGGAATACGAGAACAATCGGTTTTTATCTGATTCAAGCGTCTCGAATAAAACATTGGGAGGTATACAAATGAACGTTTCTGATTGTATCAAGATGCGCAGAAGCATAAGAAAATATAAACCTGATCATATTGATCATTCTATTATTGATTCTATTATTTCTACTGCTTCCTATTCTCCGTCTTGGAAAAACACACAGATCACTCGTTATATTGCAATTGAAGACCCCTCTATTCTCAAAAAGATCGCTGATGATTATACCCCTGTTTACAATTCTAATATTATCCGTCAAATTCCTATGCTGGTTGCTGTTACTTTTATCAAAAGCAGATCCGGTTTTGAACGTGACGGATCCTACAGCACAAAAAAGGGGGACAGATGGCAGATGTTTGACGTTGGTGTTGCCTGCCAGTCTTTCTGTCTTGCTGCAAAAGAACAGGGACTTGGTACTGTGATCATGGGCATCTTTGATGAAGAAAAAATTACAGAACTTTTAGAGATTCCGCCAGAGAGGGAACTGGCAGCTCTGATTGCAGTCGGCTGGCCGGATGATGATCCGCAAACACCTAAGAGAAAAGCCGTTACTGATCTACTAGAATATAAATAATGTGATTCAATCACACAAGGAGGTTACTTATGAGACATTTAATGAGCCCACTGGACTTCTCAGTGGAAGAACTGGACGAACTGTTGAAACTTGCGCAGGATATTGAGGCACATCCTGACAAATACGCACATGCCTGCGACGGAAAGAAACTTGCGACTTTATTCTATGAGCCAAGTACTCGTACACGTTTAAGCCATGAAGCCGCAATGCTGAACCTTGGAGGAAGCGTTATGGGATTCTCTTCCGCAAGCTCCAGTTCTGCTTCAAAAGGAGAAAGTGTATCTGATACAATCCGTACAATCTCCTGCTACGCAGATATCTGTGCAATGAGACACCCAAAAGAAGGTGCTCCGATGGTTGCCTGCCAGCATTCCAAAATTCCGGTGATCAACGCAGGAGACGGTGGACACCAGCACCCGACACAGACACTGACAGACCTTCTCACAATCCTTAACGTAAAAGGAAGACTTGACAACATGACAATCGGTCTGTGCGGTGACTTAAAATTCGGTCGTACTGTTCACTCACTGATCACAGCACTCGTGAGATACACAGGCATCCGTTTTGTGCTGATCTCTCCAGAAGAATTAAGACTTCCGGAATACATCCGTCATGATGTACTTGACAAGATGAACATTCCTTACGAAGAAGTTGTACGTCTGGAAGAAGCAATGCCAAAACTTGATATTCTGTACATGACACGTGTTCAGAAAGAACGTTTCTTCAATGAAGAAGACTACGTACGTATGAAAGACTTCTACATTCTCGACAAAGAGAAAATGAAACTCGCTCCGGAAGATATGTATATTCTTCATCCGCTTCCGCGTGTAAATGAAATCTCTGTTGATGTTGATGACGATCCACGTGCTGCTTATTTCCGTCAGGTTCAGTACGGAGTATATGTACGTATGGCTCTGATCCTTACACTTTTGGATATTCACGTTGACTAATATAATCATATTTCATAGTACGAAAGGGGTAACAAAATGTTAGAAAATACATTAACTGTAGGACGCATCTCTGAAGGATTCGTTCTTGACCACATTGAAGCCGGCAAAAGCATGGAGATTTATAAATACCTTCACCTGGATAAATTAGACTGCTGTGTTGCCATCATCAAAAATGCAAAAAGTAATAAAATGGGCAAAAAAGATATCATGAAGATTGAATGCCCGATCGATTTCATGGATCTTGATATTCTCGGATTCATCGATCACAACATTACTGTAAATATTATTGAAAACGGAGAGATCATCTCCAAGAAACCTCTGACTCTTCCTAAGAAGATCAAAAATGTAATCCGCTGCAAGAACCCAAGATGTATCACATCAATCGAGCAGGGACTTGATCATGTATTTGTACTGACTGATGAAGAGAATCAGGTATACAGATGCCAGTACTGCGAGGAGAAATATAGCCGCAGATAATCCATCGTTTATCTTATCTATATCAGATGTGGGATTGACTCCCACATCTAATATAAGAGCCAGAACAGTTACCGTGTATGGTATTTGTCCTGGCTCTTATAAATTTAGCACTCTTCTGCAATTTTGTAAATCAGCTTCTCTGTATCTTCCCATCCCAGACATGGATCTGTAATAGATTTTCCGTAAGTCATATGATCGCAGATCTTCTGATTTCCTTCTTCAATGTAACTCTCGATCATAACTCCCTTGACCATCTTCTTCACATCATCATTGTATCTTCTGCTGTGAAGAATTTCGCTGACAATACGAATTTGTTCTTTGAACTGCTTATTGGAGTTGGAATGGTTCGCATCAATGATCGCTGCCGGGTTTTTCAGGTCTTTCTTCGCATAAACATCTACCAGACGGACAAGATCCTCATAATGGTAGTTCGGAATACAGGTTCCATATTTGTCAACACCACCACGAAGAATTACATGTGCAAGATCATTTCCTTCTGTTGTAACATCCATTCCTCTGTAAATGAAGTTATGAGAGTTCTGAGCAGCAATTACGGAGTTCATCATAACTGAAAAGTCTCCACTGGTCGGGTTCTTCATACCAACCGGAATGTCCATTCCACTGGCTGTCAGACGGTGCTGCTGGTTCTCTACCGAACGGGCACCGATTGCCTCATAAGAAAGGATATCGTCAAGATAGCTTCTGTTCTCCGGATAAAGCATCTCGTCTGCGGATGTCAGTCCTGTCTCTTTGATCGCGCGGATATGCATTCTGCGGATTGCAATGATACCCTCAAGAAGGTTTGGAGCTTGATCCGGATCCGGCTGATGGAGCATTCCCTTATATCCTTCTCCTGTTGTACGTGGTTTGTTTGTATAAATACGAGGAATGATCATCAGACGGTCTGATACCTTCTCGTTCACTTTTGCAAGACGATTCACATAGTCGCACACAGAATCTTCATTGTCTGCGGAACATGGTCCCACGATAACAACAAATTTATCGGATTTTCCTTCAAAAATCTCCCGAATCTCCGCATCACGTTTCTTCTTGATCTCTGCCAGTTCTTTCGGAAGCGGGTATTCCGCCTTCAGGTTTGCAGGTAATGGTAATTCTGCATTAATTTTCATTCCCATGTCTTAATTCCTCCGTTGTCTGTCTCTTGCAAAAGAATCTATCTCAAATAACTTCTTCCGCATTATTAATAACTGAAATACAAAAGGAGTTTCTAAACAGAAACTCCCTCCATTGATTGAGCAAAACGATAAGCCGGGTTATGTCGTTGAACAATCATCTATCTAGGCGCCGCGTTACCGCTGCGCTCAAGCGACCCACCTTAAGCGTGACGGGCAGCCACATTGCTTATATTCGGTCTTGCTTCGGATGGGGTTTACATGTGCCCTTCCTGTTACCAGCAAGGCGGTAGTCTCTTACACTGCCTTTCCACCCTTACCTGCACAAAATGCACAGGCGGTTTATTTCTGTTGCACTGGCCTGGGAGTCACCTCCACCGGACGTTATCCGGCATCCTGCCCTATGAAGCCCGGACTTTCCTCACCTGCGGCCTTTCGGCACTTGCAGCCGCGATTGTCTGTCTTACTCAACACAGTTTTCAATTATACTAAGAAATCCCTCTGTTGTCCACTGTTTTCAAGATTTTCTTCTTGATTTTTATTAATCAATCATTGTTTTCGAATTCTTACAGCCCTTCGTCTATGATAAGATTCGTTCCATCTGCAGCAGTTGTCGCAAGCTCATCGCATCTTTCATTCTGTGGATGTCCATCATGCCCCTTTACCCAGTGAAATGTCACGCTGTGTTTCTGCTTTGCTTCTAACAGACGTTTCCAAAGGTCTACATTCTTCACCGGTTCATTCTTCCCGCGTTTCCATCCCTTCTTGATCCAGCCGTCTACCCAGTGCTGGTTAAACGCATTCACAACATATTGTGAATCCGAATAGACTTCTACTTCACAGGAACGGTTTAAAGCCTCCAGACCTGCAATTACAGCCATCAGCTCCATTCTGTTATTCGTTGTCTTCTCATATCCCTGGGACAATTCCTTCTTATGAAGCTGTCCCTTCGTGTCGACATACTCAAGCACTGTTCCATATCCGCCCGGTCCGTCCGGGTTTCCGCGCGCTGCACCATCTGTATATATTTTTACCAGCATTTTCAATCTCTCCTGTTATTCCATCCTTCTGTTTTTATCTTAATGAAAAAGTATCTACCACCTGTACCACTTCTGGAAGTATATATTCCAGATCTTCCTTTGCCATCTTGGCACTCTCTGGCAGATTGATCATCAATGTCTTCTTTCTGATTCCAGCCTCTGAACGATCCAGAATCACTTTCTTTGTATGACGAAGATTATAAGCCCTGAGTGCTTCCGGAATACCTGGAAGCAGACGGTCTGCTGTCTCCCTCACAGCATCCGGCGCACAATGCTTCTCCAGGAACCCAACTGCTCCGGTTGTCAGAACCAGTTCAACCATTCCCGCATCTGCCAGCTTACAGAGCACTGTTTTCAACATTTCTTTATCCTCTGGAAATGCTTTTGCTGCCCGGACTTCAATCCCCACCTGCTCCAGCATTCTTTTGAGTGATGCTGCCGCTGCCACATCTGCTTTTGCTTTATATGCCCCTGTATCTAATGATAAAATAACCGCTCTCATCTTCTGTCTGCCCCTTTCTTAATTCTACTATGATCTCCACTCGTACTTTCTCATTATACAGAACAATAAACTTTTGTGCAACCAGAACAAAGAATGTGCCTCGGCACATTCTTGCGCCTGCGGCGTTGCTGAGCGCCAGTGACGCTCGTCCAGCAACGACCGGAGTGAAACGTAGACGCTTGCGACGCCTACATTATACGCCGCAGTGCGCATCCTAAGCGGAGCGTTTTCAATAAAAACAAAAAGATGTCCTGACAGATCTTTCTTCCGGAGGGCTAATCCTTATTATTGATCTGTTAAAACATCTTTTCTTAACTAGAAATTGAATGAGTATATGTATGACTTTCTCTTACAGGTTTGCTTTGAAGAACTCTTCCATCTTAGCTGCTGCAGCTTCTTCGTTCTCACCTTCAACTGTTACTTCAACTTCCATACCTTTTTTGATACCCATAGCCATGATAGCCATCAGTCTTGTAGCGTCAGCTGTTTTTCCGTTTCCGGCTATTGTAACCTTAACTCCCTCAAGAGCTTTTGCTTCTTTTGCAAGCATTCCTGCCGGTCTTGCGTGGATTCCTTCGTTATCCTGTACTACATAAGTAAATTTTGCCATGATACATTCTCCTATCTTTAATTTATTTTATTTATCACCTATTTGTCCAGACAGGTCTGGAAATGCCTGCTCCAGTACAGCCTTCGCATCCATTGCTCCGAAACGCTCCGGATCAATCCTGTCTATGCGGATGCCTTTGGACTCATACTGTTCTTTCAGGCTTTCGAACCGATGTCCCAGCTGCGGACCAAGCAGCAGAACATCTGTCTGACCTGTGTAACCCTGAAATGCACGTTCCGACATCGCTGTGACTGCAATCTCAAGATTCTCATTCCGAATCAGCCGTTTCATCTTATTCACTAAGAGGCTCGTTGAAATACCTGCCATACAGATCAATGTTAGATGTCTCATCGTCATTTCCTTTCCTGTCCCTCGACTGACCTTAATTTAACATATATTTTTAAAAAGCTCCACTCAAAAAATGACCACAATCAATGTGGTCACTTTTGAATCACTGAACATATAATCACATTCATCAAGGAGATTAAATACATTTTATTCTTCTGCTCTGCGCAATAACTGGATCAACCTGTCATAATCCGGATGACGAATCAGATTCTGCACATCTGCCGGACGAAGGATCAGATCTGTCGTTGCCTCATAGAACTGCTGCAGATTCTCATCCTCTTCCCTTCCGATCGCCGTCAAAAATACGACCTGCACCTTCTGCCGGAACCAGAATATTGGTTCTTTCAGAACTGCCACTGCAACAAAAGCACGCTCCTGGAAGGCACGCTCCGGGTGTGGAAGTGCCACCAGATTACCATAATCTGTTGGTGTAAGTTCCTCTCTCTTCAAAACAGATGCAGTGAATGTCTCCGGAAGTCCCTTCTCCTTCTCAACCTTCCGGCACAGGTTCTTCAGAACCTCATCCTTCGTCTTTCCTTCCACATCCGTAAAAAATAATTCCTTCTTAAAATATTTCTGCAGAAAATCCTTACTCTCTCTTACAAAAAGCTTTCTCACCCTGTCAATGTCATTGTCCTGCAGAAAGGAACCAATCTCCAAAATCGGTACCGGTACATAAGAAGAGATATGTACCGTTGTAAATACATAATCCACTTTTTCAAACGGAAAGTTCTCCAGTTCATAAAGATTACATACATAAATCTTTTCAATATACTCTTTAAATTCTCTGCTGTACTTATATCTGAGAATTTCTGAACTCGTCTTCCCAGATGCACATACGATCAGAATCGAAAACTTCTTCTGTTCATTCTCCTGCTGCTCCAAAGCCAGTTCAAGAACCTCTGCGAGTCCGGCAATCTCATCTTCTGAAATCGACTGCTGAAAATATTCCCCCAGTGCAATTGCCGCCTGGGACGCCATCGTATAAGAAAGCACATAATTCTTACGGATCTCTTCCAGCATCGGGTTTCGCAGGATCATATGATATTTCATACGAAGGACAAACGGAACCATATGTCGGTTCAGCTCCATACGCAGATGAAAATCATTCCTGAAATCAACATGGAATTCCCTGTAGATCATCTCCAGCATCTCAGTAATAAGACGGTCGATCTCGCTTTGCATCACGAAATTTTCCTGTTCTGTCTCACTGTCGATATAAACCTTCCCCACAAGCTGCAGTGTCAGATAATTCTTCTCATCCTGAGAAAAATGAATCTGATAATGCGTGCCCACCAGCTCTGTCAGTTCTTCCACAAACTGCTTCTCTTTTCTTCCAAGCATATCCGCTGCCTGCGATTCAACATATTTCTCCTGACGTATCCTTCGCATTGCCACATAAATATGTTCCACAAAGTCATTGTAAGCAATCTCAGAAAGTTCGATTTCATATTTCTTCAGACACTGATAGACCATTTTCCCCAGTGTCTCGATCTCATCCGTCTGATGCCGTCTTCCGATTCCTTCCAGACTATCCTGCTTTACAAAGACATCCACCATACACTGACGCAGATTAAATTCACTGCCTTCCACACGGATACCATACCCCGGTTTCTTATGAACTGTAATACCATACTTCTGATAAGTTTCCTCAACCTGCCGGAGTGTATTCGTCAGCGTCCCCTTAGAAATATAAAGGAAATCACACAACTCCTCTGACTTGATATATTCCGTTCTGTTCAGAAGATATGCAAGGAGAAAATGTACTCTCTCCTGATTATTCGACGGAATCACCGGATCTTCATTCTCCTTCGGATTCAGCAGTCCTTCGATACCTTCCGGCTGTCTTGGATCCAAATAATATCCGTACCTGGACTTTGATAAAATCTGGATTCCTTTCTTCTCAAGCTCTGGATTCAGTTCCTTGATCCTGACTCTTACTGTCTTCACGCCAATTCCAAGCTGACCGGCCAGTTCACTCGCAGTCACATGTTCTGTTTTACACAATAATTCAAGAATCTTTCTCTGTTGGTGATTCAGCAACACTGAATTCCTCGCTTTCTTTTGCATATTTTACTTACTGTTTATCTTATCATATTTTCCTGTAAAAAAAAAGCTCACGATCACTATATAATAATGCATACCAGACCACCATTGCTGTCGTTTACGATCTTCTGCATAGAATCCTGCAGTTTTACCTGACTTTCTTCGTTGATCAGCGTAATCTTATTACGCATACCATCCATCACAAGATCTTCAATTGATTTGCCGAAAATATTTGTTCCCCAGACGCCTTGTGGACCTTCGCTCTCTTTTTTAATATATGCAACAAGGTCTTCTGCCTGTTTCTCACTTCCCACGATCGGTGCGATCTCCGTTTCTATATTCGCACGAATCATATGGATCGATGGTGCCTCGGAACGGATCTTTACTCCATATCTACTTCCCTGCTTGATGATTACCGGCTCATCCAGATGAATTTCTTCTTTCTTCGGGCTGACTACTCCGTAGCCTTTCATCTTCACATCCGCAAATGCATCCTTGATCTGACTGAATTCTTCTTTTATAGAAGAAAGCTCTTTCATCAGAGAAATCAATTCATACTCACTGCGGATCTGAGTTCCTGTCAACTCACTCAACACTTCATAATAATACTTCTGGCAGAAAGAAATCCGCAATATAACCTTGCCTGTGTCCATCTCTACCTGATCCAACAGGATCTGGTCTATGTATGGACTTTCTGTCTTCCAGTCTTTTCCGGAGACACTTCGCAGATCCGACATCTGCGCCATAATTTTCTTCACATTCTCAATCAGATCTTTCTTGATTCTGTGATCGCATGACAACATTTCCACCCATTTCGGAATATAAAATTCTATTTCCGTGACAGGAAATTCATACAGTACCTGGCGCATCATTTCATAAATGTCGTCTTCCTTGAGCTGTTCACAATTCACCGGATAAACAGGTGCTGCATATTTCTCCTCAAGAGCTGATTTCAGACGTTCTGTCTCTTTCGAATACGGTTTCTGGCAATTTAATAAAATAAGAAATGGCTTCCCAATCTGTCGAAGTTCTTTCACTGTCCGCTCTTCTGCTGCCACATAGTTTTCTCTTGGCAGATCTGTCACACTTCCATCTGTAGTCACAACAAATCCAATCGTCGCATGATCGTGTATCACCTTTTGTGTTCCGATCTCGGCTGCCTTTGTAAATGGTATCTCATAGTCATACCATGGCGTCTTCACCTGACGCTCCTGCCCATTCTCGGTATGGCCATTCGCCCCATCCACCATGAACCCAACACAGTCTGCCAGCCGGATCTTCACCTCTATGTCATCTGAAAGCTTTACATCCGCTGCTTCTTTTGGAACAAACTTCGGCTCTGTTGTCATGATCGTAGTTCCCGATGCTGCCTGAGGAAGTTCATCTTGTGTCCGCTGCTTTACATGCTCTTCCTTAAGATTCGGCAAAATCAAAAGCTCCGCAAAACGCCTGATGAACGTTGACTTGCCTGTCCGAACCGGCCCCACAACTCCGATGTAGATTTCTCCGTTTGTCCTTGCTTTCATATCCTTGTATACCTGAAATGAATCCATAAAAATACCCCCTTGTTCTGCTGATACCAATGTATGCAGCCAGACAAAGGGGTATGACTTTTAATTTTATATTCGTTTCGTTCTCTTATTCTTCCCAGAGAAGAGAAGAGTTCTCAATCTTAGACTCGCGAAGCATCAGGTCATCTACTGCCTGTTTTGGATCCTTTCCTTCAAAAAGAACCTTGTTGATCTCATCTACGATCGGCATTGGCACTTCATATTTCTGTGCAAGCTTTGCAGCTGCTTTCGCAGAATAGACACCTTCAACAACCATGTTTACTTCCTTCATAGCCTCTTCCATAGACTTGCCCTGTCCCATCAAGTAACCGGCTTTACGATTACGGCTATGAACACTGGCACAAGTAACGATCAGATCACCGATTCCGGTAAGTCCACAAAAGCTCTCGAACTTGCCGCCCATCTTCACGCCAAGTCTTCCGATCTCAACAATACCACGTGTGATCAGAGCAGCCTTTGTATTATCTCCATAGCCGAGACCATCTGCAATTCCTGCCGCAAGTGCGATGACATTCTTAAGAGAACCTCCAAGCTCGATTCCAAGCATGTCAGGACTTGTATACACACGGAATACTTTACTGTTAAATGCAGACTGCAAGTACTCTGCTGTCTTTTTTGTCTTTGCACCGATCACGCAGGATGTCGGAAGCTTTCTTCCTACTTCTTCTGCATGTGTCGGTCCACTGAGCACTGCTACGTCTGCCTGCGGAATCTCCTGGCTGATCTGCTGAGACAGCGTCATCAGTGTATCTTCCTCGATTCCCTTCGCTACATCAACGATCATCTGCCCATCAACAACATACGGCTTCATCTTTGCCGCTGTACTCCTTGTAAAGATAGAAGGAACTGCAAGAACTAAGAAATCTTTTCCTTTAATAGCCTCTTCCATCTCATTTGTGATCATAATCTCTTCTGAAATATGGACACCCGGAAGTTTTGATACATGCTCCCGCTTCTCACTCAACATCTCCACTTCTTTCGGATCGATCGACCAGACAGTTACATCATGTCCATTATCATGAAGAAGGATTGCCAGAGCTGTTCCCCAGCTTCCTGCCCCAAGAACTCCTACTTTTGCCATATCATCTCTCCTTTTCTTCGCTTCTTTTATTTCTTTGAACCGAATTTATTCTCTGTTCCATTCAACAGACGTTTAATATTGGCGCGGTGTCTGTACCATGCAAGTGCTGTAAGTAAGAACGTGATCACACATAACTCATATACCGCACCCTTCGCCATATCAAACCATCCAAGCTGTCCGAAGATCACCATCTGGATAAAAAACACTGCATAAGCAAGCAATGAACCAAGGGAAACATATCTTGTCACAAGCACCGGCACAAGAAAGAATGCCAGTGTGACAAAAAACAGGATGGAACTGTACGGCAGATGCCAAAAACAATTGCTTACAACAAGTGCTGCCATAACAGCGATTCCCTTCCCACCTTTAAAATTCATATAAAATGGGAAGTTATGTCCCAAAGTAACTCCTGCTCCTGCATACATCATCAGAAGCGGAAGAATATTACTTCCATGGTATATCGCACGGACAATGAGAACTGCTGCAAAACACTTCAATACATCTCCCGCGAAAGTCATAAGTCCTGCTTTCAATCCCATAACACGCAGTGCATTCGTCGAACCGGAATTTCCGCTTCCTGCTTTTCTTATATCAATATGATGCATCTTTCCGACCAGATAACCACTCTGCAGGAGTCCGCAGGCATATCCGATCACCAGACAGATAATACGTTCCATTCTACTGATCCTTTTCCTTTCTCTCACGGATGAAGAACTTCAGTGAAGTTCCTCTGAAGCCAAATGCCTCTCGGATCTTATTCTCAAGATATCTTGTATAGGAGAAATGCATCAGCTCCTTGTCATTTACAAAGATAACAAATGTCGGTGGCTTAACAGCAACCTGTGTAATATAATAGAGTTTTAATCTCTTACCTTTATCTGACGGTGGCTGCTGCATAGCAACTGCCTCTGTCATGATCTCATTGAGAACTCCTGTCGCAATACGAAGTGTCTGGTTCTCAATGACCATATCGATCATATCATACAGTTTCGGAAGTCTCTGTCCTGTCAGTGCAGATACATACATGATCTCTGCATATGGCATATAAGAAAGTACCTGACGGATCTTTCCTTCGTATTCTTTCATTGTCTTATCATTCTTCTCAATGGCATCCCATTTATTAACGACAATGATAACTCCCTTGCCTCTTTCATGAGCGATTCCGGCAATCTTCGCATCCTGTTCTGTGACACCTTCTGTCGCATCGATCACCATAAGGACAACATCGGCACGCTCTACTGCACTTACAGTACGGATGATACTATAACGCTCCAGTTCTTCCTTGATCTTATTCTTTCTACGAAGACCTGCTGTGTCGATAAAAATGTATTCCTTTCCGTTATGCACGATCTCTGTATCAATCGCATCTCTTGTTGTACCTGCGATATTGGATACAATTACGCGGTTCTCACCAAGCAGACGGTTTACGATAGATGATTTACCAACATTTGGTTTACCTACGATTGCGATACGCGGACGGTCATCATCCGCTTCTGATGGATCCCACTCCGGGAAATGTGCTGTAACCGCATCAAGCATATCTCCAAGACCAAGTCTGGATGCTGCTGAGATTGGCACCGGATCTCCGATTCCGAGATTGTAGAATTCATAGACATCAGCCATATATTTATCAAAATTATCGACCTTATTCACAACAAGGACAACCGGCTTACCGGAGCGGCGAAGCATATCCGCAACCTTAGAATCTGAATCTACAAGTCCCTGCTTTACATCTGTGATAAAGATAATAACATCTGCTGTGTCAATGGCGATCTGTGCCTGCTCTCTCATCTGGGAGAGAATGATATCACTGCTATCCGGCTCAATACCACCTGTGTCGATCAGTGTGAAGTCTCTGTCAAGCCAGTCAACATCTGCATAAATTCTGTCTCTTGTAACACCCGGTGTATCCTTAACGATGGAGATCATCTCTCCTGCCAGGACATTGAAGAGTGTTGATTTACCCACATTCGGGCGCCCTACAATGGCAACTACTGGTTTACTCATTCTATTCTTACCTTCCTGTTTTCTCTTATTTTCTCTTAAATAGTTTCTCTTAAGCCGTAGTGATCCTACGGTCTTTCATCTGATTCTCATCTATATCTGTGGGATTCGGACCTGCGACACCTAAAATAGCATCGATCAGATCCTGTCCGCTTGATTTTACAATATCTATAGGAACTTGTAAAGTATCTGATACTTCTTTCAATGTAAAGTCATCAAGGAAAATGTCCTCGTCCATCTTCAGCATATTGCATGGGATCAGAAGCCTGCTTCCAAGCGGCTGATCTTTTAACTGCTTCATCAGATCCTGTCCTGTGATCAGACCAGAGACTGTGATACGCTCTCCGAAGAAATCATTCCGAATACAATATGTGTGAACTTTAAGCCCCTCATACTTCTCTTCCATTTTCTTCGCCATACGCTCAAGATACGGATATGCAAGCTTTGCTGTTGCAAGAGAAATCTCTTCCTGATGTTCTCCGCTTTCCAGCTTCGCATAACCTTCTTCAAACTCATTAAATAAAAGACGAAGCATGCCGACTCCATTCTCCAGCTGAAGATATCCGTCATAACGTTCCTCTTCCGGAACTTCTTCCTCTGCCAGCAGATACCACTCATCTCCTGCATGAATAAAATGGATCCCGTATTCTGCGTAGACTTTCTTCTGCCACTTCTCAATCGTGCGAATGACTTCCTTTGCCTCTTCCTTTGTAAATGGCTCTAATGGATACAATCCATCTCGATACTTGGAAAGTCCAACCGGCACAACTGACACACTGCGTAAAAGCGGCAGATACTGCGTCAGGTCACGAATACTCCGTTCCAATTCTTCCCCGTCATTCACTCCACGACAAAGAACAATCTGTCCGTTCATCTCAATGCCGCCCTGATACAGGATATCAACTTTCTTCAAAGCCTCCCCTGCAAAACGGTTATGCAGCATCTTACAACGAAGCTCCGGATTCGTTGTCTGGAACGAAATATTGATCGGTTCCAGTCTATAGCGGACAATACGATTCATATCCTTCTCACTCATATTTGTCAGTGTGACATAGTTTCCCTGAAGGAATGACAGTCTGGAATCATCATCCTTAAAATACAGCGTATCACGCATCCCCGGCGGCATCTGATCAATAAAGCAGAAAATACATTTATTATGGCAGGAATGATACTCATCCATCAGTCCCTTACCGAAATCAATTCCCAGATCCTCATCAACATCTTTCTCAATTTCAAGCTCCCATTCTTCCCCGTTCGCTTTTCGGATCACAACAAGCAGCTCCTCAGATTCCACATAAAACTGATAGTCAAAAATATCCTCGATCACCTGACCGTCAATCTCCAGCAGAACATCTCCCGGTTCAATCCCCAGTTCTTCTGCAATACTTCCTGGCCGCACACTTTCTATGATGTGTTCGTGCTTTTTCTTCATCTATAAAAATAAACTCCTTTATCCAATTCCACAAAAATCCTTCTGTTAATTTCTTTGCAGCAAAAATCCCCATATTATAGAAGAAAGACTTTCATGATTCTTAATTTTACACTATATCTTATAATATCACAATTTTCCAGACGAATAAAGCATTGTTTTTTTGCAACATTTTTTTCAACAATCTTGCATTTTTGTTCCATTTTCACTTGACGTATCAAATAATCGTGCTATAATTTAACACATGACATCTTACAGTTTAGTGCTTTAAAGCGTAACGGTTTAAAGCGTGGATTGTATGAATCGAAAAAGGGAGGACACAATCATGAAATCTAAGAAAATTTTAGCAGTACTTATGGCTGCCGGAATGACACTTTCACTTGCAGCATGCGGAAGTTCATCCGACTCTACAGATAAGAGCGCAGACAACGGATCCGATTCAGGAAAGACTTATAAGATCGGTATCTTACAGCAGTTAGAGCATGCTGCTCTTGACGAAGCAACAAAAGGATTTGAAGATGCCTGTACAGAAAAGTTCGGAGAAGGCAATGTCAAATTCGACCTTCAGAACGGCCAGGGCGAGCAGGCTAACTGTGCTACAATCGCAAATAACTTCGTAGCGGATAATGTGGATCTGATTCTTGCAAATGCAACAACAGCACTCCAGTGTGCAAGCGCAGCAACAAGTGATATCCCGATTCTCGGAACATCTGTTACAGACTACGCTACAGCACTTGATATCTCTGACTGGACAGGAACAACAGGAATGAACATTTCCGGAACAAGCGATCTTGCACCGATTGATGAGCAGGAGGCAATGCTCAAAGAACTCATTCCTGATGCTAAAACAGTCGGACTTCTCTACTGCTCCGCTGAACCGAACTCAGCATATCAGGCAAAGCTTTTCGCTGAAGCATTAGAGAAAGATGGAATCGCATACAAAGAGTACACAGCTGCTGATTCTAATGAGATTCAGTCTGTTGTAACAAATGCAGTTTCCGAATGTGATGCACTTTACATTCCTACAGATAACACAATGGCTTCAAACACAGAAATCATCAATAACATCTGTCTGCCGGCTAAGGTTCCTGTAATCGCCGGTGAGCAGGGAATCTGTAAAGGATGCGGTATTGCAACACTTTCTATCAGCTACTACGATATCGGATACAAAGCCGGTGAGATGGCTTACGACATCCTTGTAAACGGTGCTGACATTACTACAATGAAGATTGAAAGTGCCCCAAATGTAACAAAGATGTACAATCCTACCATCTGTGAGGAACTTGGAATTACTATTCCAGACGGATATGAGGCAATCGAAGAATAAGATTCTTCCATTCAACCGGAACATATTAATCAGAAGATATTAAACAGAACATATTTTTCTCAAGAGCGGGCTTCATCCAGATGAATGGTCGCTCTTGATTCTAGTTACTGTTCACTCCGTTCACAGCAACTTGGTCAAAATTCATTCCAAATCACCTTCGGTGATGGAATTTTGCCCCGTATGTCTCGGGATTTTGCCATATTCATGGCAAAACACCTCGCGGGATATTACCTGTGAACAGTAACCTTAATTATACTTATCTATTTATATGAAACAATAAAAAGAAAGATTAGAGGGATAAATCATGGCAGCATATTTCGCAGCCCTTGATCCAATGACTCTGGTACGTGCTCTCCCGGGCAACGTGGCTCAGGGCATTATCTGGGGGATTATGGCACTCGGTGTTTACATTACATTTCGTATACTTGACTTTGCGGATCTGACCGTAGACGGTTCACTTGCAACCGGCGGTGCAGTCGCAGTTATGCTCATCCGCGCAGGTGTGAATCCTGCACTTGCACTTATCTTTGCATTTCTTGCAGGTATGGCAGCAGGATTTGTAACAGGAGTCTTACATACCTTTTTCGGAATTCCTGGAATTCTGGCAAGTATCCTGACACAGATCGGACTTTACTCCGTAAACCTTGGCATTATGGGGAAATCCAACCAGGCGGTCAATGTCATGCAGTACAAACTGGTTGCTTCTCTTCGTTATGTAACCGGAGAAGGCAACTGGATCTTCTTCCTGAAATTAATCCTTGCAGCACTGATCCTGATCGCACTCTGCTACTGGTTCTTCGGAACAGAACTCGGAGCATCCATCCGTGCGACAGGATGTAACGAACAGATGGCTCGTGCTCAGGGCATCAACACAGGATTCAATAAAGTTCTTGCACTTATGATCTCCAACGGTCTTGTAGGACTTTGTGGTGGAATTTACGCACAGTACCAGGGCGCAGCTGATGTCAATATGGGACGTGGCGCGATCGTTATCGGACTTGCAGCAGTCATCATCAGCGAAGTGATCTTTGGAAAATTCTGTGCACACAGAAAAGCAGCTTTTGCCTTCACACTCGGCGCAGTCTTCATCGGAGCAATCCTTTACTACCTTGTAATCGCATTAGTACTCTGGCTGAAGATGCCATCTGATTATATGAAACTGTTCTCAGCTGTAGTTGTTGCATGCTTCCTCGCAGTTCCTTATATGAAAGATACTTACTTCAAGAAAGGACGGGCAAAATAATGGGATACATGTTAGAAATCAAAGATATTTATAAGACATTTAACGCCGGTACAATCAATGAAAAACGTGCCCTCAACGGAGTTAACCTCAACTTAAATCCTGGCGATTTCGTTACGATCATCGGAGGAAATGGAGCCGGAAAATCTACAACACTGAATGCGATTGCAGGTGTATGGGGAATCGATAAAGGAAATATCATCATCGACGGTACTGACATCACAAAACTTTCCGAACATAAACGTGCACTCTTCCTCGGCCGTGTGTTCCAGGATCCTATGACAGGAACCGCAGCAACGATGTCTATTGAAGAAAATATGGCCATTGCTGCACGCCGTGGTCAGAAAAGAGGTCTTGGCTGGGGCGTTACAAAGAAAGAACGTGAACACTATAGAGAAGCGTTAAAAGAACTTGATCTTGGACTTGAAGACCGCTTAAGCAGTAAGGTTGGTCTCCTCTCCGGCGGACAGCGTCAGGCGATCACACTTCTGATGGCTTCCCTTAAAAAGCCAAAGCTTTTACTTCTTGATGAGCATACAGCCGCTCTTGATCCAAAGACTGCCGCAAAAGTACTTGCACTCTCTGACAAGATCATCAGCGAAAATAATCTGACAGCCATGATGGTAACACATAACATGAAAGACGCCATCGCACACGGCAACCGCCTGATCATGATGCATGAAGGAAGAGTCATCTACGATGTATCCGGTGAAGAAAAGAAAAACCTTAAGGTATCTGACCTTCTTGCAAAATTCGAGGAAGTCAGCGGCGGAGAATTCGCAAATGACCGTATGATGTTAAGTTAATCATTTGCGTTATAAGTATGCCATCTTCATAATAAACTTTTTATAATCTTAAAAGGAAAGACGATAGGTTCACATGAGCTTATCGTCTTTTCTTAAATAATCTTTAGTTTGTCTGTTATAAAACTCAAGATACCTGTTTATTGCATGAAATAAGAGAAAGTTGTACAATAAAGATACTAGTAAAACAAACGATGAAAGGAAAAAACTCATGAAAGAAATCTCCATCACATCCTTTGAAAACCTTAAAATAGGTCAAGCAGAAAACAGCGTGGCAGGTACCGGATGTACTGTCTTCCTGCTGGGAAAGAGCGGTGCTCCAGCCGGGCTGGATGTCCGCGGCGGCGGACCGGCTTCCCGTGAAAGTGAATTGCTTCACCCACTCGCAGCTGCACAAGTCATCCATGCCATTGTGCTGGCCGGAGGCAGCGCATTTGGACTGGATGCTGCTGGCGGTGTTATGCAATATCTTGAAGAGCATGATATCGGCTTTGATGTCGGCGTCACAAAAGTTCCACTCGTTTGTCAGGCTGATCTGTTTGATCTAACTGTAGCAGATGCACACATCCGTCCAGATGCCAAAATGGCCTATCAAGCCTGTATCAATGCTGAATGCGGCAACTATCAGGACGGAAACTATGGCGCAGGCACCGGTGCTACCGTAGGCAAACTGCTTGGAATGAGCCAATGCATGAAATCCGGCATCGGCAGCTACGCCGTTCAGGTTGGTCCACTGCAGGTTGGTGCTGTTGTCGCAGTTAACGCACTAGGTGATATCTATGACTCTGAAACAGGTCGCAAAGTGGCCGGACTCCTTGCAAACGACGGGAAAACTTTCCTGGACTCCGAGCTGCTCACATTACAAAATATTGATGTGAAAGAAAACAAATTTGTTGGTAATACGATCATCGGCGTTGTGTTCACAAACGCACAGTTTAACAAATCCCAGTTATGCAAAATTGCAGGTATGGCGCATGACGGCTACGCACGTGCCATCCGTCCGGTACACACCTCAGCTGATGGGGACAGTATCTATGCCGTCTCATTGGGAGATGTAGCTGCAGATCAGGATGTCGTAGGAGCACTGGGAGCACGTGTCATGGCTAAAGCAATCCTGCGTGCTGTACAAGCAGCAGAGCCTTCCTATGGATTTCCTGCTGTACGCAGCTTGAAGTAAAACTCGTAAGTAGGTAATACGGATGATTACCTACTTACTAAAACTCGGCAAACTTTCAATAATTTCATTCAAAAGTGGGGCTGCCGGTTAATAGCAAAATTTCCGGCATCCCCAGTAGTAATTGTCTTCTTCCATATCATAATAGAATTGAAAGTTAACATTCTTTGTCTGCCTGTTATAAATCAAATTCCTTCAGCAACTTTTCCTGATACTCCTTGTCAGCTGCTGCTTTCACAATATCATCTGTACGTCCAAGCTTTGATAATTCAAGAATTAATTGATTAATTCTGCTTACTCCCAAAGTTTCCCCTTCTTCTCTCCCAATCTTTCGTCCAGCTTCAATTCCTCGTCTTTCTGCGGTTAACATTCCTATATTGTAATCTCTGATTGCTCTTTGTCTTGTCTCGTATTCTAACCTCTTCTTTTCATCGGCACTTAATTTATCCAATACGTCATACGCTTCTTCCAATTCTGAATTCTTCTTTGCCATCTCTTCAAAATCCTTTCTTGTTTTTCCTCCAAGAAAGCGCATCCACTGTAACAAACTTGTCTCATTCTTCTCTTCCGGCGGAAGTTTCGACAATTCTAAGATATGCATCTCCATAAGGTCTGTATACTCTTTTCCTGTTTTCGTATCACAAAATGCAATTCTCCGATAACACTCTTTATCATCTAGAAAATGATCATATGCAAGAATGCTCACATGGATACACTTCTTCAAGCAATCGTATCCCTCGCCTTCTTTTATTTCACTTGTATACATCTTACTCAGATAATAAACAGAACGATTTGCCCAACAATCAAATGCTTCTACCTGCATCTCAAAGTCAATCTGTTCTCCATCTTTCAGTTTCACCCGGACATCTAAAATCCCATACTTATCATCTTTCGATTCTTTTCTAAGAATTGTAGGCATAAGTTTCGTGTTCTCTACCTCACTGGCTGGAATGTTTAATAGTGCTGCAATGATATTCTTGCGGATGTTATCATTCTGCATTAATTCCTTGAAACAGAAATCTACTGTTGGAAGCATGATAAAGTCTTCTTGCTTCTCTTTCAATGTTTTGCATTGTGATATTTCTTTCTTAGTTGATACACTTTTCCTGGTTTTTCTCATAGAATTCTCCTCTCTTCTGTACGATGAATCATCGTTTAAAGAAAAGGATAATAAAACTACTTCCATCTTAACATAAGATTGTTTTCTATGGAAGTGAATGAACTCTCAGAATCGAAAATCCGTAAAATTTAAGAAGCAAAATTACCAAGATTTCTTAATCACATAATCTTTTAAACGATATTCATCTTTTTCGGTTGTCATCGGATTATCTGCTCGAGATACTGAGCTTAATGAATAATTACCGATTTGGTTAATAGATCTTTTTGCAGTCCACCAGAACATGGACTGCATGGTATTAGATTAACATGAGAATCCTAATATTGCAAGCTGAATTATTTTTGAGATCAGAACAGTATTTTATTACCTGTATCTAAATTTTTGTTTCCGTGACAGACCCATACACGTTGATTTCTTAAGTGTTACTAATCTCATGAGCTGTCACCAGATTAATCAACTTTCCATCATCCTTGCTGTTATCAACAATCAGAACTTCTGATCCATATGTATTCTGTTTTTAAGGCTGTGACCACTTCGTGCTCATAGCCTTATCTTATAAGAGCAGTATGCTCACATAAGACAAAACTACGAGATTGTGCCGTTCTTCTGCTCAGAAAATGCTTTTTTCAGATAAGCTGCGCAGTCAGGAAGGGAAAACTGCCGATTTTATCGTGCAGTTTCCTCCGCTGACAATTCGCCGCTTCACACTCCCATCTTCTTCATCACTTTATTGCCAAAAACAATCTGATGGCAGTATTTCATAATCCCCTATGTCCAATTCCAATTCTTTAACCGCTTCTTCTGCAGCATTATAATCTTCCAAACTGTGATAATAAAATTTCCACTTTGCATTTTTTGAAATACAGTATTTCAAATATATAAAATAGGGCATATCTACTTCTCCGAAAGAATGTCCAATAATTTCAACATTATTAACTTCCGTTAGTTGCCGAAAAAAATTTCCTCTGAAGGCCATACATTCATTTGTATTCTTAAAAGTTCGCTCATAATAGTTTGCAACTGCATTGTATATACTTTCTTTTCCTTCGTCATATTCTTCAGCAGCCCTTTCAGCTTTCTCACGATATTCTTTTATTTTCTTCACATTTCCATGTCCCAGAATTGGAGGTTCATCACAATATGGATATAATCCGCCATGAATATGTAATATATGGTTAGACGGTACACGATATATACGTTCCAAGACGCTGGTATAATTAAATGTAAAAAAATAATCCTCAGAGTTATCAATAAAAGTAGCCTTCATTGGCGCTGCTTTGAATAAACGTACCTGCCTAATCCATTTGCCTACATATTCATTAAGTCCCTCAATAAATCTATATTGTTCTTCCCAATAATCATCCATTGTGTCTTTTATTCCAACTGGACCTCCATCTAAGTCCAAATCATCTACTATTGATTTAGAAAAGTCCAACATCTCTGCTTCATTCGCTTCGCCAAGTCCATATTCAAAATTTTTCCACAGTGTTTTATATATAGCGTCATCCCGGCGATTTTGAATGTTTTTATTCTTTTTAAATCGCTTATCCAGCCTTTCAAAAGGAGCAATACTATACATCTTCTCCATCTGTACGAGAAAATCTTCTGCATATTTTTCGAGATACTTTCTAAAATCCCAATACGATGTCTTCAACCCATGTGCTCTATCAAATCCGTTTCCTATTACAAATAACGTAGACATCCTATCCTCCTTTCCAACCGATAAATCTAAATCATCATAATTTATAAATTACAATACTCCATCAAAAATTGTATACGTTCTATCTGTGGTAAATTCTTGCTCATATTATCAAAATACTTATTTTTTCTACTACTTATTTTTCTTAATTTCATAAACATTACTAAATTTCGATTTTGAGTTTCATCAAAATATCTAAGCCTTTCACGAATACTTCTAATATCATGAAGGTTAACATATGCCATAAGTGCACCGTTAATTCCTGAAACCATATCAGACAATTGTATCCATCTACTATTTTTAGAATTTAAAAAATCATAATTAGGGGTCTTATTAACGCAATATGTATCTATGTATGTTTGAATATTGCTCTCTACTATTCCGCATTTATCAAAATGAATATTAGAATTTGGAAAAGTAGCTGCCCTCATTGCATATATGGGAACAAAATTTTCAATAAGTAATTTATCTGTATTATCTTCTAAAAATAACAAATGATTTATTCTGCTCGATGTTTTTGTTCCTTGTCGCAGCAATTCAAGCGCAAAATCTTCTTCTATACTTTGAGGAGTTAATGATTCAATCCAACAGATAAGTTGTTCACAAAAACTCGATATTATATCTTTTTTTATATTGGGGTAATCATACTGAGCCAGCAAACTAAGTAATCCTTCTTGGTCTTTTACCGCATACTTATATAATATATTCTTAACTTCATCATGTATAAACGGCAATTCTAAAACTGAATCCACAATGTCTACTAAAGAATAATAAAGAAGATTTTGTGTTCCTTTCTACAATATAGCCTGAACAACTTTATTGTACACGGAAAGGTAACACAAATGATGAAATCATGGATTACTTTGATCTTGATCCTGATCGCATCCCTTCCCAATCTGCCTTCAATCAGAGAAGGTCTCAAATTTCTCTTTCCGCTTTTGAGTATCTCTTTTCGGAATTCTCGTCAGCCTTTCCTTCCACTACTAATACTTTTAAAGGCCATTGCATCTTGGCTTGTGATGGTTGTCATGTTGTTTACACAACAAATTCCGAAATTATCGAAGATTTTAATAAACCGCACCTTATTGATTATAAAGGTTATAACCATATGCATCTTAATAGCTTCGTTGATGTTATTAGTAAGGCTTTTATTGACGTTGTTGTACAACCGGGTCAAAAGCCTGATGAACGTCAGGCTCTCCACATCATGCTTGATCACTTTCAGCCTGATGAGCAAGATGAATTCGATGTAACGATTAAACGTTTCCTTACAGACAAAAAGACGAATATTATGCGGAGTCAATCTGATGTTTATCGTTATATGAATCCTTCTAAAAATATTCCTCATTTCCAACAGCTTTTGAATCATAAGCATCTTTATTTTATGCAATTTCGCGTAATTAAAATGAAAGTGGCTGAAGATTCTTATGAGTACATCATTACAAATTTACCGTATTCTTTTGATCTGGAAGATCTCAAAATCTGCTATCACTGGCGATGGCAGATGGAAGTTGCTTTTCGCTATCTTAAACATGCTAACGGACTTCTCTACTTCCATTCAAAGAAACCGGAGTATTTAAAGCAGGAAATTTATGCCAACTTGATTCTTTACAACTTCGGCGTATTTCTTGCCAATGAAGCAATACAGGAAAATCAAAAGAAGAAGCATCGTATCACTAACAAATATCAATATGAAGTCGATTTTTCTTCTGCACTTAAGATTTCCAGAAAATATTTTATTCGTGGACGATCATCGGAAAATCGAATTATAAAACTCATAGCTAAATATATTCATGCTGTCAAAAGTGAATTTCGACAATTTTCACGTCCTTTACGCGGAATTGGTGCTATTCATTTTGGGTATCGATAGTTTCTTTTAATCAAATATTAATTTTTTGACAGATTTCTTATCTGTCTTTTTGTCATGCCTTTTTTTACTGATTTTCTCTTAATTTTCTATACCCATTTTCAGATTTTGACATTTATTATCAACACTTTATCGAACAATTAGCTTAATGGCATTGCCCGGTTCTGTAGACCTTTGTAAAAATGACCTTTTGAATCCCCCTGATCACTGATTGGCATAATTACAAAGCATTTTCTTGTTCTTTTCTTGCAACTCTTTTGATTTTTTTCTGTAGTATTATTCATCTGATAAATCTTAAAACACCTTTTATATCAAATAATATCTCTCTACACATTTGATCTGCAAAAAATTTTCTTTTGCTATTCTATAATTATTAAACTTTTCTTTCCATTTATTTCGATACTGTGATGTTCTTATCACCATTAACAAAGACTTATCATCAAAAAAATTAATTTTCTTATTAGTATAGTATTTCTTACAATATATATTGAAAATTTTCAGTACAGCATTCTCACAGTTATCTGTATCCCATTCTGGCGGATATTGTTCTACAATTCTTTCAATATCTTCGTCAAAATATAACATATCCACTGGAACATCAAAATCAACAACTTCTCCATCAATATAAATAGGAATAGGTGAAAGATCTATCCCGTTCTCTTTCAGTTTCTCTTTAAAATATGACGATAAACTATCTACACATACAGATTCATATCTATAATTGCTTACTGCTTCATAAGCTGTAACTAGACTCATAACAATTTTTCTTTCTTCTCTTTTAAGATACTTCATACTATAATCTTTTGTATATTCTACTAATCGCTTGTATCCAGCTCTTGAAGGTTTTTTTTCTAATAATCTGGATATTGGATACAAAACAGATACCTCAAGATTATTTCTATTTCCTATTGAATAATAAATTGCTGAAATTAACCACGACAGAATCCCCGATAATATAACAGAAATCATAGTAAACATATTTGCATATTTATTTGGGGCTGCAAATATCCATATAATAAATTCCTTCATCATAAATTAACTCCGCTACCACATTTTCCCTATGCTTAAGGTAGTGCCGCAATCTCCTCTATCTTAACCCAATCCAATATTGCTGTTGCAGCATATCCTGATTCTCTATATCGCATCATATTATCTGATACACATTTTTCTATTTTTTTCTTCAATTCATCAATTGATTTTACGCCAAAGATTGGCATTATCTTCTCACAGAAATTCTTTGATTTTAATTTTTTCCACATGGAATTATGTTCTTCTGAATATACATAACAAATCGGGAACCAACCAAAATCTTTCGTAAGCTGATCCAAGTCAAGCCCATTATAGACTTGATATAAAAACAAATCTGCCTCTGCAATCCGTTTTTTAGTATAAACTGGAAGGAATTCCCTTTCCATACATAAGAAATGACCTGTCAAAGTAAATTTCCTGCACAATTCACCTGGCATATTCGGCTTGACTTTCTGTTCTAAAACTTTCGACGTAAAACAAAATGCTTCATAACTTACTGGCTCCATCTCTTCAAGTAACGGTGAAATACGTAAAAAATAAGTATGAACAAGTAATTCATTAATACTTTCATAGTCTTCAATATGTAAAAGATAAGCCGTTGTGCAAATGAATAATTCCCATATGTGTACCTTAAAAATATCAAAGCTATCATATCCACAGGTATTAGCTCTTGGTTTAAAAGTATGTACATCATATAGTGTATTGTATAGCTTTTCAAATGTATCTGCCAAAAAAATTCCATAATGTTCTGTTTTCAGAGCAATATTTTGTATATATTCTAAAAATATATTTCTATATTCCAGTATTCCTTCAAAATCTTTTAAATATTCTTCATTCGTAAATTGATCTTTATAATATTTTTTTAATGACTCCAAATATACATCCACAAATTCTTGCGTAGCACTTGATTTAAATCCATTTAATTCAGCGATTTCTACTTTTTGTTTTGCTTCTTTTATTGAAAATAAATCATCTGCTTCTTTCTCATCCAACCATGTCGGTCTATGTCCTAATTCAGGTTTTCTCTCAGATGGACACTCATATATATTTCGCAAAAGTGATTTATACCCTTTTAAATAATTATCTCCTGCTAAATCCTTATACATTCTGCCCTTCAGATAAGCTGGTATAAACGGCTTTCCATCCTGGTTATATTCCATAATCACAGGAATAAATTTTTCCTGTTCCGCATTACCGTATATTTCAGGTGAAATGATAGCTGTTTCATCCCCAACACCGCCTTTACGTGCATCTGCTTTCTCAGCGTATCCGCTATCACATATAATCAAAACTCGATCAATTTGTGGATCTGTGACACATTGTTCCATAAAATGAAATTTGTCTTGTCCATCCTTCAAATCCCATATGTCTAATACTACATCTACACCATCATGAACTAATCTTTCAGCAAGTTCTTTTACCTGTTGCTGAAATTTTGTTGATGTCCATGAATATGATATAAAAACACGTGGTGTTCTATCTATCATGAGCAATAACCGCCTTCCTCATATTGTTCTTTTACTTTTCATTCACTTCACATAATAATGTCTCTTCAGCCACAGCGTAAGTCCATCCAGTCCCGGATACGCAATTCGTTCATTTATATTCATCTGATCCAGCATATCCCGTACCCTCCACTTTATGTTCTTATCAATGACATATTTCTTTGTTTTCGTTGTATGTTCTTCCAGAAACCGTTCGATATCTTTCATCTGAGAAGGAACAACCGAAAAGTAAGAGTACTGATTGATGATTCTCTGATCGATTGACGGTGGTTCCAACAGCGCCATTGCTTTATCAGCCATCTCAGAATCATATTTCTCTAAATTTTCTGTCAGTTCTCCTAACATATCTACTGTGAACAGATATGCACTCCGCTCGTTCAATTTATCACGATATCTTTTGGGGAGTAATCCGTTTATTTCATTGATATCTATGCTCCAGACAACACAGTTATTGTTCTCCATGTTTGCGAGGTCTTCTCCACTTGTCGCAAAATGCAACGCCATCATCGGCGAATAGGACCAGTCTAACAATCTAGTCGGTAATCCGTGATGCTGACCGATAATCAACTGCCTCCAAATCGAATTCTTGAGCTCACTATCTTCAATTGCCGCATACTTTGTAAAATTTCGCAATATGGATTTTTCCAGTTCATGCTGTTTTGCTTTGCAATTGCGCTTTAAACTTGTAACCAATGAATAACTTTCATTCGGCAATCCTCTATAGAGACAGGCACTTCTAAATCTTCCTATTTTTTTATCTTCTTTCTGTTCATACAATAATGTACTTAATTCTTCAATTGTATTTAATTCTATAACGGTTATCATTCGTCATCCCCCCACATAATATCTGCTCTGGCTTCTAATGATTCTCCTCTGATTTCTTCTTCAAAGTCACTGTATACCCCATTCCAGGTACTGCCCATTCAGGCAGTGTTAAACTACAAACGCCAAAATTCTTCATCTCATTGGCTTCAAAAGATCCGGCATATGAATTACTAAAAATAGAGTTTGTTGAAGTTACAATTGAGAATTTCTTCTCCAATCCGTCTCTTAAATGTATATCAATACTAAAGTTCTTACATGGGAAGAACAAACTATATGCCTGGAAGAAATCTAAAGCAGGGCAGAGATAACTGCTTTTGTAAAATATATTTACAGGATAGTTTTCTCCCATTGGTATTGATTTTTCACTTTGCACACAATATCTCAACTGACCACGATTGTCATTTTTTGATATTTTCATTTTAAATTCATCCGTAAAATCGGCATTGTTGATCAACAGTTTTTCAACATTATACGATTCTGCCTGTTGTTTTGTTGCAAAAAATTTCTTTCCGAAAGAACGATGCTTTGGATCTAGATATCTATACTCAAATTGATCCATGATTTCTACTTTTATGGTTGTATCTGAATCTTTATAAATTTCTATAATCCGATGAAAAGAATTCATTATCCCCTGTTTTCTTACAACAGTAAGAAGATTTTTTCCCATCGTAGCAGCGAAATCTGACATATCCACATCTTTATAATAACGTTCTATATAAAGCGAAAGAATCTCCGCATACGTAGATGACAGTACTTCTTCTTTGACTGCCTCCCACTCTATTTCTACCGAATCAGCTCTTATCCACCCAATCAAATCATAGGATGAATCATTCATAACTTTTGTAATGTGGCTATAAACTTTTGCTGGTATGTCATCTATGCTCAAAGCTTCAAGAGTCCAATTTTCCTTATGTAATCTTTCTACAAACTCTTCATATTTATCCGGATGATCCATTTCAAAAACCTGAGTGTCACCTTGTTCAGAAGCTTTTCTATATAACATTCTATTACTCAACACGATAACACATATCGGTTTATTTTTTGACATTGCATACCTGTACTCCCATTCAACAAATCCTATATTCTCTTTTTCGTAAATGGATCCATATTTTCCACCTATAAGTAAAAAGAAAATATCTGAGGCATCTATCATTTTTTTGATTGTACTTGTAATTGTATTGGCTCCTCCAAGCAATTCCATACCTACCGGAATATGCCCGCTGTCCAATATAGCTTCAACTACTTTCGCACGTTCTTTTTCCAAATCATAAATTGTAGATGAAACAAATACCTGTAGTTTTTTCAATTTGAAATACCTCCGTATAAAACATCTTATAACTACTTTTTATTGTACTTTTGATAACATATATCAACGATTTTCTCAATTCCCTCTGCAACCTCTAAATATGCCTCATCCATATCTTCATATCCTTTTACTGGCTTTCCATCTTTCGGTAAGGCAATTATGTTCCGCAAGGGTGTTTCTTTCCAAAGACACGCTCGAACAATTACCGGTACTACATAGCATTCATCCCTTTCCGCCCGGGTCATTGCATTTTGCATTTCAATCTCATAGCAATAATCAGAATTTATAAAATCCGAACTGATCAACAAAATGATAATATCGCTCTGTTCAAGTTTTTGCTTTATTTCATCATCAAATGAGCTTCCTGGTAATAATTCCTCATCATTCCATGCTTCAATTTTTTCAGATCTTTTCAACGGTGACAAATGTTTATTTAGCTCATTTTTATATGTTTCATCGGCGTGTGCATACGAAAAAAATACCTTTACTTTACGTTCCTTTTGAACCTCATCATACTGTTCATATTCCACTGGAAATCGTAACTCATCTTTCTCTTCTCCCACTATTCTGAGACGCTTTTTTAAGTCAATCGATGATTGGTCGTATCTTAGTAATGATTTCTTATCTATTTCATACAGAACTGTCGCTTTTCCTGCAATTTCATTCGGTATATAATTCCTGTCACATTCCGGGCATACAAAACCGTTTCTTTCCAGTTCTTTCTGATATACGGTACAATCATTTCCACAATCGCACTGAAAATCATACTTTTCTTCCATCAAATTAGCTTTTAGCAATTCATCAATAAATGTTCCTAATTCTCTTTCCTCTACTCCAACCCACTCCTGTAATTGAAATGGATAAATTCTCCGCAGTTCATTACACGATATTTCTTTGATCCTGGTTTTTAATTTCTCCAACAGTTCCATTCGCATACTGATTATATATCTCCTCTGCTATCTCCAGATCTTCTCTTTTGAAACGAATCCTAGATTGTATTCCAATTTCAAGGAATTCATCCTTTGCTGCATTGTAAGCCAAAGACAGTTTTCCTCTGGTTCTGCTTTTTTCGATCCACAATCTGTCAACCACTTTTGCATCTTCCAATGATTTTTTCAATGACAAAAATGTTTTCGTACAAAAAACGGGTATCTGACTTGATTCACTACTCATTATCGTCAATACATGTTCAATATCCTGAAATTTGATCTTAGATACAATCATTTCTACTCCCATCTCCCATACTGCCGTCTCATGTTGCACGTCATAGAAATAATCGCAAATACACAATTTTTCCATCACTTTCTTCAGCTCTTCCTGAAAGTCGAAAACATATTTTGGAATTGATCCTTCTTCCTGTTCACCCAAATGTTTCAGCGATAATTTTGCCAATGCTTTCTTCTCAAACTCACTGCTCTCCTGCTCTATGTTCCGTATCTCGTTATAAGCCGGAATCTTATTGTATAAATCGGTTACAATTCCCTGACTCATATTGTGAAGTGCCTTTTTATGTTCAGACATATAGTTTCGTGTTATTACATTAAAGTTACTCGATAATAATCCTACAATACGATCCATGTACTCTTCTGTCTTATAGTTCTCAGTCAATCCCTTACGATTCCATGCTTTGATGCTCATTGTTTCTTTCTTTAGATCAATCTCTACCGGATAGTAAGAACATGTCTCATTTATTCTTCCCGCCTCCCATGTTTCAGCATAACGTACTAATAGAATCTGAATTTTGGAGAGATTTCCTTTGTAATCTGTTTCCGACGTAATTGCTGCTATCTTCTCCGGTTCCTCTTTTGACGGAATCGTTGTTAGAATACTATTAAAATTCAGTTCACTTTGTCCAAATACACGATTTAAATTTGAAGCCCAATCCCTCGGATTCCTGATCTTGTTCAGAAAATCTAAATGATAAATCCTAATACACTTTCTCTTTCCGAAAAAAAGTTCTTCATATAAGAAATCTTCAAACTCCTGGACATCTAGTTCCTTCTGTACTATCAAGTCGTTAACCCAATATTCGACTCTCTTCGCCTTCTGTTCCTCTGTTCTTACATATCCTTTTTTCCTCAAATATGTCTCGATATAGCTAGCCTCTACATTAACTACAATCTTTCCACTCAATGTCAGCATAATTCTGCCTCCCACTTTATCAATGTCGTCTGGTTCATCAAAAAAATTTTTGTCTTTTGTACAAAATATTCATTCAAAAAAGTGGATAATACATCTTAAAAATTGTCTTTTCAATTCCTCAGATCTATCATTCACTTCTTTCATCACAAACCACCACTTGAAGTGATGATTTGTGTTTAATTTGTTCTAATTACTGATCCATTTTATAAATTCTTCTGAAAATTTTCATTTGGGCTTTCTTCTTTTTATCGCATTTTTTGTGTACCTGACACCAATGTGGTCATTACACTATGCTTCTACTCATAAATCATTTTTCCCTGGTAAACTGTACAGTCAGGAAGGAAAAATGCCGAATATATCGTACAATTTCCTCCACTGACAATTTACTGCTTCATATTTATTACTGTTTTCTTTATAAATTTTTAGGAAAAGTTTATTTTTTTTCGAGGATCTGACCCTAGGATGTTCTTATGTACCTCTACGCTTGAAAATCCGCCTTTTCCTATTTCCCGGAGTTGCTTCTTCACATCTCAGCCAATCATAATAGATCGTTGCTTGCTGCTTACCTCGTAGCGGTGTGCATTTTCCGAGTAGCTACCGTGTGGGATAACCACACGGCCTTTTGTTCAATTATACTACGGACTCAGGTATTTCTCTAGTTATTTTTCACTTTTTCCTTTGCCGATTCTTCCAAACTTTCCATGTACTTTTTAGCATCCTTCATAAAGCTGACAGCAATCATCACAATTACCGCACCAATCGGGAATGCTGCAACAATACTCACTGACTGAAGATTGTTCATGGAGCTTTCTGCAAACAGCAAAGCAATCGGAAGTAAAATCAACAAAATGCACCACATCAACTGAATGCCCTTATTCGGTTGCTCACCATCTTTCAATGTGTGATAGCTATAGCAAGATGCCGTTAAAGCAATCGAATCAAAAGAGGTCGCATAGAAAGCGATCATCGTCAACAGAACAACTACCATGATAATAGGTGCGCCCGGCATCGTCTTAATAATAGATACGATCATTCCATACAGATCACCACTTTCCAGATACTGTGCAATAAAGTCAGCCTTTCCAGTGACCTGTATTCCCATAGAATAGTTACCAAGCACGATAAAACTCGTCAATATAGAGCCAACACCAAATACATAACCGACAAGAATTGTCTGACGTACTGTTCTGCCACGAGAAATGCTGCCGATAAAGAACGGAGCAGCCACACACCAGACCATCCAATATACCCAATAATAAATCGTCCAATTCTGCGGGAAATTCGATGTGCGAAGCGGGTCAGTGAACGTAGACAGATCAACAAAATTCTGTATCATCCGACCGAGAGAAGAAAAACCAGTTTCAATAATATACCGCGTCTCCCCACCAAAAAGCAGTACAAAGACAATCAGTCCAAAGAACATATAAATACAAATATTTGCCAACTTACTAATTCCCTTAAATCCATGCAACAAGGAGTATGTATATACAGCGCAGATAATCAAAAGAATAATAATGTTGATCACGGTACGACTAACGGCAACATGGAACAGTTCACTGATAATAGTTGCCATAAGCGGTGTTGCCACGCTAAATGTGGTAGCAGTACTAGCAAGGAGTGCAAATACAGCTAACAGGTCAATAATGCGACCTGCCTATCCATCTGTATGCTTTCCAAGAATCGGACGGCAAGCCTCTGAATATTTCTGACGATTTCTTTTTCTCACATGAAACATAAAACCAAAGGCAACAGCCAGTACCAAATAAAATCCCCAAGGAATAAAGCTTCAATGAAACAGAGGATATACGCCTGCCCAATCCTGAATACTACCCATTTCTGCCAGATGCGGATCAGTTGCATACAGCACCCATTCCGAAAATGAATAGAACAAGATATCTGCTGCAAGACCACAGGTGAACATCATCGAGCCCCACGCAAAGAAGGAATACTTAGTTTTTTCATTTTGCTCGCCAAGAACGATGTTACCATACTTAGAACCAGCAATGTACAGCGAAAGAATAAAAATTCCTAATCCAATTACCAGATAATAAGTACCGAAAGTGTCACCAAAGAAAAAACGAATCTGACTCAGCACTGTATTAGATTGTTCGGGTGCAAAAAAGAAAAGAACACACAATGCAATTACGATTGCCAAAGGCACCAGTGTTATCATCCAGTCTATTTTCCCGCGTTCTTTTTTCGTATTCATTTACTTTTCCTCCACATATTTTTTGTAGCTGGCATCCAGAGCAATTAACTCACTCCGATTATCCACCTCTATAATATCGTCCTTATTCATCGGACGGATACCCAATTGATACTCTTCCGGGTAGCAGAATATTGCCACATCATCCCAGTAGATTTGCCGATTCTTCTTTTGTTCAAACTCAATTTCGAGATGGTGGTTCAGTTTTTCCCATACTCTGCAGTCCAGCGGGAAATACTGTACAGTTGCCATCCACCCTTGCCACCAGTACGGCTGCAGGAGGTAACGATGCCATCTTCTACAGTCTGAAGCCACTCATCCGTTTCTCCATCTGGCCAAACACTGTTATAACCAGAGCGTTCAAATTCCGGTGCAAGGATTTCCGGATTATAAATAATCTGATCACCGTCCAGAATAATCGCATTTTCAATATGCTCTCGTGCCACATAAAGTGAAGAGATGTTGTTGCAAGTATCATAGTATAGATTTTCAATCAGCTTGACTCCAGGATACTCCTCTTTAAGTGTCACAAACTGTTCTTTCAGATAGCCGACAACAACATAAATTTCATTAATTCCGTTTTTATGCAGACCATCAATGACTGTGTCAATCATCCGCACCCCATTCACTTTAACCAGCGGTTTCGGTGTTGTCAGCGTCACCAGGTGCATTCGATTTCCTAATCCAGCCGCCATAATAATGGTTCTTTCTACTTTTGGCATTTATTCTTCCTCCCCTTGCTTTTTCAATTCTTCTTGAACAATTCGATAATAGTCTTTTGCATATCGATACTGCCGAAGCGAATACTCACCAAACTCTACGCCGAGGTTTCTCTTATACTCGCACCAATTACTCCACAGCAGACCACAAGCAGCAATGTAGCAATAAATCTTGATCCTAGTTTCATCACTGCAGCCTTCCGCAAAATAGGCTGCAATCAGGTGATCCCATCGATTTACTACGAAGCAGACGTTCTAATGTGACCGAGCCTTACTTTACTTCAATCCCTACTGAGGAACGCTTTGCAGTGAAGTATCTTATCTCTGATATGTATAATCCATACATTTCTTATGTGGAAAAATATTTTCCCAATGCAGTTTCTGTCGTAGATTCATGTCATTCAATGGATTACTCATATGATTGATAATTATATTCGTCAGCTATTAAAGAAGTTCCGTCAGCGTGATCGTGAATACCAGGAAAAACTATCTCTTGAACAGCAAGTGCCGGTATCTCTTCCACCATCTGATGAAGTTTACCTGCTTCAGAAATACCGTTGGCTTATTCTATGTAATCAATCAAATATTCGATATCATACTGATCCACGTATGGATCCGCATTTCCATGCACTCATGAACACATATGATTATGAAGATGCGTTATTTCGCATAAACTATAAACTCAAAGAGTTCAGAGATCTAAAAGAACTTTATCTTTAATTCAATGCCAGAAATGGCGGTAATCCTTCACAGGCTCAAATTGAATTGGAGGAATTGATTGAAGCATACCGGAAATCAAGACATGAGATATTTCGTGAATTCGCTTCTCTCTTAGAGAAATATAAATCTTCCATTATCAACTCATTTATTATGGTTGAAAAAATCGGTAATGGAAGAATCTATGATAGCCGATTATCAAATGGACCTATTGAATCTATTAACAGAAAAATCAAAGATTTAAAACGACTTGGCAGAGGTTTCCGCAACTTCGAGCATTTTAGAAATCGCTTTTTATATGCAACAAGATCAGTCCCTGTATTAAATGGTATCACGAATTGCAACCCCGTTCTATATTTAGAAGAGGATGATTTTTATGAATATTCTTGCGTCAAGAAACCGTGATTCCGGCGCAGTGGAAACCTACATTCCGGATACGGAAACCGCCTTTGATTGGCTTAACTACCATTCATAAGAAATTGAGCCAATGTCAAGCCCAGAGCCGCTTTGCGGGGCGTTAGCCGGCTTTATATTGGTGAGATTTCTTGTATTCTAAATAATTGCCAATCGGTTTCCTAACCACCGGACAGCACGGACACCAAGACCGGAATATTCATTTTAGGAGGAATTTATGAAAAACCATTGTGCTTTTAGCAAGAATCATTCCTGTCCACTTTGGACAGATTATGAACTTACATGTTATGAATTAGAAGAGGCAAACTCACTATGTCATGGCAACTGGATTGAAATTGAACGTCAATACAAATATATTCAAACACTGCAAAAAATCTTATCAGATAATGATATCCCACATCCCAACGAATATGATTTTGACTAATTATTTAAAAGGACCTGGAATTATTCCAAACCCTCAAACTCGCCCCTCAAACTAAACCCTCAAAAACTAGCATTCTAAAAGAGCCAGCCCCTCACGACTGACCCTCAATTAGTTCGGCAAACCCTCAAAAACTTTGATTATCCCCGGTCTTCCGGATGTTCTCCAAAAAGACCGGATAAATTGTGTATTAATATAAACCAGTGTTATTTTATTTCGACATTTCCGAAATCCAGATATTCTATCTCGTGTGTCACTCTTTCGTTTTCGGGTGGCAGTTTCATGTAGTCGCCGTATGCCACCTTCAAAAAGCAGTCATATTCCACCGGGATGTTAAACATCTCCCCTTCAAAAATATGCTTTATGTTTTTTCTTAGCACTCTTTCTGGGAAGAACCAATAGCTGTAACAAGAACCTGCCTCTATTCCCATCATTTTTGTATTACTATGCCTTGAATAAAGCTGATCTACTCTTCCTCTTAGAAATCGTGTTGTGCAGACCATTCCGGCAATATCAGTTGGTAAAAACTTCAGCCTTTTATTCCTTTTCCCTTCCATACTTTATATCCAGACTTTGACATAATAGCTTGCGCTAAAAAAGCCATCTGCGCGCCTTCCAATTTTCTTTCTGTCGTATTGTCCGAAATATAATAATATGGAAACGCATCAACAAAAATCTCATTATGTTTAAAAGCATCATTTCCAATACTTTCAATATATAAAATTTTCTTTTAAGACAATGTATTCTTTTAATCTGGAAGATTTCAAAGTCTGCTATCATTGGCAGTAGGAATCAAAATAACTTTCCGCTATCTAAAACACGTTAGCGGACTTCTCTAAACGTATTTTTAAACCAACTCCAATTTCGCACTGGAATTAGTTAATATGTTTAACGTCGATATACCTTATATTCGTGATGAGGAATCCTCTCTTCTGCCGGTGGGAGTTTCATATAATCACCGTAGTGACATTTTAAGAATTCATCGTAGCCAACAGGAACTTTTACTTTAAGATTTTCAAAATCCATATAGACATAAGTCTCAAACCACTTTTTTTCATATAGGGTAAGCCCAGAATCCCACGTCATTTCCGCAATATATCGACTTTTCTTTATGTCATATAAATATTTAAAGCTTTCCATTTTATCCAAGAAATACCTAGATCCTCGAATTTTTGCATAACTTCTAACAACATACTTCGCTACTGAGCGATACCATTTATGATATGTTGACTTTGTATAATGATCGTCAATGCTCCACAAGGCAATTCTAAACAAATCACTTTTTTTCTTTTTCACCTGTTGAATTACTTGCTCAGCATTTGTCCCTGCGCCATCGAGCGGATAAATATCAATAAAAACTCCTGAATCATATCCCTGAACATTTTCATATACAGCCCGATAGTCCATATTATTAAGTCGCGCTATATTATATGGATAGTTTTCTTCATTTTTTCGTGTAAAAAGTTTATACGGTTTCATATCATCTTGGTGGCGCATGCAATAGTCACAAAACGTCTCATAGTCATCCCGTAGCATAACAACATCAAAATCGTCATCCCATGGAATAAATCCCTTATGCCGAACAACACCAATCAGTGATCCGTATGCAACGTAGTAATTCACTCCAACATCATCACAAATTTGTATCAGCTTCTCAACTAATTTTAAAGTAACACTATGAATATCCTCTATCGTAAGTTCATTCTTGTTGCGATAGTCTCTCATTTTAATTTTCTCCTTGCCATACTCAAAACTTGATTTTTAATTTCTTTTGCAAATGTTTTTTTCGTAAAGGATAAGTATAGCCACGTTAAACAACAGTATACTACTCCTCCTATTAAGACAAGTGCAATCAAACTTAATACTGTACTATCGAATCTCTTTTTTGCTGTATATACCACTCCATACATCACCATTCCAATAAAAATAAACATCCAGCAATTCTGAAAATATTTCTTTAGAGGAAGTTCTTTACAAACATAAAAAAGTTGAATACTCATTAAGACAACTTCTGAGCACAGTGTTCCAACAACTGCACCAAATGCACCAAATCGGGGAATCATAATTAAATTAATGAAAAAATTTACAGCAGCACCAGCGATAAGTGAAACGGTATACTCTTTATCCCTCGCATTAGGAATCAAAAACTGAGATCGAATAACGCTTCCAATAACAGAAAACAAAACTGCTGGAGCAAGGCCTTGAATCAGTAATCCACAAGTTCGAAATTCTTCTCCCCAAAACACAACCGAAAAGACATCTGCTACTGCTGCCATTCCAAATGCAAGAGCTGAACCAATCATTACAGTATATGTCATCGACAGCTCAATATAACGCCTGCTTTCATCTATACGATTAGAAGATAACAAATGTGCTGTTCTTGGAAGCATGACTGTGCCAATAGTTGTTATAAACGCTTTCGGAACGCTAATAATTTTATCCGCATTTTCGTAATAACCATTTTGTACCACATTACTCAATCGACCAATCATATACTTATCCATATAAGTAAATACACTAATTGCGAGCACTGGAATAAAAAGGATCCACAACGGTTTAATATTCTTTATCACTTCATCCTTTTTAGGCAGGTAAAAGTCAATATGTTTTTTTACATTTGGCCATAAGGTCATTTGACCAATAAGGGCACCAGCAGAATTTATTAAAACATATTTCCATAAGTCATTAGCATTGCGTACAAATAAAAAAATAGATACAAGTGTTATGATTTTAACCACACTATTACGAACAACTGTAATCTTAAATTCTTCCATACCGCTGAAGAACCATGCGATATCCAGGCCTTTCGTCAAGAGCGACATTGTCAAAATCGCAAATATTACTTTATATTCTTTTGCTATTGCATTGACATAGAAGAAATAGAGCATGAGAACTACAATGAAATTTATCAGCTGACAAGCATAAATGCTCCAAAACTTTTTACTGCACTCTACTCTTGAAGCTCTTACATATGCAATTTCTCTGTTGCCGTAATTTTCAACTCCCAAAACAATAAACATTCCAAAATAGAACACTATTGAATTAGTCCAAGAGGCTATTCCAATATTTTCTGCACCAAGTGTTCTTGCCAAATATGGGGATGTTATAAGTGGAACAATAATAGCCAGTAATTGATACAGGAAATTATATATAAAATTTTTTTTCAGGCTTTTCTCTTTCATCTTTATCTTATGCTTTCTCTTTAAGGTATAGTTTTTTCAAGTGCTGATACACCGTGTTTTCTTGTTCAAATTTTTCTTCTGCGAACTTATAACTCAACTTATGGATACTTGACATTTCCATAAGTTGATTAAAACGTCTTTCATCATACATATCAAACAACTCATTCTGTAAAATGTGAGGTGGTTGACAACTATACGCAGGAATTTTTTTCCATTCTTCGGCTTTAAGTTCCGCAACAATCATAAAGAATATATGAAAAATATAATAGTTACATACACTATTGCACTTCAACCAATAATCCATTAACATGTTTTTTACTGTAATTAAATATGGATTATTTTTATTGGCCACTATACACCAATTTGAAATTCCAATATACGAATCAATTGCTTTAAAGTCTTGATAAACAAATAGTTTTTTCCTTTCTTCTAATATATATTCAATTAGTTTTTTTGAATTTACCAACACGGTTGAATCTAACCAGATTCCACCATATTTTATTAACAATTCAAGTCTAATTACATCAGAAAAATGTGCTGGCTTTATAATTCCTTTTTTTCTTTTTTCTTTTATGTGTTTGGGAACTTCAATATATTCGTTAATATTTTCATCCGTAATTACTGTAACATTGTAATCTTTGAACGTTCTTCTTATTGATGCAATACACATTTTCACAATATCTGGTGCATTCTCCACACCTTGAAACCAGCATATCCATATATTTTTAGGAATAGGATTCGTCGATTTTACAGTCCAATCTGTTTGATTTACAAGATAGCCATAGTTTTTCTTTAACATCTCATAGTCTGCGATGTCTTTTTTTAACGTGCGACATCTCCAATTAAAGTCCACTTTATTGATTGTCATTGTATTGAAAATATCTCGTGCAAAATTTTTAGCACCAATCTGTTTAATTTTTGTTTTCAATTTTGAAATAATCATTTCTTATCCCCAATTCAACATTGTATTATCCAACTTGAAAATATTGATTTTCGATTTTGCAAGCAAAAAAATAGATATAACCAGAAAAAGCACCCAGTTAAACGTAATGTTATAAAGTAATCCTTCAAACAAGAATGCAGCAAATAGTGCAATATACTTTTTGTCAATTTTTATCGTTTTCACGAGGTTTTTTAAGTACCAGTAATAATATACTACAAAACCAATATATCCATAGGACCACAGTTGATTTACATAATCACATTCAATCGACCATTTGTCACTTGTTACATAAAGGTTCATCAACTCAGACTGTGCATAGCCGGAGCATCCTGGCCCATATCCAAATAAATTTGAAATGAAATCGTTTTTTATTGTAATTTCAGGAATAGATGTCAAATAATATAAATGTGTGTTTGCGCTTCCCTCCGTTTTTACACGATTTTTTATATCCAGAAGGTCCGCAATCTCCATCACTTTCCTAAAAACAATATCCCTATTTGTCAAAAAAACAATTGCGACTACTATAATTGCAACAGCTAAAAAAATCATTTTCTTCTTAGTTATTGTAGCTTTAAACTTTCCCACAAGAATCCATTCTATAATAGCACCTACAAATAACCCTAACATAAGTGTTCGGCTACCCGAAAGAAATCCCAACAATAAAAAGGCCATCTTGAGGTAACTGTTCTTAGTATAAATATATCCAAACGTAATAAGTGGGGCAAAATTTCCTGCGTTCCAACACAAACCACTTACTTTTAATCGACCAAACTGATATTGAGTAGCATACTCTCCCATCATTTGAAGAATATCTCTAAATACGATTGTGTTTAGGTCTTGTCCAATGGCATCAAACAGTATCTGTGCATACCCCCACATCATTTGAATGATTGATGATATGTATACTCCCTTTACATAATACGCCAAATATTGTACTTTTTCTTTTTGTGAAAAAAAAATGTATACTATGATAAGAAAACACAGCTGTACAAAACTTGTTCCAATACCACTTGTCCATTTTGCAGGCATCCTTATTGCGCAAATCAAATATGAAATCACCCATGTTGCAATAACTGCTGCGAAAGCTCGATCATACTGTTTATCTAATTTCACTCTACCTTTATTTACCCATTTCACCAAAGCAATCATGCCGAGTATCATAATACACCATACATACATTGTGATGGAGAAAAGGTTGATAATAGGCATAGGGGCTAGTATACCAAACAACAATACAGCCGTACTATAGACCTTTTTCTTTTTCTTAACCATATTATTTATCCTCTAACTACACATTCGCTGTTCACATTAAATTCAATAAAATTTTACACCTAATAGAAATGCTGGTACGACCAAATTTTGCTTTTGTATACGGCTTTGTTAAAACTTTCAATCTACTCATTAGGCTCTCATTCATTTTCGAGATAAGTTTATATTTTTCTATTTCTTTCTCATTCATTTGACTTTCAAATGAATTTAACACTGCCTGCGCATATTCAGCAGTCGAATAGTTTTCTTTATTTTTAACTAGTTCCAGTTTATCTTTAGTCCACTTTCCAATTTGAATTTTCTTATGACTGTACCCTAAGACGTTATTTCCATGCTGTCGATACAGTACATAGGGTGTTTTATCAAAGATTACTTTTCCAGTTATTAGTGCCACATTAATTGCCATAATATCGTGCATTCTGATTTTAGAAATATTTACTTTACGCAGTTCCTGCATTAAAGCCCAATTGAATACCATTGTGCATCCTGGAACATTGTTATAAAAAACTGCCCTTACACTATCCTGAACAGGCTGTTCAAGGACAGACGGAATCATAACGTGCAATTCGGAATCAGTCACTTGATAATCTGAGCACCACAGAACCGGTTGATTGGTTGTATCAATTTGTTCAGCCGCAGCGGATAGTTTTCCATCAACCCAAACATCATCCTGATCGCAAAAAGCATAGTAATCAGCTTTTGGGCACTCTCTAAGCGCAGTTAAAAAGCTTTCCGCTGACCCAACATTTTTCCCTTCATTTACTTCTATTGGTACAGCATGTTTTATCCCATAATCTCTTAAAATTTCAATCGTTCTATCCTTTGAACCATCATCTCGTACATACAAAAATATATTTTTGGGGGTTTTGAAGATGCTGTCAAGCTGTTGTTCAATATATTTTTCGCCATTATATGTTGACATTATTATGCATATTTTCATTTTTGTTTTCCTTAACTACTATCTACATTCAGTTTTATGGATACAATCCCAAATCGAAAACATACTCATCCGAATAATTTCCATTATTTAGAATATAGCTGAATTTTGACCCCTGTGTCATCGAGCCTACAAAATATTTACATTTAGCAAGCAGTATCATCTTTGCTAAATATTTTTGTCCTCTTAATTTCTTGTCTTTTTCTAGCACATCCGATTTGCTCAGTACTTCTTTTCCTTCATAATTTCTTATAAACGTATCAAAAGAGACAATTTTAATTATTTCTCCAAATTCACTCTTCAATTCATCAAATATATCACCATCTTCAGTTACCAGAAAAATTGGTGCATTATATTTGTTTTCAAATTCCCAAATTTTACACTTCATCTGATTTACAGATGGTTGAACATATTCTCCAGATGGTTTCAGTTTTACATAATCAGTACCTCTAATATATACTCCAATACACTTTTCTATTTGCAAATTTCTTGCTTCCTGATCTACGATACGCAAAACTTCCGCACTAAATTTAATGTGTTCACAAAGCATTTTGCTACTTTCTCGTCTTATTCTGTTATCAGAGAATACCTCTGCTTCAAACAATCCTTCTGGGTTAATTGTTCTAAATGTCCATCCAGATAGATAGACATTTTTGCTTCTATAAATTTCATTTTCGTTTAGATTCGATGGCTGTTTAAAAAAGTATTCCCAAACATTATTTCTTCCATCGTAGTATTGTGTTTTGTAATTTTTCCAATCCACGTATGGGATATATCCATTCTTTTTAGCCATTGAGATATAAAGCAACTGCCTAAAAATCAATGATAGTAGTCCTTCTACCCCATCTTGAAAATCCGGTTTTATTAAATAAATAATATCATTCGGATTCATATCTCCATAGGACACTTTTTTCTGAAGCACATCTCTTCTTGCCAAAAAATAGTACAGATATTTTATGCGATATCCTAGTTTTCTATGTTTCCTTTGAAATTTCAATCCTCTTGGCATTTTATTATTCTCCAAATTTCTAATTTGTTACACAATTTGCAATAAAATCGTAGTATGAAATAAAATAATTAACCGATAGCTTTTTCAATACCTTTGCTGGAAAAGCGTACATTGATACTAACGATTTTGCAAAAGGACTATTGAAAGCCAACTGAACAATATTAACATTCTTTTTTAAACGGTAAGCATATTCATTGTCCGAATCAAGCAATACAAGTGTTATATTGTAAAGCTCTTCGAGAAGTGCATTAATTAATTCTATCAAAGCCACTTCAGATCCGCCGCCTCCTAGCGACTTTGCCACTATTAATAATTCTTTCATCCATTTCCCTCGCAATACAATTCTTTTACCAGTTTCTCAAGCTCTTCATTAAACTTCGCATTATTACTACTCATGCCATGTCCCATACCAGCGACAATCTGGTCATAGTTCATTATAATATCCCCCAATGTTTCAATATCTTCTACCGGGATAATCGTTCCCATTCTCTGAGCTACATTTCGTGCAAACTCAACCTGATGATCGTTCACATGCTCATTAAATTGATATTGACGCGGCACAACAATAGGAGTCTTACCTATCTGTAGTGGCATGATAAAACTTGCCGGGCCACCGTGAGTAATCACAATCCGGGCATCGGCCACATTTTTCACCATCTGCTGATATGGAATCAACTTACTCCACTGACAGTATTTCGGCTCGTATGTACTGAAGCCCGTTTGGATAATCACATCTTCGTTAATGATGCTATCTTTCTTTAATTCATCTATTTTTTGAATCAGCCGATTAAATGGCTGTTCATGTGTTCCTACCGTCACAAAAATCATTTTTTCGTCCCCTACTTAGAATATGCTACCAAGGTTAACTGCCTTTGGATAAACCTTTTTCTGCTCTTCCCACTGCACAACAAACTTGTCCACAATTGGGTAAACCATCTTTCCTGTCATTGTCGGTTTGTCGATTCGATCAAAAACCTCAATGTAGATCAACTTTGCGCCCATCATTTTACCAATATAAAAAAATGGAACTGCAACTGCTGCACCACAGGAAATAATCAAGTCTGGCTTTTCCTTATGCAACACCTTCCATGCAATCTTGGTATTCTTAATAAGCGCTTTTAGACTTCGGTTCGTCGGATAATGGCAAGGATACATTTTCTCGCCTTCGAGCAGACTTCTTGCATCCTCTTTATCAAACGTAACCCAAAAACGATTCTTGTCTTTCCAAAATGGTTTTAACATATAAAGATGGGTTAAATGACCGCCAGATGAACCCACCAAGCAAACTTTTATATTTTCATTATTCTTCATCTGACTTTCTCCTCTATATTCTTAAAACTTGAAGATATTCTTCAATCCTGCCCACTTCTGATCCTTCTCACTCAGATTCAGCTTTGTTCCATCTTCGAGTTCATATCCTTCTGCAGATGCAGTTCCCTGATATTCACCTTTCACCTGTGGCCATTTAACCCCGATTTCCGGATCATTCCACGCCATTCCACCTTCATCGTTCGGATGATAGAAATCATCACACTTATAGCAAAACTCTGCTGTCTCACTTAAGACTAAGAATCCGTGTGCGAATCCTCTTGGGATTAAGAACTGTTTCTTGTTCTCTTCTGTTAGTTCAATTCCGTACCATTTTCCATATGTTTCACTTCCGGCACGCAGATCTACTGCCACATCGAATACAGATCCTTTGATTGCACGAACTAATTTTGTCTGCGGATACTGCTTCTGAAAATGCAGTCCTCTCAGCACACCTTTTGTAGACATGGACTGATTATCCTGTACAAACCGAATATCAATCCCTGCTTCTTTCATATCATTCTCATTGTAAGTTTCCATGAAGTATCCGCGTGCATCTCCATGTACTGCCGGAGTGATCACACACAATCCTTCAATTCCGCCTACATTTTTCTCAACTGTAATCTGTCCCATTACACTCAACTCCCACTTTGTTTCTATTTTTCTATTTCTTTCAGATAACGGCTCAACGCATCCTGCCAGGTTGGCAATGGTTTGAATCCTGCTTCTACAAGCTTGCTTTTCTCCAATCGGCTGTTGAATGGGCGCGCCGCTTTACTTAATCCATACTCCGCTGTTGTTACCGGAAGTACTTCTGTTGTATATCCTGCCTGACGGTAAATCTCTTTCGTAAAGTCATACCAGCTGATATAGCCGCCTTCATTTGTTGCATGATAGTATCCATACTTTTCTGATTCGTTCATATCAACCAGCAATCTTGCCAAATCATACGTATAAGTCGGCGTACCAATCTGGTCATTTACCACACGAACTGTGTCGTGGTTCTTACCTACATTCAGCATCGTCTTGATAAAATTCTTTCCATTCAGACCAAATACCCATGCGATACGAACAATGAAGTATTTCTCCAATGTTTCGCTAACCGCAAGTTCCCCCTCTAATTTTGTCTTTCCATATACGTTCAAAGGAGCATATGATTTACAGTCTGGTTCCCAAGGCTCTGTTCCCTGTCCATCAAATACATAATCCGTACTGATATATGTCATCTTGCAGTCCAGTTTCTTGCAGACTTCTGCGATATTTTGTGTTCCCCCCGCATTGATGGCACGGACTTTCTCCTGTTTATCTTCATCCTCTGCCAGATCCACAGCTGTCCATGCAGCACAGTGGATCACAGCATCCGGATGAATCTCTGTAATTGTTTTTTCAACTGCTTCTTTGTCAGTGATATCTAAAGATACGTATGGTGCTTTCGTTACCTCAGAACCATCAGCTACACCACTGTAGATTTTCTGAATGTCAGAACCAACACCTTCATGTCCTCTTCCCAACAGTTCATTCATCACATCATGTCCAAGCTGACCGCCGACACCTGTTACAAAAAACTTCATTCTGTTTCTTCCTCCGGTTAATTCGTTGTTACTTAGCGGTTACTGTACATCTTGTCGTAATAGTTCTGATACTCGCCACTGATGATTGTCTCCCACCAGTCACGGTTATCGAGATACCACTGGATTGTCTTCTTGATTCCATCTTCAAACTTTGTCTCAGGAAGCCAGCCAAGTTCGTTGTGGATTTTTGTCGGATCGATCGCGTAACGCATATCATGACCTTTACGGTCTCCGACATGAGTGATCAGTGATTCCGGTTTTCCAAGTTCTTTACAGATAATCTTTACAATCTCGATATTCTGCTTCTCATTGTGTCCGCCAACGTTATAAACTTCTCCCACGCGACCGTTATGGATGATCAGATCGATTGCTTTACAGTGATCTTCTACATATAACCAGTCACGCACATTCAGACCTTCTCCATATACTGGAAGTGGCTTATCTGCTAATGCATTTGCAATCATAAGCGGGATCAGTTTCTCCGGGAAGTGATATGGTCCGTAGTTGTTAGAGCAGCGGCTGATTGTCACAGGCAATCCGTAGGTACGGTGATATGCCAGTACAAGAAGGTCAGCTCCTGCCTTCGAGCTGCTGTATGGTGAACTTGTATGAATCGGTGTTTCCTCTGTAAAGAAGAGATCCGGGCGATCCAGCGGAAGATCTCCGTATACTTCGTCTGTAGATACCTGATGATATCTCTTAATTCCGTATTTACGGCACGCATCCATCAATGTCTGTGTTCCCATGATATTTGTCTCAAGAAAGATTCCAGGATTTTCAATAGAACGGTCTACATGAGACTCTGCTGCAAAGTTAACAACCATGTCTGGATGTTCTTCTTCAAACAATTTATTTACTGCTTCTCTGTCACAGATATCTGCTTTTACAAAGCGGAAATTCGGGTTATCCATCACTGGTTCCAGTGTGGAAAGATTTCCTGCATAAGTCAGCTTATCCAGACAGATGATTCTGTAATCTGGATATTTATTTAACATATGGAATACAAAGTTACTTCCAATAAATCCGGCTCCTCCGGTAACAATAATGTTCATGTTCTTACTTCTCCTCATATCTCTTGTTTTTTTATTTCTATGGAAATGACATTCGAAATTTTTATCTCACTTTAAGTAATCGTCCAAATCAATAGAGATGCTCTCTATATTTTCCATCCATAACATCTTTCAGATATTGTCCATACTGATTCTTCTTCATTACTTTATACACTTCCATCAATTCATCTTTACTGATCCATCCATTCAAATATGCGATTTCTTCCAGACATGCAATCTTGCGATGCTGATGCTGCTCAACCGTTTTCACAAAGTTAGTCGCATCCACAAGACTTTCATGTGTTCCTGTATCCAACCATGTGAATCCCTGACCGAGAAGTTCTACATTCAAACAGCCTTCTTCTAAGTAGATACGATTCAGGTCTGTGATTTCCAGTTCTCCACGTGCTGATGGCTTCAAGTTCTTCGCATACTCAACAACACGGTTGTCATAGAAATACAGTCCTGTCACGCAGTAGTTGCTCTTTGGATGTTCTGGTTTCTCTTCGATTGAAATTGCTTTTCCTTCCTTATCGAATTCTACAATTCCAAAACGTTCCGGATCATCTACATAATATCCGAAGACTGTCGCACCTTTTCCATTTTCCGCATTATCAACAGCAGCTTTCAGACGTTTCTTAAGTCCGTGTCCTGCAAAAATGTTATCTCCAAGAACCATCGCCACAGAATCATCTCCGATAAAATCTGCTCCGATGATAAATGCCTGTGCTAGTCCGTCCGGTGATGGCTGAACCTCATATGTCAAGTCAACTCCGAACTGGTGTCCATCTCCTAATAAACTTTTGAATCTTGGGGTGTCCTGTGGTGTCGAAATAATTAAAATGTCTCGAATCCCTGCATTCATAAGAACTGACATTGGATAATAGATCATCGGTTTGTCGTAAATCGGCAAAAGCTGTTTACTTGTAACCATGGTCAACGGATACAGACGAGTGCCTGATCCACCTGCTAAGATAATACCCTTCATACCTTTCTCCTTTTCCCTTTTTCTGTAAATTGATTTATCTGCATTCTGCTTCTACCTGTAACTCTCCGTCTACTTTTCTGACATTGTATACCAGCGGATGTTCTTTGCCCCACTCTGGATCTTCCTGTTCCTTTTGGTTCCATTCTTTCCATACTTTAACAAAACCATTATGTATCAGGTTCTCCGCTTTAAGTCTAGCCTGAACTGCTTCGTCGTAATCATCAAAGAGACCCACATAATAGCGCTTTCCCTTGAAACCGATATCGACACGGTATCGATTGCTGTTCTTTAATCGGAACACACCTCGAAAACCGCTCTCGTTATCTCTGCGTTTTTTTCTCTTCTCTAATACTTCTACACAAGTTCCATCTACCAAATGTCTGCGATCTGCAATTGCTTTCTGATTTTGCTCTTTTAAACACCCACAGCTTCGATTGTGTGCATGGATCAATCCTGCTGCTGGCACGTCAATTGTATTTCCGCATTCACAGACACAATGCCAGTAAACAGATCCTCGTTTATCTCTTTGTTCAGTTGGATACATTGCTGTAAGAAGGCCGAACTGCCTTCCTGTAAGATCTTGAGGCTTTCTTCCCATTATTCTCCCCTGTATTTTTTCGTAGAGTATACAACTCTACGAAAAAAATGAAATTAAGTTGAATTTATGGGGTTTTTAAAAGATATGACCAATTATTTGACGGTAAATACAGCGTTTAGCTTATCCATGTTTTGCTGTTTCTGCTCCATAGAAGGATGCACATACCGGTTTAGAGTTGTGTTAATATTGGAGTGTCCTAAAATCTCACTTAATGTCTTCATATCGAACCCAAGTTCTACGCAACGGGTTGCAAAAGTATGTCGCAGACAATGAAAATGAAGTGGTTCGATTTGACATTTTTTCAAAGTTTTTTTGAAATAATATTCGATCGACCGCGGCTCGCGAAAACTTATCTTCTTTCCGGTGAGAATATATGCTTCGGGATCTATCTTGTAAGATTGGACGTATTGCTGCAAAATCTCAAACAGGAAATCTGGAATCGGAATATTACGGATGGAGCTTTCTGTTTTTGGTGGAGTGATAATGATTTTTGTATTATGTTCCGAATCATCTGTGTGATCCTTAACTCTGTGTAAAGTCTTAGATATCTCTAGATATTGTTCCTGAAAATGAATATCCTTCCACTGCATTGCACAAAGTTCCCCAAGACGTACTCCTGTATATAGTGCAATCAGCGCTCCGATGTTTTTATGTGTCAGATTCCCCAATAGGTAGTCCTGCAAGGCCTGCTGTTCCTTTAAAGAGAGGATTCGAAGCGGTTTTTTGACGGGTTTAACAGGACAAAGTTCCGGATTACAAAGAGATAGCTCACCTTCCTTTTCAGCAGTCTTTAGAATTAATTTGACAACAGAACGGATATCGGTAACTGTTTTCGGAGCCAATCCGGAACCATCACTTTTTCCTGAAAGCAACAACTTGTTCAGAAATACTTCACAATCTTTATTACTGAACGTATAGACAAGGCGATCACCAATCATAGGACTGATATAGTGGCTGAAAAGATAATGATATCTTACATAAGTAGATTCCTTGCTGGAAGGCTTCAGCCGTTCCAGCCAGAGCAGTCCATAAAAGGAAATATTCTTCTTCATACGGACACTTTGAAAAAGACGTGGATCCATCTTTCTTTTTGCATCATTTTGCTTTTTCTTAACAGTTAAATAATCTGCTGCATAGATAGAACGATATCTGGGACTTCCATCTTCTTTGAATGAATAAATGTATCTGGCTTCCCAGCGTCCGTCCTTTCTTTTGTAAATATTTTCTCCTTTACGTGGCATGTTTTTCTCCTCCATTTTGACCATTTTTTTGACGGTAAATAAGTCAATAATCACAAGATTTAATTATTGCTGTGTAGCAAAAAAATTAAAAATCCACCTTATTATTGATAAAAATCCACAAATTTCGACATTTCTGCCTTGACTTGAACGTATTATGAGAGTAAGATATCAATGATTAAAGTCTTTTTAAACCGTAAATTAACTATAAATGAATTCGTAGAGTTGTATACTCTACGAAATATTTTTATCCAAAACTTCCCTTATACATAAAAAGAGCCTTAATATCTTCCGCAATACCACTGTATCGTTCAGATATTAAAGCTCTTTTTATTTCTTTTATTTTTCTTTTCTTATACCACAGCTTCTATGATCGTCTTAGAATCCACTTCTACCTGCTGCACTCCGATTTCTTTCTTCTGATAAAAGCATGCGGACAGCTCATATCAATATTAAACTCTGCTGCAATATTCCATGGACTGTTATACGGATGTTGTTCATCAGGTCTTAATTGTACCAAAAAATCAATAAATACTTGATTATTGAATACTTTCGGCATATTATCGCTCCTTTTTGTCCTGCACATTTTCCTACTTAAGATTCTACCATTGCACCTTATAAAAGGCAAGTTTGTTATTTTCTGTCTTGTTCTGTAAAAAATACATTTTATCGTCCACTCTCCGCCCTGCCCTCCTTGAATTTTCTCCTGAAAAATGGTATAACGTTAAATGTATAATGATTAATCTGTTAATTCTAATTAATCAATTCGCGTTACTGTCTGATTTCTTAAGACGGTTAAAAATTAATTCACACTGAGGAGAAGAAAATGACGAACATCGAAATGTTAGAAAACACACTCCCGATTGCACCTCTGAAACTGATTGCTATGGAGAGCTGCAAACCTCTGGGACAGAAGGTAAATGATTATATTGTTTCCTTCCGTGAGAACACGATCAACGAAGTAACAGAATCCCCACTTTACAGAAACTATAAGGCCAACAATTACCAGGTAGACTGCAGTTGTCCGAGATTCGGTTCTGGTGAAGCTAAGGGTATCCTGAAAGAGACAATCCGTGGTACTGATCTTTTTATCATGACTGATGTATGCAACTACAGCCTGACTTACACAGTAAACGGACATCTTAACCATATGTCTCCAGATGACCATTATCAGGATCTGAAGAGAATTATCGCTGCTGCAACAGGTAAGGCTCGCCGTATCAATGTTATCATGCCTTTCCTTTACGAAAGCAGACAGCACAAGCGTACAAGAAGAGAGTCTCTGGACTGTGCTCTTGCACTGGAAGAACTGGACGCAATGGGCGTATCCAACATCATTACATTTGATGCTCATGACCCACGTGTACAGAATGCAATTCCACTTAGTGGATTTGACAGCTTTAACCCACAGTATCAGTTCTTAAAAGCACTGTTCCGTGAAGTACCAGATCTGAAAGCTGACAAAGAACACCTGATGATCATCAGCCCGGACGAGGGAGCTATGCACCGTGCAGTTTACTTCTCTAATGTACTTGGTGTTGATATGGGTATGTTCTACAAACGTCGTGACTACTCTACAGTTGTAAACGGAAAGAACCCGATCGTTGCCCATGAGTTCCTTGGTGATGATGTGACAGGAAAAGATGTTCTTATCGTTGACGATATGATTTCTTCCGGAGAAAGTATGCTTGATGTTGCAAAACAGCTGAAAGAGCGTAACGCCGGACGTGTCTTTGTATGTACAACATTCGGACTGTTCACAGACGGATTTGATAAATTCGATGAGTATTACAATAAGGGATATATCAGTAAAGTCATTACAACAAACCTTACATATCTCCCACCGGAACTTTATGAGAAGCCTTACTTTGTAAAAGCTGATATGAGTAAATTTATCGCACTGATCATTGATTCCCTGAACCATGATGTGCCGATCAGCTCTGTTATCAGCCCGACAGATAAGATTCATGCTCTTCTTGAGAAGCGTGAAAAAGGACTTCTGTAAAAATCTATAAAAATACCTGCAAGATGTCAAAATTGATATCTGCAGGTATTTTTTTAATACTTGAATTATTTTATTTCATCTCCGCAACACGGTCCTGAATCGTCTTATTGAAATTCTCAATCTGTCTGGAATAAGACTCATTCATGAACTTGCTGTTCAGCATGAAGTCTGCTGTTGCAAGGTTGTTCGCAACCGGAATATCATATACTACTGCAATTCTAAGAAGCGCCTTAACGTCCGGGTCATGTGGCTGTGCCTCTAACGGATCCCACAGGAAGATCATGAAATCAATCTGTCCTTCTACGATCTTCGCACCGATCTGCTGGTCTCCACCAAGTGGACCACTGCAGTATCCTTTTACCGGAAGTCCTGTTTTCTCTGCGATCAGACGGGCTGTTGTTCCTGTTCCGCAGAGGAAATGTCCCTGTAATACTTCTTTATTTCTATCACACCATTCAATCAGTTCTTTCTTCTTTCCATCATGGGCTACGAGTGCAATGTGTTTTGCTTTTCCAATTTCCATTGTTACAAAATTATCTGTAAGCATTTTCGTGTCCTCCTTCAAGTCTTCCTGTTGTTGATTTTTATCTTCTTCAACAGTTTTTTCTCTGATGTCTATTATATTTTCTTTTCCCTGTTACTTCAATCTGTTTTATTGATTCTTAACAGAATTTTTACGGTTACCATTCACAAATTTTTACTCTTCCGTATTTCGATGTTCTTCATCATAGAATTTCATCAGTGCCTGTGTTCCGAGATCTCCGTATCCTTCCTGCTCAAGTTCTTCGTAATTGGCAAGAACCATACTGAGTACATCGAGGGAAAGTCCTTTTCTGTTTGCTTCGATCAATGCAAGTTTCATATCTTTGATGAAGTGTTTCATAAAGAATCCCGGTGCATAATCATCTTTTAAGATCTTCGGTCCGAATGTGTCAAGCTGCTTGCTTCCTGCTGCCCCAGTCGCAACGGACTTCATGAATACTTCCGGATCCAGTCCCTGTTCTTTTGCGTAAGTAAGTGCCTCGCACACACCGGACAGTGTTCCGGCGATCATGATCTGGTTCGCCAGCTTGCAGTGCTGTCCGCATCCAGCCTTACCCTGGTAATTAATGTTTGTTCCCATTGCCTCAAAGAGTGGCATACAGGCTTCGTAATCTTCTTTCTCTCCGCCAACAAGGATGGACAATGTTCCGGCTTTCGCTCCTGTATCTCCGCCTGTGACAGGTGCATCCATCACATGGAAGCCTCGCTTTGTGCCTTCCGCGTAGATCTTCTCAGCAATCTGCGGACTTGTTGTTGTCATATCGATCAGATAAGCACCTTTCTTTGCACTGTCTAAGATATTCCCCTCGTCAAAATATACTTCTTCTACATCCTGTGGGAACCCAACGATCGTAATAACTGCATCACAATCCTGCACGCAATCCTTGATTGACTCATGGAACTGTGCTCCTTCGCCGATCACATCTTCTACTTTACTCTTTGTTCTTGCATAGATATGTAATTCAAATCCGGCTTTCATAAGATTTCTGACCATGGATTTTCCCATGATTCCTACACCGATAAAACCTACTTTATTCATCTGCTTTATTCCTCCTGTCTAAGATAGCTCCCATGTTATCACACAGGAGCCATTCTTATCATTTTCTATTTTCAACTATCTTTCTTCTTTTGTCACAACTTCGCCCTGTTTTTTGTAAATACTGTTTGCCGGAACGAATCCACGTACAGAAGAAAGTGGATAGATGTTACTGTGATTTCCAACAACTGTTCCCGGATTCAGAACGCTTCCGCATCCTACTTCTACTTCATCTCCAAGCATTGCGCCAAACTTCTTCATGCCTGTCTCAATCTTCTCTTCTCCGGCTTTTACCACAACAAGTTTCTTATCTGATTTTACGTTAGATGTAATTGATCCGGCTCCCATATGAGATTTGTAACCAAGTACAGAGTCACCTACATAATTATAGTGCGGAACCTGAACTTTATTAAAAAGGATCACGTTCTTAAGCTCTGTGGAATTTCCTACAACAGCTCCTTCTCCTACGATCGCATTTCCACGGATAAATGCACAGTGACGAACCTCTGCATCCTTTCCGATGATTGCCGGTCCATTGATAAATGCAGTCGGAGCAACCTTTGCAGATTTCGCTACCCATACATTTTCTCCGCGTTTCTCGTATTCATCTTCGCTTAATGTAGCTCCAAGCTCAAGGATGAAGCTGCTGATCTTCGGAAGTACTTCCCACGGATAAGTAACTCCGTTGAAGATATCTTTTGCGATTGTCTGGTCTAATGAATAATTTTCTTTTACTGTTAATGCTTCTAACATGGTAATTCCTTTCTGCCGGTTAGAACCGACTTACATTTATTCCTTTTAATTGTGTCATTTACTTTTGTTTCCTGTTTTTGTTCTACCTGTCGTTTTATTATTATTTACAGACGGATAGAATCCTGCTGCTTTTTCATAGCAGGCTCTGAGCTGATATTGATTGTTCAGCCCTTTCACCCCAACGGTTCTGCTGGTGATGAAATGATCTAGTTTTCTCATATATTCATCTGATGTGATGGAACCTTCTGCCACATAGTTCAGTCCCTTCTCCCAGCTTGCTGTAAGTTCCGGGTTCAGGAGTGACCGGATGGAATGATCAACAACATCATAGATCATCTCTCCCTGCAGCGTCGGTGTGATCACCTGTGTCTTCTTGTTCAATGCAAGATACTTGATATTCACAAGCTTTTTCAGAATCTCTGCTCTTGTCGCACTTGTTCCGATTCCGCTTCCTTTGATCTGGGCACGAAGTTCTTCGTCCTCGATCAGCTGTCCTGCATTCTCCATTGCCAGGATCATGGAACCGGAATTATAACGCTTCGGAGGTGATGTCTCTCCTTCTTTGATATCCAATGCTCTGACCTGAAGGACTGCACCCTTCTTTAATGACTTGATCACCTCGAACAATCCGGTGTCCAGGCTTTGATCGGAAGAATCGGAACCTGCCTCGTCATTTGTATCATTGTTATTATTCTCACTGTTTCCATTACTGCTATCTTTTGTGGCTGTCTGAGAAGCTTTCTTCTTCGGAATGCCTGCCACTTTCAGATAACCTTCCTCAGCAAGTACTTTGAAGCTTGAGAAGAAGCTTTCTTCTTTGATCTTCGTCACGATAGCAACCTTCTGGTAAACTGCCGGCGGATAAAAGATACTCAGGAATCTTCGCACGATCAGGTCGTACACACCCTTCGCAGTAGATGAAACAGTACTCAATGCATTCAACCCTTGTCCTGTAGGAATGATTGCATAATGGTCTGTGATCTGCTTGTCATTCACATAGCGTGTCTTTGCAAGTGTCTTATAGCTTCCGAAATTCAGGATATCCTGCATATACGGTGCCGCCATCGGATACTTTGACAGCCCGTTCAGATTTCTTGTAATTTCCTTTGCCACTGCGGTAGACAGAACACGGGCATCTGTTCTCGGATAAGTCACAAGTTTTTTCTCATACAGCTCCTGCACGATTCGCAGTGTCTCATCCGGACTGATCTTAAATCTCTTAGAACAGTCGTTCTGAAGCTCCGCCAGGTTATATAAAAGAGGGGGATTCTTCTTCTCTTTCTTTTTCTCAATCGACTCGATCCTGCAGTTCAATCCTGACTGTCCCTGTATTCCTGCTACATTTACAGACTCGTCATCCGGTGTCTGCAGGTATTGAATCAATTCTTCTGCTTTCTTGCGCTCCTTGAATCCATTTTCCTTATAAAGATCATAGGACTCAAAATAGCGGGAGCCTTTCACTGCTCTCCACTCACCCTCGAACGTATGCCCCTGTGCATCAATTGTGCTGAGTACACGGTAAAACGGTGTCTTGACGAAATCACGGATCTCGCGTTCTCTGCGCACAACCATGCCAAGAACACACGTCATAACACGTCCTACAGATACAACGGAATACTTCGTTTGCAGAAAATTTGAAATACTGTTGCCATATTTCAAAGTCAGCAGACGGGAGAAGTTGATTCCCATCAGATAATCTTCTTTGGCGCGCAGGTATGCAGATGCTCCGAGGTTATCATACTCTGACAGATCTTTGGCTTCACGGATTCCTCGTAAGATTTCTTCTTCTGTCTGGGAATCGATCCATACTCTCCGGCGCTTTTTCCCCTCAACGTGTGCTTCCTGTTCCACGAGACGATAGATATATTCTCCCTCTCGCCCGGAGTCGGTACAGACATAGATTGTATCGACATCTTCCCGGTTCAGGATCCCGCTGACGATCTGAAACTGTTTCGCCACTGACGGAATGACTTCGTATTTGAATTCTTCCGGGATAAACGGCAGTGTCTGCAAGTTCCATCTCTTAAGTGCCGGATCATATTCCTCCGGATAACTCATCGTCACCAGGTGACCTACGCACCAGGTGACAATGGCTTCGTCTGACTCAAGATATCCGTCCCGTCGTTTTGTATTTAGTTTCAATGCTTTTGCGAATTCCTGGGCAACGCTCGGTTTCTCCGCAATGTATACTGATTTTCCCATAAACTAGTTATCTATCTTCCATTCACTTATTTTACACGGAATCTGTAAGCAGTACGAGTATCATATTTCTCGCCTTTCTTACAGATCGGTCCCGGGAAGTTCTCGTGGTGGATTGCATCCGGATAGTACTGTGTCTCCAGACAAATGGCATCTCTCATCTCATAAACAGCACCGTCTCTTCCTTTCTCTCCGTCAAGGAAGTTCGCGGTATAGATCTGCACTCCTGGAAGGTCTGTCAGTACACTCATGTGGATTCCACTTTCATCCCCGGCTACTTCTGCTACTTTATCAAATTCGCCTTCATTTTTCAATACCCAGTTGTGGTCGTATCCATTTCCGAATACCAGCGGTTCATAGTCTGCTTCAATATCTTTTCCGATTGTCTTATCTGTTCTGAAATCCATCGGAGTTCCTTCCACACTGCGGATCTCACCTGTCGGAATGGATGCTGCGTCTGCCGGTGTAAATGCATCCGCATTCAGCCATAATGTATGATTCAGAACATCTCCGCTCTTATGTCCGTTCAGGTTAAAGTAACTGTGATTTGTCATATTGATGATCGTATCCTGATCCGGCTCTGCTTCGTAGTGGATCATCAAAGTATTCTCTTCATCCAGAGAATAGGTCACTTTCATAACAAGTGCTCCCGGATATCCCTGATCTCCATCCGGGCTGTCCATCTCAAATGTTACATGGGTATCATCTGCGTCCGCAGCCTTCCACATTCTTCCGTGATAGAAATCGAGTCCGCTGTGCAAGTTGTTCTCTCCGTCATTCTTTGTCAAGTGATATTCTGTTCCATTGATCTCGATCACTGCCCCACCGATACGATTTGCGTTACGTCCGACAGATGCTCCAAATGCATTTCCAAGTCCGGCTTCATATCCGGTTGCATCATCATATCCAAGTGTCACTTCTACCAGATTGTTATCCTTATCCGGAACAAGAACGCTTGTCAGTGTTGCTCCGAAGTCGGATACACTGATCTGCATTCCGGCTTCATTTTCCAGTGTATATACGGTAGCCAATTCCCCTTTCGATGTCTTTCCAAAGTCTTTTTTCTGTAACGGTTTCATCTTTCTCTACTCCTCCATCTCTCGTCCTTCTATTGTTTTTTTCTGAAAATCTTCCGTACGGTTGTTAAGAATCCTTCTTTTTTCTTCTTCGGCACATTGGCTGCAGCCGGACGTTTTGCCTGTGATGCTTCTCTCATAAAGGTCTCCTGTGCATTCACAAGACTTGCTCTATCTTCCACCGGTTTCTTCACATATGTTCCGTCACTTGTCATCGCACGGGCTTTCACATTGTCAGAGAGCATCACATGAAGCTGATGGAACAGGCGTTTCCGGATCTCTACATCATAGACCGGGCACGCGACTTCTACACGCTTCTCTGTATTTCTTGTCATCATATCAGCAGATCCAATATAAACTGTTGCATCTGCTCCTTTTCCGAAGACAAAAAGTCTTGGATGCTCCAGATATCTTCCGACGATACTTGTCACACGCAGATTCTCTGTCTTTCCCTTGATTCCCGGGAGGATACAGCAGATCCCACGCACGATCAGATCTATCTTCACCCCTGCCTGAGATGCTTCTGTTACTTTGCGAATGAAATCCATGTCCGTAACAGAATTCATTTTCATAATGATTCTTCCGTTCTCACCTTTTGCAATTTCTTCATCCATCAAGGCAAGTACTTTCTGTTTCAGGCTTGTCGGTGAAACAATCAGATGCTTGTAAACTCCATTCAGATTGCTGATCGACATATTTTGGAAAAAGACTGCTGCGTCTTCACCAATCTCTTGTCTGCTTGTCATCAGCGAGTAATCGGTATACATCTTCGCTGTCTTTTCGTTATAATTTCCGGTTCCAATCTGTGTAATGTAATGAATTCCGGTACGGTTTCTGTATGTGATCAGGCAGATCTTGGAGTGTACCTTATAACCCTCGAATCCGTACAGAACACGGCATCCGGCCTCTTCCAGACGCTCGGACCAGTCAATGTTGTTCTGCTCATCAAAACGTGCTCTCAGCTCGATCAGGACCGTAACCTCTTTTCCATTCTCAGCCGCTGCGCAGAGATATTCTACAAGTCGTGCTTTCTTCGCCAGACGGTAGATTGTGATCTTGATTGTCAGAACTTCCGGGTCTGTTGATGCTTCTTTGATCAGCTGGAGGAACGGTTCCATGCTTTCGTATGGATAGCAAAGGAGTACATCTTTCTTCTTTATCTGCGGAATCACCTTACCCTCTGCAAGCATGGAAGACGGCTGCGGAGAAAATGGTACATCCACGAGCGTTTTTTTCTTCGAATCCGGAAGTTTATCAGCGATTGCAAAGATAAAGTCCAGCTTCATCGGCATCTTTGTTCGGAAAATGCATTCCGGACGGATATTGAATTTCTCACAGAAATATTTTTCCATCTCTTTACTCAGAGAATTGGCTGCCTCAAGACGGACAACGGCCATCCTTCTTCTCTTATGAAGTGTCTCCTGCATCACATGACGGAAATCTCCGCTGTCTGCATAAGCTTCATCATCCGGTGATACATCTGCATTTCTTGTTACACGGATATAGTTCTTGTCTGAGATCTGATACTGGTCAAAAACAAGATCAATAAATTCCAGGATAATCTTTTCCATACGGATATAACGGATGTCATACCCCGGAAGATAGAGAATATTAGAAATATATTGTGGTACCGGGATGATTCCGAGCATCGTCTTGTCTCCCTGCTTCAGATTCGCAACCACATACAGTTCTTTACTTAACAGATGTGGGAACGGATGGTTCGCATCTACGATCTGTGGGGAAAGCACCGGCATTACTTCTTCTTTGAAATATTTCTTTACAAACTTCTTCTCCTGCTGTTCCAGTTCCTTGAAGTCAAGACCGCAGACACCATACGGACTTAACTGTTTCTTGATCTCTGCATATGTCTTATCTCGTTCCTTGTAAAGTGGGGAAACAGCTCGATAAATTGCATCTAACTGCTGTTTTGCTGTCATACCGGATCGCTGATCGATCTTTTTGCTGTCTGCTGATGCCATATCATACAGACTTCCTACGCGGATCATAAAAAACTCGTCTAAGTTACTTGTGAAAATAGCTACGAATTTCATACGTTCCATCAAAGGAACAGTCTCGTCCCGTGCTTCTTCGAGAACGCGCTGATTGAACCGAAGCCACGATAATTCACGGTTCTGAGTTTCTTCTAAAATCTCTCTCATATAACTCAACTCCCTTTTCTCTCTTCTTTTAACAAGTCGATTTATTTTTATTACTGTTCAAGATACTTCAGCATTTCTTCTGTCTTTCGCTCCATCAGATGATATCCATGCTCATAAAATGCATGCAGGACATCCGGATGCTGTTCGAGCCGTGATACTGGTTTTACATGTGGACGAAGGACATAGATCTCTCCACGCTTCTCAAGCTGGTCCAGATAATTCATCGTTTTATTATAGACAAAACTTCTTCTGAAGATTGTCCGGACTGCATTCGGATAGGACTTATATGCCTGTCTGTAAAGCTTCTGCACTGCCGTTGAGATCACTTTCTTACGATAGCCCTGATTTCTCGTCAGGATCACTATGATCTTCTCATTCCCAAGCTTCTGTGCACGACGGATCGGAACAGAATCTGCAAGTCCGCCATCCAGATACGGAACACCGTCAATATTCACCATCGGAGTCACAAGCGGCATACTGCTTGATGCACGACAGATCTTCATCAATCGGTCAGGATCTTCTGTTTCCGTCATATATTCTGCATTTCCAGTCAGACAGTTTGTCGTTACCAGCTCACAGTGCATCTCTGACTGAAAATATGTATCAAAATCAAATGGGATCAGTTCATTCGGATATTTATCAAAAATCAAATCCATATTCATCAGACTTTTCTCCCTGATCGTATCTTTCACTCCATTAATATACTTCATATCTTTTGTATTCGGAATCATACAGTCCCTTGTACGTCCCGGCTGTCTGGAAACATAATCTACTGCATTACATGCGCCGGCAGACACACCGATCACATCTGAAAAATAAATATCCTGTTCCATAAGGTAATCCAGAGCACCAGAAGTAAATATGCCTCTTGTTGCTCCACCTTCCAGTACGATTGTTGCTTTCTTAAGTGCCATGGTTTCTCCTCTTTTCTACTGCTATTTATATTGTGAGATTCTTAGTAACATTATAACTTTTTACAATGGAAAGAACAAGGATTAGTTCTTATACATTTTCACACAGTTTGCCCAGCTTTTTCGTATGCATTTTTCTATTTCAGTACTTGTCAGCACCCTTTCTTCTATGTTAATATATGGATTGGTATGTTCTTATTCACACGTATTTGAAAAAGGACAATTATAACAACGTAATCACAATTCTAATTTATTTACAAGGAGACTTTCAAATGATTAGTGCAAATAACGTAACCCTTCGCGTCGGGAAAAAGGCGCTGTTCGAAGATGTTAACATCAAATTCACAGAAGGGAACTGCTACGGAATGATCGGTGCGAATGGTGCCGGTAAGTCTACATTTCTTAAGATTCTTTCCGGACAGCTTGAGCCGACATCCGGTGATGTAGTTATCTCCCCGGGCGAGAGACTTTCTTTTCTTCAGCAGGATCATTTCAAATATGACGAATTCCCTGTTCTTGATACAGTTATCATGGGAAATGCACGTCTGTATGAAATCATGAAAGAGAAAGAAGAAATTTACGCAAAAGAAGATTTCACAGATGAAGACGGAATCAAAGCAAGTGAGCTGGAAGCTGAGTTCGCTACAATGGATGGATGGGAAGCAGAATCTGATGCTGCCAACCTTCTGAACGGACTTGGTATCGAGACAGAGCTTCATTATAAACTGATGAAAGACCTGACAGGTTCTGAGAAGGTTAAGGTTCTTCTTGCACAGGCACTGTTCGGAAACCCGGATATCCTGCTTCTTGACGAGCCTACCAACCACCTGGATCTTGATGCAATCGCATGGCTGGAAGAATTCCTGATCAACTTTGACAACACTGTTATCGTTGTATCCCATGACCGTTACTTCCTGAACAAGGTATGTACACAGATTGCCGATATCGATTACGGCAAGATCCAGCTTTACGCAGGAAACTACGACTTCTGGTACGAGTCAAGCCAGCTGCTGATCCGTCAGATGAAAGAAGCAAACAAGAAGAAAGAAGAAAAGATCAAAGAGCTGCAGGAATTTATTTCCCGATTCAGTGCGAACGCTTCCAAGTCCAAACAGGCTACTTCCAGAAAGCGTGCCCTGGAGAAAATCCAGCTTGATGAGATCAGACCTTCCAGCCGTAAATATCCTTATATTGACTTCCGTCCAAACCGTGAAATTGGTAATGAAGTTCTCACTGTAGAAGGACTTTCCAAGACAATTGACGGCGAGAAGATTCTTGATAATCTTACATTCACACTTGGCCGTGAGGATAAAGTTGCTTTTGTTGGTGGAAATGAGTTTGCTAAGACAATCCTCTTCAAGATCCTGATCGGCGAGATGGAACCGGATGAGGGAACATATAAATGGGGAGTTACAACTTCTCAGGCTTACTTCCCGAAGGATTTCGGCGGAGAATTCGACAATGACTACAATATCACAGAGTGGCTGACACAGTACTCAGAGGAAAAGGATGTAACTTATGTTCGTGGATTCCTTGGAAGAATGCTCTTCTCCGGTGAAGACGGAGTGAAGAAAGTTGCTGTACTTTCCGGTGGTGAGAAGGTTCGCTGCCTGCTCTCCAAGATGATGATCTCAGGAGCAAATGTACTGCTTCTTGATGAGCCAACAAACCACCTGGATATGGAGTCTATCACAGCACTCAACAATGGTCTGATCAAGTTCCCTGGAGTACTTCTCTTTACTTCCAGAGACCACCAGATCGTACAGACAACAGCGAACCGTATCATGGAGATTGTTCCGGGCGGTAAACTGATCGATAAGATCACAACTTACGATGAATATCTTGAGAGCGATGAGATGGCAAGAAAGAGACAGACTTACTCTGTACAGACAGATGATGAGGATTAAGATATAATTAAGAGCCAGAACAGACACCGTGTGTTGTGCCTGTCCTGGCTCTTTCTAATATTTATCAATTATTCACTCCATGGTGCGCTGCCACACTATCAACGGTCAGTCCTTTGAATGTGTATCCCTGACTTCTATAGTAATCAATAATCTGTGGCAATGCCTGTACGGTTGTATCTTTTGCATCTGTATCATGCATCAGAATATCAACATGATTTGCCGTGCAGGATGTTGCGTTGGAAACCAGCTTTTCTACCGGCACATTATTTCCGCTTGCATCAGTAGAATCACAGTTCCAGTCAAAATACTGATATCCTTTGTCTCTCACTGCTTTCGTAAGTGTTGTCATCAATCCTTCGACATATTTTGCACTGACGGTGTTGCTGGATCCTCCCGGGAAACGAATGATCATGGATTTCGTTCCTGTGATACTCTCTACCAGATCCGATACTTTCTGCAGATCTGCGAAGTATGCATCTTCGGATGCGTAAACTGTTGCATAATCGTGTGTATAGGTATGAAGTCCGATCGAATGTCCTTCGGAAAAGGCTCTTTTTATCATATCATCATGTTCCTGATTATTTCCTGTGACGAAGAAGGTTGCCTTTGCATTTTTTTCTTTCAGGATATCAAGAATCTCTCCGGTATTCTCTGACGGACCATCATCGAAAGTCAGATAAACAACTTTCTCATTCCAATCCGGATTCTCTTTCACTTTGATCTTTCGCTCAATCTTTGTCTCGTTTCCGGAACGGTCTTTTGCAAGATAGGTAACAATATAGGTTCCCGGTGTTGCAAAATCCACTTTGTCAGCACCCTGTACTTCCAATGTTGGCTCTGGATCCATATCATCCTTTATCGTAACCCCTTCATTAAAGTCCATCGTATCGCCCTGTGCAAGTTCTTTATCATCTGCTCCTTCAATCGTCGGTCCTGTTGTATCCTCTTCCAGATTCAGTGTTGATTTACCTTCTGTTTTATGACCGTCACTATCTGTTGCAGCAACAGTTACTCCGTATTTTCCTTTCTTCTCCCAGGAATCCTGTCCGACAAATTCAAGTGTGACATCTGATGCATCTTTTACTGATTCCACAAAATCTTCCGGCTTGATATCTTTCGGAAGTTCTGTTGTATAACTGTCTTTCATTTTAAGCTCAGGTGCTTTTGTATCCTTAACTTCGACTTCAGCTTTTACTTTTTGTTTACCATAGACATAGTAAACCGTATATTTTCCTTCTTTATTCGTATCTACTTTCCCTTCTGTCTTCACATCTTTCGCTTTTCCACCAACAACGAAACGGATGTTGGACATTAGATCCATACTTTCTTTCTTTTCCTGCGCAATCACTTTACTCCGTAATACAATCGGATTCATTTTAAAATAAGTAAATGTTGAAACTGCCGGAACTAATACAACAAACAGAATCAATATGATTGCAATTCTCCTTCGTCTCTTGAGGCGTCGAATGCGTTGTTCATTCCTCTTGCGTCTCTCCCACTCTTTTCTAATGGAATCTGTGCTTTTTCCCATCGCGCCATAATGTTCATAAAACGCTTGTTCTTTCTTGCGTTCTTTTTCTTCTTTTGTTTCTTTAGACCACATGCTTATCCCTTTTTTTTCTTTTCTATTCTTAGAATCAGGGGACAATCAAAATTGTCCCCTGACTTTTTCTTCCATATTAATCATAGCATTCCTTTTTTGCAGAAACAAGAGGACTTTAACAATCCTAATGATTTATTAAGAATCTTAAAGATTGTTCTTTAGAATTCTTCATCTTTCCAGTGTTTCAGACGCTTTACTGCATCTGGATTCTGTTTCTCAAGTCTTCGCTCCAGCCGCTCTCTTCGCTCTTCAATATGCTCAACAATCTCTGGATGCTCTTTCAGAAGACGATCTCTAAGTTTTCTTCTTCTACGCTCGATTAATTCAATGACGAGTTTTTTGTTTTCTTTTACATCACTTGGAAGATCATCTAAGTGAAGCTCCATTCTGCGGAGCAACTCATCTTCATCAAGTGCTCCAAGTGAATTCCAAAATTCCAGTTTTTCTTCGATTCCTTCTTCGGAAAGTTTCTCGAGATCTGTAATCTCATGGATCTGCTTCACAATAGAAAGCACTCGTTTCTCAATTTCTTTGACTGCATCATCACCAAATGCCCATGCAAACTCTTCCAGTGTATTTTCTTCTTCTGCAGGAAGGGAAAAATATTCTCTTCGCTTAAGTTTTTCGAGATCTTCTTCTGGAATATCCAATGGGCAAGGCTGCTCAATCCCCGCATCATGAAGTGCCGCAAGAATTGTTCTTCGCACAGCACCTTCTTTGATCAGATGTCCGATTCCAAGCTTTCTCATCTGATCGTTAACTTCTCTGGAATGTTCTGTGATATAGAACTTAATTCCACGTTTTTTCAGACTTGCTGCAAGCATTTCGAGTGCATCTGCCGCTGTAATATCCAGGCTGTTGATTGCTGATGCGTCCAGAATTACGACCTTTGTATCCTCTTTGATGCTGTTTTCAATATCTGAAACCAGCACTTTGTTATTTGCAAAGAAAAGGTTCTCGCTAAATCTATAAATAATCACATGCTTGATTGGATATGCAAAACGGTTTCTCTCCAGATCATAATAAACTTCTTTTCCCGGAATCATTCCACGGAAAGATCTCGGAGGGTTTGTAGCCTTTAAAATTACTGCTACAAAAGATAACAGAATTCCGATCACAACTCCGTAAATCGTACCAAGGAACAGCACACCGATCCCTGCTGCAATAAAAATATAGAATTCGTTTCTGCTTACTTTAAATAAGCGTACTGCAAGATGTGTCTCTACAACATTCATCAGTGCAGAGATTACGATTGCCGTCAATACCGGAACCGGAAGATATTCGATAAATCCGGTTGCACCTATAAGTACAACTGCCATGGTCAGTCCCGCTGTAATGGATACAACCTGTGTCTTTCCTCCATACTGTTCATTCATGGAAGTCCTGGAAATACTTCCATTTACCGGGCAGCATCCAACTGCACCGGCAGCAAGATTTCCTGCGGCACAGGCAAGGATTTCCTGACGGTCATCCAGTTCATATCCGTTTTTGGATGCAAAATTGTTCTCTGACAAAAGTGTCTCTGCCATGATCACAACAGCAACCATAAGTGCTCTTCCCACAGCCTGGGTAAGATTGATCCCTGTAAAATCCGGGAAAATAAGCCGCGGAAGCCCTGGTTGAACTGCCTGCAGGAGAACTACACCATACTGGTTTACATGAAAGACAATTGTCGAGAGAACTCCGGCAATCATAATAACGATTGCCATCGGGAACTTTGGAATCAGTTTTTTGGATACAATCAAGATTACAAGTGCTCCAATTCCCATTCCAAAGGACAACCAGTTTATCTTTGTGATTGCCTGAAAAATGTGTTCTGCAAGTTCTATGAATTCTCCAGTCCCCGCCGGGCTTCCCATCAGTTTCGGAATCTGCATCATAATAATTGTCACCGCAATACCACTGATAAATCCACCCATAACCGGTGTTGAGATAAAATCAACAATCTTATCTGCATGTAAAAGATAAAACAACAATAACCAGAGTCCTGTAAACAATGCGATCAATGGTACATACTGCAATGCCTGGGCTGATTCTGCCGTCACTCCAAGTGTTGCCAGTGCAGCTCCGACAATTGCCGCCGGTGCCGCATCCACTCCGAAGATAAACTGTTTTGAAGTTGAGAGCATGGCGAATAGCAGGATCGGCAGAACAGATCCATAAAGTCCATACACTGCCGGAACGCCTGCGATCTGTGCATACCCCATAGAGATTGGAATTGAGACCGCTGCCATGATAATTCCGCTTAAAATATCTTTTGGCAAATATTCTGTTTTATAATTTTTTAATGTTGAAAATATTTTTACAGACACTTTTATGTCACTTCTTTCTTTTACTTCTTTTTTGCTGTTAATTCTCTACGCTTCCAAATGGTCCGATGTCCAAAGGATTCTGGTTCTGAACTGCATCTGTTCCATCAGCATCTTCTGATATACCGTAACCCTTTTTATCACCTGCTGTCACTTCTTGAATCTTATCAAGAAAAACTGCTCCGTACTGTTCATATTTCTTAAGTCCCATACCGTGTACTTCAAGCAGTTCCTCTTTTTTCAATGGAACAAGTACACACATCTCATGTAATGTACGATCTGAAGCGACCATGTATGGCGGAATTCCTTTTTTCTTTGCCAGCGAATAACGCATAGAACGCAATTCTTCGAATAATTCTCGGCTTTTATCTGTAAGATTCCCGAAACTCTCTCCCTTTCTATGAGACGCTTTCTTTCCACTTCCGGACTTTTTCTTTTCTGTAAGTTCTGACTTCTTGCAGCGAAGTTTCAATTCTCTTGATTCCAGTAATTCTTCTGACCGGTCTGTCAGTTTCAGGATCGCATAACGATCTGCGCTCTGTTGAAGGTATCCGTGTTCGAGCAGTGTATAAATTACGTCTTTCAGCCTCTGCTGAGAACATTTACTCTGTCTTCCATAAACGGAAAGTTCATTCATCCCTGCACTTCTGATCTTCGCTGTATTCGCTCCCGCCAGTGTGGAAAGGATCATTGTCATACCGTATCTCTGTCTGGATTCGCGCACACACTCGATCACGTCTGCCGCAATCTCTCCGACATCAAGCTCTACGAATTCTTCCAGACAATTGGAACAATTCCCACAATGTTCTTCTGTCTCCTGTCCAAAATAATTCAATATGTATTTTCTAAGACACATGCTTGTCGTACAATAATTACTCATCTTACGCAGCCGGAGAACATCCTGTTCCCGGATCACCCGGAGTTCTTCTTCTGTGTACTCTCCAATCTGCTCTTTACTATCCAGCAGGAGCTGATTGATCATGATATCCTGCGGTGAATAGAAAAGGATACATTCTGCCGGTTCTCCGTCTCGTCCGGCTCTGCCTGCCTCCTGGTAATAATTTTCCATGCTCTGCGGCATATTATAATGAAGTACAAAACGGACATTGGACTTATCTATTCCCATTCCAAATGCATTCGTTGCGATCATAATCTCTATCCTGTCATAAATGAAATCTTCCTGACTTTCATTTCTTGCCTCTGTCCCCATTCCTGCGTGATATCTTCCGACAGAGAATCCGGCATTCTGTAATTCCAAATAGAGTTCATCTACATTTTTTCTTGTTGCACAGTAAATAATCCCACTGTCTTCTCTGTGCTGTGTAAGATATTCCTTAATTGCATCCTTCTTCCCACGCGCTGGTCTTACTTCGAAGTAAAGGTTCTCTCTGTCAAAACCGGATACATTTATATAAGGAGATTCAAGATCAAGTACTTCAAGAATATCTTCTCTTACTTTCTGTGTTGCTGTTGCTGTAAATGCACTGACGACCGGGCGTCTTGGAAGCTGGCGGATGAATTCTGTGATCTTCACATAACTTGGGCGGAAATCCTGTCCCCACTGGGAAATACAGTGAGCCTCATCGATTGTCACCATAGAAAGTTCTGTATGACATGCAAAGTCCAGAAACCGTGGTGTCAACAAGCGTTCCGGAGCGACATAGATCATCTTATATCTGCCTGCCGCTGCCAGTTCTAATGCTTTTGTAATCTGCCGTTCTGTCAGTGCACTGTTAATATACGCTGCATGAACTCCTGCTTCATTCAGTGCCTTCACCTGATCGATCATCAATGAAATCAGCGGTGATACTACGATCGTGATCCCAGACATCAGAAGTGCCGGAACCTGATAACAAAGCGACTTTCCAGCTCCGGTCGGCATGATTGCCAACACATCTCTTCCATTCAAAATCTGATCTACAATCTCCTCCTGTCCTTTACGGAAAGAATCGTATCCAAAAATTTCTTTTAATATCTGTGTTTTTCTACTGTTGCTTTCCATCTACTGCTGCCTTTCACCTGTTGTTAACTTTCACTTCTAAAATCCAAACATTGCATTCAGTCTTTCCAGTCTTTCTTCAAATTCCGGATAAAACTGTGCTTCTTCCTCTGCCTGATAAGGCATTTGATAAAAGTTGCGGAGAACCACAACCGTCAGTACTTTCGCGTTCTGCTCATCAAGTTCTTTCATTCCTTCTTCACAGTTCTTAAGAAATGTATGCCATCTCCACACGAAATCTTCGTATCTCTTCTGATCTGCAATTCCAAGCCACTTCTTAATCTTCACTTTACCACGTTCCTGCTTCTTACACTCATGAACCTGGATAAAATACTTGAATCCATTCTCCTCATAAATACGTCCAAGAGGGAACAAACGGCAGATTCCCGGTCTGTATCCATGAATAGAACATCTTCCATCTTTCAAGAACAGACAGGCTTCTTCCTCTCCTGCCATCTTTAAATTAGGAAGTACCATCCCGTCAACTACATTCAATTCCAGATAGTTTGCAAGCAGTGTATCAAAATTCTCTTTTTTTCCGAGTCGCAATCTCCACAGATCCATTGGATCCAATAGGATGGAATTTCCCATTCCCTGGCAGCATGCAGAGCAGCCTTCACAATCATGACATTCCACCTTAACCATATCTCCGGAGGAATACAGACGTCCGTCTGAAATTTCATTAAGATCTACTTCGCGCTTCATTTTTCTATCTCCAATTTCTTCTGAATTTAATCGTGTTCTATTAGTATAATACAGATGGACTGTTGGTTGCAAGAGCTGTGTTGCTGTTCGCGGTTGGTTAACATAATTTACAAATGATACAAAAAAGTTGTTGATGGCACAGGAAACTACACTATCATCACGCGCCCCTGCTCATCAACAACTTTCCATTTCACATTATAAATGATTATTCAATCTTAATCCTCGTATCCGTTTGGATTCATGCTCTGCCATCTCCAGGAATCTTCACACATCTTGTTCAGATCTCTCTCAGCTACCCAGTGCAGTTCTTCCTTTGCCTTGGAAGCATCACAGTAACATGTAGCAATGTCTCCTGCACGACGTGGTTTAATCTGATAAGGAATCTCTTTTCCACAAGCTTTGGAGAATGCTTTCACCATGTCAAGTACGGAATATCCGTTTCCTGTTCCAAGATTATATACGGAAACTCCTGCTTTCTCTTTCAATTTCTCTACTGCGCGGACATGTCCGATTGCAAGATCGACTACGTGAATGTAATCACGTACACCCGTTCCGTCGTGTGTATCATAATCGTCTCCAAATACACCAAGACACTCAAGTTTACCGATTGCAACCTGTGTAATGTATGGAATCAGGTTGTTCGGAATTCCCTTTGGATCTTCTCCGATCAGTCCGCTCTCATGAGCTCCGATTGGATTGAAGTAACGAAGAAGTACGACATTCCACTCCGGATCTGCTGTATGAAGATCTGTCAGGATCTGCTCCAGCATCCATTTTGTCCATCCGTATGGGTTTGTACATGTTCCCTTCGGGCACTCTTCTGTGATCGGGATAAATGCCGGGTCACCATATACTGTTGCAGAAGAACTGAAGATGATATTCTTCACGCCGTGATTTCTCATTACATCACAGAGAACTAAAGTTCCCGCAATGTTATTCTCGTAGTATTCGAGTGGTTTAACAACTGATTCACCTACTGCCTTGAGTCCTGCGAAATGAATAACCGACTCAATCTCTTCTTTCTCAAAGATCTCGTTCATTGCTTCTTTGTCGCGGATATCTGCTTTATAGAACTTCAGGTCTTTTCCTGTAATCTGTTTTACTCTGTCTACAGCTTTCTCTGATGCGTTGTAAAGGTTATCTGCGATTACAACATCATATCCTGCATTCAAAAGTTCTACACATGTGTGGCTTCCGATAAATCCGGCGCCTCCTGTTACTAAAATTGCCATTTTTAAAATCCTCCTTTGAGCTTTGACTGCTCAGGCTGCTGCCACTCACAGTAACTGTGTTCAGCAGCTTGCTTATCTTTGCTTTGTTGTCTCTGATTATAACACATCCACCACAAAAATCTTTATACGAATAGTTCCTCTTATGGTAAAAATGTTGCATGATCATTATGATTCACAAATTCTGTAACTGACAACACATAATCTAATCCCACAATTTCTGTGGATAAAGACCTTCGTCTTTCAAAGCCTGTACCGCTGCGACTACAACCGGCTTGTCTTCTTTGTATGTAACTCCATACCATTTATCTTCGGATTCAAGCACTCTTACGGTTGCTCTGCCCTCTGCCAGAAGGTCACTGACTACGGATGGCAGGAAATACTCACATTTCATCGGATTCTCCTTAATACCTTTCTCAAGGAATGCCGGGAATCCTGCTTTAATCTCATCTAAAATACTTCTTGTAAATCCCCACATATTCATGGATACAAGAGTATCTCCGTCGATAGTTGTCCATGTCTCTCCGTCGTCTTCTGAGAAAGCGATTCCACCGTCACGCTTCTCGATCTTTGTACGCTCTGTGATTCCAACCAGCTCTTTCGCCTCATTGAGTTCACATACGCCACGAGCAACATGTCCGTTATCTGTAACTGTATTCTTCAGACGATAACCTACCATTGTATAACGATACTTATCATCATCTTCATGTGTTGTAAGGAATTCATAGATTGTCTCAAATGCATGACGTCCGTAATAATCGTCCGCGTTGATTACTGCAAATGGTCCATCCACCTCATCGATCGCACTTAAAACAGCATGTGCTGTTCCCCAAGGCTTTACACGTCCTTCCGGAACTTCGTAACCTTCCGGGAGATTGTTCAGATCCTGGAATACATACGCTACATCCATGATCTTCTCAATTCTCTTTCCAACAGCTTCTTTAAAATCTGCTTCATTTTCTTTCTTAATAATAAATACGACTTTCTCAAATCCTGCGCGTTTTGCATCAAAGATCGAGAAATCCATAATAATATGTCCTTCCTGATCTACCGGGTCAATCTGCTTCAGCCCGCCATATCTGCTTCCCATTCCTGCTGCCATAATGACCAGAACCGGTTTCTTCATAATGAAATCCTCCAAATATTTTTAAATATTATGTTGCCTGATGGCAATTACATTTCTATTGTATGACATATAGATAAAAAAATCTAGATGAAAATCAAAGAAATATATGCACAAAAATCCATGCACTTCATCCCACTGAGATCATAAAATGCATGGATTTTCCTGACTGTCAGGTTATTTACTGATGTTATTTCACATTAAATGCGTCATTCCCCGGATATACTGCGCTTGTTCCAAGTTCTTCCTCGATGCGGAGTAACTGATTATATTTCGCTACACGCTCCGAACGGCTCGGCGCTCCGGTCTTGATCTGGCAGGTATTCAGCGCTACTGCAAGATCTGCAATCGTTGTGTCCTCTGTCTCACCGGAACGGTGGGAAGAAATTGCTGTGTAACCTGCTTTGTGTGCCATCTTGATTGCTTCAAGAGTCTCAGATACAGATCCAATCTGATTCAGTTTGATCAGAATAGAATTTCCGCATCCAAGCTTAATTCCTTTCGCCAGTCTCTCTGTATTTGTGACAAAAAGATCATCTCCAACCAGCTGGACTTTATCTCCCAGCTCTGCTGTCAGCTTTTTCCAGCCTTCCCAGTCTTCCTCGTCAAGTGCATCTTCGATTGAGATGATCGGATATTTCTCTACCAGTTTCTTCCAATGGTCAATGAGCTGTTCTGAAGTATAGACTGTTCCTGCCTTTGGAAGTTTATACTCTCCAACCGTTCCTGTCTTCCATTCTGAGGATGCCGCATCCATCGCAATCTTGAAGTCTTTTCCAGGCTCATATCCGGCCTTCTTCACAGCCTCAAGAATTGTCTCGATTGCTTCTTCGTCTGATTTCAGTGCCGGGGCAAATCCACCCTCATCACCTACAGATGTTGCAAGTCCTCTGTCTTTCAAGATTCCTGCAAGTGCATGGAATACCTCTGTACACCAGCGGATGCATTCTTTAAAAGACGGTGCTCCAACCGGCATGATCATGAACTCCTGCACATCCAGTCCGGAAGAAAGTGCATGACACCCACCATTTACAATGTTCATCATTGGAACAGGAAGTCTGTTTCCATTCACTCCTCCAAGGAAACGGTACAGCGGAATCTCAAGTGCATCTGCTGCCGCTCTTGCACATGCGATTGAAACCGCAAGAATTGCATTTGCGCCAAGATTTGATTTATCTTTTGTTCCATCTGCCTGGATCATTGCCTGATCAATTGCATAAGTGTCTCCTGCATCCATTCCAACCAATGCACTGTTGATTGTTGTATTAATATTTTCTACCGCACGGGAAACACCTTTTCCACCGAATCTTGACTTGTCTCCATCACGAAGTTCAAGTGCCTCAAATTCTCCGGTAGAAGCACCACTTGGAGCTGCACCTCTTGCTACAGTTCCATCTACAAGATGCACTTCTGCCTCAACCGTTGGATTTCCGCGTGAGTCGATAATTTCTCTTCCAATTACTTTTTCAATTTCCAGATAATTCATAGTTGTCCATCCTTTCTGAGGACTCCCTCGCCTGTGTTCAGGTATTACAGACAAAGGAGTATACATGATTTATTCACACAGTTAGTTTTCTCTAACCATATGTATTCTATCAAGTTTCTTTACAAAACGCAATATTTCTACATGATAATGATTCTCATTTTATGGGCTTCTATATATTATCTGTATTTGCTATTATTTATATTCTTACTTTTTTATAAATACTCCCTCAGCTTCTCAACCTTCTCCATATCTGTCGCCCAGCTCGTAGCAAATCTGACTACCGTATCTTTCTCATCCGTCTTCTCCCAGAAGCTAACCCTGACATTCTCCTCCAGTTCTTTCAGCTTCTCGTCTTCCATCTCAACAAAGATCTGGTTCGTCGGAGAATCAATATAGAAGTCATATCCTTTTTCTTTCAGGATTTCCTTCAGTCTCGCAGCTGTTGTGATTGCATTTTTACTGATTTTCATATACAGATCATCTGTAAATAACGTATCAAACTGAACACCAAGGAACCATCCTTTGGCAAGCATTGCTCCGTGCTGTTTGATCAGGGTCACAAAATGCCTCGGTGCATTTTCTTTTGTAAATACAACTGCCTCTCCGCAGAAGGCACCTACCTTTGTTCCACCAATATAGAAAATGTCACAGTATTCTGCAATATCTTCCATTGTCACATCTGTATCTTCTACTGCAAGACCGTATCCAAGACGTGCTCCATCAAGATACAGTGGAATATGGTACTGTTGACAGATATCAGAAAGCTCTGCGAGTTCGCCACGTGTATACAGTGTGCCATACTCTGTTGGGTGAGAGATGTAGACCATCCCTGGGAAAACCATGTGTTCATGATTCCCATCACTATAAAACTGATTCAAATAATCTGCCACATCTTTGGGCTGAATCTTTCCTTCCAGCTGCGGAAGAGTCAGTACTTTATGACCGGATGCTTCAATCGCACCCGCCTCGTGTGATGCAACATGACCTGTCTCAGCCGCGATAACACCTTCATAGCTCTGGAGCACGGAATCAATTACTGTCTGATTTGTCTGTGTTCCTCCCACAAGGAAATAAATGTCTGCCTCCGGGCATTTACATGCCTGACGGATCTTTTCCTTTGCAGATTCACAATATGAATCATTTCCGTATCCTGTAATTCCTTCTTTATTTACTTCTGCCAGTCTGCGCAGGATTTCCTCATGTGCGCCTTCTGAATAGTCATTTTCAAATGAAATCATTTTTTAACTTTTCCCTTCTTTCTGAATGTTGTATTTCTATTTGCAGTTCTTTTCTCTGGAGATTTCTTGCTCCTTGATTCATTTTTTGTTGTGATCTTCTTAACAGTTCGTTTGTCAACGGTCTTCTTTTTTCTCACGCTGTATCCAAACGTTCCGATCTTTTTTCCAAGTCCAAGATATTCTCCATGGGAATATGCCAGAAGACCTGTCTTATTGAGTTCGAATTTGCCCTTCTCATCCATATAGGACTCGTCCACCTGAACCGCTTTCACTTCTGCAAGAAACATATGGTGACTTCCAAGTTTCTCAATTTTTGTCACTACACATTCAATATTGACCGGTGCTTCTTCAATGACCGGTGCGTAAGTAAGCTTCTCTGCCTTTTTCGCAGTTAAATGACACTCTTTCCATTTATCTACATCCCGGCCGGAGCGCACACCACAGTAATCAGTCGCATGGGCGAGCTGTTCGGTTGTCAGATTGATCACAAACTCTCCGCTCTCTTCAATCATATGATACGAATATCTTTCCGGTCTTACGGAAATGTATACCATCGCCGGATTTGTACATACAGTTCCTGTCCATGCAACGGTAAAAATGTTCGTATTTCCTTCTTTATCTGCCGTACTTACCATAACTGCCGGAAGCGGGTAGACCATATTACCGGCTTTCCATACCTGTTTCGCCATTTCTCTTTCCTCCTGAAAACCGTCCCCTGTTACGGAGACGGTTCTGACTTTCTATTTGAAAATATCTTGGGCTTCTTACTGCTGCAGTGCTGATACAAGTGCCGGAACGAGCTGTTTCTTACGTGATACGACACCTTTGAGCATCAGTTTCTGTGCGTTATCTTCCAAATCATAAGCTCCGATAATCTTTTCTCTTGCTTCATTACCACTGCAGATCAGTTCAGAAGACTCTGTAATAATATTTGTCAGCATAAAGAAAATCATATCCAGACTGTGATTTTGTCTTGTCTTTTCCATCTCCGGAAGTACTGTTGCCTTAATCTCTTCAAGCTCTTCTTCGCTCATTGAATTCACCTGACCAACACCAAATACCGTATCATTCACTGTAAACTGTTTGAAATCAAGGAAGAGAATCTCCTCGGCTGTCTTTCCTTTGAGGTTGCTTCCTGCCTTGAACATCGCCTGTGCAAGTTTCTCTATATTGATCCCGGCAATCTCTGCAAGCCTTTTCGCTGTGCTTTCATCAAGTGGTGTACAAGTTGGGGAACGGAACATCAATGTATCGGAAATGATCGCGGAACAAAGAAGTCCTGCATTCACCGGATCTATTTCGACACCATTTTCCTCGTACATCTGAGATACAATTGTTGCTGTACATCCAACCGGCTGATTTCTGAAAAATACAGGTCCGATCGTCTCGATACTGCTCAATCTGTGGTGATCAATAATCTCCTGGACATCTGCCTCTTCCACTCCGTCTACTGCCTGGTTCTTCTCATTATGATCGACAAGGATCACCTGTTTCTTGCTGACATTGAGAAGTCTTCGTCTGGAAACAAGACCTAAGAACTTTCCATCTTTATCTACAACCGGGAAGTCGCGGAAACGCTTGCGTGCCATCACTTCTTTCACATCATCTACATAATCATTCTTGCGGAATGTTACGAGTTGATCCTTTGTCATGAAAGATCTTACCGGAATACTCTGGCTGATATGCTGTGCTGCCGTAAATGTATCATGCTGTGTCCAGATAACGACAATTTCTTTTGCCTCTGCCTGACGCAGAATATCTTCTGAGATCGGATCATTCTGGCAGACTACCATACAGCTTGCATCCAAATCAACTGCACACTGCTGTGCATCAATTCGATCCCCAATAATAACAAGATCATCTTTCTCGATAAAGCTTGTCATCAACTCTTTGCTTGATGCTGCAACAGTTACTTTTCCTTTATAAAAATAACCATGTTCATTTCCTGTTACAATTTCACCTTCTACTGCCGCTGCAATATTACGGTACTGTGTTCTTGCCTTCGCAAGCATTGTGTTATCATAGACTTCCATATAGGATTTCGCAATATCACCTTTTGTGATCACACCTTCCAGCACACCATTACGTGTGATTGGAATCGTATGAGTATTCATCTCTGACATCTTTTCCCATGCTGTACGGATTGAGAGGCTTCCCTGAATTTCCTGACTTTCTTTCAATTCCACATTCTTTATCTGTTCTCTAAGATCAGAAAGCAATAACGGAACTTTTACGCCAAAGTGTTCCAGTACATATTGTGTCTCCTCGTTAAGCTGCCCTGCACGACGAGGCTCATACGTTTCTCCGGTAATCTTTGTCTTAAGATTTGCATAAGCAATTGCTGTACAAATAGAATCTGTATCCGGATTCTTATGACCTACAACATACACCTTTTTATTCTCAGCCATTTTTTCTATCTCTCCTTCTCAAATTTATCTCTTATTTACTTTTACACTCACATCAATTTATCTCTGTATTCTGTCATCTTACATGAACAGCTTCTTCATTAAGTATATCAGCTGGGAGATGACTCCCACCTCTATAGATGGTGAAATACAAGTTAATATCAGTGGTGGGAGTCAATCCCCTCAGCTGATATATCCTCCGGCAGGATTGCAGAGGTGCGCAGTAGAAGTATGTCATGCAATTGCATGACGCGCACCTCGCAACAAGAATGCCGAGGCATTCTTGAATTAACCATGACAATTCACTATTCAATAAGTAGAGTAACATTTTTTTTCTATTAATCCAACCGCATTTTTCATTTTCTTCACGGATTTTGGCACTTTTGTTGTATTTTTTCTCATACATATGTTATACTTTTGATTAACGAGAAAAAGAAAATGAGGTGCTTTTAATGAGCGAAGAAATGAAAGAATTACAGACAAATGAAGTAACAGAAACAATGGCAGACTATGAAGATCATTTCGATGATGCGAATCCATGGAACAGAGTCCAGGATTATATGGATAAGAAAACTGTTCTTCCTGTTAAAATTGAAGGTGTTGTCAACGGTGGCGTAATTGTAATGGTAGAAGGACTTCGCGGATTCGTTCCGGCTTCTAAGCTGTCCCTTTCCTATATCGAGAATCTGGAAGATTATCTTCTCAAGGATATCGAAGTACAGGTGATTGATGTTGACCAGGCGAATAATCGTCTTGTCCTTTCTGCACGTGAGCTTCTGAAGGAAAAGGAAAAAGCAGCACGTGATGCACAAATTGCAAGTATGAAGGTTGGAACTGTTCTGAAAGGAACTGTAGAAACACTTCAGAACTATGGAGCATTTGTAAAGTTGGAGAACGGACTTTCCGGTCTGGTTCACGTTTCACAGATCTCCCAGAAGCGTGTAAAAATGCCTTCTGATGTTCTCACAGTTGGTGATGAAGTTGAAGTGAAAGTCATCGGTATCAAAGATGGCAAGATCAGCCTGAGCATGAAAGCTCTCGAAGAAGACAAAGAGAAGGCTGAAGAGAAAGCTGAAAAGGTTGTGATCCCGAAAGCGGAAGATATCGGAACAAACCTTGGAGATCTCTTTAAAAATATCCAGTTATAGAAATTGGTGCTGTGATCCTGTTCAGATTGATAATCTGCGTAATTGGCAGCATGATACAGAAAAAGTCCCTTTCAGGAGTTTATTTCTTCTGAAGGGACTTTTCTATTTTCATACTTTCAATAATTCAGCAATATTTATTATGCACAAACATTCTCCAGAATCTCTTCTAACGCATTCTTGGAACTCGTATGACAGCGAATCACATCCGCATTACATCTGCCGGCCTCTTCTACCGCACAGCGGACCATTTTATGGGATACTGTGTTTGTGAAAAGAACGATCAGATCAGGACTTCCAATCTGTTTGCTTAAGCTTGCTGACATCTGGGTGAAGATCTTCGCCTTACAATTAAACTGTTTACAGACTTTCTTATACTGACATACCATTCTGTCATGTCCTCCAATGATTACTACACTCATACTGAACCTCCTGAAATTAAGATCTGATTATCTATTGCTTTACTTATTATTTTCCTGTATGTTTTATGAATTCATTTCCACATATCTTCCTTGTTCGTTAGTTGCATCTAACCTATGTATTTACTATACTATAACGAAAACGTAATATCAATATCATTTACTGATAATGTTTCTCATTAGAATAAAGAATGTGCCTTGGCACATTCTTGCGCCTGCGGCGATCGCTTGCGACACCTACCTTGTACGCCGCAGTGCGCATCCTGAGCGGAGCGTTTTTTATATGTTAGGAAAGTTCTTTCCTAACATATAAAAAAGAACTACCTGGACAAACCTCTACAAAAGTTAATCCCGGCAGTTCTTTTTCTTGCCTTTTTTATTTTATGTTGTTTCACTCAAGATTGCTGTTCACAGTAACTACTCAAGTTCTGTTCTTTTATTTTCATCCAGCAGATTCTTCATACTTCCAAGGCTTATCATCAATGTAGACGCATTGTGCAAAAGTGCAGATACTGTCGGCTGGACAATTCCTGTCACGCCAAGCAGAATCAGTCCTGAATTGATTCCGACGATATTTCTGTAATTCTTATGTATCCGCTTCATCATGGCATTTGCCAGAAGTTTCAGCGTCACAACTTCACGCAGGTCATCTGCCGCAATCGTGATATCTGCAATCTCTCTTGCAATCTCTGCGCCATCACTGATCGCAATTCCTGCATCCGACGCCGAAAGAGCCGGTGAATCGTTGATTCCATCACCGATCATGATCACTTTTCTTCCTTCTGATTTCTCTTTCTCAACAAAATTAGCTTTGTCTTCCGGAAGAACTTCTGCATAATATTCGTCAACACCAACACGTTTCGCAATTGCCGCCGCTGTACGTTCACTGTCACCTGTCATCATAACAACTTTACGGATACCGGCTTTCTTCAGATCACGAACCATTTCTGTTGCCTCTTCACGAAGCGGATCTTCTATACAGATAACTGCAACAAGTTGTTTCTCGATTGCCAAATACAGATGAGAGTATTCTGGTTTTAATGAATCGTATCTATCCTGATATTCAGATGGAATCGTACATCCTTCATCTTCGAAAATGAAATGACTGCTTCCGATCAGAACCTTTTTATCATCAATAGAGGAAGAGATTCCATGTGCCACAACATATTCTACCTTTGAGTGCATTTCTTCATGAGACAAATGTCTTTCTTTCGCTGCATCTACAACGGCCTTTGCCATAGAATGAGGAAAATGTTCTTCCAGACATGCTGCAATACGAAGCAGATCATTTTCTGAGTATTCACTGAAAGCAACAATCTCTTTCACTGTCGGCGTTGCCTTTGTCAATGTTCCTGTCTTATCAAAAACGATTGTATCTGCATCGGCCACGGCCTCTAAGAACTTACCACCCTTTACTGTGATATTGTTCTCGCCTGCCTCACGGATTGCCGAAAGTACAGTGATCGGCATCGCAAGCTTCAATGCACAGGAGAAATCTACCATCAAAACGGACAGTGTCTTCGTAATATTTCTTGTCAGGAGCCAAACTGCACCTGTCCCCAGTAAGGTATATGGAACAAGTCTATCTGCAAGATGTTCTGCCTTACCTTCTACAGAAGACTTCAGTTTTTCAGAATCCTCGATCATGGTTACAATTTTCTCAAACCTCGTTGAACCTGAAACAGCTTTGACAAGGACTTCTATCTCGCCTTCCTCCAGTACTGTTCCGGCAAAAACCGACTGTCCTTTGCTTCTTCTTACAGGTAATGACTCGCCTGTCAGAGAAGCCTGGTTGATCATTCCCTCTCCAACGACCACTTCCCCGTCGAAAGGAATCACATTTCCCATACGGATCACAACATGGTCTCCCGGCTCAATATCTGATGATTTTACAAGAATCTCCTGTTCATTTCTCTTCAGCCACACTTTATTGACATTAAGTGACATACTGCGCGCAAGATCTCCGACAGACTTTTTATGCGTCCATTCTTCTATGATCTCACCAATTCCAAGCAGGAACATGACAGATCCAGCTGTAGCATAATCTCTACGGAATACGGAAACGCTGATTGCTGTAGCATCCAGGACAGGAACCTCTATCTTACCATGCATCAGGCAACGGATTCCGTGCCAGATATATTTCACTGATTTTACAGATGTAATCACTGCACGGACCGGCATTGGAAGGAATAACTTGCTTCCATAATGAAGAACTGTCTTCATGACCAGCTTTTCCTGATAAACAGCATTCAATTCTCTTCCTGAACCTGCTGCGACATGCTCCGGCAGTTTTGTATTTTCATAAGAAAATTCCTTTAATAAATTCAATACCTCTTCCCGGGTTCCAACATAACAGATCACAGCATCTGCGGTGCGTTCATATACTTTTACGTCTGTTACATTCTTCTGATTGGAGAGAAACCAGGATAGAGTATCCGCCTCCGTATATGTCATCCTTTTCTGGACAACATGGATACGAAGGCGGCCATTGATCTCATGCTTTACAATGAATTTCATAGAGAATTAAACTTCTTCCTCTTTGAAATCCTGCGCACCTGTATTCTCTTCCTGAGTTTCTGTCTCTTCTGCTTCTTCTGCTTCGTAGACAGCCTCAGCCTCTTTTGCTGCACGTGACTCATTGATCTGCTGAGCCTCTGCAAGGATATCCTCTGCATTCTCCTGAACAGTTGTTGCTGTCTTCATCACACAGTCTTTTGCTCTTAAAACTGCTGCTGTACAGTTTGTGTAAACTTTCTTTGCATCATCACTCGCAAGAATTTTCACTCCCGCTGTTCCGAAAAGAACACCTCCTGCAAAGATTCCTGCTTTTTTCAATTTAAATATATCCCACATTATATAAAACCTCCTAAATTTTTTATACATCATATCAACCCAGTATACAGATAGTCAATTCTAACTGCATTTATCGATAAATTTTATCGTTTATTCTCCGGTAATTTAATCGATGTTACTTTTTGGTCTTTTACATAACCGCAATGTTTTAATCCTTCGCGAACCACCTTATTCCATCCTGTTTCTGTGAGTTTAAAAATCGTATCATCATCCAACATGATAATACAGCCTCCCTCTTCCGGGCAATCCTGCGCACAATCAACTTTATACATATTTTTTCTGTTGATTGCTCCGATTTCTTCTAATGCATTGATCATTCTGTAGACCGTTGCCACGCCAATATTTTCATCTTCCTGAGATGCCTTATAAAAGATTTCTTTACAGCTTGAGCATTCATTTTCCAGAATGATATCGATCAGCATCTTACGCTGTTTTGTGATTCGGCATCCGTTTTCTTTTAGTTTTTCAATAATCTGCTCTTTTTTACTCACGGCACTCCTGCTTTCTGGTCTTCGCTGCATCAGTTGCTTCGCTATCTCACAGAGTTTTGCTCTTATGAGACAGATGTGACCTCATATCCTGCATTTTTTACTGCATTTTTTAAATCTGTCAGATCAATTTCTCTATCATAGGAAACTTCTGCACTATTGTCCTTCAAACTCACCTTTGCAGTAACGCCGTCCAATCCATTTAATGCATTCGTTACGGTATTTGCACAATGCTCACAATGCATTCCTGAAATCTTCAACGTCTTTCTGCCAATCACCGGTCCGTCTAAAAATTTTGTTTTCGGTTTCTTACTGTTTCCAGAACCTCCTCCGCAACAAGGACCTTCTCCTTTAAAATGTTTGATTGATCCTTTCAGAGCCAGTCCGAGCAATATAATTACAATCAGTACAATAATAATATCTGCCATTTTGAGCTTCCTCTTTTAGTCTTCTTTCTCTTCTCTGTTTTCTCTCCATCTCTTAATCCACAGATAAATCTGATAAATGGATACACCTACAAGGTAAATCAAAAGAAATGCGCCAAACGCATAAAACATAGAACCAGTCGAATTTCCCATTCTAATCACCTTCTACTTTTTCTTCGTATATTGGGATTTTCCTGCTGCCGTGCTGCATCCACCGCAGCTGCCACAATTGCCACTACATCCGGCGCATCCGACATGTTTTCCTTCTTTATGATTTTTATATGCTTTATAAATGAGAAAAATACAATATCCGATAATTAAAGTTATTATTACAATATTTGCTATCATTGTCTTCAACACCTCTTTTTTCTCTTATTATAACAGAGAGCCGGATACATTTCCTGCATCCAGCTCTATTTTTCAAGAACGCTTTCACGTTCTTGTTTCTCTCATATTACGCTGCCTGCACAGAACGTTTTGAGTATACTTTCTGATCTTTGTACGGATCTGGTCTGAAGAGCATGAACAGAAGGAAGATCAATAAGATAAATCCTACTGCTGTACCTACGCCAAATGCTCCGCCTGTTACGAAAGATCCTACCTGGTATACGATCAGGCAAACAACATAAGCAAATACATTCTGGAACAGGATTGCAAACCAGAACCATTTTCTGGACTGCATCTGCTGTGCCATTGTCGCGATTGCTGCAAGACAAGGTGAGTCAAGCAGGTTGAACAGAAGGAATGTAAATGCTGCAATTGTTGACGGGAACCAGGAAGCAACTCCCTGCGCTACTGTCACTGCGTCTTCTGTATCTCCGGACACATTTGCAAGAACTCCCATTGTAGAAACGATTGCTTCTTTCGCTGTAAATCCTGAGATAGATGCTGCTACAGGCTGCCACTCTCCAAATCCAAGTGGTGCGAACAGAGGGGCGATCACTCCACCGATTGCTGCCATCAAGCTGTCTGCGCTGTCTTCTACAAGTCCAAATCCATCTGCTGTAAATCCGAATCCGCCAAGGAACCACATTACTACGCATGCAAGGAACAGGATTGTTCCGGCTTTGATGATAAATCCTTTCAGTCTCTCCCAAACATGAAGGAGAACTGTCTTAGCCTGTGGAATATGGTACTGTGGAAGTTCCATTACAAATGGAGCCGGTTTTCCTGAGAAAGGTTTTGTTTTCTTCAGGATGATTGCAGAAACAAGTACTGCAACGATTCCTACAAAGTACATCAATGGTGCAATGAAGGAGCTCTCCTGATATCCTGCCACTTCACCGGCAATAACTCCACCCATCATAGCGATAACCGGAAGTTTTGCTCCACATGGGATAAATGTTGCTGTCATGATTGTAAGACGTCTGTCATTATCCTGCTCAATTGTCTTAGAAGCCATGATTCCAGGAATTCCACATCCTGAAGAAATCAAAAGCGGAATGAAACTCTTTCCTGAAAGTCCAAAATGTCTGAACACACGGTCCATAACGAATGCGATACGTACCATGTACCCGCAGTCTTCAAGAATAGAAAGGAAGAGGAACAGGATTGCCATCTGTGGAACGAAACCAAGTACTGCTCCAAGTCCGCCGATGATACCATCTACGACAAGTCCGTTGATCAGGTCACTTGCTCCGACATTTGTAAGGAATCCTCCGACTGCATCCTGGATTGCTCCAACGAATGTATCATTTGTCCAGTCTGTTACAAATGTACCGACTGTTGTGACAGATATGTAATATACAAGCCACATAACTGCGATGAAAATCGGAATACCAAGGATTCGGTTTGTAACGATACGGTCAATCTTATCCGATGTTGTCAATTTTTCTTTTGCTTTTTTAACAGTAGTTCCGACAATCTTCTGGATAAACTGATAACGTCCGTCAGTTACAATACTTTCCATATCGTCATCATGTTTCTTCTCCAATTTTGTTCTTTCGTCTTCAACAACTGCTTTTGCTGCACCTGAGAGTTTAATCTGATCTACAACTTTGCTGTCATTTTCAAGGAACTTTACAGCGTACCATCTTTTCTTATCTTCTGTAATTGTGTCAGGAAGGATTTCTTTTACACTCTCTACTGAAGCTTCAATGTCTTTTGCGAAAATTTCTCCCGGAAGTTTTACTTCTTTCTGCTTCGCAACTTTGATTGCTTCGTCGATCAGTTCATTCAGACCTTTCTGCTTTAATGCTGAAATCTCAACGATTGGGCAGCCGATCAGCATGGAAAGACGTTTGACATCAATCTTAATACCTCTCTTAGCAAGAAGATCGCACATATTCAATGCGATTACAACCGGTACTCCTGTCTCAACAAGCTGTGTTGTAAGATACAGGTTACGTTCAATGTTTGTTGCATCAACAAGGTCAACGATTACATCCGGATTCTCATTCAGAACATAATCACGGCTGACAACCTCCTCAAGTGTATATGGAGAAAGGGAATAGATTCCCGGAAGGTCAGTTACTGTAACATCTTCCTTTTTATACTTCTTATTCTTGATCTTACCTTCTTTTTTCTCTACCGTTACGCCCGGCCAGTTACCAACATACTGGTTTGCTCCTGTAAGAGCATTAAACAGTGTTGTCTTACCACAGTTCGGGTTTCCTGCAAGTGCAATTGTGATTGCCATTACTCTCTTTACCTCCTTAAATTCTAGAATCTCTCATCAGGTTTTTTGTATCTGTAAGCTTATTTAACCTCTACACACTGTGCATCTGCCTTTCTGACAGTAAGCTCATATCCACGAACTGTAATTTCAACCGGATCACCAAGTGGTGCAACTTTTCTGATAAAAAGTTCACTTCCTTTTGTTATTCCCATATCCATAATACGGCGTTTGTAAGCACTGTCTCCTTCGATTTTTGTAACTACAACAGTAGTTCCTACTTTTGCATCACCCAAAGTCATAACACATACTCCTTCCTTTCTACTTTACTCATCACTTTTTCAGCGTCTCGATCAGATCATAATATGGCGCGCCATATCGGCATTTACTGCGACTCTCGAATCTTTAATATTAACAATAACGTTACCGCCAATTGCAGATAGCACAATCACTTCTGCTCCGGGCACAAATCCAAGATTCGCAAGAAAACGCTTTGTCTCATCATTTCCGCTTACTCTTTTAATTGTATTGGCTTCGCCAATGTTGGCCATTGTAAGTGGCATAATCTCACGCTTCTTTCTTAAATGATATTAGAATCCATTCTCATTTGATATAGATTATTAAAAACAGTTGAGATTGATAATTTTTTTCATTTTCTCTTCTGCTCGTAAGTTAGTATATGCTAATCTTTATTAGTTGTCAATGACTAATTTGCAGTTTTTCTATTTTTTTCTGTTCAACGCCATTCCAAATCTATGTTGAATTTGTCTGGCAAATCATTTGCTGTAAGGAATAAATTATGATATACTAAGCAAAGACATGAAAATTCACTGTAAATAGTGATACAGATAAATTATAATTTATATAGAGGAGGCATTACCTATGCATGTAAATGAATCATCCGAAAATTATCTGGAGACAATCCTCATGTTAAGCAAGAAGCTTCCTGTCGTACGTGCCGTCGACATTGCAACAGAGCTTAACTTTAAGAAATCAAGTGTCAGTGTAGCAATGAAAAAGCTCAGAGAAAGCGAACATATTATTGTATCTCGTGAGGGCTATATTACATTGACAGAATCCGGACAGGCGATTGCTGACATGATATATGAGCGTCACACTCTTCTCTCCTCCTGGCTTGAGAGACTCGGAGTTGACCCACAGATTGCTGCTGATGATGCTTGTCGTATGGAGCATGTGATCAGCGAGGAAAGTTTTAATGCGATCAAAAAGCATATTGTTTCTCATTCTTAAAACGAAAAAGCACTAACAGAAGAGTGATATCTCTTCTGTTAGTGCTTTTTTCTTACTTTTACTTATCGTTATAATGATACCTACATGCTAAACATACAAACGGAGTTGGTGGGATTCGAACCCACGTGCCCCGGAGGGCTAACGCATTTCGAGTGCGCCCCGTTATGACCACTTCGATACAACTCCTTCTCTTGCATCTGCCAAAGCAGACACAAGAATAATTATAACATTTTCCTCTGAAAAATCAAGGGAGAATTTGCTTATAGCTCTTCTCTTTCTTTCATAATCCAGTCAATCACCTGTTCCAATCCTTCTCCCGTTTTCGCGCTAACCGGAAGAACAACTGCATTTGGATTTAATTTCAAGATGCGTTCCTTAGCAAGTTCAAGGTCAAAATCAAAATACTCCAGAGTATCTATTTTATTGATCAGCACCAGATCACTTACCTGAAACATCAACGGATATTTCAGTGGTTTATCGTCCCCCTCAGGCACACTAAGAAGCATCACATTCTTATGTGCCCCAGTATCGAACTCTGCCGGACAGACAAGATTCCCGATATTTTCAAGAATTAACAGATCAAGGTTCTCTGTATCATATTCAAGCAGTGCGCGCGATACCATATCCGCATCAATATGACATAATCCGCAATTATGGATCTGAATGGATTCCACACCAGTCAGATCTGCGACTCTCTGTGCATCTAGACTTGTCTCGATATCTACATCCATCTCACCAATTCTCAGCTGCTCTTTCATTCTGTTGATCAATGCACTTAATAATGTTGTTTTTCCACTCCCCGGTCCGGACATGACATTTAAGAATAGTGTCCCCTGGGCACTCATTTTCTCGCGGATTGCCTTTGAAGTAGCATCATTATCCGCAAATACACTTTCTCTTATCTCAATCACTCTGACATTTCCCATGTTTTTATTCCCTTCTTTTATATATCATGCATTCACTTTCTGTACCTGTTCCAACAGATAATCGGCCAGTTCCCTTACGCCATCTCCTGTCTTCGCAGAAATATAAAAGATCTTAATCTGTGGATTCAATCTTCTTGCACATGCTTCAACATAGTCTTTTCGGAAATCAAAAACAGGTAATGCATCGATTTTGTTTATCACTAACACATCAGATACTTCATACATCAACGGATATTTTGCCGGTTTATCGTCTCCTTCCGGAACTGAAAGAATTGTCAGATTAAAGTTTGCGCCTGTATCAAACTCTGCCGGGCAAACAAGATTTCCAATATTCTCAAGTACAACAAAATCCAGCTCAGCTCTGTCAAATGCTCTTATTCCTTGCCGTGTCATATCTGCATCTAAATGACACATTCCTCCTGTATGCAGCTGAATCGATGGAATTCCCGCCTCGATCAGTGTATTCGCATCTACATCAGAATCAATGTCTGCCTCCATCACACCCCACTTGATTTTCCCTTCAAAATACGGTTTCAATGCCAGAAGCGTGCTTGTCTTTCCACTTCCCGGACTGGACATCAAATTCATCAGACACGTTTTCTGTGCCTTTAATTCCTGACGTAACACCTGTGCATCTGCATTGTTATCTTCAAGAATTGTTTCTTTTAATTCTATTACTTTTGCTTTTTCCATGCGTTCTCCCCTCGGTGTCGAACACCGCTATTATTTTCTTTTCATTATAACAAAAAAAAATAATTTTGTACATTTGTTAAGTCACTCATAAATTTTATCGTTACAAATATAATAAATACGTATATAATAGATATGATATCAAAAACAGGCTCTTCCTTCTTATCTATATTACTTTCTAAGGGGGACTCTCATGAACCACAATACACTCGTAATTGAAATCAAATCTACACTTGATAAACTTATTGCTGCCAGAACTAGTCTTGGTTATGATTACATTGTGTATGGATTACTCTTGATAAACGAGGATCAGACTCGTGTATCCAATATTACCAAAGCTTTGTACATCGATATTGCTGCCCATTATGAGACAAGCTGGTCTTGTGTAGAAAAAAACATCCGCAACACGGTCAATGCAATCTGGACTTCGGAAAATAAAACTATTCTTGAAATGATTTTCAACAGAACCTATATGGACAGAAAACCAACGAATAAAGAATTTTTTGAATATTTATACGATTTTATTTTCTTATCACAAGAAACCGTCCCGACCCAATCAGAAGAAAATGTATCTTCCATCCTCTGCCCTGTCTGTAACAATAAATGTCAGGTACTCGAAAGCATGCTTTCTTTTGTGGCAAAACGACTTCAACCTGAACCTGACTGCACGCATGTATGAAATATAATAATCAATCCGTTTTTCAAAAAGGACCTCCCTTCAATCATCGGGAAGCCCTTTTTATATCTGAAATAATTATAATTTTTTACATTTCTTATAGTGTCTTTTTCATCTTCTTTGTGTTATAATCGTTAGTTGTAACTAACGTATACTATTCATTTCTAATATGTGTGAGTTTTATCTATCCTTTTTTTAACAAGGGAGCCTGAAATAAGATAAACTCAATTCTCACACAAGACAGGAGGCTGACTATGTTTTTATCCTTAACCAATATCAAAAAATCTTTTGGACAAGGCGACAGTCGTGTAGAAGTCTTAAAAGGCATTGATCTATTGATTAAAAAGGGAGAATTCTGTGTTCTTCTTGGACCTTCCGGCTCGGGAAAATCAACTTTATTGAATATCATCGGTGGCATTGACCGTGCGGACAGTGGTCAGATCATAATTGAAGACGAGCTGATGGAAAAAATGACTGCAAAACGTCTTAGTCAATACCGAAGAAAACATCTTGGATATGTTTTCCAGATGTATAATCTGATTCCCAATCTTACTGTGCGCGAAAATATTGAAGTCGGTGCTTACTTAAGTGATCACGCGTTAGATGTAGATGAACTTCTTGATACTCTTGGTCTTTCTGCACATCAGAAGAAGCTGCCGAATCAGCTTTCTGGTGGTCAGCAGCAACGTACCGCAATTGGGCGGGCAATCGTTAAAAATCCTGATATTCTGCTCTGTGATGAGCCAACCGGTGCGCTTGATTATAAAACGTCGAAAGAAATACTGAAGCTGATTGAAACAGTCAATCAAAAGTACGGTAATACAGTTGTAATGGTAACACACAATGATGCAATTAAGGATATGGCAGACCATGTTGTCCGAATTCGTGACGGTATGGTACGAAAGAATTACCTGAATGACCACAAAGTCACTGCCCAGGATCTTGACTGGTAAAGGAGGCAACAGACAATGAAAAATCCATTAAACAAACGTCTCCCCAGAGAATTCCGGAAAGACTTTGGTAAATATCTTGTCATTTTCCTTCTTCTTGTAATAACCATTGGTTTTGTCTCCGGATTCCTTGTTGCCGATGGCAGCATGATCAAAGCTTATAATGAAGGGATTGACAAATATAATACAGAAAACGGACATTTCCGCACTTCTGAAAAAATGAATGATGCACAAATTCAGTCTATAGAAGAAAATGGTATCCGTATCTATGACAATTTCTATCTGGAACAAGATTTAACAAATGACAGTACGATGCGTATCTTTGAAAGCCGGGATCAAGTGAATCTTGCCTGTCTCATGGAAGGAGAATTTCCAAAAGCGGCAAATGAAATCGCCATCGATCGTATGTATGCTGACAACAATAAGATTTCCATCGGAGACACACTGAAAAGTGGTACACAGAGCTGGAAAGTAACCGGATTCATTGCTCTTCCGGATTACAGCTGTCTTTTTCAGAACAACAACGATTCCATGTTTGATTCTGTCAAATTCGGAATTGGAGTTGTAACGTCCGAAGCATTTGAATCACTAGATTCTCCACTTGTAAAATACTGCTATGCGTGGAAATACAATGATGAACCTACGACAGAGAAAGAAGAAAAAGAAGTATCTGATGATCTGATGAAAGCAATCAACAAGGAGGTTTCTCTGGAAGAATTCGTTCCACGTTATCTTAACCAGGCAATCACATTTACCCGGGATGATATGGGAAGCGACCGCGCAATGATGATTGTATTTCTTTATATCGTAATTGCGATCATGGCTTTTGTCTTTGGCATTACGATCAGCAACACCATTGCAAAAGAGTCGAATGTCATCGGAACTCTTCTTGCCAGTGGCTACACAAAAAATGAGCTGATTCGGCATTATATGGCGATGCCGATTCTTGTCACACTGATTGGTGCTTTGATTGGAAACATTCTCGGTTATACGATCATGAAAGATATCTGCGCCGGCATGTATTACGGAAGCTACAGTCTACCAACTTATGTGACCGTATGGAACGCAGAAGCATTTCTGCTTACCACGATCATTCCAATCTTGCTAATGCTTCTCGTCAATTACACAGTACTTCGCAGAAGACTATCGCTTTCTCCTTTGAAGTTCCTCCGCAGAGACTTAAAGAGAAGGCAACAAAAGCATGCATTATCACTGAACAGAAGAATTCCATTTTTCAGTCGTTTCCAACTGCGTGTGATTTTCCAGAATGTCAGCAATTACCTTCTGCTGTTCCTCGGAATCTTATTTGCAAACCTTCTGTTGATGTTCGGTCTGCTCTTCCCTGCTGTACTCGATCATTATCAGACTGTTCTAAAAGATAATCTGCTTTGTAACTACCAGTACATTTTGCAGATACCGATCAACGCCATGGACGAAGATCATAAACTTGAAAGCCTTGTAAATATGCTCTATTTTCAGCACGAGGTAGAAACCGATAATCCTGATGCGGAGAAATTCAGCGCTTATTCACTGAAAACAACAGATAAGAAATATAAGGAAGAGGAAATCCTGCTCTATGGACTTGCAGATAACAGCCGCTATCTTCCGATTGATTTTCAGGAAACTGTATCTGACAAAGATGTTTCAAAGAAAGAGGATGCTTCTGATGCAACTCCTGCATACATCTCTTCTGCTTATGCAGATAAATATCTTCTGGATATCGGTGATGAAATTACTTTAAAGGAAGCTTATGAAGATGATACATACACGTTTTCTATTGAAGGAATCTACGATTATGAAGGTGGTCTGACCGTTTTTCTTCCACAGGATACATTCAATGAACTGTTTGACCTTGGTTCCGATTACTTCAGTGGTTATCTCTCTGACAGCGAGATAACCGATATTGACCAGAAATACATCGGCTCTGTGATCGACCTCGACAGTCTGTCTAAAATCTCCAGACAATTGAATGTTTCGATGGGAAGCATGATGTATCTGTTAGACGGATTTTCAATCGTGCTCTTTATGATTCTGATCTATCTTTTGTCAAAGATCATTATCGAAAAGAATGCACAGTCAATCTCTATGACAAAAATACTTGGATACTCTGACCGGGAGATCAGCAGTCTGTATCTGCTGTCTACAACCATTATGGTCGTGATCTTCCTGCTTCTGAGTTTTCCGATAGAAACAGTTCTCATGAACGCTCTCTTCCGCGGAATTATGATCAGCAGTATTTCCGGTTGGATCCCGTTGTATATTGATCCGGTCCTGTATGTAAAAATGTTCCTGCTAGGATTCGGAACTTACCTGCTTGTTGCATTGATCGAATACCGCAGGATCAGGAAAGTACCTATGGATCAGGCATTAAAAAATATTGAATAATCGTGACTGTGCCTGTATCTGCTGCCTGTGGACTTCTAAGACGAGCCTAACAGTACAGGTGCCATTTGAAAGGAGGATTTCTTGTGAAAAGAAAAATATTACAAAAATTAGTTCCCGGCCTGTGTGCCAGTCTTGTCCTGGTTTCTGCCACAAGTCTGACTGGATGCTCAACTGACACCAAAACAGCTACTACTGCTTCAGATGCTGACAAATCAGAAACGGTATATGTAAAAGCTGATGCAAGCGGAACGATACATGAGATCAAAGTCCAGACAGACTTGAAAAATAACGGAACATCAAATGAAATCAAAGACTTCTCAACTCTGAAAGACATAAAAAATACGAAAGGAAATGAGTCCTTCACCCAGTCCTCTGACGGAACGATCACCTGGGAAAACAAAGGGGAGGACATTCATTATGAAGGTACTTCTACAGAAGAACTTCCTGTAAATGTAAAAATCAGTTACACACTGGATGGAAAATCTATACAACCGGAAGATCTCTCCGGAAAAAGCGGCAAACTTGGAATTCGTTTTGATTATGAAAATACTACCGAAGAAAATGTAACCGTAAATGGTGAAGAGATGACTTCTCCGGTTCCATTCGCAGTGATCTCCGCCATGATCCTTCCGGAAGACACCGCTTCTAATATCCAGGTAACAAATGGTAAAATATTTACTATGAATGACCAGAGCGTTGTTGTCGGTTATGCCTGCCCGGGACTCAAAGACAGTCTGAAACTCACTGATTACGAACCTACGAAAGATGTCTCTATCCCAGAGTCAGTGGAAGTAACTGCAGATGTAACAGATTTTGAGATGGACTTTACTGCAACTGTGGTCTCCTCCGGTCTGTTTGAAGATCTCGAAGAGGATTCCTTTGACGATATGGAGGATGCCGCTGACAGCCTGCAGGAACTCGGAGATGCATCCGGCAAACTTGCTGACGGAGCAGCGCAGCTGCTGGGCGGTGCTTCTACTTATCAAACTTATCTTGGGCAATATGTAGACGGTGTCTCACAACTTGCCGAAGGAACAGACACTCTAGATGACGGTGTAACTGCACTTAATGAAAATTCTGGAAAGCTGGTTTCAGGTGCTTCTTCTCTTCAAAATGGTCTTGAACAGCTGAATTCTGCTCTCTCTGTCCAGATAAGCACGGATTCTGGTTCTCTTCCGTCTGCTGAGACACTTTCAGCACTTCAGGAACAGATCAAATCACTCAGCCAACAGCTGGATTCTGTTGACTCCTCTCTTGCAGAGGCAAAATCTTCTTTCGCATCCATCAACTGGGATACTCTGAAATCTTCTATCACAGAAGATGCAAAAGAACAGTCCAAAACTGCTGCGACAGATGCTGTCCAGTCTGCGATCGATCAGATTGTTTCTGAAACTGCATCAGATTCAGAATTATCAGAAGAATCTAAAAATGCTGTCAACGATAAGATGTCACAATTGAAGAATGAAATAAATGATACGATTGCATCTGCAATTGATCAGAACCTTGATCTTTCTTCTTCCTCCACAGATATCGATCAGCTGAAATCCGCCACGGAAGGAACATTAAACAGCCTGACGGAACTGATTGCTTCCTGCCATACTACGCTTGACCAGATGTCTTCCGGTGCCGGTTCCTTTACTGAGGCAATGCAGAGTCTTTCTTCTCTCAGTGAGACATTAAAGACTTTGCAGAGCTCACTTTCAGCTTTATCTGCCGGCAGTTTACAGCTCACTCAGGGACTTACCTCTTTCCAACAGGGAATCAGTCAATTGTCTGAAGGCAGCTCAACGCTCTCTCAAGGAGCTACTAAACTGGGCACAGCCGGGAAAGAACTAAAAGAAGGATACACAACCCTTGCCGAAGGAATCTCTTCTCTTTCTGAAGGACTTACTCTCTTTGATAAAGAAGGAATTCAGGAACTTGAAAAACTAGGCGGGGATGATCTGAAGAATCTCTCCAAAAGAATGAAAGCTGTCAAAGAAGCGGACGCTGAATACGATAATTATGGCGGTAAGTTAGAAGAACAGACCGGGGAAGTACGGTTTATTATTGAGACAGATGGGATTGATTAAGAAGAAGGCTTTGGGTCAATAGAAATGACCCAAAGCCTTCTATAATTTTTTCTACATAAATCTTGTTCTACATTCCACTGCCTGCCCAAAGCTCCACATATACTGTTGCTCTTGGAACCGCTTTACCTCTTTGTAACAGTAGCTGTTGCTGTAGTTGTATTTGTAGGTTTACAAACTCCACTTCCACTTTCAATAATATCCTTCGCTTCTAATTCTGCAAATTTTTTATCAGCTTCAGCTTTAGCCCGGTTGTTTTCAATAATTTGTTCCCTCAAATTCTTTTCGAATTCCTCTGGTGTAATATCTATCTTTTGCTGTTTCTCCATTGAATATGTGCGTAATTCTTCCGAGTTCATAAAATGAATATCCATCGAATACTCTTTATTCAATTTATCAATCACTGTCTGATACGGATCTTCTGATGCAGCACATACAGAAATAGCTGTAAAAATACTTAAAACCAATGCCATAAAAGTTACCATAAATTTAATTTTTATTTTCATATTCTACCCCAAAAACATATTTTTATTTCCAAACAATAATTTACTTTTTTAATGTAACAATACATTCTCCATTTACTAATTCAAATTTTATAACCTCCTCATATGAAATTTCTTTATTTTCATTGTAAACTACTATTTCAAATTCACATTCGTTCACACAATTTGGACTACTATTTGTTAACTTCTCATTTTCGCTACTATAAATTTGTCCAAATGTATTTGACTCGGGAATCCAATATATTTTTTTCCCTTTTTGGTAAATTGTAAAAATACTATTTTCTTTTTCTGATGACTTGCAATTATACATATAATTCTCTGGTATATCTATCTGAAAAATATAACCATTTCCTACCGGCGTTTCCATCAATTTTAAAGTTTCTTTATGTTCTGGTATTAAAACAGAACCTTTCTCATTTCCATCTTGCGTCATCGCATAAACTGTAATTATTGATTTATTTTTTTGCAAGATATTTGTAAACACACACAAAAAAACTATGGCAGTTGCAACTATCACCGTTGTAATTCTCTTTATGTGAATTTTCTGTTTCAAATTTTTTCTTCTTTCAATCCCATCAAAAATTCTCTGTTTGGATTCCTCTGTAAATTCAATTCCCGTCACAACACTTTTAATTGAATTTTTATCCACACTCATTCACTCCCAACTTCTTTTTTAATAATTTCCGACCTCGTTCCAAACGCTTTTTCACAGTCGATTCCGTAATTTTCAAAATCTTACTTATTTCAAAGCATTTATATCCTTCTACATAATACAATAAAAGCACTTCCTTGTATTTAGATGGTAATTCTAAAAGGATAGCAAGTATCTGATTATCTATACTATCCTCAGGATATGTAGTCTTAATTGTTTCGATATTTATATATGGATGTTGTTTATAGAAACGCAATTTATCTTTACAAAGATTTATTGTAACTCTAATTAACCATGCCTTTTCATGTTCATAAGTTTCAAAAAGAGGCTTTTTTGTCATATATTTTATTAATACATCTTGCACTGTATCTTCTGCATCATACGTATTTTTAAGCATTACGATACATATTTTATATAGCATTTCTCCATATTTCTGAAACATCTCCTCAACTGAAGCTTGTTCAAGCATACCTTTCACATTCCTCCCCCGATATCCTACTCAATTCCTTTTATAATAAAACGTTTCAAAATTTAAAAAAGTGACAAATTTAATCAAATATTTTTTCCTACAGTGCTTCTCGACAAAGAGACTCGTTCAATAATTTCTTTTTGCGTAATTGTTGGATCATTGCGCAACATATCAAGGAGCATTTTCGTATGCGATACAGATTTTACTTACACACTTTACTTTTCTTGAAAAAGTACTATACTTATTTATGGTTTAAATCAGGTCTATTATGAAAGACTTTACAAGAATACGGAGATAATTTTATGACCATCAGTATACTTCTCATGAAACAAATTGCACAGCTTTTTCTTATGATCTTTATGGGATACTTAATTGTAAAAACAGGTATTGTCGAGGATACCGACAGTAAGGTATTATCCAAGATCATCCTTTATCTGGTCATCCCTTGTGTAATTATAAACGCTTTTCAGGTTGATTATACTTCTGACACTGTGAGAGGATTGCTACTGGCTTTTATAGCATCTGTTCTCACACAGATTATCCTTCTTATTGTTGTCTCTGTTTTAGGGAAACTTTTTCATTTAAACGAAGTAGAAATTGCCTCTATCTATTACTCTAATTCTGGTAATCTGATCGTACCAATCGTAACTTTTATCTTAGGAAAAGAGTGGGTATTATATGGATGTGTATTCATGAGCGTGCAACTCATTTTTATATGGACTCACTGTAAGAAAATTATCAGCCAAGAGGCTTCTTATGACTGGAAAAAGATTGTCCTCAATATAAATATGATTTCTATTTTTATTGGAATCCTACTTTTCTTTACAAAAATCCATTTACCGGAAATCATAAATGATTCGATAAGTTCTGTCGGTAATATGATTGGACCAGCAAGCATGATCGTAACAGGTATGCTTTTCGCCGGTATGGATCTGAAACAGATTTTTACAAATAAGAAAGTATATTTTATCTCTATTCTTCGGTTAATCGTATTACCCGTATTTGCACTGATTCTGATTAAGTTGAGCCATCTCGCTGCTTTTTCAGCAGATGGAGATAAAATCATGCTCATTGTATTTCTTGCAATCATTACTCCATCTGCCTCAACTGTAACCCAGATGTGTCAAGTATACGGAAATGATTCTCAATATGCCAGTGCGATCAATGTTGTTACAACACTGTTTTCTATTGTTACCATGCCGCTTTTAGTGATGCTATTTCAAATGTTTTAGCTATGAAATTCTTCCATTCTCCATTTCATATACCACATCTGCCACGTTCATTGTGGATACTCGGTGGGATACCAGGACAACCGTTTTCTTCTTGGCCGATTCTTTCAATGATTTTAAAATGATTCCCTCATTTAAAGAGTCGAGGTTCGATGTAGGCTCATCCATCAGAATCATCGGAGCATCATGGAGAAATGCTCTTGCAATTCCGATTCGCTGTTTCTCACCGCCGGACAGCGTATCACCCAGTTCTCCAACTTCTGTATCATATCCTTTCGGAAGTGTCATAATGAAATCGTGGATAGAAGCTTTCTTTGCGGCTTCCATAATCTCTTCTCTGGATGCTCCCGGCTTTGCGATTGCGATATTATTTGCAATGGAATCATGGAACAGGTGTGTTTCCTGCGTGACATAACTTTCCATATCTCTTAAATGCCTGGTCGGAATCTTTCGGACATCTGTACCGTCTACCGACATGCTTCCACCCTGCACATCCCAAAAACGCATCAGCAGTTTTAAAAGTGTAGATTTTCCGGAACCGCTCGCACCATGAATCCCTGTGATTTTACCCGGCTGTAATTTCAGTGAATAGTTATCTAAAATAACTTCTTCACCGTAAGCAAATGTTACGTTCTCTGCCTCTGCTCCTGTAAATTCATGTTCCATGCTCTCTGCACCAGAAGTTTCCACATCACCCGAAATTTCTTCCACAAGCGGTGTCTCTTCCAGAAGAGAAAGGACACGCTCACCACTTGCCAGTGTCTGGTTCAGGTTGTTGGAAAGGCTTGATAATGCTACTACCGGTCCGAAAGAACCCATCATTGCGATGGTACAGGTTAAGATTCCCTCGAATCCCATCACACCTTTGTCGTACAGCCAGATCGTCAATGCCAGCATCCCAAAAGATGCAAGCAGGATAACCATATTCGTAAATGAACGCTGTGAGCCTTCCATTTTGCTTAATGATTCCTGCATTCCTGCAAGATTTTTGGATTGCTTGCTCATCTGCTCTCTTCTCTTTTCACCCTGTCCATACTGAATGGTCTCGTCCAGTCCACGTAGGGAATCCAGGACAAAACTATTCAGTTCTCCAAAGTTTGTTCTAAATTCCATTCCCTTCTGACTGCCACGTTTTCCATTCCACATTGGGATAGCTACACCGACAATAAGATAAGCTGCCAGTGCAAGCAGACCTGCTAACCAGTGATATCTTCCAATAAAAATTACCATAATGATAGAAGTCAATGTTGCAATCGCAATCGGCGAAATGGTATGTGCATAGAACACTTCCAGTAATTCAATATCGGTTGTAATAATGGAAATCAAGTTTCCTTTATCTCGTCCTTCCAGCTTCGCCGGACAGAGCTTTCGTAAGGCAGCAAACACTTTGTGGCGGATAATTGCTAACAGCTTAAATGCAATAAAATGATTACAATACTGTTCCATATAATGTAGGATTCCACGAAGCACTGCAATTACAATCATAACTGTGATAATCGTTTTTACCGGGGTAAATACTAACCACATATTGTTCACCGGAACAATCATTCCGGCTCCCCCTGTCAGAAGTCCATGTATGATGACCTGCCCTGCCAGTATCGTCAGGAAGATTGCACACAAGTAACCTAATGTTCCAAGGATGATTGCTGCCAGCATGATATGGAGCAGGGGGGTTACCAGACCAATCAGACTTCCCATGATCTGGATGGCACTTCTACGTTTTGTTGTATTTGTATTTTCACTCATTATGCCACTCCCCCTTTCCCATAGTTTTCCAGTGCCATCTGGCTTTCATACAGATGTCTGTACGCACCATTCTGGCTCATCAGTTCTTCATGCTTTCCGCTTTCCTTGATTTCTCCGTCTTTTAAGAAATAAATCTTATCAGACTTCACAACATTTGCCAGTCTATGGGAAATCAGAAGCACCGTCTTTGTCTTTGCCAGATCATGAATCACATTCATGATCAGTTCTTCACTTTCCACATCGATATTAGATGCAGCTTCATCAAAAATGTAAACCTTGCTGTCTTCTTTTAATAAAGCTCTTGCAATCACCAGTCTCTGGCACTGACCTCCGGACAGGTTACTTGCTTTTTCCAGCAACTGTGTCTGTAAGCCATCTTGTGTCTGTAAGAACCCTAAGAGATTGACTTTCTGAAGAACAGCTTCCATCTCTTCTTTCGTTGCATCCGGTTTTGCCATCTTCAGATTTTCTTCTACTGTACCTTTGAACAGGTAGCTGTTATGGCGAACCAGAACAACCCTCTGCATCAGATTTGTTTCATTCACTTCGTTAAGCGGTACACCACCGATGGTGATTTCTCCGCTGTATCCCCGGTTCTTTGCTGCAAGCATTCCAGCGATTGTACTCTTACCACATCCGGATTCACCAACCAGTGATACAAAACTTCCTGCCGGAAGATTTAAATTGATTCCTTTTAGAATCTCTCTGTCCTCTTCATAAGAAAAATGAACATCTTTTAATGTAATATCTAACGCTCCGTCCGGCAGTGTTTTTTCTCCTACCTGTGGTTCTGTTAAATCTAAAATCTTGAAAATCTTATCACTCGCTGCCATACCATTCATTGCGATATGAAAGAACGAACCAAGCAGCCTGAGCGGCAGGAAAAACTCGCTGGCAAGCAGAACAATACATAATGTTCCTGCTACACTGATATTTCCCTTTAAGAATTCAGATACAGCCACTGCCATACCGATCGTTGCTCCACCATATGCCACAATATCCATCACACTGGTGGAATTGAGCTGCATGGTCAGAACTTTCATCGTAATCCTGCGGAAGTTCTGGGATTCCACATCCATCTCGTCTGCTTTCTGCTGGTCTGCCTGATAGATTTTCAGTGTAGTAAGTCCCTGTAAATTCTCAAGGAACGAATCCCCCAGTCCGGTATAGATACTCCAATAGTTATTTAATAATCTCTTCGCCACTTTCTGTACGACTACAATTGAAATTGGAATCAGCGGTACACAGACCAGCAGGATGACACTCGCTTTCAGACTCACTCTACAAAGAATGATAAACAAGGTCAGTGGTGCGATCAGGCTGTAAAATAACTGTGGGAGATATTTTCCAAAGTATGTCTCCAACTGCTCCACACCTTCGGTTGACACCTGTACGACCTCCGAAGAGGATACTTGCTCACTGTAGGAAGCTCCCAGCTTCAACATTTTCTCATAAATCTTTTCTCTTAAAATTCTCTTTACATCTACACATGCAAGATACGAAGACCTTGCCCCCATCCGTTCGCATACAAATCGTATGATCACCACCAGTGCGAGGATCATGATTGTCTTCTCAATCACCGGCACTGTCACCGCACGATAGACTACGCGCTCCAACAAGTCAGCAATCGTAAATACTGCCAACACCTGTGAGAGCAATGCTGCCCACTGCCACAGGATGGTGTAAACAATATACTTTTTTGCGTGGGATAAAAGTCCCACCAGTCTTGTTTTAATCATAAAAATCTTATCCTTTTGTTTATTTCTTCGATTCTTTTTTACTGCATATCAAATGCCACACTGCAAGTGCCGGATGATACAGAAGCATCCTCGGTCCGGAAAACCGCATAACCTTCCGAATCTTCTCCCTCATCTCCGGCTTGTAGCAATGCACCTTACAGTTCGCACAGAATGTTTTCTCTTCCATAAAGGGACATTTCTGGCTTCTGAGTCTGGCATAATCCGAAAGTTCCTGACAGGAAGGACACATCTTTCCTGTCGTTTTGTCATATTCCTTATGATTCTTCCGGCAGTACAGCCGGATCATTTCTTCCACAACGCGCTGTTCCTTCTGCCGCTTCTTTTCGATTGAATCCATTTATTCTGCTGCCTCCAGTTCCTGTTCCCCAGGCTTTATCGTTTGAATTTTCAGGAAGAAATATAACAAATGACATACCCAAACCACTGCGATACAGATTCTTCCAATCGGTACATTCTTCATGCAGATAAAACCAATCAACATAACTGCTGTTACCATTCCGATAATCTTGCATTTTGTTCCCATGGTCATAGCTCTTTTCTGAACAAAACTATCCAGATGTTTCTTATATAAATTCGTTCCTATGAACCAGTCGTGCAGCTTCTTGGAACTCTTTGCAAAGCAAAACAGTGTTGCCATATAAAATGGAACGGTTGGCAGGATAGGAAGTACAATTCCTACCGTACCAAGTCCCAGGCAAAGAAATCCAAACACAATCCATACTATTTTTAAAGGATTTTTTCTCGTTTTATTTTTCTTCTCCATACACCTCTCCTTTATCACTTATTTTCATCTGTATTTATAAGATAATGATGGTCATTTCCGAACACGCAAAGTTAGTTTCTTCCATTTGTTGTTAGTTATGACTATTATCCTGTTAAAATATATATTATACTCTTTCTGACTGTCAATATTTTTCCACTTATTTCGTACCCTTAAGTACGAAATCTTCATTTTCTAATCTCCTTATAAATACGTTATTTTTCATATTATTTGATAATTTTTATCAATATTTTTTTCTTTTTACTTGTTAATAAATTGTAAAACAGCGGCATTATACCATAAAAAAAGAAGTACTATATGCTCCTGATTTTACATACATTACTTCTTTTAAGACATATTTATCAAATCTATTATCTGTTAACCTCTCGCATTTTTAACACTTACAGCTTAAAAATCAATCGTGCTGTACTCTCTGGCATATGTGCTTCTCCAACCGAACTGGACACAGTAATCAAAAGATTTCCACGTAACGTTCCATGGTCAAAATTCTGAAAACCACATGCATTCAAAGGTATTTTTATCCTTCCGTTCTTTACATCTGCAATTTTATACATATCCCCTTGCAAATATTTCAGACAGGTAAGATGCCCTTTCATCTGTTTTCCATTAATCCGAGATACCGCATGCATTTCTCTGATTGTCAATTCGAGATAACAGCCTCTTTTATTATGTTTCACAATCCCGAGAGGTTCGAATCCATTTTCTGCCATGGATCGACGACTCCCATCTGTCTGCAGGATAGAAATCACAACTGGATGATTGCCATACTCCACAAGTTCTTCTATGTTTCTAATCTGATTCTGTTCTTTTTGCATTCGAATTTCTTTATTGATTCGCATATGGCTTTTTGTAAGTTCTTCCAGTCTTCTGTAATCAATATTTTCGATCATTCCTTTCAGAACATCATCGATTCCTTCTGTAATCCCACTGCGTTCCAGATACTCCCTAACGTCTTTTTGGACTTTCTGATGCCAACGGAGCATCTTTTTCCCTTTATCCGTGAATTCAAGACTTTCGGTCAGATATCCTTTTTCTATACAACTTTTAAAGAATCGGCTTACTGTTGGATGTTTTACGCCACATTTTGCAGCAACTGCACCAATTGTCCCTCTTCCCTTTTCCAGTTGTTCCAATTCTGTCAGATACTGAATTTGTAATACTGTCAGATGATTAATTTCTACTGTCTGGTTCCTGGTCATGACTCAATTCCTCTACCATATTTCCACTTCTAGTTGTCCACAGTCCCACACTTCCGGTTCTGTCTGATTCTCCGGCATAAATGCAATCAGAAGTTTTCCCTCAATCACTCTGTCATTCGGCTTTATAATAAATTCAAAGACTCTGGATGGAATCTGTTCTCCTTGTGCTCCTTGTTCAGCTAAAACCCACTGTTTATCATAGTTCTTATACCATAATCTTTTGTTTCCCAGACTGCTCACTTTCTGTAATTTAAAATAACCCTTTTTTGTTATTTCAAGAATTACATTCCTGGAATAACAATAATATTCCTTCTTTAATTTTCTAGGACAGCGTTGCTCCAGACTATACATCTGCATTGAAAAAATATAGTTTCCTTTTTCATAACGGTCTGTCAGTTCTGAATTTCTTATTCTTCTCTCATAGTACATGTTTTCATAATTGATAAACTGGCAGATTGCTCTCGTAGATTCATCGGTTACAATGTGTTCAATCCGACATGCATCCTGGTCTGCCGTCTTTTCATTTACACCAATAAACTGTAACATCTGACTGATTGAATTATGCCGGTAAATACAATCATTTCCTACAGATAGCCCATAATCTGTCAATTGTATCTCCTGTCCTGCAATTAATTTTTCAAGATATCCTTCCTTTTGCATCCTCTTGAGACACACCACTATATCTCTTTTCTCCATTCTGAAATGCTGACAGATTCGTTCCAGATCTAATGAGATATTCTGTGTCTTCCAGATACACAACTGCTCTAAGATATCCTCTTCTTTCTCTAATTTCGAATGTGGAAAATTATGTTTTTCAGTACTTGTATCCATTTTTATTTCACCTTGCCCACTAAGAAATGAACTCAAATTAACGAGCTTTCTTCCACCCCTATCACACAATCCATCTCCTGATAATCTGCCGGACAGCAATCTGTCAGAATCTTTGCATTCGCAAAAGCAGAAAATGTCACTGAACTGATAGATCCGAATTTTGAATGATCTGCAAGAACAAACCTGTTCCTGCATCTCTCGATCGCCGTTTGTTTCACCAGAGCCTCATTCGCATCCGGTGTCGTGAATCCTTCTGCTTTTGTGATTCCATTTGCTCCAAAGAATCCTTTGGTAAAATGATATTCCTGCAGATTCTTCATAGCCTGGGCACCGATCACTGCCTCTGTAGAGTTCTTAAGTTCTCCGCCGATCAGAAACACTTTGATTCCCTTCGCTGCCAGTCTCTGTGCATGTGAAACAGCATTTGTCACAAAAACTGCATTGGTATGTCCAAGAGCATCAATCATATAACCTGTCGTTGTTCCTGCATCGAGATAAATAAAGTCTTCCTCCTCGATCAGTTCTGCCGCATATTGCGCGATTTTCCGTTTCTCTTCCACATGGAGTTCGCTCTTCTGCTCAACTGTCGGTTCATAAGCAGAGACAGTGCCTTCATCTTCTAGCGCAACCGCTCCGCCAAATACCTTGATAAGCTTTCCGGCTTTATGAAGTGCAGTAATATCTCTTCTTACCGTAGACTCTGATGTGTCTAAAATCTCTTTCAGTTCTGTCGCCGTAACACTTTTCTTTTCTTTCAGCAAATCCAAAATAATCTGATATCTCTGTTCTGTAAGCATTTTTATTATCTCCTTTTAAAAAAGGACCTGAAGCCATGAATCTCAAGCGCCTGCTTCTTGATCCATGACTCCCGGTCCTGATTCTTATATTTTTTATTGGTTTTGACAGATTATTCTATTCGGCATTTCATCCAAATATTTGTTACTTTATGCAACTTTCTTCTTAAGCAATCCAAGCAGTACTGCGGAGATGACTGTTCCTACTACGAGGGAAACAAGATACATTACTGCATTTCCAACAACCGGGAATACGAAGATTCCACCATGTGGTGCCATCAGTGTACATCCAAACAGCATTGACATTCCACCGGCAATTGCTGAACCGATGATACAAGATGGAAGTACATGCAGCGGATCAGATGCTGCAAATGGGATTGCTCCTTCTGTGATAAATGCAAGACCCATGATAAAGTTTGTCGGACCTGCATCTCTTTCTTCTTTTGTAAACTTATCCTTAAACAACAGTGTGGAAAGGGCGATGGCACATGGCGGAACCATTCCTGCAACCATAACTGCTGCCATAATATCATAATTACCAGCTGCGATTGATGCTGTACCGAATACATAAGCTGCCTTGTTGAACGGGCCACCCATATCGATGGACATCATTCCTCCAAGAATCAGTCCTAATACTACTTTACTTGAATCTCCCATACCTGTCAATGCATTATTCAGTCCTGTGTTGATTCCACCCATGATTGGCTCGATCACGAACATCATAGCAAGTCCGATCAGGAGAACACCGATCAATGGATAAATAAGTACCGGCGCGATTTTTTCCAGTGCATCCGGAAGCTTGTCGCATACTTTACGAAGAAGTACAATGATATATCCTGCAAGAAATCCGGCTACAAGAGCTCCGAGGAATCCAGATTTTCCGCTTGCTGCCATCATACCACCTACAAGACCAACTGCAAGCGCCGGTCGGTCACCGATTGCCATTGCGATAAATCCTGCAAGTACCGGAAGCATGAATCCAAATGCTGTTCCACCGATCTGTTTAAATACTGCCGCAACCGGAGTGATCATACCAAAATTTGCTCTCTGGTCAGCCGGAAGTGCATTCAGATCTACGCACAATCCGTCAATCAGAAATGCGATCGCGATCAGAATACCACCACCAACAACAAGTGGAAGCATATGGGAAACACCGTTCATCAGCTGCATGTAAATCTGATGTCCGACTCCGCCGCTTTTCTTTCCTGCGGAAGAAGATGCTGCAGCCGGATTGTTTCCGTGGAAGACCGGAACATTTCCGGCTTTCGCCTGAGCTACCAGTTCATCTGCTTTACTGATTCCGTCTGATACCTGACAGATGATTACTTTCTTTCCGTCAAAACGGTCCATCGGAACCTGTGTGTCTGCTGCAACGATAATGCAGTCTGCATCAGCAATTTCCTGGTCTGTCAGCACATTTTTCGCTCCACCGCTTCCTCTTGTCTCGATTTTCACAAAACAGTCGGCAGCTTTTGCTGCTTTCTCGATTCCTTCTGCTGCCATATATGTGTGTGCGATACCTGTCGGGCATGCTGTTACTGCAAGAATCTTGAAATCACTCTCTGCATTTCCTGTATTTGCCAGCTGCTCATCAATGTCAGCTCTCTCATCATCTGCTTTATCAATAATAGAAAGGAATTCCTCCGCAGAGGTTGCATTTCTCAGAGCTTCTGTAAACTGCTCATCCATCAGCATCATTGACAATTTACTAAGCACTTCCAGATGAACGTTATCTTCTGTATTCGGTGCCGCGATCAGGAATAAGAGTGTTACCGGATCTCCATCCAGAGAATCAAAATCAACACCATTTTTAATTACCATTGCTGCAAGTCCCGGCTTGCTTACACAATCACCTTTTCCGTGTGGAATGGCAATTCCCTCACCAATTCCTGTTGTGCTTTCCTCTTCTCTTAAGTAAACCTGTTTTCTGTAGGCTTCTGTGTCATTGATCTTACCACTTGCACACATCAAATCCACGGCCATATCCAAAGTTTCCTGCTTATTCGCCGGATTCTTGTCAAAGGCAATGCTTCTTTTATCGAGCAAATCCGTAATTCTCATCCTACCGCTCCTCCTTTACAACCTGTTGATATACTCCGGCAATCTCCTCTTTTGTTGCCAGATTCTCTGAAAATGCACTTGCACTTCCTGATGCAACTCCCATGTGGAATGCATGTCTGTATTCATGTTTCTCCATCCAGCCTGCCATAAATCCGGCTACCATAGAGTCTCCTGCTCCAACACCGTTTTTTAATTCCCCTTTCGGCGCCGGAGTGTCATAAACACTTCCATCTTCTGCTACAAGAACCGCACCTTCTCCTGCCATGGATACAAGAACATTTCTTGCTCCTTTTTCCTGCAGTTTCTTTGCATATGGTACAACAGATTCTCTTGTCAGAAGCTCCACATCAAAAATCTCTCCAAGTTCGTGGTTGTTCGGTTTGATTAAAAATGGATGATATTCAAGAACGTTCAACAGCAGATCTCTCGTTGCGTCTACAACGATCATGACACCTTTGCCATCAAGCTTCGCCATAATCTTCTGATACATGTCATCCGGCATAGATGTTGGAATACTTCCTGCCAGAAATAAAACATCACCTTCTCCAAGTTTGTCAAGCTTCTCCATCAGCTTCTCTACATCTTCCGGAGAAATCACCGGTCCACTTCCGTTAATCTCTGTTCCGTCGATTGATTTTAACTTCAGGTTGATTCGAGATACACCTTCATTGATCTCAATAAAATCAGATGCAACTCCCATCTCCTTGAGTCTTCTTTCAATCTCTTTTCCGGTAAATCCGGCTAAAAATCCAAGTGCAGTATTCTCGATACCAAGATTACCAAGCACTGTAGAAACATTAATGCCCTTTCCACCAGGAAGGATCAGCTCTGAACTCGTTCGATTCGTAAGTCCAAGCTTAAAGTCCTCAACAGAGACAATGTAATCCAATGACGGATTAAATGTTACTGTGTAAATCATTTTGCATTCTCCTTCTCTCTGACCATTGTTTTTCTTTATGCTTGTATTATACGTTCAAACTCGTTCATAGTCAATCAAACTAATCAACAAATTTCATGACTGTTTTTGGTTGATTTTGCACAATTTTGGTTTTCAGCCTTTAAAACAAGAACTCCGCCAGCACGCAATTGCTGACATCCATCCCCCGATGCGTCAGTCGGATTCGATCTCCACTAAATTCCAGCAATTGTTCTTCTTCTAATTTATCAAGAATTTTTCCATAAACATCATCCACATTCTTTCCAAAATAGTTCTGAAAATCTGTTCTCGAAACTCCCTCTACTTTTCGAAGCCCCAGATACATGAACTCTTCCATCTGCGATTCCACGGAAAGAATTTCTCTGTCAATAAGAATCGACTCGCCATTTCTAATCTTTTCAATATATGCTTTCCGATCTCGAATATGATCAAACCGCTCTCCTTTGATCAATGAGGAGGACCCTGCTCCAATCCCAAGGTATTCCGTTCTGTCCCAGTATCCCAGATTATGTCTGCATTCTTTTCCCTGCTTTGCATAATTGGAAATCTCATATCGATGCATTCCGGCTTCTGCGAGTCTTAGTATCGTCAACTCTCCCATCGCATATTCTTCTTCCTCAGATGGAAGTTTCCATGCACCACGATCTAACTTTCCTTTTTCATACCAGTCATAGAATACAGTACCTTCCTCTAAGATCAGACTATATGCGGATATATGTTCCGGCTCAAGTGCCAGAACTTTTGAAAGTGTATCTTCGTAGCTTTCTATCGTCTGTCCCGGAAGTGCGGACATGAGGTCTATATTCCGGTTTTTGAATCCAGCCTGTTCTATCAGTTTCCAAGTCTCAAGGAATTCTTCAAATGTATGGATTCTTCCTAGCATTTTCAGTTCTTCATTTTGTGCCGACTGAAGTCCAATACTCAGTCTGTTCACCCCTGCTGCTTTCATGGCATGAAGTTTCTCGATATCAACTGTTCCCGGATTCATTTCCATTGTGATCTCTGCATTCTCATTTACTGAAAATGTATGATAAATTGCATTAAAAATCTGTTCTATCTGTTCCGGTGTCAGAAGAGACGGTGTTCCGCCTCCCAGGAAAATGGTCTGAACTTCATACTCTCCAGATAATTCCTGATAACTCTGAATCTCCTGAACCATAGCACTGACATAAGCTTCCTGTTCTTCCTCTGTTCCACTTGCTGAGAAAAAATCACAATAATTACATTTTCTTACGCAGAACGGAATATGGAGATATAATTCTAAATTTCTCTTTTTCATCTTTAAATACAGAAAGATACTGTCTGATAAAAACAGTATCTTTTCCTTCCTTCTTTTATCTAGTTCTCATCCAGCTTCAGGACACTCATGAATGCACTCTGTGGAATCTCTACATTTCCAACCTGACGCATTCTCTTCTTTCCTTCTTTCTGCTTTTCAAGCAGTTTCTTCTTACGTGAAATATCACCGCCGTAACATTTCGCAAGAACGTCCTTACGCATTGCCTTAACTGTCTCTCTCGCAATAATCTTACTTCCGACTGCTGCCTGGATCGGAATCTCGAAAAGCTGTCTTGGAATCTCTTCTTTCAGCTTCTCGCACATCTTTCTTCCACGCTCATAAGCGCTTCCTTCGAATACAATAAAGGAAAGAGCATCCACTTCTTCTTTGTTAATCAGAATGTCAAGTTTGACAAGCTCGGAACGTACATAACCAAGCATCTCATAATCAAAAGATGCGTATCCTCTGGATCTTGATTTCAATGCATCAAAGAAATCATAAATAATCTCGTTGAGTGGCAGATGATATGTCAACACGGCTCTTGTCTCTTCAATATATTCCATTCCCTGATAGATTCCACGGCGTTCCTGACACAGATCCATGATCGCTCCGATGTACTCGGATGTCACCATGATCTCTGCCTTTACCATAGGCTCTTCCATATATTCAATCTCTGCAGGATCCGGCATGTTTGTCGGGTTTGTCAGATCGATCACATCACCGTTTGTCTTATGGATCTTGTAAATAACACTCGGTGCTGTTGTAACAAGATCAAGGTTGTACTCTCTTTCCAGACGTTCCTGAATGATCTCCAGATGAAGGAGTCCCAAGAATCCACAACGGAATCCGAATCCAAGTGCTACCGATGTCTCTGCCTCAAACTGAAGTGCAGCATCATTAAGCTGCAGTTTCTCAAGTGCATCTCTCAAGTCCGGATACTTTGCTCCGTCTGCCGGATAGAGTCCACAATATACCATCGGATTTACTTTCTTATATCCCGGAAGTGGTTCTGCACAAGGATTCTCTGCATTCGTGATCGTATCTCCGACACGAGTATCCTTTACATTCTTAAGACTGGCTGTGATATATCCTACCATTCCTGCTTCAAGTGCGTCACATGGAATGAACTGTCCCGCTCCAAAAGTTCCAACTTCTACAACTTCTGCTTTCGCACCTGTTGCCATCATAAGCATTGGTGTACCTTTTTTGACCGTACCTTCCTTGATACGGCAGAATACAATAACTCCCTTGTAAGAATCATACTTGGAATCAAAGATCAGTGCCTGAAGCGGTGCATCCGGATCTCCGACCGGTGACGGAATCTGCTGTACGATCTGCTCGAGAACTTCATGTACATTCAGTCCTGTCTTAGCAGAAATCAGTGGTGCATTCTCCGCATCGATTCCGATCACATCTTCTATCTCTTCTTTTACACGCTCCGGCTCTGCGCTTGGTAGATCAATCTTGTTGATAACCGGCATAACATCCAGATCATGATCCAGTGCAAGATATACATTCGCAAGCGTCTGTGCCTCAACTCCCTGTGCTGCATCAACAACAAGAATCGCTCCGTCGCAGGCCGCCAGGCTTCGGGATACCTCATAGTTGAAATCGACGTGTCCAGGTGTATCGATCAAGTTGAAAATATACTCTTCTCCGTCATCTGCCTGATATACAGTACGGACTGCCTGTGCTTTGATCGTGATTCCACGCTCTCTCTCCAGATCCATGTTATCGAGAACCTGTGACTGCATTTCTCTGCTAGTCAAAAGTCCTGTCTGCTCAATGATACGATCCGCCAGTGTAGACTTACCGTGATCAATATGTGCTATAATACAAAAATTTCTAATATGACTCTGATCAATTGTTGACAATACTTCTTACCTCCATCTATCTTTCTGACTGTTTTACAATAAAAAGTTCTACCGCAAGATTGTCTGTCAGCAATCCTGTCTTTACATCCTGCTCCAACTGTGCCCCTTCTTCCATCACACGGCGCAGCTGTCCCATCTTAAACCGCTTCGCCTGTTCCATGTTCTTTCCTGCCACAAATGGATGTAAGCCTGCTTTAGACGCAATCTCTTTTCTTCCATACCCCTGGTTTGCAAGTGCCTTGACATGGAAAAGCATCCTGTACTGACGCACCAGCAGAAAAAGAATACGCATCGGCGGTTCTTTTAAAGCCAGCAGTTCATAATACAGATCCAGTGCTTTCTGCTGATTTCCGGCTGCAACCGCATCTACCATCTCGAAAATATGATTCGTAATCTGCGTCACACAGACAGCATCAATATCTTCCTTCGTGATCGTATCCCTCTCCAGTGCATAACAGAATACTTTCTCCAGCTCTCCCTGGATATTTTCCATATCTGTTCCAACTTTATCCAGAAAATAAACTATCACAGACTCCGAAATCTGCTTCTGCTCTTTTCGGACCAGACCTGCAACCCAGCGTTTCAAAGTTCCTGCATCCTGCGTGGACAGCTCTGCAATATATCCTTTTGATTTCACTGCTTTATAGAGCTTATTTCTCTTATCAATCTCTTCTTCCACAAAGATAAAACAGGTTGTCTCTGGCATGTCCTTAATATAATCCGCCAGATCTGCCCCTGCCGCAGTTTTAAAAAATCCCGTATTCTCAAATACGATCAGTCTGCGCTCTGCAAAGAAAGGTAAGGTCTCTGCAAGATCGATTGCTTCTTTCACTGGCGTATTCTTCCCTTCATAATACGAATAGTTCATCGTATCACCTTCCGGAATCATTGCCTTCACAAAACGGTTCTTATACTGTTTCTTCAGATATGCTTCTTCTCCGCAGAGAAGATATACCTGCTTAAATTGTCCTGATTTTAAATCTTCATTTAAGGTCTTCATAACTATTCTATTATAAATGAATAACCAACACTTTGACAAGAGCCTTTTTATCACCTGTTCCTGTTACCATAATTTTATAAATACTTGTGAACCTTTATTTTTTGTCCATCGCTCCTTAGTGTAATTGCACCACATTCCTGCGTGGACAATACTTCACTTCCGATTTCCTGCAGACGTTCCAGCGTCTCCTCATGTGGATGTCCGTAGCGGTTCTCTATCCCCGCTGAGATTAATGTTAATCTGGGTTTCACAATCTGAAGAAATTCTTCACTTCCCGAATTCTTCGACCCATGATGTCCTGCTTTTAAGATTGGACAGCTTTCCAATGCTCCGCTTTCCACCAGCTGTTCCTCTCCTCTTCCTTCCAAATCTCCTGTCAGAAGCATTTGAAACGCCCCATCCTTCAATTCAAGTACAACAGATGCTTCATTTCCCGCTTCCAGACGAGGCATCTCCTCTTCCTTGCCACGAATACGCTCGTTTTTCCTCGTCATCAACGGAGCGATGCATTTTAAATACGTTCCTACTTTTTCTCCGGCATAAATTGTCAACACTCTCGTCCCATTTTCTTTCGCTATTTCTGCAAGATGGAGTAATTTCTCATCCATATATTCTTCTGGCGGCAGAACAAGCGCATCGATTTCCACTCCCTGTTTCTGATTTTGCAGAAGTTCCTGAATTCCATTGATGTGATCCGCATCACCATGTGTCACAAAAACATACTCCAGTTTTCTAACCCCCTGCGATAATAGAAACGGCTCTATCCGGTAAGTACCGACAGAAGACAGATCACTGCTCCCTCCATCCACCAGCATTTTCTTTCCTTCCCTGTCTCTTATAAAAATACAGTCCCCCTGTCCAACATCCAGAACAGTCACCTGAAGGTTTTTTGAATCATTATTGAGTATTCCGCATCCGCAGATCGATCCTGCTATGACAATACAAACAAGAAGTGAAAATCCCGCCTGTTTTCTTCGGTTATCTGTCTTATTTTTCATTGCATGAAACAGGAAGCACAAAAACAACAGCACACCATAGTAAATAAGCACCCACCATAACTCTGGCTGTCCGGTCACGATCCTGCTGCCCGGAAGCGCTGATGTCAGCTCACATAATTTATCATAGAAGGACAACAGACGATCACAGCTTCTGAATCCAATTTTTCCTACGGTTCCCGATAATTCTGAAAACAAAATTCCACCTATACCTGTCAACATCACAAATGGAAACAACGGAATTAAAATAACATTCAAAACGAGTGCATACGGCGGCACCTCAAAATAATAATACAGCATGATTCCCAGAAGCATTCCATTAACAGCTAAACTAATCTTAAATCCTTCCCATGCTTTCAAACGTATTTTCTGTTCAAAAATTGGATACAATAATAAAATCCCAAGAATTGCACCAAATGAAAGTAAAAATGCTGCATCTAACAGATACAGCGGTTGATATATGCTTAAAATAACTGCTGTAACCGCCAGGCTTGTAGGTTGATCCACATCTCTCCCGGTAATTTCTGCCCCCATGCGGATAAAAAACATAAGAAGTGCACGAAGACTGGATACCTGTGGACCTGTCATAACCAAATAAAAAAACAGAATCCCTCCTCCGGCAATTCCGGAAAACAGAAATGAATTTCCCATTCTTCTTAATAACCGGTAAACAGACATTCCGATCAGTGACATGTGTAATCCCGAAATTGCAAGCAGATGTCCTAATCCGTTCTTCTGATACAATTTTTTCATCTCTAGATCAAGTCCGCTCTTTTCTCCCAACAAGATTGCAGAAAGCATCGCGCCATGTGTTTTTCCCATCTGGCTTACAATCTTCCAGTTCCAGTAATTTTTCAGCCGGTCCAGCTGATTCCGTATGCTATTCCATCGTGATACAATCCAGTTCTTGTCTTTTTCAGACAAAACTATCTCAACCTGTTCTGCCTTTGTTAAAACCCCAACATGGATTCCCTGTTTTTGATAATAACTTTTTGGGTTAAAATTACCCGGATTCCTTGGCGGATGAAACGACTGTTTTGTCCCCCACACATTCAGCTTCTGTCCTATTTTCATTCTGATTTTTTTACCGGATTTATTATTTTTTATTGTTACAAGGATTTTCTTTTCTTTGATTATCTGATTCTTACTCTTTTGATCTGTACAAGAAACAACCGCATCTTTCAGATAAATTGCAGTTGATTGTGATTTATTTTCAATTTTATAAACCGTGCCCTCGCAAATCACATCTTTCTCATCTGAAATCAATGTTTCTACAAGGGACGGTTTCTGATCTTTTGTATTCTGTAAAAAACTCACTCTTACAAGCTGTATGGCAAGCAGTATAAGACATACCATACAGAGCGGTCGTTTTCTCATTCTTTGTTATCTGCTGCTATCCAGTCCTGCTCTTCATTCAATGGCTGTGACAAGTCCACCTTCTCCATGTATTTTGCATTCGATTCACCATTGATCGTAATCTGTACCTGCCTTACTCCTGTTCCCTCTACAAGAGAATCCACAATAGAATAAATCGTGATCTCAGGCAGTACATCATACGCACTGATCAGAAATGTGCTGTCAAAATTCACATAACAGATTCCATCCTTTGTCGTTACACTCAATAGATTAGCCGCCGGATTGATCGTTGGATATGCCCCCTCCTCAGATGGACCTTGCATCAGCTTTTCTACAATCAGCTTTTCTTTCAAAACATTACTGCTGTAACGAACATCAACCTCTTGTTTGACCAGTTTGGATCCATTCTGATCTGCAAAATATAACTTCAATGTATCACTCTGATAAGAACTTAACGAAGAACCTGTCGTGTCAACAATATCGTCCCCATTCATCAGACCGACCTCATTTCCTTCATCGTCTTTGAGTGGTTCTCCTTCCACACGGACAGATACCGCATCAATTCCATCAATCTGAAGCAGTGACTGCACAATTGCTGCCCGCATCAGTTTCTCATCTAAGGATTTCACTTCATAATATTCTTCGCTGAAATTAATCTCAAGGATACTGCCCTTTAAAGCACAGTCGAGCAATTTCACCTGTTCCGGAATTGCCTGTGTATATTCAATTTCATTCGTTGGTTTCTTCATCTCATCGATTACAGATTCCGCCTTTTTTATCGCAGAATTGCCGCTGATCTTAGCTGCAACCTTTACAAGTCCTGTCTTATCTGTATTCATACAGTAAATGTAAGATTCGCCTTCCTTTACTCCATAACGATCCCCACACGCAGTTACTGCGAGAGAAAGAATCAGAATAAGCAACACTGCGATCCCTTTTCTTTTTTTCATAACTTTTCTCCTAAGAAGCTGTATAGATCAATGGAATTCTCACAGTAAATGTTGTTCCTTCGCCTTCTTCACTGAATACTTTGATCGCACCCCTATGTGCGATCACAGCATTTCGCGCAATTGCAAGTCCAAGTCCTGTTCCTCCGATTTCTCTGGAATGAGATTTATCCACACGGAAGAAACGTTCAAAAACATGCGCCTGATCCTCTTTCGGAATTCCAATTCCTGAATCTTCTACTTTTACATAGAAAAATTTGTGGTCTGCATTCAATGATACATGAACCCATCCATTATCATGATTATACTTTACTGCATTTTCTACCAGATTGGAAATCGCAAGTGACAGCTTTGTCTCATCAATCTCCGCCGTAACCGGACGAAAGCTCTCCATTACGATCTCCACATTCTTTTTCTCTGCAATTGGTTTTAATCTCTTCAAAATCTGTTCCAGAAGTTCATTGATATTAATGGATTCAATATTCAGCGTCTGCCCCTTCTTGTCCATCTTCACAAGTGATAAAAGATCTGTAATGATCTTATTCTCACGGTCAATCTCTTTTGCAATATCACCCATGAATTCCTGATACATCTCAACCGGAAGGTTCTCCTGCTCCAGAAGTGAATCGGCCAGTACTTTCATCGATGTCATCGGGGTCTTCAGTTCGTGAGATACATTGGATACAAATTCTTCCCTGGAATCATCCAAAAGCTTCAGCCTTCCCATCATCTTATTAATTGCTTCGCTGATACTTTTCGTTTCTGTAAATGTATCCACATGCAAAACATCGTCGCTATACCCTGCACTTACATTCTCGATCGTAGCTGCAATCTGATGCAACGGACGTACTACACGATCTGCTGCAAACACTGCAACAATCGTCAGAAAAATCATCACAAGACCAATAATCACGCTTCCCTGTGTGTATAATACATCCAGAGAATCCTCAATACTATCAGTTGAAACACTTGCCAGCATTACACCGCGAATCTGATCATCTCCGGGTATTGCAATCGGTGCAGTCACCTCGATATAATGATTCTTCTTATCATAATTATTCGTGCTCGTCCCCTTCATACAGCGCACTACACTTTCAGATACATCCAGCTTTCCCTCATCCAGACTGTAAGTATCCTTGACTACCCTCAGCTGATCATCAATTACCATAACTCTTCCGTTATAAATGTTAGTCAGCTGATTCAGACTGTCATTGACCACCTCTTGTGAAGTGTCCTCAAAATAGTGGCTCGCACTGATCTGATTCGTTAAAATTGTACATTGATTCTGAATTTCTGCTGTTCGAAGTGACACAGCACGTGACTCATAGACTTTTACGATTCCAAATAGTGCTACTACGCTGGGCACAAGCCCGGCAAGAAGCACCATAATAAAAATTCGGAATCTAAGATTGTTAAAGATCTTTTTCTTAAATGAAAATGTATTCTTACCCCTGGAAATAATAACCCACTCCCCACTTCGTATGTACGTATTTTGGTTCACTTGGATTCTGTTCTATCTTCTCTCGTAAACGACGGATATGTACATCTACAGTTCTTGCATCACCCGGATAATCATATCCCCAGATCAGATTCAGCAGATTCTCTCTGCTGTAAACCTTATTCGGATTCATTGCCAGAAGCTCAAGCACATCAAATTCCTTCGCTGTAAGATTGATCTCACGTTCCCCGATGAAAACACGGCGTCCTTCGCAATCAATCTTCATATTCCCTTTCACAAGCACCGGACTGCCGGCCGGCTCTTCCTTGCGTTTCGCTGTTCTGCGCATGATTGCCTTGATTCTTGCCTTCACTTCAAGAATATTGAACGGCTTTGTGATATAATCATCCGCACCATATTCCAGACCAAGGATCTTATCCATATCCTCACTCTTGGCAGTCAACATAACAATCGGCATATCTGAAAATTCACGAATCTGCTGACATACCTGGAAACCATCCAGTTTCGGAAGCATGACATCAAGAAGTACAAGATCATACTCACATCTTCTCGCATATTCTAATGCTTCTTCTCCATCATAAGCGCAATCCACTTCCATTCCTTCCTGTTCCAGACTGAACCGAATCCCCTTTACGATTAATTTTTCATCATCAACAACTAATATCTTCTTGCTCATACTCCTCTTTCTGGCCGTTCTTCTGCCTGCCCGCTCCTATACCGTAATATCGTCTTTTATCTTATTAAACACGCCATCCTTGATTCCCTCGATCTTCTTGAGATCCTCTATACTCTGAAAGTTTCCATGCTCCTGTCTGTATTTCAGAATACTCTCTGCCTTTGATGCTCCGATTCCACTCAAGGTCATCAATTCTTCTTTTGCGGCTGTATTTATATTAATTTTATCACTGACTGATCCACCTGCATTTCCATTCGGATCTGCCCACTGACCGGAAACAGATTGTGCTGACTCCTCTGCTTCTTCCTGCGTTGGCACATAGATCCGCTCTCCATCACTCAAAGCTTCTGCCTGATTGATCCAATCTGCGGCAGCATCTTCTGTCATTCCACCGGCCGCTTCCAATGCTTCGTAAATCCGTGCATCTGTCCTCAGTTCGTACACCCCCGGAGCATTCACAGCTCCACATACATGAACATATAACGTCTCCGGCAGTCCTTCTTCTGCATCTGTGCCACCCTGAGATCCTTTTTCTGACTCTGTTTTGGAATTTTTGGAATTCTTTCCTACATCAGATTCTCCCTCCAGTGTGAACTCTTCAAGTTCTTCCGCTGCGTCATGCTTCTCTGCACAGCCACACAATCCCATGGTCAAAAAAGCCAAAGTTAAAGTCAATACAATTCCTTTTAGCATCTGCCCTTTACGGCATCTGCATATTTTCTTCCATCCGTTCTTCATCCTATTGCCTCACTGTTCTCAGACAGTCAGACTTCCCCTTAAAACCGGACATAAATATTGTAACGAATTTTTCTCAAAAATACAATAGACAATTTAACGCTTTGTTACAGACTTGTTACAATACCCGCAAAACTTTCTATTTCCACTGGAAAAGAACAATTCCACCGGCTGCGATCAACAATCCAATCAGTTTTCTCCATGAAAATGGTTCTTTTTCCATCCCGAACATTCCGGATAGTGAGATCAGATAAGCAACCGCCAGCTGGGAAACAACAATGAAAAGTGCTGATCTTGCAGGTCCCAGGGCATCCACACTTTTAATGACAGTCCATGTGATCCCTGCTCCGATCACACCTCCCAGCAACATATAGCGCGGCTGGACTTCCATAAGTGCTGCAACAGAGTCTCTTCCTGTTGCCAGCCAGACAAACAGACACAAAAAAAATGCTGAAAGTTGCACCCACCCATTGCTTACCCAGATTCCTGTCGTCTTTGTCACCTGCGCGTTGAACACTCCCTGTACACTCATCAGCGCACCTGATAGCAGTGCAATCAAAAAACCGGCCATAAGCTCATACCTCCCTATAGAAATAGTATAAGCAAATGCCGGCTTTTTTATGTATAAGATTTCTTATGCAAGTGCACGTTTCAGTTTTTCGATCATCTCATCAATATGCTTTTCTTCTACGATCAGCGGTGGAACAAAACGAATCACATTTCCCTGCGCCTGAATGATCAGAAGTCCTTCCTCAATTGTCTTCTTATTCACTTCGGCCAACGGTTTTGTGATCTCGATTCCCTGCATCAGACCTTTTCCTTTTCTTTTGACAACACAGTCCAGCTCATCCACAAGCTCATCCAGTTTTTTTGTCAAATATGGAGCAACCTGATTTACATGTCCTACAATATCTTCACGTTCAAAAATCTCGATCACTGTCTTAACAGCTGTACATGCCAGTGGATTTCCTCCATAAGTTGCGCCGTGATCTCCCGGCTGAAGAGAATATTTTGCCACTTCTTCCGTCATTGCAAATGCACCGACCGGGATTCCGTTTCCGATTGCTTTCGCCATAGTCAGAATATCCGGTTTTACACCAAATCCCTGCCATGCAAACATATTTCCTGTTCTTCCCATTCCGCACTGCACTTCATCACAGATCATCAGAATTCCATTTGCATCACAGATTTTACGGATTCCTTCCATAAATTCCTGTGTTGCAAGATTGATTCCGCCTTCGCCCTGCAGCGGTTCCAAAATAATTGCACAAGTCTTATCATTTACCAGTGCTTTCACACTGTCAAGATCATTAAACTCTGCAAATCTTACACCTGGAACAACCGGCTCAAACGGTTCACGATAAGAATCATGTCCTGTCACAGAAACTGCTCCGAAGCTTCTTCCATGGAAAGAATTCTGCATCGCGATAAATTCATATCTTCCTGTCTTCTTCGTATAAGCATATCTTCTTGCCGCTTTCAGAGCACCTTCATTTGCCTCTCCGCCACTGTTTGTAAAGAAAACTCTGTCCATTCCGGAAATGCGGTTTAATTCTTTTGCTGCCTCTCCACAGCTCTCGTGGAAATAAAGATTTGATGTATGGTATAACTTATCAATCTGATCTTTTAATGCCTGATTCAGTTCTTTATTATCATATCCAAGTCCTGACACAGCAAATCCTGCTGCAAAGTCAAGATATTCTTTTCCTTCTGTATCATACAGATACATTCCTTCTCCGTGATCCAGTGCAATCGGAAATCGATTGTATACATGGATCAGGTTCTCTTCTGCCGCCTGTATTTTACTGTTCACCATCATAATACCTGCTTTCTTTCTGATTTAAAATTGCTGTACCGATTCCTTTGTTTGTAAAGATTTCAAGCAACAGACAATGTGGGATTCTTCCATCCAGAATATGAACACGGGATACACCACTTTCAATCGCATCAATACAATTCTGAAGCTTTGGAAGCATTCCACCTCCAATATATCCGTCAGCAATCAATTCCTTGGCTTCTTTGACCTCCAGTTCAGAAATCAATGTAGAAGGATCTTTTGGATCTTTATAAACACCTTCAATATCTGTCAGGAATGCAAGCTTCTCAACTTTCATTGCACGGGCGATTGCGCAAGCTGCATCATCAGCATTGATATTATACGTATTGTATTCGTCATCCATACCAACCGGGCAAATGATCGGAAGGAAATCTTTTTCCAGAAGGTCATACAAAATCTCTGCATTTACTTTCTTGACATCTCCTACGAATCCGATATCCTGTCCGTCTGAAAACTTCTTCTCAACCTGGAGAAGATTTCCATCCTTTCCACTGATTCCGATCGCACGCACGCCAAGACTCTCTACAAGCTGTACAAGACTCTTATTCACGCGTCCCAGAACCATCTCAGCAATCTCCATTGTCTCTGCATCTGTCACTCGAAGTCCGTTGATAAACTCTGCTTCTTTTCCGACTTTTCCAACCCACTTGCTGATTTCCTTACCACCGCCATGCACGATGATCGGTTTGAATCCACACAGTTTCAGAAGTGTAACATCCTCGATTACTCTGCGTTTCAGACTTTCATCCACCATGGCACTTCCGCCATATTTTACTACGATGATTTTACGGTTAAAGCGCTGGATATAAGGCAGTGCCTCAATCAGCACCTGCGCTTTATCCAGATATTTCTGCATATTGCTTGTCATTTTTTCTGTCTCCCTTTTTCTGTATTTCTGTTACTGTTCACACGATGTGCGACCAGCAACGCATCTCGCCATTTTAAATCGCCTTTGGCGATGGGGCGAGATGCATTCAAGTCAAAACATGCATCCTCCGTGTCAATCAGCAGAGTGATTGACATGGGAGTGAACAGTAACTATTTTCTATCTTTTCAGCGTCTTTAAAGAAACTATAATTTCTCTATAAATCAACTTCTGTAATCCGCATTGATATCAATGTATCCATGTGTCAGGTCACAGCCCCACGCAATAGCTTCTGCATCTCCGGCTTTTAAGTCAGCAATGGCTGTCACTTTTTCTTGTGAAAGAATCTCTGTTGCCTTTTCTTCGCTATAATCTGTTGCTGTTCCATTAGCAATGATCTGAAGCTTTCCTGCACAGCTCTCGAAGAAAAGATCTACCTGCTCCGGATCAAACTGCGCTCCGGAATATCCCATTGCACAAAGGATTCTTCCCCAGTTTGCATCGTGTCCTGCGATTGCGGCCTTTGTAAGATTCGAGCATACAACAGATTTTGCAAGAACTTTTGCCTGCTCTTTTGTCTGTGCTCCGACAACCTTTACTTCAAAAAGTGCTGTTGCACCTTCTCCGTCTCCCGCCATCGCCTTCGCAAGTGTCTCATTTACATAATGAAGAGCCTCTTTGAATGCATCGAATTCCGGTGTGCCTTCTTTGATCTTCTCATTTCCGGCCATTCCATTCGCGAGAAGAAGTGCTGTATCATTTGTTGAAGTATCTCCGTCAACAGAGATCATGTTATAAGTATCCTCAACATCACTGCTCATTGCCGCCTGAAGTGCTTTTTTGGAAATTTTTGCATCCGTTGTAATAAATGCAAGCATTGTACACATATTCGGGTGGATCATTCCGGAACCTTTTGCCATTCCTCCGATCGTTACTTCTGTATCTCCTGCCATAAATGTAACCGCAACTTCTTTTTTCTTCGTATCAGTTGTCATGATTGCTTTTGCAGCTTCTGTTCCACTTGCCAGATCAGCTTTCTTTCCCTTGGCAAGTTCTGTAATTCCGGCTTTGATCTTATCGATTGGGATCTGCATTCCGATGACTCCTGTAGAACCTACAAGAACACCTTTCTCATCGATTCCAAGAACTTTTCCAGCCTCTTTTGCTGTCTCTTCACAGTATTTCATACCTTCCTCTCCGGTACACGCATTTGCAATTCCGGAGTTTACAATAACTGCCTGTGATTTCTGTTTGCTCTCTACAATCTGTCTGTCCCACTTCACTGGAGCTGCCTTTACTACATTCGTTGTAAATGTTCCGGCAACTTTACACGGTTTCTCACTGTAAATAATCGCCATATCTGTACGTCCCTGGTATTTGATTCCTGCTGCTGTTGCTGCTGCTTCAAATCCTTTTGCTGCGGTAACTCCGCCTTCGATTATCTTCATATAACTTGCTTCCTTTCTGCTTATTGTTCATTGAATGCTGTAATATTTTCTTCATTTAAAATAAAATCATAATAATTCACATCAAGTCGTTCCGTCCATCCGATTGTATTCCAAAATGCATTTCCTACATTATTTTGTGCAAATGCGATCAGACAAACCTTATTGATTTTCTCTGCCTGGAGTGCTTTCATTGTATGCACGACCATGTCTTTTCCGATTCCATGTCTTCGGTATGCCTCATCCACACATACATGATAGAGACTTCCCTGTCTTCCATCATGACCACAGAGAATACTTCCGACGATTTTTCCTTCTTTCACTGCGACAAAACTCGTTGTCGGATTCCGTCGCAGAAACCTTTCGACACCTTCTTTCGAATCGTCGATACTGCGAATTCCGAATCCCCGGATCTTCTTCCATAATTTATATACTTCATCATAATCCTCTATTGTCATTACACGTATCATACATACCACCTTTATCAATATAACCTATGGGAACATCGGAACGAGTTCAAGTCCTTCACTCTCCGGAAGACCAAACAGCAGATTCATATTCTGAACCGCCTGTCCTGCGGCACCTTTTACAAGGTTATCAATAGCTCCCATCATAATGATCCGTCCTGTTCTCTCATCGATCTTAAATCCAATGTCTACATAGTTGCTTCCTTCTACCCATTTGGTCTCCGGACACTGATCTTTCTCTAGAACACGAACAAATTTCTCATCTGCATAATATTTATCATAAATTGCTTTTACTTCTTCATATGTAACTTTTTTCGTAAGCTTTGCATACTCTGTCGCAAGAATTCCACGATTCATTGGAACTAAATGCGGTGTAAAGTTCAATACAACTTTCTCTCCTGCTGCATATCCGAGCTGTTCTTCAATCTCCGGTGTATGGCGATGTGTAGCTACTCCATATGCTTTGATATTTTCATTCACTTCACAGTAAAGATTCGGAAGCTTTGCTCCTCTTCCTGCTCCTGAAGTTCCAGACTTCGCATCGATGATCAGAGTGCTCATATCGATCAGTCCTTCCTTTGCAAGCGGATATGCTGTCAGGATAGAACATGTTGTATAACATCCCGGATTGGCCACGATACGTGCATCCTTCACTTTGTCTCTGTTGATCTCGCACAATCCATAGACAGCTTCATCAATATACTGCGGTGCTTTGTGTTCGATTTTATACCACTCTTCGTAAACCTTCACATCTTTCAGACGGAAATCTGCACTGAGATCAATGATCTTTGTCTTTGAAAGGATTTCTTCATTGATCAGAGATGCACACAGTCCCTGCGGAGTTGCTGTGAAAATCACATCTACCTGCTCTGCAAGTTCATCCATGTTATCATCCATACATTTTGCATCTACAATCTGAAACATGTTTCTATATACATCTGCATATTTCTGATCTACATAACTTCTGGATCCGTACCAGACAATCTCTGCATCTTTATGTCCCATCAATATTCTTACGAGCTCGCCGCCTGCATAACCGGTTGCTCCAATAATTCCGACCTTAATCATCGTTCTCAAGTCCTTTCTTTTACCATTTCCATGGGAGCCAATAGAAGTTCCCTGGGAATTGCATATTTACTGTACTGTGGTAACGTGTTACCGCAATCACTTCTCCTTATAATATACCACTTTAATCGGGATGTAAAGTATTTCCTGAAATTGAATGTATAAAAATACACTTTCCCTGCTTTACTTGCATAATAATACATCTTCCATGTATAATATGCAAGCATTTTTTCAAAAAAGTTTGTAGATAGTATTTTCCTACTATATAAAGATATATAAAAAAGGCGATGATATTGGCCTAAATATTTTTTTGATTTTCTTCTTATTTCATTCTTTTCATCATATCTCGTATATTTCTTCTTATAGCCTATTGTTTTATGCATTCTTTTTGTTTATTATGTGTGTCTTTATGCATTTTATTCATTTTTTTAAAATAATACTTGCATAATTATAAAATGTGGTGTATAGTATGTTTTAGCTTGTTAAAGCAGAAATCTTTAGAACTCAAGAAACTGAGAAAACAGAAATTGATAAAATACATTCAGGAGGCAATAAAATGAGTAAAGAAAAAGTTGTATTAGCATATTCAGGTGGTCTTGATACTACAGCAATTATCCCGTGGCTGAAAGAAACATTTAACTATGACGTTATCTGCTGTTGCATCGATTGTGGACAGGGAGAAGAATTGGACGGACTGGATGAAAGAGCAAAACTTTCCGGAGCTTCTAAATTATATATTGAAAATATCATTGATGAATTCTGTGATGACTTCATCGTTCCTTGCGTAAAGGCCGGAGCTGTTTACGAGAACAAATATCTTCTCGGAACTTCCATGGCTCGTCCGGCAATCGCTAAGAAACTGGTTGAGATTGCACGTAAAGAAGGCGCTGTTGCTATCTGCCATGGTGCAACAGGAAAAGGAAATGACCAGATCCGTTTCGAGCTTGGTATCAAAGCTCTTGCTCCGGACATCAAGATCATCGCTCCATGGCGTATGACAGATGTATGGACAATGCAGTCCCGTGAAGACGAGATTGATTACTGTAAAGCTCATGGAATTGATCTTCCATTTGACGCAAAGCACAGCTACAGCCGTGACCGTAACCTGTGGCACATCAGCCATGAAGGACTTGAACTTGAGAATCCGGCAAATGAGCCAAACTACGATGATCTTCTCGTGCTGAGCACAACACCAGAGAAAGCACCAGACAAAGATGAATATGTTACAATGACATTTGAAGCAGGTGTTCCAAAGAGCGTAAACGGAAAAGAGATGAAAGTTTCTGAAATCATCACAGAACTGAACCGTCTCGGTGGAAAACATGGAATCGGAATTATTGATATCGTTGAGAACCGTGTTGTTGGAATGAAATCCCGTGGTGTTTACGAGACTCCTGGTGGAACAATTCTTATGGCTGCACATGATCAGCTCGAAGAACTCGTTCTTGACCGTGCTACATATGAAGTTAAGAAAGATCTTGGAAATAAATTTGCTCAGATCGTATACGAAGGAAAATGGTATACACCACTTCGTGAAGCAATCCAGGCATTTGTTGATGTTACACAGCAGTATGTAACAGGAGAAGTTAAGTTCCGTCTCTATAAAGGAAATATCATCCGTGCCGGAGAGACATCTCCATACTCACTGTACAGCGAATCCCTTGCAAGCTTCACAACAGGAGATCTGTATGATCACCATGACGCTGACGGATTCATCAACCTGTTCGGACTTCCTCTGAAAGTTCGTGCTATGAAAATGCAGGAAGTAGAATCACAGAAGAAGTAAGAGGAATTTGTTGAACTTGGATTCATACAATTAAATCGAATACTTTCATTAGAATGATACACAAGGACAGCCCTACTATTACCATGGGCACCGGCCCGCTCTACCTCATCCCTTTGAAAGTATGTAACATAAGAGCCAGAACAGTTACCGTGTGTGGTGCCTGTTTTGGCTCTTACTTTAATTTATCTCTCACCCCAAAGTTCGTCTGCTTTTGTTTTCCACTCTTTGGCGTAATGTTCGCATTTTCCGCAGAGGTGTTCTACGGTTTCCGGGGACTGAAGGTCTGTTGATTTTGCGCCGGTTTCGTGTACCATCTGCTGCAGTTTTTCTGGATTTTCGAGCATTGGGCACGGACGCAAATGATTGTTGTTAAATGGCTGATTGTTATGGTAAGCCATAAACAGTGGCTGGCGCAGTGCATCAAGCACGCTCACTTCTTTAATGTTTGCACTTGAATAATGGATAAATACGCATGGCTCTGCATCTCCATTTGCATTAATATGGAAGTAATTTCTTCCGCCGGCAATACATCCTCCTACAAACTCTCCATCATTCTGGAAATCGAATGCAAAGAGCTGTTTTCCACCTGTCAATCCACGGATCTCACGGATGCGGTGATACATGTATTCTCTCTGCTCTTTTGTTGGAAGCAAATCCAGTGCTGCATCATTTCCAACCGGCATGTAGTGGAAATACCATGCATAGCGACATCCTTTTTCAATGATCATATCAAGGAATTTGTCAGATGTTACAGTTTCAATGTTAGCGCGTGTATAGCAGATTGATGTTCCGAAAATCAAGCCGTATGTTTTCAAAAGATCCATTGCATGCATAACTTTCTGATAAACGCCTTTTCCACGGCGGCCGTCGTTGACTTCCTCATATCCTTCCAGACTGATGGACAAGGACAGATTACCAACCCGCTGCATCTCCTGACAGAACTCATCATCTACAAGTGTTCCGTTTGTAAATGCATGGAATACACAATCGTTGTGTTTCTCGCACAAGCGGATGACATCTTTCTTTCTCACGAGTGGCTCTCCACCTGTCAGCATATAGAGATAGATTCCAAGTTCTTTTCCTTGTGTGATCACACGATCCATATCTTCAAAAGAAAGGTTCAGAAGATGTCCGTACTCTGCTGCCCAGCATCCGGTACATTTCAGATTACATGCACTGGTTGGATCCATCAGAATCAGCCATGGAATATTACACTGATATTTTTCACGTGACTCATGCATTAACTTTGTTCCGTAAAGCATTGCATCAAATCCAAGATTCAATGCTGTTGTCTTAAGGACATGCGGATCTACTTCATCAAGAAGTCTATTCAGATACTGAACCCATTTGTTGTCCGGATCCTGAATCATCTTTCTTGCAGCTTCATAAGACCCTGGCTGGAAACGATCTTTTGCAAAATTTTCTGTAAGATCTACAAGCTTAAGAAGTGCTTTCGTTCTATCATCTGTCTTGTTCATATATTTAAGTACTTTATCTGCTGCCAAACTAAATGCTGCTCTTTCTGCCTGAAATTTTAATCCTGCCATTTTTTTCACCTTTTCCTTACTTTTCAAGGAACCTTTCTTAAGTATAAACTATTATTTCATAATCTAGCATTTTCCTTTTTTTCATGTAAGATTCAGTTTTTTCCAAATGTGCTGTAGTTTGAACATTTTCTTTTTGTTGTTCTTTTTTGGCTACAAATCATGTGAAATGTATCCGAAATATCAAGAAATTTCAACACTATGTTCTTGAAAAGTCATGTTAAAGAACTGTCAATCTTAGAAACTTTTTTAATCACATTATCTTTTTTATGGTATAATATTTCCATTGTAGAAAGGATTTGAACAAATGACAGAAGTGAAAAAAGAACTGACAAAAGATTTGCTGGCACTCTCTTTCAAAGAACTTATTATGAAGATGCCTTTTGAAAAGATTACAGTTAAGATGATCACCGACGGAGCTGATGTGATCCGTCCAACTTTTTATAAACATTTTCAGGACAAATACGAAATCATCGAATATATCCTCAAAAAAGAAATCAAAGATAAGATCCAGGTACTGATTGAAAATGACATGGAAGACGATCTTCTTCGTCTTCTTTTCACCTGTCTTTCTAAAGACAAAGAATTTTATAAGAGACTTTATTTGATCGAAGGTCCTAACTCCTTCGATCATCTGATGTTCCAATTTATTTATGATACATTGCTTACATTATTAAACAAATATCCATTGACATCACCTGCGAAACTCCAGATACTCAGTCGCGAGACAATTGCGCGATTTTATACCTTTGGGCTCGCAGATTCTGTAAAATATGCGATCATGCATGATATCACATATACCCCGGAAGAGATTGCAGCTGCTTATGATTATCTGATTCACAACTCCGCATTTGATCTTGTGGAACATCCAAGGATTTGATGATACAAAAAATAACGCAGACAATATCTCTACCGTCTGCGTCATTTCTCATTTATTTGAATTATTTCATTACAATATTGATAATCTTCTTCGGAACATAGATCTCCTTGATCACATTTCCTGTCAGCTTATCAGCGATTGCCTCTTTACCTGCTGCAATCGCATCATCTTTGGAGATATCTGCCGGGATCTCGATTACAGCCTTTGTCTTACCGTTGATCTGAACCGGAATCTTGATCTCATCATCTTTCATCTCGTTCTCATCATATTTTGGCCATCCTGCATTGAAGATTGTCTCTTCATGTCCAAGCTGCTCCCACATCTCTTCTGCAAAGTGCGGTGCAAATGGAGAAAGAAGTACTGCGATTGTCTCGAGTGTCTCTTTGTCGATTCCGCCCTCTTTCTTTGCAATTTCCATGAACTTGTTATTGTACTCCATGAATCCGGAGATAACTGTATTCAGGCTGAAGCTTTCAAGTCTTGTTGTGATGTCATAAACCATTCTGTGACGAAGTTTAATCATCTCTTTTGTAGGCTGAACATCCTTCTCCTTGCTTTCCATAAGGATATTCCAAAGACGTTTCAGGAAACGGTTTACGCCGTCAATTCCACGGTCATCCCACTCTGCATCCAGCTCCGGTGGTCCTACAAAGAGTTCATACATTCTCAGAGAGTCACATCCGTAATCACGTACGAGGTCATCCGGTGATACAACATTTCCTTTGGACTTACTCATCTTAATTCCGTTTTTACCTGTGATCATACCCTGATTGAACAGTTTGTGGAATGGCTCATCAAAGTCGATTGCCCCGATATCGCACAGGAATTTTGTATAGAATCTGGAGTACAGAAGGTGAAGTACAGCATGTTCTACACCACCGATGTACATATCTACCGGAAGCATCTCGTCTGCTTTTTCTCTGGAAACAAGTGCTTCTGAATTGTGGTTATCTACATAACGCAGGAAATACCAGGAGGATCCTGCCCACTGTGGCATTGTGTTAGTCTCTCTCTTGGAATCACTTCCACAAACCGGACACTTGCAGTTTACCCACTCATCGATTGCAGCAAGTGGTGACTCACCTGTTCCTGTTGGCTCGTAGGAATCTACCTCTGGCAGACGAAGTGGAAGTTCTTCTTCCGGTACCGGAACATTTCCACACTTCGGACAGTGAATGATCGGGATTGGCTCTCCCCAGTAACGCTGACGGGAGAATACCCAGTCACGCAGCTTGTAGTTTACTGTTGCGCGTCCGATTCCCATCTCTTCGATCATATGTGGAGCTTCTTTCTTAAGCACAGAAGACTCCATACCGTTCCACTCACCGGAGTTGATCATTGTTCCGACTGCATCTGTATATGCCTCTGTCATATTCTCGATCTCTTCTCCGTCTTTTGCGATAACCTGAATGATCGGAATATTGAATTTTGTTGCGAACTCGAAGTCACGGTCGTCATGTGCAGGTACACACATGATTGCTCCTGTACCGTAGTCAGCCAGTACATAATCAGACAGCCAGATCGGTGTCTTTGCTCCATTCAGTGGGTTAATCGCATAGCTTCCTGTGAAGACTCCTGTCTTCTCCTTGTCCTGCATACGGTCAACATTAGACTTCATAGATGCATCATAAATGTATTTCTCTACTGCATCTCTTGTCTCATCTGTTGCGAGAGATGCTGCCAGTTCGTGCTCAGGAGCAAGTACCATAAATGTAGCTCCGTGGAGTGTATCCGGTCTTGTTGTATAAACAGTGATCTTCTCATCTCTTCCTTCTACCGGGAAGTCAACTTCTGCACCGTAAGATTTTCCGATCCAGTCAGCCTGCATCTTCTTAACTTTCTCCGGCCAGTCAAGTTTATCAAGGTCATTCAACAGACGATCTGCATATTTTGTAATACGAAGCATCCACTGACGAAGGTTCTTCTTTGTAACCTCTGCACCACAACGCTCACATTTACCATTCACAACCTCTTCGTTTGCAAGACCTGTCTTACAGGACGGGCACCAGTTGATCGGGAACTCTTTCTCGTAAGCAAGACCTTCCTTGAACATCTTAACGAAGATCCACTGTGTCCACTTGTAGAACTCAGGATCTGTTGTATTCACTTCCATATCCCAGTCATACAGTGCTGCGATATCATTGATCTGTCTCTTAATGTTCGTGATGTTCGCCTCTGTTGATTTTGCCGGGTGAACGCCCATCTTGATCGCATAGTTCTCAGCCGGAAGACCGAATGCATCCCATCCCATTGGATGAACGATGTAGTATCCCTGCTGTAATTTATAACGGCTCCATACATCAGAGATTACATATCCTCTCCAATGTCCTACATGAAGACCATTTCCTGATGGATACGGGAACATATCCAGGCAGTAATATTTCGGTTTCTTGTTTCCGTCTTTTCCATTTCTTGGATTGACCGGTGTCTCTTCCCATTTCTCACGCCATTTTTTCTCAATGGCTTTGTGATTGTAAACAATCTTTGTACCCATGTACTTAATTCCTCTCTTTCATCAATATAAAGAAAAGCCTCTTCTTCTCATATATCCAAGAGACGAAAAGGCTTTAATTCCGTGGTACCACTCTTATTCATCTGACACAAAGTCAAATGCACTCATTCATTCTATAACGGGAACTCCCGCCTTCAGCTAATCAATATAATATCTTTTCACCGAAAGAACTCCGAGGTCAGTTCAAAGTCTGTGCTGCTGTCTCACACCTGCCGACAGCTCTCTGAAAAGCATCTTTTCCTTCTACTACTCCTCATCTGCGTTTTTACAATATACCTATTCATTATAAAAACTATGCGAATATAAGTCAAGGCTTTTTTCCGCTTAAAGTCCTCTTTTTATTGCCGGTTTCCATTCTACAACCTTGTCTTGTTCCAGTGATTTCTTCACATCGATCAAGCGCTGATTTTCTGATCCTCTGAACAGCAGTGTAATATTTTTCTTATCTTCCTCGAATCTTCCATCCACAAGTACGTCCAGCATAGAAAGCATCTCATCCGTATACTCGCATCTCGCCCTGCTTTCTTTCTTCAGTTCCTCATCGAACAAATAACCGCTGTAACACCAGATGTTCTTCTCCGGATAACGTTCCTTCACTTTTCTTAAAAGCTTCACAAGCACTTCCTGATTCTCCGGTTCGAATGGTTCTCCTCCAAGCAATGACAATCCATCAATATAATTCGGCTTCAACGCTTCCAGAATCTCTTCTTCTGTTTCTTCCGTAAATTTCTTTCCATAATTAAAATCCCATGTCATACTGTTAAAACATCCCTTACAATGATGCCTGCAGCCTGACACGAAAAGGGCAACACGAACCCCCTCTCCATTTGCAATATCACATTTTTTGATTTCTCCGTAGTTCACTTTGAATCCTCTTTTCTACTTATTCCAAAATACATTTCGTATCATAGCATTGATTGGAATTTTCTTTCCATTTACCCCTATCATACCATATCTTTTCATCTTTTGCTATCTTAAGTGATGCTGCTTAGAAGTAACAGTTCATTATCGAAAAGCATTGAATATTGTACATAAATATGTTATCCTATTTCAAAGCATATTTTCTAAAACATCTAAATTCATATAAAAGGTTTCATTACAGGTAGAATACACCTGTCAAATCAGAAAATTCATGCTTTTAAAATCCATTATTTAAAGCAGAGGTTTTCTGATGAAGGGATAACTTCTGTGAAAAATCACATAAGGAGGTCTCTTAGATGAAACAAAAGAGAAAGCAATTGCCGGAAGAACAACAACCGGCAGATGGAAAGCTGCTTCAGTGGCATCCAGCATTTTATGCAGACTTGCAGATTGAATTCAGAGAAGAAAAAGAAAAATTAAAATTTGAACGGGAGTATCTATTAAGTTCAAAGCCAATGGCAATTGATGTGTTGATCATTAAAAAGAAGGATGCGGAACCTATCCATAAAAATATTGGGAAAATATTCTGTAAGTATAATATCATCGAATATAAATCACCATCCGATTCCCTTTCCGTGGACGATTTCTATAAGGTATATGGATATACAAATTTTTATAAAGCAGATACAGGGAAGGTAAATGAAATTCCGATTCAGGAGCTGACGATCACCTTAGTATCAAAACGATATCCAAGAGAACTGATCCGACATTTGAAAGAAGTACGCCACTACACTATTGATAATCCGGAAGAAGGGATTTATT